>JGI2924J29684_1078765_pt1 | contig 194600 bp, 145 predicted proteins | sample BenlonsequencITS_FD_29684 | JGI IMG/M metagenome (IMG submission 29684) | reverse complement strand
TTAACCCCGGTGCTATTTCGCGTGCGAATGCGATGGGTCTGATGCAGTTGCTGCCGGCTGTGGGGAAACAGCAAGCGAAGCGGATTGGGATGGGGAAATTTGCGCCGGCGCAGTTGTTGAATCCGTCCATCAATCTGCGGCTGGGCACGGCAAACCTTCGGCAGGTGTTGGACCGATTCAATGGCACGCCGGAGTATGCGCTGGCGGCCTACAACGCAGGCGATGTGCCGATCCGGAACTGGATGGGCGAGAACAACTACAAGGATCTGCCTGAGTTTGTGGAGTCCATTCCGTACACAGAGACTCGCGAATACGTGCAAAGCATCCTGCGCAATCGCGAGATGTATCGGCAGCTTTACGGCGGCAGCTAGCTGGGTTCCTGAAGTGATTGGTGCCCGGGGCCGGACTCGAACCGGCACGACCGTTAAGGTCTGCGGATTTTAAGTCCGCTGTGTCTGCCATTTCACCACCCGGGCGTAGTTCAAGTTTATCTGCATTTTGCATGAAGGTCGGGCCTGATCGTTGTTTGCGATCAGGCCCGATGCTTCTGTGCGATTTGCGAGGATTTGCTTTACGGGATGAGCTGCGCCTCCCGGAGGCGGGTGAAGAGGTCGAAGAAGCTGTCGTCCGTGGCCTGATAGTCGAGGAAGCCCATCTTGCGGCTCTTGCTCATATCGGTCATGACTTCGATCGGCCGGCCAAGGTCGGCGTCGGTGTGCCATGGAGAAATCAGCGTATCTAACTTGGGCTCGTTCAGCTGGTACTTCGCTGCTATCTCGGACCAAATGGGTGCCGCGTTGGCGAGTTGAGCTTCGAGGGGAGTGATCTGGTCAGGGAAAGGGGCGGCTTCGATACCGAACCAGTCGGCGATGCGCTGCCACATCCAGCTCCAACGGAAGACGTCTCCGTTGACGACGTTAAAGGCCTGGTCGCGTGCGGCAGGCGTTGTTCCTGCCCATGACAGCTGGCGCGCAAGCAGGCGGGCGTCTGTCATGTCGGTCAGGCCATTCCACTGCGCGGCAGATCCTGGGAAGATAAACGGGCGTCCGGTTTCGCGGCAGATGGAGGCGTAGGCAGCGAGGGTTACGCCCATGTTCATGGCGTTGCCGACTGCGTAGCCGATGATTGTGTGCGGGCGATGGACGCTCCAGCCGAAGCCTTGCCGCTTCGCTGCTGCAAAGACCTCGTCCTCCTGCGCATAGTAGAAATTCTCGATGTCCAGGCGGCCCTGTTCTTCGCGGAACGGCGTCGCGGGAAGCTTTCCTTTGCCATACGCTTCAAACGGTCCAAGGTAGTGTTTCAGGCCGGTGACGAGACCGACGTGCTCTACGGAGTTGGACTTCGAAACCGCTTCGAGAAGGTTGCGGACCATGGTGCTGTTTACGCGGATGTTCTCGGCTTCAGTCGGCTGACGCATCCACGTGGTGGTGTAAACGTGGGTGGGTTTGATGTCTTTGAGCGCCGTTGCGAGTGCGGAGGGGTCGAGTAGATCAGCAGGGACGGCATGGATGCCTACGGAGCTAACCGCCTTACGCGCCAGACCGTAGACCGCCCAGTCCTGATCCGCAAGGTGGGTTGCGAGATTGAGGCCAACGATACCGGTCGAGCCTACTACGAGAGCCGTTTTCTGAGCCAATGAAACTCCTTCTCACGCCCGTTGTTTTGGGACGATACACAGTGATTGGATGTTCCAGGCGGTCGAACGAATCAGGTAAGCGGCGGGTCAATGTCCGACGTTGCGGTCTCTGACGAAGGGCCGGAAAGCGCTGGACTGTGCAGCGCTTTCGGTCGCGGTTGCCACGTGTAAAGCCAAGTATTTCTGCACGTCAGCCTACGGCAGATTTGGCGTCCATTGACCGCAGCGTTCGATTTCTTCTGCGATGTGTATGCCGAGCCGGCGATAGCTTTCGAAAGTCTCCTCATCGAACCACTGATTGGCCGTTGAGTCGTTAGGGAAAGCTGCATTGCCAAGTCGCTGCTTCAGGAGGTCGCCCGACTCGCCCGGCAGGTTGGTGATGGCGCCGGAGTTTGCTTTTTTGAATTGCGGGGTCTGCCCGGTGAGCGAGGCTTTGATGTAAAGGATGCGACCGGTTATCGGGGCTTCGTCGTCCATGCGTTCGGGATATCTCACGGTTCCAGATACAAAGTGACATTTGCTGACGGGATATCCGAGCTGTGGATCCATCTGCGGCCGTAGGTTTCCTAAGTTGAGGTCGATCTCGACGCCGAAGTCGATGCGGCAACGCTGGATCGCATTTCCTATACCTCCGAAGGTGAAGGCATGATCCTCCTCTGCGTCGCAGACGACGACGAAGCGGCAGCGCCTTCGTATGAGTTCATAAAGACCCATGTTTTCAAAGTGACCACCGTCGGTGAGATAGACGAAGTCTGATGAGTCCGTCACGGAGCCTCGTAACTCATTGATGAGAGATCCTGCAGGGAAACGTGGCGACGGTGTTTCGTCCGCATCAAACAACTGCGTCGAAGAGCACGCCTGCCCAGCGTATTTCGATGTGCGGGGATTGCGTAACCACCAGCCCAGGCGAACGTTAAACATGGTCATCAAGAAGGCAGTGGCAGGGCTGGTGTGGTAACCCCAGTTCGGGCTGACTGCGGCGCCGGAGATCGCTACTGCAGTCGCCATGTTGATGCCGCCATTGGGGTAGGCGAATGTACGGGTTGGGACGTAGCCGTTGTAGCTGAGGACATGTTTTTTTATGCCAGTTGTCCAACCTACGTGGTAGCCGGAATAGAGCGGCGTGAATATGAAGGATGCCGCCTTTCTTTGCTGCCAGGCTAGATCTTCCCCGAAGGTCAAGTTCAAGGTTGAGCAGAAGATTGGAAACGGTCCTTTGTACTTATCGACACGAAAGGTGGAGAGCACGGTGTCCTTTGTGTCTCCTTCGTCAAACCCGGTCAAAGGGTCTGGCTTACGTTTCCGATTTGTCGCTCCGAGATAACAACGAGTCAGCCGGTTGCGGTAGAAGGTGTGCATTGAGAATTCGTTGATGTCGACTCGCCAACCGAACAAGCAAAAGACGGAAAGAAGTCCGCCGATAACGAGACAAGGATAGAGGTGGGGGTGAGTAAGTGAGAGGCTAAGCGCTTTGTCGACGGCCCATGCGAGCAGGAGCATCAGCCCTGTGACGAAGACATAAGGGCCTACGACTGCGAGAAGGTTGAGCGCCTTTACGCTGCTGCTGGTCCCGGTGGTTTCTCCCTGTGTCTTGGGGCTCTTGGCCGCTAAGACGCTGCCAAAGGTCGTCAGAACCCATCCGATCAACGCCGACGGACGACCGTGGGGCGTGCTATCCCAGATCGCCAAGAGCAGAGGTCTAGTGAGGAGGGATGCTCCGAACCACGCAGCCCATGTCACACCGATGATGAAGCTCCATGCACGGATGCTGGCGAGCCACTCCCTAAGCCAGTCTGCGAAGTCCCTGCCGATGAGGCCGGCGAGAAGTACCTGTGAGAAAAATGGCACGCTTAGAAAGAGTGGAGGGCCGGCAACGAGGATGAGGCGCCACGGATCAAAGCCGTGGCCATAGAGGTGAAACTTTGCGGCGAGAAGTGGTAGTCCGGAGAAGACTGCCCAGGTCATCAGGAGAAACCACGCTGTGGCCCCTGCCGCGGCGACTGCAGACAGGCTGAGGATGAGGCCGCCAATGACCTGGATTTTCACCCACAACCGGCGTAGACCACTGTTCGACTCATCGAAAGCGTTCAGTGTTTCGAATGCCTGCTGTGCGCCGCCTGCGTGAACAACGGTCGCGTTTGCGACGAAAAGCAGAAGGAAGACCACGTAGGAAAGTGCAAACTTGGATTGTTCCCAGGCTCGGTCGTTGTTTAGGAAACCTGTTACGCACAGGCTTGAGAGCAACAGGAACGCAACTATCGCCTGGGCTGCTCCCTGGCCGCCTTCCGCCGATCCGCTTTCTCCATCGCCGCCCTCGGCTGGTCCGCTTTCTTCCTGGCAGTCAGCATGATTCCGTGCACGCTTCAGCCAGAACGCTGTCGTCGCGACACCGATCGCAAACAGGATGATTGCGCCGAGGGCGAGTAACGTTCCGCTGTGGCATAGTGGGGTGACTACGCCTCTTATGTACTTCCACCACACAGATAGCTTGAAGTTGAACTTATCGGACCGGGACGTCAATGTGCAGAGAGGCTGCCATACGTGGCGAAAGGGGAGATCCATGGTCTCTAACAATGTTGATCGTGAAGCGTCGTGGGACTGGGGATGCCGGGTTGAATTCCGCGATGTAAAGAAGTGCGGTACAAGTACCAACAGCAGGAGGCTTGAGATAAGAACCAGTTGGTTCAGGAACGTATTTCTGAGCCAGATTGCGAAGACGACCCAGGTGTCCTGTTTGAAGAATCCCTTGTCCGGGGTGAGATAACTGGAGTAACGCCGGAGCCATGTCAGGGCGGCCGGATGGAGAGGGTCGCAGTGGGGCGCGGGTAGCGGAATTAGATGGTGAATTACTTGTTTGAAGTCAGTCTCACGCTTGATCCATGCTGCAAACCACTGATGAATGTACCCCCCGCCAGATACGGTCGAAAGGTAATCAAAATTTTCAAGGATTGATTTTCCGTTAATGACTTGTGCTGCCATGCCCTGCAGAAGACCGAGATTGAAGGTGGCGCTCCGGATGCCACCGCCGGAGAAACAGAGGCCAGCGACGCGGTTTTGATGCATCCACTGATAGGGGGCGGACTTCGCGTCGATGTCATCTTGCTTTGGGCCATCTTGCTTTGGGGCATCTGCGGCAGCTCGGCGTTTTTTGATCTCGTCGATCTCTTTCTCCACGAGCCAACGGCTTGGTGTGTAGTTCACCAGTAGAGAGACACGCGATTGCAGTTCCGGACGTTTTGCAAGGCAGTGGGCAAGTTCAAGGATCGGAGCCAAGCCGGATCCGGATCTGGATCTTGTCTTGCACCTCTCCAAGTCACGCTGAGCCGCACGGTTGAGTTCCTTTTGCTCTTTGAGGGGGAACTTCAAAATTGTCTCGGCGAGGCGATAGATGTAGTCGTTCGCAGCGGGCGTACCGGGGGGTGTCCCTGTTGGAGGTGGATTGCTCTCGCGCACCGATGCGTTTGCCTCGGGATGGACCAATGAGGACTGTGGTTGGGTTTCTTGAGACTTTCTACTCCAGAATGATTTGAACATTGCGCCTCCCTTGATCCTGAATCGCTTTCCGCTAGGGCACTGTGTAGAGCAATGTGACTGCTGTATTGTCGGCGTGCATCTTCGAGAGCGTGAATGTCAGCACGGTCCCGTGAGGTACGTCCGTGTTGACGATATTCAGAGTGAATGCCCGCGAGGTGTCGCTGTTGGCGTCATTTTCGACGGCGAAATTTGCAGCAAGCTGGTTTGCATCGGAGCCCTGGACTGAGAGCAACGTGACGCCTGTGAGGCCTGTGCCTTTGATCGAGCCGCTGACCTTTCCGCCCTTGGCCCAGTTGGCGCTGTCGAAGCTAAGGGCGGGATCGGGGAGGGTGTAGATGTAAGGGGTGCTGGTGGTGGTCGTGTTGTCCTGCGCGGTTTTGGAGACGACAAAGCTTAGCTTCGCGCCGGATGCCAGGTCTGATGAGCCAACGGTGGCCTTATAGGTCATGATGGAATCAGTGGATGCCGGATCAATGGTGATGGCGCTGAATGGAGAGGTTGTGGTGCCACCTGGACCGGGGCTTGTCACGGAAAGCGCTGCGCCCGACAAGAAGGTTCCCATTAGAGAGCCTGTCAATGTCTTTGAGGCTTTCCAGTCATCGGCCAGAGTTCCTGCGTTCAGGTTTACCGATGAGATCGTCGCTGGGACGGAGGCTGCGTCGATGGTCATCACGCCGCCCACGACTAACCGAATTGTGTTCAAGCTGACCCTGTTCAGCATGTCGACGGCGTAGCAAAAAGCGGGTGGTTCGCCCGGCTGGCCGCAAGGATTCAGGTTTTTACTTTCCGGAGATTTCTTTTTCAGTTCTGCATAATGCCGTTCATACTCCATCACGGAATTGAACATAGCGCACCGCACGGAGGGCTTTTCTTTATCCCCGGTCACGCAGGCGACCGGCTCGAAGATGCCCAACTCCTCCAGTTGTTTCATGAGCAGGCCAGGGCCTTTTTTTCTGTCTTTCTCAAGTAAAAGTTCGGCGGGGTTAAAGAATGCTGCCGGTGCTTGTTTGTATATTTTCTGAAGACTGGGCGTGAGGAATCTGTCCAAGGGAAAGAATGCCACCACGATGTCCGCCGACTTGGCGGCGATGACATGATTTGTCCGGAAACCGATGTCATTCAAGAGGTTTAGTTGGGTCTGAGAGTTATCCGGCCAGATAGCACCTATGGCAGGAACTACGTAACTGCTGAAAGCTGTCACGCTGGGTGAGAAGAGGTCGCTTGCCGTGGAGTAGGCGAGGCCGCCAGCAGTGGCGCCAACGGCTGTGGCGATGTGGATGGCCCAGTTTCGGGCGCTCCACAGTTGTGCGTCCTGGAAGTCGGTGCGTACCGTGCGCACTTCAGCACTGGCTACCTGTGATGGGTTGGTCTGTGCTTGCCAGGCCGTCGTCTCCACGCGCGCTTTGTCGGTCATGCCAGCAAAGATGCCGCTAAAGAGCCACTTACTGTAATCGAGAAAGACGCTGTGCAGGATTACACTCTGCCTGGGGTCTCGATTGGATACGATGAGTGAGACTGCCGCGTACTTATCCGCCAGTTCTCTGCCAAAGGTGCGTTTGGTGACGCTGTAGGGAAGCAGCACGGCTTCGACGCTGACCGACGATGCCAGATCGCTTACCGTGGTTACGGAAATTCCGGCCTCATTCACCTTCTTTAGCCTGCCTGCCAATTCTCCCTGCGCTTCATTGGCTGTGTCGACCACCTTCGCGGAAAGGGGCAGCGCAGTAACGAGAGCCAACGTCAGGATGAGCGAAACTACAACCCCTGGTTTCTTCATGAGGATGCTCCGAAAAGCGAAGTTGGCGACAGTGAAACGAGCTGCAGTGTGCAACGACTTAACCAATGTCTGCAAAGAGCTATGCACTTTATGAAAGGACTCCGCGGCGGTGCCGCCCAATCGACGTGGGAGATAGCCTCAATAACTTCACGTGGCACGTGCGCTACCAAAGAGATTTCATGGATTTCAAGTCTAGTAACTTCAACACCCAGCTTTGAGGAGAAGAGCCCAACGTGGGAATAGCCGCGGATTGACAGCATCTTTTGATCGAGGCGCAGCAGATGCGTGACTCTATCTGTCGGGCAGGGGGTCTCTGTCCGGGAGGATTCCATTGGCCTTCGGTCGGCCGGATAGCACAAAACCTATATAGTGGGAAACCTGCCCAAACCGCGCCGGTGATTCGTCGGTCTTGGTCGGCGACTGAGCGTCCGGTTACTCATCTCGTTCAACGAGATCGACAGCTGACGAAGGGAAGTGACGTTGAGCTCGCGCAGCGCGCATGCGGATCCTTCCGACGGAAAGGTCGTCGGGAATCTGGAGGGGACTATGTCGCTCAGGAGGTAATCGGGCCGAGAGGGCGTTCCGACGGGTGTGTCGAAACTTCAACCATTGGCGTTTGCCGACGCGCGCTGCCGTATTTTGAGATGGGTGGTGGAGGCGGGGAGAATCGAACTCCCGTCCGAAGAAACCAACGACAGAGAGCTTTCATGCTTTTTCCTGGTTCATTTTTGTCTCGTCACCGGAACTTAGAACGGACGAAGATGCGCCGGCGACCAGTCTGATCGATCTCGTCATTGCCGTACAGACGGAACAGCTTTGACCAGCCTACTGTGCGACGATCGGTACAGGCCCATAGGCGAAGCTTGAGCGATCGGCTACTTAACTAATTAAGCAGCAAGAGCGAACTGAGGTTCGGCACTTATAGTTTTGGGCGCGATTACGGGTGTACCCACCCCGGCATGCCTCTCTGCCACAAGCAACCCCGTCGAAACCATGACGCCCCCACTTGGTGGAGCAGCTTCGAGCGTTGCATAACTGCAGCGCTGTCAAAGAACTACATACAGTATAGGTCCTTGTGAAGGCCACCACAACAGCGTGTTGCGCCGGCTTGTAGGAGTGTCTGCGTTCGCGCGTGGCTGAGCGGGCCGGTTATACTTCGCCGGTGCCGCGATTGCGGCGTTGGAAGGCGGGAACTGTGACAATGAAACACGCGATTGCGCTGCTGGCGCTGGGATTGGTTGGAATGAGCTTAGAAGCACAGGTAACCAAGGCTGCCTTCGGGACGACGAAGGACGGCAAAGCAGTGGACATCTACACGCTGAAAGACGCCAGCCTGGAAGTGAAGATCATCACCTACGGCGCTCGAATCCAGAGCGTGCTGGCTCCCGACAGCCACGGCAAGGTGGGGAACGTCGTGCTGGGCGCGGCCAATCTTGACGGGTACGTCAACGATGGTGGAACGTACTTTGGCGCCGTGGTTGGTCGCTACGGGAATCGCATTGCGAAGGGCCAGTTCACGATCGATGGCAAGACCTTCCACGTGCCGATCAACAACAATGGCCAGTCGCTGCATGGCGGGACCGACGGCTTCTCGGCGCGTGTGTGGACGGCAAAGGTGATCCCCGAGGGTGTGGAGATGACGCTGGTATCGCCCGATGGAGACCAGGGCTATCCCGGTGAGCTGACCGCTCACGTGCGCTATACGTTGAAGGGCCATGCGTTGCAGATCGCTTACAGCGCCACGACGACGAAGGCGACGGTCCTGAACCTGACGAACCACTCCTACTTCAACCTGGGCGGTGAGGGGAATGGGACGATCGTGAATCACAAGGTCCAGATCGATGCTGACCGCTACACGCCGGTCGATTCGGTTTTGATCCCGACGGGCGATCTGCCGCCGGTTGCCGGTACGCCGTTTGATTTCCGCACGCCGCACACCATTGGCGAGCGCGTCGACACGAAGAACGACCAGCTGAAGCTGGGTGGCGGTTACGACCATAACTGGGTTCTGAACGGCAAGTCGGGCGTTCTGCGCACGGCAGCCGTTGTCTCGGAGCCGACGTCGGGCCGCACGCTGACGGTGTCGACCACGGAGCCGGGCGTCCAGTTCTATACGGGCAATTCGATGAAGGACGGCGTGAACACCGGCACGGGCGGTGCGAAGTACGTCCGTCGCGGTGGCTTCTGCCTGGAGACGCAGCACTTCCCGGATTCGCCGAATCATCCGGCGTTCCCGAGCACGCTGCTCAAGCCGGGGCAGACCTTCCATTCGATGACGGTCTTCACCTTCGGCGTTACGAAGTAACCGCGTTCAGGAGCGCTTCGTCTTTCCGGCGAAGCGCTCCAGAGCATCCTTTGGTATGGTCTGTTTCACCTTGAGCACGGCCTGCCAGGGGTCTCTCGCCAGCCTATGCTGCCATGTTGCGAAGTCTTTGACGGTGTAGCGCGGGCGTTCGCTGCCGGCGAGTTCTTCCCACTCCAGCGGCACGCTTACTGGTAGTCCTGTGCGGGCTCGCATGCTGTAGGGTGCCACGGCGGTGGCGCCACGTTCATTGCGCAGATAGTCCAGATAGATCTTGCCGGTGCGTGCGGCCTTCGACATTTTTGACAAGTAGAGTTCAGGACGGGCGGTTTCCATTGCCTGCACGAGGCCGTGCGTCCAAGCCTTGATGATCGAGAAGTCGTGCTCTGGTGTGACGGGAAAACATACGTGCAGGCCCTTGCCGCCTGTGATCTTGAGGAAGCTTTTCAGCTTCATGGCGTCGAGCAGGCTGCGCACTTCCAGCGCGGCTTCGCAGACGGTGGACCAGGGCAAGCTCTCGTCGGGGTCGAGGTCGATGATGATGCGGTCGGGCTCCTCGAGGTGGTCGTTGTGCGAGCCCCACGGGTGGATCTCAAGAACAGACATCTGCGCCAGCCCGGCGAGTGCTTCCGCGTCGTTCAGCGTGATGTAGGGCTCGGGTGCGCCGCCTTTCTTGTCCGCGACCATCACGGAGCCGACGCCTTTTGGCAGCATGTGATTGACGTGCTTCTGGTAGAAGCATTGGTTCGAAGAGCCTTCTGGGCAGCGGACGAGGCTGAGTGGACGGTCGGCGATGTGTGGGAGCATCTGCGGTGCGACGGCCCATAGGAACTCTGCGAGTTGCTGCTTGGTGATGCCGCTCTCGGGATCGACTATTTTGTCGGGGTGAGTCAGGCGGATTGCCGGCATTGGCGTGGTGGCTGCAGCTGCATTCTTCTGAGCGCTAGTAGGCTTCGCGTCCTTCTTTGCGTTGATGCTGACCACTTTGTTTGCCTTGGCCTTGTGGACGACTTCAGTGGACGCGCTGGGCTCGGGATCGGCTTTTGTGCTGGCTGCGACAGGCTTGTATTTTGCGGAGGGTGGGCCGATCTCGCGGCGTACTTCGTCTGCTGGCTTGTCTTCGCGCAGGCCTTGATACGACGCCTGTCGGACCTGCTGGTCCCCGGTCCACGTGGAGAAGCGCACCTGTACGACGAGTTCGGGCTTGACCCAGTGGGCACCGCGGCGGCCTTCTGCGCTGATGGCGGTGAAGGGCATCGTCTTCTGCTCGAGGGCGTCGAGTTTGTCGCGGAGCATCTTGTGGATCTTCTGCGTGAAGCCGGTGCCGGTGCGGCCGGCGTAGATCAGCTTGCCTGCATCGTCGTAGTAGCCGAGTAAGAGGGAACCGATGCCGCGTGTGCCGTTGGAAAGGTCAACCCATCCGCCGACGACGAACTCCTGCTCATGCACGCACTTTGACTTGACCCACTGTGCGCTTCGGCCTGGAGTGTAGGCGCCGTCCGCGCGTTTCGAGATGATGCCTTCGGCGTGCAGTTCGCAGGCAGCGTGAAAGATCCTGGTGCCATCGCCGATCATGTCTTCGCTCATGCGGACATCGCCGTCCTCGGTGACTAAGCTATGCAAGAGGGCTTTGCGTTCGCGCAGCGGCAGGGCGCGTGTGTTGTGTCCGTTGAGGTGCAGCAGGTCGAAGACGAAGAAGGTGAGTGGGTGCTTCTCGTTCTTCTCAAAGGAGGCCTGCAGGCGCGCGAAGCTTGAGAGGCCTTTGTCATCGAGAACGCATACTTCACCGTCGAGGATGGCATCCTCCACTGCGAGTTGTTTAACCGCTTCAGCGATGGGCTTCATTCGGTGCGTCCAGTCGAGGCCGCTGCGTGTGTAGAGTTCCACGTTGTTACCGTGTTTGCGTGCCTGCACCCGGTAGCCGTCGAGTTTGAGTTCGTGCACCCATTCGTCGCCCGCGGGCGGTGCGGTTGTCTCTCCTGCGAGCTGTGGCTTCAAGAAGTCTGGCAGCTTCTCTTGCGGCAGCTTTTCGATTTGTGCGGGAACTACTGGAGGAGACTTTGCCTGTTTCGGTGATGCCTTACTTGTGGTCTTAGCGGAGGGCTTCGCTGCAGGCTTGCTGGCTGCTTTGTCGCTGGTCGAGGCCGCGTCGGCATCACGTGCACGATCCCGGTACCAGGCAGGGCCCTCGCCGGCGGTCTCCTTGCTGTTCCACACGTGCGTGCTGGCTGTGGCGATCTCTTCGAGTGTGCGGCCGGTGACGGCTGAGTTGGGCATCTCTTCCGTGATGCAGGGATCGTCGGGGCCGCGCTCGAAGTCGTCGTGCTCCTTGATCAGCAGCCAGTTGGGCTTGCCTTCCTGCGCGGCCTTGCCGCCCATGCGGACGAGGGTCCAGTTGCCGTGCATCTTGGTGCCGTTGATGCCGAACTTGAGTGAGCCTTTGCGCAGACCCTCATCCACGTCGACGTGCGGCTCCCAAGTTCCCTGGTCCCACACCATGACGGTGCCCCCACCGTATTGGCCGCGAGGGATGATGCCTTCGAAGCCGCCGTACTCCATGGGATGGTCTTCTACCTGCACGGCCAGTCGCCGGTCATGCACGTTGTAGCTGGGACCCTTGGCGACTGCCCAGCTCTTCAGGACGCCGTTCCAACCCAGGCGGAAGTCGTAGTGGAGGCGCGTTGCTGCGTGCTTCTGTATGACAAAGGGAAGCGCTTCGGGCTTCTTCGATTTTGTCCCGCCGCTTGGCTCTGCTGTGACCTTAAAGTCGCGCATGGAGCGATAGCGTGCGAGTTGTTCATCGACAGCGTCGCCTGCGCTGGATGCTGCGGAAGTCGAGGCCTTCTTTGCCTTTGCCATGGGAGTTTATGATGCGCCGCTGCACAGAAAAAGCAAGGTGCGACCGAAGTCGCACCCTGTGTGTAGTGGTCGACACGCTATGCGGACTTATGCTTGGGAGCGGACTTTGCCGGTTTGACACTGGCGGATGCCTTCTTGCGTTCCGGAGCGACGTGGTCGCGGCGCGGCATCTCCGTTACGGTGCTCTTCTTCGAGGACTTCTTCGTTTCCGTCTTTGCGGCGGTCTTCTTCGTTCCGGGCGGCGGTGCGTCCGTCTCGTCCTCAGAGTCGGACTTGCCCGCAAGGCTGCTACGCAGGGCATCCATCAGGTTGACGACCTTGGCGCGTTTCGGGGCCGGCTCATCAACAGGGATAGGCTCGTTGTGGACCTTCGCGTCGACGAGTTCCTTGAGCGCGATCTCGTAGCCATCCTTGTAGCGCTTCGGATCGAACTTTGCGGTCTTCTTCTTGATGAGTTGCTGTGCCAGTTCGAGCTGGTCTTCTTCGATCTCGACTTTCGGAATGCTAGCGAAGTACTCGTTCGGATTGCGCAGTTCTTCCTGATAGCGCATCGTGTAGGCCATCAGGCCGCGGCCCTCGTCGTCTTTGCTGGCCATGATGGCGACGACGTGTTCGCGACCGGCGAAGGCGATCTTGCCGATGCCAACCTTGCCGGCTTTGCCCATGGCTTCGCGGACTACGGCAAAGGCTTCGGCCTGTGCGTCGCCATCGGGCGCCACAAAGTATGGCTTTTCAAAGTATGCGGGATCGATCTCGCTCTCATCGACGAATTGTTCGATGGAGATGGCGTGCTTCGACGGGACGCGGAGGTTCGCGATCTCGCTGGGCTCGATCATGACGTACTGGCCCTTGGTGTACTCGTATCCCTTGACGATGTCGTCTTTGCCGACGGTCGCCGAAGCCTGAGTCTCTTCTTCACCACCGCCGTCGTTCTCCTCGAGAGACGATGCGAGCACCTTCTGGTGACGGACGCGTTCGCCGGTGGAGCGGCTGATCTGGTGAAAGCGAATCTGACTCTTTGCTTCGGTCGCGACGAAGAACTTTACCGCGAACGAGACGAGCGAGATCTGGATGGTGCCTGACCAATAAGGACGAGCCATAACGATGCGTGCTCCCTGTGTGCTTTGGTGTGATTCTTGCGGGGCACTGGCAGGATGTCTCGCGGGCACGACGATGTCAATGCCGTTACTGACTGATGATTGACTGAGTGGCCAATAGTTCCGGTGCCCGACGTTCCGATTTTTGGGGCGTTGCTTTCACGAAGCTTCGGAGGTCGCCGATCCCACGTCTCAGAATCGAGACGTGGGGCACCCGCTACGCCAGACCTTCTTTGAGGACCGATTCGTACGCGGGCAGCGTCAGGAAGTCCGTGAAGCGGTCACTGCGAACGAGGTCGCGCATCATGAGCGCGGCGCGTTCGTAGGCTGCAAAGCGCTTCGCGTCTACGGCTGACCTGGTCTTGCTCAGTTCGTCGTCAATGACGCTGTCGACCAGATCTGCCGTGACGGCGCGGCCGTCGGCCAGCACAGCGCCATGGTGGACCCATTGCCAGAGCTGGGCGCGGCTGATCTCTGCGGTCGCGGCATCCTCCATCAGGTTGAAGAGAGGGACACAGCCGATGCCGCGCAGCCAAGCTTCGACGTAGCCCAGACCGACCGCCACGTTTTGACGAAGACCGGCCTCGGTGATCTGGCCGGTCGGGATCTGGAGCAGGTCCGTCGCGGTTGCGGTGTAGTCGTCGAGCTTCTTATCGATCTGGTTTGGTCCCGGCATCAGGCGGTCGAAGACCTCCATGGCGATGGGTACGAGGCCGGGATGCGCGACCCATGTGCCGTCGTGTCCGTCGCCTGCTTCGCGCTCCTTGTCGGCGCGGACCTGCGCGAGAGCGCGTTCGTTTGCCTCGGGATCGCTCTTGATGGGGATGAAGGCGCTCATGCCGCCCATGGCGCTGATTTCGCGGTGGTGACAGGTCTTGATGGCGAGCTTCGAGTACGACCGCATGAAATGGGTCGCCATGGTGACCTGTCCGCGATCCGGCAGGAGGATGGTCTTGTCTGCGGCGAGCTTCTTGATGAACGAGAAGATGTAGTCCCAGCGACCGCAGTTGAGGCCGGCCGAGTGGTCGCGCAGTTCATAGAGGATCTCGTCCATTTCGAAGGTCGCGAGGATGGTCTCGATCAGCACGGTTGCGCGGACGGAGCCTTGCGGCACGCCGATGTAGTTCTGCGCGAAGACGATGGCGTCGTTCCACAGCCGCGCTTCCAGATGCGATTCCATCTTGGGTAGGTAGAAGTACGGTCCGGAGCCGCGTGCAAGCAGCTCTGTCGCGTTGTGAAAGAGGTAGAGGCCGAAATCGAAGAGGGAGCCGCTCATCGGCTCGCCATCCACGATCATGTGCTGTTCCGGCAGATGCCAGCCGCGCGGCCGTACGAAGAGCACTGCTGTCTTCTCGTTGAGCTTGTAGCTTTTGCCCGTCTCCGGGGCTTCGAAGGTGATGGTGCGGCGGACGGCGTCCCGCAGGTTTGCCTGACCTTCGAGGAGGTTGGTCCAGGTGGGTGTGGTGGAGTCTTCAAAGTCCGCCATGAAGACCTTCGCACCGCTGTTCAGCGCGTTGATCACCATCTTGCGTTCGACAGGCCCGGTGATCTCGACGCGACGGTCCTGGAGGTCAGCAGGGATCGGTGCGCAGCGCCAAGCGGCACTGCGAATGCTGGCGGTCTCCGGCAGGAAGTCAGGGCGTTCGCCTGCGTCCAAGTGCGCCTGGCGAGCGATGCGGGCCTGCAGCAGCTCGAGCCGGCGGGCGTTGAAGTTACGGTGGAGTGCCGTCAGGAAGTTGACGGCGTCCGGTGTGAGGATCTGTTCGTCAGCGGGCGTAAGCGGCGTCTTGAATTCAATGGTCTGCATGGCTTACAGCTTCTCCGAGGCAAATTGCAGGCTGACGCGGCCTGCGTGGCTGAAGTTCGCGACCACTTCCGTGCCGTGCGAGGTCCAGGTAACGCCGGTCCAACTGCCGGTCGTAATCCAGTCGCCATGCTTGAGGCCGCCGGTGCGGGTGGCGCCTTCGTTTGCCAGATAGACAAGGAGGCGGATGAGGTCGCTGCCACCGGGGTTTGAGCCGGTGTTCTCCACGCGGACGGCGCCGTCGGCAGAGAGCGTGACCTGCTCCTGCGACCAATCGATCGTCTGCCAATTGGGGACTGCAGGACCGGCAACAAAGCCGCCGTGCATCTGGAGGTCGGCCAGCATACATTCGCGGGAGACAGATGTTGGATCGTTGTACGCCGATTCGAGGATCTCGATTGCCGGATGGCAGCTTCCGATGGCGGCGACAACTTCATCGCGCGTGTAAGGAAGTGCGCGTGGTGGCAGCGCAGTGCCGATGCGGAAGCAGATCTCTGCTTCAACGCCACGCAGGCGGTGATTCTCGCCGCGGAAGAGCGCTCCGTTCTCGCCCATCCATGCGGCGGGCATGGGTGCGAAGAAAGGCTCATGCTCCGGACTGCGCGCGCCGACTTTGTAGCCGGCGACGGGACGATAGGCTTCCGCCATGACGTCCTGAACGGCGAATGCCTCAGCTTCTGTTGCGGGGTGCAGCGCGACCGGAAGATCCGAAATCGGGGAGGCGGTGCGTCGCGCTGTCAGAAGAGTGTCCGCGGTCTGGCGTAGAACCGCCTCGCGTGCTGCCGGAATTGTCATGCAAGATACCTTTCGTCGTACGAACGTCCGCCCACAAGTCTTTCGCAATGTGCCGCCAGACGCAAACCGGTCGCCGTTTCAGCACGTCATACTAAGATGACAGCGTCGTGCTGTGATCTGTAGGGCGACACGTAGAGGAAGAGGTAAGCGAGATGTTGATCGGCAAAGCACCGGAGTTTAAGTCGTCTGAGATCACACCACGCGAGAGTTTCCTGAATCGCCGCAACCTCATCTTCGGTGGCCTGGCCGCAGCGGGACTGGCGTATGAGTGGCACCAGAAGATGCCGCCGCTCTTCACGCCGACGGTTCACGCTGCCACCAAGTTGCCGACGGTGCCGGGGCAGGCGCCCGCAGTGAGCGATGCCATCACGCCGCAGGGCAAGGCGACCAGCTACAACAATTTTTACGAGTTCGGCACAGACAAGGCCGATCCGAAGGCGAACGCGGGCAAGCTTAAGCAGCGGCCGTGGACTGTGAAGATCGAAGGCCTGTGCAATAACCCGAAGACGGTCGATATCGAGACGTTGCTGAAGTACAAGCCACTGGAAGACCGCACATATCGGTTCCGTTGCGTTGAAGCGTGGAGCATGATCATTCCGTGGGTGGGTTATCCGCTGGCGAACCTGATCAACTTTGCGCAGCCGAAGCCCGAGGCAAAGTACGTCGAGTTCATCTCGCTGGCGGACCGCAGCCAGATGGATCTTCCGGGTGGCTTCAACTGGCCCTATACCGAAGGTCTGCGTCTGGATGAGGCGATGAACCCGCTGGCGCTGTTGACCTTTGGCGCGTACGGCCAGACGCTGGAGAATCAGCAGGGCGCGCCCATCCGCGTGATCGTCCCGTGGAAGTATGGCTTCAAGTCAGCGAAGTCGATCGTGCGCATACGGTTTACCGACAAGCAGCCGGTGACGACGTGGAACGACATCTCGGCGTCAGAGTACGGTTTTTACTCGAATGTGAATCCGACGCACAACCACCCTCGCTGGAGCCAGGCACATGAGCGCCGCATTGACGCGAGCGTCTTCCCGCGTACGGTGGCAACGCTGCCATTCAACGGCTATGGCAACGAGGTGGCGTCGCTCTACAAGGGCATGGATCTGAACAAGAACTATTAGGTGTTTCTCGTTGCTCGTTTCTGGTTTCTTGTTTGAGATTCGCAGATCGCAGCAGGTTCTCGATGCGAGACTCACTTCCAGTCGACTTCGGAGCCTCGAAACTACGAAACGAGAAACTCAGAAACTGAATTCATGTCCAATCGCACGATCAAGATCCTGAAGCCTTTCGTATTCCTGCTGGCGCTGGTGCCGTTTTTTGGCATCGTGTGGAGCTTTCACGAGGACACACTCGGCGCGGATCCTGTGCAGACCATTACGCACTGGACTGGCGACTGGGCACTGTGGATGCTTTTGATCTCGCTTGCGATCACGCCTGTTCGTCGGCTCTCACCGAAGCTGGCCTGGCTTGTCCGTCTGCGCCGGATGCTGGGGCTGTTTGCGTTCTTTTACGCATCTCTGCACCTGCTGACTTATGTCTTGCTCTTCAGCGGATTTGATCTGCCTGGCGCGCTGGATGCGCTGCGCCAGGGACAGTTCCACGTGTTGCGTGAGGATTGGATCGCGGTCTGGCCCACGATGGTTGAGGACGTTGCAAAGCGCCGTTTCATCCAGGTGGGTTTGCTGTCGTATGTGATTCTGCTGGCGCTCGCGCTGACTTCGCCGCAATGGATCATGCGCAAGATGGGCGGTAAGCCGTGGCAGACGCTGCATCGGACCGTCTACATTGCGGCCGTCTTTGGGGTCATTCACTACTGGTGGCTGGTGAAAAAGGGGGTGCTGAGCCCCTGGAAGGACTCAGCTGTGCTTCTGGTGCTGTTGCTGGCTCGACCGGCCTACCAGTGGCTCAAGAAGAAGCCTGCTGTCCGCGTAGCGGCTTAGTCCTCGACGATGCCTTCGAACATGCTTTGCGTCAACACTGCGGCCTGCGGCGTGGACGCTGCGGCGAGTGTGTAGTGTTCACGATCGCCGTACTGATCCCAGAAGGGCTTCACGTTGTCCATTACAGGGACCTGCGAGGTGTGTTCGCGGAAGGCCGCGAGCTTCTGCTCTTTCACGGCTGAGACGTCGAGTACGACTGTCCAGGGTGCGGGCAGAAGCGCCTCGCGGTCCGGCAGCGTGAACTCCGTGCTCTGGTGATATAGCTTTTGTGGTGCGTGGGTTGGCAGACCAAGATCCGGGAAGCGCTTGCTGCGAGCCGACCAATGAAAGGCGGCGCTGGTGAAGCAGCTTGCCATGGTGTGGTCAGCGTGAACGTTCAGTGATCCGTCCAGACCGAAGGTGAGGACGATGTGCGGCTTCCATGTCCGCATGCGTTCTACGAGCCGCTTCGCAACGCCATTCAGTTCTTCGAATTCGAGTCGACCGTCCTGATAATCAAGGATCTCGTGTTTAGTGACGCCGAGCACGTCGCAGCTCCGTGCGAACTCGTCGCGCCGCATTCTGCCGAGATCCTGGCCGTCCGCGGAGCTGCCGCGGTTGGTCGCTGCCTGGCCGTCCGTCAGGCAAACTACGTAGGTTTCGCAGGAGGCCTTTGCGGCAAGTGCCAGCGCTCCGCCGAAGGCGAAACATTCATCATCGGGGTGTGCGACCACGCACATCAGGCGCTTTGACAAGGTTCCAACTCCTCCTGTAACTCGGCATCATCGAACAACAGATCAGTCATCACTACAGCTTGTTCCAGGGTCTCGTCCCCGAAGAACTTTGCCACCGGAGCAAAGGATCTGCGGTGCAAGGGGGTCGGGCCGTGTTCTTCCAGCGCGCGGCGATGTTCCGGCGTGGCGTAGCCCTTATGAGATGCGAGGCCGTACTGCGGGTGTGCGAGGTGCCACTCGCGCATCTGCGCATCGCGATAGACCTTAGCCAACACTGATGCTGCAGCGATCGACACGGACAGGGAATCCCCGTAGATGAGCTTGGTCTGCGCGCAGGGATGGTCGATCCGCATCGCGTCGATGAGCAAGTGATCCGGGACGCAGCCTAGTTGGTCGACTGCCAAACGCATAGCCAGGCGCGAGGCCTGGTAGATGTTGATCCGGTCGATGGTCTCGGAGTCGACCTCCCCCACCGCAAAGGCGATGGCACACTTGCGGATTTCGCGGTCCAGGAGTTCACGTTCCTCGCGGGTCAGTTGCTTGCTGTCGCGAAGACCGAGGCGCTGCAGCTTCGAGGTGCGTGGCGGCAGCACGACCGCTGCGGCCACCACGGAACCGAACAACGCGCCGCGGCCCACTTCGTCCACGCCGGCGATGCAGCAGAAGCCGTGGTAACGCAGCGCCTGCTCGGGTGCGTCAGAGCAGACGAGGTCTCGCAGCATCTGCTGCTTGGTCTGCCCTTCGGGAATCATCGGGCGCTTGCGACGAAGGTCTGTGGGGATGGTCGCCATGCTCTACCAGTGTACAAAGCAAAGGCTGCGGCAGCATCACAGGCAGACGCCGCCGCACAGCAGGTTGATCTCCATGGCAGGCCGCGTTGAAGGGATGGAGATGCGCCGTGGACGACTCGTGCTGGCCAGCGCTAGTCTCTCTACACAATCGATGTTCCGCAGGATACTCTCGCAACGTTGATACTTTCTAATGGAGACCCCATGCGCAGTCCCCGCTGCCTCAGTTTGACCTTGGCGGCCTTTGCTCTTCTGCCTGCCTGTGCCGTTTCCCAAAACTCCCCCGCGACGACTGTCGAGCCACCGACGGGCAAGGAGTCCAAGCCTGCCCAAGTGGCGCCGACACCAACGCCTAAGGGCGATCCGGCGTCCGCGGATCCGGCACCTGGTCTTGCGGCGGCTGAAAACGATGAGCCCTCCGCACACACTTTGAAGGTGTTACCGGCGGGTATGGAGCCGAACCCTCCGAGCGTCGAAGATCTCGCGGCGTCTGGTATGACGTGGCGTGGCGAGTATGAAGCGAGTTTCGACGGAACGCCGTTGGTCGGCCCCGATGCGCGCCCTTTACCTGTGCTCTACAACAAGAAGGGCAAGCGAGTTAAGTCGAAGATCAAGGTGGCGAAGTCCCATCCCATCAGCATCGTCGACGGCACAATGACAGTGGATGGATGGACGGGCAAGGCTCGTCTGAATCACGACATACCGGACCTGAAGTTCATCTATCTTTCCGCACCAACCATTGGCACGGTGATCGTATCGCAGTCTGCCTTTCCGGGCTCGCTGGAGCAGAAGGACGCGTTCCGTGAAAATACACTGAGCGTTAAGGTGGGCGACCACGAGTTTCAACTCGCGTCGGAAAAGCCGTTGACCGGCAAGAAGCCCGAGTCAGCCTGGGTGAAGTTCGATCCGCAATACACCGAGGATTCGCGCTATCCCGTGATGGGTTACGGGAGCACGGCCGGTGCTCCGTACGAGTGGCCCGGCGCAAAGCGGATAGAGAACAAGGAAGCTACGGTAGCTCCACCGCTGCCGACGGGCATGCGACCAAAGCTGGCAACAGCGGTCTGCATTACCAACTGCGGCAAGGTGCCGGGTTTCTCGCCGGCTGCTCAAGCGGTTCCAGCGGCGGAGCCAAGCCCCGCGAAGTAAATAAGTGAACAGCAACGAAAAACGAGCGCCCAAGGGGCGCTCGTCTCATTGAGGTGGAAGAAGCTTAAGCGGTGCGGCCCACTTCGCGCAGACGGGCGGCCTTACCGCGCAGACCACGGAGGTAGAACAGCTTGGCGCGACGCACTTCGTACGAGCGAACCTTCTCGACCTTGTCGACGACCTTCGAGTTGAACGGGAAGATACGCTCCACGCCCTGGCCGAAGCTCATCTTGCGCACGGTGAAGGAACCCTGGGGGCCATTCTTACGGGCGATGCACATGCCCTCGAATGCCTGAAGACGCTCTTTGTCGCCTTCCTTGATCTTTACCTGCACGCGGACGGTATCGCCCGGAGCGAATTCCGGAAGGTCAGTGCGCTCGAGCTTAGCCGCGAGCTTCTGCATGATGGGGTGAATCGACATAATGCTGTTTCCTTACTTAGAGTCGTGGATCAGTTTATCCCAAATAACGCCGAAAAACAATATCCGATATGGCGAAAGCGACTTTCCTGCAAGGGAATCACTGTTGGTTCGGCTCGGCGGATCTGCGTAGGCTTTCAAGAAACCTGCGATCCTCCTTGGTCAGCGGTGCCTCAGCCAGCAGGTCGGGACGATTTTGCAGCGTTTTCAGGAGAGCCTGTTGCCTGCGCCAGCGCCGAATGGCTAGATGATCGCCGGCTGCGAGGACGTCGGGGATGGCGACTCCGCGAAACTCGGCCGGTCGCGTGTAGTGAGGGTAGTCGAGCAATCCGGCAGATGCTGCAACGGCTTGTGGAGGTGCGTTCTCAGCGCGATCGGAGTCGTGGGCGTGGCCGAAGCTCTCGTAATGTGCGGAGTCCGGGTTCCCAAGAACGCCCGGCAGGAGCCGCGTGACGGCGTCCACGATGATGGCAGCGCCGAGTTCTCCGCCCGAGAGGACGTAGTCGCCGATGGAGAGTTCGCGGTCGCAGTGCATCTGGTTGACGCGTTCGTCTACCCCTTCGTATCGCCCGCAGACCAGAACGACGCGATCCATCGACTTCAACTCATGGGCCACCGCCTGTGTGAACCGTGATCCCTGTGCAGAGAGCAGGATCACCGTCTCTCGCCTGGGATCGCGGAGGGGCTTGGGCGACAGCCCCAGAGACTCAATCGCCTCGGAGAGTGGCTCGGGTTTCAGCACCATGCCTTCGCCGCCGCCGAACGGGCGGTCATCGACCGTGCGGTGGCGATCGTGGGTAAAGCTGCGCAGATCGACGGTGCCGATCTGTGCGATGCCGCTGTTCAACGCGCGCGCGACCACTCCGTTGCGGAGTGTGCTTTCAAAGAAGTCAGGAAAGATCGTCACGATATCGAAGCGGAGAGTCTGCTTCGGTTCGGCTGCAGTCGTTATGCTGGTTTCGGACGGCATGCCGCTATTCTTTCATCGGTTGGATTGCTGGCTGCTGCAGCTAGCCGTTCATGTCGACAAGGCCCTGCGGCAGGCGCATCTCAATCCGCTTCGCAGCGATGTCGATCTTTGCGATGAACTCATTGGCGAAGGGGATCATGACTTCATCGCCGTTTGCCCGGGTCACAACGAAGATGGATGCTGCTGTTTCGATGCGGCGACCCTGGGGATCCTGCGGGAAGTGCATGTCATCTACTTTCCCGATCTCGATCTCGCCGTCGGTCATGATGCACCCGATCAGATCGTTCACGTAGTACGTTTGCTCATCCAACGCAACTCGTTCTTCGGCAGGGATTTGCGCTTCGGCCTTAGTAAGCTTTTCGGCATCGGTGATGGAGTCGTAACCTGCGAACTTCAGTACGATTCGACCGGCGCTTCGGCCTACAGGCAGCCAGTGATCCTGGACGACCGCATCCGTGCGGAGGCCGCTGGGCGCGAGGAGGGATACGTTGGGACGATCTTTGAACTGGTCCGGGAAGTCCGTGAAGAGGTCACAAAGAACCTCACCGCGTCGACCCTGCGGACGGACGACGCGGGCCAGTGTCACCCAATCATTTGTCTGCGGAATCATCTATTCGGACTGCACATCGAGGCTGAAGCGCTGCTGTAGCTTGCTGCCGGCGGCACCAAGAATCGTGCGCAGTGACCGCGCTGTGCGACCCTGTTTGCCGATGAGCTTGCCGAGATCATCGGTGGCGACGTACAGCCGCAACACCGTCTCGGTCTCGAAGGTTTCCGCTTCAACACGGACCTTGTCCGGTTGGTCCACCAAGGCGGTCGCCATGCCAGTCATTAAGTCACACATCTGTTGCACAGAACCGGGGAGGGGATTGTCCGTCATACGTACCTTGGGGGTGAACTTGATCCGCTCTTGCGGCTGGAGGCGCTACCGCGCAGCGCCAGTGATCAGTTGGATGGTTGCTAAAGGGATACAGCTTCCACTTAAAAAGTTTCTACAGGGGTATGGCCTTGCAAGCAAGGAAAAAGCCACGTCTAAATCGCGTTTTTGCGACAGAAACGTGGCCTTTGTACCGCAATGGGAGATTATGCTGCTACGGGCTCGGCAGCTGCCGGCGCGGGTGCATTCTTCACAAGCTTGGCGACGATGTCCGACATCTGTGCGCCGACGCCGGTCCAGTAGGCAATGCGATCGTGCTTGAGCTCGACAGTTGCGGGCTCGGTGCGGGGATTGTAGGTACCAACCACTTCGATGGAACGGCCGTTGCGGGCGCGATCCTTCTCGATGACGACGATGCGATAGTACGGCTGCTTGGTGGCGCCTACGCGCGCCAGACGAATCATGACCACTGTTTTTACTTCCTCACTCTGAAAGATGTCTCGGTTACCCCGTTCGACGGGGCCAACTGCCGCGGCAGAGATTCTGCCGGCCGGGGAAACGCTTCGGCGCGCAGCTCTTTCCAACCAATCTATTGTGGGCCATTTTTCGCCGGAATACAAGGCGGCTGTGGGATCACCTGCGATTCCCCATGTCCGGAAAAAGAAATTGCAGAACCTCGGCGAACCGATCTGCCCAGGCATCCTCATTATGAATCGCCCCCGGAAACTTCCTGTACAGAAGGTCGTTTCCCTCCCGCCACCCTTTGCCTAGAAGCAATTGCGAGAGCAAATCGGCGTCGCGAACGTGACGCAGGCCCTCGCCCGTACCCATATCCAGCCAAATGCGGAGGGGCAGGCGGCTCTTCAGCGAGCGAACGTCGCGCAGAATCGAGCGGTTGTCCCACCAGATGGATGGAGACAGCACGCCAATGCGACCGAAGACGTTCGGGGACTTGAGACCTATCGCCAAGGAGATGAGGCCACCCAGGGATGAGCCAGCTATACCTGTGTGGTCTGCGCCTGAAAGCACGCGATACTCGGCGCGCAACATCGGGAGGAGTTCTTCTATCAGCAGTTGCGCGTAGAAGGGGCCTCTTCCGCCACCGAGCCTTGGGTCGGGCGTAGGGGTATAGTCCGCCATCCGAGTTGCGCCGGTGTTCGCTACGCCGACCAGGATCAAGGGTTCGACGCGACCTGCAGCGATCTCTTCATCTGCTGTAGTGCCCGCACGCCATGTGCTGCCTTTTACGTAGGCCAGGTCACCGTCAAAGAGATTCTGCCCGTCATGCAGAACTAAGACCGGGAAGCTGCGCTCGGGTTCGAGGAGGTAGGCTTCGGGCAGATAAAGGAAGAGGTCTCGAGGATTGGGAAGGTACTGAGACTCCCAGTCACAGATCCGAAGGTAGCGGCCCTGCGCTGCGACCTCTGCCATTCGTGGTCCCGGCGGGGTGATTTCCGTGTGAGTGTCGGGCTGGGAGGCAACGATTTCCATGAACTAAGATTCCTTCGAAGGGTACCAGAGCAGGCTTTTGCCGGAGGGCAACGCATATGCACCGCGAATACCACGTCGACCACTCTGCTGCCTTGGGCCGGCCAATGGAGCGCCTTGTCTTTGGGCATGACGGCTTGCCCGTAATCGTCTTTCCCACGTCCTGCGGCCGCTTCTATGAGTTTGAAGATCAGGGCATGGTGGCCGCAATCGAAAACAAGATTAACCGCGGCCAGATCCAGCTGTGGTGCGTTGACTCTGTTGACAGCGAAAGCTGGTACAACCGGGGCGTCAGCGGGCGCTGGCAGATCGCACGGCACCTGCAGTATGAGCAATACATCATGCACGAGGTGCTGCCGCAGGTTCGCCACAAGAACTGGAACCAGATGGTAGCGATGACTGGCTGCTCATTTGGCGGCTTTCACGCGGCCAGCATGGCGCTGCGCCACCCGGACAAGATCAACGCCATGCTCTCAATGGGCGGTGCGTTTGATCTGGCGCGTTTCCTGCGAGGGCACTACGACGACGATGTCTATTACACGCTGCCTATGGACTTTCTGCCAAATCTGAACGACCCCTGGTATCTGGATAAGTTCCGGCACAACACCTACGTCCTGGCGACCGGGCAACACGACCAATGCTGGAACGACAACGAGCGCCTCGCCGCCATGATGCGGAGCAAGGGCATCCCCGTCCGTCTGGATGTTTGGGGTGACAACACGGGGCATGACTGGCCCTGGTGGCGGAGAATGCTTCAGACTTATCTCTAGGAGTTGGGGTTTTTCGTTCTCCTCACACGCCGGGAAGCCGGCTCGCGTCCAGAGACTACGAAGCCAGAAACTACAGAACTCCGCCGTAACGCATCCACCAACTTAGGAGATAAGAATGAAGAAGATCGGCATCCTCTTCGGCATGGAAAACACCTTCCCTCAGGCTTTTGTGGACAAGGTCAATTCCATGAATGTGGATGGGATTACAGCGGAGTTTGTTGAGATCGGTTCGGTCAAAGAGGCTTGTCCGTGCGGCTATTCCGTCATTGTCGACCGCATCTCGCATGACGTTCCGTTCTACCGGGCTTACCTGAAGAATGCGGTTCTTACCGGAACGCATGTCATCAACAATCCGTTCTGGTGGAGCGCCGACGACAAGTTCTTCAACTACGCTTTGGCTGCGAAACTAGGTGTCGCTGTGCCGAAGACAGTCATTCTGCCGAGCAAGCAGATGCCGCCGGACACCAATGACATCTCGTTTCGGAATTTGCCGTATCCCTACGACTGGAAGAGCGTCTTCGACTACATCGGCTTTCCGGCGTTTCTGAAACCGCATGACGGTGGTGGATGGAAGGACGTCTTTCACGTCCACGATGAGCGCGAGTTCTTTGAAGCGTATGACCAGACGCGCGACCTTTGCATGACGCTGCAGGCTGCGGTCAAGTTCCGCGAGTATTTTCGCTGTTATGTGGTTGGACAGAGAGACGTGCGTATCATGCCGTACGATCCATCACGCCCGCACGCCGATCGTTATGTGCTGAATCCGCCGACTTATGAGCCCGCCTTGCTTGCACGCGTGGAGAAGGATGCGCTCACCCTGTGCAGGTCGCTTGGATACGACCTCAACACTGTCGAATTTGCGGTGGAAGACGGCATTCCCTACGCGATTGATTTCATGAACCCGGCGCCGGATGCGGATCTGAACTCTGTTGGTGAAGAAAACTTTCAATGGATCGTTGAGCAGGTGGCAAAGCTTGCCATTGAGCGTGCGCAAGCGAACGATGGCGAGTTGCCGGAATTGCGCTGGTCTTCCTTCCTGGGATATCAGCCAGACGTACAACCTGAGGCCGCGAAAGCTGCTCGTCAGAAGAAATCGATCAAATGAAGCACCTTCTCTCAGCGGTGATTCTGGTGCTTGCAAGTACGGCATGCGCGCAGCAGCAGACGGGTGCGCCCGCAGGCATTGCTGTACCACCTCTGCCAAAGTCTTCAGCGAGTGCGGCATCTGTCGATGCCCCTCCAGGTTCGCTTGTCTTTCGCGTGCGTTTGATTGATGGACGCAATGGCCAGCCTATTGCGAACGGTCATGTGAAGCTCTGGTATGACGAGCCTTCAGGCCCGGGGTATGAGTTTGCCACAGGGGCGCAGGGCATCGGGTTGATGCCTGCGCCCGTGGGCGATCCTCTGCGTGTTCTGGTCAGCAGCGTGGATTATAACGACTGCCGCCGACCGGCTCGATACGCTCCGCCGCGCGGATACAACATGACCGAAGTTGCTAAGTCGGGTGTTGCCGCGGAAAATACCTGCGGTAATGTGGCCGTGCATACGCAGCCCGGCGAGCTTGTCTTTTTCGTTCGCCCCACACGTTGGTACGAGAACCTGAATCGCAGCGTCGGGAACTGACGCCTGAGGATGTGCGGTGCGGGTGCTCGATGCTACTCTCGTTCTCACCCGTAGCTCTGTCGGGCTGGCGACATAGGAAAGCCACTCCCGGAATAGTGCGCGGCATCGGAGCTTGCTATGCGACCGTCGTTCACGTTGGGCATTGAAGAGGAGTACCAGACCATTGACCCCGTGACCCGCGATCTGCGCTCACATGTGGCGACGGAGATGCTGGAGAACGGCAAGCTGCGCCTGGAAGAGCGCGTGAAAGCCGAGATGCACCAGTCTGTCATCGAGGTCGGCACGAGGGTCTGCCACAACATCCAGGATGCTCGCGAAGACCTTTACGATCTTCGCCGCAATATGATTCGTTTGGCTGAGGAGAATGGCCTGGTGCTCGTCGCGGGCGCGACTCATCCCTTTGCTGACTGGCGTGAGCAGGAGATCTATCCCGATCCGCGTTACGACAAGGTCGTGGAAGATCTACAACTGGTGGCGCGCGCAAACCTGATCTTTGGCCTGCACGTTCACGTGGGCATTGAGGATCGGGAGGCAGCCATTCGCATCATGAATTCTCTGCGTTACTTTCTTCCGCACATCCTTGCGCTGTCCACGAATTCGCCCTTCTGGCTGGGCATGGACACGGGTTACAAGAGCTATCGCGCAAAGGTGTTTGAGAACTTTCCGCGTACGAATCTGCCGGACAGCTTCGCCTCGTACTCCGAATTCGAAAACTATGTGAATCTGCTGATCAAGACGAACAGCATCGACAACGCGAAGAAGCTCTGGTGGGACGTTCGGCCACACCCATTCTTCAATACGGTCGAGGTGCGCATTTGCGACATCCCCATGAGGGCGGAGGAGTCCGTGGCGATTGCGGCTCTGATTCAGGCGACGGCGATGAAGCTGCACTGTCTGCACGCAAACAACGTGGATTTTCGGCAGTACTCGCGTGCGCTGCTGATGGAGAACAAGTTCCGGGCGGTCCGATATGGTTTGGATGGCAAACTAATCGACTTCGGCAAAGAGACCGAGGTGCCCGAGCGCGAACTGATCGAGGAATACCTGCACTTCATCGACGACGTGGTCGACGAACTGGGATCGCGCAATGAAATCAACTACATTCGCACGATGCTGGAAAACGGCAGCGGGGCGGACCGGCAGTTGAAAGTCTGGCGTGAGACGAATGACCTGCGCGCGGTGGTGGACTACATGGCGTCCGAGACGCGCGCCGGACTGTAAGAAACCTAACCTTCGACGCCGTCTCGAAAAAAAAGTTGTGGTGCATTGCGCATTCGCGAAGAATTCACGCTATTGTGAAGGAAATCCTCATGCAAACAGCCGTCCTGCATGGGCGATCCCAAGCTTCAGTTCACAAGTTTCCTGCAAACGCAAAGTAGCGTCGTGTCGCCGACGTGTACCTCGATTCGTTCACCGCAGTTTCACTGAGGAGAGTCGTATGGATTTGAAGAACTTCGCTTCCGCCCAGCAGTATTTTTCCCGCCGTTCTTTCATGCGCACCGCTGGCATCGCTTCGGCTGCGGTGGCATCCATGCCCGCATTCGCAATGCAGGCCGCAGCTCCGGCCGCGCCGCAAGCAGGTCGCCGTGGTGGCGGCATGGGCGATGACATGGGCGGCGGACGTGCTCCGCGTGACCCCAACACCGTGATCATCTCGTCGAACGAGAACCCGCTTGGACCTGCTCCCGTCGCCCTCGAAGCGATCAGCGGCGCTGCCAAGAAGGGCGGCCGTTACGATCGTGAGTACTCTGCCGCGATGACCAAGGCGATCAGCGAGCAGTTCCAGTTGAAGCCTGGCTACGTCCGCATCTACCCGGGTTCGGGTGGACCGCTGGATCTGGCTCTCTACTCCAACATTGGACCGGACAAGGCGCTCATCCTGGGCGATCCCTCCTACGAGCAGGGTTTCCGCGCTGCACAGACCTGTAAGGCCAAGTACATCCAGGTTCCGCTGGATAAAAAGACCTACGCGTACGACGTGAAGGCGATGCTTGCTGCTCACCCGAATCCGGGTGCGTATTACATCGTGAACCCGAACAACCCGACCGGCACGATCACGCCGAAGTCGGACATCGAATGGCTCGTAAAGAACAAGCCTGCCGGTTCGGTTGTCATCGTCGACGAGGCCTATCACCACTTCTCGACCGAAGACTCCGTCATCGACATGGTTGCTGCAGACAAGGACGTCATCGTCCTGCGCACGTTCTCGAAGATCTACGGTATGGCAGGCGTTCGCGCCGGCTTCGCCTTCGGCCGTCCTGACCTGCTGGCGAAGTTTGAGACTGTCACGTCGAACAACCGCCAGATCGGTTCGATCTCGCTGACCTCGGCCGCAGCCGCAGCCGCCAGCCTGAACGATCCGCAGCTGGTTCCGCTGCGCCGCAAGATCAACAAGGACACGCTGGACAACACGCTCGAGTACCTGCAGAAGAACAACTTTGCATTTATTCCTGGTGCACAAGCCAACATGTTCATGGTTGACGTAAAGCGTCCCGGCGCCGAAGTGCAGCGCGCGATGCTTGGCGAGAAGGTGGCTATCGGCCGTGTCTGGTCGATCTACCCGACGATGGTCCGCGTGACCGTCGGTACACCGGAAGAGATGAAGAAGTTCCAGACGGCCTTCACCAAGGTCATGAACTCGCCCACCGCACCGGTGGCAGCTCATCTGGACATCAACGACATCCCGCACGAGCTTTACCGCGCATAACTCCTGCCCAAGCGGCATACCTGGAAGACCCCGGCGATTTCTGCCGGGGTCTTCCATTTTCGGCTGGGGGCGAGCCGGCGCGGTACGCTTAAGCATCTGAAGGAGAACGATGCCAGCAGCCTATATCTCGACGCGTCTTTCCTCTGTGCCTTTTCCGCCGTCGTTTGGCCAAGGCGCACGTAATGCTGTGACCACGTGCCTGCGGATTCAACCGGGCGAGAAAGTTACGGTCATCACCGATGAGAAGACGATGGCGATCGCGGCGTCGATCGCTGTGGAACTGGACCGGATCGGCTGCCAATGGAATGGCTTTGTACTCGAGGAGCTTGCTCCTCGGCCGTTGATCGGAATGCCTGCTGCTGTGCTGGAAGACATGGAGTCGAGCCAGGTGAGCATCTTCGCCGTGGAGGTGCAGCCGAATGAGTTGCGCAGCCGGATGGAGATGACGGATGTTGTGAACCGCCGCCGCATGCGGCACGCCCACATGGTGAATGTGACACCCGAGATCATGGTGCAGGGCATGCGCGCGGACTTCAGTGCGGTCGATGCGCTGTCGCAGGCGGTTCTGGATCGCGTGCGTGAGGCGACTTATGTGCGTGCGACGACTGCTGCTGGAACGGACATCCACGCGCAACTAAACCCGAACTACAAGTGGTTCAAGACGTCGGGCATCATCTCCACGGAGAAGTGGGGAAACCTGCCGGGCGGCGAGTGCTTTACGGCTCCGGGTGAAGTGAACGGTGTGTTTGTGGTCGACGGTGTTGTTGGCGACTATCTGTGCGCTCGTTATGGCATCCTGCGGGAGACGCCGCTTTCGATTGCTATTGAGAACAATCGGATCGTTCGGATTTCCTGCGAGAACAAGCAGTTGGAGCGGGAATTCTGGGCTTACACGCACACGGACGAGAACAGCGACCGCGTGGGTGAATTCGCAATTGGGACGAACATTGGCGTGCAGGAAGTGATCGGCAATATTCTGCAGGATGAGAAGTTCCCTGGCATCCATATCGCGTTCGGTGATCCATATGGCGCACATACAGGAGCGCCGTGGAAGTCTTCGACACACATCGATGTGGTCGGTCTCGGCTTCAACATCTGGCTGGGTGATGCTGAGGGCGAGTCTCAGATCATGCGCGATGGGGTGTTTCTGATTCAGCCTTAACGATTCCGGAGCGCGAGAAGTAAAAAAGGGGGCCATGTTCATGGCCCCTTTTTTTATGTCTGCTGTTGCGGTGCGAACGCTTACTTTACTGCGATGGAGCTGCGCAGCGTGAAGGTGATGGCACTCTCCGACGGGATGATGGTGTCGCGGCTGCCGGTGTACGCTCCTGCGACGGTGCCTGCGCCTGCGCCGGACATGCCGCCGATCAGGGCACCCTTACCACCGCCGGCCAGACCGCCGATGAGCGCACCGAGACCCGCGCCGCCGCCGATGAAGCCTGCAGTGCGCTTGCCGCGACCCTTGGTGCGTGCGATGTACTCGCTGGTCTGCACGCGGTAACCGCCGATGTTGGTCAGCTCGATGCCGATGGCGCCGGCGCCGGTGAAGTGGCCCCGGCCGTTGGCGCTGACGATCTCGCCACGCACTGAAGTACCGCGGCGGAAGACTGTTACTCCACGCACCACGATGGGGGAGTTAAGCTCGCCGCTGAAGCTGGTTCCGGGGCCGCCGCTATGTTCTGCCGAGAGCGATTCGTTGGTGCGGATGGTTACACGAGTACCAGCGGGGACGACCAGTGCCGGTGCGGGAGCGGGTGCCGCTGCGACCGGAGCTGCGGCAGGTGCGGGTGTTGCCGCGGGTGCGGGTGCTGTCGCGGGTCCGCTGGGGGCATAACCGGGCGCTGCTGCCGGGGGCATGGGAGTTACTGATCCGCCGGGTGCGACAGCAACTGGAGCACCGGTTGCGGGCGAGATGGCGGTGGAGCCATTGCCTACAGCGAGGACGGTGGAGCCGACGGGGAGCGGCTGGCCGGCGGCGATGACCTGTACGCTGCCATCGGGCATACGGACGGTGGTGGAGCCGGCGGTTGCGGCGTTATTGCTGTGGCAGCCGGCCAACATGGCCGCGGAAAGTGTTGCACAGAGCGCGAGCGAACGAACGGAGGGATGCATCCTGATGCTCCTGTATAAGACTGCGGACGCCGAACCTTTGTCATTGGATGGCCGTGCGTCATTTTTTGGTAGATGCAGCCGCAGCGTCGAAGTCGCCTACCGGCGAAAGTAAATTGTGCGGAAGCGCACACACACGAACGCCGCGATCCGGAGATCGCGGCGTTGCGAGAGAGTATTGGAAGGGAAGAGTTAGATCTTCGCTTCGCGATACGAGACGTGCTTACGCACGACCGGATCGTACTTCTTGAACTCCAGCTTAGCGCTGGTGGTCTTGGGGTTCTTGGTCGTGGTGTAGAAGTGGCCGGTACCGGCGCTGGAGACGAGCTTGATGATTGTGCGCATGTCCGTTATCCCTTCGCCTGGAGCAGGGCAGCTTCTACGCCCAGCTTGTTAATGGTGCGGAGGCCGCGTGCAGACACGCGCATACGCACAAACTTCTTCTCGCTCGGAACCCAAATGCGCTTCCACTGCAGGTTCGGCTCCCAGCGGCGACGCGTCTTATTGTTCGCGTGCGACACTTTATTTCCAGCCATCGGCCGTTTGCCGGTGATGGGACATACCTTCGCCATACCAATCTCCTGATGCCGGGTCTGATGTTTCAGACCAACCCTACGATTATGTCACGATTTCCACGAATTATTACACGCTTTTGTTGCGTTTCGGAGCCGGCAGAGGGAGAACCATGGGTGGTTCGCCGTGACCCCCTCCCCCCCCCCTCAATTTTCGTAAAAATCAGATTCGAAAGGGGTTAGGTTTTGCAGCGCCTGTAAAAATTAGATTCTATTGGACTTACACGCAAAAATTAGATTCTAAAGGATTTAGCTCGCGCCTAAAACGCCGTTATCCTCTACTCTTTCTATTCTAGCGGAATTCCTCTAATTATCCGCCACTTGTAAGTGGCTTTGAATGTGATGTTTAGATGGTCCAGGGGCTTGACAAGATTTCAGCGTGACGAGGATAGCGGTTCGAGATCCGTGCGAGCTCCGCCCTTGGAGGAATCTCCGGCGGGCTCCCTTCCCAGGAATGAGCCGTATTCGTCGCTCCATGGCGACCGGATGGTGACTCGGAGTCAGCTACCGGGGACTCGCAGGACCAGTGCTACGAGGATCGCTCCGGCGATCATGCAGGCGAGTTGCAGGCATACGCTGCGGATGGTGCTTTCTCCGGGGAGTTCCGGCATGAGGTTCACCAGGGCGATGTAGACGAAGCTGGCGGCACTTACGGGCAGGAGCCAGTTGGTTGCGTCGAATGTGTGGCCTGCCACGCCCACGATAGCTACCCCTGCCATGGCTGCCGCGGCGATGAGCAGAAGGAAGCGCTGGGCGCGGGCGGGCGAGACGTGGAGGTGGCGTAGCAGGGCGTAGTCGCCCATGCGGTGCGGCACTTCATGCAGCGTGATGGCAACGGCGGTTAGCCAGCCGATGCGACGGCCGGCGGCGAAGGCTGCGGCGACCGAGACACCATCGACGAAGCTGTGCAGCATGCCACCGAAGATGAGCGAGACGGGGCGTGCGCCGTGTTCGTGGTGATGATGGTGATGCGGACCGCAGTCGGGCTCGCCCTGCGCGGGCGTTTCGACAGGATGGCCGGTGAGTGTGGCGAAGATCCGCTCAAAGCAGAAGAGCACGAAGATGGTGGCGAGGAAGGTGAACCAGAGCGCCGGCCGATTGCCGACGGTGATGATGGCTTCCGGCATGATGTGCAGCAGCGCCGTTGCCAGCAGAACGCCGACGGCGAGACTGACGAGATACCCCATGCCGCGTTCGAGCAGGCGATGCCGCGCACTGAGCCAGAGCGCTGCCGCCATGGCCACTGCCTGAATCGCCGCTACGGCAATGCCTGCTTCCAACGTTTCCTCGTTCCTTAATTCTTTCGTATGCCCCTGAGAGATTCCCTCAGCGGCTAAAGCCGGTCTCTCTTGAGTTTGTTGATGGCATGGCTGAAGCCATGCCCCTCCGAAAGCAAAAGCTTAAATTCTTGCTTCCGATGTCCCTGGTGCTGAGAGGTCTTGTGCGCGTCTGATGGGTTCCGTAAGCGGCGAACGCCGGTCTTTCTTGAGCTTGTTGATGGCATGGCTGAAGCCATGCCCCTCCGAAAGCAAACGCTCAGGTCCTTGCTTCGAAGCAAGAGCTTGATGGTTGAGGATCACTTCGGCGAGAGGCACTCTATCAAGACTACCTTCTGTAAGCCTCATCTTCCTACAAGTTGCGGCGGGTGCGCGGCGATCTTGTAATGGATGCGCTCACCGTCTGGTAGTTGCAGAGATGCAATGCAGCCGGTGCCCCGTATGGCGTTGCAGAGACAGAGATGGTCTGCCGTTCGCAGGTCACTCATGGTGATGGATCGTTCCCGGATCAGGCCTGCTTCGAGGAGTGCTGCGCGGTAGGTACCGGGCAGGCAGCCACTGGCGAGCGGTGGTGTGAGCCACTGTCCCTGCAGGCATGCCAGCAGCGACGAAATGCAGCCCTCGGTGATCTCACCGATTTCATTCCGGAAGAGGGCTTCGTCGTGGCCTGCGGCATGCGCTTCGCGCAGGGCCGGATCGTACTCCGGGCGGAAGGTGCTCTTGTGGCGGAGGTACGGAGCTTCGCGGCTCGTGATCTGTCTTGCGAAGCTCACCTTTAGATGGGGCTGCCAGTTGGGAGCGTCGGCATGCTGAAGCTCAACCGCGCCATTGCGGTGGAGAAGCAGTCGCAGACGCCTGGGTTGGCCGTCCCACTGGGTGCTTGCTTCTGCGATGGTGGCGAGGATGGCTTCTGCGTCGAAACGGAATCCGAGGGATGCGGCGGAGCTTTCGAGGCGCTGCAGATGGAATGGGAGCAGCGGTATTCTTTCCGCGAGTTCCCGCTCATGCGCAAGAGTGCCAATGTCCGGGGCAGCCGGGGTGGTGCCCATCCAGCGCATTGTTTCGATCAGTTGGATGGGTTGGGCTGCGCGTTGCAGGAAGGCGGTTTTGAGGAGGCATTCGTCGTATTCGCCGGTGGAGGTGGAGTCTGCGACGATGCCGCCGCCGACTCCTAACACCATCGTTTTGCCGTCGAGTACGACGGTGCGGATCGCTACGTTGAAGCACGCGTTGCCGTCCGGTGCAAAGTAGCCGATGGCGCCGGTGTAGATGCCGCGTGGGTGGTCCTCGATCTGTGCGATCAGTGCCATGGTGTGACGTTTGGGTGCGCCGGTGATGGAACCAGAGGGGAAGAGTGCGCGGAAGACCTGATACCAGGCGAGCCGGTGGGGCGTGCGGCCGGTGATAGTGGAGGTCATCTGCAGCAGCGTGGGATAGCGCTCGACTTCGAAGAGGCGATCGACGCGGACGGTGCCCGCTTCGCAGATGCGGCCGAGATCGTTGCGGAGAAGGTCGACGATCATGACGTGTTCTGCGCGGTTCTTCTCGTCATTGCGCAGGGACTCGGCGCGCGCGTCGTCTTCGGCTGCGGTTGTGCCGCGCAGCGCGGTGCCTTTCATGGGTTTGGTGGTCAGCGTGCCGTCGGGTGTGGCGCGGAAGAAGAGTTCCGGTGAGAGGCTGAGGACGGTTTGCTGCGGTAGCAGGTTCAGGATGGCGCCGTAGCTGCATGGCTGCTGCGTTTGCAACGCCGCGTAGAGCGTGGCTGCGTCGTCGGCGTACGGACTTAGTGCGTGGGTGGTGAAGTTGAGCTGGTAGGTATCGCCGGCGGCGATCCACCGCTGGATGCGGGCGATGGCGGCGGTGTAGTCTTCGCGGCGGATGCGCAGCATGGGAGCGATGGGCAGCGGTCCAGGCCTGGGCGGTTCGGGCTCATCCGTGGAGTCGCTTGTGTGGTCGAAGATGCGCGGCGCGGTGTAGATGCCGAAGGTTGCGAGCGGCGTCCTGGTTACTCGTGTGGGCAGGTCGAGGAAGTGGGAGCCGGCTTCGTAGTCCAGGGAACCGGCTACCCAGTGGCCTTCGGCGAGGGCCTGCTCGATGGCTTCGAAGAGAGACGGAAGTTCTTGCGGCGAGTGCGCGGTGAGGACGCGGTCAGCGGCGAGGAAGAGATAGGAGTGGTGCTGCGTTTCGCTTGGGAGTGAAGACTCAAGCAGGACCGTGCCGGTCTGGTCGAGGGCAGCCCTGCGCCAGGACGCGGGGAGCGGCGTCCATTTCCTTGGCTGGTCTGCGGGAACAGAGGGCATGGCAATAGTGTCTCGCGTCCCGTGCGTCGGGGTGTGCGAAACGAAGAACCCCATGTCTCAGAGAGGGAGACGTGGGGTTCTAACTGTGTCGTCGGATGTGTCTAGTTGCGGTTGGGACGCGTGATGATGATGGCGCGTGCGCGTTCGCCGGGGTCGCAGGTGTACTGGCGCTTGCGCATGGCGTCGAGCCAGGCGACATCACCGCATTCCAAGGTGCGTGTTTCCATCTCAGAGACGAGGGTGAGGGTACCTTCGACGACCATGGTGAATTCAACGCCTTCGAAGATGCGGGGCCGGAAGCAGACCTCTTCGGCGGTACCGCGAAATTCTGCGATGCAGGGAACCATGCTGCTGTCGGCGATGAGGCCGCTGAGGTTTTCCGAGAGGAAGGTCGGTACGGTTCCGGCGTTCTTCTGCAGGCGTACGCGCTCCGACTGGCGGAGGATGCGGAAGGTGATGGGCTGCTCGTCGCGGAAGAAGTACGAGAGATCTTTGCCGAAGGTGATGGAGATACGCGCCAGGTTTCGAACCGTGGGGACAACACGACCGGTTTCCAGCTGGGACAGGAAGCTGGCCGAGAGGCCGGTTTTCTTGCCGAGTTCGACGAGACCCATGGAGCGTTTCATGCGGAGGCGCCGGATGCGGTCGCCAATCTGCTTCGCTTCAATGGTGGACTCGACCTGGTTGGGCTCTACCACATCCACCGCGTCGGGGATGCGAACTTCTTCTTCCACTCGCATGGTTTTTGAGATGGTGAACAGACGAAAGAAGCTGCCCGGCGATGTGCGGGCAGCTTTCTTTGTCACTGGATTATCGTGCGGAATTGTTCGTTAAAAATCTTCGCCAAAGCCAACTTCGCCTTCGACCGCGGTCTGGTAGGCCGAGACGCGGCGTTCGAAGAAGTTGGTGAGCTCCTGGACGTCCTGCAGCTCCATGAAGCTGAAGGGGTTCTTGGTCTTGAAGTGAGGCGCGATGCCGAGTCGCTGCAGGCGGCTGTCGGCGACGTAGCCGAGGTAAGCGCGCATGTCGCGGACGGAGAGTCCGGCGACGCCGCCGGAGAGCAGATCGTCTGCGAATTGTGCTTCGCAGTCAACGGCTTCCTCGAGCATTTCGATGATCTGGCGCTCAAGATCGGCGTCCCAGAGGTCTGGTTCCTGCTGGCGGACGGTGTTGACGACCTCAAAGGCGAACTCGAGGTGGCAGCTTTCGTCACGGAAGACCCAGTTCGTGCCCGATGCCAGGCCGTGCAGCAGGCCCTTCGAACGGAAGAAGTAGACGTAGGCGAAGGCCGCGAAGAAGAAGAGGCCTTCAATCGACGACGCGAAGCAGATGAGGTTGAGCAGAAACTGGCGGCGGTGATCGCGCGTCTCGAGCGTGTCGAGGGCCTGGATGGAGTCCATCCACTTCATACAGAACTCGGCTTTCTTCTGGATGGAGGGGATGTTCTCAACGGCGGAGAAGGCCTCTTCGCGCTCTTTCTGGTCGGGGACGTAGTTGTCGAGCAGCGTCAGGTAGAACTGGACGTGCACGGCCTCCTCGTAGAGCTGGCGCGAGAGGTAGAGGCGCGCTTCGGGCGAGTTGATGTGCTTGTAGAGATTGAGCACGAGGTTGTTCGAGACGATGGAGTCGCCGGTCGCGAAGAAGGCCACGAGGCGCTTGATGGTGTGGATCTCGGCCGGGCTCATCTTCGAACGAAGATCGACGAGGTCGGTGGAGAAGTCGACTTCTTCCACGGTCCAGGTGTTCTTGATACCGTCGCGGAACATGTCGTAGTAGACCGGGTACTTCATCGGACGAAGCGTGAGACACATGCCGGGATCAAGGATGGAGATCGGTGCTGCGACGGAGTTAGCCGTGGTTACTGGCGTTGCGATGGTGGACATTGGATAGGACTCCTAACGAACTTGTTTCGCCTGCGTGCGGCGGGCGTGCTTTCTGCAAAGCACGCGGGATAACAGGGCGTGCGGGGCCGCCTTAAGGCCGCCCCACACGTATGTCTTACTGGCAGGCCTCGCAGCTCTCAGGGTTTTCGAGAGAGCAGGCGATGGCTGCGGAGGCGTCGATGGGCTGCTGCTCCGGCTCGGGGACGGAGACGTTCTGCAACTGGGCCTGTGCGGTCTGCGGCAGGCTGGAGGACATGGCGCCCTTCTGTACGGTGGTCTTCGCGATCTTGGTTGCGGGACGCGAACGCAGGTAGTAGGTCGTCTTGAGGCCCTGCTTCCAGGCGTACATGTACATGGAGGAGAGGCGGCCGATGTTGGGCGACTCGCTGAATAGGTTGAGCGACTGTGCCTGGTCGATGTAGGCGTTGCGTGCTGCTGCCATATCGATGAGGCTGCGCATGGGGACTTCCCAGACGGTGCGGTAGATGAGCTTCAGCTCGTCGGTGAGGTCGTCGATGTTCTGTACGGAACCTTCGGACATCTTGAGCTTCATGCGCATCTCTTCGTTCCACATGCCGAGTGCCTTGAGCTCGTTGATGAGGTAGCGGTTGACCTGCAGGAACTCGCCTGAGAGGGTTTCGCGCTTGAAGAGGTTGGAGATCTGCGGCTCGATGCACTCATAGCAGCCGACGATGGATGCGATGGTCGCCGTAGGTGCGATGGCGATCAGTAGGGAGTTGCGCACTCCAGACTGCTTGATGCGCTGGCGCAGTGCCTCCCAACGCTCGGGCTCGCTGGGCGTGATCTTCCATAGGTCGAACTGGAAGTTGCCCTGTGCGAGGCGGGTCTCGTTGAACGAGGGGTGCGGTCCGTTCTTCTCGGCGAGCTCGGTGGTGGCGAGCATGGCGTAGTAGTAGATCTCTTCCTGAATCTTGGTCGAGAGTGCCTGCGCTTCGGGGGAGTCGAAGGGAAGACGCATCTGGAAGAAGACGTCCTGCAGACCCATGACGCCAAGGCCTACGGGGCGCCAGCGGTTGTTGGCCTTGAGGGCCTGCTGCACCGGGTAGAAGTTGATGTCGATGACGCGGTCGAGCATGGGCACGGCAACCCGGACGGTGTTGGCGAGCTTCTCGAAGTCGAATACCGTCTTGCCGTTTTCGTCAGTCTTCATGTGACGACCTAGGTTCACCGAGCCCAGGTTGCACACAGCCGTCTCGTCCTTGCTGGTGACTTCCGTGATCTCCGTGCACAGGTTCGACAGATGGATCACGTTGCCGGGCAGGCCTGTCTGGTTGTTCTTGACGTTGCAGGCGTCCTTGAAGGTCATCCAGCCGTTGCCGGTTTCGGCAAGCGAACGCATCATGCGTGCGTAAAGGTCTCGCGCCTTCATCTGGCGGTAGTAGATCTTGTCTTCTTCGGCCTGGATGTAGGCCTTTTCGAACTCTTCCCCGAAGAGGTCAGGGAGCTGCGGGACGAGCTTGGGGTCGAAGAGCGACCACATGCCGTCCTCGTCGACGCGCTTCATGAAGAGGTCGGGAATCCAGTTGGCGAGGTTCAGGTTGTAGGTGCGGCGGGAGAGATCGCCGGTGTTCTCGCGGAGTTCCAAGAAGCTCTCGATGTCCGCGTGCCAAGGCTCGAGGTAGACGCAGCATGCACCCTTCCGCTTACCGCCCTGGTTGACGGCGGCGACGGAGGAGTCGAGCGTACGCAGCCACGGCACGATGCCGTTGGAGAGGCCGTTGGTGGCACGGATCAGCGATCCTTCGCTGCGGACGCGGTGAAAGGCGAGGCCGATGCCGCCGGAGAACTTGCTGAGCAGCGCGACGTCCTTGTAGGAGTCGTAGATGGATTCGAGCGAGTCCTGCGGTGAGTCATGCAGGTAGCAGCTCGACATCTGCGGGTGCTTCGTACCGCTGTTGAAGAGCGTGGGCGACGACGGCATGTAGTCGTGCGAGGAGATCAGGTTGTAGAACTCAATTGCTTCGTGCGGGGTGCCGGCGAGACCGCAGGCGACGCGCAGGAAGAAATGCTGCGGGGTCTCGATGACCTTGCGGGAGAGGGGATCGCGGAGCAGGTAGCGGTCGTATACGGTGCGCAGGCCGAAGTACTCGAAGCGGTCGTCGTTGTCTTCCTTGATGGCCTGGTTCAGCTTGCGCATGTGGATGCGTACGAACTCTGCGACTGCGGGCGAGACGATGCCGACCTGCGCGCCGTACTCGACGGACTGCGAGAAGGAGTGCAGGTTTTGACCGGCGACTTCCTTGAGGATGGTGGCCAGCAGCAGCCGCGAAGCCAGCTTGGAGTACTGCGGCTCTTCCGCAATAAGGGAAGCGGCAGTGTCGATGGAGATGGCGTCCAGTTCGCGGGTGGTCGCGCCGTCATAGAGACCACCGATGGTCTTGGATGCGATGCGGATCGCATCGACGTGCTGCAGGCCGTAGCCAGAGCGCTGCACGGCGCGGACGATCTTGTTGACGTCTACCGGTTCGAGAGCGCCGTTCCGCTTTTTGACGTGCATGACGGGCGTTTCTTCGCGGGCGGGGAAGCCGGGAAGGATATCGGAAAGGCTGGTCTGGACGGTAGTGCTCGCCATGGTGCTCCTTGCATGCGCCATTGAAGGCGCGCTGCCGAAATGGGGTGGAGAACATTCGTTTCGGGCGATGTGTTTCCAGCAAGACCGCCTTGCCTTCGACCATCGTCTAACTGCTGCTTTTTTCGCTTTAGCTTCGCTTGTGCAGGGATCGCTGGGGAGCGGTGCCATGCACTGCATCGGAAGTAGATGTACTTTAGCTCGTGCCGGGTGACCGCGCAAGCACAAGATGTGGGATGCCGGTGCAAAAGTCTGGCGGCACTTGTGGTCGTTCCGATGTGGGTAACCGCAACTTCAACTGTACGAAGAGTTGCCGTGGAAATGTGGTCCCGGAACTTGAGAAAGTGCTTCGACGGCGAAGAAGGCGGATAACCGCGTGGGGTGGGAACGGTGGTTCGCATTCCGCGACAAAGCGGTTTGCCGTGTCCCGTCCGAACCTCTATACTCGATCAAGTCGGAGAGTTGGCAGAGCCCGGTTGAATGCACCTGACTCGAAATCAGACATAGGCGTAAGTCTATCGGGGGTTCGAATCCCTCACTCTCCGCCACGACCTTCATTAAGTTCTACACGGAACGCCATAAACCCCTCTATCTGAGGGGTTTATCTGTTTCTATGCCTTCCACACAGTCTGCCGGATGTCTACCTGCTCCTACTGGTACGCATACTGGCGGAAACTCCGTTGGAAAGCGTCCCTATTCATCTCTTTGGCCCCGAGGCTGGAAGTGGGGGACTGAAAGTATCGACGAAGGAGCGTCGATATCCAGGATATGTACGCGAGCTTATTCAGAAGAGCCATTGGGCTGATCGCCCCGCTCGCCGAGATTCCCGAATCAGACTTACACCTATCCTAGGGAAGCAGTTGCGTTCCTTGGTTTAGGACTCGAGGATTGCGATCTTAAATGCGCCATTTGACCCGCGACGGGAGGGCCTAAGCTACATCTTTAAGATGTGTGGCGAGCTCGAGTCAGGTTTGCCCGATGTTCAAAACCTAAGACAGTGATGATCGAGGGCAAAGGGGGACGCGACCACTCTGTACGCCGGCGGCATCAAGACGGCTGTAGCGACTTGCGGCACAGCGTTCACCGTCGCGCACCTTGAACTGGCGATCGCCAACGATATCCGTAAGATCGTGTTGGTCTTCGACCCGGACAAGGCTGGCGAGCAGGGAACTGACAATCTTTGCAAGTTGAGATCCCACAGGTAGGGCCCTCTGACGACATACCGGCGGTGGCCCTACCTACGGTTGGATCTTTCCGCTGGTGGACGAAGTCCCCGTTCGCGGGACATTCTTTGTAATGTGCTTATCGAGAAATTCGTGCAGCAAACCGCCCGCTGCGCGTCCTCCCATGCTGATTATTGCATTTGTAAAGACCAAGCCATAACCGCGGTCAGCATGCGGATAGTAGAGGTTCGATATCATGCCGGCCCCAATGTCGCCGAGCAGGTAGGAGTAATTCGGAGCCGTATGGCCATTGTCGTTTCGCACAGCCACAGCGAAGCTGATGGCGTGCAAGGCGCGTGACTTGGTCGTGCCCGTCCCCTGATAGAAGTAGCGAGGATCCTGGTGAAGGAGAGAGGGGAAGACTGCATGGCTCAAAATGCTCTGGAAGAGACCGTCGCCATATGCGGCGGCGTAGCGTTTTCCGTATCCTGCCGCACCTGATCCGTAACCAGCATACGAGTTATTCGCTTGTTCCACGCCCGCTACGATTGCCGTGCCAGCAAAGCGCGTTGGATCGAGAAACTCATGAAGCGCTAAGCCGTACTTCTGCTTCGCGGTCATTGGCGCTGCATCGTGCACGAAGCTGATGTAGTAGTTGGGCAGGATGCCGATCAGTCGCTGTTTCTCCTGTGCCTTAATCTGCTCGGCTGCGATTATCTCCGTCGGTCGTACGGTCACCTCACTGCTGGCGGATGCGATCCCCAGCGTGATTGCGTAGATCGCCACGGCCTCTTGCGAGCCGACGTCGAAACTCTCGGTGGTGTATCCCTCAAAGCCATTCTGCGGCAGCACGACGACACGGTAGGTCCCGGAAGCCACTTTGCCAAAGGTGAACTTTCCGTCGATATCCGTTGACGCTTGCCGAATGTCCTTACCAGCAACGTCTTCCAAGTGGAGAGCAATCCCCACGATGGAAGCGCCGGCAGTGTCAAGAATCATGCCCGACAGTGTGGAGTCACCTTGTGTCGTGGCCTGCGCTATTGCCATGGACGATGTGCTCTGTGGAGTTGGGCCATCTGGCAGGTGGAGCGCGGCCTGGTTCTGGCCCCAGAGAGGAAGGGCGACAAACATACAGCTCATAGTAAGCAGGCCTAGCCGTGCGCAACTTTGTTGATAGAGCTGGACGACATCGCTCGCAGTCTCTTCCACGTGCGGTGGTGTGAGAGCGCACGCCGCGCCGACCGACTCATCTCTCTGACCGACGCGATCTGGACCGCCCAATAGTTGTTTCAGCTTCAGCTGGTGCCTCACGAATTCTGGAAGACAAGATCCCTCTCGTCCACCGTGACATGGTGAATAGTTGTGCTTTCCTTACGGTCCGCCATCGAGTGATGGCGATCACGCTGGCCTTCGGGGAGACAGCTCTTGATGCCGGGTGCTTCTTCCGACTGAGGTCGCCGACAGAACTACTGCTTTGCGGTCTCGATAGTCTTCGGAGCTTCCGATGTGTGGCTGTCGGCTGCGATGTGGAAGTTCATCGTCACGTCATGCATCCCCATGAACGAGCTGACAGGTTTGACCGGAGTGGTTATTTCGCCTGCTTTTGCCCATACCTGGTAGTCGTGATCGAGTGGCAGACCACCGAAGATATAGTTCCCGTTCTCGTCCGCAAGAAGTTGACGCACTTTCAAGGTTCGATCGTCCTTGAGGAAGACCTCAGCCCGTGGGATTCCTTTTTCGTGGCCGTCTCGCACAACTCCCTGCACGACGCGCTGCGGCACACGGTACGGCGCGTTGCGCTCAACGCCGCCGCCGCGGACGCTGACAATCGCTTTGAATGGGGCGGGTCCTGCCAGCGGCGCACCTTGTGCTGCCGCAAACCGACCGAAGATTAGAATGGCGCCCGCAAGAGCCAAGCAGGATCGCAGAGCGAGGGAATTACCACTGGAGTTTAAAAGCATGCGCAATGTCTTGCTCCTTCTGCAGCGGTCCTATGGATCACTGCGGCCGCGTTGGCTTTAGAAGAACGCTTCCGGTTTGTTGCCGTGGTCACGGTTTGTAACAAATTGTCATCGCCGCAGTCCGTTGGTGCTGCATGAGTGCACCGCCTGATCAGCTGCCTGACAGGATCCTGAAATGTCACGAGTGATGATGACAATTCGTTACCGACCGGAGTGCCGCCGAAGACTTCGTTGAACGTCTATCGCACTGTGAGCCGACAATATTCCAAAGTTTTTCGACACGAGATGGCTGACTGTAAACGCAAGGTATTTCTATCGCTTCTCTGTGCGGTAGTTACCTGCGTTGCTCCAAACAAATCCCTGGCGCAATCCGCGGCGAAATGGGACAAGCGCGGGAACGAGGCCGAGCTGCGTAATGATTTCGACGCAGCCTTTGAGGCCTATCGTCAAGCGCATCTACTGAAGCCGAAGGATCTCCGCTACGAGACCCACTATGAGCGGATGCGCTTCCAGGCATCGAACGCACATCTGGATCGTGGGCGTGTCTTGCGGCAATCTGGCGACGCCGGCGCCATGAAAGAGTTCGCGCGCGCCCTGCAGATCGACCGGGGAAATCAATCGGCTGCACAAGAGCTCCTCGCCTCAGAGGAACCATCCAATGCATCGCATGCGTCGGGAAGTGCGGTTGCTGGAGGAGGCGGTGCGGCCGCTCCGGTGGGGAACTTACAGGCACAGCATCAGAAGCGCGTGCGTCGCGAGATTGATTCTTTGGACAGTCCGGTCGAGCTCGCGCCAATTTCGATGGACCCTATCACCATGCACCTTGTTGAAGACAGCAAGGTCATCTATCAGGCGATCGCAAAGCTGGCGGGCCTCAATGTCATCTTCGATTCCGACTACAACTCGAGACGGATTGCGGTGGACCTCTCCAACGTGTCGCTGAACGATAGTCTCCGAATCGTCGGTAAGATAGCCGGGACGTTCTGGTCTCCACTTACGGAGAACACGATCTTTGTTGCGCAGAACAATCGCGCGAAGCATACCGACAATGACGGTCTTGCGGTAGAGACGTTCTATTTGACAAATATGTCGCAGCAGAATGATGCCAACGAAGTACTGACTGCGCTCAGGAATCTCCTCGATCCGAGTACCAAGATCTTTCTACTCGCATCGCAGAACGCCATTGTGATCCGTGCGACCCCAGCCGAGCTGGTGCTGGTTCAGAAGCTGATTGATGACTTTGATCGGACGCGCTCGGAAGTGGTCGTAGACGTTGCGGTTCTGGAGGTAAGCCGTGATCTGGAGCGGAATCTAGGCATTACGTTGCCGACGAGCTTCAGTGTGAGTGCCCAAGCCAGCAATGCGAATTCCACCAGTTCTTCGAGCTCATCGTCAACGTCTACTAGTACTTCCACCTCGGGATTGACGCTGAACACACTCGGCAACTTGAACGGCACCAACTTCGCCGTGACTTTGAGCAGCGCTTCGCTGAACGCGCTGCTGTCTGACTCGGACACGCGGGTTCTGCAGAATCCAAGGGTACGCGCGAGTGATGGTCAACAGGCGACGCTCAAGATCGGATCAAAGATCCCCGTCGCAACCGGTTCGACAACTTCCACGCTCACATCGACTGCCACAGCGACGACGCAGTTCACTTACGTGGATGTGGGTGTCAACATCGACATGACACCCACGGTTCATCTTGATCACCAGGTATCACTCAAGATGAAGATCGAAGTCTCCTCGCAGACAGGGTCAACCACCATCAGCGGCGTCTCGGAGCCGATCATCTCCCAGCGCTTGGTGCAGCAGGTGATTCAACTCAAAGACGGCGAACCATCCATTCTGGCTGGGCTTCTTCAGCAGAGCGATACCAAGAGCGTAAGCGGAACGCCTGGGCTAGGAGAGCTACCGTTTCTCAAATATTTTTTTAGCAGTCAGGACAAGAAGCAATCGAGCGACGAGATCGTCTTCCTACTGATTCCGCACATCGTTCGGGAATCACCCCTGACCGAAGCGAACACGAGAGTGATCGACAGCGGCACCAGCCAGAGCATCGAACTGCGGCATCGCGGCCCGAATGGCAGACTCAGCGATACGAAGGATGTGGACGATGTTGGAGGCAAAGAGCAGGCTGCCACCAGTCAGCCGACGTCTGCCGCGAACGCTGCCTCGGCCATGCTTGGACAGCTTGCGGCGCAGGCGCGTCCGCTGGTATCACCCACAACCAAGACAAGCGGCGCGATACCAAGTGCATCGGTAGTCCTTCAAGTGGTACCGTCCGCAGTGAATCAGCAGATCGGATCCACCTTCCAGGTGGCTGTGACGGCTTCCCACGCGGTCGATCTATTCAGCGCTCCGTTCCAAGTAAATTTCGATCCCAAGGTGTTGTCGCTCGTGCGCGTGGACAACGGAGAGCTCCTGGGCCGTGACGGTCAACCCGCGGCGTTGCAGCAACGCGAGAGCGGCAATGGAGTGGTCTCCGTATCCGTGGTGCGGCCACCAAATGCTGGTGGGGTGACGGGTGATGGAAGCCTTGTGATCCTTACGTTCAAGGCGGTAGGCAGTGGAGATTCGACTCTAACCCTGACGAACATGAACGCCACTGACAGCAAGCAGAGTGGCCTGGCTGTCGTCGGGAAACCTGGGGCGGTGCATGTTCAGTAGATGGGAGGCGGGACTTGTTTTCTTGCTTCCCCTCGGTGCTGCGTGCGCAAGTCCCGGTATCACTTGCGCAAGCACGGTGGTACTCAGTAGCAGCAGTAATCAGAGCGAGTCGCAACCATCTGCTGCGGATGTGCCGACGACCACGGCGCATACCGGGTCGCGAAGACAAAAGCGGGAGGCAGACGACGCCTATCTGGAAGGAGCAAAGTTCTTCGCGCGCGGAGAATTTCAGAAGGCCCAGCGCCAATTTGAACGAGCCGTCCACCTCGACCCTGACAACCGAACCTACGTCCTGGCGCTGCTCTATGCGCGTGAGGTTGAGGTGAAGCGATTAATGCAGGCCTCCTTCAAGTCGCGCCTTGCGGGCGATGCTGGAGAGGCCGACCGCTTGTTTGCGGGAGCAAGAACTCTCGATCCGAACAACCCGCTCGTACTGCAATTCGCCGACACCCTACGTAAAACGACAGGGCAGCAGGAGCGGCGTACGTCAGAGGAATTTGAGGGACCGCTTGCCTTGACACCCTTTGATGGGGTCCGGAGTTTTCATACGAGTGGCGCCACACAGCAGGTCGTCCGCGAGGTTTACAGGGCGTTCGGCATCGAAAGCGTCTTCGATCCTTCTGTCCTGAGTGGGAAGAACCTTCGCATCGATGTCGATGATGTTGATTTCCTGGGGGCAGCCCGCGTGCTTCATAAGGCGGCCCATCTCTTCGCCGTACCACTGGACTCGACGAGCGCCTTGATTGCAGATGACGCAGAAGAGGTGCGTGGATTGCTCATGCCACTGGTGGAAGAGACCATCTATCTCTCCTCGCAGAACCGGCCGCAAATGCTGGAACTCGCAAATGTCCTGCGTTCACATTTTGATCTGACGCATCTGGCGGTGAATGCCGACAGCGGCATCATCGTTGTTCGTGGTCCACAAGCATCCGTGCACCGCATCCATGATCTGTTGACCGAGCTTGCTGTGCGAACTGCAGACATCCTGCTCGACATCAACATCTACGAAGTCGACAAGACTACCGCCCGCAAGATCGGGTTTGCACCGCCGACCTCGGCCACTGCTACTGACGTCTCTGGCACGGCACAGAAGCTGATCTCAGATAACCAAACCCTACTCAATGAATCTATCTCGAGCGGTGCGTTGACTCTCTCGGGCACGACTTATCAGCAGGAACTGCAGGAGGTCGCATTCCTCGTGGCAGCCGGCGTGTCTGGAAGTAGTTCCCTTACAAGCATCCTTGGAACTGTCGGCAGCCTGGAGGGTGTTCCGCTGCTGGGAATATCTATGGGTTCGACCAGTTTGAATATGCTCTTGAACTCCACCGACGTCCGGATGTTGAATGCGCTCCAGATACGCTCGAGTGACCGCCACGAGGCCACGTTGCGTGTCGGATCCCGCTATCCAATTCTGACGGCAATCACGACTTCGGCTTCGAGCAGCACTGTAGCGCAGGAGTTGGCGGCTGCTGGGGTCAGCAGTTCCGTCATTGCACAGCTCACTGGGTCCAGCGGCAGCGGTAGCAACACGACGCCGCAGATCCAGTTCGAGGATATCGGCCTCACGCTCAAACTGACACCACGGCTCCTTCGGGACGGAGACGTGGAATTGAATCTCGACTTCAAGCTCGAATCCCTGGGAGGAACCGGGGTCAACGATATCCCTATCCTCAACAACCGGGCGCTGAAGTCGACCGTTACCATCGCCCCTGGCCAATCGACCATGCTTGCCGCCCTGGTAAGTACAGATGAAGCAAAGGCGCTGGACGGTTTGCCTGGGATGGCAGATCTACCGGGTTTCCAAAGCACCAACAAGAACTCCGACGGAACCAGGAACGAGCTTTTGATCACAGTGACGCCGCACGTGGTGAGCGACTCTGCGATGCACGTCAGCACCTACCGCGTCGGTGACAGATTCTGATTGGAACGAACTCCACATACCGTCGCGACTGACTCTTGTCATTCAGATCCCTTTGAATTTTTGAGGATGGAGAGCCAGCATGTAGCCACCGCTCCTTACGGTGAGGATGCCCCCTCCGAACTGTGGAACACGGCCCAGCTTTCGCCGAAGTCTCAAGATGTGCATGTCCAGACTTCTGTCGAGTGGGTCATAGGTCCGAAGCAGCACGATCTGCGCCAGCAGCTCACGACTGCACACTTCATACGGCCTATCGAGTAAGAGACGTAGGAGCTGAAATTCCGCCGGGGTCAAGGTAAGCTTCGTTCTGCCGTAAGAGATTTCATGCGTTTCCAACTGGACTACAAAATGACCGAAGGAGTGAGTAGAAGGGCCGTTCGGGCTCCTAGCCAATTGACCTGATCGACGGACAACGGCCCCCATGCGAGCAAACAATTCCCGCAGGCTGAAAGGCTTCGAGATGTAATCATCCGCCCCGAGCTCCAGACCCACAATGCGATCCGTCTCTTCGCATCGACCACTGATAACGATGATGGGTGTCCCCATCGAGTCGTGAATCTCTCGGATAAGGTCGAAGCCACTGCAGTCCGACAAGTCAATGTCGAGCAGAATTACCTCGAAGGGTTTGCTCCGGCAGAGTTCCAGCGCACGTTGGCCGTTATGCCCGGCATGGACTATCCAGCCGTGCTGGCCGAGGAAGCTTGCGAGCATTCGGCATAGATCTACATCGTCATCGACGATCAGGACATCGCGAGACACGCCGCGTGAATGTAGTAAGTCGTGGATGCCACACTCCCGCAAAACTCCGCGAACGGTACCTCAAGTCATGCTGATCTGGTTGTGACAAATCGTTACGGTCAGTGACCACTCATGACGGAACGGCCTTCGGTGAAAGCCGTCTATAAACAACGAGGGTCGAATCGGGAGTCCATGAGAAATCCAATACCCAGACTGATCCATTCGGTCAATACGACGATGAAAGAACCAATCCTTTCCATGTCGGCATGGCTCCCATCGCTGCTGGTCAGCTTTCTCATCGGAGGTACCGCCTACGGCTTTCTCTACGCAGGTTTTGCTCTCTGTTTGGACGTGAAGGAAGTGGTTGAGTTCCACGCACGCCCGAAAACAATTCCCGTCGCAACCGAAGGTTGAACGCCAAGAGCTAGCGTTCTACGTTTGGCGTACGAAACGGCCTTCCGCGCAACGGGAGTGCGGTGCAGGCAGCGGCCAGTTTCTTGCGGACCTGGCCTTTTAGGAGTTCGACCTGGCAGAGCCCTTCAGGGTGAGGTGCCTTCTATGGCTTGCGAGTAACGTCCTTCTCCGATGGCAGATCTGTCGCACTCCAACCACCACCGAGAGCCGCGATCAACTGGACAGCCGCGGTCATGCGGCTGGTACGGAGGTTGACTTCCGTTTCCTGGCTGTTGAAGACACTGTTCTGTGCTGTCAGAACATTAAGGTAGGTGTCGACGCCCGTTGTGTAACGGGTGAAGGCGAGCTTCTGGTATCGCTGCGCGGAGGTGATCGCTAACTGCTGTCGTTGTTGCTGTTCAGCGAGTTGCCGGCTTGAGATCAGATAATCTTCGACCTCCTTGAAGGCGTTCAGCACCGTCTGCCGGTATGCCGCCACATCTGCGTTGTACTGTGCCTTGTACTGTTGCACCGTAGCGCGGCGCGCTCCCGCGTCGAAGATCGTCTCGGTTGCGCTTGTGCCCAGTGACCAGAAGCCCGCGGAGAGATTCAGCAGGTGCGTAATGTCTGAGCTTTGTGTTCCCGCGCTGGCAGTCAGAGAGATGTCAGGGTAGTAGGCCGCCTGGCCGACGCCGATCAGTGCATTCGCCTGAGCCATCGTTCGCTCGGCTGCTGCAATGTCTGGACGCCGTTCCAGCAGTTGGGATGGGATCCCGACCGGAACGAACGGAGGCTTGGCATCCAACGGTTTGACGGCGATTGAGAAGTTGCCTGGGGGCTGACCGATCAGCAGAGCGATGGCGTGTTCGTACTGGCCACGTGTTGTCGCCACCGCGGCTGCATTCGCTTCGGCGGTGCGAAGGTTTGTCTCGGCCTGGGCGACATCCTGGTCAGAGTCAATGCCGGTCCGGTATCGCGTCTGGGTGAGACGCAGAGTATCTCGGTAGGCATCCACTGTCTTGTTGTAGAGCTCCTGAAGTGCGTCCTGGCCGCGCAGTTCGAAGTAATACTGAGCCAGACTGGCCTGCTCGCTGAGTGTTTCGTTCGCCAGATTTGCCGCACTTACCTGTGCCGCGTTGGCGTCCTCGCGAATGGTGTTACGAACCTTCCCGAAGAGATCAGGCTCCCAAGAGGCGCTGAAGGGGAGTGAGTAACTGTGGCTGCTGTTGCTCGCAAGCGTCGTCCCGGTCGTACCGCTTCCGCTCGTGCCCGTGGTGGACGTCGTTGCGGTCGCGGTGCTCTGATTGCCCTGACCTTGGATGTTCGTGCTGGGTGCAAACGAGATCGATGGATAGAGAGAGGCATGGGCATTGCGGACAACAGCGCGCGCCGCCATGTAGTTCTCGAAGTATTGCTTGATGTTCTGGTTGTCGATGATGAGGTGTTCTTCCAGAGCGTTTAGCTCTGCGTTCTGGAAGACCTCCCACCACTTTCCGCGCAGCATGGCATCGTCTGGATGAGCCTGACGCCAACCGTTGCTGCGGGCTTCGTCGCTGCCGGCCTGGTTCTCCTTGTATGCGACTGGCGGCGCTGTAGGCATCGAGGCACGGACATACTTAGGGCCAACGCGGCAACCACCAAGCAGGGAGAGAGAAAGCGTTAACGCTGCGCCCGTTGCGCGAGCAGATGTGACAAGTTTCATAATGCCCCCTGGGCCGCGATCGCATGAGGATGGTTCGATTGCTTGCGACCAAAGCGATGGCGCAGGCGATCCAACATCAGGTACACGACTGGCGTGGTGTAGAGCGTGAGGACCTGGCTCACAAGCAAACCACCGAGAATGGTGAGGCCAAGTGGCCGGCGAAACTCCGAGCCGATTCCGCTGCCAAAGGCCAGTGGAACTGCTCCGAAGAATGCTGCCGCGGTGGTCATCAGGATGGGACGAAAGCGCAGGATGCAGGCTTGGAAGATGGCGTCTTCGGGCGGCAAGTTTTGCTCGCGTTCCAACTGCAACGCAAAGTCGATCATCATGATGGCGTTCTTCTTCACAATGCCGATGAGCAGGATGATCCCGATCAGGGAGATGACGTCCAGTTCGGCATGGAAGAGCACGAGCGTGATGACTGCACCGAGCGATGCGGATGGGAGCGTGGTGAGGATGGTGATGGGGTGAATGAAGCTCTCATAGAGAACACCCAGGACGATGTATACCGCGAAGATGGCGGTGGCGATCAGAATCGGCTCAGAGTCGATGGAAGCCTGATAGAGCTGGGCTGTGCCGGAGAAAGCTCCATGCACGCTCTTCGGTATGTGCAACTGTGTTTCCAGCGCGTGCACCTCGCTGGTTGCTTTTTCAATCGATGTCCCGCCTGCCAGGTTGAAAGAGATGGTCGACGACGGATAGAGACCGGAATGGTTCACGGACAGCGGGGCGGTGAGCGTTTTATAAGTGCTGATGGCACTCAGGGGGACGGAACCGCTGGCGGTTTGCACATACGTATTGCGAAGAGTCGCGGGTGATTGCGTGAACTGCTGCTGGGCTTCGAGGATGACATGGTACTGATTGAGCGGCTTGTAGATCGTCGACGTCTGCGCCTGCGAAAAGGAGTAGTTCAGGGCGTCGTTGATATTCGAAGGCATGATCCCAAGGCGGGCTGCCGTGCGACGGTCATACGTCAGGTAGGCCTCCAGGCCACCGCTCTGTAGATCGGAGTTGACGTCGGCAACGAGGGACAGTTTCTTCATCTCGCGTGTGAGCAGGGGGACGTATTTCTTCAGGTCGCTTGTGGAGTCTGCCTGCAGCGTGTATTGATACTGTGCGTTCGATTGTCGCGCGCCAAGGTTGATCTCCTGCGCGGCCATCAGGAAGGTCTGCGCCTCTTTGACTACCATCAGTTTCGGACGCAGACGATTCAGGACAGCAGTCGCACTCAGCTTGCGCTCGTCCAGTGGCTTGAGGACAACGAACATGAAAGCGTTGTTCGACGTGCCGCTGATGCCGCCGCCCGTAAAACCAATGACATTCTGGACTGCAGGATCTGCGCGAACGATCTCGACGGACTTCTTGGTGGCGCCATCCATCATCTGGAACGACGCATCCTGTGGACCCATGACAGCGCCCATCAACAAGCCTGTGTCCTGCTGGGGAAACAAGCCTTTTGAGACACGCATCAGGTACACAACATTCAACCCGATGGTGAAGAGGAAGACCGCGAGGACCAGCACTGCGTGGTCGCGGATCACCCAGCGAAGGCTGCGTTCATACATGGCGCGCAGCCAGTCGAAGCAGCTTTCCACGAACCGATACAAGCGGCCGTGCTCTGACTTCTCGCGGGGCTTCAACAGCAGCGAGCAAAGCATTGGCGTCGTCGTCAGGGACAGGACCATCGAAATGAAGATGGCGATCGATAGCGTCACGGCGAACTCACGGAAGAGTCGCCCGATGATGCCACCCATCATGAGGATTGGAATGAACACTGCCAGCAGGGAAGCCGTGATGGAGATGACCGTGAAGCCAATCTCCTTTGCGCCTTTATATGCTGCTTCGAGTGGCGGCACGCCCTCCTCAACGTAACGCGTGATGTTTTCCATGACGACGATGGCATCGTCGATGACGAATCCCGTCGAGATGGTGAGCGCCATCAGGCTGAGGTTGTCGAGTGAATAGTGCAGCAGGTACATCGCACCGAAGGTTCCGATCAACGAAGTGGGAACGGCAATGCCGGGGATGATCGTCGCTCTCCAGTCGCGGAGGAACACGAAGACCACCAGGATGACGAGCAGGATCGAAAGGAGCAGTGTCAGTTCTGTATCACGCAGCGAAGCACGGATCGTGGTGGTCGCATCCATGATTTTGGTAATCGACTGCCCGGCCGGGATCGCCGAACGCAGGGCAGGGAGCTGTGCGTTGATGCGATCCACTGTCTCGATGATGTTGGCACCGGGCTGTTTGAAGATGATGAGGTCAACCGACTTGCGTCCATTCACATAGCCGCTGGAGTGTAGATTCTCGGTCGAATCTACGACCTCTGCGATGTCCTCCAATCGGACGGCAGCTCCATTGCGCGTACTCACCACCAGCTTGCGATAGTCCTCTGCTTTTGAGAGCTGATCGTTCACCGTGATGTAGCTCATGGTCTGCCCGTCTGACAGAGCACCGGTCGGCGTGTGAGCGTTCTGGTTCTTCAGGAAGGTGGCAACATCCGCCAGGCTCAAGCCATAGTGCTCAAGCTGCAGGGGATTGATTTCAACACGTACGGCGGGCAGTGTGGAACCGCCGATGGTGATCTGACCAACACCCTTAATCTGCGCAATCTTCTGCTGCAGGATGGTAGATGCGGAATCGTAGAGCGCGCCTACGGCATACGTGTCGGACTCAATCCCAAGAATGGCGATGGGTGCGTCCGCGGAGTTCACCTTGCGGTACACAGGATTGGAAGGCAGGTTCGTTGGGAGATAGGTCCGGGCCGCACTGATCGCCGCCTGTACTTCACGTGCCGCGGCGTTGACGTTCTTACTCAGATCAAACTGCAGCGAGATCGAACTTGATCCAGTCGAGCTCTGCGAGGTCATCTCCGTGACACCGGCGATATGACCAAACTGACGCTCGAGTGGTGTCGCCACGGCCGCTGCCATCACATCGGGGCTGGCGCCCGGTAGCTGCGCGCTGACACTGATGGTCGGGGAATCGATCTGTGGCAACGGGGAAACTGGAAGGACGTTGAAGGCTAGAGTTCCAGCCAGGCCCAGCGCAGCCGTCAACAGAATTGTAGCGATGGGTCTGCGAATCGCAGGGGCAGATATGTTCATGCCTGACCCCCTAGTGGCAGGTTCTGTTGACCAATCGGCTTATCGTTCTTTCTCCGCTGCAACTTCTGGCTGATGCGATCGAACCAGAGGTAGATCACCGGCGTCGTGTACAGCGTCAGTACCTGGCTCAATAGCAAGCCGCCCACCATCGCTACGCCAAGAGGCCTGCGCAGCTCAGCCCCGATACCGCGACCAAGTGCGAGCGGTAATCCACCGAAGAGGGCAGCAAGGGTCGTCATCATGATCGGACGGAAGCGAAGCAAGCTCGCGTTATAGATCGCTTCTTCGGGCGGCTTGCCTTCGACGCGTTCTGCGTTGAGAGCGAAGTCGACCATCATGATGCCGTTCTTCTTCACGATGCCAATCAGCAGCACAATGCCGATGATGCCAACGATGCCCAAGTCCATGCGGCAGAGCATGAGCGCCAGCAACGCGCCTACGCCTGCTGACGGCAGTGTGGAGAGAATAGTGAGTGGGTGAATGAAGCTCTCGTACAAAACACCGAGGACGATGTAGACGGTGAGTAGCGCTGCAAGCACCAGCAGACCTTCGTTGTTCAACGATGTCTCATAACTGGCTGCTGTACCCTGGAACTTCGTCTGTACATTCGTTGGCATCTTGAGTGCAGCGGTCGCTTTCGTCACGGCATTCACCGCCTGGCTCAAGTGCACACCCGGCGCAAGATTGAACGAGATCGTGATGACCGGAAACTGCGACTGACGATTGATGGTCAGCGGTGTAAGGGACTTCTTGATCGTGGTGAATGCCGCGAGCGGGACGGGATAACGAGCGCTCGAATTGCTGCTGCTTGCACTGCCGCCACCACCACCAGCGGCTGACCCGGTACTGCTCTGCGCCGACGACGACCCACCACTGGAAGAGGATGTGCTAAGTGCAGACGTGCTGCCGGTGGTCGACGATGTCTGGAGCACTGTACTGCCGGTGGTCGATCCTGAGATTGCCCCGTTTTGCGCCGAGGTATTGAGTTGGCTGTTGGCTGTAGTCGTAGCCAGCGTCGAGCTGCTGGATGTCGTGGCGCTTACACCGCTTGTACTGCTCGCAGTCAATTGCGAGTTGGTCGAGGAGGAAGACGACGTGCCAGTCTGGCCGTAGCCCCCCGATCCTCCACCGCTGCTGGAGTTACTCGCAGTTCCCGTGCCCTGCATGTAAATATCGCCAAGCCGCTCCACGCTGCTCTGAAACTTCGAATCAGCTTCGAGGATCACGTGGTACTGGTTCGTCTGGCTATACAGCGTTGAGATCTGGCGCTGGCCGAAGGCATCGTAAAGCGTGTTGTCCAGGCTCTGAGGGTTGATGCCTAGACGGGATGCCGTGACGCGGTCCACATCGACCGTGACTGCATTGCCGTTCGGCAACTCGTCCGTGGTCACGTCTTCTAGTTGAGGCAGGGTACGAAGCCTGGCGACCAGCTTCGACGACCACGCCTTCAGCTCTGCGCTGTCGGAGTCTTCGATCGTGTACTGGTATTGCGTACGACTGACACGATCCTCAACGGTAAGATCCTGGACTGGCTGCAGGTAGGTTGTGATGCCGGTGATGCGGTTCAGCTTGGGACGCAGTCGCTGGATAACCTCCGTCGCTGAGACACCACGCGTGGACAGTGCCTTCAGATTGATCTGCATGCGTCCCGTATTTGGCGTGGTGTTGCTGGCATCCACGCCGATGAACGATGCGATGGATTCCACGGCGGGGTCTTCCAGAATCTCTCGGGCCACCGTTTGTTCCCGTTTGCTCATCGCGTCGAAGCTCGTGGCCTCCGGTGCCTGGGTGATGGCTTGGATGATGCCGGTATCCTGCGTCGGGAAGAAGCCCTTGGGGATGAAGTAGTACAGAAGACCAGCGCAGACGATCATGCTGAACGCAATGACCAGCACCACCGCCTGACGACCGAGCACCCACTGAAGTGTCCGCCCGTAGAAGCCGATGATGCGTTCGAACTGGTGCTCTGACCATTTGTAAAAGCGCGTCTCGTCTTCAGGAGGTGTGTGCTTCAACAGCCGCGACGCCATCATCGGTGTCAAGGTGAGGGAGACCACCGCGGAGATGATGATTGTCACCGCCAGCGTCACGGCAAACTCCCGGAAGAGCCGGCCAGTGATGTCTCCCATGAACAGCAGCGGAATCAGCACAGCGATCAGTGAAACCGTGAGCGACAGGATGGTGAAGCCGATCTCTTCAGCGCCTTTGAGGGATGCCTCAAGAGGATCCAGTCCCTCTTCCAGGTAGCGGCTGATGTTCTCGATCATCACGATCGCATCATCGACGACGAAGCCGGTCGAAATCGTGAGCGCCATCAACGTTAGATTGTTCAGGCTGTAGCCCAGCGCATACATCGCGGCGAACGTACCGACCAACGAGAGCGGAACAGCAACCGCAGGAATCACGGTGGCTCGCCATGATCGCAGGAAGACGTAAATCACCGCGATCACCAGCCCGATCGTCAGCAGCAGCTCGAACTCAACGTCTTCTACCGAAGCGCGGACCGTTATGGTTCGGTCGGTCAGTATATGCACTTCAATGGAAGCCGGCAGGCTTGCCTGCAACTGCGGCAGCAGTGCCTTGATCGAGTCGACTACCTTGATCGTGTTGGCATCAGATTGCCGCTGGATGCTGAGGATAATCGCTGGCGTGGTGTTCATCCAGGCAGCCAGTTTGTTGTTCTCAACGCCATTGGTGATCTTCGCGACCTCCGGCAGCATGACAGCCGATCCATTGCGATAGGCCACGACCACTTGCTTGTACTGCTCGGCCGAAGTGAGCTGATCGTTCGCGTCGATGGTGTACGCCTGCTGCGGTCCGTTCAGCGTGCCTTTGGCCGTGTTGACGCTGGTGCCGGTAATCGCTGTCCGGACATCTTCAAGAGTCAAACCATAAGAGGCAAGCGCCGTTGGATTTGCCTGGATGCGTACCGCAGGCTTCTGCCCGCCCTGGATCGTGACGAGACCCACACCGGTGAGCTGAGAGATCTTCGGTGCCAAACGTGTGTCCGCAAGGTCCTGGACTTCACTCAATGGCATCACCTTCGATGTCAGAGCAAGCGTCAACACAGGCGCATCTGCGGGGTTTGTCTTACTGTAAGTCGGTGGGATAGGAAGGTCGGCGGGCAGGTAGGAGTTTGAGGCATTGATCGCAGCCTGGACTTCCTGTTCAGCGACGTCGATGTCTTCGGTCAAATCAAACTGCAACACAATGACCGACGCACCTCCGGAAGAGGTGGAGGTCATCTGCGACAGGCCCTGCATCTGGCCGAACTGCTTCTCCAACGGACCGGTGACTGTGGAACTCATCACCTCGGGACTGGCGCCGGGATACAGCGTCTGCACCTGAATGGTCGGGTAGTTGACCTCAGGTAGTGCAGAGATTGGCAGGTCCCTGTAAGCGACAATGCCGACGAGCAGGATCGCCACCATCAGCAGGATCGTCGCAACCGGCCGCGTGATGAAGGGCCGCGAAATATTCATTACGCAGGCCCCATCATGGCCGACTGGCTGGAACCCACTGCCACCTTTGCGCCATCCGTCAGACGGTCGAAGTTACTAGTGATGACCGTATCGCCGGGGTTCAGGCCGTCGATCGCACTCTGGTTTCCTTCAGTATTCAGGACGGTGATATTACGCAGCGCCACCGTGGAGTCCTGTTTCACGACGTACACAAATGCTTGTTGGCCGTTGTATTGCACGGCGCCAGTGGGGATCAGCTTGGCGTTCTGCAGCGTATCCACCTGAAGCCGTGCATTCACGAATTGGTTGGGATAGAGCGCTGCTGCAGCGTTGTCGAACTGGGCACGCAGCCGCACGGTTCCGGTGCTTGTATCCACCTGGTTGTCGAGGGTAAGCAGCTTTCCAGTGGTTAGTTGGCTGGTCTGGGAACGGTCGTAAAGGGCAACCGTCAAGGCTCCATGATTCGGCCCGGTCTTCTGCTGGATCTTGGGGAGATGATCTTCCGCAACGGAGAACACAACGGTGATTGGGTTCAGCTGCGTGATCGTCGCAATGGTGGTTGAACTGCCCGAAAAGATGGTATTGCCGGAGTCAACCAGCCGCAGACCAATCTTGCCGGAGATCGGCGCGATGATATGGCAATAGCTGAGCTGAACCTCGTAGTACTTCACCTGTCCTTCGTCATTGGCGACCGTACCCTCGTACTGATTCACGGTCGCGGACTGATCGAATACGGTCTGCTCGGCGATTGCGTGATCCTTCAATGCTTCCTGGTAGCGCTGCAGGTTGACGCGGGCCTGGTCCAGGAGCGCCCGATCTCGCGCCAGGCTACCCCGTGCCTGCTGCGCCTGTGCCTCGGTCGGGCGCGGATCGATCTCTACCAGCACCTGTCCCTTGTGAACCATCTGGCCCTCGCGGTAGTTCACCGCCAGGACGCGTCCGCTGACCTGGCTGTACACATTTACCGTAGCCAACGGGGTCACGGTACCGAGGGCATCCAGGAAGATATCCATGTGGCCCGTTTGCACCTTGGCCGTCGTGACCGGGGTGCTGTTGTCCGTGGCTGCCATGACGCTGCTCGGGGATCCTGAAGCCTTCTTGCCCTTATCGCCGGCCCCCCTGGGCGCGGCGCCTCCAGGACCGGCCGGTGGCATACCACCCGGAGGCATCCCGCCGGGTGGCATCGTAGGCAGAAGCAGAGGGATCGTGATGATGCCGCAGACCAGGACAACGAGTACCCAGGCGAGCCACCGGCGTTCATGCGGCGTCTGCTGGGGGGCGGATTCGTCAGGGGCGGCGGATGTGGCTTCTTGCATCGGCCTCTCGGAAGGGAGCATGGTTACCTCTTATCCAAGAGTGATCGGCCAAAGTTGAACCGTGGTAATGATGGGTCACAAAGTGTAACGAAGTGTCACGGAACATCCGTCTGGAAAGGGTTTGGGCGCAGACTAGGGAAGAGGCTGGATACACATGACAGAAGCGCAGACCATCCAGAAGGACCGCGTGCTGGTCATCGATGATGACGTGAAACTCTGCTCGATGCTGCGGGACTACTTGACTCGTCACGGCTGGGACGTCACTGCTGCACACACCGGAGCATCGGGCATGGAGGCCGCACGTAGAGTCCGTGCGGAACTAGTCGTCCTTGATGTGATGTTGCCGGATTTCGATGGCTTTGAGGTTTTGCGTCGTCTCCAACGCGAGATGAACCCCCATGTCCTTCTGCTTACCGCAAGAGGCGAAGAGATCGACCGGATTGTCGGCCTCGAAATGGGAGCGGACGACTATCTTCCGAAGCCGTTCAACCCACGAGAGTTACTCGCTCGCATGCGCGCTGTGGTTCGTCGCGCGCATGTCGTGCCTCGCGCTGATATGCCTGCTGCAGAGGCAACTCCGGGGTTTGCCATCGATCCGTTGCACCGTCAGATAACGTTCCATGGCCGCTCAATCGATCTTACGGACGTGGAATACCTCCTCCTGCGCATCTTTCTATCTCATCCGGGCGAAGTGCTTAACCGAGAGGTTCTTTGCATCGAAGCGCTGGAAAGGCCGCATCGCGCGTACGACAGAAGTGTTGATATGCACGTCTCGCGTCTGCGTAAGAAGCTTGAAGTCTTTCCACTGTTCACGGGCGGACTCATCGCGATACGGAGCACCGGTTACCTCTTCTCTCCATCCATGCCGGTGGCTCGCATGGAAGAGGCCTGAGTAGCCGATGCGCACCTTCTTCCTGCAACTCTTTCTCTCCTTCTGGCTTGCAACGCTTGCCGTGTTCGTAGGCGCGACTATCTTCTTTCCGGATGACGTGCCGCACTCTCCGACTGAGCTGGAAGCCATCTTCAAGAGTTCCGCGCAACACACTCTGACGATAGCGCTCGAGGACTATCGCTCCCACGGTTGTTCTGCTGTTTCGCTTTCTGATCCTCTCTGGATCGTTGCAAACGCCCAGGGGAAACCACTCTGTGGCCGCTCGATAACGCAGGTAGAAGCAGAAGCCCTACAGCGTTCCATCAGCAAGGACGCATTGACCGGTAAGAGGAACGGCAGTCAATGGATTCATGCGATGCCTATCACGCTGGCTTCGGGAGCAAAGTGGTTTATCGTCCTCAGTTCGCCATTTATCCGTCCTCCGTTATTCCCACCATTTCCTAAGAGCGCCTTGCCACTGTCCATTCTGGTGACGTTCCTTTTTGCGTACCTGCTGACTCGTCCCCTTCGAGCCCTCTCTGCAGCATTTCGCACCTTTACTGCCGGCGACCTGGATACTCGTCTTCCTGTTCCAGGCCCATCACGCTGGGGACAATTTGACAGCGCCGATGTGCGGACACTAATGGCCGACTTCAACAGCATGGCGGATCGCGTGAGCGAACTGATCGACGCGCAGAAAATGCTCATCCGTGACGTTTCACACGAGCTTCGTTCGCCACTCGCACGCCTGTGTATGGCCGTCGAACTCGCCCGAGAGGACAGCAACGCCGACCAGGCAGTCTTCGATCACATGGAGCAAGAGACAGGGAAAGTCAATGAACTCATCGGAGAGATGCTGACGCTCTCGCTGCTGGAGAGCACACGGCAGACGCCTCGTCTGGACAGTTTCGAAATGCAGCTATTGATCGAAGAGTTGTTGGAGGCTGCGAACTTTGAGGCAAGTGCACGGGGTTGCAGAATCGAGTTTCACTCTAACGTGAGGAACAGCTTAATGACGGGGCAGCCTGTCATGCTCAGCCGCGCCATCGAGAACATCCTCCGAAATGCGATTCGCTATACGCCGCCCGGGGGCGTCGTGGAAGTCGAGCTCAGCAACCTTGACGTCCATCAGGCAATGGCTGTTCAGATCCCGCCCGGCGGTTTCAAGGTCTCTGTGAGAGATACCGGCCCCGGGATTCCGCTCGATCATCTCTCTCATATATTCCGCCCGTTCTATCGGGTCGACATGGCGAGATCAGAGAGCTCCGGTGGTTTCGGCGTAGGGCTGGCGATCGCGGAGCGAGCCGTACATCTCCACGGAGGCAAAATTATGGCAAGCAACAGATCCGCAGGAGGTCTAAATGTTCAGATACTGCTGCCACCCTCCTTCGACAACGACAACCACAACGCAGAGAAGATCCTCCGTCCATAAACACCCGCCACACATACATCGTGCTGTTTCTCTGGTTAGAAGGCCGACACGCTGACCGACGAAGGAAGGAGCGGATCGCGAACTAGGGAGACGATGAAGTCATCGATATCTTTTCCACTATGCCCAGATCCCATAGCCACGACTTCAGATGTCCCAAATCGCTGGAATAGCGGGTGCGGAGCGGCCTGTCACGAGTCTCATTCATAGGATGGATCACCAAGAGGCATGCGTGAGGATGTTGAGGATGGTCTGCACTACGCCACCTCCGCGACTGCTTCGGTGGTTTTGTTCTGTTTGGCTGCGTCGGGTGCCGTCTCAGTAGAAGAGAGGATGAGATCTGATGTCTTCTAGATGACCTCGAGGCTTTCCGTCAGCAGAACGGCGTTGCCGTACAACAGGTGGATGTAGTCGGCGGAGGCTTGGCCAGCGTCAAGGCCGATGGTCTGCTGTTTCACGTACGGTCTCTGAGGTCGCTGTGCGGCGCTCTGCCTTGTGGAGCATTTCGTATGCGAGTTCATGCGCAAGGGTGCTGAACTCCTCGGCGGGTGCCTGTCCGGGAAGGATGGCGACGCGGCCGCCGTAGCTTCATCGATCAAGTTCCTTGAGTCGACGACAGGAATGCCTGGAACTTGTCGCGCTCCTTCTGCTCAATCTGATCATCCAAACGTGCCCGAGCACAGCACGAAGCCGGATGTTGACGATAACGCGCGACACAAACGTCGTGCGCATAAATATCGTATTGCCGTGCGACCTTTGCGTGGAACGCCTGATCGTCGTAAAGTCCTCGGAAGTCGGCACAGAAGCCGCCAACCATCCTTGCCGCTGCGGTTCTTAGCATGACCGTGCAGATACACGGGACCATACTCTCATCTTCCCGAAACCAACGTAGCAGTTCTCCACGTGCCAGCAGACCGACGGACGCCCCCCTGGGTATCAGCGGTGGTATGTAATTACTTCCCCAGTTGGCTGCGCGGGAGCTCTGTTCATGGAACGGGACTGTGAAGTCGACCCAGCGTTCGGCCGCTGCATAAACCATCGTTACGTGGGGCATGTCATCCAGCAAAGACGCCTGCGTCTCCAGATGGTGTGGAAGCCAGACATCATCGGAGTCGAGGAAAGTGATTAGAGGCGCGCGGGCATAACGCAGCGCAAGATTACGTGACGCGCTGATCCCTCGATTGACACCGCCCGGATGTACCAGAACACGAATTCTTCCGGAATACCGGTTCGCATGCTGCCGAGCGATGGCAAGAGTTCCGTCGGTGGATCCGTCGTCCACAAAGAGAAGTTCCCAAATGCGAGATGTTGCCTGACTCAGAATGCTATCGAAGGCCTCCGCAAGATATGTGGAGCTATTAAACGCCGTCATCAGAATAGAGACTTCAGGGCCCGCGTTCTCTTGACTTGGAGAGGGTAGTTTCATCAATCGGGAACTCCTTGTCTCTGGAGCGCGGTGCGCAGCTTCTGTAATGCTTCTGGGCTCGCGGAAAACCGTTCTCTGCCGCTATGGGCCATAGCGTATGTTTGCATCTCGTCGGAGACGTCGACCGCGATCTGAGATGGATAACACATCGCGTAATCTCGCTTCGACGCAGCGGATGCCGGCTCCAGTGGAAACCATGCTTCCTGAAGCACCTGTCCGGGGCTCAAAGCAGAGTTCTCTCGTTTGTCTGCGGACATCCGACATGCATACGGCAGATCCTCGTAGAAGAGAAGGCGGGCACTGCTAAAGGTGTGCCTAGCTGCTTCGTAGACCAGTCGATGGTCGATATGGCCTCCCAAGGCCATCGGCGCCAACACGAGATCTGTAAAGGGGAGTGAGGCAAAGCTCCGCGCCAACGATTGCACCTCGTCCTGCCGAAGGTCTGCTGGAGACAAGGAGTGTGCGTCCTCCGTTCCCCAGCGAATTGGCAGATCCTGCCATGCCAGATCCCCTAGATGGACCTGGTCGCTCTTCGCTCCAGTTGCCCGCAAGATCGTTTGTATAAATACGAGGTCTTCTCGCATCCGCAGTGCAGTGACCAGCCGAGTAACGTCGTGGCTGTCCTGCGAGGCGTAGGGAGCGTATCGGCTGACTGTGCAAACGTTCACGATGGAAACGCTGTGTCCTGCGGAGAGAAGTTCGTGCAGAATCAATCCGCATGAGAAGGCTGCATCATCACGATGCGGCGAAAGAACCAGAACGCGCATGAAATCCTCTCAGGCTCAGATGATCTGGTGTCGCTCTTGAAGAGCCTTCCCCAGACGAGTTTCAAGCTTATGTTTCGCATGTGAAACCAGAAGCCGTTCCGCGTTTCACTCTGTCAAAATCTGATTTTTCAGCAGCACGCATGTTGCATCAGAAGGAAGAATCCATCCCTCAAGGAGTTGAGTTGCTTTCTATTTCATCAAGCAGCGCTGATGGCAGTGCGCTGCTTGAGAATGCGCCTGCGGTATCTGCCGTTAGCCTTCGACGCGAGGTCGCCGCATGCACACGCATTGGGTTGCCCCTTGCGCTTGGAGAGTTGGGCTGGATGTCGACCTATATTGTCGACGCCCTCATGATCGGACGACTGCCGCATTCCGCGGCGGCTATCGCTGCGTCCTCGCTTGGCAACACAATTTACTACGCGATCGCATTCTTTGCGATCTACCTGCTTAATGGCCTTGAGACCTATGTTTCGCAGGCTGCCGGACGTAACGATAAGCAAGAGTGTGTGCGCATGCTTGCGCAGTCGATGTGGATCGTTGTCCTCGCGACGCCGCTGGTAATGCTTCTCACCCTTGGCTTCGGCACTCTGCTGCCGCGATTTGGCGTCTCACGAGATGTCGCTTTAATAACACAAACCTACCTTCGTGCATTGGTCTGGTCCACCGTTCCACTGATGCTTTACATGGCATTGCGGCGGTTTCTGCAATCCATCAACCGTGTCGGACTCATCACGGCGTCCTTGGTAACTTCTGGAGCTGTGAATCTGCTCTTCGACTGGCTTCTGCTGTATGGGCACTGGCACATGCCTGCCATGGGACTCGCAGGCTCAGGGTGGGCCACGGTTGTTGTGCGTTTTTGGATGTTGCTGTTACTGGTACCCGGCGTGGTCTTCGCTCTGCGGCAGATGCACCAGCGCCCGAGGCTCGCCACGCTTCGTCCGGATGCAGCAAGGCTGCGGGCGCTGCTACAAGTCGGTTGGCCTTCCGGCCTGGAATTCTCCCTGGAACTCGGCATATCTACGTTCATGTCGCTACTTTGTGCTCGGCTAGGAACGAATTTGCTTGCTGCCCATCAGGTGGCACTTGATTTGAACGCGTTCGTTTATATGGTCCCAACCGGACTCTCTTACGCAGCGATGATCCGTGTTGGTCAAGCCGCTGGACGTAACGACCTGCGCGGCGTGCGGAGCGCTACCAAGGCGACAATGTTGCTCGCGCTTGGCTATGGAGCGATTGCAGCGGTTGCTTTTCTCAGCTTCGCTCACAAGCTCGCTTCCTTCTATACGACAGACAACCACGTCGTTGCAGCAGCGACGCCGTTGTTCTGGCTGTGCAGCGTTCTTATTCTTGGCGATGCGGCATTCGTAGTGCAGGCGTCTGCCTTAACTGGACTTGGTGATACGCGCACGCCTTTGTGGGTAAGCGTCTTCTGTAACTGGGTGCTTGGTATGCCGGCGGCGTACTTACTTGCGTTTCCCCTGGGATATGGCGCTGTCGGACTGTGGATGGGAAGAGCCATCGCCTCCGTAAGTTCCGGTCTTCTTCTTACCGTCCTTTGGCAACATCGTATGCGGTCGGAAGCTGCAGCAGATGCCACTCACTCCATTGCTTTGCTGTCCCCGCTGCGAGTGCGTTGAAGCGCACCGCGGACCACACTTCTACTTCACAATCTTGAGGCCTAACATGCATCGTCGCTCTCTCCTCCCCATTGCGCTTGTTGTCGTCGTCGCGCCATGTGCTCTGGCGCAGTCAACGCTTGGCAGCATCTCCGGCACCGTCCAGGACAAGACGGGTGCTCGCGTTCCAAATGCAACCGTTAGACTGCACCGGACGGAAAGCAATACGGACCGTATTGCCACAAGCGACAGCAACGGAAGCTATACCTCGCTGAATCTTGAGCCAGGCCACTACGACATCATGGCTCAGGCAGCGGGACTGTCTACATCGACGTCAACGGGCATCTTGCTGCAGTCGCGTCAGGAACTGCGCTTCGACGTCACACTCAAAACGGGCGATGTCAACGATGCGGTCACGGTCAGCGCGACAGACGCGGGGCTGATCAACCTAGAAAACGCTCAGATATCAGCCACTCTGACACCGCAGGCGGTCCTTGATTTACCGGCGAATTATCGTGGTGCAGGATCCACCTCGCCTTTGAGCGTGGTGCAGGCTTTACCTGGTGTGCAGCCAGACAGTGCAGGCTATCCACCAGCGCCATCAACGCGTCCCGCCCCTTCGGTGCGCTATTCCATCCAGGGTGGTCTGCCTTCGCAGACGGACACGACGGTCGATGGCATCTCCGCGCAAAATCAGACCAGTAACAACGTGCAAGCCGATGCCTTTCCGTCTGCAGAATCCATTGCTGAGATCCGCGTCGACGGCGTTAATAACAACGCCGAGTACGGTCAGCCTGGTGAGATCACAACCATTACGAAGAGCGGTACGAACCAGGTCCATGGCTCGGCTTACATGTACTACCAGAATGACGCATTAGATGCGACACCCTTTGGCGCTGATGCGAGCACCAAGCCACAGAAAGACGCCAAGGACTTCGGGGCAAGCGTTGGTCTCCCTGTCGTAGTCCCGCACCTATATAACGGACGTAATCGAACCTTCCTCTTCGGAGCCTTTGAGGGACTTCGCTTCCCACAGACGACGCCGCTGCAGCGCACTGTGCCTACCGTTCTGATGAAACAGGGAAACTTCTCGCAGGAGACATCCACGCCGCTGCAGAACCCCTTCACCGGTGGAACGTACGCAGGAAACATCCTGCCCGTTAATCCAGTCTCCGCCAAGTTCCTGCAGTTCTATCCTGATCCCAATATCGACGCAAATCTCTCTTTGTCGGCCGCTGTTGCCGATCGTGGCTACAACTATCTCAGTTCGCGGCGAAACGACATCAACTCAAATCAATTCGATGTACGTGCTGACCAGGTCATTGGAAGCAAGATAACCGCCTCGGTCCGTTACTCCTGGAAGAATAATAATCAATCGCAACCGATCGACCTGACCCTTCCGAACAGCACGGCCTACGCGCGCTATCGCATTCTGACCAGTAACGTTAATATTGCAGTCACGCCACGGCTAGCCAATGAGGCTAAGTTCGGCTTCACACTGGAGCAGGATGGCAATAGCAACCCCTTCGATGGTTCGGGATTCACACAGAGCACGGGCCTGACGACGAGTGTGACGCCATTCTTTAACGGCATCCCTCACCTCAACTTCAACGGTGGTGATGCTCCTGTCACTTCCATCGGGTCGCGCCTTGGTTATGAAGAGCGCTCGCGAGTATTTCAATACATCGACAACGTCACGTACACGGCAGGCGGGCACACCATGCGCCTGGGATTCGACATTCGACACCTTGGAGCGCACACGCAGGCCGGAGGCGCCACACCCTCAATCAACTACGGCAACTTCCTCTTCGACGCGCAGAACACGGCCACCGGCGACCAGTTTGCAGACTTCCTGGCAGGCGTCCCGTACCAGAACCAAAGCAACAACATCCGCCAGGACAATGACGCGACCACAAACAGTTTCGCCTTCTATGCACAAGATGCCTGGAAGGCAACTGAACGGCTCAACCTGACCTTCGGCTTACGGTATGAGTACCATCCGGCGCTGGCGTCCTCCAATGGACTTGCCGGCAACTTTGATCCATCCGTGGCGCGGACCGGGAGGCTGATCTACCCGTCAGGGTATGCAAGTGCACTTGATGTGCAGGAACTGGCTAATGTGAATGCATGCCCTATCGCAGGTGTGAACAACCCGTATGCCAGCGGCGGTAGCGTTGCCGGCGTTCCTTGCACGCCGGTTGTCAGCAATGTCGATGCCGGTCTGCCTGCGGGTCTGCGCAAAGCACCGCACCTGCGCTTCATGCCGCGTGTTGGATTTGCCTATCGTCCTTTCAGCGATGACAAAACGGTTCTGCGGGGCGGCGCGGGCTACTTCAACATCACCACGACAGGCGCTCTCTTTTACGCAATCGCGCAGACACTGCAGCAGAACTACCAGACCTTCACCAATTACTACTCCAGTGGTTCCAACACAGCAGGCTCGTCGACGTTTGTTCCACCAACATTTGTCTTCCCCAATACCGCCGCCAGCGGACAGTTCACGCCTGCGCTCGGCAGCGTTTACTTCTATAGCGCCATCGACCCCAACTGGCACGACCCCTATTCCCTGCAAACGAATCTATCCATCGACCATGACTTTGGACATAACCTTGCCGGTCGTATCTCCTATGTTGGACTGCACACATGGCACCTGATCTGGCAGCCACAACTGAATCAGTTAGCAAGGTCCAGTACGCGCTTGTCCTCACAGGCATCGCAGGCGGACTACCCCTTCCCGAACTTTTACCAGGTGACGAATCGGAGCACAGCGGCCCAGGCAGACTATCAGTCCATGCAGGTAGAGTTCACACGGCGGATGAGTCGCGGCCTGTCATTCGGAACCACCTACACGCTTGCCAAGAACCTTTCCGACAACCAAGGGAGCGCCGGCAACTTCAACTCAGCGGGTTTCGTCGATGAGCAGGGTGGCTACAGTGCGACGGACAGCTTCGACCGCCACGTGGATTATGGCAATGTTGCCGCGACCCGCCGCCACCGGTGGCTGTCCACATTGATCTATGAGATACCAGTAGGTCGCGGGCGAATCTTCGGCAGCAACATGAATCGGGTTACGGACACGCTTCTCGGCGGATGGCAGTTGAGCAACATCTTCCTGATGCAAAGCGGTACGTTTTTGACGGCCTATTTCCCGGCGGGCTACATCGATCCGTCCGGAACGGGATCCGGAACGTATGTTGGTGGCGCAAACCAGCGGCCGGACCGTATCGCAGATGCGAACAGCGGAGAGCGCACACGCTCTCATTGGTTCAATCGAAATGCCTTTGCGTGCCCCGGCAGCTCGGATCCAGCGTCCATCGCAACTTGTGATGTCGGCGTAGGGTCGCGGCCCATCGGACGTTATGGCTCAGAAGCAGTTGGGGATCTACGCGGGCCGGGTACCGTTAACCTCTCTGCTGGAATTAGCAAAACGTTCCGAATTCGCGAGAGCTTGAGAGTTCGTACCGAAGGCACATTTACTAATGTGCTGAACCATACCAATTTAGCCGATCCCACGCTCGACCTGACGTCTGCCAGCTTCGGCAAGATCACGCAATCACGGGGATCAGACTTTGGAGGGAATAGAACCGGACAGGTATCGTTGCGCGTCGAATTCTGATCGCCTGGCGCCCTGCCGATCGTTTCCGCTTCCGTACGCATGTTGTCGACTTGAAGCGAGGCTTTCGTAGGGCCGACGACGAATTGTCTTTAAGGTCACGCAGGGTTGAAACCGTTACCTAACTAAAAGCCGTGGAGTTGAAGAGCAGGTGGCACCACTGGTGGGGGCAAAGGTGCGAGTCGTGAATGCGGGCTGTCGGACGCTTTGCACCAAGAACGGCGTGGTGAGCCAGTGTGCGTTTGGCGGCGGTTCGGAAACCGGCTTCCGAAGCCCAGAAGGACGACATGCTCACCCGCGGAGAGGCAGCTAAACTGGCCGACATCCCGACTGTGCGGGACAAGGGAACTCGCTTCAGAAACTGGCAGACCAAGAACAGGAGAGGTAACTGCTGGCGGTGCCGGACCCATCGACCGCTAAGGGGAAGTGGGACTCCGCGATTCTGGCGCTGCTGGTCGGCTGCGCTCTCTGGAGCAGGGAAGACTAGCCTCGCTCACCGTTGAGGCCATTCCGATGCGTGAGGACCGGTAGGCGATCATCGATCTCTCGGGCGAGAGCTGCCGCGTCCGGACGGTGGCCACTCCGGTCTGTGTGAAGAAAAGAATCGTGTCTGGCAGGAAGCCAGCTCAATCGAGAAGGAGCCGTGATTGCGGTCAGTCTCCGAGGGCGGCACAGTCGGGGAGAGCGATAGCGACTGTGTGATCTGGTCCTTAGCGGCCGAAGCTGCGACGCGACGGAGACGGAGATTGAGCACTTCGGTGCAGCAAGGTAGGCCTCATTCAAGTCAGCTGTTGAGTCAGGTTGACTATGGTCGATACAAGAGTCCGTGAGGCGGAAAATAATGACCCGGCAAGCTCAAGTTCGACCATCGGACAAACGAGTCCCATCGCGCGAAGAAGCGAAGGAGAGAGCTTCGCGCAGATCGCGAGACTGATCGCCGCGCCCTGTGAGAGGGCAGTGCGGGCAGTCAATGCCACACTCATCGAGCTCCATTGGGAAATCGCCTCTGTGTTCAACCGGAAGATCGAGGAGTGGGGCGACGGCGTTGGGACCGGCTGGCTGCATTTGTTGCGAAGACGGAGCCGGGATTGCGCGGCTTGACTCGGCGCAACCTCTAGAGAATAAGGCCATTTCAACAATGGGCAGTCTTTCTCTGATTGCTCCTGGCATCCGCCGTGCTGCCGAATCTGGCAGTTTGCCTTGGAGAGTCAGACAAAACGCTATGATGTTTCACCTCACCGGCACGCGTTCTAGGATCGCTCAATCCGCGAGTTGAGGGTTGAACGATGATTCAATCTAGATGAGTACTTTGATTGACGCGTTCGATCCTGAGGATCCTTCGCGAGTGTGGCGGCATCGATGGGGCAGGGCCGACGTCTGCAGGCCAGATAAGTCGACTGTCTGGTTCTACTCCAGACGAACGAGTTCGAAGTCGGTTGCATTCAACATCAGTCCCCAGTAACAGGGAATGGCTCGCCTTCGCAGGCGAGCCGTAAATCGTTTCTTCAACCTTTAGAAAGCTTCTCGATGAGTAAAGCGGCCGTTCAGCATGGCCATTCTCACCGGCGTGCCGGCGATCTCACTCTTCGGCACGTTGAAGAGGTTTTTTGCGAGAACCACCAGATCGGCGCACTTTCCGACTTGGATGGAACCGATCTCCTTCTCCATGCGGAGTTGGTAGGCCGCTCCCAACGTGTTCGCGTGCAAGGCGTCCGAAAGCTCAAGACGTTCGCTCTCAGGTTGAAGGCAGGGGTCCGCGTCGGTTTTGTCCAGCAGCTTACGAGTCACACCAATCTGAATTGCGTCGAGTGGCTTGTAGGTCGAAAAATATCCCGCCGCTGGCCAATCAGTGCCCATGGAGATACGACCTCCTGCCTTCAGGATCGAGTTCGGTCGGTAGATCTTTCCCTGGCGTTCTGGTCCCATACGTTCCAGAAGGATTTGTGTCGTGTCTGGATCGTAGGAGTGCCAGTTAGGCGAGAACTCGGAGACTACCCCTAGCTTTGCAAAGCGAGGTAAATCCGCATCATCCACCAGGACATTGTGAGCGATTGTGTTCCGACGGTCCCGCAGAGGATTTGTCGTGATCGTATGCTCGATGGCATTCAGCGCCATGCGGACCGTTGCATCGCCGCAGGCGTGTATGTGCACATCGATACCGGCAAGGTCGGCCGACGAGACCATCGTGTCCATCTCTTGCTGGGTGAATGGTGGTGTGCCGACTTCATTCGGCTTATCGGTATACGGCTTCAGCATGTACGCCGTCCAGCCTTCCTCTGTCCCGTCCGCTACGATCTTCAACGTGCGCGCGTTCACTAGTGAACTCTGAAATCGTCTGGCGAGCCCTTGTGTCTTCGCTACCGCCTTTGCGACACCGCTGGCACCCTTAACTACGTGCGATGCCGAGACGCGAAACGGTAAGGCACCCTTCGCTTCATAGTCAGCGTAGATCTGGATGATGTCGCCCTCATCGCCCGAGACGGGCGGCACAGACGCGTCGAACAATGTCGTGATGCCAGCCTTCGCCGCATTCGGTAGCCACTTCCCAAGATAGGCAGACATCGCTTGCACCGTGACGGGCTCTACTGCGTTGGCCACCATAAGCTCGGCAAGCACCTCCAACACGAACCCCGTTGGCTCGCCATTCTTATCGCGAACGAAATAGCTGAAGTTTGGAATCGGATCGGGAGTCTTCGCTGTGATCTTTGCGACTTCAAGCGCCTTGCTATTCACCCACATACTATGGACATCGATCGCGAAAAGCATGATGGGACGGTCGCTGACAATCTCGTCCAGCATCTGGCGGGTCGGTCCTTCCTTCGGGAACATATCCATGCGCCATCCAAAACCGCGCAGCGGGCCAGTCGGGTTGGCGGCTACATACTTCTTGATCTCCTTGAGTGCCTCTTCGAGCGTGGGGTACTGCAGGTCCACACCTGAGGTAAAAAAGGCTCCGAGAAACGGGTGAGTGTGCCCCTCGACAAAGCCAGGAAGAAGCATCTGTCCCTTGAGATCGATGACCTCTGTGCGCTTACCGATGCTGGATTTCACTTCGGCGCTCGTGCCGACGGCGACGATCTTGTCACCATTGACCGCAACAGCCTCCGCCCAGGGAGCCTTTGAATTCATGGTGTAGACGGCCCCATTGGTAAAGACCACCGTGGCCTTCCCGTCTCGGGAAGGAATAGCTTTCACGAACGAACCCTTAGCATCCCTCATCATGGCCGAAGCAGGCAAACTCGCTACGCTCGCCAGGGCGAGAGCACCGCTCAGAAACTGGCGCCGACCGACAATCGAGCCTTTATCAGGCTGCATGTTATCGGAAGCAAGTCTGCCCAGGGTGTCAGACAACGTACAAGCGATGCACATAAAAATATCCTTTGGTGTTCTTTAGTGGTGTCTCTAGGGACGCTGCCGGTGGGGCGGGCTCTCGTGAGCCTAATTTCCCATAGCTCGATTTCCAATAGCGCGTCTGTTGGAGCAAAGAGCGCCCATAAGTTGTAGCTGCCTGGACCCTTACGCCCCACTCATCATGAAAGAGTTGGTTGTACCTACGATTTGGTTTGGATAGCTATGCGGATCATGAACTACCTCGGCCTCCTTGGTCTGTCGCTTCTACCGCTGCTCTCGTCTTGTGCGCGTGAGTTTCGGTCCGGCTCGTATCTTCTAGTTGGAGCGACATTGATTCGCCCGGCCGAAGGGCTGGCTGCGCATTCCGTCATCGAAGTGACGGGAGATCGCATCTCGGCGATTTACACGGAGGATCAGTATCCCGACGATGAGCCTACTGTGGATGTCAGAGGCAAGTTTATTATGGCGGGCCTGACCGACTCACTGAGTGAAATGAGCACGCAGTGCGAAGCTGACGAGGCGATTCGTTATGGAGTCACTTCGGTCGTTGCGACGGCAGGGTTGGATCGTGGAGCAATTAACCTCAGCTTGAATCCTTCACCTGTGATCTATCCCATGGCGTTGATAAAGAGCCGTGGCATTGGCGGCACGTTTACGCTGGATCAGCTCGACGAACAGGTTTCGAGCGCTCTCCAAAACAGCGACGGTGTTAAATTTGTCGATCTAAATAAGGATATGAACGCAAGCCAGATGGCGTATCTGCTGCCGCGCCTTCGGGAAGACAACAAGATCCGCATCAACGCGGAGTTGGCTTCAGCGGCCTATCGTGACGCGGTGGGGGTTCATAATCTTTTACACACGGAATGGTACTTTGACCCGCTGGCACCGGACTCCATCCGAGACTTACCGGATCTTCAGACAAACGCATCCTCGTTACTCAATTTCTATAGAGCGGTCGATGGGGAAAGCTCGACCACGCAGGAGCATTCCAAGTTCCTCGTGAAGAACTTCTTTCTCACGCCAGCCCTTGGCCTCTACTCTTTCCACGACTTCGCTACGTTCGCGGCATTCTCGAAGTATTACGAAGAGCGGAATACCTGCGGCATACCGATGACGCGAGTCAGCGAATCCGTCTACACGAACTACGCAAACAATCAGTGGGCTGAGTCGCTCTATGCGCTGGAGAGAGCTAACAAACGGAACGGTGCAAGGTATCTGGCGGCAAGCGCGAATCCGCGATTCGGGACCCTGCCAGGGCTTTCTCTACTGAATGATCTTTACAAGATGAAGGAAGTCCTCGGGCTGACCAACGACGAGGCGCTGGCAACAGCAACCGTAAACTTTGATCGCGCTTACGGCCTGAAGAGCGTGGGGCGGGTTCAGCCGGGGTACTACGCAAATCTGCTGATACTGAACCGCAATCCGCAGGAGGATCTTAGGTATTTGCAGACAGACATCACGGCTGTTGTTTTGCGGGGACAGCTGTCGAGTCGGTGACTAGCAGGAAGAATGATGCTCGTACTGCTTACGGAAGATAAGCCGGGGCTGCGTTATAGGAACACCAAGGTGAGATTGGTACTAGAGTTGAAAGTAGAAGCTAACGGCGACTGAGGTCAGTGCACTCTTCTTCTAAACACTGCAAGGCCGCGAATGTGCTCGATATTCGTGGGCCCATAAATACGTGCAGGCGGGTTCGAGAACGATAATTGAATGTAAGCGATTTGCCGGGGTATAGCCTGACTCTCGTTTAGCCCATCATGGTCGAATCGATCCACCCGCAGCCCGAGTCGACCAAGCTCGAGATCGGCTATCGTCACGCATCGTACCCGGCAAGCGACCGCTCGTGTTTCTAAACGGTGACGACAGCCAGCTAATGAGCAACGAGCCTCGGAGAGGCCTTATCATAATGCGCTTGAGAGAGGATGTGGCGATGGATCAGAGGGGCGTTTGTAGGGGCCGGCCTCGAATCACGCGTTCGGCGATAGCCGCCGTTACACCGGGTAGGCCTTCAAGGTGAATTCTGGACAAAGTGTTGATGTCCACAGGCTCGTTGTCAGGATTGCGTCTGAGATCGTCGCGGATTCTAAGAGCCGCTACTTTCGCATCGTTGACAACAGTCCTGGTCACGGCAGCGGTTGACCTGCGGACGATATCCTGGCTGCGCGGGCTGGAAGTGCAGCCGAGCAGAAACAGGGGAGCTAACAAGAAACCGAAAAAATCATATGCCACCAGACGAACGGCAGCATCTTGGCTCTAACAGAAGACGGTGCGACATTAGTGTTCAGGGATTACTAAGAGGATCTTACGGTCGAGTGCGCGATCAAAGTGGCTTATCTTTTTCATCTTAGAACGCCGACCGTGATATGACGCCCAAAGCAAATAATCAGTATGCGACTGCAAACTACTAAACGAATACAACCCGTCTTCCTGTGTTATGTAGGTGCGGACTCTTAGGGTCGGGGATACTTTGATATACACGACCGCACCTTGCAATGCCTGCCCCCCCATGGACACGAGTCCCGTAACCTGCCGCCGGTCTATTCTTTGCACCTGAGCGAAGCTGGCAGTGCAGACGGTAAGCACAAGCGCTAGACCGATTCCAAAGTTTGTTCTCAGCGATCTCACCGTTTTCCTCCAGCCAAGTCCGGGCGTGATGTGTCTCTGACATTCAGATCTGGCAGCAGTTCAGAAAACATGCCCGAGGGAGAAGAACCACTTCGCATGGCCTGTGTCGCCTACGGCACCGCCGACGAACACTGGCCCCACGGCTGTGACCGCGATCATGCCCGCCACACCATCCGTCGGCAGCCTGCTCACCTGAGGCGAGGCAAACATTTTCCCTGCTTCGAAGAGCGTCACACCATAGACGTTCCCTCCAAGGAAGGGTGGCATTCGGAAAAGCGAATGCATATAGCCGGCCCGCAAAAGGTAGAACTGGTTGCCCCTCAGTTCGTTCGCCCCGTAAGCTACCCAGCCGGAAACCCCTCCCATGAGGAACTGCGGAACACCGGTGTTCCGGTATCCAAGGGTAGTGCCACCCTGCGCCGTCAAGAAGACGGAAGCGGCGCGCGACACAGTCTTGAAATAGCTCACAGACGACCGCACACTGGGATACGCGCTTTTAGCACCTGGGCTTGTATCGACCCAGTCAAAACTAAACCGGCCCACGTAGCCGCGTCTTGGAATGATTGGGTGGTCGAGATGCAATGTCTCGAACCGGAGCTTTGATGTGCCGGTTCTTCCTTTCACGGACGAAAATTCTGGAGTCCCAAGCCTGAGAGAGGCATCAAGGTAACCAGTCTCATACCCTGCGCGGACTTCGGTGAAACGGCTAACCGCATAGCCAAAATCAAGGGCTCCCGCTGCCCGGCCAAAACTGTACTGAGCTACAGGAAGCGCGTTGGAGTAGATTCGCTGCTGGGAGATGTTTGCGCTGATGCGCGGCGCGTAAAACCATTGTGACCGCCCTGCAAATGGTTTGTAGAGCTCAGACTCTATACCGTAGGTATTGCCGAACTGGAAGTCGTTCCGCAATTCTGATCCAGCCCCGGCGATCTCCATGAAGGTGAGTCTTCCTGCCTGCGTGAAGTTCACATTGTCAGGCTGGGCGCCACTTACTTCGAAGCCGAGTTGCAAAACCGGCGGCGCGTATTCCTGTTCGTGTGCGATTACAAGCAATCCATCCTCGCCGTTTTTGCGTGTCAGACCATATGAGGCACCGTCGAACCTGCCTTGTCCAGTCAGCCGCGTCAGGTCGGCCTCGAGGTGTGATGTATCGAGCGGCTTGCCGATTATCTGTTGCAGAGATGTCTCGATTGTCTTTTGAGCTCCTCCATTCACTCCCTGGACTGCTATGAAACGCGGGACAGGGATCGGTGCTTGCCTACGGCCGTCACGATTTTTAAGATATGCATCCCAGTCAGTTTGATTGAGTGCATAGGGCCGGAGAATCATGGATTTTGCTTCCGTGGCCTGAAATCCTTGCTCGATCAGCTCATCTCCTTTTTCATATTCCAGGCTGTTGAATCGGGAGACATCTACCTTAATCACCAAGTCCGCCCCTTCCATTCCCCGCAATTCCGTATTTGCTACCCCTACCGTGATTGACCGTCCCAGAACACTAAACAAAGACCGAATATCGTTAGCAGTTGCCGCGGAAACCTGCAGGTGAACCGCGATCACGATGTCAGGTCCCATCTCGCGAACCACATCAGTGGGAAGGTTGTCCACAAGCGCCCCATCGATATACAAGCTGTCTCCGTCGCGGATGGGTGCGAACACACCTGGTAGTGACATGGTGGACCGCATTGCGAGAGCGATGGGGCCGTGGTCGAAGACATGCAACTGGCCAGAGATCAACTCCGTCGATACGCAACGGAAAGGGATCGGCAAGTCGTCGAAGGACTCAACTGTCGAATATGGCAACGTCGCTCGATCGATTTCCATGGAGATTTGTTGGCCGGCGTTTAGCGCCGAAGGCGGAGCCGCTCCCCGTCTGAACCCGAGCGTGAGGCTTGTCGGAATCGCGCGGTGATCCTGCTTGCGGCGGAAAGAAAGATCTTCGTAAGGCGTCTCACCGCCGATGATGAGTGGCCAGTCCATCGTTTTAACAAGGCCTTCGATCTGGCTGGGACTGTGCCCGGTCGCGTATAGGCCACCGACCAAGCCGCCCATGCTAGTACCGACGATATAGTCGACGGGGATGTGATTCTTCTCAAACCAGCGGAGCACTCCAATATGAGCCAATCCAAGGGCCCCACCACCTTCGAGTGCTACGCCGATCGTGGGCCGTCTTGCTGGTGCAGGAGTGGATTGCGCAGAGGTTGTAATCGCGCCCACCAATAGAAGAAGCATAACTGCAGCTGCACCTGATGAAGAACGACGATTCGCTCGATACGAAATAGCAGGTAAGTGGTTCATCGACAGCCTTCTCTCACTAATTGGCATGCATGCGAAGGTACATTGAGCTCAGGATGGGATAGTGACGGATGTTGAGCTCAGACCCCGCCTTTCGTTCATGGAAGCGAAATCTGGTTCTTATAGATCACTCCATCTTTCATGATGACTAAGAGATTCTTCCCGGGATTGGTGATCAACTGAATGTTAGCGATGGGGTCGCCGTCCACAAGCAGAAGATCCGCCAGAGCACCTTCTTCCACCACTCCCAGCCGTCCGGGATATGGATTCCTGGCGCCAGCCATTGCCAGGAGTTCTGCATTATCCGCAGTGGCCATCGTTAAAATCTCGGACGGCGTGTACCAGCGCACCATCTTGGCCAACTGAGCCCCCTGCCGTGATGCGAGCTTTGCATCGAACAGTGTGTCCGTGCCCCATGCTGTTTTGACCTTGTACTTCTTCGCAAGCTTGTAAGCTGTGTCTGTCCCAGCCGACATTTCCAGCTGTTTTTGCCGATTTGTCGACCCCGCTGGTTGCGGATTCGCGTCTTCATCATCCAAGAATGGTTGCAGACTCCACCAAATACCCTTGTCTGCCATCAGCTTCGCTGACGCATCATCGGCAAGCTGACCGTGCTCGATGCACTTCACTCCTCCCGCGATCGCCGTCCGTATGGCTTTAGGCGTGTAGGCATGAACAGTGACGTAGGTGCCCCAGTTTTCCGCTGCTTCTACAGCCGCGCGAAACTCAAACTCTGTGTATTGCGCGACGTCGAGCGGATCGTAAGGAGAGGCAACGCCCCCGCCTGCCATGAGCTTTATTTGCGTCGCCCCCTTCATCAACTGCTCGCGGGCGCGCAGCCTCACCTCATCGGAACCGTCAGCGATGGCGGCCACTCCCTCCTGTTCCGAATGGCTTAGCGGTGTACCGACTGTGCGCGGGATTTCGTAGGGCATACGGAAGTCGCCGTGTCCGCTCGTCTGAGAGATAAACGCGCCAGACGGGACAATTCGGGGGCCTGGAATGAGTCCCTGATCGATGGCCATCTTCAAACCGAAGGACGGTCCACCAAGGTCGCGGATTGTCGTAAATCCACGAAGTAGCATTTCGCTCGCTGCTTGCCCGGCGACCAGGTTCAAATAGCCGATGTCGGCAGTCATCGCGACGGACATTGGAATCGACTGCAGCAGAATATGAGTGTGCGCATCGATCAAACCGGGCATCAGCGTGCGCCCCCCTCCCTCGATGATTCTGGTAGACGCGCTGCGGTCTGTTGGCACAGCAGAAGTTGCGATGCGCTCAATCCTGTTGCCCCGGACCAACACATAAGAGGGTGCTGAGAGCTGCCCGGACTTCTGTAGCACACGCACGTTCTGGAACAGTGTCACTGCGCCCACCGCAGGCTCCCTTGCCACCTGGGCATGAACTAAAGCGGAAAAGAGGCCGCCGCTGATGAAGACCAATATCTGACAAGCTCGTGGGTACATGGTGTCTCCGAACTGTATAAGCGAAAGATAGCGTCGCTTCGGTTGTCGCTACGAACGGGGCCATTGCTAGTTGAGCAGCACTATCGAAACGACCATCCTACAGTCGTAGATATTCCAAGATTGTTTGCAGGAGCTCCCGCCACCGGCCGGGTGTCATAATTGTCATAGAAACTGGCGCGAACGTAGAAGTCCTTCAGGAACCTGTAGTATGCATCCTGGCTCATCGTCAATCGCACGCGGCCAGGATAAGTCAGACTCGGCAGAATCCATAATGTCGTATCTGCGCTCGCAGAATCGAAGCGAAATCTGGCACCTTGAACTGCCAGAGCGGCATCGATGCTATCCGCCCTAGAAGGTGTTGCGGTGCGTGGCGAGTTCTGTTCAGCGGTGTAAGCCAAGGCCCCTATCATTGTGAAGGCCCTACTGTTCGTAGAAATGGGATGAACTGCGAGTGCGGCACCTAAGGTAGTCCGTAGTGCGATCTCCTGCTCCGAACTGGAGAGTAGATTAGCAATGCCGCCTCCATACCAAGTGGAACCTTTTAGCTGGTGAAAATATTCCGATTGCAATCCAAGCTCCCTTGTATTTCTAGTTTCCCTTTGACTCGTAAACTGGGACCGTGCATTCACAGAGAAGATGCGCCGCATTGCGCTGTAAGTTATGTCCCCATTCAACGCGACGTTCAGCTGCGAGTTCGCCTGAGCCACACTAAAACCCAGATCCACGTTGCCGCGCAGGTGCCGTGCGAAACCATCGCCTGTCTGTTGAATGCTCACGACATCGTCATGAGTAACTTTTCTATTCACGCTTCCGGTTACGGTCAGCAAGCTTCCGTCGGCTGCCTCCGACACCTGTCCGCTGATCTCCTCTCTTGTTGCAGTGATGACCAAAAAACGCTGCGTCGATTCGATACGGCTGATTTGCCCCCAGTCGAGAAGGACAACGGTGTTCGCATAGGCCTGTTTAATCGTTAGCTGTCCCCTTGCGAGCGACCGAATCTCACAGGTGATTCTGTCTCCGTTCTTCATGAAAATCACGTCCGTTTTCTCCCGGCTCGAGCAGTAGGAAGGAGTTGCAGATAGACACATCGAGGCAAACCAAACAAGTCCCCAGAAAGTCCTCCGCTCCTCCCGATTTGGTCGGGTAGTCCTGTCACGTAAGGGCCGAGGGGAAAAAGTTGACATCGATTGGCCAGTCCGGTCTCGCCCCATTCGCTTGTCCGTACCTGTCTTCACTTAGCGCCAGCGGCTGAAAGCTAACTTGGCAGCGCCTGGCAATTGGTCGCGCTGTCACATTTCCCAGAAGAGACGGTTTTTACTTCAAACCAACCGAACTCGCCGCGAAAAGATTGATGCCAAGCTTGTCGGCGACATATCCAATGACCTTTTGAGCTTTAACGCTATTTCCAGCCTCGTCCAATGGTGGCGCGAAGACAGCTATCGCTCCTTTTCCGGGCACTACTGCAAGAATGGACCCTCCTACACCGCTCTTTGCGGGGATCCCAACGGTCCAGGCCCACTGTCCGGAGCCGTCATACAGCCCGGCCATCATCATTTCTGCAAGGATGTGTGGGACATTATCTTGTTTGACCACCTGCTTGCCGGTCATAGGATTCTTTCCGTTGTTGGCAAGCGTTGCTCCCATCACCGCCAACTGATCCGCCGTGACACCTACTGAGCATTGCTTGGTATAAACATCGACCGATTCAAACGGATTCGCGTAGATGCGATCGTATTTCGCCAACAGCATCGAGATGGCCTTATTCCCTGTGTTGGTGGCGGCCTCGGATTTATATACTTCGTCTATCAAGGAAAGCTTGCTTCCGCTTGCTTCGCTGTAAAAAGCAAGGATCTTTGCCCACTTTGCAACGGGATCGGCGCCTGAAATCAGACTCGTCGTGGCGATTGCACCGGCATTCACATATGGGTTGCCCGCATGGCTCGGCATATCGACCACGGCAGGAATCGAATTAAACGGTCGCCCCGTAGGCTCCCCGCCAATCTTTGCCAGCACTTCGTCGGGGCCGAGTTCTTCCATGGCCAGCGCTAGCGTAAACACCTTGGAGATCGATTGTATGGAGAAGGCATACTCAACGTCCCCAACCTTGTATAGCTTTCCATCTGTCGTCACAACCGCGATGCCGAACAGTTTCGAGTCAACATGAGCGAGGTACGGGATATAGTCCGCATTCTTTCCTCCCGTGTCGCCCTTGAACTTCTCGTATGCGTTGCCCAGCGTTGATTGGAACTGTTCTGGGGTGGGCGCGACTGGACTTCGATTGCTTTGAGCGCTGACGAATGTGAAGGAAGCCAGCAGGAAGCTTGCGCTGAACACGATTCTCAGAATCTTCTGCGTTGATCTCATTGGTAGGCCTCTATATGACTACTCTCGGGGATGCTTGTTTAGGTAATATGTGGCACTGATCTGCAGGCGGGGCGCCACCCAGTAAAAGCCGTTCTTCCGCTGTAGGCTGCCGTAGATAAACTCGGCTCCGAAGAGAACATTGATCTTCGGTTGGACGACAAGGCTCGCAGTGGAATAGTTGCTGAGGCGATAATTCGTTCCAGGATCCTGCGCGGCATTATTGATTTTAAGAAAACCGTAACTGATGTTTGAGAATAGGATGGGCGTCCAGGGATGGGTGTAGCCGGCTGACACCGAGCCACTTGGTGTTGTGACGAGTCAATTGTTTGCCGAGAAGCCTACGTCTGAGCCCAGACCAAAATTATCGTTGTAGTAGTTGGAGATGCCCTTCCCAATTACCGCCTGAGCCACTATGCTTTCTCCTTTATTGCGACCAAAGGCGAAGGCGCCAGAGAGTGACGCGCCGTAACCATTGAGGTGCTGTCGCAAATTGGATTGGGAGGTGCCAGCGACAACCCCGCCTACCGATCGCGAGATGAACGCCGACTGAATGTGTCCATGGGGTGTCTCAAGGCGGTAAAACGCCACCAGGTCCGGTCTGGTCGAAGTTCCAGTAGGAGTGCCAAATGGAGTGTTGGCAGGAGTGTCCGTTCCCGGGTTCTCGACCGAGAAGCCGATGCTGTGCTTCGCATTGATTGCTTGTGTGTACCGAATCTGCGGGTTGCGCAGTCCGATGATGCCCGGAGGGCCCTCAAACTCTAATGTATTGGGAAAGACATCAGGATCGCCAAACGCGCTCCACGTTTGGCCGCCAAGGATGTTTAGGTACTGAGCGTAGATGTGTCGAATGCGTATGGAAGTACCTGACGTGCTGCCCAGTGCATCAACCTCGAAGTATCCCTTCACGGTCTTAGCGGAAGCTGGCTGCAATATCGTGAGAGCGAGCCGAGACGCCTTCATGACCACGCTGGAGTTAACAGAGTGTGGTTGGGGGCTAGAGGGGAATAGGGAGGGAACATAGGCGCCAGAGTAGGCACCTGCATAGTTTGTGTCAATGAACAGATCGCTCTTTACGAAGCCATTGATCTGAATCAGCGTATCTGTCAACGGAAGCTTAAAATATCCGCGTCGCGCAGGATCCAACGACTCGTTATTGATGCGGGTCGCACCGACTTCAACCTGATTGATCGTCTCCCTTGTGTCGGTCGCCGCACCAATATGAACGACGCTTGGGAGCGGAACCTGGGATGCGGGCTCAACAGGTCGAACCTTGCTATGCACTTCTGGTGCAGATTCCACTGCGGGTGCCGTTTTTGTCTCGATAGATGTGATCGCAGATCGGATCGCCTGCACCTCGTTCTCGAGTTTCGCAAGCCTGTTCTTCAAGCCTTCAAGATCAGGGGCTGGGGCCTGACAAAAGGCTGTTGTGGGAATAAAGAGGAGTGCGACGATTAGGATTTCGCGCCATCCCTTAATGAGGAGCCGCAGCCCACTCGATGTCGTTGACATTCGAAACCTGATTCGCTTGCTGGTGTGGTCCATAAAAGTCACTCCTCGAAAGATGTCGCTTCTTGCTATCGAATGGAGATCACCCCGCTACTCTGTCTTTCTGTCATTTCGAAGATTTTCTGCCTCCCAGACCCGGACGCGCCTTCGACCGTTTCCAAACACCCGTTCATAGTTGCTCTTCAGGAGTTTTTCTCGCACGGCGGGAGGTAGAGCTTCCAAGAGAGGCTTGTATTGCTCATATACCTTCATGTAGCTCTCTGCATTTGACGGTGCTACCTCGTCCGTGCCAAAGATGAAACGGTCCGGAAAGCGGGTCGCGAGTTCGCGGGCTGCTTGAAATCCATTAGGTTGCCCCACGAGGTACTTGGCGGTCTCATCCCACGAGACGTCGCAATAGACGTTTGTCAAAGTAGGGTCAGACAAAATCTTCTCGACAAAGGCTCTCTGATCGCTCGAGGGCTTTACGATTCTGCCGAGGCCGATATGCGCCCATATGATCGTCGTGTTTGCGTGTCTCCGAAAGAGGGATTCAAGTTCCTTTGCGTACGCCGCATCGTGTGCCGGTTTTGGAAAGGGGACATCGATGTCGTTATGGAGAATAACGACCAGACCCGACTCGCCAGCGAAATCCAAGATCCGATCAAGGGCAGGATCAGTCAGACTGGCAACATCGCCGACAATCTTGGAAGCGACAAACTCCTTATGTATCGAGAACTCTCCGACTCCTGTGAATACTCCCGGGTATGTCTTTAGCACGCGACGGATGTGGTCCACCGCATACATGTCGGTGGGATTGAATCCAGTGATCATGGGATCAAAGCGTTCTTGATCTGTTTGCGGAAGGGATTTGTATTGCTCCGCAATGACAGCATCAACGAAAGAGTAGTAATAAAGCTTCGCATCGGTGTCGAGATAGTATCGGGGTGCGTTTTCGCCGGAAATGCGATAAGACCACTGCTGTTGGAGCGGTATCCCGAAGAGTGCAACCCGCCCAACCTTTGTTCCCATGATCTTGACGAATTCTGAGATATCGGGACCCTCCTGAACGTAGTTCGTCAGATGAAAATGAGCATCATTGAACTCGTAAGCGGAGTTTTGACCGCGCATCGGTAAAAGCGACAGGAGTGCCACTAGAGCCACAAGTAATATCAACGAAGGATAAGACGCTTCAAACCTGGTTGTCATCGTCATATGCTTTATCTCCACGTCTCCTACCAGTGATCAGCTTTGTCGGCGCATAGTCGATGCGGACCATGGCGCTAGAAAAATACGTCGGAAGAGATCGACACAGTCATGCCTTTGAGCCCACCTATGTAGTAGCCAAAGAGGCTGTCGACAGGTGAGCGCACGATTCGCTTCACATCTGCATTCACCCGGAAATTCTGCGTGTGAAATGGGCGATAGTTCGTCCCGCCGCCGTACTCGTAGCTGTAGACCTGCTGGCCGAAAATCTGGGAGGTCAAGGCGTAAAGTTCAATAGTTCTGGACGGTAATGTGTAGGAAGCTTGCGTATAGAAACCGTTATCGCGGATGCTGTGATATGGGAGTGAGCCGCTCAGGAACTCGAAGTGGTCTAGGTTTCGTACGTATCCTTCGCTTTGGATCGCGAAACCACGGTACTTTAGGCCTGCATCCATGGCGTATAGATTGAAATGGGCGGTTTGCAGGGTCACACCCGGTGCCAATGAGCTAGGTCCGAAGAGAAGCGAAGCGTCGGATACTCGGATCTGCACATTGTCAGGGCCAGATTCCGGATCGGGTTGATTCCCGCGGGTCTCTGGGCTGTGTGTGTAGGAAAAACCGAAACGAGTCGCTAGCGTTTTGTGTCTTTCATAGTCTCCGAAGCCGCCCCGTGAACCAAATTCTCCGCTAGTAGGCATCCACCATGCACTGGCAGCGACTGCAGGACTCCGCGTAAGTTTGTTAGCCGTCAGACCAATCTGGCTTAGATTATTGCCCAGCATCACCATGTAGCGGGACTTCTTGGAAAGGGCGCCGACTGCCCAGATGCCAGTTGTAAATCCAGGGCGGAAAAACTCTTCCGCCATCACGCGATCCGTACCTGCAAAGTAGGGAAACGCACCGGTCATTGACCGGACGCCCGGAAGGCCCCCAATGCCGCCGTACAAATTGAAGGCTGGATGAAAATTATAGCCAAGTTTTCCTGCGACCGTGACCTGATTGATGGAATTAACTGTCCACAACAGAACTTCGTAGTTGAATTTCGGGTGGTACACCCAGCCGTTCATCCAGATCAGGGCGCGTTGAAGCTGAATGTCGCTGCGACCGTTTGAGGTCTTGGAAATACCGGAATAGCTGGTATAGGTGTGGGAGGCGGGGAGCTGATTTAAGTATCGGACGAGCGCGTAGCCGCTGAGGTTTAGTTCCCCATACTCCGTCTTGGCCAGTTTGAAGCCCCGTCCAGGTTCGAGTGCGCCCCATTGTGCAGGAGATGTTGATGCAGCATCTGCGCTGGAAGGGGCCTGGGCTGTCGCGTAGCGCGTGGTGAGACTGCTTTGAGTAACTGACACTTGAGTGGAGGAAGGGGTTGTGAGATTTGCGGGCGGCGCTGACGACGGGAGTGGGTCGACGGAAGGTGGTTGTGTGGAAAGAGCACCTGCAGGAGTCTGAGAACCCAGGTGTAAAGGGCCCTTGGTCCCATTTTGGCGAGCCTCAAGAGCTTCTACCCGCTCTTGCAAGTCATGGATCTGCGCAAGTAGTTCGCGTTCACGCAAGGTAGTGATTCCCTCACTATCAGGGCGCTGAACATTCGCGGTCTGCGCGGATGAAACGTTCGACACTCCCATGCAGCTTGAGATGACGCAAGCAAGGGTAGTTATAGGAACGATAGTTTCTTGAAAATGCTTTACTCTCACTGGCCCACCTGGCTTTCGTTCACAGAGCGATACGTTTATTTCCTTTCAAAATACGATTGCTAATACCTTTCATGATCTATATCGTGATGCCCAACCGTCTCTCTATGCGCGCCAAGCTTAGTTCTAGCGCCATGTAAAAAAACTCAAATGGGACGAGAATTGAGGTTGATGATGAGCAGCACGCCGAAAGCGATGTTGCATGATGCTCGTACCCCGGTTCAGGCAATTGGAAGATATTCCCTTCATTCCTTTCCGTTGTGTCTAAAAGACGGACCGCGCGTGTTAGCACTCTCACGGCGTCAATTGGATGTGCTTGCCTTCATTGCCAGAGCTGAAGGGGACGTTGTTTCCAAGTCCGCGATTTTCGAGGCTGTCTGGCACGGAGCATTCGTAGAGCAGGGTAACCTTACTCAGTCGATTTACATGATTCGAAAGGCGATGGGTAAACTTCCGGACGGAAGTGAATTTATCCAAACAGTCTCAGGACATGGGTATCGACTTGCGGCAGCACTTCAAAATCCGGAGGTAGTTCAATCGTTTGTCGAGATGGCACCGTCACGAGTCTGCGATCGAGACCGTCTTCATTCCCAAGAGGGGCGCTTTCACCTGATGGTCGAATCCATTGGGAGTTACGCCCTCTACATGCTCGATTGCCGGGGGCAAGTCCGTTCATGGAATCTCGGCGCGGAGAGGATGAAGGGATACGCTGCAAGCGAAGTTTTGGCTCGCCACTTTTCCATGTTCTATCTGCCCGAAGATGTCGCAAAGCGGATCCCCGATCGCGAGATGTGGGAAGCCGCAGAATGCGGTCGATGCACAGGAGAGAACTGGCACCTAAAGAAGGATGGTGGCCGCTTCTGGGCAAGGTGTGAGATTTCCGGCATGCGTGGGCCTGATGGGAAGTTGCTGGGCTTCGCCAGGATCGTGTTTGACGCGACAGCAGAGAAAACACAGGCAGACAAAGCGCTTTGTATGGGCGCTCTCTGGAAACGCGAAAGGGATCGGCTGCATGCTGCGGCGGAGAGCAGCATGGATGCTCTGTTGATTTGTGAAACGGTCTTCGATGGAAAAGATGAGATAGACGACTTTATCTTCACCTACCTAAACTCAAACGCCAAGAAGTTGGTGATTTCTCACTCTGAATCGATAGCGGAATCGCGGATGAGTCAGTGCTTTCGCGGAAACTGGGATGTAGACCTGTTTGCGGAGTGTAAACGGGTGGCCTTAACAAATCACCCTTTCATTGCCCGATGTTCCTTTCAGGCGCACGACGTACCGTGCAGGTGGCTGCGGGTTCAGGTCGTTCGTATAGAGAATGGAGTTTTGATCACCGCGTCAGACATCACGGAACGAGATCTCTTCGAGCTGGGAGGAATGGATTGCGTATGGGTTGGCGGCAACGTGGTGTAAGTCGGGCCGCTGGTGTCAGCGCGAGCTGCCCGATGCCTTCGCAATCTTCTTGTCATAAAGAACTTTGCATCGCTCCACTATTCGTGTTCTTGATGTGAGTGAAGGGAAGGAGACGAAGTATGCCGGAGAATCACTTTATTAGGAATTCTGGGATCGCTTCCATTGACCTTGCTTTGTTGGGGCTTCCCATGTGCTGAATCTGACATCGGCGCAGGATATTGGTCGAGAAGCTGCGTTAAGGAGAGCCGAAGCTGTGAGGCGTTTGGGGTTCTTCGCGGCTCGCAGGACTGATCCGAGCGTAGGCTTCCCGCGGCAGCAAGGCCGCGACTATTTTCTAAAAGCCTCTAAGCAGTCATGACTCCGCGAGCGGCCAAGAGCGTCAACCTCGAGCGAAGAATACCCCACCCATAAGTGAGAAGGCCTGAAGAAGCCAGAAAGGGAGGAAAGCTGAAGGCCTTTCTCGTAGAAATTATCGATTCTGTCTTATGACGGGTTCTCCCCTTGACATTCGACAAGGGATGGAGGACGCTTGTGTCGAACGTCAAGGGGAGAGTTGATGGCGCCATCCACCGATCTGTTGCAGGGCACGCTTGATGTGCTCATTCTGAAAACACTCGCTCATGCTCCCATGCACGGCTGGGGGATCGCCTCGCGCATTCAACAAATCTCGGAAGATGTGCTGCAGGTGGGCCAGGGGTCGCTCTATCCAGCGCTGCACCGGCTGGAGTACAAGGGCTGGATTGAAGCATCGTGGGGTGCCTCCGACAACAACCGCCGCGCCAAATTCTATGCGCTGACGCCGGTTGGTAAGAAGCAGCTTCGGGCTGAAATTGAGCAGTGGACACGCTTAAGTGCAGCCGTCTCACTCATTCTTGGAGCTACTGCGGAGCAGTTCGCATGATTGCCGCAAGGTTGAGCCGCCTGCGCTTTTTCTTCCGGAAGCGTCCCTCCACAGAGGTTGAGGAGGAGATCCGTGCGCACCTGGCGGAGTCGATGGCCAACAAGATGGGGGCAGGGATGTCCCTGGTCGAAGCGCGTCGTCTGGCACTGATCGAGTTTGGCGGTATCGAGTCGGCGCGGGAGCAAGTCTACCGCCAGCATCCGCGGGCCTGGCTGGATACGCTGCGGCAGGATCTCCGCTTTGCCGCCAGGTCGCTGAAGCGTGATCGTGGTTTTACGACGATTGCGGTCTTGATCCTGGCTCTTGGCATGGGCGCGAATATAGCTGTCTTCAGCTTGGTGAACACGATCCTGCTGAGGCCGCTTCCTTTCCGCAATCCGGGGCAGGTTGTGTGGCTGCAGCCCGCCGAGGCGGGCGGTGGTCTGTCTGGTGCAACATACTCCTCCGACGCGTATGAGGATCTTCGCGATCGCAATCAGTCATTCAGCGGTGTCACTGGATACTTTGCATTTTCCGCGCCGAATAACCTGAAACTTACAGGCTCCGGTATTCCTACGCCGATCACAGGAATCGGTGTTATCCCGAATCTGCTGGATGTGCTGCAAGTGCCGCCACAACTCGGACGCGGCTTTCGCATGGAAGACGGACGCAAAGGTGCGTCGCCTGTGGTGATGCTGTCGCATGCCTTCTGGATGACCCATTTCCACGGGGATCGCGATGTCGTCGATCAGGCGATTTCCGTGGATGGTAAACCTGCAACGATCATTGGTGTGCTGCCTGCCGCCTTCGATTTCGGTGCTACGTTCTCGCCTGGCACGCGCGTCGATGTCCTCTCTCCGTTCAGTCTGGATGAGGGGCGAGACTGGGGTAACATCGTGACGCTTATCGCTCGCCTGAAGCCGGGCGTTACCACGCGGCAGGCTGAGGCCGAGTCAGCGACGCTGTTCCCGCAGCTTTACTGGAGCAAGAAACAGGCGGACAGCAAAGGAGGCTACAAGGCCGTAGCAGCAGTGCCCATGAAGGAGCACGTTGCCGGTCCACTGCGCCGCTCACTGTATGTCTTGTGGAGTGCCGTGGCGATGATTCTTCTGATCGTCTGCGTGAATCTATCGAACCTGCTGCTTGGGCGCGCTGCAACACGCAGTAAGGAGTTTGCGTTGCGCTTTGCCTTAGGTGCGAGTCGTCAACGCATCATTCGGCAACTGCTCACAGAGAGCCTCCTCCTCTCGTTTGCGGGCGCCGCGATTGGTATTGCGCTGGCTGCGGTTGTGACGCAGTGGCTGGCTCATCAGGGTTCACTGGCGTTGCCGCTGATCAGCGAACTGCGCATCGACATGCCCACGCTATTGTGGACGGTGCTGCTTGGCATCGGCGCGACACTGCTCTTTGGTGTTGTCCCCAGTCTTCGTATTACAGCGGATGCGAATCTGCAGGCGACGCTCAAGGACAGCGGTCCTGGAGCAAGCGAGGGGCGGAAGCACGAGGGCCTGCGGAATGCGCTGATCATCTCAGAGGTAGCGCTTGCCTGCGTGCTTGTCGTCGGAGCAGGTCTGTTGCTGCGCAGCTTTTTGAAGGTTATGGAGATTGATCTCGGTTTCCAGCCATCGCACGCCGCAACGATCTCAGTCGAAATGCCGGACCTGAAGACGGGGAAGGCCGGACCCTACTATCGGAATCTGCTGCAGCAGGTCAGTGCGATTCCTGGGATTCAGAGCGCCGGCATCGCTGACAACCTACCGCTCGCGCGTAATCGTACCTGGGGTGCTCCCGGCATCAAGGGCGTGCACTATGGCCCCAACGAGAGGATGCCGACATTCGTGTACATGATCACGCCCGGCTACATGGAGGCCATGGCCATGCATCTTCGCGGACGGGATTTCTCGTGGCAAGACGATGATGCAAGCGAGCCGGTCATCATCCTGAATGAGCGAGCTGCCCGGATGCTGTTTCCGAGTGGAGACGCTTTGGATCACATGGTTGATATGAGCGGAAAAGAACGCCGCATCGTCGGTGTTGTACCCGATGTTCACGAGACGGATGTCGAGGCGAGTTCCGCGTGGCAGGTTTACTTTCCCGTGTCGCAACTCTCCGACATGTCGGGGGTGGAACTGGTTGTGCGTAGCAATCTATCCGCGGCGACACTGCAGCCCACTTTGTTGAAGCTTCTTCGGCGCACTAACCCGGCGCAGGGCGCGGTGGACGTTCGGCCGATGCAGGCGTTGGTCGATCATTCCACTTCACCCCGTCGGTTTTTCGCATGGCTGGTCGGCTTGTTTGCTGCCTCCGGTGTCGTGCTCGCTTGCCTTGGCATCTACGGCGTCATCTCTTATTCGGTGACGCGACAGACGCAAGAGATTGGCATACGCATGGCTCTGGGCGCTAGTCCAGCTTCCGTCTTGCGCTCGGTTCTTCAGCGCACGCTTCGGCTTGCCGGCATCGGTATTGCCGTGGGCACCGTCGCGGCGATCCTCGTTGCGAAGGGTATTGCCGCAATGCTTTACGGAACAGAGGCGACTGATCCGATGACGTTCGCCGCCATGCTGGTGTCGCTCCTTGTGGTTTCACTCGCCGCCGGTTACTTTCCCGCTCGGCGAGCGGCACACATCAATCCTTTGGTCGCACTTCGAACACAGTAAGCAAGCTGAAATGCAGGGCGCAGCGATATCGGTCGCTGTGCCCTCTTTCATTTGTTTGCAAAATCAAGGTGTCCACGAATGGACACCTTGAATCGTGAATGGACACTTTCTCGCGGGCCGCGGTCACTTTCTGCCACGAATGCCAGCGAATCTGCGTATCTACTTTGGCTGCCACCGTGCACTAGGACACCGTACATGGATATCGTTCGACCCGATCTGAAACGAAAGAAGTTTCGTCGCAACGTCATCACTGCCTCAGTGGTAGCGATTCTCGTTGCCGTTGCTGTCCTTTTCCTTCTGCGGCTGAAGCCGGCTTCCCCCACGGTTGAGGGACCGGTGTTTACCGACGTTGTGAAGCGTGGCCCGATGCTGCGGCAGGTTCGCGGGCCCGGTACTTTGACGCCCCGCGAAGACCGGATTCGCCTGATACCGGCCGAGTCTGAGGCCACGGTGGTTCGGATCCGTGTGCTACCAGGCGCCGTCGTCCACGCAGACACCATCCTGATGGACCTGATCGACCCCGCGACCCAGCAACAACTAATGGATGCTCAGCTTCAGGTGCAGGCGGCGAAGGCAGATCTGAAGAACACCGAGGCAAAGCTGCAGAGCGACCTGATGACGCAGCGCGCGGCCGCCGCGACCGTGCGGCAGGACCAGCACCAGGCCAACCTGCAGGCGCAAACCGACAAGAACCTGCTCGATCTCGGCGTGATCAGCGGCTTGAAATACAACGAGTCACGCGGCAAGGCAGACGAGCTAAACACGCGCAATGACATTGAAGGGCAGCGGCTGCAGTTGAACCAGCAGGCCGTGAAGACGCAGATCGCGGTCCAGCAGGCGAAAGTAGAGCAGGCACAGGCGATGCTTGCACTGAAGCAGCGCCAGACGGATGCACTCAGCGTTCGTGCGGGAATTGACGGTGTTCTTGTCGACCTACCTCATCAGGTCGGCGAACACGTAGACGTTGGCACAACGTTGGCCAAGGTCGTGCAGCCCGATCAGTTGAAAGCATCCCTCAAAATCGCGGAAACGCAGGCGCGCGATATCCAGATTGGACAGCCTGCGGCGATTGATACGCACAACGGCATCATCGCCGGTCAGGTTACGCGGGTCGATCCTGCCGTGCAGAACGGAACCGTTACCGTCGATGTTGCGTTAACAGGATCATTGCCGCAGGGAGCACGCCCGGATCTGAGTGTGGACGGCACGATCGATTTGGATCGCCTCAACGATGTGATCTATGTCGGCCGTCCCGCGCAGGGGAACGAGAACAGCACGCTCAGTCTGTTCAAAGTTCTTCCTGACGGACGGACTGCCGTACGTACCTCAGTGCAGGTGGGACGTGCGTCGGTGAATGCAATCCAGGTGCTGGGCGGGCTGCAACCCGGCGACACCGTAGTGCTGAGCGACATGAGCAAGTGGGACAACAACGATCGCGTCCAGATCGAAAAACAGTGATCCGCGAATGGGAGAGCAACGCCATGACAGTAGCAGCGAACCAGTTGATTCACATCGAGGGGCTGACCAAGGTCTTCTATACAGACGAGATCGAAACGCATGCGCTCAGTGGTGTGCACCTTTCGATCGCACGCGGTGAGTACGTTGCCATGAGCGGCCCGTCCGGTTGCGGCAAGTCCACGCTGCTCTCCATCCTTGGTCTGCTCGACACGTCGACAGCCGGAGAGTACACGCTGAATGGTAAGCAGGTCGCAAATCTGAACTTCGCGGACCGCTCTCGTATTCGGAACCAGGAGATCGGGTTCATCTTTCAGAGCTTCAATCTCATTGGAGACCTGACGGTCTTTGAGAATGTTGAATTGCCCCTTACCTATCGGGCTGGAATGAATGCCTCTGAGCGGAAGGACCGTGTGGTGCAGGCGTTAGAGCGCGTGAACATGGCGCACCGACTCCGCCACTATCCCGCGCAACTGAGTGGAGGTCAACAGCAGCGTGTGGCTGTGGCACGTGCGCTCGCTGGATCTCCCAGCATCCTTCTCGCCGACGAACCGACCGGCAACCTTGATTCCAAGAACGGCGAAGCCGTTATGCGTCTGCTTGCCGATCTGCATGGCGAAGGAGCGACGATCTGCATGGTCACGCACGATCCCCGCTTCGCTGCGCACGCCGACCGCCAGGTTCACTTGTTTGACGGCAAGGTCGTAGCCGAAGGGGAACTGCAGCACCTGATCGCAGAGGCCGACCAGCAATACCAGGCCGGCTACCGCAATGGGAACGCTGTCCTCTAAAACGGACCCGCACCCATCCAGCAGCACGCATCCGGGGAGAGACTATGAACACGATCTTGCAGGACATCCGATATGGCATGCGGCGTTTACGTCGCTCGCCGGGGTTTGCGGCAACAGCGATTCTCACGCTGGCGCTGGGCATTGGTGCGACGACGGCAATTTTTACACTCACCTACCAGGTGCTGCTACGGTCGATGCCGGTCCAGCATCCGGAGCAGATCTACAAGGTGGGGAAGGAGATTGAATGCTGTGTCGACGGCGGATTGCAGAACGACTGGCGCATCTTCTCGAACGATTTGTACCGTTCTCTGCGTGACCAGGTGAGCGGTACGGACGGCATTCTCGCTGTGCAGGCCGGCACGCTCACCGTGACGGCTCGGCGCGCCGGTGACAATGGGGCACAGTCGCTGGACGCTCGGGCAGTCTCTGGAAATTACTTCCAGGTGTTAGGTGTGCAGCCATCTCTTGGAAGGTTGATCACGCCCAATGATGACCAGGAAGGTGCGCCGCCCGTGGTGGTGTTGAGTCACGCCATCTGGCAAGCCAAGTTTCATTCCGATCCGTCGATCGTCGGCCAGGCACTGCTGATGGCAGGGCGACCGGTCACGGTCGTTGGTGTCGCAGCAGAAAACTTTCTGGGAGAGCGAAACGCTGCCGACCCTGCCGGAGTGTGGTTCCCGCTTGCGCATGAACCGTTGCTGGAACCGGAACGAAAGCTGGCGCTGATGCCGAACTCCCACTGGCTGGATCTGTTAGCTCGCATTCCCGACAGCAAGCAAGTGCCGCTCATCCAGAAGTCGATACAGGTCCAGCTTGTCCGGTGGTTGCGGGCGCATCGTGAACCGAGCGACCACACTACGGAAGCAGAATTTGCAAAGCAGACGACGGAGCTCGCCCCTGCGGCAAGCGGCATCAATGACCTTGGCGATCAGTACAAGAGCAGCCTCAACATGCTGATGATGATCGCTGGATTCGTCCTGCTGATTACGTGCGCCAACCTCGCCAACCTGATGCTTGTCCGCGGTATGGCGCGCAGCCAGGAACTGAGTGTCCGCACCGCGTTAGGGGCGCCGCGCTCCCGGCTGATTCGGCAGATGCTGGTCGAATCGTTGCTTCTCTCTCTACTAGGCGGACTGCTCTCTTTGCTCGTCGCTTATGGTGGCGTCAAGGGCATGCTCGCACTCCTTATGAAGGACGTGCAGATCAATCCGCTCCAGGCGTCTCCATCCATTCCGGTGCTGCTCTTTGCTCTGGGGGTCTCGCTCCTCACCGGAGTTTTGTTCGGCATTGCACCGGCCTGGATCGCTACCGCCGCAAATCCTGCGGAAGCCCTACGCGGGGCCAACCGCAGCACAACTGATTCGAGTGCCCGACCACAAAAGGTGCTGGTCATTCTGCAGGCTGCGCTGTCTGTTGCGCTTCTGAGTTCCGCAGGGCTGCTCATCGCAAGCCTGCGGAACCTGGAGCGGCAGGACTTCCACTTTCAGCCGAAGGGGCGGCTCATCGCCTTTATCGACATCCAGGCGTCAGGCATGCCGTATGAGCGGCTCGATGGGCTGTACCGCCAACTGGATCAGGCGTTCCAGGCTGTTCCCACTCTGCATGATTTTTCTTATGCAACTTATAGCCCCATGAGCGACAACAACTGGGGCAGTGGTGTCGCGCTTCCGGGTCAAGACCCATCGGTGCGCAATCAGGGTGCAAGCTATGACGCAGTGAGCCCGCATTTCTTTGACGCGCTCGGAACCCGCATCTTACTGGGCCGGGGAATCACCGATCACGACACCGTTTCCAGTACTCATGTCGCCGTGGTCAACAAACGTTTCGTGGATAAGTATCTTCAGGGCAAGCAGGTCATTGGAGCGCACTTCGGCCCAACTCTGGACCTGGCGCACGAGTTTGAGATCGTTGGCGTTGTCGATGATTCCAAGTACCGCGACCCGAGGGGCGAGGTACGAGGCATGTACTTCCTGCCCATGACACAGATCGTCGATTTCTCACACGTGAATGCGTCGGCGGCAACTATCCAGGATGCCCAACTGAGTCAGCGCTTTTTTCATTACGCCACCGTGCTGATCGTGCGGTATGACGGGGATGCGGCGACGGCTGCCAACACGATGCGTCGCACCTTCCAGTCAGTGAACTCTGATATTCCAATTGCTCAACTGCTGAACTATTCCGATCAGGTCAGCAATCACTTTACGCAGGACGAAACAGTCGTGCGGCTGACTATAGTCTTTGGAGTCCTGGCACTCATACTTGCTTCGCTCGGCATCTACGGAGTCACGGCCTATACGGTTGGCCGCCGTACCAGTGAGATTGGCATCCGCATGGCATTGGGAGCGGACCGCAGCCATGTCCTCATGATGATTCTCCGCGGCGCAATGCAGCAGACCATCCTTGGGCTGCTCATTGGCATCCCGGTCGCGCTGGCTGCAGGTCACCTGTTGCAGTCGCAGCTGTACGGCGTAAAGGGCTGGAATCCGCTGCCGCTTGCCGTCTCAAGCATTCTGCTTTTGCTGAGTGCTCTGGTCGCAGGCGTGGTTCCGGCGCGGCGAGCTTCTTCCATCGAACCGATGCAGGCACTTCGCGCTGAGTAAGCCTCTTAACTGTTTCCTGTCATCAGAAAGCGAGTACCACCGCCGCATGAGATCTGCTCTTAGAAACCCGGGAAGGACAGCCGCTACCGCGACTCTTCTTTTCTTTACATCTCAGTCGTTTGCTCAGGCGGTGGCTCCCTCACAAGGTGCGACGTTGCAGGCGCCTCAGCCTTCCACGCCGCTGACGCTTCCACACTCGCATAACCCGCTTGCTACTTACCGTCCTGCCAGCGTGCCTGCAGCGAATCTTTCAAATTCTCCACGGATCGATGCTTTGATGCATAACGGAGTTCTTGAATTATCGTTGGCCGATGCCATCGCTCTCTCGCTCGAGAATAACCTGGACCTGGCGATTGCACGCTACAACATCCCCATCGCCGAAGCGGATATTGAACGCACCAAGGCCGGCGGCAGCACACGCGGTGTGAATACGGGCGTAGTGCAGAATACCCCCGGGGGCAATGGTGTTGGCGGTTTCGGGTCCAGTTCCACGGGCGCGGGCGCGGGCGGCACCAGTGGAGGAGCCGGCGGCGCGGGCACAGGCGCGTCAGGCCTGGTGCAGTCCACACTCGGCAGCGGTACGGCAGTTAACTCGTACGACCCCATCCTCACCGGCAGTGCAAACGTTCAACATTCCACGAGCCCTCTGTCGAACCTTACGATCTACGGCGTTCCAACGCTTCGCGATAACAGCATCAACGGCACCATCGGTTATCAGCAGTCCTTCAGCACGGGGACGACAGTTTCGTTTACTTATCAAGGAAACAGGCAGACAACAAATAGTCCCTATAGTTTTCTGAACCCGACATTAAATTCCCAGTTCAATTTCGGGATCAATCAACCCTTGCTGGCCGGATTCGGACGTGGCCCGAATCTTCGCTACCTGCGCATTGCGCGAAACAACAAGAAGATTTCGGACGAGGCATTTGAACTACAGGTCATCAGCACGATCACACAGGTGGCGAACCTTTACTGGGATCTCGTTGCTGCCTTTGAAGATGAGCAAGTCAAAGAGCGGACGCTGGGTTTCGCGAATGACACCCTGGATCTCGGTCGGAAACAGCTTGCATTGCAGGCAATCCCCGCACTCGATGTCACGAAGGATGAGGGCGAAGTCGCTCGCGCAGAGGGCGATCTTACGATCGCAAAGTCCGTGCTGCAGTTTCAAGAGTTGCTGATGAAGAATGCGCTCACTCGAAATCTGGACGATCCGACGTTGGAAGTCATGCCCGTTCATCCCACGGACCTGAGTGCGGTTGCGGCGGACAGTGCGCAGGAGGTACAGGCACCCACCGAAATCATCATTAATGACGCGCTTTCTCGCAGGCTCGAACTTAAGATCTCCAGCATCAATCTGAAAAATCGTGACATCAGCCGCGATGCCGTGAACAACGCACTCCTGCCCGCCGTGAATCTCGTCGGTCAGTACGGTGGCGTTGGTCTTGCCGGACTCACGAATCCTGCTTCGACTGGCGGCGTTGTGTCCACCGTTCCAACGGGATACGGTGGCTCCTTCACCAACACCTTCAACAACAGCGCGCCAAACTACTATGTCGGTCTGAACGTGAATGTGCCGATACGCAACCGTCAAGCCAAGAGCGACCAGTATCGTTCGGAGTTGGAGACCTGCCAGGCCGAGATCCTGGTGCAGCAGCAGCGGAAGCAGATCCGCATTGAAGTCCGTAACGCTCAATACGCGCTGCAGCAGGCGCAGGCACGCGTGGCCGCAGCCGCGAAAGCGCGTGATCTTGCGGCAAAGACCTTCGACATCACCGGCAAGGAGCAACAGCTCGGCGCAGGATCAGCGCAGGATACGCTGCTTGCGCGACAGGCACTCGCATCCGCCGAGTCTGCCTTGGTCGCAGCACGAACGGCCTATCAAAAATCGCGCGTCGAGCTGCAGCGCGCAATCGGAACAACATTGGACGATAATGGCGTTTCAGTGGCCTCGGCACGCGTCGGTACCCAGACGTCCCAGGTCATTGCGCCGCAACCCTGAGCGGTTCGCTGAATCTATGAACGCAGAGCCTTCATCACGACGCCATCATGCAGGTGACAACAACTCACCTCGATGTCGCTTACTCATCGCCGACGACCAGCCTTACATCCTTGAGGCGTTGGCGATGTTGCTGCGCGCGGAAGGTTATGTTGTCGATGCGGCGCGGTCGCCTGCGCTGGTGCTCAAATATCTCGAAGACACCGAGTATGACGCGTTACTTATCGATCTGAATTACACACGTGACACCACCAGCGGTGGGGAAGGACTTCAGTTACTCGATACCATCCGTCAAGGGTGCGGTAGCAACAGCGAGAGACTGCCGATCCTTGTTATGACGGCATGGGCCAATGTCGATCTTGCCGTAGAGGCCATGCGTCGGGGCGCCAGCGACTTTGTGCAGAAGCCGTGGGAAAATGCTCGTCTTCTGGCGATCGTTAAAACTCAGATCGACCTCTACCATGCGCATCGCCGCACTCTGCTGCTCGAAGCAGAGAATCGGATCCTGCGCGCGGAGGGAAGCGCTGAGTTCATCGCAACCGCTCCCGCGATGCGTTCGGTACTGGAACTGATGCACCGCATCGGCCCTTCGGACGCGAACGTGCTCATCACGGGTGAGCACGGTACCGGCAAGGAAGTGGTCGCTCAAACCCTCCATCAACTTTCGCTGCGTGCTGGCAAGACGCTGGTCGCAGTCAATACCGGAGCGCTGCCGGACGGCACGTTTGAGAGTGAGCTCTTCGGCCATGTGAAGGGAGCGTTCACGGACGCGCGCGCCGATCGCATTGGACGCTTCGAACTCGCCAGTGGGGGCACTCTTTTCCTGGACGAGATCGCGAACATTCCGCTGCGGCAACAGGCGAAACTGTTGCGCGTCATCGAATCGGGACAGTTGGAGCGTGTCGGATCATCTGTCACGCGCAACGTTGACGTAAGAATGCTCTCGGCAACCAACGCCAACCTCGCGGAGGAGACAGCAGCCGGACGGTTTCGCGAGGATCTCTTCTTCCGCCTCAACACGGTGGAGATTAGACTGCCGCCTTTGCGTGACCGGCGTGAAGATATCCCAGCGCTGGCAGCACACTTCCTGGCCCGCTACGCTGCACGCTACCGCCGACCTGTCGAAGGTTTCGAAGCCGGCGCATTGCAACAGTTGCTGCAGTATGTCTGGCCGGGCAACGTGCGCGAACTGAACCACACGATGGAACGCGCCGTGTTGATGGCGCGCGGCACGCGGATTGCAGCAAGTGAACTCGGCCTCCATCAGAGCGTTCGGCAGGGCAGCTCGAATCTGGATGACATGAGTCTCGAAGAGGTCGAGGCTGTCCTTGTTCGAAAGGCCCTTGCCCGAAACTCCGGCAACGTTAGTCATGCCGCCGAGGCGCTTGGCCTTAGTCGCGGAGCGTTGTATCGTCGCATGGAAAAGCATGGACTCTGATCTTCAAGGCGCAGCTATCACGCCGCCTGTTCCACAAAACGGCACAAGTCGCCGGCGGATGCCCCTGGGCCGAAGGCGAAACAAGCTTAGCTATGAGCGGCGACTACGACTCTGGATAACGTTCTCGTCGCTCCCGGCGCTTCTCACTGTCACCACGTGGTGCTTTCATCAGCAGTTCAACTGGCCACTTCTGACCACATGTTTGTCGGTCGCGTTTGGTGCTTGGCTCTTCGTCACGTCGTTCTTTTTCGAGAGCATGACGCGCCCGTTGCAGACTCTCTCGAACATCGTGTCCTCACTGCGTGAGGAGGATTACACCTTTCGTGCCCGCGGAGCACGGCGCGGCGACTCGATGGGTGACCTGGCGCTTGAGATCAACGCCCTCGCCAGCACATTGCAGCGTCAACGCAACTCTGCCCTGGACGCGCTCGCTCTCGTGGACAGCGTCATTTCCTCAATGCCCGCACCACTGCTTGCCTTTGACGCTTCGGGAAGACTTCGCCTGCTCAATAACGCTGCCGAACGAGCGTTGCATCTTCACCCCCGCTCTGCGCTAGGACAAGATGCATCACAGCTCAAACTCAGTGCGCTCACAGGTCTTCGCGATGGAGAGGTCTATGCGCCAGAAGATGATGGTCGCACGGCCTTAGAAGGATCTCCCGTTCGCTGGTCTGTCCGTCGCTCTACCTTCCGCCTTCAAGGCGTACCACATACGCTCTTCGTGCTCAGCGACGTTGCGGCTGCACTGCGGGAAGAGGAGCGCCTCGCATGGCAGCGCCTGATACGCGTCCTGGGACACGAGATCAATAACTCGCTGACTCCGATCAAATCCATCGCATCCATGTTGCGATCCCGGCCCATCCCCTTCGGGAACAGCAACCACACCACGCAAGATCTGTACGAGTTCCAGCGCGGTCTCGTTGTGATTGAGGATCGCGCGGACTCACTCAATCGTTTCTTGCAGGCCTATCAACAGTTATCGCGTCTACCCCAACCGCGCATGACAGAAGTCGATCTCATGACCTTAGTCGAGCAAACGACGCCGTTGGAGACGAGAGCCGCGGTGCGGGTGCTTCCTTCTCCCGACATTGTGATCCAGGGTGACCCGGACCAGCTACAGCAAGTACTTATCAACCTGCTGAAGAATGCAGCCGAAGCTTCGATCCATACGGAAGCCGCAGACGATGCCGCATTCATCGATCTAAGTTGGACGATCGATGGGGCGTCGCTATCGCTACACATCGTTGATAACGGTGCGGGTTTAGCAAACCCCGAGAACCTTTTCGTACCGTTCTACACCACAAAGGAGCACGGAACGGGCACAGGGCTGACACTGTCAAGGCAGATCATCGCTGCACATGGTGGAGCACTGTCTTTGAGAAATCGGCAAGATTCTACGGGCTGTATCGCCGAAATCTCTCTTCCAATTCAAGCCCGCAGTGACAATAATGAGGTGTTCTAGGGTGAACAGCAAAAGGGCCAAGGCTGCAAGGCACCGGTGGTAGTTCGAAACTACCCTCATAACGTCCGCGAGTCAGGAGATACTTGAGCTTCTCGTCTATGCCTTCACAGCGAAACGCAGATTCCGTGCTCTCAATAGTTCCGCATGCTGCACGAAGTCTCCGCTATGGTCGATGCCATCGATTGACAGGGAAGCACGGTACGGCTTCGTAGCCGGATCTCCCACCGATTCGATCTTCACGGTCTTCCCCTTCAGCCCCAGGCGCACCTCTGCGGACCTCCATAGAGGGGAGCCGAGCATCCATTGCGGTTTGCCCGGGCACAGTGAATACAATCCCAAAGAACTCAGAACATACCATGCGGCCATAGCGCCAGTGTCTTCATCACCGCAGAAGTCTTCCGGAGAGTAGAGATCGGTAAGAACTCTGCGTACCCATTTCTGAGTAAGGTCTGGGCGCCCTCCGATCGTGAACATGTACAGGATGTGGTGGGAAGGCTGGTTGCTATGTGCGTATTGTCCAAATCGCACAGCAGCCATTTCGCTCATCTCGTGGATCTCCTGATGGTAGACACCGACCTCAAATCGAGGTTCCTGCTCCACGCACTTGACGAGTTCGTTGACGAAGACTTCCTTACCCCCGAAAGCCTCCATCATCGCTTCTGGTTCGTGCGGAACGCTCCATCGGTGCTGCCACGCACAGCCCTCTACATACGGTGATCCCCATTGGTACTCGCGAAAGTTCGGAACCCAGGAGCCATCGGAGTTCTTGCCGCGGAAGAACTTTGTGTCCTGATCGAATAGAAGCCGCCAGTCGCGCGAGCGCTTTGCAAACATCGCCGCGTCGTCCGCGTGTCCGAGCTTTGTTGCGATCTGTCCGATGCAAAAGTCACCGTAGTGCGCATCGAGTGATTCGACGCATGCCTGCTCGACCAGATCGTTCGGAACGAACCCAAGTTTTGCGTACGCTGCTTGTCCGCGCCGTCCGTATCCTTTTGCGGGATCACCGGGCTGTGTGGCGTGTTTCTTCAGCAATTGGTATGCGGCTTCCTTGTTGAAGCCTGGGATGTCCTTCACCACCGCATCGGCGAACAACGAATCGATCAACGACCCTGTCATGCATGCACGATATCCCGGGCAAGGGAACTGGGGCATCCATTCTCCCTCGGTACCGGCGTTGACCCAGCTTTGCAGGATCTCGCCCAGCTTTTCCGGATATAGCAGGGTCATCATCGGATACCACGCTCGATACACGTCCCAGTACCCGTGGTCTGCATACATCACGCCCGGTGTGGACTTGCCCGTGTATGGGCTCATATGCACGGTCTTTCCGTCGACATCGATCTCGTGCCAGGTGCGAGGAAAGAGCAGAGTTCTGAAGAGGCAGGAATAGAACGTCCGCATCTGCTTCTCGCTGGCACCCTGGATCTTCACTGCCGACAGGTGCTCTTCCCACATTGATTTTGTCTTCGCCTGGACTGCGTCGAAGGTGCTCGATCCAACCTCGGTGTCGATGTTGCGCTCAGCCTGCTCAAATGACAGGAACGAGTGGGCGACCGCTATCTCCGCCTGTGTAGCGTGTAAGTGAATCAGACCGACTACGCTGGCCGCGTTGTTTCGTCCGGTCCCTGCCGCCTTTAATTCTTTCTGCTCGAACGTAGCGCCTGCTACACCGACGCGAAGTACATAAAACGTCGCGAAGCCAGCGGGCGTTCCTCCGACATTCGCCGATGTCTTCCACCGCAGCACACCCTTGTTGCCATCCCAGGTGAACTCGGCGCCAGGCTCGGGCACATCAATGAGCAGCGAGATTGGCTCGCCGTGACGGCTGATTGTGCGTAGCACGGCACCGCGGCATGTCGGTGTAAGCTCTGCGTCCAACCCGTAGCGAAGCAGGTTCATCTTGAAGCCATACGGATGCGCCACGAGTTCACTCGGTCGATACGATGAGGCGCGAGCACTTGCACGCACTTCTGGCTCGCCCGTCACCGGCATGATGGTGGACCAGCCATAATCGCCAAGCCAGGGACTAAGTTGGTGCGTGCATCGGAAGCCCTGGATCCGCTGGTCCTCTGGCGCGAACATCCACGGGGATCCACCTCTGGATTCGAGCGTCCAGTGCGCCATTCCAAATGGCTCAGCAACGATCGGTAGCGTATTTCCCCGCGAAAACTGAGGATTTGAATGAGTGCCTTGCAGCACATTGACGTAGTCGCTCAGAGGCAGCAAAGGCTTCGGCGATCGGTCCGCAGGCTTCTGCGCAATCCCATTTGTGGCAGGAAGTGTGGGAGCTGCGGCTGCGGCCGCTAATGCGCCACTGCCCTTCAGGAACTGACGTCGCGTTGCTGCCATCGGATCGAATCTCCAGCGGTGCCTTGGTGAGAGCACGAGGTGATGATACGCAATACGGGATCATGAGCGATATGGTCAGTGCGGCTCGCGCATAAAACACTCAGTCCAGGACGGCTCATGCCACGTCGGCGTTTCTCAACATTGTTGCCGTCTGTGGAGTCGTTGGGTCCAAGGGAGAGCTTGACGTCACTGTCGCCTATTTTCCTTTCACACCGTGTTGAAGACGAATCGCCTCTCTGTCGAGGAAGATGGGCCTACGTCTGTCTTCATTGCGGAATGATCCGCAGTGAACGGTGGCCGGATGACCAAAACCATAAGTCTCCTCGTTGACGCGCCGTTCGGTGCCATCGTTTTAATGGAAAGGCCTCCTCATGTCATTTTCAAGCCGGCGCTCTTTGCAGGCGCTGCTCTTCGCTGCAGTGCTTCCAACCCCGTTTTACGCACAATCCGTGACTGCGACCGTAACTGGCACAGTCCACGATCCCTCGGGTGCGTTGATTCAGAACGCGTCGGTAACGGTGACAGACCTCGGTACGAATACCAGCCAGACTGTTACCGCAAACAAAGACGGCGAGTACACCGTCGTGAACCTCGCACCATCCAGCTATCAAATTGAAGTGGATGCAGCAGGATTCCAGCACTACAAGCAGCGTGGCATCACGCTCAATGTCTCGCAGAATGCAAGAATCGATGTGGGCCTGTTGCCCGGCGCGGCGAGCAGCGTTGTCACGGTGGAAGCAGATGCAAATGCAATCGACACGACGGACGTCACCATTTCGTCTGTTGTGACCGGCTCCGAGATCCGGAACCTTCCGCTGAATTCTCGCAATCCCTATTCTCTGATCGCACTGACGCCTGGTTTTGCAGGTTCGGTCGGTAACAATTACAACTCAGTCGGCTATTCCATCAACGGCACGCGCCAAGGCTACACCGACGTCCTTGTGGACGGCATTCCTGGTGGATTTCCCACGGTCAACGGCAACTCAGGCGTGGGTGTCTTCCCATCCGTTGACGCGATCAACCAGTTCCGTGTGCTGGGACAGAATTATCCCGCAGAGTTTGGCCGCAGCCTAGGCGGCATCCTGAACACTGCCTTTAAGAGCGGCACAAACCGCTTCCACGGCACGCTCTTCGAATTCGCGCGCAATTCTGCTTTGGACGCGAACGACTACTTCTCCAATCGCAACAAGCGGGCGCTGCCTACCTTCCAGCGTAATCAGTTTGGCGGCGTGCTGAACGGCCCCATTCTTCGCGATAAGCTCTTTTTCCTGGTCTCGGCAGAGCTGTTACGCGCTTCGCAGGCCACGCAGACCACGGCATCTGTACCGACATTGCTCCAGCGCCAGGGAGACTTCTCGCAAACCTTCACCTCTGCGGGTGCGCTCGTACAGATCTACGATCCTTTCACCACGCGGTCGAACGGATCAGGCGGCTATGTACGTACCCCCTTCGCCGGCAACGTCATTCCCAAAGCTCGTCAGAGCCGCGTCGCACAGACGTGATGAACTACTACCCGCTGCCCAACATCGCAGGAGACCCTCGCACGGGGCAGAACAACTTCTTCGCCACCAGCACACAGGACAACCGCATCGACAGCTGGGACGTTCGACTGGATGCTCGACTGCCGCACAACCAGACATTGTTCGGCCGCTACTCCGACCGCTTTTACGATGACAACCCACAGCCCTTCTTTCCGACCGCGATCACACAGGCAGAGAACCGGATCGAACAGCGCAACTGGATGCGCAACTTTGTCCTCGGCTACACGGCTACGCCGAAGGCCAGTCTGGTGTATGACGTTCGCCTCGGCTTTGCTCGCGCGTTGTACGACTACCTCAACGCAGGCCTCGGCTTCCAGGCGAGCGACCTGGGCTTGCCCGCGTCCGTCGTGAACGGCGGCGGCCTTCCAGTCTTTCCGGTCGTGACGGCAAGCAGCTATGTGCAGCTTGGCAATGGAGACAATCGCCACAACGCCTTTATGTCCTACAGCCTGTTGCAAAGCCTGACATGGCTGAAGGGAAATCACGTGGTGAAAGCGGGCCTGGATGCACGCATGATCCGCGTGAACGATCGTGAGACACGCGACACATCCGGCAACTATGCATTTACCAACGGCTTCACGCAGGGTCCCAATCCGAACGCGGCGAGCACGGCAGCGGGAAACAGCATCGCGTCGATGCTGCTTGGCACGGGAACGGGAGACCTCATTCAGAACTTTAAAGATGCCGCGACTCAAAGCTTTTACTACGGCGCTTACCTGCAGGATGATTGGCGCATCATGCCCAAGCTGACGCTGAGTATGGGGTTGCGCTATGACCTGGATACACCGCGGACGGAACGCTATAACCGCACGAATTTCTTTGATCCGAATGTTGCGTCACCGGCCCTCGCGCAGGCGTCTGGTCTGTCCGGTCTCAAAGGCGGCCTGGTCTTCGTTGGAGTCGGTGGGCAGGATCGGCACCAGTACTCGACGGACGCGAACAACTTCGCGCCTCGCGTCGGTCTCGCTTACTCCGTCGACAAGAACACCGTGATCCATGCGGGGTTTGCCATGGTGTACGGACCGTCAGCGCAGGCAGCCGCCGGCACCATTGGACCGTTCGGCTTCCGCGTGCAGAATGACTGGGTTGGTTCACTGGACGGCATTACGCCATTGAACACGCTCGATAACCCTTTCCCGAATGGCTTCCAGCCCGCACCGGGCGCCGCACAGGGTGTTGCGACCGGTGCTGGGGGACAGATCCAAGGTGTGTTGCGAAACACGCCCACGCCCTACACAGAGCAGTACACAATCAACGTCGATCGGGAACTGCCTGGAAAGCTCCATGTTCAGGTGGGCTACGTGGGCAATCACGGGGTAAAGCTTCAGCAGAGCCGCGAAGGCGGCATTGACTTCAATCAGCTTCCTGTTTCGGCGTTGGCACTTGGGGCGACTTTGAACGATCTGCTGCCGAACCCTTTCTTCGGCACCATCACGCGCGGTGCACTCTCCGCGGCACGCGTCAGCCGTGCCCAGTTGCTGCGTCCTTACCCGCAATTCACCAGCGTGCAACCGCTCTTTATGACAGGAGCGCAGACGAAGTACAACGCCCTGCAGATCCAGCTCGAAAAGCGGATGAGCTTCGGCCTGGAGGTGAGAGGCAACTATGTCTACTCCAGATCGCGCGACTCAAACGTAACCCACCAGGACAGCTACAACCCGATGTACGACTACGCCATCGCCTCACAGGACGTTCCGCACCGCGTGGTTCTTGCCTACACCTACGAACTCCCCGTCGGCGTGGGCCGATCCTTCGGCACGAACATGAACCGGGCGGTGGACGCACTCATTGGGGGGTGGCAGGTGAACGGCATCACCACACTGCAGAGTGGAACACCACTGCAGGTCACTGCCAGCAATACCTCCGGCCTCGGCAACCCGACGCTGTATGCCAACTGGAACGGCTCAAACCCAACACTTGGCGGCGACATCCACGACCGTCTGACCCGTTCGTTCGATACGTCCGCTTTCACCCAGCCTGCGGCCTTCTCGCTCGGCAACGCACCCGCGTATATTGCGCAGCTCCGTTCGCCTCGCCTGGTGACAACGGACTTCTCGTTGTTCAAAGCCTTCCACCTGCGCGAGACCATGCAGCTGCAGTTACGCGCGGAAGCCTTCAACGTCTTCAACCACGTGCAATTCGGCGCACCCAACACCAGCGTCAACTCCACTGCGTTTGGCACCATCACATCACAGGCCAACACGCCGCGGCAGCTTCAGTTCGGGGCGAAGTTGCTCTTTTAAAGGATCCCAACCTGAACGGCCTCACCATGGTGAGGCCGTTTTCACTTGGAGAGAAGCGGACTCACCTCCGGCGACAACCTCAGTCGGTGCAACAAGGTGCCGTAGCAGTCTAATCTTGATCCGAGGAATTCTTGAAGATGTCCGATCATTCATCCCATGACCTTTCCCGACGAAGCTTCATCGGGACTTCAGCGCTTGCGGCGGGTGCGCTGCTCACAGGCCTCGCTGCTGACGCGGCCCAGACAAAGTCGCGCCCGAATATCTTGTTCATCATGACCGATGACCATGCTGCGCAGGCCATGAGTTGCTATGGCAGCAAGATCAATCAGACACCCAACCTGGATCGGATCGCCAGGGAAGGCATGCGCATGGATCATGTCTTCGCCACCAACGCCATCTGCACTCCCAGCCGCGCCACCATCTTGACCGGCAAGTACAGCCACCTCAACGGTGTGCCGATCTTCAATCGCTTCGATGGCTCGCAACCCACCGTTGCGAAGTATCTGCAAAGCGCCGGCTATCACACCGCGATGATTGGCAAGTGGCACCTTGGCAGCGATCCTACCGGCTTTGACACTTGGAATATTCTCCCCGGACAGGGCGTGTACAACGATCCAGTGTTCTACGACAAGGACGGCTCCACGCAGATCAAGGGCTACTGTACGGACATCATCGCCGATCTGACGATCCGGACACTGAAAGAGCGTCCTCAGGACAAACCCTTCTTCATCATGTCGCACCACAAGGCTCCTCACCGCGAATGGACGCCAGACGAAAAGCACCGAAAGCAATTTGAGAACCTCCACATCCCCGAGCCGGCGACACTACGCGACGACTACGCGGGCCGTACCGATGCTCTGCGAGAACAAAAGCAATCCGTCTTTCGTGACCTGACGCGCGCAGATCTCAAGATCGTTCCACCGGCAGGCCTGTCACCGGAGGACCAGAAGCAGTGGCTGGCTGCAAAGCCGATGGAAGTCGAGATTGAGTCCGACGGCGTGAAGAAAACTATCACCGGCCGGGAGTTGGAAGACTGGAAATACCAGCGTTACATGCGCGACTATCTCGCCTGTGTTCAAAGCGTCGACGATAACGTCGGTCGCGTGCTGGACTGGCTCGACGCCAACGGGCTGCGAGAGAACACCATCGTCATTTACACCAGCGATCAGGGTTTCTTCCTTGGTGAACATGGGCTATTCGACAAACGCTTCATGTACGAGGAGTCGCTCCAGATGCCGTTCGTAGTTCGCTGGCCGGGATTCATCAAGCCCGGCACAGTCTCGAAGGCCATCGGCATCAATTGCGATTTCGCACCCACGTTCCTTGACGCGGCCGGCCGCCCGACGCCCGCCGACATGCAGGGTCGCAGCTTCCTTCCAGTCTGGCAGGGACACACACCCAAAGATTGGCGTCATGCCATGTACTACCGCTACTATCACGATCCAGGCGATCACAACACACGTGCCCACTACGGTGTCCGCACCGAGACGCACAAGCTGATCTATTTCTGGAAGAAGGATCAGTGGGAGTGCTACGACCTCGTGCATGATCCCTCCGAGATGCACAATATCTACAGCGATCCCACTGCACAATCTCTAGTTGCCGCGTTGAAGCGGGAGCTATACCGCCTGAAAAAGGAGCTGAAAGACGACGATCAGTTTGCGGTGACGCAGCCGGAGGATTCATCCTACGTGCAGCCGCCACCCCGAAAACGCTGAGCGACTAAGTCGGCAGAAACCGCTGTCGTTCTGCGGTGTGCTTAAGCGCTAGGCTCAAAACAAACCGGGTTCCATTATGAAAGTGGAACCCGGATAAGTGGAGTACTAGGGGTATCAGAAACCAACGCGCAGACTGAACTGGAACTGACGGTCTGCACAGTATGTCTGGCCCTTTGTGGTGCTCTTGCCGAAGGTGCCGGAGGTATAGCCGACATCCGGGTTTATCCGCTCTCGGATGACTGAGCAAGTTAAAGGCCTCGGCACGGAAGGTGAGCACCGTGTTTTCGTGGCCGGGGACAAGCGTCCAGCTCTTGTTCAATGCAGCGTTATAGCTCTGGAAGCCGGGTCCGGTGATCTGGTTACGAGATCCTCGACCAGCGAACTTGCCCGCGTATTGCGTTGTAAGTACGTCATACGAGGTCACGAAGGCCGACGTGCCGAACCAATTAGTTCGACGCACCGGAGTTAGTGGCTTGATTGATGTTCGAGAAGCTCTTGTAGGGACGGAGAGCATCCTGGTTGACACCGGGGTTCGCCTGCACCGTTCCTGGCTGAAGCTGATTGGCGTTCAGAATATTCTCCAGGTGGATGCCCCTGCGGCCGGCGTAGGACATGGTCAATAAGCCAAGGGCAGGGACTTCCTGTTCCACGGTGAGGTTCCAGTTGTACGCTTCGGGGCTGGGATAGTTATAGGCCTGCGACGAGTAGTTGAGCGGGAAGTTGTTCGCTCCTACACCGCTCGGTGCGTCAACACGGTCGAGTTGGACAAGAGCTTTCTCTACGTGCAGACCTTGAGCATCTCGCCAATCAGCTCTTTCACGAGATTGGCCTGCAACTCAGTGTCGCCAGGTATGGCGCTTCGAACTGGGAACGCGGTGCGAATCTGGACCGTATTGAGACGCCCCTGAACGACAGAACTTGGCTGGATGCGGAGATGAAGCTTGCTCTACAGCTACCGTCAGAAGGACAACGAGGGGACCGCCTGTTGCAGATCGCCAACTGGCAAAAGGCACCGAAGAATGGTTTCTATGATGACCTCGGGGATCCCACCGCCGAGCCGCATGTGTTGCGAGGAACGTCCTGGGCGAACGACCCGGAGATGTATCACGCGGTCATCGACGGCATTGCTGATCATACCCTCGAACAAGGTTGGCGCCTCTCGTGGCTGAGCTATGCAGAGACGTTGTATGAGGTGCCTCTGTCGCTGCGTCATATCAAATTGAATACTGCAAAAATATTCGATGCACGTCACCTACCTCGGACGAAGCGATTAGACCTCAGTTCCGACTAAAGCTTCTGAGAAGCTGACGCTTAGAGTGGTTTGTTTTTGGCGACGCATTTCCTGGCGCAGGAACCGTCCGCTAAGGCCAGGATTTTGTGACACGGTCCAGAAAAGCTTTGCAGCGCGCGCAATCAGGATTTCTACCTGCGGACGTTCCGCAAGCGCCACAGTGGCCAAGCAACGACACCCTGGCACGGCGCCATGTCGAGTTTAGGACGGCAAATAGCCTCCGCAGGCTGCTCGACCGTGAAAGCTGATCTCCCGAATCACCGACGCCAGCTTTCTCCATGTACGAAGAAATTACAGCTTGGTGGAGGCTCGCTCTGCCGTCTGGCAGACCTTCGGATATTTCTGCTCATGAAGCATCCCGGTTTGGGCACCAGAACCGCCGACTGTCCAGTCGGCTTTCCACTCGCTGTTCGCTGTTGCATGCGCAACTGCTCGCGTGGCACAGAACGCACTCTCCAGGCGCGACGGGACGCGCTACGCTTCCCGTGCCTGGACCTGAGCTGGATTGACGACTGCCCAGCATGCGGCGCCGAGCATGGCCATGCAAGCTGCGGTTCCGAAGGAAGAGGTCCAGCCGAAGCCGTGGGCGATCCATGGCGTCAATGATGCGGTAACTGCGCCGCCAACCTGTCCGCCCGTATTCACAAGAGCAGAGAAGACGCCGGACTGCTTGCCGGCGATGTCGATCGAGACGGACCAGAAGGAACTCTGCGAGAGGTAGAGTGCACCCGCGCCAAGCGAGAGAATGATGGCGGCCGTGATCGGGTTCTTTGCCTGTGAGCCGAAGACAAGGAAGCACGCGGTGAGGCAGAGTGCAACCGAAGCCAGCCAGCATCGGCCGGCGCGCAAACCATAGCGACGCGTAATGCGGTCACTGAGAGCGCCACCCAGCAGGCAGAAGAACGTCATGGAGATAAAAGGCAACATCGTGAACAGTGCGCTGGACTTCGGATTAAAGCCGCGCACTTCGGACATGTACGTGAAGAACCAACTGAAGTAGATCCAGGAAATATATCCGAAGCAGAAATAGGCGCCCATGAGAAGTGGCAGATCCTTGCGGGTAAACATCGCCTTCCACTCGAATTTCGGAGCTACCGGGTTCACGGTCGCTCCATCCACGAGGTCACTTTCTGTAGGCAAGGTGCTCGGCAGACCAGCACGAATCTCCTGCAGCTCTTCTTTGGATACCGAGGGGTGCTGTTCCGGCATGTTGCGAGATGCGAACCACCACACGCCACCGATGAAGACGCCGACGATCGCACTGAACCAGAAGGCCGCGCGCCAGCCATGCTGCGTGATGATCCAGTTGAGGAGGGGCGGTGTGAGACCGCTACCGGCACCCACACCAGCGAAGATCAGGCCGTTGATGATCCCGCGTTCTCCAACCGGGATCCAGTTGGAGACGAACTGATTGGCTGCGGGGTAGACGACGGATTCACCAGCTCCCAGCAGGAAGCGGAGTGCGATCAGCCAGAAGACAGCGGTGGGTGTGCCCACCGGCAACAGTGTCGCCAGGATGGTCGCGACGCCCCACCAGAGCGTGCCAATAGTGAGCACAGCTCGCGGGCCGAAACGCGAGGCCATCCAGCCCGCGGGTACCTGCATGATGGCGTAGCCAATCAGGAAAGCGCTGAAGATCCATCCGAGCCGTTCGTGGCCCAGGGCGAACTCCCGGCTGATCTGCGGACCCGCGATGGAAATGTTCGTACGGTCGAGGAAGGCAATGCCGCTCAGTGCGAAGAGAAGAAAGCCAAGCAGATACCGGACGCGGACTGAAGATGCCTTTGAACTCATACCTGTTTTTTGCTCCGGGTCGCCGATGGGGTGCGCAAGAAGGTCAGAGCCATGATGACAGCTCGCCCCGAGGAACCATGTTGTTGAAGTCAGAACGGCGTCCGTTAGAAGGGACGCCGTCTGGGGTTGCAGGTATAAGAATAGTGCCTTAGTGGGCTTCCTGGTCCTTGCCGAAGGCCGTGTGCATAGTTGTCCAGCGCTTGGACTGCTTCTGAGCGCTGGATGCCGGCGCGCCGTACGGATCGGCCGAGATGCCGTTCAGATCGTAGACCACCTTGCCGTCTTTGATGGTCAGCTCGCAGGTGAGCTTCTGCTTGCCGTCGACGCGGACGTTGTTCATGTCCACAAATCCGAACCTGCCATTCTCGAGGCGAAGAATAGCGACGTCGGCGATCGCGCCTTCAGACAGGTTGCCGAGCTGGTCCTGCTTCATCTCATGCGCGGGATTTGAAGTGGACTGCTTGATGACCAGCGGCAGCGGTTCGCCCAGCGCAAGGAACTTGTCCATCACGTTCAGCATGTCCTTCATACCGGCGTTCATGCTGGTGATATGGATGTCGGTCGAGATGGAGTCCGGAAGGAACTTGAACTTGGTGACGATGGGGTACGCCACGTTCCAGTTGAACGAGCCACCACCGTGTCCCACGTCGAAGTAGATACCCCGCTTGCGGCCTTCGATCAAGCCCTTCTGCGGTCCGAGGGTGACGGGATCCTGCTCTTCGCGCAGACCGCTGTAGACGTGGGTGTAGATGTCGCCGGGGCGGAGCACCTTCGTCAGCAGGTCGTAGAGAGGACGTTCCTTGCGGTCGGCGCCGTAGTCGATCATGACAGGGATGTTGGCGATGGTGCCGGCCTTCACAGCCTGCTCATACGGCTTCCATTCCGGACCTTCGAAGTGGGCGCTCTTGATGCCGACGATCAGGCCAGGGTACTTCTTGGCCACTTCTGCAGTCGCCGCGCCGTCCATGTCGTCCAGGTTCTGTTCATATTTAGCGCCACGCATGCCCGAACCGACGATATTCAGCTCTGCGAGGATGCGGGTCTGCTGACGGTCGATGACACGCTGCTTGAAGTCTTCAAAGTTGCGCCAGCCGGAGCCGCCGGCATCGACGACCGTGGTCACACCAACGCGGAAGGTAAAACCGTCCGGGTAGATGCTGTTGTCGCCGGCGTAGGAGTTCTTTTCGCCTGTGCCCGTGTAGACGTGCGCGTGAATGTCGATGAGGCCTGGCGTCACGTAAAGGCCCGTCGCGTCGACGGTCTTAACGGCTGAGGCAGACGGGATCGTGGCGGCGACCTTTGCGATCTTGCCGGCGCTGATGGCAACATCCATCACGGCATCGATGTTGTTGCGCGGATCGATGACATGGCCGTGCTGGAGCAACAGGTCGTACTGCTGGGCGTGGAGAGCGGCGCCGGACAGCAGAGCAAGTCCAAACGCCAGGCGAACGGATCGGAACGAGAGATTCAAAGGAACTCCTTACGGCTGTTTAACAGGACAGCACATCATCTACCCCGCGGAGCGGTCTGTCATGGGCCCATGGGCCGTGGCGCGTCTACGTCAATAGTCTTATAGGATTGCAGGTCTGTAGCCTTGCAAATGCTTGCGGAGCGTCGCCGCTTGTGATTTGGTAGACAGAGCAGACGCATGAAGAACACTCCCCGAAGTGGTAACAGAGGCCCGCGGATCAGGATACAGTTTCTGATCGTCCTGATGGCGTTCGTGGCCGGTTGCGCGTATGCGGGGCAGGCTGCGGTGCCGACGCCCGGGGTCCGGCTGCGCCTGTCGGAGTACCAAAAACAGAACTGGCAGGTGGAAGAAGGTCTGTCCGAGAACAACGTGCGGCAGATCACGCAGTCAACCGACAGGAAGCTGCTGCTGGCGACGTTTTCCGGTGTGCTGACCTTCGACGGCCAGCGATTTGAGCCGGTGGGCACTGTAAAGAACCCGGCTGGCGTAAATGGGGCGGCAGTGAACGCGATGCTACCCGGCCTGGACAACGATCTGTGGGTGGGCACAGATGGCAGCGGTGTCCTGCACCAGACGGCGGCCGGTGTTGTGAACGTGAGCGAGCAGGCTGGATTGCTGCATGAACGCATCCGCACCATGATGCTGGACCACGCGGGCACGCTGTGGGTCGCGACGCATAACGGAATTGAACGCTTTCGGAATGGCCGCCTGGAGCGCATTCCCGGTACTGGAACAATCGCCGGTGATATCACAGTGGTCTTTGCCGACTGCCGCGGTGGGAACGGCATTCCAGGTTCCATGTTGTTCATCACGTCAAACGGGTTGTTCCGATGGCGCAGTGAAGCGCTGCAGGCCCTGCCGTTGCCCAGGCAGTACGGATCGCCGACGGCGCTCTTCCGGGATCGTGATGGCGGGCTTTGGATCGGTACGGATCACGCTTTGTTGCAGGTGCTGGACGAGTCAGCGAATGCGCCGGTCGTGAAAGAAGTGATGGGGACCAAAAGTCCTGTAACGCAGTTGGTGAGCGACGCGGGGCGCAACGTCTGGGTTGGGACTCGCCACGACGGCCTCTGGCGTTACAGTCCGGCGATCGGAAAAGTCGCAGCCGAGACAGCGCACTGGGGCGCACGTGAAGGCTTTGAAGACGAGACCGTACGGTCGCTCTTTGTCGACGACGAAGACAATCTTTGGATCGGCATGTTGACCGGCGGACTAAGCCGGTGGCGCAAGGCGCCCTTCGCTCCTTATGGAAGGCAGGAAGGCCTCGCGGTGGGCTACGCGGCGGCGGCCTTCGCCGACAGCCGGGGAGACCTTTGGCTCGGCTCTTGGGGGCAGGGACTCTTCCACAAGCATGGGGAAGTCACCGTGCCGGTGCCGTTGCCGGAGATGCAGCCCTCGACACCGATACGTGCGCTGACCGAAGGGAAACCGGGCGAGATATGGGTGGGCACATGGTTTGACGGGGTATACCGCGTCACCGAGAAGAAAAAGCAGCACTACCGCTTGGGTATTGAGTCTCCAGTGAATGCCGTGAGCGCGCTGCTGTACTCGCGTGAAGGGGAGCTGTGGATCGGAACCTACACGGGCATCTTCCGCTTCAGCTCGGGGGAGCCGGGCAAGGGGGCGGCGGATCGTCTGCTGGACAACAAACTAATCACCTGCCTGTCCCAGGATCAGGACGGCAGTGTACTGGTCGGCACGAGTGAGGGACTGTTCCGCGTAAAGGGACAGACGGTCACCGCCATCAAGGGCCTGACGCATCCTTACGTACTGTCGCTGTCGCGCGATCTGGCCGGGGATATCTGGGTGGGATCGCGACGGGGCGGCCTGGGCCTTCTGCAGGGAGATCATGTTGCGCCGCTGCAGGTGGGCGGCGCGCTCGGCAGTCTGCCAATCTACAGCGGTCTGGAAGATTTCGATGGCCACCTATGGTTGGGGACGTCACGTGGCATTCTTCGCGTCTCCCGCGAGCAGATGCAGCGCGCCGTGGATCGCCATGGGACCGTGCCGGACGTTGTGCTGTTCGGCAAGGCGGACGGCATGCGTTCAAGCGACTGCAGCGGACCATCGCAACCTGGCGCGACGCGCATGGCGGATGGGACGTTGTGGTTTGCCACGACACGCGGCTTCGTCCATACGACGGCCGTCGCAGAGGATGCGGGACCTCGGGTCGCCGTGGCTTCCATAGAGGGGTGGAGCTCGGCGGCGAGCGGTGAGATGGAGACGCTGCGGTCGAACGGGACCCTGGAGCTAAAGCCCGGGCAGGCGGATCTGCGGATCTTCTACGACGCCCGCGAACTTTCGAATCCTGGACAGATTGAGTTTCGCTACAGGCTGGATGGCTATGACAGCGAGTGGACGACCACACATCTGCGTGCTGCGCACTACCAGCATCTGCCGCCGGGCCACTATCGGTTTGAGGTGCAGGCGCGTAAGAGCGGCACGGATTGGATTTCGCCGTCGGCAGCCCTGGGCGTTCGGCAGATGCCGCACTTTTACGCGCGGTGGTACTTCATGGTTGCGATGCTGCTGCTGTGTGGCGCGGCCGCAGTGGTCTGGTATCGCCGACGCATGCATCGCATGCGCGCTTCGCTGGCCGTGATTGTGGAAGAGCGAAACCGCATTGCGCGGGAATGTCATGACACGCTGATGGCGGGCTTCGCTGCAGTGGCCTGGCAGGTGGAGGCAACCGCAAAGCGGCTGGTGGATGGTGGCGATCCCGCGGCTGCGGTGCAGTCCTGCGAACTGGCGCACAGCATGGTGGTGCACTGCCAGGCTGAGGCACGCCGCATCATCTGGGATCTGCGCGACTCGCAGGAGCTTTCCGGCGTGCTGTCGCATGCGCTCTCGCGCGCCATCGATGCGCACTATCGTGAGCACAGTATCCATGTGGATCTGCAGGTGGACGGTACGGAGCTGGTCTTGCCGCCGGGGTCAGTGCATCACCTGGTCTGCATCGGCCAGGAGGCGATCTCGAACGCGCTCCGGCACGCCTCGCCACAGCGTATCGATGTGCGCCTGGTCTTCAATAAGGGCGAGGTTCGCCTGGAAGTCAAGGACGATGGATGCGGCTTTCAGCCGGGACGACCTTCGGCTAAAAAGGGCCACTTCGGCATGATGGTGATGGAAGAGCGCGCCCGGAAGCTGGGTGGCGATTTTGCGGTTCGATCGACCCTGCATCTCGGTACTGAGATCGTCGTGCGGGTTCCTTTTTCAGCAGGTGATGCGATGCCCGTGGCGGAGCGAAACGCCCTGTCCGCCGCCATGTGGTAGGTCGTTTCTGTTAGGTTGATGCAGATGACGAAGCTCACGCGAATACTGCTGGTGGAGGATCACTTCCTGGCGCGAATGGCGCTGACCAGCGTGCTGTCGATGCAGCCAGGCCTGCAGATCGTCGGTCAGGCTGTCGACGGTGAGCAGGGCATCGCCATGTACCGCGAGTTCCTGCCAGACATCGTTTTGTTGGATCTGAGGCTGCCTCGTATGAGCGGGTTTGAGGTTCTTGCTACGATTCGCAAAGAGTTTCCGCATGCGCGTTGCATCGTGCTGTCTTCCTACCAAGGCAGCGAGGATATCTATCGCGCGCTGCGGGGTGGCGCACTTGGTTACCTTACAAAAGACGCCAGCGGCGACGAGGTTCTGAACGCGATTCAGGCAGTGGGTCGCGATCTTCGCTACATTCCTTCGGCGGTGCTCAATCGGCTGGCGGAACGCATTCCGGCCACCGATCTAACGCCACGCGAGGCCGAGGTACTGACCTGCATCACGCGTGGGCGGTCGAATCGCGAAATTGCAGAAGAACTCGGAATTGCGGAGAAGACCGTGCGCATCCACGTGAGCGCGGTGTTGGATAAGGTCGGTGCGCGTGACCGCACGCAGGCCACCATCTTCGCGCTGCAGCGCGGTCTCGTCCACTTGGACGAAGCCTAAAATACTTGCGGTCGGCGTAATCGATCCAACTAGGTCATTTGACTTACGAACAAATGTGCAATATGGCCGATGCGCCATTTCCGGTCGTGCTGTGAAATAGCTCCATAAGCACAGCCAGATTCGCATGTGAACGGCGGGGCCCGTAGCGCCTTCACAGCCTGCACTTCATTTCAGCTTGACCCGGAGCGCCTCATTGAAGAAGTCTCTTCTTTACCTTGCACCCATGGTTCTTCCTGCCGCGATGTTCGCGCAGGTAGCAAACAACACGTCTCTTGTAGGAACCGTCACGGATAGCACTGGTGCAGTTGTATCCGGCGCACATGTCACTGCCGTGAATACTGCAACAAAGGTTCAATACACGGGCACGACCAATGCACAGGGCTACTATCAGATCCCGTTCGTGCAGCCTGGTAGCTATGACGTGTCCGTTGAGCAGAACGGCTTCTCGCGCGTAACCAGCAAGGGCACCGATGTTGTGCTGAACATGGCTGCACGTACTGACGTCATGCTGCAGGTCGGTTCTTCCACACAGGAAGTGACTGTGACCACCTCGACCCCAGCACTGTCGACCGACGATGCACTGGTGGGCGAGACGGTAACGGCGCACCAGGTCGAGAATCTGCCGATGGCAAGCCGCCGCGTCATGGAACTGGCGACGACGAATCCCAGCATCATCGTCGGACCCAAGACCAGCTATACCGGTAACCCTCCCGGCGCAAACTACATCGGTGCAGGTACGCGTGAAGTTACGAATTCGCTGACCCTGGACGGCATCACGATCATGAACTCGCTGATCTCGAGCTCGCCGGTCACACCGAATGCAGACGCAGTCGGCGCGGTTCAGACGCAGACCGGCAACTATACCGCGCAGTACGGCGCGTACATGGGCGTACACATCAACGTCGACACCAAGGCCGGAACGAACACCTTCCACGGCACGGCATTCGACTACGTGCAGAACACCGTGTTCAACGCCAAGAGCTTCCTGACGCCATCGGGCGCCGCTACTCCTGTACAGCATTTCAACCAGTTCGGATTCGTTCTGGACGGCCCCGTCGCCATCCCGCACGTCTTCAACGGTCGCGACCGCCTCTTCTTCATGGGATCGTATGAAGGTCTTCGGCAGAAGCAGCAGTCTCCGACTGTCGCCACACTGCTGACGCCAGCAATGCAGAGCGGCGATTTCTCCGCACTCTGTACCAGCTTCGTTGGCGGTATTTGCGCCGCTGGTGCAGGTCAGCAGATTGTGGACCCAGTCACGAAGACGCCGTATGCGAACAACCGCATCACGAACGTTTCGCCCCTCGCTACCAAGCTGCTGCAGTACTACGCGAATCCGAACCTGCCAGGCACCACGAACAACGCCAGCGTTGCCGTGCCGAACACCTTCCAGCAGGATCAGACGCTTGATCGTGTTGACTACAACCTTGGCGAGAAGGTCCGTCTGTTCGCCCGTTACTCCTACCAGACGATCACGTCCGCGTCGGGCAACATTGTTCCTACGTCCGGCAGCAGCTCGCCGACCAAGAACACGAACGGCTTGATTGCGTACACGCACATCATCACCCCGCGCATGATCAACGATCTCCGTGTGGGCTTCAACAAGTTCAGCACCAGCTCGCTCAACTACTTCTATACGGCCGGTCTGGGCACGGCAGGTACGGATCTCGGCATCCCGGGCTTCACCGCAGATACTGCGAATGCAAACCCCGGCATCCCCACGATCACCATCACCAACTACCAGGGCCTTGGCGCTGAGGGTACGAACTGGTTCCAGGACGACCGTACGATTCACGGCTACGACCAGATCAGCTACACCTTCGGCAAGCACAACATCATGGCAGGTGCAGACATTCGCCGGATGACGATCGGCCGTGCAGCCGGTAACACGCCGCGTGGTCAGTTCAGCTTCAACGGTTCCTATACCGGAAACGCTGCAGCCGACTTCATCACCGGTTACTCCAACCAGGTAACGACACCCGTTTTCCAGGTGAAGGGATCTGTCTCCGAGTGGCGTAATGGTTTCTTCGCGCAGGACAACTGGCAGGCCACACAGAAGCTGACGGTTCAGTACGGCGTCCGTTATGAGCTGCCGCTCGTCCCGACCTCCCTGAATGGTTACGCCCGCATCCTGAACTCGACCTACACCGCGCTTACGCCAAACAGCACGGCAACCACACCAGGAACGTTCGTTCCCACGCCTGGCTTCGGATTCCACGGACCGAACCATGACCTCATCTCCCCGCGCCTCGGTCTCGCATACCGCGCAACAGACAAGATCGTGATCCGCGGTGGCGGCGGTATTTTCTACAACCCCAACCACCTGAACGCCTTCACGCTGGCGTCCTCGAACTATCCGCTCGCGGCATCGATCGTTTACAACGGCAACAGCGGTACGAACCCGGTCGGTACGCTGACCTTTGCCAACCCAACAGGCGGCAGCGGCGGAACAGCTTCTCCCGTGGCGGGAACGCCTGGCACGTATGTCTCGGCCTTTACGGATAACTACTATCTGCCGACCCCGCGCATGTACCAGTGGAACGTGGATACCGGTGTAGAGCTCTGGAAGGGCGGCGCGTTTGAGCTGCAGTACCTTGGTTCCAAGGCGCTGTACCTGGATCGCTCCTACTACCCGAACCAGCCCACGCCGGGTGCTGGCGCTGTCAATCCCCGTCGTCCCTACCAGTTGTTTGGCCAGATTCGTCAGATCACCAACGACAGCTTCTCGACCTATCACGGCATGAGCGCAATCTTCCGTCAGCACGCATATCGCGGGCTGGATGTCATGCTGGGCTACACGTGGGCACACAACATGGACACGTCGAGCGACGCGAATGGCGGCGGTACGGCGATGATCCAGAACAACCTGCGGGCTGACTACTCGAACTCCAACTGGGATATTCGGAACCGTTTCGTTGGAACTGTTACCTATGCCATGCCTGACTTCCATGCACTTGGAGCGATCGGCAACTCGTTGCTCGGCGGCTGGCATGCAAATGCCATCGTCACCCTGCAGTCTGGTATCCCGTTCAATGTCTCGATCTCGAACGACCAGGCCAACGTTGGTGGCATCGGCACGCAGCGCCCTAACTACGTGAAGGACGGAAACGCCCTCAGCTGTGGCCGCGCTACCCGTATCGGCAACACAAACTGCATCGACCGCACCGCTTACTCGCTGCCCGCAGCATTCACCTTCGGCAACCTGCACCGCAACGATCTGAAGGGACCTGGCTTCGCGAACGTTAACTTCTCGATGTCCAAGGACTTCGCGATCTTCGAGCGCCTGAAGCTGCAGTTGCGTGCAGAATCGTTCAACCTGTTCAACCATGCGAACGTCGGTAACCCGAACTCGAATTTGCCGACCGCAAGCGCAACCACGGGCCAGTTCAACTTCACTGGATCTACCTTCGGTACCATCTCGTCCATGGCAAGCGGATACACACCGCGTATTCTGCAGCTCGCCGGCAAGATCAACTTCTAAATTCTCCAAATTGTTCCAACCTCTAGCCGCCGGGACCTTCCGGCGGCTATCTTTTTCATTAAGCGTGTCACGCGACCAGGAGAAGCAGGGAATGAGATTGAAACGATATGCCGCCATCGGCACCACGGCGATTTGCCTGACAGCCGCTGCGGCCGTCTTCACACACGCGGGTGTTCTGGCGCAGGCTCCCAGGACTGCAGCGGAGTATGACAAGGATCTGCCCGGAATGCTGGAGGCGTATCGCCATGTGGAAGCCGCATCGGTGTCCGATGCCGTCGAGCAGACGCTGCATGAGAAGCACTACATGAGCCACAAGATGCAGGCGATCTTCCCGACAAAGTTCGTCGGCACAGCACTGACCGTACTGCTGAAGAAGGAAGAGAATCACGATCCCGATGCTCTGAGCGGCATGCTGAAGGCGATTGACACTGGTACCACCGGTTCGGTCTACGTGATGAAGATTGAAGACGGTGCCGACATCGCCGGTATGGGCGGACTGATGGGTACGGCCATGTGGTCGCGCGGCTTCAGCGGTGCGGTGGTCGATGGCGGTGTGCGCGATCTTCCGCAGTTGAAGCGCATTGGTTTCCCGGTGTATGCGACCGGGCCGGTACCGTCAACCTCCGTGGGCCACTATCGCTTCGGCGGCATGAATATCCCGGTCAATTGCGACGGCGTTACCGTGAATGCAGGCGATATCATTTCAGCCGACCAGGATGGTGTGGTCGTGATTCCGCGAGCACGTGCGGCAGAGGTTTTGATCGTGGCACAGAAGCTGGATGAGACCGAACACGCGATGTATCCGTACATTGAGCGGCTGCATTCCATCGTGGCTGCGGTAAAACAGTTTGGCAGGATTTGAGTGGCGGCGTAGGACATCTGCCCCATTAATCTGCAGAACCTCGCAGGTAGGGTTAGAGGTACTCGCAATCAACAGATCGAACGGCACTCCCATAAGCGGAAAGGTGTTTTCGTGACGCAACGGACTGATCAGCAGAAGCTCTCGCGCAGAGGCTTTCTCGAATTTAGTACGGCCGTGGCAGCAGCAGCCGTGCTGCCCTCAGTCGCGGCGGCCGAGGCGCCCGCGGGCGCTGCCGCCGATGACTACTACGCCAAGCTGGGCGTTCCTACCGTGATCAACGCGGCAGGAACCTACACCTACCTGACGGCTGCCGTGATGCCACCGTCCGTGCAGCGCGCAGTTGCGGCGGCCGCGCACCATCCGGTCCGACTGAAGGAACTGCACAAGGCCGCAGGGGAGTACATCGCCAAGCGTCTGAAGTGCGAAGGTGCACTGGTGACCTCGGGCGCTTCGGCGGCACTGACGCTCGCCACAGCGGCGTCCATCGCATCGAAGGGCAACATCAAGCCTGAGGAGATTCCGCAGGCGGCCCTCGAGCGCGGATACGAAGTCATCGTGCAGAAGTCGCATCGTTACGAATACGACCATGCCATGATTCTGTGCGGCGTTAAGGTTCGCGAAGTCGTTACGGTAGACGACTATCGCAAGGCCTTCAGCGATCGCACGGTGATGACGAACTACTTCAACGATGCTGCGCCGGAGAACAATCCTCCCACACAGATTGACCGCGAAACGTGGCTCCGCATCGCGCATGAGCATAACGTGCCGTGCCACCTGGATGCAGCCGCAGACATGCCTCCGATCGAGAACCTGTGGAAGTACACCGGCATGGGTTTTGACTTTGTCTGCTTCTCAGGCGGCAAAGGAATCCGCGGACCGCAGAATGCCGGGCTTCTGCTGGGCAAGAAGAAGCTGATTGATTTGGCAGCGGAAAACGACAGCCCGAACAGCGAAGCTGTCGGTCGTGGCATGAAAGTTGCGAAGGAACAGATTGCCGGCATGGTCGCGGCAGTGGACTGGATCCTGTCGCAGGATGATGCGACGATGCAGCGCGAGTTCCTTGATCGCACGCATGTGATCCAGGCAGCGTTGAAAAACGTACCGACGTTGAAGAGTGAGATCTTCATGCCGAAGATTGCAAACCATGTGCCTCATCTCTTCCTTCGTTATGATCCAAAAGTTGTGGGCATCACACCGCTGCAGGTCGCGGACAAACTGCGTGCACAGAACCCTCCCATTGAACTGAATCCGGCGACCGGTAACAGCGGCCGCTTCCATACTGCTGACGAGAATACGATCGTGCTTGCGACGTGGATGCTGCAACCCGGCGAAGCCGAAGTCGTCGCTGCCGCACTGCGCAAGCTGCTGACCCAACCCAACGTTTCGTAAACCAGCCACGGGCTGCCAGGAGAAACCGATGTCGAATACCGCAAACAAAACCACCCGCCGTAACCTCTTGAAGAATGCCGCAGGCGCTGCTGCCGTTGTGACCGGTGCTGCTGCATTGGTCCCGTCTGAGGCTGCCGCCGCAACCCCGAAGGAACAGAAGCAGGGCTGGCCCAAGCCGAAGGATGGCGAGAAGCGCCTTTTCTCAAGCGCAGTGTTGCATAACGGAACGCTCTACCTTGCAGGTGTCGGGGCTCACTTTGAGGGCACCATTCAAGAGCACACGAAGCATGTGCTGGACGAGCTCGAGAAGCAGCTGATCGAATGCGGTTCGTCCATGGACAAGGTCCTGAAGGTTAACGTCTACCTGAATGATCTCAAGGACTATAAGGCAATGAACGATACCTATCTGGGCCGCTTCACCGGCATTCCTCCGGTTCGCACCACGGTTGCTCCGGCAGGCGGTGTACCGGGTAACTCGCTGGTCGAGATGGACTGCATCGCTTACGTTTAAAACGGAAACAACGCCGCTGCTCACTTGAAAGACCAAAGGAAGATCATGTCTCTGTTCAGCAAAGCGCGTCCTACACGGCGCGATGTACTCAAGCAGTCCGGTGTCCTTTCTGCAGCGGCGGTCGCTGCTCCGTTGTCGGCACATGCTGCGACGCTCGCCGACGATCAGCCGGCGCGTACGGGTTTGTCTCTGTCACCCGGCACGCCACAAGACAACATCTTCACGAAGCTCGGTGTGCGTCCCATCGTCAATGCGCATGGGACGTTCACCATCATCACGGGGTCGCGTTCCTTGCCTGAGGTAAAGCAGGCCATGTATGAGGCCTCGTTCTACTTCGTGCATCTGGACGAGCTGATGGACAAGGTCGGAGCCGATATCGCGCAGATGCTTGGCGCGCCCGGATGTACCGTCACCACAGGTTGTGAAGCCGCGATTGCGCTGGCGACCGTAGCCTGTTCGTGCGGAACCAACGTGGAGTGGTCGCAGGCCTTCCCGTACAAGCGGCTGAAGTCGCAGGTCATCATCCCGAAGCACTCACGCAACCCGTACGACTTCGGTGTGCGCATGACCGGCGCGGAGATCGTGGAAGTCGATAGCGCAGAGGAGTTTCAGGCGAAGCTCACCGACAAGGTAGCGATGGTCTATGTGCTGGCGTCGCCCGCAGCAGAGAAAGGACCGCTCTCTGTTGCAAACATCTGCCAGATGGCACGCGCCAAGAACGTTCCTGTCTTTGTCGATGCAGCAGCCGAAGAGCCGCTGGTGCCGAACAAGTACATTCAGGCAGGCGCCAATCTCGTCGGTTACTCGGGTGGTAAGTGCATGCGTGGACCGCAGGCTGCAGGTCTGTTGCTTGGTGACAAGGAACTGACAAAGGCCGCGTGGTTCCAGGCCTCCCCCCACCACAACTACGGTCGTGCCTACAAGGTCGGCAAGGAAGAGATCATGGGCATCCGCGCTGCTGTTCAGCAGTGGGGTAAGCGTGATCACGCTGCCGAGCAGAAGATGTGGATGAGCTGGCTGAAGACGATTGAAGCGCGTCTGAAGCCGCTGCAGTCCACCACTTTTGAGTACCTTGAACCGGAAGACCTTTCGAACCGTTCGCCCCGTCTGCGAGTGCACTGGGATGCGAATGTCCTGAAGATCACCGGTACCGAGTTGACGGCGAAGCTGGATGCCGGCAACCCGCGCGTCATGCTGGATGGTGGCACGGGCATTCGTCCGGAAAACATGGCGAGCAGCCTGACCGTGATGCCCTACATGATGTCGCCAGGCGAAGAGAAAATCGTTGCTGATGCGATCTTCGCGGCGTTGTCGCATCCCGATGCTTACTCAAATCCTGTCATTGCGCCGGGCGCGAGCAAGGTCGAAGGTAAGTGGCATGTCGCAATTCAGTATCTGCGCGGCAAGGGTGAGCAGGAGTTCGAACTGAAGCAGAGCGGCAGCGACCTCTCCGGCACGCAGAAGGGCGAACTCTTCAACGCAACCTTGAAGGGAAGCATCCATGGCAATGACATCAAGCTGCGCAGCACCATGCCGGTTTCGGGTCATCAACTGGATTGGAACTTCAAGGGCACGGTCGCGGGCGACACCGCGAGCGGCTCCGTTGATCTGGGTGAGTACGGCAAGGCTTCGTGGCAGGCTCGCAAGGCCTAGGTCACGATCAAAAAGTAAAGGGAGTGTGGAGCGTTGGCTCCACACTCCCTTTTCTCTGCCGGCACTTACTTCGCTGCGGTCGCTGTTTCGTCGAGGCGGAAGAGCCCAAACTCGCGGATGCGAGCTTCGCCTGCGCTGGTGAGGATGTTCAGGCGTACCCGCTGTGCGGTCACTGCAGGGAAGCGGTCGATCTTCTTGTGGCCGATGGCTTCGCTCTGAACGATGGTGTGCCAGGCGCCGTCGGTCCACGCATCGATGCTGTAACGCTGGATCTGCTGACCCTCCACGAGCCACTCCATCGTCATCGCGTGATCGAAGGTGACAGGCTTCGCCAGCTTCACTTCCAGCGTTGCCGCATGCGATCCCGCGGGAGCACTCCAAAACGTGTCGGTATTGCCGTCGAGTGCGTTGGTTACGTTGTTGTCGACCGGCAGGTGCTGTTGCAGCAGACTGTGGCTGTAGCGCTGTTGCAGAGCATCACCCAGCTCACGCAAGCGTGCCACATCGCTGTCGGGCAGCAGGCCTCGATCATCCGGAGCGACACCGAGCATCCACTGACCACCGTGGCCCACGGAATTCTCGTAACTATCAAGCAGGTCAGGGAGCGACTTCAGACTTTTCTCGTCCTTCGGGTGCCAGAACCAGTGAACGTTGCGCAGCGGCGTATCCACTTCAATCGGACGCCACCGCAGGTAGCCATGACGATCGATGACGTTCCAGACTTGGTAGCCAACGGAACCAGACTCATCGCCCGCCCAGCGCGCATCGCCGTATTCGAACAGAGCGGTGTCTGCGAAGACGATGGTATTGGGCTGATAGGTACGCAAAGTCTCGATGATCTTCGGGAAGTTATAAACGTGCCCGGCGCTGCCCGCGCCATCCAGCCAGAACTCTGCAAGGTCGCCGTAGCGCTGCACAAGCTCTTCCAGCTCTGCGTTGTAGTACTTGTCATACTCGGCAGAGTCCTTGTACTTCGGCTCATGCCGATCCCAGGGGGACAGGTAGATTCCAAAGCGCAGGCCATTGGCGCGCGCTGCATTTGCAGCCTCGCGAACCAGGTCGCCTTTGCCGTCCTTCCACGGGCTCGCCTTGATGCTGTAGTCCGTCTGCCCGGTCGGCCACAGGCAGAATCCGTCGTGGTGCTTCGCGACCATGACGACATACTTCGCGCCCGAAGCCTTGATGGCCTTCATCCACTGATCCGTGTTCAGCTGCGTAGGATTGAAGACCTTCGGGTCGGCCGTGCCATCGCCCCACTCGCGATCAAGAAATGTATTTGTCCCGAAGTGCAGGATGACGCCAAACTCCATGTCCTGCCAGGCAGTTTGCTGCGGCGTCGGTTTGACATCGACTGCATTTTGCGCGGGTGAATTTTGCGAAGTCGTCAGTGCAACTGCAATGGACGCCAGTGCCAATAGCGTGTTGGCGCGGCGGGCGATGGTGCGATACATGGAAATGCTCTCTTTCGGCGGATGCGGTTATGCGAAACGTGCAAAAGCGACAGAGCGTTGGCCTGTCACAAGAGGTGAGGTGCCGGACGGAAGTGGCTGTGTCGAAGGTGAGGCATCCAGAAGAGCCATACCATTCAAGTCGCAACGGTAGAGCCGAGTGCCGGAGGCATCCTGCACCTGGAGTTTCTTGTCACTCGCGAAGAACATGTGCGTTGCACCTGCTGCATCGAGCCGCAGTTCTTTCCGTACCGCCGTGACCTCACCAATTGCTCCATCCCGTGTGACGGGCAGCATGTTGTAGAGACCTGCGGCAGCAGCGACCACCATGAGCGATCCGTCGGGAGAGAGCGCCATCGCGTGCGGCATTACGGCTGCAAGACTAAGTCGCTGCGTGCCGATCCGGTTGAGCGTGCGGCTCCGTTCATCGATGCGATAGCTCTCGACGGATGCCGTTGGCAAACCTTCGAAGCGCTCGCGAGCATTTGCTACAAACAGTGTCCCTGAGCGGGTGTTCATCAGGACTGCCGATGGGGCGAAGCTCTCAACGAACTGCAGCGGTTGCCAGGAGTCTCCGGCGGAACGAAGAACGTGCAGGCCATTCTCTACCGCGACATAAGCGTGTGTCGGACGATGAGAGAGCGGCAGCGCATGAGTGAAGTTGGTGCCATGCGCGGCAATGGTCAGGCCGGCGGCCTGCAGAAAGCGTCGTCTTGTCCAGTTAGGCTGCATACGGATCCCTCAGACCTAATAGACCATAGCGTGCACCGTTGGTCGAAGCCCAGCGTCCAGTACGCTCCCTGAGCGCGCTAGCTTCCCTTGTCTACATCGGGCTTTGATCAACGCAGCGTTCGGCGGCTGCGTTCATCAAAGCCCATAGCGGCGTGGATATTATCCACGCCGCCATGAGACTCAGTTGTTAGAAAACGTACTTGGCAGACAGCTGCAGCTGCCGTGGTCCAGAGCGGGTCTTCGTGATGTTACCGAACGTAGCATCCTGTGCGGTGCTGTTCGGGTTGCCGTAGCTTGCAATGTTGAAGACATTCGTACCATCCACGCGCAGGCTCAGGTGCTGGCGCTCGGTGATATTGAAGTCCTTGAACAGGGAAGCATCGTACTGCATGAAGCCAGGCGTGCGCTCCGTTCCGGGGCGCTGCTGGCTGATCACGCCGTTGGCCGGCAGGCCGTAGGCGCAGACGCCGTTGTCAAAGCCAGGCGTGTTGCAGGACGTCGCCGACGGATCCGTTCCGAACCAGTGAGCGACCGAACGGTTGACCACTCGCAGCGGACGGTACCGGATCATGCGCTGCTGGGACGAGTTAACACCGGAGTTGATGGTGTTGCTGGTGATCGTCGTCGGGAAGCCCGAGTAGACGAAGCCAGAGGTCGCCAGCTTCCAGCCGCCGATGAACTCATCGACGAACCGGGGCATGTTCGATCCCACCATACGTCCACGGCCTACAGGCAGATCGTAGGTCATGGTGAAGTTCAGGTTATGGCGTACGTCCGCACCGGAAGGACCATACTCGATGGTGTTGTTACGCGGATCTTCTGCGTAAGCGCTGTTGGTCTGAACGTTGGACACACCGAAGAAACCGATGCTGTTCGTCATTGCCTTGCTGTAGGCATAGTTCACAGTGAACTGCAGACCGGCCTTCAGACGCTGACGGAAGCTTGCCTGCAGCGAGTTGTAGTTCATCATCGACTGCGACGCAGTCAGCGCCACACGACCGGACTGACCAACCACCTGGTAGAAGGGCGTCTTGTTCGTGGCGAAGCAAGCAGGATCGTTTACCGCAAGCACTGCGCCGTTTACGAGGCATGGACGGGTCGGCTGGTTTGCATTGACTGCCTGGATGAGGTGATAGCCGTACTCACCCACATAGCCAACCTGTACCGAGCTCGTGTTGCTGAGCTGGTACTCCGAGGTGAGGCTGTACTCGTTCACCGTGGAGGGCTTCAGGTTCGGGTCCCATGCACGGAAAAGCTGTCCGCAGGTGGGATCGGTGCTGTAAGCGCAGGTGGCGGTGTTCTGGGCGAAGGCGTTCTGAACCGTCGTGAAGCTGCCCAGGCTGCCACCGGAAGGAGCCGATCCCGTGTAGCTCACCGAGCTCTGGAACGGCGGGTTGATGTTCAGGCGAAGGTTCGCACCGCTGCCTTCCATGTACGTCGTGGAGCCGAAGCCACCACGCAGCACCATGCGCGGCTTTGGATTCCAAGAGAAACCAACACGCGGCATGAAGTTGGTCCAGACCGGGTTGTAGAGCGCACGGCTGTTTCCGTTCACACCGGCCAGTTGGATGGCGCCAGTCTGAAGGTTCAGGTTCGCCTGCTTGTTATTGACTTCGTAGACGGGCTGGTCGTACTCCCAACGCAGACCGAGGTTAAGCGTGAAGGTGGAAGAGACCTTCCAGTCATCCTGCACAAACCAGGCATCACGCCATTGACGCTGACCGGTGTGACCGGCAAGCGTGCCGCGGCCAGCCGAGAACGCACGATTCAGGTAGAAGTCAGCCACACCGGAGCCAGACGAGCCGTTGGCCGCAGTGAAGTTACCGTTGTACGTCATCTGACCCTGAGCACCGTCGTTGCCGGTGTACAGGCTGTTCTGCTGGTAGCGGATGAACTGGCCGCCCATCTTGATGATGTGGCTACCCTTCTGCACCGTCAGGTTGTCGGCGTAAGTGAAGTTGTTCATCACATTGTCGGAGTAGATGCCGGCGTTACCGAATGCCGCACCACCGCTGCTCGCTGAGAGGTTCGCACCCGTCGAGGTGATGTTCTGCGCTGAGAAGCCAGGAACCTGGTTTCCGCCGCTGATACCAACAAGGCTGTTTCCGCTCAGACCGAAGACGCCGGTCGTGTCCTGCGGCAGACCCTGGTGCCACGCCGTACGGAAGAAGCCTACGCGGAGCTCGTTCTGAATGGTCGGCGTGAAGGTGTGCACATGGTTGATGGCAACACCCTTCGTTGGGTAGGTCGATGCAGTCGGGAAGGCGAGTGCGATCGGTGCCGTGTTCGTGTCGCCTGCCGTGCTCTGGCTATAGCGGACGAAGAAGGTGTCCTTGTCGTGGTAGCGATAATCGACCTTGACGTCGAACTGGTCGTTGTAGATGCGCTGCTTGGTCACACCGCGATAGTTGCCGTTGGTGACGGTGCCAGCCTGTGCGGCCTGGTTCGGCAGCGGATACAGCTCAGGATGTGCAAACAGATATCGCGCAACCGGATTCAAAGCCGTGACAGGAAGACGGTTGTTGGCATACGCCGGCGCTCCAGCAGTCTGCGTGTCATAGAGCTGGACCGGCGTGTTGATCAGAGAGCGATCCAACAGTTCCGAGAAATCACCCGCGCGCATCTTCGCTGTTGCCACGTTTACAGCCGACGTGCCGCCCGTGTGGTAGCGGTTGCCGGAGTAATCTGCGAAGAAGAAGAGACGATCCTTCAGGACTGGTCCGCCAAAGGTGCCGCCAAAGATGTTGCTGGTCGCGCTGTTCTTGGGCGTCGGTACCGCGTTGTGGTTGTTCTCCCACGTGTTCGCGTTGAAGCTATCGTCGTTGACGTAGTAGAAGGCGCTGCCATGGAACTGGTTGGTGCCGCTCTTCGTCAGGGCAATCACGTCGCCGCCGTTGACGTTGCCATACTCAGCCTGGGCGTTGGCGCTGACCGTGCGGACCTGGTCCAGCGCATCGGGGCTTGGGTTGTAGCCGATGGTGTTGTTGATGGTCTCGTTGATTTCGATACCGTCAAGCAGGAAGTTGTTCGACTGCTGGCGGTTGCCGTTTACTGCAACCTGTCCACCACCGCCGGTGCTGCGCTCGATGGCGTTGGTGCCGGTAAAGCTGGTGGGATCGGTCGCAACAGCGCCGGGCGTGAAGATCGTCAGCGACGAGAAGTTACGGCCCTGAAGTGGGATGTTGTCGATTGCGTGAGCATCGAGCGTTGATCCAAGCTCAGCGCTCTCCGTGTTGAGCAGTGGGATCAGTGCTTCGTTGACAGTGACCGACTGGTTGACGCCTTCAGCGCCAAGCTTGGCGTCGAACTTCGCGTCCTGGCCTGCCTCGAGTGCAAAAGGTCCAAGTGTCTGCGGAGCAAAGCCTGCAGCCTGGATCGTGACCTTGTACTGGCCAACCTGAAGGAAGCGAAGGTTGTAAACGCCCGAGCTGGTGGACTCAGCGGTGCTGCTCACGTTGGTCTGGATGTTGGTGGCGACAATCTTCGCGCCGGGTAGGACGGCGCCGGAGGCGTCCGTCACAGTGCCATTGATACTACCGGTAATCGTCTGGCCGTAGATACTGGGGCTCGTACAGACAAGCACCGCAGACATACAGAGTAGGGAACGCTTCATCAACTTGGTCTCCGAAAAGGGGAATTTCAAAGTGGAACAAACCAGGGGGCAGCGAGCTAAATATGCTGCAATTTTGATCTATGTTCTCGGTACTTTAACGTTGACACAGTAGACCGCACAACGCGCACCGAGGGCTAGGTCATATGACCTAGCAGGCTCTCGTGAGGATCGTCAGGAATAAGTGACATTCGTTTTGCTTACAGTAAAAACAGCAAGGTATCTGGAGAGTGACTTGACTCGTTTCCTCGGCTTGATCCTCGGCGCAACCTTCGCATTTACGCCACTTTTAGCGCAGGCGCCATCCCCGTTGAGCTATGTATGCCACCATGTGGGCGCGCCACCGACGATCGACGGCAAACTGGATGACGCCGTATGGCGACACGCCGCATGGACATCAGCTTTTGTAGATATTACGGGTGGCGCAGATCGGCGTCCCATCTATCGCACTCGGATGAAAATGCTGTGGGACGATCACGCACTTTACATCGCAGCAGAACTGCAGGAGCCCGATGTGCATGGCACCCTTACGGCGCATGACTCCGTAATATTTCATGACGACGACTTCGAATTATTTCTGAAGCCCGTCCCCTCAGATAAAGACTATTTCGAATTTGAGATGAACGCCCTCAACACGACCTGGGACCTTTATCTGAATCGTCCGTATCGCGAGGGCGGCAAGGCGGACAATGGTTGGGAAGCAGCAGGTATCCGGACTGCCGTCGCGGTCCAGGGCACACTCAATCAGCGGTCGGATAAAGACAAGGGATGGACGCTGGAGATTGCCTTGCCGCTGGATGCGTTTGCATCACGGCAGCAGGTTCCTATGCCTGTCGACGGCACGCAATGGCGCGTGAACTTCAGCCGTGTGGAGTGGCTGCCGGGACATCCGCGCGAAGAGAACTGGGTATGGTCGCCGCAGGGCGAAGTGAATATGCATATCCCTGATCGTTGGGGAACGCTGACGTTCCGCCGCTAATCAGCTTCAGACAGGCAGGAAGTCTGCGAACATCGGGCTCTCCAGCGAGTAGGTGTGGATCGGCGCCGACAGCTCTCCTGTCTTTGCATCTCGCTCAAGAATCACAACGCTGTTCGATGCAACGTCGCACAGCATCAGCCATCGTCCCGTGGGATCGATAGCGAAGTGTCGCGTGTTCTTGCCACCGTTACTCGCAAGCTGAATCAGCGTCAGCGCGCCACCATCGTGATCGATGCGGAAGGTCGCGATGGTATCGGACGCAACACGATTCCCAATGTAGAGATTGCGCCCGTCGGGCGAGACTGCGATCTCACCGGAGAAGGCGATGCCTTGCGGAAAATCCTTCGGCAGACTTGAGACACGGCTAACCGGCGTCAAGCGTCCTGCCTTGCCGTCCCACTGCAGGATGTCGACACTGGAATCGAGTTCTTCGAGGCAATAGATCCAACGACCATTGGGATGAAATGCGATGTGACGCGGACCGCTGCCAGGAGTGGTCGACCAGAGGGGTATCGTGTGCGGCGTGATCTCTGCGGTCCCTTGATTCACGCGGTAGATCAGGATCTGGTCCAGACCAAAGTTATTCACCAGCAGAAAGCGCCCATCCGCGGTGAAGCGGACTGAGTGTGCATGAGCACTCTCCTGCCGCTTCGGATTTGGTCCGTGGCCTGTGTACTGAATATGCGACACGGGCGAAGAGATAGCTCCATGACCGTCGATCCGGTAAGTCGTGATGCTGCCACCGTTGTAATTTGCGACGGCGAGCGTGCGTGCATCTGGCGACACGGAAACATGCGTCGGCGCATCACCCTCGCTTGACTGTGTATTGATCAGGCGAAGAACACCACTCGTCGGATCGGCAGCGAAGGCACTTACAGTTGCTCCCGCGCCGGTGGCTTCACTCACCGCATAGGCATACGTATTGCCCGCAATCCGAGCGAAGGCCATGAACGTCGGATTTGTGATCGCCACGGACTTCTGCAACACGCCAAGCGCGCCGCTCGCGGGATCCCACGTCGCGGAATAAATCTCACCGCCGGCCTTAGCCGCAGAGCACAGCAGAACGCGACGCGGAGACGACGGTACAGCCATCGCCTCGCGCACAAAAAGGAGAGCCGGGGCAACGCCAACAAATCGGCGGCGTGACCAGGGTAATGCGATCGAGGGTAGATCACTTCGCTGCAATGGGGTCCTCGTCGAAATCGTCAGTGTCACTTCGCTCCTGAGATACGGCAGGAGACAACACCTCCACAAAATACCGCACTTGGACAAGGCGACTCAACGGTTGCGCTTGGATTGCGCAGCTGCCGCAAGGTACTGCGTCCAATCCGTGGCGATGCCTCGTTGCGCCTCTTCCAGCGGCATCTCGCCCGATCGAACCTTCGCCGCAAGATAGTTCTCGACCAGATCCTTGCGTTTAAAAAATCGATCCCTCAAGACATTCTCGGCCGGCCCGCACTGCGGCCAGATGTTGCCCAACCCATCCGCTCCGCCCAACTCCAGCGGCACCAGGTGATCCAGTTCACACACCTGGGTTGATCCGTTGTTTTCAGTCGGCGCCACCATGCCATACCAGGCATACGTCACATGCTTCTGCTTCTCCGTGCTCTGGCAGTTGCGGATACATTTCGTGCGCCACTGCGGATCACGAAGGATCTCCGCGTCCAGGTTCGGCACAGCTCCGCCGGGCGTACAACGAGGGTCGGGAATCGGATAGCCGTTCCTCACGCCCACCGCGCAGGTGTCATCCTTAGGCCATTGCCAGGTTGCGAAGTAGCTGGAATCACACGTCACTCCCAGCGCGTTGCAGTCACCCTTCGAAGCGTTGCCGGGCAGCGGTTGTTGCTTGGGCACCTTACGCGATGGCGTGTCGCGTCCCGACCTCTGAGGCTTCGCGCGCGAGCCGGTTCGAGGCGCGTGAACACTCGTCGGAAAGAAACTCTTGTAAACGAGAAAGAGGACGCAAAGAATAAAGAGGGTAGCGAGGAGACGGCTTACAGGGGACTTCATTATGACTGAAGCAAGGATAGTGCATGCGACGCCGACGCCCCCGCGTCTACAGCCTCACCTGTATCTGCTGGACAGGAAACTTCGCCGCAGCATCAGAGAGATAGCCTTATCCGTCGACTCTTACGGGCGCAAAACTTGAAAAGGTAGCAATCGACGTGACACAGAAAAACAGCGGCCTGCTCCGGCTGATCGCCATCTTCAAACTGGTGAAAGCCATCACGCTCGTCGCCGTAGGCATCGGCGCGCTCCACTTACTTCACAACAACGACGCTACCGAAGCAGTGAATCGTCTGGCAGCAACGATCGGCTTCAATCCGGGTGGCCGTTACGTCGACGGGGCTCTGGCCAGGATCGTCAACCTGCCATCGAAGGACTTCAAAGAGGTCGGCATCGGCAGCTTCATCTACGCGGCCCTCTTCCTTACTGAGGGCATCGGGCTCTGGCTCATGAAGCCATGGGCCGAGTGGTTCACAGCGATCATCACCGCCTCGCTGATCCCACTGGAGATCTTCGAGATCCATCTCCACCCCACCGCCGTCAAGGTGGTCGTGCTCGCGCTCAACGTGGCGATCGTCCTCTATCTCATCCTCAGGATCCGGAACCAGAAAAAGCCCTGACGCTACAAAGGGCGACAGGCCGTGCTGCAAAGTCTCCAGACGCTTCGCGCGTTAAGGGAAATGCCTCTCGCGCTCTGTATCGTCGAGCATTGAGGAGCGGCTGACAGATGGAGCAGGAGTCATCACGCGGCACGACGCTTGAGGTGTTCCTCGCCTTCCTGCGCCTGGGCTGCGTCTCGTTCGGCGGCCCCATCGCCCATCTTGGCTACCTTCAGGAAGACATCGTCGTCCAGCGCAGATGGTGCAACGAAGACAGCTTCGCAGAACTCATAGCCCTCGCCCAATCCCTCCCGGGACCATCCAGCAGCCAGGTGTGCTTTGGTCTCGGCGTGCTCCGTGCCGGATGGCTCGGCGGCATCGCGGCCTGGACAGCGTTCACCTTACCGTCCGCTCTCCTGATGTTGCTCTTCGCCTTTGCGGCAACGCATCTCTCCGGCACGCTCGGCCTCCGCATAGTGCACGGTCTGCAGCTTGTCGCGGTCGCCATCGTCGCTCAGGCCGTCTTGATGATGCAGCGTTCCCTCGCACCCGATCGCGGACGCATGATCATCGCCGTTGGCGCGCTCGTAATTGTCAGCTTCGGCCCGGCCCGATTCGGCACTCTCCTCGCGATCCTCCTCGGCGCGATCATCGGTCTCGCATTCTTTCGAACCGTCCCGCCCGCTTCACCACGAGCATTCCTGGTGCGGCCCTCCAGGATCGTCGGCATCGCCTGCGCGGCCACACTCTTCGGTCTGCTGCTCCTGCTCCCTGTGACAAGTCGCCTGACCCACCTGCTCGCACTCCAGGTGCTCTCCGCCTTCTACACCTGCGGAGCACTGGTCTTCGGCGGCGGCCATGTCGTCCTCCCCCTGCTCGAAAGTGCTTTCGTCACTCCTGGCTGGGTGAGCGAGCCCGTCTTCTTATCCGGTTACGGAGCAGCGCAGGCAGTCCCAGGTCCGCTCTTTACCTTCGGTGCATTCCTGGGCGCGTCGATACAGGGTTCCGCCCACCGCGTGCTCTTCGGTCTACTGGGACTCCTCGGTCTCAGCGCTCCCGGCCTGCTCGCGATGGGATCCATCCTGCCATTCTGGCAAAGCTGGCGCGAGCGTCACACCGTCCAGTCGGCACTTCGAGGAGTCAACGCTGCAGTCGTAGGAGTCCTCATTGCAGCACTCTTTCATCCGCTCTGGACAACCGCAATCCACGGCACAGCAGACTTCTGCATCGCGCTGCTCGCATTCGTTCTAATCACGCAATGGAAGCTCCAACCCATACTGGTGGTCGCGATCACCTTGGCTCTCAACCTTGCTGGGTCAGGCGCCTGGCACTGAACGCGGGCGTGGCGCGGCTCGGCTCACACCAGTCTGAAGACGAAGGCAATAATAGGTGAGAGCCGAAAGATCATGATCACACCGCGCCTCCGCGAGAACCTGATTGCAAGTGCGCTCGGCGCGGGCTTTGACCTGGCCGGCGTCGCGGCGGTGCCGGAGCGCGACTCGCCAGAAGAAAAACTCCAAAGCGAGCGCTTCGCGGAATGGGCTCGCGCAGGCTTTGCCGGGGACATGGCATGGATGCTGCGCGAGGACGCCGACGGCGTCCCGCTACGCTCGTCACTGCAGCGGGCGGTACCGTGGGCGCGGTCGGTGGTGCTCTGCGCCATCAACTACAACAGCGCCCAGCCGCGATCCATCGATGCAGCACCCGATGGCGCCGGATGGATCGCACGCTACGCCTGGAGCGGCGACAGTACCGGCGATGAGGCCGTCCCGACCGACTATCACGAGGTACTGCTCGCTCGTCTCAAACGAGTCGAAGCCGACCTGCACGCCATGGTGCCTCCCGGCGAGGAAGCTATCCAGACACGCTGCTACGTCGACACCGGCCCCGTCGTAGAGCGATGGTTCGCGCAACTATCAGGCATCGGATGGATCGGCAAGAACACCTGCATGCTCAACCAGCAGCAGGGATCGTGGCTGCTGCTGGGCGTCCTGCTCACATCGTTGCCGCTGACAAATGACGCAGTCTTGCTTCCGGCCGCTGACCGGTGCGGCACATGCACCCGCTGCATCGATGCCTGCCCGACCGACGCGCTCATCGCGCCCCGGCGGATGGATGCCACCCGATGTATCGCCTATTTGACCATCGAAAAGAAGGGCAGTATCGACGAGTCGCTTCGACCTCTCATGGGGCGGCAGGTCTTCGGCTGCGACATCTGTCAGGACGTCTGCCCCTGGAATCGTCGGGCGCCCGTCGGAACCGCTCCGGACATGCAGGCAAGAACATCCCTTGTAAATCCGTCGCTTGAGGATCTGGCCGCAATGGATACCCCTGCATTCAAGCGCAGGTTTCGCGGATCGCCACTCGAGCGCACCGGTCGTCGCCGCCTCCAGCGCAACGTGGCCATCGCCATGGGCAACAGCGGGGATGCACGGCACACCCAACGTCTGCAGACGTGGGCAGCCGGCGAGGACGAGATGCTCCGCGAAGCTGCGGCGTGGGCCTTGGAACAAATCGTGGGGACCGGAACGTCTTTAGACCAACAGACGCCGCAGGCCTTCAAAGAAGAGAAGATCACACCGGATAGCTCTGCTAGCATCGTTTGAACCGGGCGGATGGGGGCCCGTGCGCCGCCTATGCCGTTCATTACGCCGCCCTACGAAGCCGAGCCGTCGAAACCATCCGAAGAACCAAGTGAGGCTCAGGCGGAAGGCGTCAAGTCCGCGCCAGGCGAGCGCGAAGTGTGGCCTGAGCCGATCGAAGGTGGTACCGGCGCGCAACTCGTGGCGCTGCTGCGTTATCTGACGCAGACCGACGTCCACACCTACGCCTTCTCCGTAGCTGCCAACGTCATCCTGTCGCTCTTCCCGTTCATCGTCCTCCTGTTGACCATCTCGCGTGTCATCTTCCACTCGCCTGCGATGGTGACGGTCGTCAGCCAGCTAATGTACAGCTACCTGCCCGTTGGCCAGGATTTTGTCATGCGAAACATGACACTGCTGGTGCATCCGCACAAGGGCGTGCAGTTCTTCAGCGTGGGCATGCTGCTCGTCAGCAGCACCGGCGTCTTCCTGCCGCTTGAGGTTGCACTGAATAACGTGTGGCGCGTAACGAAGAATCGCAGCTACCTGCACAACCAGGCGGTGTCCCTCGGCCTCGCCCTCTCCGTCGGTCTGCTGGCTATGTTTTCGATTGGTGTCTCCTCCGCGCAGCAGGCAGTGCTCGGCTTCCTCTTCATGGGCCACACGCAGAACATCTTCTATGCAGTTCTTTCGAAAGGCTTCCTGAGCGTCCTTGCGACATTCAGCTCAGTCATGCTCTTCTTCCTGATCTACTGGATCCTGCCCAACCGCAAGATCCCCGCGCTCGCGGTCTTACCCACCGCCATCGTCACCGGCCTGCTGTGGGAGGGCGCGAAACACCTCTATATCCTCACGTTGCCCCACCTGAACTTCCAGGATGTCTATGGCCCCTTTCAGATCTCGGTCGGCCTGATGCTCTGGGCATTCCTGAGCGGCCTGATGCTGCTGGCCGGCGCGCACTTCTCTGCGACGCGTCACGCCATGCGCATGGCTCACGCGGCGGAGGCAGACTGAGCCGATGCCGCTAGTGCTTCGTCCACGCCAGCAGAACATGTCTGACCCGCTCTACGCGGCGACAGGAGCACCGGGTCCCGGCCCATGGCGGCGCGTGCCAATGTGGGTCCGCCTGGTCTGGGGACTTACTGCACTTTGCTTTTTGCTGGCCTATCTGCCGGAAAGTCTTGGCAGCGCCGCATCGTTCCTGCGTTGGCCTCTGCTCGCGATCGGCATCCTATCCGGCGTGCCGGTGCTCTACCGGGCAGCTCGCCACGGCATGCTGTGGCGCCTGCGCAACAAGCTGATTCTCACCTACCTCCTCATCGGCCTGACCCCAGTCGTGCTCTTCTTCACGCTGGTCTTCCTGGCCGCATACGTCGCAGCAGGGCAGTTCGCCATTCATCTCGCAGCGTCGCACCTGCAGTTGCAGTTGGACAGCATGGGGACCACCGACGCAGGCCTCGCCTTCGGTATCGCCCACCGTCTCGAAGACGGCGCCACCGTCGACAGCTTGATGCGCTTTCCGAACGGCTTTGGAGGATTCGGCCGAGGCGGTCCAAACCGTACTCCCGGAACCAGCGGCGGACCCGCCGGCACACGCCCAGCCGCAGCGCCCACCTCGGCGCCCACCACTCCAGCGGCAGACGCGCCGGCAACCGCCGGCACTCTGCCGAACAGCGCAGGCCCCGGGGCCAATGCACCCGGTAATGCCGCCGGACGAATCCTGGAAGGTCGCCAACGCGCCATCTACGTCGACAAAACGCCCGTCGACACCCCGGGATTCGCCGGCAACGCACGCAGTCCCTTACGCATGGCGGACTGGGTAGGTAAGCGCCGCTTCGGTCAGTTGAAGGTCTTCGTCGCCGACGGCGGCGTGCTCTACATGGCCGTGGTCGACCGAGTACCCGCAGGCCACGACCACACCGTCACCGTCATCGGCAGCGTTCCCGTCTCGGAGCAGCTTCTGAATGGAGTCGCCGACGGCCTCGGACAGGTAACGCTCGTGCCCGGCCTCGCACTCCAGCAGAAGCGCCGCGCCAGCCTCACCGCAAAGGAGCTGCGCCGCACCCGGCTGGTGGGCGGCGTCCGGCCGCCAGCATCCTCCTTCTTCGACTACGGCGTCCGCTTTCCGTCCACGCTCTCCGTCGTCAACTGGGAGACCGGCGAAATCCAGGCCGTCCCATTCAACGTAGAATCCCGCCCGTCCATTCTCTTTGAGCAGCTCTTCGGCAGCGGCCTCACCGGCCGCATCTCCGACACGGTACGCGCTGTCTTCCTCGGCATCTGCCTGGTCTTCGCCATCTTTGAGATCTTCGCCTTCTACGTGGCAATGCGCCTCACAAGAACCATGACCGGCTCCGTCGAGGACCTCTACGCCGCCACGCTCTCCATCGACAGCGGCAACCTCGCTCACCGCATCCAGGTGCAGCGCGACGACCAGCTCGCCGACCTCTGCCGCTCCTTCAACCGCATGTCCTGGTCGCTCGGCAGACTCATCGAGGAGCAAAAGGAAAAGGAGCGCATGCAGAGCGAACTAAGCATCGCGCAGGAGGTGCAGGCAAACCTCTTCCCGCAGGCCTCCGTTCGCGTGCCATCGCTCCAACTGCACGGCATCTGCCGCCCCGCCCGCACGGTCTCCGGCGACTACTACGACTTCCTCGTCTTCCACGACGACAACGACAACTCGCGAAAGATCACCGGCCTCGGCCTCGCCCTGGGCGACATCAGCGGCAAGGGAATCTCGGCCGCGCTCCTCATGGCAACGCTGCACTCCGCCGTGCGCGCCTACCGTCTCGCCAGCGAAGAGCTCTACGGCGACACCGCCCGCGCACTCACCCACCAGGAGTCGCTCGAGTGCGGCGAACTCTTCGAATCGCCCGCCCGCATCCTGTCCCTGCTCAACAAGCACCTCTACCGCTCCACCCAGCCGGAAAAGTACGCCACCCTCTTCCTTGCGCACTACGACGACGCCAGTGGCCGGCTTACCTACTCCAACGCAGGGCAGCTACCGCCCTTCATCCTCAAACGCGACGGCCGGGTCATACGGCTAGACAAGGGCGGCACCGTAGTCGGCCTCATGGACGGCATGCACTACGAGCAGGAAACCGTCACACTCGACACCGGCGACCTGCTCATCGCTTACTCCGACGGCGTCACCGAACCCGAGAACGACTTCGGCGAGTTCGGTGAGGACCGCCTGCTTGAGGTCGTCCGCGAACACCGCGACCAGCCCCTCGAAGTCATCTCGCATGAGGTGATGGCGGCGCTCGACGCATGGATCGGCGGCGGCGAACAGCCGGACGACATCACCCTCGTACTCGCCCGCAAGATGTAATCAGTCTCGCCCGGTTCTACCCCTCAGTAACGGACGGCGCAGGCTGAGCGACCGTGGGATCGTGCGGCCCCTGCATCACAAACGTGCTCGTCGGCATGCCCAGCGGAATGCCTTCCTGATCGAATCGCTGCAGGATCCGGCGGCGCAGTGCACGCAAAATCCCATCCTTCTGGTTCGCCTTCACTCGAATATTCACGGGATAGATCACTTCGCGACCGTTGATCTTGTCTACCCCAAGAATGTCCGCATCAGCGATCGCCACATCCTTGAACGCCGGTTCGCTGCGGACCTCCGCCGCAATCTCCCGCAGCAGCGCCGTCACCCGGTCCGGGTCCGCCGAAGCATCCACCGATACCGAAAGGGAAGCCACCGAGAACTCGCGCGACAGGTTCGATACCGTTGCAATCTGCGAGTTGGGAATAAAGTACTGCGTGCCGTCGCCATCCCGCAGCGTCGTCGCGCGCAGTGATAGATCTTCCACCGTTCCCGTCAGGCCCGCCAGCTTCACCACGTCGCCCACATTGAATTGGTCTTCGATCAGGATGAAGATGCCGTTCAGCATGTCCTTGAACAGCGACTGCGCGCCAAACGAGATGCCAAGCCCCACCACTCCCGCCGACGCCAGCAGCGGCTTTAGATCAATGTTGAACAGCGGCAGGATCTGCAGCAGGGCAATGAAACCGATCAATCCGTAACAACTGGCTCGCAGAATTGCCGCCACGGTGCGCAGTTGCGACGCCCGAGGACTCCGGCCGGCATACGCGTCCGCAATGCGGCGCATACGGTTCACGAAGAAAGCCACGATCCGCTGCAGGACAAACGAGACCAGCAGGATCACCAGGATCTTCGGAGCGTCGTGGCGGACAAAGTCCACAATGTCCACGTGCCAGCTATGGCCCAGCTCCTTAAAGCTGGCATCGGGCGGTGTGGTCGGAACAAACAATGTCATAAGCGGTGTGAAAAGCATGCGCGAGCTCCTGCCGGCTTCAGAGTTATGATCTTGGGGCAGAGCCCTTACCCCAAACATTGTCGCAGGCCGACCGCTCCGCATCGACCGAAAGGGAACCCCTATGCATCGGCACACTCTTGGCAACGCCATCGGGATCGCCTCTTTGTATCTCGTCGCCTCGTCGACAAGCGGCCAGGGGCGGGGCGTCGCCACCCCTCCACCGCAAGTCATAGCGCCACTGCCAAGCGTCTACGAAAGCGCGCCCTCCAGCAGTGACCCCGGTAGCTCACCTTCCGTGCTTCTGCTCGAACGGTTCAAGGCGAAGCGGCGGCTCACAGAGCGGAAACAGGCAATCGAACAAGCCGCCTTGCTGCAGAGCATGACGGAGCAGTTCCAGAAAGACACCGCAACCCATCAGGAACTCACGACAGCAGACCTCAAACGCCTGCATGAGATCTCGCGTCTCGCAAAATCCATTCAGGGCAAGCTGGAGGACTGATCAACATGCGCGCATCCTTTCTCGCAGCTCCCACGCTCCTTCTCACACTCAATGCTCCCGCCCAGGCACAACCGGTGCACCCGCCCTCCGTACAGCAAAACGCCGCCACGGTAAGTGCGCCCGCCACAACAGAGCGCCAGAAGAAACTCAACGATCAGGCGCAGCGTCTCTCCGCCCTCGGCCGGCAGATTCACGAATCCGTTGGCAACATGAAGGGCGGCGAGATCTCCGCCACAGCCATCAAGCAGATTCGTGAGCTCGAGAAGCTTGCGAACACCATGAAGGACGAAGCTCCAAAATAGGCTCCAGGTTTTCGCAGCCGCATAGCATCTAACGCAACATCCGCTTCACCATTCACCTCGCAGCGCGTTACATCGCAGCGCCACACACACAGGAGGGGCAGCAGCATGAAGGCATCACACCTCGTACGTCCTGCTGTCATTTCCACCGTGCTGTTGACGGCGGTGTCGCTGGGAATCGTTTTGCCCTCTCCTTCGACTGCCTTCGGACAGGCGAACAGCTACCCCAACATGCGGCAGAATCAGACGCCCAGCAACATCCCCAACAACGGGCGCGGCATGGATCCTTCCAGGCCCGGGAACTCCACCTACCCCCTTGATTCTTCGGTGTCGCCCGACTTTCCAAAAGAGATCGTCACGCGCCGCGAAGCCGCTCGCAAACTGGAACGGAAGAGGCGTATGGTGGACAGCGCCAATCGGCTGCTGGAGTTGACGGAGCAGTTGAGGGCGCAACTTGCGACACGGGAAGCAACGCCCGAAGACGCAAAGCGACTCGACGACATCGCCAGGCTGGCGCGATCGGTGAAGGACCAGATGCGGGATTGATTTGCTCGCCTGGCGGTGCCGCATGTCGGCTGCAAACTGCCGGCACGGACTGTTTTGGATGGTGTGGGATGTTGAACCTTGTTCGTATGTCGAAGGTCGTTCTTACCGTGACGCTCCTGATAGCTACTGCTCACGCGCAGCAGCGCTTCACGGGGACAGCACAGGTCCCGGAGCACGCACGTGCCGAGATGGTCGCGCAGGATCGCCAGAAAAAGATGCTAGCCGACGCTGACCAACTGCTGGCGATGGCGCAGCAGCTTAAAACCGCGGTCGATCAGACCAAAAAGGACGAACTCTCCGTCCAGGTCATCAAGCAAGCCGACCAGATCGAGAAACTCGCGAAGTCGGTCAAAGACCGCATGAGGCAATAGACCAGGGTTGGCGACGGTCACGGCCGATAGGCAAGTGCGGCTGCGGCATTCACCACGCCGTACGCCATCGAGGCGGTCGGCACCGCGGAAGCTCGCACCGCAGCCAGTACCGTTGCAGCACTCCACTCCGGATGCGCCGCGCGAACCAGTGCCACAACTCCCGCAGCCAGCGGCGCACTCGCGCTGGTGCCGAGCGCCTGCACATACGGCACATGGCCCAGGTTGAAGCACCCTTCGGAGTGATTCGCGTCCGTCGGCACGCCGTCCACCGTATTCGGCTGACCGTTGCTGCACGCTCCGCGCACCCATCCGGAGACGCTCTCGTCGCCGCCCGCCGGATAGCTGCCGCCGGGTGCGCCCACCGCATGCAGCGGCGCTCCCAGGTTGCTGTAGTACGCCAGGGTCGGAACGCCCGCAACGCACGTGGCGTTCGTCACCAGGTTTTGCGCACAATCGGGATTCGTTGAGGCGACCACGGCCAGTACATCTCGGGACTGCGCCGGCAGCGCCAGATACCTCGTGTTGGTGAAGTCGAAGGCATCGTTGCCCGCGGCAGCCACCACCACGGCTCCTGCGTCGGCAGCCGCGTGTGTCACGCGGTCAAAGCTCGCCTTCAGCCCAGCCGCGTCGCCGCTGTACAGGTCCAGCGTCACACTCATACTCATCACAATCACGTCCGCCCGTTGCGCAATGGCGTCTTCCACGCCCTGCAACACCCACGACAGCAAGCCGGAAGCCTGTCCCGCATTGCACTGCGCCGCCGTCGAGTTGCCGTCCCCAGGCATGCGCTGCATCACCTTGATATTCAGCAGCACCGCCTCGGGCGCTACGCCTACCATTCGCCCCGTGCCGCTTCCCGCCGCACCCGCAGCCAGCGACGCCACCCAGGTTCCGTGACCGCTCTGGTCCTGGGGCGAACCGTCATCGCATACGCTCGGCTGCACGGCCTGGTTGATCTCCGTCATGCTCAGCGCCAGGTTCGGAGCAATATCCGGGTGGGCGCGATCGACACCGCTATCCAGAATCGCAATGCGAACACCCTTGCCGGTTGTCGTCGCCCACGGTCCGGCGACGCCACTTCCGGCAACGCCACCGCCCATCGCTCCCACGGCACGAACCGCCCAGCCCTGCGCCGAGTCGCGATAGAAGCTGTCGGCGCCATCATCTCGCGGCGTGGCGCGCGGCACATTGGCACGCAGGATCGGGGCCGTTCGCGTCGCCGATGACCCGTCCGTCTCCAACCGAGTCACAACACTCGAAGCAGTCACCACCCGGTCCTCGACGACGAATTCCACTCTTGGGTCCAGCTTCAGGGCAGACTCAGCCGCGCTCGTCCCCGTCAGGAGTGCAGTGCCCAGCCGCTCGTGCCGTCGCAGCAGGTGTCCGCCGGCACGGACGGCTGCGCCCTCCGCATCCCCGGGAATACTGCCGTTGCGGTAGATCACCAGGAGTCGATGGACGCCATTCACGCTGGCGGCCGTCGCAGACACAGTCTGCCCATGCACGTCAGGTCGCACCAGCGACACCGTCGTGATGGTGAAGAAGAGGTAGAGAACCGCCCTTCGCAAGCTGGAGATCGAGAACATTTGAAAGCCTCACCTGGTCTGTGCAATCCGCTCGCAGCAGCCGGACAGGCGACACCTTTCAGCGTCTGGCCCCGGATCTGCCACGGGGTCCTTATCGGCGCGCCGTTCGCAAGCTTGAAGCAGGCGTCGTCCCCGCGTGATGCACGGCGGACGCTACCGCTTTACAATCAGCAGGGAACGCCGTGACGTGGTGACGGCGGACCAGGATCTTAGGACAAGGGCAACAGCATGGCAGCGCGCACCACGACAGCAGGGACGACAAAGGCAGAGAGTGCGCTTGGATCCCTTACGGGAGAAGAGCTGATCCACTTCTATCGGCTGATGTACCTGTCGCGGAAGACCGACGACCGCGAAATCCTGCTGAAGCGCCAGCAGAAAATCTTCTTCCAGATCTCCTGCGCCGGCCACGAAGCCCTTCTGGTAGCCGCCGGTCTCGCACTGAAGCCAGGCTATGACTGGTTCTTCCCGTACTATCGTGACCGGGCGCTATGCCTGGCACTCGGGCAGACGGTCACCGACCAGCTTCTACAGGCCGTAGGCGCAGACGACCCCGGCAGCGGCGGACGCCAGATGCCGTCCCACTGGACCAGCAAGCCGATCCACCTTATGTCGCCATCCTCAGCGACAGGCACCCAGTGCCTGCACGCCGTCGGCTGTGCCGAGGCCGGCATCTACTTCACGGATCATCCCGACGCTGCCGCTGGCGAATACGGCGCGGGGGACTACCGCAAGTTCAAAGACGTCAGTTTCGAGTCCGACGAGGTCGTCTACACCTCCATCGGCGAAGGCTCCACCTCGCAGGGCGAGTTCTGGGAGGCGCTGAACACCGCCTCGAACAACCGCCTGCCGGTCATCTTCGTCGTGGAAGACAACGGCTACGCCATCTCCACGCCCGTCGAAGCCAACACGCCGGGTGGCAACATCTCGCGGCTCGTCGCGAACTTCCCAAACTTTCACTTCGCCGAGATCGACGGCACCGATCCCATCGCCAGCTATGAAGCGATGAGGGAGGCGGTCGCCTACTGCCGCGCTCGCAAGGGCCCCGCGCTGGTCCACGGCCACGTCATCCGCCCGTACTCGCACGCACTCAGCGATGACGAGCGCTGGTACCGGCACCCCTCAGAGCTTGAAGCCGACGCCCTGCGCGATCCGCTTGGTCGCACCGAAGCACTCCTTCTCCGTGAAGGCTTCCTGACCGAAGAGGCTCTGGACAAACTCAAGCGCGCAGTCGACGACGAAGTCCGCGCAGCGGCCGACGTCGCACTGGGCGCTCCACTCCCGCTCGTCGCCAACATCACGAAGCACGTCTATTCCGAAGACCTGAAGCCGACCGACGCAGTCTTCGCGACGGAACCCAAGCTCGAAGACGCCGTCGACCACACCATCGCGGACCTGATCAACCACACCCTCCGCGACGAAATGCGGCGCGATCCGCGCATCATCGTCTTTGGCGAAGACGTCGCCGACGCGACACGCGACGAACATCTGAAGACCGGCACCTTGAAGGGCAAGGGCGGTGTCTTCAAGATCACCGCGGGCCTGCAGACAGAGTTCGGCTCCGACCGCGTCTTCAACTCGCCGTTGGCTGAAGCCAACATCGTCGGTCGCGCCATCGGCATGGCCTCACGCGGCCTGAAGCCCGTCGTAGAAATTCAATTCTTTGATTACATCTGGCCTGCCATGCACCAGATGCGGAACGAGTTATCCGTCTTCCGCTGGAGATCGAACGGCAACCACTCATCACCTCTGGTGATCCGTGTCCCCATCGGCGGCTACCTCACCGGCGGATCGCTCTATCACTCTCAGTCCGGTGAGAGCATCTTCACGCACACGCCCGGCGTGCGCGTCGTCATGCCATCCAACGCGCTCGATGCGGCAGGTCTGCTGCGCACAGCGATCCGGTGCGATGATCCCGTCCTCTTCCTGGAACACAAGCGCCTCTACCGCGAGGCCTACGGCCGCGCCCCTTATCCAGGACCGGAGTACGCCATCCCGTTCGGCAAGGCAAAGACCGTCAAGACTGGTACCGACCTCACCGTCGTGACCTACGGCGCCGTGGTCCCGCGTGCCCTGCAGGCCGCGCAGAAGATCGAACGTGAGCAGGACATCAGCGTCGAAGTGATCGATCTGAGATCGCTCTCACCCTACGACTTCGAAGCCATCGCCGAGAGCGTCCGCAAGACAAATCGCGTCATCATCGCGCACGAGGACATGCGAAGCTGGGGCTTCGGTGCAGAACTCGCAGCACGCATTGCTGACGAACTCTTCCACGACCTCGACGCTCCAGTGCGCCGTGTCGCCGGCATGGACACCTTCGTGGCCTACCAGCCCGTCCTCGAAGATGCGATCCTCCCGCAGCCGGAAGATCTCTACCGCGCCATGGCAGAACTCGCAGCGTTCTAGCGCTTCGTTTCGCTTGGCATAAGATCACCTCGGAATGTGTCCTGCGCAACATTGCAGAGACCGTTGTGTTCCCACTGGAGTCCGGCGGCCTCGGCCGCCCCGAATCCAGCACCCGAGGTGTTTCATGGGCATCGCTCAACACCACTTTCGTCACATTCTCGCCGCGGCACTCTGTGGCAGCTTCGTCTTCAGCGCACCCCTGAGTGCGATCGCTGCGACAAAATCTGCCTCGACGCCCGCTGCTCGTCCGCTCGACAAGGACGCGCGAGCCAATCTGCTACTGAATCGATTCACTTTCGGTCCAACGCAGGCAGATTTGGCCTCTGTACGCGCACTTGGCGTGGACAATTGGCTCGAACGGCAGCTCCAGCCGCAGTCCATAAACGACAGTGCTTTCGAGGCAAGACTCGACGTCTACCCGGCCCTCCGCATGACACAAAGCGACCGCATGCGCCGCTATCCGGAACCAGCAATGCTGCGCCAGATCGCTAAGACTGGCGTGCTTCCCAATGACCCGGAACTACGCGCCATCGTAGGCGACCAGGTCGAGTTCTACCAGATGGTTCGCGAGAACAAATCAAAGGCAGACGCCACTAAAAACGGCAACACAGACGCAACGATGATGAACGGCTCCATGCAGAATGTAGCCGCGCAAACAGCCGCGCAAGCACAGGCTCAGGCCGCCGTCGCGAACCTCGAACAGGCCACTCCTGCCATGCCCAAAGCAGCAGTTGATTCGCTGGTCTCGCTGTCGCCAAACGATCGCTACGGCCGCCTCCTCAGCATGCCGCCGGCAGACCTCATCGCGCTACGCAAAGGCGCCAAGGGCCCACTGGAAGCGAAGATCACCGATGGAATGACACCACTCCAAAAGGAAACGCTGCTCGCACTTTCCGGAACAAACCGCATGATCAACGCGGAGACGCAGGGCTCGCGTCTGCTGCGTGACATCTACTCGCAGCGACAGCTCGAGGCGGTCATGACCGACTTCTGGCTGAACCACTTCAACGTCTTCGTCGGCGCCAACGGGCAGATACCAAGTGTGCTGCCGGAGTACGAGCAGACGATCCGCGCGAACGCCCTCGGTAAGTTTGAAGACCTGCTGGTTGCAACCGCGCAAAGCCCGGCGATGCTGATGTATCTGAACAACGCCACAAGCATGGGACCGAACTCGATTGCGGCAGAGCGGGCGAAGAAGAATGCCAAGAACAAACAGGACCTTGGGCTGAATGAGAACTACGCGCGCGAAGTGATGGAACTGCACACACTAGGCGTGACGGGTGGCTACACCCAGAAGGACGTGACGGAACTCGCGAAGGTCTTCACCGGCTGGACACTCGATCGTCCCTACGATGGTGGCGCATACAACTTCAACATGAACCGGCACGAGCCGGGACCGAAGACGGTATTGGGCAAGACCATCCAGCCCACCGGAGAAGAAGAGGGCTACCAGGCGCTGCACATGCTCGCTACCAGCCCTGCCACTGCGCACTTCATCTCGACCGAGATCGCGCAACGCTTCGTCAGTGACAATCCACCGCAGGCCATGGTCGATCGCATGGCGAAGGCCTTCCTCTCGAGCAATGGCGATATCAGGCAGGTGCTTCGCGCGATGATCCATTCGCCCGAGTTCTTTACGACGACAACGGTGAACGCCAAGCTGAAGACGCCGCTGGAGTACGTCACGAGCGCAGTGCGAGCGAGTGGGGCGGATGTCTCGAATCCGTTGCCATTGATCCAGTCGCTGCAGCAGCTCGGGATGCCTCTGTACGGATGCCAGCCGCCGACCGGTTATAAGTGGGATGAAGCGACGTGGCTGTCCTCGTCTGCATTGGTTAACCGCATGAACTTCGCGTTGTCGCTCTCGACGAATCGCATCGGCGGAGCGACCGTGGACTGGATGCCCGCGCTAACAAATGGAACGCCAATGATCCGTCCAGTTTCGCTGACTACGGGATCGGGTGCGGCAGATCCAGAAGCGATCCGTAAAGAATCACTGCTGGAATCGCGGTTGTTTGAGGTACCGGTGAGCGCTCAGACTCGCACCGCGGTGATCACGCAAGGGAACGATGCCACTGCGCAGCAGGCAGCACAGCAGTTCTCCGCGAACGGCACCCGCGTCCTAACGGATGCGGAGAAGCAGGCACAGCAGCAGGATCGTCTGGACATGATGGTGGCCGGTAAGGTGAAGGGGCCTCTGCCGCAGAAGGGCATGGCACAACCACGCGGTCTGGGCGCGGCCGTGATCAAAGCAGGACCGCCTCCCGCAGATAAGCAGGCCGCCGCAATGGCTGGGCTGTTGCTTGGCTCGCCTGAGTTTCAACGGAGATAGAAATCCGCTGACCCGGGTGATCTCTATCTCCACGATGCGCCGAAATGGCGTAGCTCTGACAGAACGAAGTTTGATGGGTTGGGTTGATAGCAGTGGGTAAGTCGCCGGTCAGACCGGCGGAGGATATCGGAATGTTTTCTCGTCGGGCATTTGTTCGGGGTGGCGCGTTGGCGCTTGTCGGTACGGCAGCTGTGCCAGGCTTTCTTGTTCGCAGTGTGATGGCGGAACAGGCTACGGCGCAGGCGAATGGCAAGAAGCTTGTTGTCCTGTTTCAGCGTGGCGCCGCTGATGGCTTGAACATTGTTGTGCCCTACAAGGAAAAGAACTACTACGCGATGCGGCCGTCGATCGCGCTGCAACCGAACGAGGTGCTCGATCTGGACGGTCAGTTCGGCTTCCACCCTGCGATGGCTCCTCTACTGCCGCTCTTCAAGCAGGGACATCTTGCGGCGATCCACGCAGTGGGTTCGCCTGACACGACGCGGTCGCACTTCGACGCGCAGGACTACATGGAAAGCGGCACACCCGGCATCAAGAGCACGCAGGATGGATGGCTGAACCGCGCACTGCAGGCAGAGCGAGTCGATCCGAAGGCGATGAGTGCCTTCCGAGCCGTAGCCCTTGGTACGCAAGTTCCGCGTACTCTGCAGGGACGTCTGCCAGCAGTCGCAGTCGCGAACGTTGCGAACTTCTCAGTCGGCGGTCAGGGAGCGCAGGGTGTGGCAGCATCCGCAGCATTCCAGGCCATGTACGCGGGGACGAACGATCGCATCCTGAGCGGTGAAGGTCAGGAGACGTTCGAAGCGGTGAGGATGTTGAAGGCGACCGATCCCGCTCACTATCAGCCGGCGAACGGCGTCGTGTATCCAAACTCGCCATTTGCCAACAACCTGAAGCAGATTGCTCAGTTGATGAAGGCTAATCTTGGCGTGGAAGCAGCATTCGCGGACATCGGCGACTGGGACACACACCAGGCGCAGGGCAGCGTGAACGGCCGACTTTCCAATCGCCTGAAGGAATTCAGCGAGGCGATCGCCGCCTTCTGGAACGACATGGGGCAGGACGCGGAGCACATCACTCTGATCACCATGAGTGAGTTCGGACGCACTGCACGCCAGAATGGCACAGGTGGAACCGATCACGGACATGGCAACGTGATGTTCGTTCTGGGCGGCAGCATCAAGGGTGGCAAAGTTTACGGCCAGTGGCCAGGACTGGATGATCACCAGTTGAATGAGGGGCGCGACCTGGCCATTACGACGGATTTCCGGCAGGTGCTTGGCGAGGCGGCGTATCACGCACTGGGCACGCGTGATCTGAGTTCCGTCTTCCCAGGTGGTGCTGTGACGCCTGCGCAGTTCCTGCGTTTCGCGTAGCAGTCAGATTCGCAACACGTGTCTTTGAAAATGACGTGACATTCGGAAAGAAGGAGTAATGTATCTCATTGTGGATGGTGTACATAATTTGATTCCACCGAAAGTCCACAGCGGACAGCGCAACCTTTCAACCGTGACTGCGTCTTATCCGTTGTAGTCAGCAATACGCCGGGGTCACCCTTCTACGACCCTGGTTTCACCTATCCGCACCAAATCTTCCCACCTTTATATGTAAGGCCTCCGGAACATCGGAGGCCTTCACTTCTTGTGCACGTAAGGAGCAATTGTTTCATTTGTGTGAATCGAGTATTCCAAGAAGATCGCTGCCGGTAAGTCGCAAGAAGAGTCGTCGGTGGTCGCGTCATTGGAATCGTTCGGTCAGCCAGGAAACGCAGCCGCGACAGCGTTTGCTATTCCCAGCCGAGACGGCTGTCCAGCGAGATAGGCCCCGCGCCGAAAGCCATCACGATAAAAGAGAGGGCCATGCAGGTAAGCGGGTACTTCGAGGCGCCGTAGGAAGGGAATGTGACTTTGGCGATCGCAACGATAAGGATGAGGGTGTTCAGACCGCCGAAGAAGCGTGTGAAGAGTCCTGCAAGAAGGCAAAAGCCGCCTAGAAACTCTCCGAGCGCTGCGATGGTGCCCAGCCACGCCGGCATGCCAAGCGTGAGGACGTAGGCGTTCCAATGTTCGATGGCGGCAAAGGTGTTGTTGCCGTGAAAGCCGCCGTGGGGGATGATCTTGGTGTAACTGGCCGATACCAGCGCGCAACCCAGCACGATGCGCAGTATGAGCAGGGCAAAGGGCTGTAGACGATCAAAGAATCGGGCCATGGACGAACACCTCTTTCGTTCAGGCTATGTCGACATAGCGCGATTCTTCGTTCTATTTTGCCGAGGGCACCTGCGGTGTCAGTACCGGGATAGAGGCACCGGGCAGGTTGCTGTCCAGAAAGCGCGTCAGCGCGGCCTTCTCGGCTGCTTCATCGTGTGTCGGGACTTCCACCGTCAGCTTGGGATCGGCAGCGGTCTGATAGACAGCCTTGCGTGCGCCGTCTGCCTGGCCGACGGTGTAAAGCAGCTTTGGAGTAGTGACGTGCTTCAGACCTTCCAGCGAGAAGTTGTCGTGAAAGACGAGGCTCAGCGGAAAGAGGTGGCTGCGCGGATCGTGTGCAACGCGGGCGCGGACAGTGGGATCGGCGTTGTAGGCGATCAGGCCGCCACCGGGACCGTAGTTCTGGAGGAGCTTCACAGCCAGCGAGACGCCGGTACCACTGCCGAAGAGGATCACGTGGTCGGGTGCGATGTGGCGGGTGCTGGTGAGGTACTCCCAGGCGGATACTGCGTCGGCCTGCATGCGGTCTTCGCTGGGGTGAGGACGCTGGGCGCTGTTGCCGTAACCGCGGTAGTCGAAGGCGAGGACGTTCAGTCCGAGGTCACGCAGCATGGCAATCTGTGTGCCGTCCGCAGCATCGAGCTGGCCGTCACCACCGCGTAGGTAAAGGGCGGCAAAATTGGCCCGAGAAGAGCTGCCGGGTACGCCAATCCATTCGCCAGCAAGTTGCGGTTCGCCGGCGCCGTTAGGTCCGAAGTGAATCTTCTCCGAGACGAGGCGTGTCCCGCCATTGGCAAGTCGTGTTGGATGCAGTACAAGCTGCCACGATCCCATGTAAAAGAGCAGCCCAAGCGCGAGATAGCTGCAAAACAGCCCAAGCACGATGAAGACACCAAGCATGCGGACGAGCCAGCGCGGGTCGACGACCTCGACCGTCTTCGGAGGTGACGATTGGGCAGGGCGGGATGACGTAGCGCGAGGCTGTGACTTGGGCGAGGTCTTGGGTTGCTGGGCCATTGCAGGCTCCATGGTAGCGCGGCGGATGTTGAGGGTGCGGAGGGAGCTGTCGCTGCATCCAATCACGAAACGACAAAAGGGAGTAGGGAATGGCGCAGTGGGTTCGTTTGTGCGCGGTGGAGGAAGCGCCGCAGCCGGGAAAGGTGATGCAGCTGGAGGCCCAGGGCGTGGATGTTTGCCTGGCGAATGTGAACGGCGCTTTGAGCGCGATGGACAACTGGTGTCCTCACCGTCGTGGCCCGTTGGGTGAGGGATGGGTCGAGGGAGATCGCGTGGTCTGTCCGTGGCACGCGTGGGGCTTTGAAGTGACGACCGGCAACTGTCCGGAGGAGCATGCGCACGTCGACATTTTCCCTTTGAAAACGGAGGGCGGAGACGTGCTGGTGGACATTACATAGGTATGCCAGAGAGTGGATTCACACACTTCTCTTCAGGAAGCTTCGACTTGATGCTGTGTCATGGGGCTAACGCTGATAGAATCGATTGAATCCACTCCAGTAGGAGAGGCAATGCAAGCTATCCTCGCGCTCGAAGACGGGCGCATCTTCCGCGGTAAAGGCTTCGGCGCCCCTGCCGAATGTTCCGGGGAAGTCGTTTTCAACACTGCATTGACCGGTTATCAGGAGATCTTCACCGATCCTTCTTATGCCGGACAGATCGTTGTTCTCACCAATCCGCAGATTGGAAATTACGGCACCACGCCGAATGATGCTGAGAGCACCAAACCCTATATTGAAGGCCTGGTGACACGGGAGTTTTCTCCGGTGTCCAGCAACTGGCGCTCAACGCAGGTGACCGACGAATACCTTGAGAAGTACAACGTGCCCGTGATCGCGGAAGTCGACACGCGCGCTATCGTGCGGCATCTGCGTGCGAATGGCGTCATGCGTGGCGTTATCTCCACGAAGGTGACGGACGTTGACGTGCTCGTAGCCAAGGCTCGCGCCATTCGCAAGATGGATGGGACGGATCTCGCGTCTGTTGTGAGCACGAAGACCCCTTACGAGTTTTCAAGCGCCAGCGCCGCAAACGAAACAGGCGACAAGTTTCTGCCGGCCTCGATCAGCACGGATGGCAAGCAGATGCATGTGGTCGCGTATGACTTCGGCATCAAGCAGAACATCCTGCGTATGCTGGCTCGCGAGAACTGCCGCGTGACGGTAGTGCCTGCGAAGACCTCTGCAGCAGAAGTGCTGGCGATGAATCCTGATGGCGTCTTCTTCTCGAATGGTCCCGGAGATCCTGAGCCGCTGGATTATGCGCAGAAGAACGTGCAGGATCTGGCCGGAAAGACGCCGATGTTCGGCATCTGCCTGGGCCATCAGATTTTTGGCCTGGCACTTGGCGGCAAGACCTACAAGCTGAAGTTCGGCCACCATGGAGCGAACCACCCCATCAAGAATCTTGAGACGGGTAAGGTCGAGATCACCTCGCAGAACCACAACTATGCGGTCGATCCGGAAACACTGGACGACGCGACGGTTGCGGTGACGCACACCAACCTGAACGACGGTACGGTTGCTGGCTTGAAGCACAAAGAACATCCGATGTTCAGCGTGCAGTATCACCCCGAGGCAAGCCCCGGTCCGCACGATTCGCATTACCTGTTCAAGGACTTCCGCAAGATGATGGATGAGTGGAAGAAGTAATCAAAAGGGGCATCCTGAGGATGCCCCTTTTCATGAGAGCTTGTGTGTTTTGCCAGGCGAGTGAGAGAGAAGAGATAGATGCCACGCAGGAATGACATCGCAAAGATTCTGGTAATCGGCTCCGGTCCGATTGTCATTGGCCAGTCGGCCGAGTTCGATTACAGCGGCACCCAGGCGTGTAAGGCGCTGAAGGCTGAAGGCTACGAGGTGGTGCTGGTCAACAGCAATCCAGCGTCCATCATGACGGACCCGGAGGTCGCAGACCGCACGTACGTCGAGCCTCTGACACCGAAGTACGTGGAGGAGATTCTCCGCGTAGAGAGTGAACTTCTTAAAGAGAGCGGTCGCTCCGGTGTCTTCGCGTTGCTGCCGACAGTCGGTGGCCAGACGGCGCTGAACCTCGCTGTCGATATGGCGGATGCGGGCACGCTCGACAAGTACAACGTGGAGTTGATCGGCGCGAAGCTGGACGCGATCAAGAAGGCCGAAGACCGTCTGTTGTTCAAGGACGCGATGAACAAGATCGGCCTCGACATGCCGCGTTCCGCCCTGGTGAACAACCTGCGTGACGGCCTGGACTTTACGCAGAAGATCGGTTTCCCCGCGGTTATTCGCCCCTCCTTCACGCTGGGCGGATCGGGCGGCGGTATCGCCTACAACCGTGAAGAGCTGACGGAGATTCTGTCGCGCGGTCTGGATCTTTCTCCCGTCGGCGAGTGCCTGCTGGAAGAGTCTGTACTCGGCTGGAAGGAGTATGAGCTTGAGGTTGTGCGTGATCTAGCGGACAACGTCATCATCATCTGTTCCATTGAAAACTTCGATCCCATGGGCGTTCACACGGGCGACTCCATCACCGTTGCGCCCGCGCAGACGCTGACCGATCGTGAGTACCAGTGCATGCGCGATGCGGCCATCCGTGTCATCCGTGAGATTGGTGTGGAGACCGGCGGCAGCAATGTGCAATTCGCCGTGAATCCTGCGAACGGCCGCATGACCGTCATCGAGATGAACCCGCGCGTGTCGCGTTCGTCCGCGCTGGCTTCAAAGGCGACGGGCTTCCCGATCGCAAAGATCGCGGCTCGCCTGGCGGTTGGCTACACGCTGGATGAGTTACAGAACGACATCACGAAGGCGACGCCGGCCTGCTTTGAGCCGACAATCGACTACGTCGTCGTAAAGATTCCGAAGTGGCAGTTCGAGAAGTTTCCGGGCGCCGATGAGTCGCTTGGACCGCAGATGAAGTCGGTCGGCGAAGTGATGGCTATCGGCCGGACCTTCAAAGAAGCGATGATGAAAGCCGTCCGCTCCCTAGAGACGGGCAAGAAAGCATCGGCTGCGGACATCGAGCCGCGCCGCCTGACGCAGCGTCTGGTCACTGCGCATCCTGAGCGGTTGACCTACGTGCGTTACGCCTTTGAGCGGGGCATGACGGTGCGCGAAGTTGCGCGCCTGACCGGCATGGATCCCTGGTTCCTCTTCCAGGTGAAGCAGATCGTCGATGAGATCAAGTCGACCGCTGGCAACAGCATCGACACCATCACGGAAGACGAGCTGCGCACGGTCAAGCGCATGGGCGTCAGCGATGACATCCTTGCGGCATCGTGGGGTCTTGAAGGGAAGGACGCTGCAGCACCGGTGCGTGCATTGCGCGAGAAGATGGGCGTCATGCCCGTCTACAAGCTGGTGGACACATGCGCGGCCGAGTTCGAGAGCTACACGCCCTACCTGTACTCCAGCTACGACGAAGAGGATGAGGCGGCACCGACGGATCGCAAGAAGATCATAATCCTGGGCAGCGGACCGAACCGCATTGGCCAGGGCATTGAGTTTGATTACTGCTGCTGCCACGCGGCGTTCGCGTTGCGCGAGGATGGCTACGAGACCATCATGGTCAACTGCAATCCGGAGACAGTTTCGACCGACTATGACACCAGCGATCGTCTCTACTTTGAGCCGCTGACCTTCGAAGACGTTCTTGCGGTCTACAAGCATGAGGCTTCGGGTGGTGCAGACATCGGCATGATCGTGCAGTTCGGTGGTCAGACGCCGCTGAACCTGTCGCTGCCGCTGAAGGCGGCGGGAGTGCCCATCATCGGAACCTCGCCCGAATCAATTGAGCTTGCAGAAGATCGCAAGCGCTTCCAGAAGCTGATCGAAGACCTGAAGATCCCGCAGCCTGCGGGCGTGCTCGCAACCAGCGTCGCTGAAGCTCTTGCCGGCGCGAACAAGATCACCTATCCGGTTCTCGTGCGGCCCAGCTTCGTGTTGGGTGGACGCGCGATGGTCATCGCGTATGACGATGCAGCGATCGTGCAATACATGAACACGGCGATCGAGTATTCGCAGGAGCGGCCAGTGCTGATCGACCACTTCCTCGAAGACGCGACCGAGGTCGATGTCGACGCCCTCTGCGATGGCAAGGATGTCATCATCGCGGGCATCATGCAGCACATCGAGGAGGCCGGCATTCACTCGGGCGATTCGTCCTGTGTACTGCCGGCGGTTGATTTGACGGAAGACGTTCTCAATCAGATCCGTCGCTATACGCGGCAGCTTGCGCTGGCGCTGAACGTGATCGGCCTGTGCAACATCCAGTTCGCCATCCAGCGTGGCATCGTCTACGTCATCGAAGTGAATCCGCGTGCTTCGCGCACGGTGCCCTACGTGTCTAAGGCGACGGGCGTCCCGCTGGCGAAGATTGCATCGCGCCTGATGACGGGCCGCACGTTGAAGGAACTGCTGCCGGCGGAACTCGCAAGCGGCAAGGACCTAGGCACAGGCGACCACTACTTCGTGAAGTCGCCGGTCTTCCCGTGGGGTAAGTTCCAGGGTGTCGATCCTGTTCTCGGACCGGAGATGCGCTCGACGGGTGAAGTCATGGGTGTTGCCGAGACCTTCGGCGAGGCCTTCGCCAAGGCGCAGATCGCTGCGGGACAGAACCTGCCGACAAAGGGCACAGTCTTCCTGAGCGTGAACGATCACGACAAGGAAACGCTTGTGCCTCTGGCGAAGCAGTTTGTCGAGATGGGCTTCCACCTGGTCGCAACGCACGGCACTGCCGATGTGTTGTCGACGGCGGGCCTGCAGGTCGAGCGTGTGCATAAGGTGAAGGAAGGCCGGCCTAACGTGGTCGACTTCATCAAGGGCGAACGCATTCAACTGATCGTGAACACGCCGCGCGGACAGGATACGTTCTTCGACGAAAAGGCGATTCGCCGGGCCGCAGTGCTGGCCCGCATCCCGACGATCACCACGGTCGCAGCAGCGCGCGCTGCTGCCGAGGGTATCGCGTCACTGCAGGGCGGAAGCGTCACGGTTTACAACCTGCAGGAGCTGCATGCGTCACGAGAGACGGCGAAGGTCTAACTCGCTCGTCTCCTCAACACAACGAAAGGCCTCCGATTCGTCGGAGGCCTTTCGTGTTTCAAAGCGTTTGCATCAGTCCACGGCCGAGGTGGCAAGCCTCGCTCCGACGGAATAGCCGATAATCGAGAGTGGAATCCAGGCTCCGATGAGCACGCCGTCACCGCCCAGCATGCCGCTGTTGTGTGTGATGGAAAAGAAGGTTCGGTAAAGCCGCTCGATGAGGGTGCAGTGCTCGCAAAGACCGGGACCAGTCGGCAGATCAAGTACATAGACGCAGACGACGCCGAAGAAGAGTGCGCCGGAGATCCACACATAGCCTGCGATGCCGTCGGGATGTGTCCGCATAATGCCGTACGCTGCAAGCCCTGGAATCACGAAAGCGAGAATGGTGCACAGCATCTTCGGTGTCGCAGCATCCGGATCTACGTGTGCGCCCCAGAAGCCGGCCAGGATCGCGATGAGGACGACAACCGCAAGCAACGAGTGCAGAGCAAACCATCCAGCCTCCCGCAAGAGGTCGTTGGTGGTTTTATTGCCCCGGATTTCTACGGATTCCATCGCCTCTTACGTTAGCTGCTTCCCGGGCGCTTGCAAAGCGGAAACCGTAGTTGCGGAAGCGGTAACCGCGCCGTCACCACGACGCTCCCGCAACAGTGGCGATACCATGGGAGTATGTTGCTCGATGGAATTCATGTACCGCTGACGACGCCGTTTTACCCGGATGGCAGGCTGAACCTGCGCAAGCTGGAACACAATGTGCGGCGGCTGTCGCTGACCCCGGTGAGCGGCCTCTGCGCGCTTGGCAGCACGGGCGAGTCCGCATCATTGACCGACGAAGAACGCGCCCAGGTGTTGCGAACTGTTGGCGCCGAGGCTGCGAAAGAGAAAGTGTTGCTTGCCGGTATCGGGCTGCCCAGCGTTTTCGCATCGTTGGCGCTGGCGAAGGTCGCGGCAGAAGCTCGTTTCGATGCGGTGTTGGTGGAGGCGCCGATCGAGTATCGCAACCTGTTGTGGGAAGATGGCGAAGCGACGACGGCACTGTTCACCTACTTTGAAGCCATCGCGGATGCATCGCAATTGCCGGTGATCCTGGTGTCTGATCCAGCGCGGGTGGTGCTGCCGTCCGCTGCGATTGAACGTCTGAGCGGACATCCAAATGTCATTGGCTTGTTGGACTACTCGGCACACGTCAGCCGCGTCGTGCAGGTGCGTGAGTTGACCGCAAAGGTATCCCGCGCGGTAACCACCACCATCACCTTCACAGCTGCGACCGCTCGCATGTTGCATGTGCCGGAAGCTGCAGCAGCGGTCGGCGGCAGCTTTGTCAGCGCCGCTTCCTTGAGCGGTGCAACGGCAGGCGAAGCGGCCGTTGCGACAGCACCACCAGTGGCCGCGTTGAAGACACGTACAAAGCAGGTCGGATTCCAGGTGCTGTGGGGTGTGGCCGCAGGCGCCACCGAGGCTCTACATGCCGGTGCAGGCGGGCTGTTGATGCCAATCGCATCGGCTGTGCCGCAAGCTGCGTTTGAGGTGTGGGCTGCTTGGAAGGACGGCGACGCTTCCTTGATGAAGGAGAAACAGGGAAGGCTGGCAGTAGCGGAGCAGGGAATCGCGCCGTGGGATACGCCTGCAATCAAGGCGGGCAGTGAACTGTCAGGTTATTTTGGTGGCCGCCCAAGACTTCCGCTGCTGCCCGTCACAGGCGACCGCGCGGCGCAGATTGCAAACCTGCTGCGAGGCATGCGCTCCTAACGGGGCGGCACGGGCCTAGCGATTACGCGGGACGACCGTGATGCCGAGCGCGTTGAGCTTGCTGCGCGCAGCCACGGCCTCTTGCGAGTTGGGATAGCGCTGGATAAGGGACCGTAGTTCGCGCGCACCCGCGTCGGTCTGCTTCAGGGCCAGCAGCGACTCGCCCTTGCGTAATTGCGAGACAGGGATTTTCTGATTGCCAGGATACTGCTCAATCACCTTGTCGTAGTTCTTCGATGCGGGTGCGAAGCGGCCTGCTTTGTAGTCGATCTCGCCCAGATAGAAATACGAATTCCCAGCGAGGTTTGAGTCGGGATAGAACTTGATGACGTCGGCGAATTCAGCCGACGCCAACGAGTACTTCGCCCCGTTAAAGTCAGTGAACGCGGTCAGGTAGAGGTCTTCGACTGGTGGCGCTGAAGACTTCGTGGGCAGACCAGCGCTGGCTGATGGCACTGTATTGACGGGCGGCAAGAGCTTGGAAGTCTTGCCGGTCGGCGCGGGCATCGACGAGATGGGCGCCGGAGAATCCATGGGCGCGGGAGCCACCGGTGCGGATGAACCGCCACCATTGTCCGTTCGCGCGCCCATCGACTGCTGCGTGCTTTGTACGTCGGCGATGGCGCGGTCGATCTTGGCGAGGCGTGCCTTCAACTCATCCACAGAGTCGTTGATCGACTGCATCTGTCCGCTGACCGTCTCCAGGCTTTTTCCGGAGGCCTCTGACTGCGCATGCATCTGCCGTTGCAGCGTATCCAGGGCGAGCGCCATCTTGTTGACAGAGTCGGTGGTCTGCTGCACCAGATCCTTCATGACGCCCATGCGTTCATCGTTGGACTGCTGCAGGCGAGCCACGGCATCCTGCAACTGCTGGATCTGCGTCTGCAGTTGAATCATGTCCTTGTTGACGGCAAAGGCCGGCACGGGAGCAGAGAGCAAAACGGCGGCGACGGCGAGTGTAGCGGGCGCGAGGCGAAGGAAGCGGCGCATTGATGTCCCTCAAAACGAAGGCTGCGGCAGGCTCGCGCTTGCCGCAGGAAAAGGTTAAGAAAGTGAACGATGCCTGCGCTCGGCCCTGTTGTCAGAGCCGAACACAAGACATGTCTTTAGCGGTCGATGTTGAACTGCGCGCGGCGGTTCTGCTGCCAGCAGCTTTCATTCTGCTCGGTGCAGAACTGCTTTTCCTTACCAAACGAGATCACTCGGATGCGGTTGGTCGCAATGCCGGCGTTGACCAGTGCGGTCTTCGCTGCATTGGCGCGGTTCTCGCCCAGAGCCAGGTTGTACTCGGCCGATCCACGCTCATCGCAGTAACCGCCGATGGTGATCTTGATAGCCGGGTGCTGCGACAGGTAGCTGGCAGCCTGCGTTGCATTGGTCTGAGCATCTGCGCGCAGGTCGTAGCTGTCGTAGTCGAAGAAGACATCCTGCACCGCGGCATGGAAGGCGGCGTCGGAGCCAAGGTCATTCTGCGTGCCGAGATCAGCAGTCGGAGGCGCAGGGACACGGACGGTCACGCGAACGTTGGCTTCCGCAACACCGCCATCACCCTTCGCAACCAGGTGAAAGTTGGTGGAGTTCGATGGCGTGACATTCTGCGTGCCGCTAAGATTGACCGGACCGATGCCGTCGATGGTCACCGACGTTGCGCCAGTGGTGCGCCAGTTCAGCACGACGGACTGGCCGAGATCGATCGCCGAGGGATCGGCTGTGAGCACAGCGGTGGGCGCGATGGCGGTATCGACCGCAGCGGGTGCCGTGTAGGGTGGCGGTGCGCTTACCTTCTTGTGGCAGCCGGACAGCAGGACCATGGACGCGGCAGCGATCGTGAGCAGCGTATTGGTCCGCAGTTTGTGCAGTGTCATTCGTTTCTCCTTGCGGCCGGTGACGCCCGCTTGCGTGTAATCAAAAAAAAGTTACCGGAAGCTCCAGTTTGGCATGTCACTGCCGGTCCCTGCGAGTTTATGTTTTCCGGTGCCGTCGGCGAGCATCGTCCAGACCTCGGCACGCGCGCCAGAACCGACTGCGAAGACGATATGGCGGCCGTCCGGAGACCACGACGGGAAGTCGCAGCGACCGATGCCGTTGGTCAACTGAATCCACTTCTTGCTGGCCACGTCCATCAGGTAAATATCCTGACCGCCTGGCGCACCTGGACCGTACTTCCGGTCCCATGCAAAGGCGAGGAACTGGCCGTTAGGCGACCATGAGACGGATGTTGCATAGCCAGTGTCCGTCATGCGTTGAACGCCGGCGCCATCCGTGTCCATGATATAGACCTGCGGCAAGCCGGTGCGACCGCTTATCCACGCGAGTTGCGATCCAGTCTTCGGATTCCAAGTGGGCGAAACGTCCGGACCACGCGAGTTCGTGATGCGCCGCGCGCTGTTTCCGCTGCCGTCAGAGACGTAAATCTCCGGATCGCCTGAGCGTGAGGAAGAGTAAGCCAGTTGACCGTTGGCAGACCAGGCCGGCGACAGGTTCGTGCCGCTGCTGTCCGGGAAGGACACCATGCGGTTCAGCAGGAGCGAGAAAACTCGGATCTGAAAACCGTACTTGCCCAGCGAAGAAAAGGCTACGCGCGAGTTGTCCGGAGAGACGCGGGGCGAGATAGAGATTGTTCCCAGGTTCGTCACGGCGTGCGCGTTCGCACCGTCGTAATCCATGGCCCAGATCTCTTTGCTGCCGCCACCTGCATGCACATAGTAGATCTTGCTTTCGGCGATGCCGGGAATGCCGCCACCAAGGCGGAGGATGATCTCGTCAGCCAGCTTGTGAGCGATGGTACGCGCGCCGTTCTCGTCCGCGGCTTCGGTGTACTGCTTGCCGAGCACCTGTGGGAATTGCGCGTTGTGCGTGTCGTCGACATAGGCGCTCACGACGGCGCGGCCTGCGTTGATGCTGAAGGAACCGAAGGCGACGAAGGCGGCGTTGGTTGTGCCACCACCCCAGTCAGCGAGACGAATCTCGGCAGGTGCGCCGGGAGTCGCCTGCGGCTGCATGCTCTTCGAAACAAGATCGAAGACGCCGGCGTTGCCAAGGTCGCTGTAGAGAACGGTATCGAAGGTACGCTTCAGAGCTGCGGCGTCAGGCGTTCCTCCGCGAAAGTCAGCGGCGGCGATGCGGACGCGGTCGGCTCCGGTGTTGGTCCCAGTAAATACGTTGTCCTGCGCGTGCAGTTGCGGGGCAATGCAGCCGGCCAAGGCAAGCGACAGAAGCGCGCGACGAAGAGATTGCTGTATGCGGATCGTCATCGTTCTCTATGGTAGACGCACGCGTTTCCTATCGGCTGGTACAGGTGCCAGATTGGGTACGGTAAATCGCGCACTATCTACTGCTTGGGATCGAAATAATACTGAACGTTGATGTACTGGCCGTTATATCCATCGGGTAGCGGGCCAAAGGTGTCGATGCGCTGCAAAGCACGCAGAGCGCTCGCGTCCAGGGTGGCATCTCCGCTCGGCTTGGCAATCTGGATTTGCGATGGCGTGCCGTCTCGCTCGACGCGGAAACTGATGTAGACGCGGTGCCCGGGGGCACCGCTGTCCAGCGTTTGCGTAAACCACTGCTGCGCGACTTTCTGCGTCAGTGCGCGCACATAATATGCATAGCGCTGGCCGAAGGCCGAGTCCGCAACGTTCGTAGACGAGGTACCTGCGCGATTCTCAACGGCAGTCATGGCGACTCGCAGGCCGGCCGTCTCGCCTGTGGCGGCCTTATCAGGCTGCGGCTTTGCCGGTTGCGGGTGCTCCGGTGGCTTTGGCGAAGGTGCTTCCGCGGTCTTGGGAGGCTGCTTCTTGTCCGGCTGCTTCACGACGATGGGGATGTCGGTCGGCTTTGGCGGAGGCTCCGCAGCGGCCTTTGGAGGAGGCGGCACAGGGCTCGGGGATTCTGAGGCCAGCACGTTGTCGGTGGTCGGCTGCACCTTGGGCGGCAGCGGTACAGAGCTGACCATGGTCGCTTGCACGGCACCCGTGACATCAGCCTTGTCGCCCCAGGCATCACCAGTCTTATGGAAGACGTAGGCCGAGCCGATGATGCCGCCGATGATGATTCCATGCAGCGCCAGCGCGACCACGAAGTTCTGCTTCGTGGTGCGACCGGTTCGGGTTGGCTCCTGCACTGCCGGCATTGCTTACTTCTCGAAGGGCCTGGTGACGATGCTGATGTTGGTGATGCCCGCCTGCTTCACGGCGTCCATCACAGAGGCAAAGGCGCCGAAGGGAACCTTCTGATCTGCCCGCAGGTAGATCACCTTCTTGGACGGATCACCCTTGGAACGGAGCAGCCTGGGCAGTTCGGCGATGTTGACCGGCTTGTCCTGCAGATAAACGCGTCGCTCGTGGTCGATGGAGACAACCGTGCGCTCTTCCGTGAGCTGATTTACGGTACGCGTCTGAGGCACTGCGACCTCGATGCCCGACTGCAGCACAGGTGCGGTCAGCATGAAGATGAGCAGCAGAACGAGGACCACGTCGACCAGCGGCGTGATGTTGATCTCAGCGAGCGAGGACTGCGTCCGTCGAGTGGAGAAGGCCATGGTGTCGATCTCCTAAGGGCTTAGTTGGTCTGCATGGCGCGACGGCGCGGGTCTTCAGCGGGTGGCGGCTGCGGCGCACCTGCTGCTGCATTCTCGAGTGCGTTCAGCAGTTCACGGCTGAAGTCGTCCATGCGGGCGGCAAATTCCTTGGTGCTGGCCGAGAGCTGGTTGTACCCGACGACGGCGGGGATTGCGACGACAAGGCCGGCCGCGGTTGTGATCAGCGCTTCACTGATGCCGGGCGCGACGGCGCGGAGAGTCGCGGCGCCCTGCGTGCCGAGGCCGTGGAATGCATCGACGATACCCATCACGGTGCCGAGCAGTCCGATGAATGGCGCGACGGCAGCAATGGTCGCGAGCCATGTCAACTGGGTCTCCAGCTCGGAGAGTGCTTCGCTGGAGGCAATCTGCGCGGCGCGCTCAATCGTGATGGGGTTGCGCGGAAGGCCACGACCGCCCGTTTGGCGCTGGTACTCATCGACGATTTCCGTGAAGACAGAAACTAGAGGTGATGGTTTGTAACTGTCCGACACCGTTGCGATCTCGCTGAGTCGCGTCGACTTGCGAAAGGCACGTAGAAAGGCCTGGCTCTTCGCGCGGGCACGGCGGAAGGCGCCGGCTTTCGTCAGAATAATCGTCCACGAAAAGATCGACATCGCCAGCAGCAAGAGCAACACCGCAAGAGCGACGGGGCCGCTGTTGTGCAGCATCTCCATTAAGGCAGAGGAGTTGGCCGCAGCGGGTGGCGCGGTGGCGGCGGAGACAGGAACATCGTCTTGCAACAGGAGCGCGAGGAGAATAGCCATACCTTGTGAAAGTGTAGCGGCTCGCGGCGAATGGGGTTGATCTACGTACCTCCGAAGATTCCGGCCACGAGATCCGGGCGAGTGGCCGTGTACTTATTTTGACAATGCTGTTCCGGCAAAACCGCACCTTTCCTGTGGTGCTCCATGCTATTCTCTGCGCGAAGGTAGGGCGAAAATGCTGTTGGAGCTTCGAGCCGAAAACTACGCCGTCATCGACCACGCCGTCGCAACCTTTGGTGCTGGCCTGAACCTTCTTACGGGTGAGACGGGCGCGGGTAAATCGATCCTTGTCGACGCGCTCGCGCTGCTGATGGGCGGTCGCGCTGCCAGTGATGTGGTGCGGCATGGTGCAGAAAAAGCCGTGGTTTCCTGCGTCTTTGAAGCGACGCCGGGTGCTGAGGCGATCCTTGAGGCCAACGGTATCGATGTTGAAGGCACGGAGATCCTATTGCGCCGCGAGGTCAATATCAGCGGTAAGGGCCGTGTCTTTCTGAACAATCAGCCTGCGACGGTTGGTGTTTTGCGGCAGTTGGCACCGGAACTTGCGCTGGTGCATGCCCAGTCCGAAACCACGAATTCCTTTGATCAAACGCAGCAGCGTGGCCTGCTGGACCGTTATGCCGGCATCCAGACGGCGCTGCTGCCGGGCCGTGAGTTGTCGGGCGAATTACGGACCCGTTTGATGACGCGCAAGGGCCTTGATCCCGCGCGGGCAGGCGAAAATATCCGCACTGCATACACCATGTGGCGCGAGGCTATGGAAGAACTGAATCGTCTCAGTGGAGAAGAGCAGGAGCGGCTCCGTAACGCCGACCTTTGGAGCTTCCAACGCACCGAGATCGCCGAGGCAGAGATCCTCTCCGCGGAAGAAGACGAGCAGCTCGAGAGCGAGAAGCGTGTCCTGGCGAACGCTGAAAAGCTCTACACGGCTTCCATGAGCGCACACGAGGTTTTGTACGAGAACGAAGGTTCTGCCGAGAGCACGCTGGCCGCTGCGCAGAAGCATCTGGAAGAGCTTGCGCGCTTTGACAGCAGCTTTACCGAAGCAGCGACGCAGATCGCCAACGCTCGTGCGACTGTGGCGGACATCAGCGCGACCTCCCGTCATTACGCAGAGAACATCAATGCCTCGCCCGAACGCCTGTCGGCGATTGAGGATCGGCTGGCCGCGCTGGATCGTCTGAAGCGTAAGTATGGCCGCACCCTGGCCGAGGTCATCGCCTATGGCGAGGATGTGACCACCAAGCTTCAGGAGATCGAGAATCGCGATGTCCTGATCGCGGAAGCGAAGCAGACCCTTGCAGAGATGGAACATATCTATACGTGCGTCGCCAGCGACCTGACAGAGACGCGGACCACGGCTGCCCGCAGCCTGGAAAAGCTCGCGGAGCAGCAGATTAATGACCTTGCGATGAAGGTGCAGTTCCGTGTCGAGGTTGCTCCGCAGAAGGAGCAGAGCTTCTGGACTGCAGTGGGCTGGGACCACGTGGAATGCCTGATCGCGACGAATGCCGGCGAACCCCTGAAGCCGCTGGAAGAGATTGCGAGCGGTGGCGAGATGAGCCGCGTGATGCTGGCGCTGAAAGTTTCGGTTGAAGAGGGCGGAGCAGACCGTACGCGCCGCCGGATCCCGCTGCCGCGCACGCTGGTCTTCGATGAAATCGATATCGGTATCGGCGGGAGGGCGGCAGAGGCTGTCGGGCAGAAGCTGAAGGCGCTCGCGAGCCATCAACAGGTTCTGTGCGTCACGCATCTCCCGCAGATCGCTGCATTTGCGAATCAGCATTTCCTTGTCGAGAAGTCTGAGCGTGACGGCCGTACCCGCACCCAGATCCGGCAGATGAAGGAAGAGGAGCGGACGAGCGAGATAGCGCGCATGATCAGTGGCGCCACCGTGACGGAGACGAGTTTGCGTCACGCTGAGCAGATGTTGAAGGCTAGTAAATAGTCGCTGCTTAGGACTGGGCGAGGTCTATACTTCCTGCCAGTAAGTCAAGCGGAGGCCCCAAATGTCTCACGATCCAAAGAAATGCGCCCATCTGCCTTGCACCTGTACGGTTACGGAAGGCAAATTCTGCTCGGATCTGTGCAAGGACGCGGCTGCCGCCGCCCCGAACACGCTGAGTTGTCATTGCACTCACACGGGCTGCGGCGGACATCTCTAGGTCTGCCTTGGGTGCGTGCGCCATATTGCGTCACCGCCGCGCTCAAGAGTTTCATGCCTTTGCACCAGCGACGGTTCAATTCGGACCACTCGCTGTTTACTTCGCGGTATACTTTCAAGGTGAGCACCCTTACCCTCGACCCGCCCATCTCCGCCGAAAATGACAGCGCAAAACAGAAGCGCGTTCTGCTGCTGAAGCCCCGTGGTTTCTGCGCCGGTGTAGTGCGCGCGGTCGACATCGTCAAGATTGCGCTGGACACCTTCGGCGCGCCGATCTACGTGCGCAAAGAGATCGTGCACAACAGCTACGTGGTCGATGACCTGCGCCAGAAGGGGGCGATCTTCGTCAACGAACTGGACGAGGTGCCTGAGGGCAAGCGCGTGATCTATTCCGCGCACGGCGTCTCGCCGGCTGTTCGTGAGCGCGCGAAGGAACGCGGACTTAAAGTGATCGACGCGACCTGCCCACTTGTTACCAAGGTGCACGTCGAGGCGATCAAGTTTGCCAAGCAGGGCTACTCGCTGGTGCTGGTCGGACATCGCGATCACGAAGAAGTCGAGGGCACGCAGGGCGAGGCTCCGGATGTGACCCAGGTGGTTTCAACCGTTGAAGAGGTTGATCAGCTTGTCGTGCCCGATCCAGAACGCGTTGCGTATCTCACGCAGACCACGTTGTCGCTGGACGAAGCGAAGTACATGATCGAGGCGCTGAAGAAGAAGTTCCCGAAGATCGTGGGACCGCATGCGCAGGACATCTGCTACGCCACCGAGAACCGCCAGACTGCCGTTAAGAATGTGGCGCATGGTGCCGATCTGGTTCTCGTCGTCGGATCGCGGAACAGTTCCAACTCGAACCGCCTGGTTGAGGTCTCGATGAATATCGGGACCACGTCCTACCTGATCGACAGCGCCAAGGACATCCAGCCCGAGTGGCTGGAGGGCAGAGGGCGCGTGGCGATCACGGCCGGTGCGTCTGCGCCTGAGGTCTTGGTGCAGGAAGTTGTGGCCTATCTGCAAGGCAAGGGATATGGTGATGTCGATGAGGTTGAGGTGATGCCGGAGAACGTCCGTTTCGGCCTTCCGCCTGAGATCGTGCAGGCCATCGCATCCGCGCCGGGAGCGCAGACTGTTCGCGCTTAGTATTTCTCTGGCATTTGCTACCGAAACGCGGTATCAATTGCGTTTTACGCCGTATTTGCAGCATCCACGAAGGTTCGCAGGCTGCACCGCATCTGCCGAAGGATTCGTCTAATCAGAATGCAGGAAAATGACTTGAGATCGGGCACGCCAGCGGCAACCACCGCATCCGCGAGCCCCGCACAGCCGCGCTTTGGTCGTCTTGACCTTGGCCTGGACAGAGTGCGTGCAGCCGTGTCAACGGCGAAGGAGTGGCTGCTGGGCCAGCAGCACGCAGATGGCTACTGGTGCGGCGAACTGGAAGCCGACGTGATGCTGGAGGCGGATTACATCTTCCTGCACACGCTGCTGGGCACGGGCGATCCCGGCAAGATGCAGCGTGCAATGAATGAAATTCTGCGTCACCAGAACGACGATGGCGGATGGAGTCTGTACCCTGGCGGACCATCGAACATTAACTACGGCGTGAAGGCCTACCACGCGCTGAAGCTGATGGGCTGGTCGCAGGATGATCCTATCCTCGTCAAGGCACGCGAGTGGGTGCTGGCGAACGGCGGTGTCGTGGAGTGCAACACCTTCACGAAGATCTATCTATGCGCGTTTGGACAGTACGATTACGACGCCGTACCGGCGATTCCGCCCGAGATCGTTCTTGCGCCGAACTGGTTCTACTTCAACATCTACGAGATCTCATCGTGGTCCCGCGGCATCCTGGTGCCGCTGTCGATCATGTACGCGAAGAAACCGTTGAAGTTGCTGCCGGCAGAGCAGGGCATCGACGAACTCTTCGTTGGCGGTCGCGCGAACTCCGATCTGCATCTGCGCTGGGACAAGAAGATCGTCTCGTGGCGTAACTTCTTCCTCTTCCTGGATCGCATGGTGCATTGGGCCGAGCGGATTCATATCCGCCCACTGCGGAAGGTTGCGCTGAAGAAGGCCGAGGAGTGGATGCTGGAGCGCTTTGAGGGTTCCGACGGTCTGGGAGCGATCTATCCTGCCATGCTGAATGCCATCGTTGCTCTGCGGCATCTCGGATACTCACTCGATGATCCGCAGATGATTCGCGCGATGGACGAATTTGAGAAGCTGGGGATCGATTGCCCGGAGGGAACGCCGGAGTATCCGGTGCCGACCTTCCGCATGCAGCCATGCCTTTCGCCCGTATGGGATACGGCCCAGGTCGTCTCCTCATTGGGTGAGGCAGGTCTGTCCTCGACAGACCCGCGCATGATCAAGGCGGCCGATTGGCTGCTGAGCAAAGAGAACCGCCACAAGGGTGATTGGGCTCAGAAGGTCAAGAACGTCGAGCCGGGCGGCTGGGCATTCTTCTTCAACAATATTCATTACCCCGATGTCGACGACACGGGCGAGGTCCTGCTGGCTCTGAAGATGGTGGACCATCCGCAGGAAGCTCGTCAGCATGATGCCGCAGAGCGAGCCATCAACTGGGTCTTCGGCATGCAGTGCCGCAACGGCGGCTGGGCCTCGTTTGATCGTGACAACACGAAGATGATCTTCCAGTACATCCCGTTCGCCGATCACAACGCGATGCTGGATCCGCCGACAGTGGACATTACCGGCCGCATTCTGGAAACGTTGGCAGCCTATGGCTACACGCGCCGTGACAAGCGTGTGGAAGCAGCGGTCCAGTTCATCCTGCGTGAGCAGGAGTCCGATGGTTCGTGGTTTGGGCGCTGGGGTGTGAACTATTTGTATGGCACGTTCCTTGTGCTGCGTGGCCTGGAAGCCATCGGGTTCGATACGAATGAGCCTCAGGTTCAGCAGTCGGTGGAATGGGTGCGGTCCGTGCAGAACAACGACGGCGGATGGGGCGAGACGTGCGGCACCTACGATAACCCGGGTTCGCGGGGCGTAGGTCCTTCCACGCCTTCACAGACCGCTTGGGCTCTACTGGCCTTGCTGGCTGGTGGCGATACGCGTTCCGACTCGGTTGCAAAGGGTGTGCGCTGGCTGGTGGATCACCAGGCGGAAGACGGTTCATGGAGTGAGCTTGTGCCGGGACGAAACGGCGAAAGCTACTACACAGGTACCGGATTCCCGCGGGTGTTCTATCTGGGATACCACCTGTACAAACAGTATTTCCCGTTGCTGGCGCTGACGACCTACGATAAGTGCATGTCACGCAGTGACGCTTAGAAGTTTTGATTTTCACTCGCTGCGCATTTGCGTGGCATGCGTGTAAAGCACGCTGGAGGTAGCGCGAATGGCAGTACCAGTTTCGCAAGCTTGGACCGTAGCAACCTACGTCTTGAAGCAGAAGTTGATGGGTAAGAAGCGGTATCCGCTGGTGTTAATGCTGGAGCCGTTGTTCCGCTGCAACCTGGCATGCGCCGGCTGCGGCAAGATCCAGTACCCGGCCCATATCCTGAAGGCTGAGCTGTCGCCCGAAGACTGCTTCAAAGCAGTGGAAGAGTGCGGCACACCGATGGTTGCCATTCCCGGCGGCGAGCCGCTGCTGCACCCGCGCATGCCGGAGATTGTCGCCGGCCTGGTCGCTCGCAAGAAGTACGTGTACATGTGCACGAACGCCTTGCTGCTGAAGGAAAAGCTGCACCTGTTCAAGCCTTCGAAGTACCTGTCGTTCTCAGTACACGTGGACGGTGAGCGCGAGCATCATGACTTTGGTGTCTGCCGCGAGGGCGGTTACGACATCGCCATGGAAGGCGTTCACGCTGCCGTGGCTGCAGGTTTCCGTGTCACGACAAACACGACGCTCTTCGATGGTGCCGACCCGAATTCGGTTCGCCGCCACTTCGACCAGCTGATGGAAGCCGGCGTTGAGAGCATGATGGTTTCGCCCGGCTACACGTACGACAAGGCTCCTGACCAGAAGCACTTCCTGGGCCGCGCCCGCTCGAAGAAGCTCTTCCGCGCGCTGCTGTCGAACCGGAAGAAGACCTGGCGCTTCAATGCTTCGCCCATGTTCATGGAATTCCTGATGGGCAAGAAGGAACTGACGTGCACGCCCTGGGGCATGCCGACCTATTCCATCTTCGGCTGGCAGAAGCCTTGCTACCTGCTGCAGGATGGCTATGCTGACTCGTTCGCCGAACTGATGCAGTCGGTGGAGTGGGCGAACTACGGCACGGAGAGCGGTAACCCGCGTTGCGCGAATTGCATGGTGCACTCGGGCTATGAGGCCAGCGGTGTGAACTACACCTTCGGCTCGGTCAAGGGCTTGCTGCAGACCGCGAAGGCGATCTTCTTCAACACCTACAAGGACGATGGCGCGAATAAGATTCTGAATGACTGGCGCCCAACAAACCACGGCCAACTGGTGCAGATCGGTTCGCCGATTCTGTCGGCTGAAGCAGAGCGCGTGAACCACGCGGAATCCCTGGTGGCAGGAGACTAACGATGGCGACTGACCAGCAGGAACACCTCAAGATCGAAGAGCTGCAAGAGGCATCGCCCGACCAGCTGGAAGTAATGGCGGGCCGCGAGCGCGAGAATCTGGAAGGATGGATTCCAGAGCTCGCGACCGAAGCGGAAGTGAAGGACGTGCTTGAAAAGGCGTTCGACTACCGCGGCGATGTGACGCTCACTTTGAAGTCCGGCGAAGTTGTCGAGGGCTACGTCTACGATCGCCGTCAGGGCAAGACGCTGCTGGATTCCATGGTGCGTGTGATGCCGTCGAAGGGCGAAGACCGTTCGCGTCGCAGCATTCCGTACGCGGAGATCGCTGCGGTCAACTTCAGCGGCCGCGACACCGCCGCAGGTAAGACCTTTGACGCCTGGGTCAAGAAGTACTGGGAGAAGAAGGCAGCCGGCGAGAAGAACATCCAGATCGAGCCGGAGAAGCTCGATTAGTTCGGCTACCTAACCATTCATGCGGGTTTTTCTTACTGGAGCAACGGGGTTCGTCGGTAGTCATGTGGCTGGCGCCTACGCTGCGGCGGGTGCCGAGCTGCGCCTGCTCACACGCTCCTCGAGTAATCTTGCTTCGCTTGAGGGGATCGCGGGCGAGACGGTCGTTGGCGATCTGCGCGATGTGTCCTCGTTACGCTCAGCGCTGACAGGCTGCGATGCGTTGGTGCATGTCGCTGCGGACTATCGACTGTGGGTGCCCGATCCTGCGGACATGTACAAGGCCAACGTTGACGGCACGCGTGAACTGTTGAAGCTGGCGCGTGAGGTGGGCGTGCCGCGCGTGGTGTACACGTCGAGCGTGGCGACCATGGGCTTTACCAAGTCAAACATCATCGTCGACGAGACGACTCCAGTGAGCGAAGCCGACATGATCGGCCACTACAAGCGTTCGAAGTGGCTTGCGGAGCAGGAGGCGATTGCCGCCGCGCGGGCTGGGCAGCACGTCATGATCCTAAATCCCACGACGCCAATTGGTGCTCAGGATCGCAAGCCAACGCCGACTGGCCGCATCGTCGTTGACTTCTTGAACAAGAACTTTCCGGCTTACGTGGACACCGGCCTGAACCTGGTGGATGTCGCCGAGATTGCGCGCATGCACGTCGTTGCACTGGATCGTGGCACACCGGGTGAGCGTTACATCCTGGGTGGCGAGAACCTGACGCTGAAGCAGATTCTCGATCGCATGGCCGCCATGAGTGGTCTGCCATCGCCGAAGCATAAGGTGCCGCACGGCGTTGCGATGGCCTTCGCTTTCTTCGACGAGACGATCACGGGCAAGCTCCGGGGTAAGGAGCCACGGGCAACCGTTGAGGCCGTGCGTATGGGGCGCAAGATGATGTTCGCGGCTTCGACGAAGGCGGAGAGAGAATTGGGCTTCGAGGTGAAGCCGGTGGATATGGCATTGCGTTCGGCGATGGAGTGGTTCGTTGCGAATGGCTATGCGCCGGCATACAAGGCACGCGCATGATGAACGATGCGATCGTGATCATCGCCGCTATGCCTGGCGAACTGAAGCCGCTGGTCCGTAGTTGGGCTGCGCTTGAGACCAAGGACGGCGTCGACGGGTGGCAGCATCCTAATGGGCCGATCATGGCCTTTGCGGGCGGTATGGGAGCGAACGCGGCGCTGCGTTCATTTGCGCGAGCGCGCCAGGTGTGCGAACCGATGCAGTTACTGTCCGTTGGCTGGGCGGGTGCTCTGCGCGAAGAACTGGCGCCGGGTTCGATCGTGCGTGCCAGCATGGTGCGCGATCTGAATACGGGTGAGATGCTGCCGGCCAATGGCCCTGGCGGACTGTTGCTGACATCAACGCGCGTTGCTGTGCGTGAAGAGAAGCATCGCCTGGCGGGTACTTATGACGGGGCGGTTGCGGTGGATATGGAAGCTTCCACGGTGGCACGTTTGGCTATGGCGAACGGTTTGGGCTTCCGCGCCATCAAGGCCATCAGCGATACCCTGGATGAAGAGCTGCCGGATATGAATCCGTTCGTGACCGCAGCAGGGCAGTTCGCGACGGCGCGCTTCATCGCACATGTTGCGACGAAGCCGCAGTGCTGGAGTTCGCTTGCGCAGTTTGGCAAGCAGGCAAAGCTGGCAGCGGTGAATCTGTGCGCAGCCATTGCCGATGACATTGGAATTGAGAGACCGCGATGAGTGTTGCAGTGACTCGTGAAGAAACGACCTTGCCAACGGAGCAGCGCGCTGCTGTGTACCGTGCTGTGAATGATGTTCGTGTGGAGACGGTTGTCGTGCCGACGATCGGCGCTGGCGAAGTGTTGATGAAGATCGATACCTGCGGCATCTGCGGGACGGATCTGAAGAAGATCCACACGGGATCGCACTCGGCGCCGCGGATCTTTGGCCATGAGATGGCTGGAACCATCGTGCAGGTGGGCGAGGGAGTTAAGGGCTTTGCGGTTGGCGACCGCGTGATGAGCTTTCACCATATTCCCTGCGGCGAGTGCTACTACTGCCGCAAGCAGACCTTTGCGCAGTGCGAGACGTACAAGAAGGTTGGCGCTACGGCTGGCTTTGGCGAGCCATCGGGCGGTGGGTTTGCGGAGTATATCCGCGTGATGGACTGGATCGTTCGCAGGGGATTAATTAAGCTTCCTAACGATATTCCGTTTGAGCAGGCTGCATGGATCGAGCCGGTCAACACCTGCTACAAGGCCATTGAGCTTCTTGACCTGAAGGATGATGAGACTGTTCTTGTCATCGGTCAGGGACCCATTGGCATCCTGCTGGCTGCTCTTGCCAAGCGCAAGACGCCGCATGTGCTGACGAGCGATCTCTACGCGGAGCGTCATGCGGTGGCTGCGGGGTACGGACTCGATCATCCGCTGGATGCGAACGCCGACGTCGTTGCGGAGTGCAAGCGTGTGACCGAGGGGCGTGGCGCGGATGTTGCTCTGCTTGCCGTGGGCGCGAACAGCCTGATCACCCTGGCGATGAATGCGATTCGGCCCGGTGGCCGTGTCTGCCTCTTTGCGCAGACGCAGCATGGCGAAGCTCCCTTCGATCCGGCCGCTGTCTGCATGGATGAGAAGACGTTGATGGGGTCGTACTCATCTTCCGTTGCCATCCAGGATGAGGCGATTGAGCTCGTGTTCAGCGGTTATCGCGACGGCACATTCGATCTTACGAAGCTGATCTCGCACCGCTTCTCACTTGAGGACGCTGTGAAAGGGATCGACCTGGCATCGCATCCTGTTGCCGACTCCATGAAGATCGTCATTCAGCCGTAGACTCCAGACATCATGCGCGGCCTTCTGCTCTACAACCCGCAGGCTGGCCGCAACCGCAGTGCCCGTGAGGCCACGGTGCAGCAGATTGCTTCGTTGCTGCGCGGGCATGGATACGAGCTTACGGTGACAGCGACCACGCATCGCGGCAGTGCCGGGGACCAGGCGCGCTCGGCGATTGCGGAGCGTGCGGAGGTCATCTTTGCCTGCGGCGGCGACGGTACCGTTCACGACGTGTTGCAGGGCATCGTCGGTACTTCAGCGAAGCTCGCGATCATCCCGCTGGGCAGTGCGAATGCGTTGTGCCGCGAGCTATCCATTCCGTTGAATCCGCTGCGAGCGGCCGCTGCCTATGCCGCGAGGCGCGAGCGCCGTGTAGCCGTTGGTCAGTGTGTGACAACGAGCGGCGAACGCTACTTCTTGACGATGGCCGGTAGTGGGCCCGACGGTGCCTTGATGTACCGAATGCTGACGATCAATCGAAGCTTCGTAGGGCGGTGGGCCTACCTTTGGCATGCTCTGCGCCTGTTGCTGCGTGGGGGCTTCCGTCCGTTTCGCGTGCAATGGAAGGGTGCGGATGGCACGGAGGGGACGGCGGAGGCAGTGAGTGCGATGGCACTGCGCATCGGGGATCTCGGCGGCATCTTTCCGGGTGTGGCACGCGGCGCCACGTTCAATGACGAGAGCATGCGACTGGTGCTCGTCAAAGCGCCGGCACTGCTTGCTATGCCGCTTTGGTTTCTGTCCTCATGGTTGCGGCTGGAGCGCTGGAACCCGCTGCTCAGCCGACACGATGTGGTCTCATTCACGTGTGACGGAGCGGTTGGCAGAACTCACGTGCAGGCGGACGGTGAGTGGGTCGGGTGCCTGCCGGCAATGATCCAACTCCGTTCATCGCGGACGATTACCTTGCTACTGCCCACGACGCTCTAAGCGTCGCCGTTAGTCGCGGTGGCGTTTCTTGATCTCGACGTTCAGGCGTTTGATCTTCTGGTTCAGGGTGCTTAGAGGGATGCGCAGGAACTCTGCGGCCTCGGTCTGGTTCCAGTTGCAGCGTTCGAGGCGGTCGGCCAGGATGCGGCGCTCGATCTCTTCCATGATGTCGAAGAGGGAGGCGTCGGTCTTGTGGTCGAGCACAGCCGCGGTATAGACGGTGCCGCTCAACTGTTGCGGCAGCAGGTCGAGCGTGATGTTGGGGCCGCCGGAGAGCACGACGCCGCGCTCCATGGCGTTCTCGAGTTCGCGGACGTTGCCGGGCCAGTCGTAGTCGAGCATGGCGCGCAAAGCGTCGGGCGAGAGTGTGCGCAGCTCAAAGCCGTTCTCTTCGCTGTAGTGCCGCAGGAAGTGAGCGGCAAGCAGCGGAACGTCTTCCTTGCGCTGGCGCAGTGCCGGCAGATCGAGCGTGATGACGGAGAGGCGATAGTAAAGATCTTCGCGGAAGCGTCCGTCGCGAACAGCGGCCTGCAGGTTCACGTTGGTGGCGGCGACGATGCGCACATCCACTGCGATCTCGGCGGTGCCACCTACGGGCATGAAGCGGCGCTCCTGCAGTGCACGCAGCACCTTGGCCTGCGTCTCGATGGGCATGGTGCCGATCTCGTCGAGGAAGAGTGTGCCGCCGTCCGCGACCTCGAAGAGGCCCTTCTTCGCCGCAACGGCGGAGGTGAAGGCGCCCTTCACGTGTCCGAAGAGTGTGGACTCCAGCAGGTCGGTCGGTACGGCGCCCGTGTTGATGGCTACGAAGGGCTTGTCGCGGCGCGGGCTGGCCGTGTGGATGGCCTTGGCGATGAGTTCCTTGCCGGTGCCGCTCTCGCCCTGGATGAGGACGGTGGTCTTCGCGGGTGCGACCTGTGCGACGGTGTCCAGCAGCTTCGCCATGATGTCGGACTTGCCGATGATGTTGTCGAAGCTGTATCGCTGCTTCAAGGTCTTACGAAGCTGAACGACCTCCTGCTGCGAGCGATGCTTCGCGATCGCGGTCCGCATGTCCGCCAGGAGCTTCTCGTTATCCCAGGGCTTCTGGACGAAGTTATCGGCGCCCGCACGGAGTGCGTCGACGACGTTGCCGACGGTGCCGAAGGCCGTAATCATGATGACGGGGAGTTCGGGCCGCATACGCTTGATGCGGGGCAGCAGGTCGATGCCGCTCTCGCCCGGCATGGACAGGTCCAGCAGCAGCAGGTCGTACTGACCGCCAGCGAGCGCTTCGAGGCCGCTGATGCCTTCCGGGGCCAGATCGACGGTGAAGCCTTCCAGGGTCAAAAGTGCTTCGAGAGAGTCACGGATGGCGGCTTCGTCGTCAATGATGAGAATGCGTGCGCCGAGTGCGAGTGTGTTGTCGGGTAATGCCTCAGGCATTCACGGTCCTTGCTTCGATGGGATCGATCGCCTGTGATTTGGACGGTTCGCGCTGCGCGCTTGGGTCATCCTTGGGCGATGGCTCGATGGGGAAGTCGAGCGTGAACGTGGTGCCCACGCCGACGGTGCTCTCCACCGCGATACGGCCATTATGCTCCTGCACGATGCCATAAGAAACCGACAACCCCAATCCGGTCCCCTTATGCTGCCCCTGACGAGGCGCATTTTTCGTGGTGAAGAACGGATCGTAGATGCGATGGAGGTGCTCCGGATCGATGCCGGAGCCAGTATCGGAGATACGCAGTGTCACGTCGTTGCCGTTGTCATAGGTGACCAGGCGGATGGTGCCGCCGGCGCCGTCGTTCATGGCGTCTTTGGCGTTCAACAGAAGATTCAGGATCACCTGCTGCAGTTTGCCCTGGCTGCCGTAGATGCGTGGCAGCGTTGCCTGCAGGTCCGCGTCGACGGTGACACGAGCTGTGCGGAGCTGGTGATCGATCAGCGTCAGTGTCTCGCGAAGCACCGCGTTCAGATCGAGAGAGGCGAAGACCGTCGAGCTGGTCCGCGAGAAGTTCAGCAGGCCGTTGACGATCTCCGACGCGCGGAAGGTTTGCTGCGTGATCTTTTCGAGGATCGGAGCAAGGCGCAGATCGTCGCGCGTGTGCTTCTGGAGCATCTGCGCGTAGGACGAGATCACGGCGAGTGGCGTGTTCACCTCGTGCGCTACGCCCGCAGCGAGTAGGCCTATGGAGGACAGCTTCTCAGCCTGTGTCAGTTGACCTTCCAGGCGAGTGCGATCCGTGATGTCTTCCATCATGACGATGGAGCCAACGGAGACGAAGTCGCGCGTTAGCAGTGGGGCAATGGCGATGTTGGCCGTGCGGCTTTCGCCGGTGCGCAGATCCAACCGTACCTTTGACAGGTGATGCGTTCCGGGCTGGTTATGGGCCTCGAAGAAGGGTTCGAGAAACGTGCTCGGGAAGAGTTCGGCAACGTTGCGGCCGATGGCGTCCGCACGCGGGAGCGCGTACATCACTTCCATCTCGGCGTTCCAACTCTCGACGGCGTTGTTCAGGTCCAGAGTGAAGATACCGACCTTGATGGATTCGACGATGTTCTCGTTGAACTCCTTCAGGCGCTCAAACTCGGTGATCTGCTGCTCCAGCCGCGAGAAGAGCTGCGCGTTCTGGATGGCGATGCCGATGTATCCGGCGAGGGAGCTCAGCAGCTCCATGTCTTCGGAGGAGAGGAAGTCACCTTCCTGCGTGCGGCCCAGGCCGATGACGGCGATGGTGCGCGAGGCGTGTCCCTGGCGGGAGACGCGACACGGCAGGTAGTAGTTCAGGTCCAGCAGCGATGCCATCCGCTGCTCAGCCGGCTCCAGGTGCAGCAACTGCTGCGGATTCTCAAAGAAGATGTGGTCCTGAGAAAGCAGACCGAAGTTGAGGAAGGAGTCGCGCGAGGTCTGCGTGGGCAGGTCGACGAGGATGTTGTCGGGCAGACCGTGGGATGCTGCCAGCGAGAAGTCTCGGCCGGTTCCGTCGTCCGATGCGACGAAGACTGCAACGCGCGAAACCAGAAGTGTCTGCGAGAGCCGCTCCACGATAGAGCGCGAGAGCGTCGGCAGATCTGTCTGCGAAGAGAGGCCGCGGCTGAACTCGATCAGCGTCTCGCGATAGTCGTACCGCTTGCGGTCGAAGAGCCGGTCGACACGCGCCTGGATGGCTGCTTTGATCGGCTCGAAGATCAGCGCGGTGGCGATGATACCGGCGAGCAGTCCCCAGATCCGCAGGCTGGGCAGGCGGGTGTGCACCACCTCTGCCGACAGGGCGACCACGCCGAAGTAGACGCCGATAAGCGCGGCCGTCGCGAGCGTGTAGGTGACACCACGCTTGAAGATCAGGTCCGTGTCCATCAGGCGGTAGCGAACAATGGCCCACGCGAAGGTGAGAGGCAGGAAGATCAGCGCGAATCCGGCGGCGCGGGCCAGTGCGACGGGAACGTCCGCGTCCGCAAGGTAGGGAATTGCGTAGAGCGCAGTGAACGGGATGACGGAGAGCTGTGTGCCGCGCGTCAGCCACTTCAACTGCTGCCGCTCCAGCGGCTTGTCGGACGCGCGGTACCGGAACCAGAAGACAACCGCTGCGATCACGTAATACAGCGCGAGATAGCCCACGCCAATCTGATCCAGCCGATGCTTCAGCCGCTCGGTCGCCGACCAGCGTGTGATGGCCTCGATCTGCAGGCCGAACTCGACCGCGCCCGGAATGTAGATCAACGCAACCAATGCCTTGCGGCGCAGGGACTGCGTCATGTCGCCAAACGAGACGGCGAAGTGCAGGAAGAGGGCGGGTTGCAGTGCTCCCGCAGCCAGCACGCCCCAGTAGCAGATCCAATCCAGCGTGTCGAAGACGCCCGTGTAGCGGAAGCTGTAAAGGACGCCGCTGACGAGGCAGAAGACGTAGAAGTGCATCGCCTTTGGCGCAGTCCAGCGTCGCAGCAGGACATACATGCCGATGGCAAGGTAAGCCAGCGCAATGAGACGAAGACCCTGGTTGCGGCTGCGGTCGGTCGGCTCGAGAATGACGGGGACTTCGAGTGGCGCCTTGCCGCGCATCAACGAGTAATTGATGTGGCCCCATGTGCCGGTGTGGCCCATCTCACGCTGCAGAGCCGGGGCAGCTAGTGTGTTGCGCTTGTTGGCCGTGACAAGTAGATCGCCTTCGCGGACGCCAGCGCGATGCGCAGGCGAGTTCGCAGGGACGCGCTCTGCCAGCAGGCCACCGGTGCCTTCAATCCACCAGACGCCGTCCGTCGGCGCCTCGTACGAGCTCTCCTGAAGAAAATTGGCAATGCCCAGCGCGCAGACCAGTAGGGTCACGATCGCCAACACAACGGCGGTTACGCGGGTTTGTAGCGCCTTGCCCATTCCTTCGGTCTTGATCTCCGGCGACGTATCGCGAAACGCGCGCTCATCACCTTCTATTGCACGTTGGAGGCCAATCGCTTATGGCGATAGACGTCATCAAATATGCGGTCCAGTTGGTGGAAATGGCTTGTCAATACCAGTTCATCATACCGCTGACCGCTGGGCGTAAAGCGGTCTACGTTTTCCCATAGCTCGCACTGCAAAACCATGTAGATCGCCGGACTTCCGCGCAGGAAGAGAGTACGTTCCCGGGTGCGGGAAATGCCACCTGGGAGCTCGATCTATCTTGCCTCGCGAGCCGCCTCAACGACGGGTGTCTGCCGGAAGAAGTGCGCGTGGAGCCATTCGCGCAGCGCGAGCTGCATGCGGTCGAGCTTGACTGCGGGCGAGGACGGCACGCCCGCGAAGAAGTGCTCCGCGCCCTCGATCCAGCGCATCTCGGTGTCGCCGGGTGCGTTCGCGAAGACTTCCTCCATCAGCTCTCTCGGAGCGAAGGGATCTTCTGCACCGGTGAGGAAGAGCTTCGGTGCGGTGCAGTCCCTCATGAACTCATAGCTGTACTTGCGCCCGCCCGCCTCCACCGGCATTCCAAGGCCGATGAGGCCCTTGATGCGTGGATCGCCGCAGCCCGCGCGGAAGGCGATGTTCGCACCGAAGGAGAAGCCTGCAAGGAGGATCGGCAGACCGAACTCATGATCGAGCCAATTGATCGCAGCGCGAACATCTTCGATCTCGCCGGGGCCGTTGTCATGGACGCCTTCGCTGCGGCCTGTCCCGCGGAAGTTGAAGCGGAGTACCGGCACACCGAAGTGCGAGAATCCCTTCGCGGCCTGATAGACCACCTTGGTATGCATGGTGCCGCCCGACGGCGGATGCGGATGACAGACCAGCGCGGAGTAAGTTGCGGCGCTGTTGCCGACGTTGAGCAACGCCTCCAGCCGCCCCGCGGGTCCGCGCAGTGTCTCGATCGTTTGAATGGTTGCAGCCATGCTTCGATGATAGCGGCGACTTCGTCGGGTATCCTTGTGTGCATGTCCATCGATCCAATTGCGCTGACACGAAAGCTTGTCGACATCGAATCGACGACCTACAACGAAGGCCGCTGCGGCGTGTTTCTTGACGAATATCTGCGCGGGCTTGGCTACAACGTGGAGCGGCAGAAGGTGGAGCAGCCGGGGATCAACGGCTCATCCGGTGAGCGTTTCAATGTCTATGCGACCATGCCCGGCTCGTCGCCGCTGATCACCCTGTCGACGCACTTTGATACGGTGCCGCCGTACTTCGAATCGAGCGAAGACGACGTGTACGTGTACGGCCGCGGTTCGTGCGATGCCAAGGGCATCCTCGCATCGCAGGTGTGCGCCGCAGAGAAGCTTCTGAAGGGCGGCGTTGCAGTTGGCTTGCTTTACGTCGTCGGTGAAGAGCGTGACTCCGCCGGTGCTAAGGTGGCGAATCTTGATGGACACGGCTCGCGCTACCTGATCAATGGCGAACCGACGGAGAACAAACTAGCGCTCGCCACCAAGGGCGCGTTGCGGGTGGAACTTCGCGCCAGCGGCAAGATGGCCCATTCGGCGTACCCCGAGCTTGGCGACTCCGCGATCAACAAGCTGATCGACGTCCTGCACGAGCTGCAGCGGACAGAGTTTCCGGTGGATGCCGAGATCGGTGAGACGACGGTGAATACCGGCCTGGTCAGCGGCGGACGAGCTCCGAATGTGATCGCCGACGCGGCCGAGGCGCACGTATTGATCCGCACCATTGGCGATTCGCGCGACGTGAAGGACATTGTGGAGCGGGTGGTTGCGAACCGCTGCGATGTGAAGTTTGCGCTCGACCTGTCCGCCGTCCGCATGAAGCGCATGCCGGGCTGGGAGACGATGGTGGCGAAGTACGCCACGGACATTTCCTCGCTGACGAACTGGGGTGAGCCGATGCTGCTGGGACCTGGAACCATTCATGTCGCGCACACGCCCGAGGAGAAGGTGCTCAAGTCTGAACTGCTGGACGCTGTTGAGAAGTACGCCGAACTTGTCAGCGGACTGGCTGCTGGTCTCTAGGCCGAGACACTGTCATCCTCGACCACGGGATGGCAGTGTCGGGAGCTACTGGCCGTAGATGAGCAGGCCAAACAGGAAGATCCAGAGAGCACCCATGGTGTGCCAGTACCATGCGCTGCAGTCGACCAGGATCTGCCGCGACTCGATCTGTTTTACCGTCCGCATGCCGATGAACGCAGCGATGAGCAGCGCGATCCCCAGCAGCAGGTGCACGCCGTGGATGCCGGTGATCAGGTAAAAGAAGCGCGATGACTGGTTTCCGCGCACGAAGATTGGCTCACGCGCCAGTTGCTTCCACGCCAGGTACTGTCCCCATAAGAACGTCAACCCCAGCAGGGTAGACACAGCCAGCCACGGCATCACACGCTTCCGTGTGGGCGTTCCCATGCCCAGCCACTCTTCCATCACGTCAATCTCGCGGAAGATGGACCGCCGCGCCAGTTCGATGGTGATCGAGGAGATCAGCAGGGCGCCCGTGTTCAGCCATAAGATCGACGGGATCGCGATGGGAACCCACGAGTACACCCAGTGGTTGTAGGCGTCGATGTGTCCGGAGTGCTTGGTTGCGAAGAAGGCGCAGACGATGGCGACGAAGAACATCAGGTCGCCGGCCAGCGCGAAGAAGAGGCCGCGACGATAGTTACCCAGGCGCTCACGTGGTCCGCGACGGCCTACCGGTTTGTTGTTCCAGTTGTCGCCATCGCCACCGCCGCCGGTGTGCTTCGGCTCGATGGGTGGCAGACGTCCGCCACCCGTATCGCCCTCGTCGATACGGCGGGATGGTCGCTTTTCGACGACCTCATCGGGATGAAGAATGGCAGGCATGGCGCAGGCGCTGTTGGCCCTGAGTGTACTCCGTGACCGCATCGGTGAAAACCCGTGCGGCGTAAATCTGCAGAGATTGCTGCGGAAATCGAACGCTAGTTGCGGCCGGACTTCACAAGATCAAGGAAAAGCTGGTGCACCCGCGGATCCGTCGACAGCTCCGGATGAAAGGTGGCCGCCAGCAGATGACCCTGCCGGACGAGCGTAGGCGAACCCTCGCGCTCTGCAAGGACTTCAACGCCGGGGCCCATCTCGGTGATGCGCGGTGCGCGGATGTAGACCATTTCGATTGGGCCGCCGGGCAGGGAAGTTTCAGCTTCCAGGATGCGTGAGTCATTCTGACGGCCGTAGGCGTTGCGCTCGATCGCGATGTCGAGGACGCCAAGGGACTTCTGCGTGGGGCTAAGCACTGTCTTTGCCATCAGGATGACGCCGGCGCAGGTGCCAAAGGTGGGTTTCGTGCGCGTGAACTCAGCCAGCACGTCGAAGAAGCCGGCGCGCTCCAGGTGCTTCAGAAATGTGGTCGATTCGCCACCGGGAATGATGAGGCCGTCGATGGTGGCGAGCTGTTCCGGCTTGCGGACCAGAACGGTCGTCGCGCCCAGCGATTGCAACATGCGCGCGTGCGCGTCAAAGGCGCCCTGCAGCGCGAGAATACCGATGGTTGGTTGCGCAATGCCTGTGGATGAGTCGGCCATAAGCCATCATAGCGGCTGCATCGTGACGCGGAGCACTAAGCCGTCTCTTCGACCGTGATCGAACGCACATCCACCTCGAACTCAAGCGGTACGCCGTCCGGGCCAAAGACAGGCGGGTCGCCGGGAATGTGGGTGCAACGGGTAAGCGGTAAACCGGCGGATGCGAATACACCCTCGAGATCTCCGATCGAATGCCTTGTGTAGATCTGTCCTGCGGTAACCCTGTCCCAATACCCGCCAAGTTGCCGCACGGTAAGCTGCAGCTCTTCAAGGACGAAGGCGGCTTTTTCCTGCATGCCGCTGGACGAGATGTCACCGGTCGCGATGACGCGATCTGGATTGCTTGCAAGTTCCGGCTTGCCTGAGATGAGAAAGTCCTGCGCCTCTGGGCTGGAACGGCTCGGTACGGCGAAGGTAAAGGCAGCCAGTGCCGCATCCGTTGGTGCACCAATCGCCGGTGCCATGTTGGTGCGGGCGGCGGGGTTCACCGGCTCGATCTCGAAACCGCTTGAGCCAAGTGCGGCGATGGAGCGCCGGTTAAACTCCGCAAACCCGGTGCGGGAAAGTCTGGTGGGAATACGGAGTTCGCAGCCGCAGAAAGCCTGCATCGGCCGTCCTGCGGCGCGGATGAATTCGGCCGCAAATCTCAAGCCGGCTTCCAGTGGAAGCCCCCGCCGTAAGTGGACACGGCGAAACACGTATCCATCGAGCGCGATCACACCGCGCGAAAAGGAGCGACCAGCATCCGGTAGGTAAGCAAATCCACCATTCAGCACGACTTTCACGGCGGTCCGATGCTCGCTGGTCAAGGAGCTCCTTTTAAGAGAGAAAGGCCGCGATTGCTCGCGGCCTTTCGTGTGCGTTTCATGCCAACCAACGGAAGGCTTACGCGAAGCAGTAAGCGGGCGTGTGAACGCCTACCAGCCCCGTGTCTGCATCAGGTTCTTCTCTTCAATGGCGGCTGCTGCGAGGCCCTTCATCGATCCCAGTACGGCTTCGCTGGCTTCCGCCAAGATCTTGGGATCGTCGTAGTGCGTTGCCGCGATGACGATAGCCTTTGCGCGCGAGATGGCCTCGGCACGATCCTTGGGGTCGTTCTCCACGTCGAGGGGCGTTGCGCCCTCCTTCATGAAGATGCCACTGCCGACGAAGACCGTCTCTGCGCCTAGCTGCATCATCAACGAAGCGTCGGCCGGGGTGGCGATACCGCCAGCCGAGAAGTTCGGCACGGGCAGCTTGCCGGTCTGCGCGACCATACGGATCAGCTCGTACGGTGCGCCGTGGACCTTGGCTGCGTTGTAGAGCTCTTCGTCACCCAGAACAGTGAGTGCCTTGATCTCACGGATGATCTGGCGCATATGCTGCACAGCGTGCACTACGTCGCCGGTGCCCGGCTCGCCCTTTGTGCGGATCATGGCTGCGCCCTCAGCGATGCGGCGAAGCGCCTCGCCCAGGTTGCGTGCACCGCAGACGAAGGGCGTGGTGAACGCATGCTTGTCGATGTGGTAAACCTCATCGGCGGGCGTGAGAACTTCGCTCTCGTCGATGAAGTCAACGCCCAGATGCTGCAGGACCTGCGCCTCGGCAAAGTGGCCGATGCGTGCCTTTGCCATAACCGGGATGGAGACGGTGGCGATGATTTCCTTGATGAGCTTGGGGTTCGCCATGCGGGCAACGCCGCCTTCGGCGCGTATCATCGCGGGAACGCGCTCAAGTGCCATGACGGAAACAGCGCCGGCTTCTTCAGCGATGCGCGCCTGCTCAACGTTCATGACGTCCATGATGACGCCGCCCTTGAGCATCTCGGCCAGGCCGGTCTTCAGCCGCAGACCGTGCGGTGCGTAGTTACCGTTGGAAGAAGAGAGGTCAGCCATGGCGCAAATGCTCCTTCGGATGTTTCGCAAAATGTAAGACGGGTTAGTTCGGGTGCACAATGCATCCCGGCCAGCAAGCTAAGTTTAGCAGCGAATTTATGGCACTGTTCGCCGATCTATGACACTGTGCGGTACGCGGACGGGACAGGCCCACTTTGTTCGCGGCACGCAGAAGCTCGCCCAAGGGCGCAGCTATGCGTGCTGTGCCACAACCGAACAGACAGCCGCACCGAACCGCTCGATCCACGCCCCATCGATGTCCATTGCCCGCAGATCGGCAACGGACTGCGGTCTTTGCGCGGCAATTTCGCGAATCGTCCGATCGTGCAACAAGTCAAAGGGCGCTTTCGATTGCCGTTGCGCCTCCCGCATCCGCCATACTTTCAGCGCATGTTCCAGCGATTGCGGGGCATCGTCGGCAGGTTGCGTCGGAACATACGAGATCGCCGCCTGAATGGTCGTTGCAGCTGGCGGCCGAGCAGCCGCTGCATTCTTCGCCTGCTTGGGGGCGGGCTTGCTGGTGGGAGCAGACCCTCCGCTGACTACGGTAAGAATCGCGTCGCCGAACCGCTCCGCCTTGGCTGGGCCAATGCCCGAGATGTTCTGCAATTCCGCCATCGAAGCGGGAGCCTCAAGGACAATGGCGCGCAAAGTCCGGTCGCCGAAGACCACGAACGCAGGCTTGCCGAGGGTCTTTGCTTCCGCCGCACGCCACGCCCGCAGCGACGCATCAAGCTGCTTCTGCTCGGCCGAGAGCGGCGTGTTCTCAATGTCAGCAGCCTTCTTCTTCGCAGAGGATGTCGTGCTACGGTCGCGGGTACGTGTGCGGCCCGCGTTGACCGTTTCGGCATCCCGCAATTGCAGGCCCACCGGATCCTCGCCGGTGTCCTCGGCTTCGCGGCCCTCGTGAGTGAGCAGGGCGCGGCGATAGCTGATCTCGCGGCCATCCTCCGCGACGAAGCTAGCGGACTCAACAGCGGTGTAACCGGCACGTGTCAGCGAGTCCAGCAGCGCGTCCATCTCTTTGCGGTCAAGCGCACCGGTCGGGTAGAGCTCGGTAAACAGCTTGCCCGTGGATTTGCCCGCAGATGCCCCCGACAGTGCCCGCAGGATGCGCTTGATCTCGCGCATCTCGTCGTTCGTTGGTTCGCGGAAGGCCTGTGCCGACGCGCGTTCCGGTGAACAGAAGTCACACAGACCGCAGGTGCGAGCGCTATCGGAGGAATCACCAAAGTGCTTAATGAGTGCAGCCATGCGGCATTCGGCACCCGAGGCGAAGCGCATCATCGCGTCGATCTGGCCACGGCGAAAGTTCACCTGCGTGTCGTAGGTGCGGCGCCACTGCGCGTTGGGGTTCTCCGCGCGCGTCACGTTGCCGCCCATATCGATCTGCGCGGCACCCTGCGCCAGCAGTTTGTCGAGTGCGGGGCCGAAGACGTCCAAGTCAAGCTTCAGCCGGATGCGCAGATCGTCCGCGTAAATTGGCTCCTCACCCAGAGACGTGGCGATGCGTGCCAGCGTGTCTGCCGGCGGATAGTCGCGCTCCAGAAAGAAGTCATGCATCCGGCGGTCGGCGAAGCTGTACATCAGCACCGTGCGTGCGGGCTTCCCGTCGCGGCCAGCACGACCAATCTCCTGATAGAAGCTCTCGACCGATGCAGGCATGGCCATGTGCAGGACAGTCCGCACGTCGGCTTTGTCGATCCCCATGCCGAAGGCGATGGTCGCAACGACCACCTCCGTCTTGCCATCGAGAAAGCTGCGTTGCACGCGGTCGCGCGTGCCCGGATCAAGACCTGCGTGATAGCTGGCGGTAGGGAAGTCGGTGTTCAGTTCGGTCGCGAGTGCCTCAGCGTCCTTGCGCGATGGCGCATAGATGATGGCCGGGCGATTCGCGTCGTCCTTCAGCAGCTTGCGCGCGAGTTCGATACGGCGCGGCTTGCTGACCTCAACCACCTCGACCGCAAGATTCGTGCGGCGGAAACCGTGAATGAACTGTTTTGCATCCTTTAGCGCTAGTTCGCTGACGATGTCGCGCTGCACCTGTGGTGTCGCTGTCGCCGTCAGCGCGATTACCGGGGCTGGCCGCAGTGACTGCAGATGCGCCGCCAAATTGCGGTAGTCCGGCCGAAAGTCATGGCCCCATTGCGAAATGCAGTGCGCTTCGTCGATCGCGATGAGCGAAGGCAGTCGCTTGGTCAGCATGGCACCGAAGCCCGGTACTCGGAAGCGCTCGGGTGCGATGAAGAGAAATTGCAGGTTGCCGTCGAGATAGTCGCGGCACACCTGCCGGCTGTGTTCTCGGTCCATGCCGGAGTGGATACGACCCACGCGCAGGCCGAGTGATGTCAGTTTGTGAGCCTGATCGTCCATCAGCGCGATCAGCGGCGAGATCACCAGCGCCGTGCCACCTCGCGCCAGAGCTGGAAGCTGGTAGCAGAGACTCTTGCCTGCACCCGTCGGCATCACCAGCAGCACATCCCGCCCAGCAGTGGCGGCCTCGCACACAGCCTGCTGATTCACGCGAAAATCGCGAAAACCAAAGGTGCTGTGCAGCAGTGCATTCAGATCGACAGGTGGAGTGGTGGAGGCCATGCGGTGAATGCTATTTTCGCATAGCGTTCGCCTCAGGCATGCTGCACAAACAGAAGCGGCACCATCGCTGGTGCCGCTTCCGGTTCCTGTCTCTTTGTTGAAACTACGCCGCCATGATCTTGTCCGGCGTAATGGGGAAGTCGCGCACGCGCTTGCCGGTAGCGTTGAAGATGGCGTTAGCGATTGCGCCTGCGACGCCAGTGATGCCGATCTCGCCCACGCCCCTCGCGCCCTGAGGATTGAACTTCGTATCCGGCGTGTCGATGACCGTGACGTCGATGATGCCAGCGTCAAGGTTGACCGGCACGTGGTACTCCGCCAGATTGTTGTTGACGATGCGGCCCGTGGTGTTGTCGAGCACCGTCTCCTCGGTAAGTGCAGTACCGATGCCCCACACGATGCCACCCTCAAGCTGCGACATGCCGGTCTTTTTGTTTAGCAGCTTGCCGATGTCGTAGGTCGCAACGACGCGGCGGACCTCCACCATGTGCGTGTGATCGTCCACGGCGACCTCTGCAAAGACTGCGCCCCAGCTATGCGTGGATAGCGCGCGTTGCGCCTCCTGGCTTGGTTCGCCGGACCCCGTTTCCTCAATGGCTGCTCCCTTGTTGCGAGCGATCGAGGCTGCCAGTGGTTCAGACTTCGACGCGTCGGTCTTCGATACCAACATGCCACCCTTCACCTCGATGTCATTCACCATGGCGCCGTACAGCTTGGACGATGGATCGGCGGCAGCCATGTTTGCGAGCTTCAACTTCAACTGATTGCAGGCTTCCTTGACCGCAGGTCCAACGGACGCAGTGGACTGCGAACCGCCTGACACCGGTGCCTTGGGCAGCGTAGAGTCGCCCAGCTTCACATCGATCATCTCCCAGGGAACATCCAGCTCCTGCATGACGGTCTGGGCCATCATGGTGTACATGCCGGTGCCAAGGTCCTGCGTGCCGCTGCCAATGAACATGCGACCGTTGGCCTGTAAGCGAATGACGGCCATAGCAGCCGAGCGATTCGCCGGGTAGGTGGCGGTCGCCATGCCGTACCCGATGTGCTTGTTGCCTTCGCGCATCGCTCCGGGCGTGCTGTTCCGCTTCGTCCATCCAAAGCGTTCTGCTGCCTGTGTGTAAGCATCCTTTAGGTGCTTCGAAGAGAACTCTTTTTGCTGGCCCGGATCCTTCTCGGCGTAGTTCAGCATGCGGAGTTGGAGGGGATCCATATTGAGCTTGATGGCCAGTTCGTCCATCGCCGACTCGAGTGCCGCTGTCCCGACTGCCTCACCCGGTGCGCGCTGGAAGGTCTGCACGCCGATGTTCATGTCCACCATCTTGTGCGAGGTGCTGATCTGGTCGCACTGGTAGAGCATCGTGGTCTGGTTCGCCGCAGCCTCCATGAAGTCTTCCATCACCGAGGCGGGCAGAATCACGTCATGCTGTATCGCCACGAGCTTGCCGGTGTTGTCCGTACCCAGCTTGATGGTCTGTACCGTCTTCGGGCGTCCGCCAACTGGGCCGAACATCTGGTTGCGCTCCATCACCAGCTTCACGGGCACGCCCGCAACCTTCGCAGCCAGGGCGCACAGGACCACATGCGACCACGTCGATCCCTTCGAGCCGAAGCCGCCGCCAACGTAGGGATCGATGACGTGAACGCTGTCGAGCGGCAGTGAGAAGTGCTTGGCCAGCGTCTGCTTATCGCCGCTGATGTATTGCGTCGCATCGTAGACGGTCAGCTTGTCGGCCTCCCATGCGGCGATGGTCGCATGGGGCTCCATGGGATTGTGTGTCTGCAGCGGAGTGCTGTAGGTGTGCTCAACGACGGTTGTCGCCTTCGCCCATGCGGCCGCTTCGTCGCCATGCTTCTGTGCCTTGGGAGCGTTGCCGCCTTTGGGCATACGCGCCTCGCCGAGGCGCTTGTCGAAGTTCAGCTTCGACGGCACGACCTTGTACTTCACCTTGATCAGCGAAGCTGCGTGCGCCGCCTCTACCTGCGACTTCGCGAGCACGATCCCAATCGGCTCGCCGTTGTAATAGACGGTGCGGTCCTGCAGGAGCGATAGCTTGCGCGTGGCAGGCGGCTGCGGAGCCACCATCGGCAGCTTTGGTGCGTTGAACGGCGTCAGAATCTTCACGACACCGGAGGCGTGGTCGGCCGCAGACGTGTCCATGCTGATGATCTCGCCCGAAGCGATGTTCGACACCACAAGGTAGGCGTACAGCATGCCCTTGCCTTTGAATTGTTCTTCGATCTCCTTGGCAAACTCGGCAGCATACTTCGCCTTGCCCAAGACCTTCAGCTTGCCGTCATAACGAACCGGCAGTTCCTTGCCGTTGCCGACAGGACTCTTCTGTTCCTGCATCTCGTCCATCATGCTGCCGCTCCTTCTGCGCCGTGGTTGCCGGTGCCTTGCGCCGCCAAGGTGAAGGCGCGGACGATGCAGCTCTTCGCGAGTTCGATCTTGAAGGCGTTGTGCTCGTAGCCCTTCGCACCCTGCATGGCTGCTGCCGCGGCGGCCTTGAAAGTTTCTTCAGTGGCGGGCTTGCCGATCATGGCCTTTTCAGCGGCTTCGCTGGTCCATGGCTTATGTGCGACGCCACCCAATGCCAGCGCGACGGACTTGATGCTTCCGCCGTCCATTTCAAGACCAGCGGCGACGGAAACAAGTGCGAAGGCATAGCTCTGCCGATCGCGCGCCTTCAGGTAGTAGCTGTTTGCCGCAAACTTCGCAGCAGACGCCGGCAGATGCACGCCGGTGATCAGTTCATCGTGCTGCAGGTTCGTGTCGAGCTGTGGCGTCTTGCCAACCAGCCGGTGGAACTCGCGCACAGGCATCGTTCGCTTGCCCTTCGGCCCTGAAATTTCAACCACTGCATGAAGTGCCGCCAGCGCCACGTTCATGTCGCTGGGGTTTGTCGCGATGCAGGTATGCGCGCCGGCTGGCCCCTCGTCCGTCTGTCCCAGAACCGCATGGACGCGATTGAATCCCTCGACGGCTCCGCAGCCCGAACCCGGGGCGCGCTTGTTGCAGGCAGGCAGAGCAGAATCATAAAAGTAGTAGCAGCGAGTGCGCTGCATCAGGTTGCCGCCGGTCGTGGCCAGGTTGCGTAACTGCGCAGAAGCACCCGCAAGCAGTGCCTGCGAAAGCAGGGGATAGGTCTTGCGTACATCCCCATCGTTCGCCAGGTCGCTGTTGCGGACCAGGGCGCCGACGCGGTGTCCGCCTTCTACAGCTTCGATGTGCGCCAATGCCGACAGGCGCGTGATGTCGATCAACGTAGACGGGCGCTCGACATCCTGCTTCATCAGGTCGACGAGGTTTGTTCCGCCGCCCAGCAGCTTCGCGTTCTTGTCGGCAGCGAGGGAGTGGACGGCGCCTTCGGGGGCAGTGGCTCGTTCGTAAGCGAAGGGATTCACAGGCTCATTCCTTTCGCGACAGCGCGTACGGCGCTCACAATGTTGGGGTAGGCGCCGCAGCGGCAGATGTTGCCGCTCATGCGCTCCTTGATCTCACGGTCGGTCAGTTTCGGCGCATTCTGTGTGCCGTCTTCGAACGAAACCACCGACGCGTGGCCGGCCTTCATCTCGTCCAGTAACGCTGTCGCCGAACAGATCTGGCCGGGCGTGCAGTAGCCGCACTGAAACGCGTCATGTTCCAGGAAGGCAGCCTGCATGGGCGAGAGGTCATCGCCGTGCGACAGTCCTTCAATAGTCGTGATGGGGTCGCCCTCAGCCGAAACCGCCAATAGCAGGCAGCTATTCACACGACGGCCATTAACAAGCACCGTGCATGCGCCACACTGGCCGTGATCGCAACCCTTCTTCGATCCGGTCATGTCCAGGTGATCTCGCAGCGCGTCGAGCAGGCTGGTCCGCGTGTCCAACTGGATGCTGTGATCCTGCCCGTTGATGTTCAGTGTTACGGACTTGGTCTTGGCACTTCCAGGCATCACGGTCTGCGCGTCCGCTGGGGACATACCCACCGCCAGCGTTGCGCCAACGGCGGTCGCCGATTGCAGAAAGGTGCGGCGGCTGACCTCCCAATTCTGGAGATCCTCCGGCTCAGGTGCCGTATCAAGGGTTTGACACTTGGAATTGCTCATAGGGCCTCAAGGGTTGGTTGTGACATGGGAAGAAAGACTTGAATCAACATAACTGTGATGAGGAGAGCGACATAGCAAGATGTCTCAGCCAACGCGCCACATTGACGACGTCCTTCGCTTCTCGCCGCCTTGGAATTCCTGTGAAAGTGCGGTAAACTAAGGTGTTTGTTGCGCCTTGCGGGTTGAACCCGCTGTAGAGCTGTGCGGCATACGACTTAGGGTCGAGGAGAAAAGATGGCGAAGCGTCGTGGAAACCCGAATTGGGGCAAGCCGGAGCCGATTGGACCGGTAGTGCCGACCGTCACATCGTTCGAACTGGTAGTGAAGGAATACAAGCTGACCCCGGACCAGTACATCCGGTCGACGCGTCTTCGTGAGTGGGCGCGCCGCAATAAGAACTCGAAGTACATCCCGGAGGCGCTGCTCGAGGCCTGGGGTTTCGAAATCGAGTCCACGCTGTAAGCAGCGTGTCGGCAAGTCAGCATGGCCCCGCTTCCGGCGGGGCCATTGTTTTGTCCAGAAGCCAGCGTTTGTTCTGAGGCTTCTGTCGCATCATGATCATCCAAATCCGGGAGATACACTCTAGACCTATGCCTGAGAGCCCTTTCATCGACGTTCCGGAGGCGCTGCGGCAGTTTGCCGCGGGCCGCATGATTGTGGTGGTCGATGACGAAGACCGCGAAAACGAGGGCGATCTGACGCTCGCCGCTGAATTCACCACGCCTGAAGCCATCAACTTCATGGCAAAGTACGGCCGCGGCCTGATCTGCCTAACGCTCACCGAGGAACGCGCGGACTACCTGCGTCTCTCGCCCATGGCCGCTGAGAACACCTCGCGCTTCGGCACCGCATTCACCGAGAGTATTGAGGCTCGCGAGGGTGTCTCCACGGGCATCAGCGCTGCGGACCGCGCGCACACCATCCTGACTGCAGTTACCGCCGGCAAAACAGCCGCAGACCTGGCGCGGCCCGGCCACGTCTTCCCGCTGCGTGCGCGCAAAGGTGGCGTGCTCGTACGTGCAGGACAAACTGAAGCTTCTGTAGATCTTGCTCGCATGAGCGGCCTGATCCCTGCCGGTGTGATCTGCGAGATCATGAATGACGACGGCAGCATGGCGCGCGTGCCGGACCTGATCGAATTCTGCAAGACCCATGACATGGGAATGCTGACCGTGGCGGAACTGATCCGCTACCGCCTGCAACACGAGCGCTATATCCACCGCGAAGCCGAAACGGTGTTGAATACACCCTGGGGTGAGTTCCGAACCATCGCCTACGCGAGCGATGTCGAAGAGGGCGAAAGCCACCTTGCCATGGTGATGGGTGATGTCAGCGACATGGGCGGCGCAGATCCCGTGCTCGTGCGTGTCCACACACACTGTCTCGCCGGCGGCATCTTCTGTCACGATGGCTGCGAGTGCCGTCAGAGCGTCGAAAACGCCATGCGCCTGATCGCCGAACACGGCCGCGGCGCCCTGGTCTATCTACATAACGGCAGCCGAGGCTTCGGGATCGATCGCACTACGACCCCGCCGCGCATGGTGATGCACCGCGATGCCGCGATGCGAGCCAGTTCGAAGGATCAGTCCCAGACGCTGCGTCACACCGGCATCGGCGGTCAGATCCTCTCGGACCTTGGCATCCATCGCATCCGCCTGCTCGTCTCGCGCCCCACGCACGTGCCCGCGCTCCAGGGTTTTGGCATCGAGATCGTCGAGCAGGTCGCCATGGCGCCCGCACGCATTTCCTAAGCGGCCTGCTAGGGCTGTCTACCGCGGTGTGATCACAAGCGTGAGTGTCACGCTCTTCGGCGCAGTCACGCCATCCACCGGTGTCGCTGTGACGTGGAAGGTGTATGTGCCAGTGGCAGCATAGCGAATACGCCGGTCCACACTGCTGCCGCAACCGCCACTGACCGGGGCGACCGCCAGCAAAAAGGTGAGCAGCGCAGCAAAGCGCCGCTGCCTCAGACCAAGCAGCAGGAGCAATGCCGGTGGCGTGCACAGCAACACGTCCCGCAGTCCGAGAGGGCTTGGTGCTCCGATCGCTGCGGATACGGCTGAAAGAGTAGAGATGGTCGCAGAGGAAGCCTGCGCGCCTCCTCCCAACGTCACCGAGGCGGGCAATAACGAGCACGCGGTGTAGTCAGCAGGCTTCTCCGCCATGCAGGTCAGCGCCACGTCGCCGGTAAAGCCATTGGACGGTGTGACGTTTAGAGCGTAGGTCGCCGGAAGGCCCGCCTGCACTGTTACGGACGCGGTAGAACCTCCGTTCACGGTAAGCCCGATGTCGCCAGCCGGAGGATTGATGATCGTGCCGGTTTGTGTCCCCGTGCCGGTGAGTGGAATCGTGATGGGTGAGGCAGGATCGGTGCTTGCAACCGTCAGCGTCCCCGCATAAACGCCGGTGGCCGTCGGCGCAAACGTAACACTCACCGCACAAGAGGACGCAGCGTTAAGGCTCGTGATTCCGCAGGTACTGCTTACGCTGAAGCCCGGAGTCGCGCGAAAACTCAGACCATCCACCGTCAAAGCGCTGGTATTGCGCAGCGTGACCGATTGCGTTGCCGTCGTGCCAACCAGGACACTCGCAAACGCCAGCGAGTCAGGGGTAATACTGAGCTGCGGCCTGGTTCCCACGCCAGACAAATCCACCGCCAGCGGCAGGGGAGTCGCCGAAGTAGCGACCGACAGTGTTCCGCGAAGGGTCGCGGCAGTCGACGGCGTGAACATAACAGCAATGGTGCAACTGGTACCCGCGCCTACGGTGCCGCCGCTACTCGGGCACGCATTGGTTGCGGTCGTGGCGGTCGCCAGGGCGAAGTTGCCTCCAGTCGTGATGAGGGAGCCGATCGCAAGGGAAGTGCTGCCGGTATTCGTCAGCGTCGCCATCTGCGACGCGCTGCGGCCAACCAGGACACGTCCAAAGTCGAGAGCGAGCGGGGCGAGCGTCACCGATGCCGGCGAGCCCATGCCGAGCAGTGACACAAGTTCCAGCGACGTGCTGGCATCGCTCTGAATCTCCAGCGATCCAACCGTCGGCCCAGAAGTCTGAGGCTGGTAGGTGACGGCAATGGAGCAGGACGCGCCTGCGATCAAGGCGCCGCAGCCATTCGAGGCCTGGAAGCCGCTGCTGGTGACAACTCCAGTCACATGCACGGTAGCCGTTCCGGTACTGGTCAGTCGCACAGACTGCGGCACAGACGCTGTGCCTGCAGCGGACGAGCCGAAAGTGAGCGACCCCTGCGATGTTGTGAAAGCCGCCAGTGGAGCTGTGTTCGAAGGTACGCTGACGACCGCCGCCTTTGCCTGGCCGAGCAGGTCGAGGAACAGCGGCGCATTCGCGGCATCGCTCTCGATGGTTAGAGTTCCTGTGTCGATCTGCGGCACGGTAATGTCCGCTGACGACGCGACCTGGTAGAGCGGGGTATATCTCACGCTTACGGAACAGCTCTGTCCGGGCAGCAAAGGTGCGCCGCAATCGGTCGTCGAGAGGAAAGGGAGCTCAGACTGCACTCGCCGAACGGTGACCGCAGTGCCCGCTGCGGAAGTCAGCGGATTGGTGAAGGTCAGCGTCTGCGAGGCGCTGAGGCCCGAGGTGACGCTCCCAAAAGTCAGCACGCCCGCGATCGAAAGGTTCCCCGTTACGGCAAGGGAGGCATTGCCCGCGCCATAGCCCTCCAGATAGGCAAGACCATTGCGTGTGGCTGATCCGTCCGACGGGGTGCCCTGCACAAAGACGGTGCCGGTCGCGTCGCCGCCGCTCACGGGGGTGTACTGCACCGTCAGATCACAACCGGCATTCGGCGCCAGCCCTCCGCATGAATCGCCGGTAACGGCAAACTGGCGCGGCGCGCTGACGGTGAGTGATAGCGCGCTCGACGTGAGGTTGTTTACATGGAGCACACGCGTCCCGGCGGGCGCGCCGGTGGCGGCCGATCCGAAATTTACCGAGGCATGCTCGCCCGGAATGATCTGGATGCCAGCAGACTCCGCCGGAAACTGCCCGGCAAGCGCAATGCTGTAGTTCGCCGTCATGGGCACGCCCGAGGGTGCCGTCGTAATCGGGATCGTCAGCGTGCCACTACTGAGGC
>JGI2924J29684_1078766_pt1 | contig 203999 bp, 180 predicted proteins | sample BenlonsequencITS_FD_29684 | JGI IMG/M metagenome (IMG submission 29684) | reverse complement strand
CAGGAATGCCTGGTGTGATGCGGGTTCAGGCTCTAACGGGTACCGTAAGTCGCGCAGTATCGGCCGTGGGCGGCTGGAAATGCGACGTAATGCACGCCCGCGAAGCTCTATGTCGCCTTGGGGGTACAAGCTCCCACAGGCAGTACGATCGGCTTTGAAGCTTGTCGGCCTGGCAGGCCGGGTATCAGAAACTACTTTGAGATATAGGCGTTGAGACCGACAGTGATCGGCTTTCCGTTTACGGTGGCTTGTGTCTCGATGTTGCCGCCACTGCTGGCAACCAGCAGGGTTTTGCCGCTCTTCGATTTGGTCGGTTCCGCAAGGAGTGGGATACGGATCACGAGTTCGTTACCTTCTACGCTTACCTGCATGGTTGTCCTTTTCTCCGCCTCAACAAGAGTATTCTCCTCCCCTTCACTTATTGATTGACCGCATGCCGTGCCCTCTGGAAAAGCCCGCTTGACAATCTCGCAGTTGAGACAGATTCTTATCTAGCGGTGGATATGGAAGAGATCAGGCACCGACTGGATGCGCACGGAGTGAAGTTTACTCCGCAGCGCTACTGCCTGATGGCATTCCTGATGGAGAATGAGGGCCATCCCACCGCTGCGGAGATCTTCGACGGTGTGAACCGCCTGGATCCGCGGTCTTCCCGCGCGACCGTTTACCGCAATTTGAAGGACATGGTTGAAGCTGGTCTGGTGCGGGAAGTGGCTGTGGAAGGGCGATCGGCACGGTTCGATGCAAAGGGAATTCCGCACCATCACTTCATCTGCGACAAGTGCGGCGGGGTTGAAAACATGACGTGGTTCGATGTGCCACGCCCGCCGGCAGGCGCCGTCGGTGACCGCGTTGTGCGCGAATACGAACTCATCCTTCGGGGTCTCTGCAGCAGTTGCGTAGCGGCCTCCCCCACGCTTTCTGTAAGAACCGGCGGGATCAGCACCGGATAGATCCATCTCACTTCACCATCAAGCAAAGTTTGGGATTCGGATGGTTTGAATCCCGCAACACAGAAAACTGCAGCAGAGCAACTGGGGATGGCTGTCCCCAGGCACGAGAACAAGGAGCAAGCATGTCAGACGAAATGAAGTGCCCGGTAACCGGCGTCACCGGCGACCGTCCCGCACCGAATGTCACCGCGACCGAAACGGAATCGCCCAAGGGTGGTGCGGTCACCCACAATTCACGCAAGATCATGAACAACGTGGCATGGTGGCCCGATCGCCTGGACCTGGCTGTTCTGTCGCAGAACAACAAACTCGTCGATCCTATGGGCAAGGAGTTTGACTACGCCGAGGAGTTCAAGAGCCTCGACCTGAACGCTGTGATCGAAGATCTGAAGGCGGTCATGACGACGTCGCAGCCCTGGTGGCCTGCTGACTACGGCCATTATGGTCCGTTCTTCATCCGCATGGCATGGCATAGCGCCGGCACCTATCGCCAGTACGACGGCCGCGGCGGCGCAGGTATGGGCACGCAACGCTTCGCACCGCTGAACAGCTGGCCTGACAACGTCTCGCTCGACAAGGCTCGCCGTCTGATCTGGCCGGTCAAGCAGAAGTACGGCAAGAAGATCTCCTGGGCCGATCTGATGATCCTGACGGGCAACATCGCGCTCGAGACCATGGGCTTCAAGACCTTTGGCTTCGCAGGCGGCCGCGCCGATGTCTGGGTGCCGCAGGAAGACGTCTTCTGGGGCTCGGAAGGCACATGGCTTGGCAGTGACCGCTACCAAGGCGATCGCGAGCTTGAGCAGCCGTACGCCGCCGTGCAGATGGGTCTTATCTACGTGAACCCCGAAGGCCCTGATGGCAAGCCCGACCCCATCGGCTCTGCCCGCGACATCCGCGAGACCTTCGGCCGCATGGCGATGAACGACGAAGAGACGTTTGCGCTGATCGCCGGCGGACACACCTTCGGTAAGGGCCACGGTGCACACGATCCCGGTCCGAACGTAGGACCCGAACCGGAAGGCGCTCCCATCGAGCAGCAGGGCTTTGGCTGGAAGAATTCCAAGGGCAAGGGCCACTCGGAGGACACCATATCCTCCGGTCTTGAGGGCGCCTGGACCTCCAATCCGATCAAGTGGGACAGCGAGTATCTCGACAACCTCTACAACTTCGACTGGGCTCTGCGTAAGGGACCCGGCGGCGCATGGCAGTGGTACGCCACGGCGGAAGGGGAGACCTTCCCGGACGCTCACATCAAGGACAAGAAGCACCTGCCCATGATGTTCACCTCGGATCTTGCGCTGAAGTTTGATCCCATCTACGAGAAGATCGGCAAGCGCTTCCAGAAGGATCCTGCAGCCTTCGCCGATGCCTTTGCTCGCGCCTGGTTCAAGCTGACCCACCGCGACATGGGCCCCCTCGCTCGCTACCTGGGACCGCTGGTTCCCAAGGAAGAGTTACTCTGGCAGGATCCGGTTCCGGCAGTGACGCACGAACTGATCAGCGATGCAGATATCGAAGCTCTCAAGGCCAAGATTCTCGCTTCGGACGTAACCCCGGCGCAGTTCATCGCAACCGCATGGGGCGCAGCAGCATCCTTCCGCGGTTCGGACAAGCGCGGCGGCGCCAACGGTGGTCGCATTCGCCTGGAGCCGCAGAAGAGCTGGGAGGTCAACCAGCCCCAGGTGCTCGCCAAGGTGCTCACAGTGCTGGAAGGCATCCAGAGCGACTTCGGCAAGCCCGTTTCGATTGCTGACCTCGTCGTTCTCGCCGGCACCGCTGCCGTCGAAGCGGCGGCGAAGAAGGCAGGCTTCGACGTAAAGGTTCCGTTCACGCCGGGCCGCACCGATGCCTCGCAGGAGCAGACCGACGTTGTATCCTTCGCGTTCCTCGAGCAGAAGGCAGACGCCTTCCGCAACTACCTGACGCCCGGCCACAAACTGCGCGCTGAGGAGTTGATGATCGATCGCGCGCAACTGCTTACGCTGACCGCGCCGGAGATGGCAGTTCTGCTTGGTGGCCTGCGGGTCCTGGGTGCGAATCACCGCGGATCGAAGAACGGTGTTTTCACCGACCAGCCCGGCACGCTGACGAACGACTTCTTCGTCAACCTGCTGGACATGGCGACGGAGTGGAAGCCGGCCTCGACGGGCGAGGGCCTCTTCGAAGGTCTCGACCGTGCGACCGGTGAGATCAAGTGGACGGCAACCCGCGTCGACCTGGTCTTCGGTTCCAACTCCCAGCTTCGTGCGCTCGCAGAAGTGTATGCGGCCAGCGATGCGAAGGAGATGTTCGTGAAGGACTTCGTTGCAGCATGGACGAAGGTGATGAACCTCGATCGTTTCGAGATTGCGTAAAGCCGCGGTCGAAGCAAACAAAAAGAGACGGCCCGCGCGAATTGCGCGGGCCGTTTCTTTCTGTGCGGGACGCTTACCTCATGCGTTTACGCGAGCGCGAATGTCAGTGCGGCATCGCAATGAAGAAGCGTGGTGTCGAAGACCGGTACGGACACATTGCCTTGGTTGAGCAACATGCCTACCTCCGTGCAGCCGAGAATCAGGCAGTCAGCACCGCGTTGCACCAGGCGTTCTGCGATCGCTGCACAGGCCGTTTCGCTTTGCGCGGTTACAACCCCGCGGCAGAGTTCCTCATAGATGATCCGGTGCGTCTCGGCGCGGTCAGCTTCCTTGGGAATGATTGGCGCCAGACCAGCAGCGATCAACCGGTCGGTATAGAACGTCTGCTCCATCGTGAATGCTGTTGCCATCAGGCCAGGGGACTGCAGGCCCTTCGAGACGATGCTGGCGGCCGTCGCGTCGGCGATGTGCAGCAGTGGGATGGTGACACCGCGCATCATCTCCTCGGCAAGCTTGTGCATGGTGTTGGTTGCGAGCAGTAGGAAGTCCGCACCGCCGCGCTCGAGCGCCCTTGCCTCCCGGTTCAGAATGTCGCCTGCTGACGCCCAGTCTCCCTTCATCTGCAACTCCTCGATGCGCGCGAAGTCGAGAGAACGGATCAGGAGTTCTGGAGAGTGAAGGCCACCGAGACGTTCGCGCGTACGGCTGCACAGCTCTCGATAGTAGGTTTGTGTGGATGCCGCTGACATGCCACCCAGAATGCCGATTGTCTTCATAGGGTCGCCCCATACTATCGAATGACACGGTGGCCATCGCTTACACTCAAGCCACATGCTGAATCGGGGCTATGCCTACACCACAGTCATCAGCAACAAGTACTGTGGTCGAACCCTGCTCGCGCACCTGGCAAGCCTCTATCCGCATGCGACAGCGCAAGAATGGCAGCAAAAGCTGAACGACCGCGAAGTGACTCTCGATGGTGTTGTTGCGACGGGAAGCGAGTGGCTGAAGTTGGGTCAGACCCTTGTGTGGGACCGCCCGACCTGGATCGAGGCAGAGACTCCTCAGCACTTCGAAGTGCTCTTTGAAGACCCCTACCTGCTCGCCGTGAATAAACCGGGTGGACTGCCCACCCTTCCTGGTGGCGGTTTCATGGAGAACACGCTTCTACGCCTGGTGCAAAAGCAACGCCCCAGCGCGAATCCTGTGCACCGCCTTGGGCGAGCCACCACTGGCATTGTCCTCTTCGCAAAGACATCCAAGGTGGCAGCGCACCTCTCTGCAAACTGGAACACTCCGAGCATTCAAAAGATCTACAGGGCACTGGCTCAGGGCATTGCGCAGCACGACGTCTACGAGATCCTCACACCCATCGGCCCGGTGCCGCACCCGCGCATCGGTTCTGTCTGGGCGGCCCACCCCGGTGGTAAACCTTCGAAGTCTTTGGCGAAGGTGATCGCGCGCGGCGCAGATACAACGACGTTTCAGGTAAGCCTCTATTCGGGCCGTCCTCATCAGATCAGGATTCATCTGGCGTCCATCGGCCATCCACTCGTGGGCGATCCACTGTATGGACCAACGGGCATGCCGCTGGAAGATCTTCCCGGGCTCCCGGGCGATGGGGGGTATCTCCTCCACGCAGGACTTCTGACACTCGACCATCCGGTCACGGGGGAACGGCTCGAGCTTGCGGCACCTGTGCCTTCTGCATTCTCATTGCATTCGTAGGTAGCTTCAGGCTCTATTTCCTGCGGCGTCCACCATTTCTCGCATGCCATGAAGTGCAACGGCAGCGTTCGTCATTTTGGCTCGCCCCGTTGCCGTTGCTTCCGTTGCTGGGGTGTGGGGTCGCCTACAATGACGAAATATGCCTGCCCGCTCCTCCCGTTCTGTGGTTCCACTCGCGCTGTTCGCGGCGGTGCTTGTCGTTGCAATGAATACCTGGTTCGCTGTCTCTGCAGTGCGATCGCTGCTGGACAGCGAGGCGTGGCTGGCGCATACGTGGGAGGTCATCGGCCAGGAAGAGCAGTTGATGCTGACCGTTACCAACGCTGAGACTTCGGCGCGCGCCTTTGTCATCACAGGGCAGGAACCGTTTCTCGGACCGTTCCGTGAGGCCGAGCGCACGTTGCCCGCGGACGTGCAGCGTTTCAAGGACCTGACCCTCGACAACCCCATTCAGCAGAGCACTATCGATGAGGTCCATGCCTCCATTGGCCGCCGCATGAAACTGTTGGAGCAGAGCGGCGAGGCAAGGCGAGCGGGTGGTCTGGAAGTAGCATCTTCACTTGTTTCCAGCGGCATCGGAGCTGCGGAGATGGAACATCTGCGCAGCCTTGTCGCGCAGATGGACGGCGAGGAACGGCGCCTGCTTGCGAACCGAGCCGATGAGGCTCGGCACAACGGTGCGCGAACAATCTTTGCTATCTCCCTGGCGTGCGTGCTGGACCTGCTGATGATTGGTTTTGTTACCTGGTACTTCTGGCAGGAACGGTCGCTGCGTCTTGCGTCTGAGCTTGCCAATGAGCGCCTGGGTGTGGCGCGGGCGGAGGCAGAGCGCTCTGCGGAGGAAGTGCGGGTTCTGAACCTGGAGCTTGAAGCGCGTGTGCGTGAGCGGACGGCTGAACTGGAGACCACGAACCGTGAGCTTGAGGCCTTCAGCTACTCCGTGTCGCACGACCTGCGTGCGCCTCTGCGGACGATTGACGGCTTCAGCCTTGCGCTCATGGAGGATTACGCCGATGTCGTGGACGACACGGGCCGGGACTATATCGGACGAGTCCGTGCCGGCGTGCAGCGCATGGGCCAGTTGATTGATGCGCTGCTGCAACTGTCGCGCATCACCCGTGCGGATGTGACCCGCGAGACGATCCATCCGTCGGAGATCGCGGAGACCGTCGTGGCGCAACTGCGCGAAGAGAATCCCGACCGGAAGATTGCCTTTACGGTGACTCCGGGACCGCAGGAGAATGCCGATCCCAAGCTGGTACAGGTGGCGCTCGAAAACCTGCTGGGGAATGCGGTGAAGTTCTCAGCGCGCCGCGAGGATGCGGAGATTTCGTTCGGTTGGGACGCAGAACAGAAGGCTTGGCGCGTGAAGGACAATGGCGCCGGCTTCGACATGCACTACAAGGACAAGCTTTTCAACGCCTTCAATCGTCTGCATGGGGACAAGGACTTCAAGGGATCCGGCATCGGCCTGGCGACGGTAGCGCGTGTGATCCGGCGGCATCACGGCCGCATCTGGGCGGATAGCGAGGTCGATCATGGCGCGACGTTCTGGTTTACGCTAGGATGACGGCATGGCTGAGGCTACACGTTTGATCCTGCTTGTTGAAGATGACCCCGACCATGAGCTTTTGACGATCCGTGCTCTCAAAAAGAGCAACATCGCCAATGAAGTACGCGTGGCACGCGATGGGGAAGAGGCGATTGCGTCTCTCTTCGGGCCGGATGCTGTCCGTCCGCAATTGGTACTGCTGGATCTGAAGCTGCCGAAGGTAGAAGGTTTGGAAGTCCTGCGCCGGATCCGCGAAGACGATACGACGCGCATGTTGCCGGTTGTGGTTCTCACCTCCTCTGACGAAGAGCGCGATGTCGTTCGAAGCTACAAGCTGGGCGTCAACAGCTATATCCGCAAGCCGGTGAACTTCACGGACTTTGCGGAGGCGACACGGCAGCTCGGAATGTACTGGCTGGTGCTGAACGAATGTCCGCCGATGAGCTAGCTCCGCCGCGGCAGCTTCAATTGCTGCTGGTGGAGGATAATCAGGATGACGCTGCGCTACTGGAACGGCATTTTCGCCGTAACGGCTTCGCGCCCCGTGTGACACGTGTGGAGACTGCCGCAGAGATGATGGCGGCTATCTCTGCCAGTGTTCCGGACCTGGTCATTGCCGATTACAACCTGCCAAATTTCAGCGGCCCCGCTGCGCTCAGCATCGCGCGGCAGAGCGGCTATGACCTGCCGTTCATCATGATGTCTGGCGCTATCTCAGAAGAGACGGCCGTTGAGAGCATGCGTGCAGGTGCGCAAGACTACGTCACTAAGCAGAATGTCGCACGCCTGATTCCGGTGGTTGAGAGGGAATTGCGTGAGGCGTCGGCGCGCAAGTCGCGGCTGTTGGCAGAACGCGCGCTCGCGGTCAGCGAGGCACGCTTCCATCACCTGGTCGACGCCATGCCTCTGGGGCTCTTGATCAGCCAGAGCTCGGGTCGTATCACCTACGCCAACGCCGCCGCTGAGCGGCTTTTGGGCTTTGCTCCTGAGAAGGTTTTGAACGGGGACATCACGCTGGCGTCCTTGTGTGGCGCGCTGGACGCGCCCTTTGCCGAGCTGGAGCAACGCGCCGCAGAAGAGCCGTTCGAAGCGACCTGCACGACCTCTGCGGGGCTAGCCGTCGATGTCCTGGTGGGTATGGCATTCCTGGATCGCGAGCAGGAGGCAGGGCATCGCGAGCTTGCCGTCTTTATCGCGGATCTCAGCCACCAAAAGCGCAGTGAAGAGGTGCTCCGCCGGACCGAAAAGCTTGCAGTGGCCGGGCGACTCGCAGCATCCATCGCGCATGAGATCAATAATCCGCTCGCAGCCATCACGAACTGCCTGTACCTCGTTCAGCAGACGGCGCTGGACGACATCGGTCGCTCCTACCTTGAAATTGCGCAGAAAGAGCTCGATCGCGTCGCGCAGATCACGGTGCAGACGCTCCGCTTCCATCGTCAATCCAGCCGGCCCATGCCGACGGAGACGAGCGAACTGATCGAGACGGTTCTTGCCCTCTTCGAATCGCGGATTCGCCGGCAGGGCATACAGATCGAACGGCGCTACCGTCAGACGTCTCCCATCTTTGCGTACGAAGGCGAGATTCGGCAGGTGATCGTAAATCTGCTGGGCAACGCCATCGACGCGATGCCGGGCGGCGGCAGCATTACTGTTCGGACGACCGAGACACACAATCCAGTAACCGAGGCTCGCGGCCTTGCACTCACCGTCTGCGATACCGGCAGTGGCATGGGTGAAGAGACCATCGCACATCTATTCGAGCCCTTCTACTCGACCAAGGGTGTTACCGGAACGGGACTGGGCTTGTGGGTGTCGAAGGAGATTGTCGACCGCCACCACGGCAACATTCGTGTGCGCAGTCGCAAGAGTGTCGACGGCAATCCGGGCCAGACGACCTTCCGGGTATTCCTCCCGATCGATGGTATTCCCGCCTCAGCGAGCGAGCAGACGGCCTGACGAGCCGCCGCGTCCGTACCTCGCAGCGCGCTTGATCTGTTCGATCAGTTTGCGTCCTATCCGGCGCCACTGGAACTCAAAACCCGCCCATACCAATGTCAGAAATTCAAGCCTTGCCCAATTTCGTATGGGCATCGTATGATTTCGTTCGCGCCGCGAACTTATGTTGGGGAAACGTTTACTCAAATAGCCAGGGATTCGGATCTGCGGATTCTGCCGGAGCTATCTCGAGTATCCGTGTAGCTCTGGGGCTGTCACAACAACGTCGGTCGCATGCATGTATTGGAATGGGGCCGGAATGCAATCAGGCAGTGCGTACGATGCGTCTCGTGTGAAAGTGCCAGCGGATAGATCTTCTTCAATAGACAGACGTCAGTTCCTGCAATACGCAGCAGGCGCAGGCATGATGCTTGGGTTGGGGCGAGGCGTCTTCGCGCAGGGTTTGGCTGCAGCATCGGACAATCGTCTGCCGGATGGCAGCGGCCACGTGTCCTGGGAACAGCCACTGCAGTTCACCAAGACCTACTACGTCGACAACAAATCGCAGAAGGCGGACGACAACGGCCCGGGCACTTCTGCAAAGCCCTTCCGCACGATTAACAAGGCGGCGCAGGTGCTTCAGCCGGGGGAGCGAGTTGTGATCGCCGCCGGTACGTATCGCGAATGCGTGCGCCCTATGCGCGGCGGGACAGGCGCCACGCGCATGATCAGCTATGAGGCTGCTCCGGGTGCGCAGGTCATCGTCAAGGGGTCAGAGATTCTGAAGGAGGGCTGGGAGAAAGAGTCGGTCGCAATGGGCCGCGGACCGCAAAGCGGACAGGTTACGGCCTGGCAGCATGAACTGAGCGGCAAGCTTTTCCCGGATGCCTACAATCCATTCGCACTGGCAAGTGCGCCGGGCGATCGCTCCTGGCTTGATACCAAGTCTGTCGACATGGGGCCTTACTTCCGTCGGCGCGGCCTGGTCTTTGTGGATGGCAAACCGCTTGAGCCGGTCGAGCAACTCCGTGAACTCGCTTCTGCAAATCTGCCTGGACCACCGCCGCCCACAGCTGCCAAGGTACTCAACGGACTCCCAACGCGCGTTCGCACCGCGCCCATCATGCAGGAGGTAGGCGGCACACCTGACGGTCGTTTCTGGGTGGAGAACTCAGGTACTGGAGTGCACGTACGTCTGCCGCAGGGAGAGCCTGCCGACCACACCATCGAAGTCACGACGCGTGAGCAGGTCTTCGCGCCGTCGCAAAAAGGTCTTGGTTTCATCCGAGTGAAGGGCATCACCTTTCAGCACGCGGGCAACGTGATCCCGGTGCCGCAACGAGGCCTGGTATCGACCGCGGGCGGCAACCACTGGATCATTGAGGGCAACACCATCGAGTGGGCGAACGGTACCGGCCTTGATATCGGGAATGGTGACTGGAACGGCCCCGGCGCACCGAATGCGGGTCTCAATCAGATCATCCGTGGCAACACCATCCGCTACTGCGGTGTGGAGGCCATCGGTGGCATGGGCACGAAGAACACTCTAATTGAAGACAATCTGATCGAGTGGTGCGGCTGGGCCGATGCAGAACGTGCGTGGGAGGCGGGCGCGGTGAAATTTCATCGTGCGCAGAACATGCTCTTCCGGCGCAATGTCATCCGTCACATTCGCCATGCGAACGCGGTGTGGTTCGACAGCGGCAACGTCAACAATCGCATTACCAGCAACGTCTTCGCAGACGTCTTGACGGTGAGTGCCGCTGTACACATTGAGGTCAATCTTCAGGAGAACCAAATCGACAACAACGTCATCTGGGACGTTCGCAATGCGGAGCCGGGAACACCCGGACAGAGAGGCTGCGCAGGTTCCGGCATCTTCATCAATGCCAGTGACCGCGTCGTCATCGCGCAGAACCTGATTGGTCGCTGCGATAACTCCGGCGTGTTTGCCATCATTCGCGAAGACCGAGCCGGTACCGGCACGGCTACGGGTAACAAGATCTTCAATAACATCTTCAGCCACTGCGGTAAGTCTGCCGTCGTCTTCCTGAACACCCGGAACGAGGCGGACGGCAACCTCTATGTTTCCATGCCACAGGGCTATCTCGGCTTCACGACATCCGACTCAAAGCAGTGGCTCGATCTTCCAGCTTGGCGCGAGACGCATGGCTGGGATAAGAACGGTGCAACAGCAGATGCGCAGATTGACTTCAACCCGGACACGCTGGAGCTGACCATGAGCAGCAAGCAGCCGCTTCCGACGGTGAGCGCCTTCAACCATATCGACAACGATCTCTTCGGCAAGGCCACGGGCGCCACCCGATTACCCGGACCACTGGCTGATCCGAGTGCCAAGGCCGTCTGGAAACTTGATCCGCGTGTGTCGGTCGTTTAAGCCAGCAACAGAAATCGTAACGGCAGTCGATACAGGACAACGAAAGCTCGATTGATGAAGACGAAGATTCGGAACACCGGCTGGGTTGTTGCTGTCTCCCTGTGTGCATTGGCCGCGGTTGCGGCGGTGACTCCACGGCAACGCACGCCCACCTCAACGCTGGATGCAGGTCATACACGGTACTCTGGGTTGTCGGAGATCAATCGCGGCAATGTGCAGAACCTGAAGCCCGTCTGGGTCTATGACACCGGCGTCAAAGGCCGCACCTGGCAAGGGAATCCCATCGTTGTAGACGGCGTGATGTATCTCTCGATACCAGGCGGGGCATCTGCAATTGACCCGGAGACAGGCAAGGAATTATGGAAGTTCGTCCCCAAGGGTATCTCGCGACCGGGGCGTGACCGAGGCGTGGCGTACTGGCCCGGCGACGGCGCGCTCACTCCGCGGATTATCTACGCAACGGTAGATCGCCTGTACGCGCTGGATGCGGTGACGGGTGTACCAGTCGGAGGTTTCGGCAAAGACGGCCTGGTGAACCTGCGGGATGACGTTGCCGACAAGTATCCCAACGCTCTCTACACGATCTCTTCACCGGCTGCGATCTATAAGAACCTGGCGATCATCTCTCCGTCGACACAGGAGTTTGGCAGCAAAGGTCCCAGCGGCGACCCGCGCGCCTTTGACGTCCGCACGGGCAAGCTTGTCTGGCGGTTCCATACCGTTCCACAACCCGGCGAGCCACAGGATGGTTCGTGGGGGCCGGAGGGCTGGAAGGAAAGAGCCGGACCAAGCGCGTGGGGCGGCGCTACCGTGGACGCGGCGACGGGGCTTGTCTTCATTCCCATTGGCAATCCCGATGACAGTTACAACGGCGTTGATCGCCCGGGTAAGAACTATTACGCCAACTCAATCGTCGCGCTCGATGCAGCGACGGGAACGCTGAAGTGGTTCTATCAATTCACGCATCACGACATCAACGACGTCGACGCGCCTGCCGCGCCAAGCCTGATTGATATCCGCCGCAACGGTCAGTTGATCCCCGCGCTGGTTGAGGTGCCGAAGTCGGGACTCGCATTTGTGCTGGACCGTCGCACAGGCAAGCCGGTCTTCGGAGACGAGGAGCGACCCGTGCCTCAAAGCGACGTGCCGGGTGAGCATAGTTCGCCGACGCAGCCTTTTCCTATGAAGCCGCTGCCATTGGCGAAGACAAGTGTGACGAAGGCGGACATCACGACGATGTCGCCGGAAGCACATGCGTTCTGCCTGGCGCAGTGGGACAAGCTGCAACTGCACAACGACGGTCCATATACTCCGGTCAGCATCAAGGGCACCACGCTGTTTGCGCCGGGAACCTCTGGCGGTGGCAACTGGGGCGGCGTCTCAACCGATCCGCGGCTCGGCTACTTCTTCGCAAATATCTCCAATGTGCCAACGACAAGCCGGATGGTCCCGGATGCAGCGGGCGGCTACAAATTGGAGGGCGCCTATGGCCGCTTCAACGATCCAAAGGGCTGGCCCTGCATCAACCCGCCATGGGGCGAACTGATCGCCGTGAACGCAAACACGGGCGACATTGCATGGCGCACACCACTGGGTACGTCGGACGATTATGGTGCGGCAAGTAAGAACGCCGGCACGGCAAATATCGGTGGATCGATCGCCACTGCGGGTGGTCTTGTCTTCATCGGCGCGACGGTCGACTCGCGCTTCCGTGCCTTTGATTCACGTACCGGCAAAGAGGTGTGGACCGTGTCGGTGCCCGCGCCCGCAGTCTCGACGCCGACGACTTATCGCGGCAAGAGTGGGCGGCAGTATGTCGTGATTCCGGATGGCGGACCCGGCACAATCGGCATGCCGGGGCGCTTCTCCAGCTTCCACGCGATCCTACTGGCTTACGCGCTTCCAAAGCCTGGTGAGGCTGCGGTGGACCTGACGCAGTTCGCTCCCACGCCGATGCAACTTCCACCCAGACCTCCCGGCGGCCAGACTCCGAGCGGGCCATCCACCGCGGCGCTTCCGGCATCGGCAGGGCCAACTACATTGCCGGACGGCGCAGGTAAGGACGACGTGTTGAGTATGTGCGGGCAGTGTCATGGTGTCAGCACAGCGGTGGCAGTCCGCCGGTCGTCTGAGGGCTGGCATGACCTCATCCAGGACATGCGCTCGAGAGGAGCACAGGGAGATAACGCCAAGGCAGCACGAGTGCAGGACTATCTCTCACGATACTTCGGCATGATGCCGGTCCCGATCGACTCTGTCGCTGTGCCGAAGCCGTGACGAAGGAGTCGGATCAAGGTGCCCGTTGACAGCGGGGCATTGAGGAAGCTAGTTTTCTCCACGCCTCGAACTTATCTCATTCGCAGTCACTGATCTCGAAGGGGATTGGTGGAAATTAGTAAACGTTTTCCATTATCTCGTGATGGATCGTGATTTGAGAGGAAGCATGAATAGAAGATCGCTCCTGAAGTACTCGACCATGCTCGGTGTCACCAGTTCCTTGTCGTCGCTCGTCCTTGCAGAGGCTGAGCCAGCGAAGGGAAGCGGCGGCGGCATCGTTCTCTACTGCGACCTGGCAATCGATCCGGCGCGTGAGCAGGAGATGTTGCACCACTTCCACATGGACTTCCTGCCGGCTGCGGCAAAGTTTGACGGCTACATCGACGTCAAGATGTTGAAGCTTCGTAAGGTGATGCAGGGCCAGCCGGCGCCGATGCCGAACATCAACTATCGCTTCCAGCTCACGTACAAGAGCGAGGAACTGCGCCAGAAGTGGATCGCGTCGGCAATCCATCAGCGCGTGTGGCCGCTGATCGAAGACACCGTGACGAACAAGGATTACCTGGTCTTGCTCACGGACAAGGCTTAGACGAGCAGTTTCAGTCGACGAATGGTTTGTTCCAGGGAAGAAAGCACACAGATGAGATTGAACTCGAGATGGATCGTATGGAGCGTCATGAGTGTGGCGCTCGCCGGATGCAAGGCGAAGCAGCCCGCTCCGGCGGTCGTCGCGTCCCCGCCAGCCCAGGCAGCGTCAGCCAGCCTGGAAGTCGTGCGGCTCGATGCTGCGCTGGATGCTGTCATCGCACCCGGCACGAAGATCGAGAAGGTCGCAAGCGGCTTCGTCTTCGCTGAGGGCCCAATGTGGCATGAGGGACAACTGTGGTTCTCCGATGTGGCCGGGAACAAGATGTACGCCATGACGGCGGACGGACACACACCCGTCTTAATCGATCACGCCGGCGGCCTGGATAGCTATCCCGCTGGAATGCCTAAGGGATCGAACGGCATGGCGACCGACAAGGACGGCAGCGTGCTGATGACGCAGCACGGTGTACGTCGCATCGCCCGGCTTGATGATCACCAGAAGCCGACCACCTTCCTCGACCGATTTGAAGGCAAACGCTTCAACAGTCCCAACGACCTCGTCTTTGCACCGGATGGTTCGTTGTGGTTTACGGATCCGCCCTATGGGCTCACCGGCCAGGACCGCGACCCCGCGAAAGAGCTGCCCTTTAACGGCGTCTACCGCTATGCGAACGGCAAGCTGACCGCGCCCATTCGCGAGCTGGCCCGACCCAATGGCATCGGCTTCACGTCGGATGGCAAGACGCTCTATGTGTCGAACTCCGGACCCGAGATGTATGTGGAGAGATACGACGTCAACGCGGACGGGACGGTCTCGAAAGGCACGCGGTTTATCGAGTACCCCGGCAGCGCTCCGGACGTTCCCGATGGCCTGAAGCTCGACTCAGCGAATAACCTCTGGACATCCGGGCCGGGTGGCATTCGCATTATCTCGCCTGCAGGTAAGGTCCTGGGACAGATCAAGCTGCCGGAAGTCGCCGCGAACATGGCCTGGGCCGACGGCGGCAAGACGCTGTACATCACGGCTTCCACCAGCATCTATCGCCTTCCGGTCAAGACGCCGGGAGCTTTGCCTCACTACGTCAAGTAAGTCGTACGGTTGTTGCTACAAGATCGGGAGTAAGTCAGCGAATGGACGTGAAACGCAACACGAGAGTACGTTGGGCGCTTGCTTCCTGGCTATTTGTTCTGAGCGCGGTGGCGTTCCTTGACCGGACGAATGTCTCCATCGCCGGCCTGCAGATCAGCAAAGAGTACGCACTCGGGAACCAGCGTCTGGGCTGGATGGCGAGCGCCTTCCTGATCGCCTATGCAGCCTTCCAGGTCCCGGCGGGATGGGTCTCCGCGCGGTACGGCCCGCGGCGCGTCCTCGCGTTCGGAGTGCTTTGGTGGGGGGTTGCAACGGCGCTCACGGCCCTGCTGCCCGCGTCCGTCTCACACGCCGCGATGATCCTGGTAGCGCTGCGATTCGGTCTTGGCGTGGGCGAGTCGGTGATGTATCCCGCGGCGAATCAGTTCGTGATGCGTTGGTTCCCGGCGGAAGAGCGTGGCCTCGTTAATGGACTCATCTTCGCAGGCGTCGGAGCAGGCAGTGGACTCACACCGCCGCTGCTGACCTGGTTCATCCTGCATCACGGCTGGCGCTCTGCCTTCTGGCTAAGCGCGGCAACGGGACTGGTTGCAGGCGCCATCTGGTGGTGGATCGCGCGAGACCGTCCTGAAGAGCACCCGTGGGTACAGACCTCTGAGCTGCGCCTTATCCGTGGAATAGCTAACGCCGACGCAGCAACTCCCGCACTGCAAGCGGCGCCTAAGACCGTGCCGTGGAAGTTAATTCTCGGCCGCACCGATCTGCTCGCCATGATGGCTGCTTACTTTGGATTTCTTTACGTCGCGTGGATCTACTTCAGCTGGTTCTTCATCTACATGGCGCAGGTGCGCGGCTTCGACATGAAAGCCAGCGCGCGATACACCATGCTGCCTTTCCTTTCGATGACCGTCTTCTGTCTGGCGGGCGGCAAGCTGAATGACGTGCTCGCGCGTAAGTATGGTGTGCGTGCGGGCCGGTGCGGCCTTGCTGCCGGCGCATCGTTGCTTACGGCGGTCTTCCTGATCCTTGGATCGCAGACACACAGTCCGCAACTGGCCGGCTATATCCTCGCGCTCGGAGCCGGCGCGCTCTATCTGTCGCAGAGCTCCTATTGGGCCGCCTCGATCGATATCGCCGGCCCCAGCTCCGGTATCTTCTCCAGCATGGTCAATATGGGCGGACAGATCGGCGGCGCAGTCACCGCGTCCCTGACGCCATGGATCGCCCAGCGCTTCGGATGGACGACCTCTTTTGCCACCGCCGCAGCATTCGCAGTGTTATCCGCAATCCTCTGGCTTACTGTGCATCCGGAGCGGCCGCTTGCAGGCGAGGCGAGTGAGCCTGCCGAAGGCGTCCAGAGAGTACCCGGACGTCTTAAAGCAGCCGCGCAGAGTGCCTGAAGAGCGTTCCAACAGATCGAGTTTCTAAGGAGATGACCGTGCAGGCAAAGTTGATCTTTACATTGCTTTTCGTGTCCGCAGCATCGACTTCGTCCGCGCAGACGGCGACGCCTCCGGCCCGCACGCCGCAAACGTTGGAACAACGTATCGGCCACACCGATCCGGCGAAGGCAATGCATCAGTCGGCCGTGCATGACGGCGCAGGTGCTGTCGACTTCCGGCCACTCCTTGGAATGAATGCGACGGATACGAACCTCATCTTCTTCCATCGCGGTGTCATTGAGCCAAAGAGCGGCATCGGGCAGCACTTCCATAACAAGTGTGAGGAGATGTTCGTCATCCTCGACGGCGAGGCACAGTTCACAGTCGATGGACACACCTCATTACTCAAAGGGCCCGTCGCTGTGCCGGACATCATGGGCCATGCCCACGGCATCTACAACGCGACGGACAAGCCGGTGCAGTGGCTCAACATCAACGTGGGTATGAGTAAGGTCTACGATGCCTTCAATCTCGGCGACTCGCGTGTGGGCGCCGCACTCGATCCCGTGCCCCAGTTCGTCTCCATGCACTTCGACCGGTCTCTGTTGAAGCCCGTGGATCACATGGGCGGTGGCACCGGCACGGTGCAGTACCGCCGCGCGCTGCCACCCAGCGTCTTCTCCACCACCTGGTCTTACGTGGATCATCTGCTGCTCCCACCCGGCAGTTCTGTAGGACCGGCGACGAAGGCCACACTGAGCGAGGTCTATTACGTGATGAACGGTAGCGGCGAGGCGCACATCGGTACAGAATCGGCTGCAATTCATACGGGAGACGCCATCCCGGTCCGACTCGATGAGGCAGAGGGATTCACCAACAACGGCAGTGAACCGCTGGAGTTCCTGATCGTCGGCGTGGCAAAGGACTTTGCAGCAAAAGACGCGCTGATGAACGCGCCGCGGCCACGCGGAAACTAAACTGCAGCAAGAGTGGTTCGTGAGGAGTTGTTGATGGTCCTGGTGAAGCGTTGGATCGCAGTGGCGATATTGTTGTTCGCGGCCTTTGCGCCTGCGCAGAAGGTCGAGAAGCAGTCGAAGCAGCGCGTAAAACCAGCACTCGCAGCGCGGCCGCCACTGGGATGGAATAGCTGGGACTCGTACGGTCTGCGGATTGATGAGCAGCAATTCCGAGACAACGTGAAGGTGCTCACGAACAAGCTCAAACCCTTTGGTTATGACTACGCCGTCATCGACGAAGGCTGGTTCCTGCGCAACCCGGAATCACGACCGCACCCTGAACTTCTGCAATACGAACTCGATGCGAACGGCCGTTACATCCCGGTACCGTCAAGGTTTCCTTCGGCAACAGCTGGCACAACCAATGTCGGCTTTGCACCCATCGGGAAGTGGCTCCACGCGCAGGGACTGAAGTTCGGTATTCACATCGTGCGAGGGATCCCGCGCGAGAGTGTGAAGCGGGACCTGTCCATCGAAGGTTCAACCTTCAAACTGGCGGACGCCGCAGATCAAAGCGATGCATGCCCCTGGGATCCCACCAACTGGGGCGTCAAAGACACACCAGCCGGTCAGGCCTGGTACGACGCGCTGCTTCGTCAGTACGCGGTCTGGGGAGTCGACTTTCTCAAAGTCGACTGCATCTCCAACAACCCCTACAAAGTTAGTGAGATTCGACAAATTCGCCTCGCCATTCAGCACGCCGGCCGGCCTATGGTGCTCAGTCTGTCACCCGGGCCGACCTCGGTCGACCACGCTGAGGAAGTCATCGCCATGTCACAGATGTGGCGCATCTCGAATGACGTATGGGATGTGTGGTCGACGAAGGCGCCATTTCCAAAGAGCGTGAAAGATCAATTTGCGCAGGCCGCGAAGTGGAGCAAATACGCAGGCCCTGGGCACTGGCCCGATGCGGACATGCTGCCGATTGGGGAACTCACGCCGTACCCGGATGTGGGTAAGGTCGCGCGGCATACTCGCCTGACTCCTGCGGAACAACGAACGATGGTGACGCTCTGGTCCTTCGCGCGAAGCCCGTTGATGGTGGGGGCAAACCTCACGCAACTCGATGAACCGACGACGGCTCTGCTGACGAATAGGAACCTGCTTCGCATCGATCAAAACGCAATCGCAAGCAGGGAAGTAAGGCACGACGGTGAAACCATTGTGTGGACCTCCGACCTGCCGAACGGACAGTTCGCTGTTGCCGCATTCAACATCGGTGACGAACCAGCCGATGGCGCGTGGCAGCTCTCCGACCTGGGTCTTCCAGCAGGTAGCTTCAGCGTTCGAGACGCCTGGGAAGGCACAGAGAAGGGCAGCGCGACAGACCTGAAGGTGCACCTGGAACCGCATGCCACAGCGGCCTACGTCTTGACCCGGAATCATCAGTAAGTCACGAGTTACTACCGGTGAGTAGGACTAAGCTTTGTCCGCTGACTTTCGGGCGGCCGGCTTCGATCCGGGCGTCTGCTTCGACGGGACGCCGGTCGTCTGCCGAACCACCAGGTTGGTCTCCACCTGCTTTGGGGCGATTCCGGGATTCAGCAAGGCGTAGACGGCGCTCGCGGCGATATCTCGACCTGACATGCGAATCGTCGTGAGTGGGGGCAGCACGTACTCCGTCAATTGAATATCGTCGAAGCCGATCAGCGAGATGTCCGCGGGGATCGACAGGCCCGCGCGTGAGATCGCGTGCATCGCACCCAGCGCACTCATATCGTTCGAGCACATGATGGCAGTGGGTGGCTGCTTGATGCTCAGCAGATGCTCCACACCGCGGGAGCCGCCCTCCGCCGTGTGATCACCATGGAAGATGCACATCTCCGGCACACGAATCCCGACACGTTCCGTAGCAGAGAGGAACGCATTCAATCGCGCGTTCGCAGAATGAAGACGGGGCGGGCCGGTGATAAATCCGATCCGGCGGTGTCCCAGCGCGGCCAGGTGCTGCACGGCTTCGCGAATGCCCTGGTCGTAGTTCACATGGATGACGGAGATGTTCTTCTTCCGAGGAGCCACGTCGATGAAGACCATGGGAATGCCCTCAGAGGACAGGCGCTCCAGCAGTGGCTCTTCAATGCCGAAGGTCATCACCGCAACACCTTCGACCTGCCGCTCCAGCATGCGTTGGACGCAGTGCTCCATGCGTTGCAGGTCGTAATTCGTGGATCCAATCAGCGTCTCGTAACCAACGTCGATCGCTTTATCTTCGAAACCCTGGATAAGTTCCGGGAAGAATGGATTGGTGATGTCCGAGATGATGACGCCCAGCAACTTGCTGCGACCGGAGACAAGGGCTCGTGCCTGGGTGTTGGGGATATAGCCAAGCTTTTTGACGGTGGCCCAGACTCGCTTGCTCAGTTGTGGGTCAACCGTGGGAACCTTGTTCATCACCCGGGAGACGGTTGCCACGGAAACGCCCGCAGCAGTAGCAACAGTGCGGATGTCAAGCCGCTCTTTTCCCTTTGCTGTCGTGGTTGATCGTTTCCGAGTTGCCAAACTATCCCTCGCTCAAGTCAGGATCATAGCAGCCTGACTTGAGCGTTTCGGGTCTCCTTAGGAGTACAGCAGGTGCTGTCTGAGCGTGCGCAGATCGGTATCTGCGTCGATCCGAACAACCTCAACACCGGCCATTACGGCGAAATCTTCCAGGTGCTCGCTGTTCAGTGCCTGGCTGAAGCCCGTGTGGTGCGCGCCGCCGGCATAGATCCAGGCTGCTGCCGCTGTCTTGAGGCTCGGCCTCGGAACCCAGAGAGCACGGGCGACCGGCAGGTGCGGCAGATCGTGCTCGGGCTGGATGACGTCAACATCATTCAAAATCATCCGGAAGCGATTGCCCATGTCCACAATGGTGGCCACGACGGCGGGACCTGCTGGTGCAGTGAAGACCAGGCGCACCGGATCTGCCTTGCCGCCGATGCCAAGGGGATGCACCTCAAGTGAAGGGCGCTCCGCCGCGATCGACGGGCAGATCTCCAGCATGTGCGATCCAAGAACCTTCGGTGTGCCGGAGAAGTCGTAGGTGTAGTCCTCCATAAAGGACGTGCCACCGGGCAGCCCCTGCGCCATCATCTTCATGATGCGTACCAGCGCGGCCGTCTTCCAATCGCCCTCGCCCGCAAAGCCAAAGCCGTCTGCCATTAGGCGCTGCACCGCGATACCGGGCAACTGGCCGATGCCATGCAGGTCTTCGAAGGTATCGGTAAACGCGCCGAAGCCACCCTCGGTCAGAAACGCGCGCAGACCGAGTTCGATACGCGCAGCAACTGCCAGCGCATCGGCACGATCGTGCTGCGATGCGATCGAATAGCTCTCGCGGTACTCGCCAACGAGCGCTGCGACTTCGGTCTCGCTGAAGTGCGACATACGATCGGCAAGATCGCCAATGCCGTAGCCCAGGACGCTATAGCCGAAGACGCGCTGCGCCTCGACCTTGTCGCCTTCGGTGACAGCAACCTCGCGCATGTTGTCGCCGAAGCGAGCCACCTTCAACGTGCGGGAGTGGTGCCAGCCGATGGCGGAACGAGCCCACGAACCGATCTCACCGACGGTCTCAGGATCGCTATAGAAACCGACGATGACCTTTCGCGGCAGTTTGAGGCGAGCCGTAATGAATCCGAACTCTCGGTCGCCATGGGCGGCCTGGTTCAGGTTCATGAAGTCCATATTGATCGTCGCCCACGGCAGCTCGCGGTTCGCCTGCGTGTGCAGCTGCAGGAAGGGCTTGCGCAGCGCCGTCAGGCCTGCAATCCACATCTTGGCCGGGGAGAAGGTATGCATCCACAGGACGAGACCGATGCAGGCCTTGCTGGAGTTCGCTTCCTGGCACAGATCGAGGATAGAATCCGGGGAGGTCAGGGTGGCCTTCCAGACAACCCGCACCGGGATCTCCGCGGCTTGATCCAGGTAGCCGGCGATCTGCTTTGAATTCTCAGCAACACGCTGAAGCGTTTCGGGGCCGTAAAGATGCTGGCTGCCTGTGACGAACCAGAGTTCAAGGGGTGTATTCGGGGTCATTTCCATCTAGCCTTCACCGGTTTGGTGCTTCTCACGGTAAGCGTTTACCCGGCAATGTGCAAGAGAACGGCAAATTGAGACGTAAAAATCCTTGTACCGCAATCCATCTGAGAAAACGTATACTCAAAACGCCATCATGATGCTGCTTGAGTTGAAACAGAAGACGTGGGAAGCGAACCAGGACCTTGTCCGGCGCGGCCTTGTGCTCTATACGTTCGGCAACGCCAGCGGGATTGACCGTAACGAGAATCTCGTTGTGATCAAGCCGAGCGGGGTTGACTACGACAAACTTCGGCCCGAACACATGGTCGTTTGCAACATGGACGGAAAGATCGTCGAAGGCGACCTGCGCCCCTCCAGCGACCTTGCGACCCATCTCGAGATCTACCGCTCCTTTCCGCAGATTGGTGGAGTGGTCCACACCCACTCAAAGAACGCGACCGCCTGGGCGCAGTCCGGCCGTGATATCCCGGCCCTTGGAACAACCCACGCGGACTACTTTCACGGCCCCGTCCCGTGCACGCGGGAACTGACTGACGATGAAATTCGCGGCGACTACGTGCTGAACACCGGACATGCCATCGTGGAGCGCTTCCAGGGGATCGACCCACTCGCCGTACCCGGTGTCCTGGTCGCGGGACATGCGCCATTTGCCTGGGGACGCGATCCCATCGACGCCGCTCATAATGCGGTGGTACTCGAGGCAGTCGCCGAGATGGCCTTTATGACCGTGCTCCTTAATCCCCATGCCGGCGTCTCACAGGCGCTGCTGGATCGTCACTACTACCGCAAACATGGCGCTGCTGCGACCTACGGACAGAGGTAAGAAGAAACATGGCAATCGTCGCAGGCGCAGACTTCGGCACACTCAGCGTTCGAGTCACCCTTCTGGATTCAGCGAAGGGACGGTTAGGGACGGCGGTCGCGGAGTATCCGCTTCACAGGCGCCGCAACGATCCGGACTACGCGACACAATCGCACGCGGACCAGATGAATGCGCTGGCCGAGGCGACGCAGAAAGTCCTGGCTGAGACAGGTGTCGCTGGTGCCGATGTCGTGGCGCTCGCACTGGACACCACCGGCTCAAGCGTCCTGATCGTCGACGCAGCGATGCAGCCCATCGGCGACTACTACCTCTGGTGCGACCATCGCGCACACAAGGAAGCTCGGCAGATCACGCTGCGAGCCCATGAAGTGGGCCTCGAAGCCATCGACTGGTGCGGAGGCGTCTATTCTCACGAGTGGGGCTGGGCAAAGCTGCTGCATTGGCTGCGCAACGCAACACCCGAGGAGAGAGCACGGTTCGGCACCGCAATCGAGAACTGCGACATGGTCGCGGCGACTCTCACCGGCGTGACCGACGTTGCGGATCTCAAGCGCTCTGTCTGCGCCATGGGCCACAAATGGATGTGGAACCCTAAGTGGGATGGCTTGCCCTCCGAAGAGTTCCTCATCGGCGTCGACCCACTGTTCGCAGGTATCCGCGCGAAGATCGGCGGCGAGTACCTGACCTCCGACCACATCTACGGCAAGCTCGCACCCGAGTGGGCAGAGCGCACGGGATTGCCCGCCGGCATCCCCATTCCGGTCGGCGCCTTCGACGCCCACTGGGACGCACTGGGAGCAGGCTGCCGCGCCGGCGATGTCGTCAACGTCGTCGGCACTTCCACCTGCATCATTGCAATGGCCGACAGCACGGAGCTGGTTCCCGGCGTCTGCGGTGTGGTTCCGGGCAGCGTCCATCCAAAGTTCACCGGGATCGAAGCCGGACTATCCGCAGTCGGTGACATCTTCGAGGCGATCTCCCGCAGGGCCGGCAAGTCTGTCAGGGAACTCGCGGCTGGACTCGAGGTCTATCGCGCAGGCCAGACGGGTCTTATGCGGCTCACCTGGGATAACGGCGATCGCACCGTCCTGGTGAATCCAGAGCTGGGTGGCATCACGCTCGGTTGGAATCTCGTTCACACGGCGCAGGACGAACTCTTCGCTGCAATCGAAGGCACAGCGTTCCACACCCGGATCATTCTTGAGCGTATGGCCGAGCACGGCGTCCCGGTCGAGCGAGTCATCAACGCAGGTGGTGTGCCGCAGAACAACACGACGCTCAACCAGATCTACGCGGACGTCCTGAACAAGCCAATGCTCGTACCGGACGGCGTACCCACCAGCATCGGCTCCGGCATCATCGCGCTCACAGCGGCCGGCACCTTCGACTCGATCGAGGCTGCACAGGACGCGCTCTGCCTCCCGCTGCGCTCCTACCTGCCACAGCCGGCTGCCGTGGCCGTCTACGAAAGGCTCTACCAGCTCTACCGGCGGCTCTACTTCGCCTTCGGCACGCCGAATGCTGCGGGTGTCGCCTTAGGCGATGTGCTGCCGGAGCTGAGAGCCATCGCAGCAGCACAACAAGGTGATCTCACGTAAAGCCGTCTCCGTATCCTGCAAAGTCAAAGCTTCTTGGAGGGTAACGATGTTGAAGAGAACGTTGTTCGTGCTTCTGCTTGTCTCTGCAGGGATCGTCGCGCACGCCGAGGTCACCAGGGCATCGTTCGGCAATATGCCGGATGGCCGCGCGGTCGACGTCTTCACGTTGACGAGCCGGAACGTCGAGGCAAAGGTGATCACCTACGGCGCGCGCCTGATCGACATCCGCACGCCGGACCGCAATGGCAAGATCGCCGACGTCATGCTCGGGTACGACACGCTGCCTGAGTGGCTCGCCGACAGGGGCTCTTACAACGGCTCCATCGTTGGTCGCTACGGCAATCGCATCGCGAACGGCCGCTTCACCATTGACGGGAAGGAATACCAGGTGCCGCCGAACGACGGCCCAAACGCCCTGCACGGCGGCCGAGGCGGCTTCGATAAGAAGCTCTGGACAGCGAAGCAGCTACCGGACGGCGTGGAACTCACGCTGGTTTCGCCCGACGGCGACATGGGCCTTCCCGGCACGCTGACCGCACAAGTCACGTACACGCTCAAGGGAAATGCGCTCAAGATCGACTACAAGGCGACAACCGACAAGCCAACTGTGGTCAACCTGACGAACCACACCTACTTCAATCTCACGGGCACGGACGAAGATGTCCTGGGGCATCAGCTCATCATCCACGGTGACCGCTACACGCCCACATCGAAGACGCTCATCCCCACCGGCAAGCTGGACTCCGTAGCCAACACTCCGATGGACTTCCGCACCAGCCACACCATCGGGGAGCGCATTGCCGCACCATTTGAGGCGCTGACGATGGGCGGTGGCTACGATCACAACTGGGTTCTGAACGGACCGGACGGCGTGTTGAAGCCAGCCGCGGACGTCTACGAACCGAAGAGCGGCAGAACGCTCAAGGTCACGACGACGCAACCCGGCGTGCAGTTCTACTCTGGTAACTTCCTCAACGGTATGCTGACCGGTCGCGGTGGCATCAAGTACACAAAGCACATGGGCTTCTGCCTGGAGACGCAACACTTCCCGGATTCGCCGAACGAGCCCAGCTTCCCATCCACCGTCCTGAGGCCCGGTCAGACGGCGAGCTCAACCACCATCTTCACCTTCGGCATCAAGAAGTAGAAGCAGCGGGCGGTGGCACCTGCGATCTAAATGCGCACCGGCTGCACCGAAAGCTCTGCCTGCTTCGGAAGCAGAAGGATCAGCAGGGAAGACAGGATCACCGCGACCGACATCAGCAGGAAGCCGGCCTTCGGGCCACCCGTCGCAGACTGCAGCCAGCCAACGAGATAGCTGCCAACAAACCCACCCAGCGCACCAGCAGAGTTGATCATCGCCATCACTTCGCCCGTAACGTTCTTCGGTACGCGGTCTGGAATGATGGCGAAGTAAGGTCCGTAAGGCGCATACATGCAGGCGCCTGCGACGATAAGGCATAGGAACGCAACGGTAAAGCTCTTACCCGACGCGAAGTAGGACCCAAGCATCGCCAGTCCTCCCATCATCAGAAACGGCCACACGACTGACGCACGTTTCATCGTTCGGTCCGAGATGGAAGACGCAACCAGCATCAGCGCCGCGGCGACCGCGTAAGGGATGGCAGTCAGCAGGCCTGTGTTGCCCATACCCTGGCCCGAACCCTGCCGCACAATCGTAGGCAGCCATAGCACGAAGCCATAGACTCCCAGACTCCAGCAAAAGTACTGCACGGCGAGCAGGATAATGTCGGGCCGTAGCAATGCCTGCCGAACGGCCTTCACCTCCGCGACCTGCGCCTGTTCCGCCAACAGCACCGCATCCAGCGTTGCGACCGATTCGCGCTTCAACCAGCCCGTCTGCGATGGGTAATCCTTGATGAAGAGGATCCAAACAAAGGCCCACACGATGGAGGGAATACCCTCCACGATGAACGTCATCTGCCAGCCAAGCGAATCGATCAGCTTGCCGGTAAGCGCAGACATCCACAGCACAGTAACCGGATTGCCAAGAATCAGAAAAGTGTTCGCGCGGGAGCGTTCGCCCTTGGTGAACCATCGCGTCAACAGCAGAAGGATCACCGGGAAGATGATGCTCTCCGCAACGCCGATCAAAAAGCGATCGAGGGCCAGCAGCCAGAACGAGTGAATGACGCCGGTCAATGACGCAAGCACGCCCCAGGAAAACAATGCCGTAAAGACAAGCTTCGCTGCCCCATGCTTCCGCGCGAATGCAGCACCCGGAATCTGAAAAAGAAAGTATCCAAGGAAGAAAGACGCGCTGATCAGCGACGTCTGTTTGCCTGTGATGTGCAGCGTCTCGGCCAGCCCCGCCGCCGCGCCTAACCCGAAATTCGCGCGATCAAGATACGCAAGGCTGTAAGTGATGAAGACGGCCGGAAGCATGAAAAGGAATCGGCGCCGCAGGTCGGCATGCTGCTTCAGCGGTGTGTCAGCGGTATAAGTTTCTTTCACCAGCAATGAGCTCGTTTCCTTTACATAAGACCGTCGCGAAACAGATCCGTTGTCATACGACTCACGGCGAAGTGTGTCGTCCCAGGAAGGACAGTGGCTGTTCTTCCTAGGAAAATCATCCGTCCGAAAAGGTGCGGCAGGCAGACCCACACCATTAAACAACGTCGCTGGCGGATCGGACTGCAAGTCATAGCGGATTTGCATTAACTGGGCAATCTTCGAAGACGAGACAAGAACCGTGTTGCCGTTCGGCGAGGGGAAGATCGTATTGATCCGCTTCCGTTGCGGAAGATGGGTGCCGACGGGGCTTCGCCGGCACCCATCTCCTTAGGCGAGGATGATCTTGCGAGAGTCGCCGTCTGGGTCGTTGACCATGCGGCACTGATTATCGAAGATCATGGTCCCATTGCTTGCCGGATCGCTGGGCTGCCAGTTGATACCTGCGGTGCTGGGCTTGCCGGTCGCCGCAAAGGCCGCCCAGGACGACGCCATCTTCTTTGCCAACGCCTGCGCCTCTGGCGTGTTGCCGGTTCCTTGCTCGCAACGCTTGGCGTTGTCGAAGCAGAACTGAAGCTCCGCCGTATGCCACGCGCCCGGCAGCCCATCCAGAATGGCCGTCTGCCACGTGAAGTAGTACGCATAGGCAGGAGCAGCGTTCAGTTCGTGCTTCAGCTTCGCCATCTTGACCACGTTGTTGCGCATGGAAAGACCATTGAGTCCGCCGGCGCCTCCACACATGTAGGAGAGCGTCTGAATCGCCTTGTTCGGATAAGACTTTTTCAGCGTCGAGACAAGGGCCGTTGCCTTATCCTCGCCGTACGCCTTGGCCAGATTGGCATGCCATTGCTCCTCGGTCGGATGCTGCGACATCCGGTTGCCCTCTTCGCTTACCGAGCCCACCAGCATGGGTACGTTCTTCGAGATCTCCGGGGCAGCGTCATAGAACGAGCGCAGGTTGATGTTCTTGCCGTCGATGCTGGGACTCCATCCGGCACGCGGTGGGCCTGCGACGGGGCCGGCGGTCGGCGGTCCAGGCGGGTTGACCTTCGCCACCGCAGCATTGCCTGCCGCATTCAGCTTGGCCCACTCCATCTTCTGTAGCGACGCGATGTCGTTCGGCTGCAGTCCAAGGTCCTTCATCATCTGGCGCGCAACTTCAGTCTGCTGTTCCTTGGTGGGGATGTTGCCGCCACCGCCCGACTGCACGGACGCACGGCTGAAGAGACCGTTTGCGTGGGGCATGCCCATGAGCGTCGTCACCTTCGATCCACCGCCGGACTGCCCATAGATCATCACGCGATCCGGGTCGCCGCCAAAATTTTCGATATTGTCGTGAACCCACTTCAGGGCAGCCACCAGGTCCGTCATGCCGACGTTCACTGAGTCCTCATACGCTGAGCCGCCGATGACGGACGCGTCAAAGAAACCCAGGATGTTCAGGCGGTGGTTGACCGATACCTGCACCACATCGTGGTTACGAGCCATGTTCGCGCCCTCGTGCGAGGGCAGTTCGTAAGACGACCCGAACGAGTAGCCGCCGCCGTGGATGTAGAACATCACCGGCCGCTTGCCCGTCAGCGACGGAGTCCAGATGTTCAGCTTCAGCATGTCCTCGCTGATCCAGCCGTCATCCCAGTCCTGAATAAAGGTCTGCGCTCCAGTCCAACTGTGCAGATTCTGTGGACAGTTGGAGCCGTACGTGAGCGTCAGCATCTCGTCCGTCCACGGCTTGGGTGCCTTGGCGGGCAGCCAGCGATTCTCGCCCGCCGTAGTCTCGCCGTAGGGCACGCCCTTGAACGTGAAGACGCCGCCGTCAAGGTAGCCGCGAACCTTGCCGTACTGCGTCTTCGCAATCGCGGAACGAGGCGTTGAGAGTGTGCCGGGACCCGAGTGCGCGGCCGTCTTCACGCTGTCGGATGCGTTTGACATCTGCGGCAGGGAAAGCCCCAAACCTGCAGAGGCCGAGAACAGTAGTGCCTCACGACGACTGATTCTGCCATCGACCATCTTGCTCATTGGAACCTTCCCATCTCGTAGATGAAGTGCGTAGTGCGCATCGCAACGGCCGGTAACTACTTCAATGGAATATCTATGACCTGGATCGTGTTTCCCGGCACCGTGTAATCCAGATTTGCCTTCCACGTAGTCGACGACGTCACAGGCTTGATCGCCTCGGGACGCTCGATGGTGTTGGTGGCCCATCGACTGCCGGCGCTCAACGTGTACGTGGTCGCCTTGCCGCTCGCGACTCCAGGGATGTCCAGCGACAGCTTCTGCGTGCTGCTGGAGCCGTTCACCAGCTTCAGATGGAGCATCTTGTCCGCCGTCGAAACCGTCGCAGACCAGAAGAAGCGGCTGTTCAATCCGGTCGCATCCGTCTTCACGGTGTGATCGCCCAGGTGGCTCGCAAACAAAGCCTGTGCGTAATACGAAGGCGAGCCATACGCCTTCGACGCGTCATATCCGATCAGGTCGGATGGCCACTGCATGCCGCCGGGATTTACATTCACGAACAGCGGTGCATAGCAGGACATGATGATGATGTCGCTGTTGCGCTCCATGCCTGTCATCCATGCCGCATCACCCAGCGCCGCACCGAAGTCTGGCGTCGGCGATCCCGTTCGCGTGGCCCATTCACCAACGAAGATCTTTGGGCCCTTGCGGTCGGTCTTGTCATACATGTGCGCCATTGAGAACATCTCTTCCGGCGTCCGGTAGTAGTGATCATCCAGCACGTCAGGATTGCCACGCGTAATCGGCATCGTCGTGATCATCTTCAGCGATGGATACTTGGCGCGGATCGCCTTTGCAAAATCGTCGAAACGATCTTCGTAGGTCTTCGCCTTATCGAAAAAGTCCTCGTTGCCGATCTCGACATACTGCAGGGGGAACGGGGCCGGGTGACCATTCTTTACGCGCTCAGCGCCCCACTTGGTGCTCGCATCACCCGTAACGTATTCGATCTCATCCAGGGCTTCCTGGATGAAGGGCTTCAGCTCCGCGCCAGTAACGTGCTCACCCTTCAACGAATAACCCGCATAGACGGCCAGCACCGGCTCCACCTTCAGGTCCTCGCACCACTCCAGAAACTCCAGCAGTCCCATGCCGTCCGACGAGGTGTAGTTCCACGGACTGCGATGAGTCGGACGATCGACCAGCGGCCCGATCGTCTCCTTCCAGTTGAAGCGCTCCTTGATCGTGTCGCCCTCAAGGTAGTTGCCGCCGGGCAGCCGCAGAAAGTGCGGATTCATCGCAGCCATCATGCTCATCAGATCGGACCGGTTGCCATTCGCACGATCGTGGTACGTCGGCCCCATCAGCGACACCAGCTGCAACTCAACCGTTCCCGACTCACCGAAGAGAACTTCCAGGTGGTACGCACTCGACGCAACCGCCTTTGCGCTTGAGGTCATCTTGAAGGTGTACTGCTTCCAGCTTTCACCGCTGATCGCAACATCTGCCTTCGCAACGGCCTCGCCGCTCTCGTCAGAGATCAGCATCACCTGCGCCGTGCGCGCCTTGTCGGACTTCGCATAGAGCGATCCGGTGTATGCAGTTCCTGGCTTTACGCCCATTCCCCAGTAGCCCATATTGGCCACACCGGCCTGGTCGCTACCACCGGCCTTCAGGTTCAGCTTCATCGATGTGGACAGGGCAGTGCTCGGCCCATCGGTTCCGCCATCGATCTCCACCGTGCCGTTCCCGCGTGACGCAGGCAGCCACGACGAGAAGTTTTTGCCCCGGTGCTGGAACGAACGATTGCGGACCATCTCCGCATACAGGCCGCCGTCGTACGAGAAGTTAATCTCCTCGGTCATCAACCCGTACAGCATTGGACTCACGGGCGCTACCGAGGCGTCCGTCTGCACTTTCAGACTCGCAGTCTGAGCGGGAAGTGTGACTGCACAGGCGGCGAGCGCGGCGGCCGCCGCGACGAGAGATGGCTTGAGACGAAGCATGCGATTCACAGAACACCTTTCAGACTGCCGGGCCCCGAGAGTGCGGAAGACTGGAAGGCAGTCCGCGGCCAAGGCATTGGAACAACACAAAGTGAGTAAACGTTTACGTGCCACACGATAGTGACGCGCCACTTTGCTTGTCAAGAAAAGAGCGGCACCGCTCGCAAACGTCTTAACCACGGCTGACGCGGCTTTGCTTTGATAGGAGCTAACGGAAGAACAGACCCTTAGACGGCAAGTGCGTGCGGCGAAAGTGATTGACTAGCTGATGTCGAGATAGCTACCATGCCCTGCATTCAAGAAATCGTTTACTCACGCGCCAGACGTGAAGCGTCGCACCCCTTCTAAAAGGGCATGCGGCAAGCATCATCAGCATGCAACGCCGCTACAGACCTGAGAAGAGTGAGTCACCTCAACATGAAGACATTTCGCCGAATCGGAAAACTTGCCCTGCTCGCCGTAGCTGCCGCTGCGCCCATCGCACTCGCTCTGGATGGGCTGGTGAATATCCACGACCCCTCCACCGTCATCCAGTGCGACGGAAAATACTACGTCTACGGAACCGGCGGCACCGCGCTTGTCTCGGACGATGGCTGGGCCTGGCGAGCCGGCACGCGAGCGCCACGCACTGGCCTCGCTCCCGACGTGATTCACATCGGCGATCGCTACTACATGTACGTCGCACGCAACACCGGCGTCACCAAGGGCGCGATCAACATGATCTGGAGCAAGTCGCTCGATCCCGCGTCGCCCAACTACAAATGGGAAGAGGGCGGAGTGGTCGCCTCCTCGGACGGTGTCGAGGAGTCGAATGCCATTGATCCCGGTGTCTTCCTCGATCCCACAACCGGTCGTCTCTGGCTGGTCTATGGTTCGTACTTTGGCTTCATCCGTCAGGTAGAACTCGACCCGAAGACGGGCGCTCGCCTGCACGCAATCGACAAGCCGCGCGACCTCGCCGTCAACTGCGAAGCATCGGACATGATGTATCACGACGGCTGGTACTACCTGCTGGCAACTCACGGCAGTTGCTGCCGCGGTGCAGACTCCGGTTACAACATTCGCGTCGGCCGTTCGCGCAAGGTCACCGGCCCCTTCGTCGATGACATGGGCGTCGACATGATTGAGGGCGGCGGGAAGCTCCTGCTCGGTTCTGAGACGCGTGTCATCGGCCCCGGTCACTTTGGCCTGCTGGATCTGGGCGACGGCGTCCAGAAGTTCTCGCTGCACTACGAGGCCGACCTGGAACGCGGTGGCGCCAGTGTCCTCGATATCCGTCCGCTCCTTTGGAAGGACGGATGGCCGGTTGCCGGCAGCAACATGAAGGAAGGCACCTTAGAAATCGAGTCGGCCCGCGCCGGCACGGCACTCGAAATGGCGGTGGAAGGCATGCCGGTGGGCGGCCGCATCACCCGTCAACGCCCCGCAGGTCCTCCGCCCGGAGCAGCCGCACCGGGGACAGGTGCTCCAGCAGGCCCACCACCCGGTGGCGGCCCAGGAACCGGCGGCGGTATGTTCGCAGGCGTTGGCCATGTGATCGAGCCGCAGCAGGCCGCGCAGGTCTCCTCAAAGTGGCCGTCTGGCAACATCGACCTACGCCTCTCGAACTTCATGTCGCAGGCGCAGCAGCGGTGGACGATCAGCCCGGCGAAAGGCGCAGGTGGCTACCTCGGGTCGCCCTACTTCCGCATCACCATCGCCGGCACAGAACGCGCGCTCTCGGCCACGCCCGGTGGCGAACTGACCGTCGCCTCATCCTTCACAGGAGCACCCGAGCAGCTCTGGCGATTCGACCAGCTCGCCGATGGAACATGGCGCATCATGCCAAAGGCCGTACCCAACGCAACCCAGCCAATGGCACTCTCCGCAGTCGGCAGCGGCGGCGTGACGCTGGCAAAGTTCGATGCAGCAAGCGACCGGCAACACTGGCAAATTCAAGCCCAGTAGCTCTGCGCGCCGCTCCGTTCGTCATCTCGGAACAAACGTTTCATAGGAAACCGAAGGGCTGAATCGATGAAAGAGTTTCAATGGCGTTCCATCGCGTGGGTCGCAATCGTTACCGGAATCTTTTTGACCACAGTTGCTGCAAGATCAGCCGCAGCACAGGCTCCGACAGAAGCGCCCACCGGCCCCATCCCGGCCGCAACACTGACGACACCAACGACGCCCACCGCGGTGCCCAGCGCCGAAGGCTTCATCCAGCGCTGGCTCGTGCTTGAGCCGATTCCCGTCATGGGCGTCACACAGAACGCCGTGCAGGCCACCGTCAAGAAAGATGCCTTACCCGACACGCAGCCGGCGGTGCCACACACTGGCGATAAGACAACCGTCGACGGCAAAGACCTCACCTGGCACGCCCTCGACACAAAGAACTACAACCTCAACCTCTTTCATTTTTCGCGCTCCCTCGCCAGGCCGACATCGGACGTCCTGTTCTGGGCAGTGACCGTGGTCAACTCGCCCACTGAGATGAAGGACGTCCGTCTGGCCATCGGCTCCAACGCAGCCTCCGTCTGGTGGTTCAACGGCGAAGAGGTCATCGGCATTTACGGCGATCGCCAAACAGTCATCGACGACGGCGTCTCAAAGCGGCTCACACTGAAAAAAGGACAGAACATCATCCGTGCAGCCGTCGTGAACGGTGGCGGCGCAACGGACTTCTGCGCACGCCTCCTGGACGCAGACGACAAACCAATCAAGGGTTATACGATCACCCTTGCCAAGTAACAGCGGCAACCCCGGCCGTGGAGTCGATATGTGCATCGCAGTCACTCGTAGAAAAGTATTGCAGTGGGGCGCCATCCTCGCTGCAGCGCAAGTTACCCCCGGCCTCCGCGCGCAGGCGCGTCGGCCTGACGCCATGCTGCAGATCGACGGTCGCCTCTCGCCGTTTCCCATGAGCGCAGTCCGCCTCCTGGATGGTGAGTTCAAACGCTCCGCCGATGTGAATGAGAAGTATCTCGACAGCCTGCAGGTCGACCGCCTGCTGCACAGCTTCCGTCTCACCGCCGGCATCACTTCATCCGCAAAACCCTATGGTGGCTGGGAGATTCCGAATGGAGAACTCCGCGGCCACTTTGCCGGCGGGCACTATCTCTCCGCCGTAGCCTTTGCATCCGCAGGAGCAGGGAACACGACACTGCGCGAAAAAGGGAACGCCCTCGTAGCCGGCCTCGCCGCCTGTCAAAAGGCCAATGGCAATGGCTATCTCAGCGCCTACCCGCCCGAACTCTTCCAGCGGCTGGCCCTCGGCAAACAGGTCTGGGCACCGTTCTACACCTACCACAAGATCATGGCCGGCCTCGTCGACATGTACACGCAGACCGGCAACGAAGACGCGCTGAAGGTAGCAGAAGGCATGGCAGGATGGTCGTCAGCCTACTTCGCCGACATGAGCGATGCGCAGCGCCAAGGCATCCTCCGCATCGAGTACGGCGGAATGAACGAAGTCCTCGTGAACCTCTACAGCCTCACCGGCAAGGAGCGTTACCTCTCGCAGGCGCGCAAGTTTGAGCAGCCCACCTTCCTCGATCCACTCGCAGCGCATCGCGACGAACTGCAGGGCCTCCACGCCAACACCAGCATCCCCAAGATCATCGGTGCCGCCCGCATGTACGAAGCGACGGGCGATCGCCGTTACCAGGAGATCGCCAGCTACTTCCTCGACGACGTCCTCTCCGCGCACACCTACGCCATCGGCAACACCAGCGACGACGAACACTGGCGGACGCCCGCAGGCTCGTTGGCCGGTTCGCTCTCGCTCAAGAACGCAGAGTGCTGCGTCGCCTACAACCTCATGAAGCTCGAACGGCACCTCTCCGCATGGACCGGTGACGCTCGCTGGATGGACGCCTACGAGCGGACGCTCTTCAACGCTCGCCTCGGCACGCAGGACGCCGCCGGCCTGAAGCAATACTTCTTCCCGCTCGCCGCCGGCTACTGGCGCGTCTACGGCTCGCCCGAAGAGTCCTTCTGGTGCTGCACCGGCACTGGCGCAGAAGACTTCGCGAAGTTCGGCGACTCCATCTACTTCCATGCGAACGACACGGTCTACGTCAACCAATTCATCGCATCCGTCCTGACGTGGAAGGAAAAGGGCTTCACCCTGCGGCAGGAAACAAGCTTCCCATCCGAGTCGCAGACGCGCCTCACCATACAGACGGCGCAGCCGCAGGAACGCTCCATCGCCATCCGCATCCCCTCATGGATCGCCGATGGAGGTTTTGTCGCCGTGAATGACAAGCGCCTCGAAGCCTTCGCCGAGCCGGGCTCCTACCTCGTCATCCGCCGGACCTGGCACGCTGGCGACACCGTGACGGTGCATCTCCCCATGGCCCTGCGAGAGGAGCCGCTACCCGGCAGCCCAAACACCGCCGCCGCTCTCTACGGCCCGCTCGTTCTTGCAGGCACACTCGGGGACGGCCCGACCTCCGGCCCGACAAAAATCCTCACCGGCCGAGGCACCGCACCGGAAGGTGTTCCTGCTGCCGCACCACTTCCAGGAATCAAGGCTGGCACTACACCCGGCAGCTGGCTCAAGCCGGTGCAGGGAAAGCCACTCCACTTTCAGGCGGAAGACAAGGCGGGCGCAGCGGTAGAAGTCATGCCGATGTACCAGGTCCGCGACCAGAAATATTCCGTCTACTGGCAGCGCAATACATAAGTAAGAAAGGTTCTTCCATGCAACGTGTCACAGTCTCCCTCTGTCTCTTGCTGGGATTAGCAGCGGGCGCCGCAACGCAAATGCACGCGCAGGCAAAGACCGAGGTCCCGGCAGTCATTCCCGGTGCCAAGCCCGTCCGGACGGAGAAGATCAAGATCCACGGCAAGTTCCTTGAGGGCAGTCTTGAAGGTGACTCTGCAGACCGCGACGTCATCGTCTATCTGCCGCCCAGCTACGACAAAGATAAGAAGCGCCACTATCCCGTCATCTACGCGCTCCACGGTTACTCCATCGGAGCCGACCAGTGGAGCAAGGAGATCCACGTCCCGCAGACCATCGAAGGCGGTCTCGCACAGGGCGCGAAGGACATGATTGTCGTGCTGCCGGACTCCAAGACAGTACACAACGGTTCCATGTACTCAAGTTCGGTCACAACGGGCGACTTCGAACGCTTCATCGCGCAGGAAGTCGTCGCATACATCGACGCACACTACCGCACAATGCCCAACCGTGCCAGCCGCGGCCTCGTCGGCCACTCCATGGGTGGCTACGGCGCCAGCCGAATCGGCATGAAGCACGCTGATGTCTTCGGCAGCCTCTACATCATGAGTCCGTGCTGCATGTCGGCGCGCCCCGCAGGCCCCGCCAACGCCGAGATGGAAAAGACGCTGGCTGCAGTCAAGAACGCGGAAGATTCCGCCAAGCTGCCCTTCGGCGCGCGCGCTCAACTCGCAACCGCCGCGGCATGGTCACCCAATCCGAAGAACCCACCGCTCTACCTTGACCTGCCCACGAAGGACGGCGTCACGCAGCCCGACGTGCTCGCCCGCTGGGCAGCAAATGCCCCCTTGGAATTCGTCGATCAATACATCGACGAACTCAAGCGCTATCACGCCATCGCGATGGATGTGGGCGATCAGGATGGTCTCAGGATCGACGCAGGCAAGCTGCACAACATCATGGATCAGTACGGCGTTGCCAACTCCTTTGAGATCTACCCCGGCACACACACGAGCGCCGTCGCCGACCGCTTCCAGAACCACGTGATGCCGTTCTTCAGCAAGAACCTGTGCTTCGATACAACATGCGCCGATCACACCCACTAGGCAAAAGGAGCAGCAATTGATGGTGGCATGTAGATACATGAGGTCCTCACTGTTGCACCACCTCAAAGCGACCACCACAAGCCTGCTCTTCTTCGCCGCGCTCTGCTGCTTTGCAAGAGGCCACGCGCAGACATGGCACGCCGACAACGGCGACGGTACGTACAGCAATCCGCTCTTCTACGACGAGTTCTCCGACCCTGACATGATTCGTGTCGGGTCGGACTTCTATCTCACCGGCACCACCATGCACAGCATGCCGGGCCTTCCTATCCTGCACTCCAAAGACCTCGTCAACTGGGACTTCGTAACTTACGCGCTCGATAAACTCGACCTTGGTCCCGAGTACCGCCTCGAGGACGGTCGAAGCATCTACGGCCAGGGCATCTGGGCGCCCAGTTTCCGCTATCACAACGGCACGTACTACATCTTCAGCAACGTCAACGGTAAGACCACACAGCTCTTCCAGGCGACCAGCCCCGCCGGACCATGGACGCGCAAACCCATGACGCAGAGCCTGCACGATCTTTCCGTGCTCTTCGACGACGACGGCAAGGCCTACGCCGTCTGGGGCTACCGAGCCATCCATCTGGCACAACTCACAGACGACCTCACCGACATCGTGCCCGGCAGTGAACAGCAGATCATCAATCCCGATCAGGGCATGGGCGAAGGCCTGCACCTCTACAAGATCAAGGGCAAGTACATCCTTACCAGCGCCTGGTACGTCGGCGAAGAGCGGATGCCAACCGCCCGCGCCGACAAACTCACCGGCCCATGGGAGGTCAATCAGAACGTCAGCCGCGGCGAAGACTTCGGCCTGGTTAAAGGCCACGGCATGAACCCGGGCCCACGCCGCGACGGCTCCATCAAGCCGCCCTACAAGATCACGCCACCCAACCCCGAAACGATGGGCCGCGTCGCCATCCATCAGGGCGGCATCCTCGACACACCCACCGGCGAGTGGTGGGGCTTCTCCATGCAGGATGCCAACGCGATCGGCCGGCTGCTCAGCATCTCACCCGTCACGTGGACGGACGGATGGCCCTACTTCGGTCTGCCCGGCAATCTCGGCCGCACCCCACGCACCTGGCTCAAGCCCAACACCGGCACCACCAGCGCAGTACATGCACCCTATGTGCGCAACGATGACTTCTCCGGACCGAAGCTGGCCAACATCTGGCAGTGGAACCATGTACCCGTCGACGGCAAATGGTCGCTCACCGAGCGCCCCGGCTATCTTCGCCTCCACGCCATGCCGGCAACCGAACTCCGCGCCGCAAAGAACACCCTCACGCAACGTGCCATCGGCCCACAGTCCACACCCACCACCGTGCTCGACACCAAAGGCATGGCAACGGGAGACACAGCAGGCCTGGCCCTCTTCAACTTCCCGAACGCCTGGATCGGCGTCACAAAGACAGACACAGGCCAATCCATAACGGTCTCCGACGAACAAGCCCCAGGCCCTGTCTCAGAACCGCTCCAGTCCAACCGCGTCTGGCTGCGAGCCACCTGCGATTACCGGAAAGAGACAGCACAGTTCAGCTACAGCACCAACGGCAAGGACTTTCGCAACCTCGGCGCGCCTGTCACGCTCGTCTACCAGATCATCACCTTCCAGGGCATCCGGTACTCGCTCTTCAGCTACAACAGTGCAGGGAAGCCAGTGTCCGGCTACGCCGACTTCGACGACTTTACGGTGAACGAACCAGCACCCCGAGCCAACATGCAGCCCATCCCATACGGAAAGTCGATCGCACTCCAGACCTTCGGCCTGGCCGCGACCTCCGGCATCTCGCTCAAAGGTGCAGCGCCAGCCATGACCCCGACTGCGACAGGCCATATCGAAGTCCGTCGCGCAGGTCCCGGCCGCATTCAACTCTGCAGCCAGAATCGCTGCCTGCACGTAGATGAAGCCGGCGCAACGACCATGCAGGCAGGCAAGCCTGCATCCGGCAATACCTTCCAATGGATCACCAGCCTGACCGGTGAACTGACCCTGATGTCACTCCAGAACCACCGCTATCTCCGCGCTGACGCCGCCACTGGAAAGCTGATCGCCGACAGCCCCGGCCCAAGGCCCAACGCAACCGACGGCGCACGCTTCACCTGGCACACAACGAACAAATAGCCAACACAAAACCGGGTGCCCCACGTCTCGCTTCTGAGACGTGGGTTCGTCTGAATCCGTGACATCAAAGACCTACAGCACAAGTAAAGGCGTCCGAAATCCGGAGGCCCTTGCTCTTTCTCTATGGAACAACAACAGCCCTATCGAAACAAACGCGGTGCAAAGTCCTGAAACGACCGTCGCCAAGTCAACCACTCATGCGCCGTTCCTGGTGACTCGAAGTACACATTGTTCACGCCAGCGGTCTGTAGCGCATCGCTGAACTGCTTCACGCGCGGCCCCTCCACAGATCCCGTCGAGATATAAAGCAACTTCACCTTTTTGTTGAACGCCGCCGGATCCGCAAAGGCGCCACTGCAACTCGTCTTCGGATCGAAGCTGGCGCCCAGGCTGCCGCAGTTGCCGCTGAATCCCGCCAGGTAAGCAAACTTATCCAGATTGGTAAGTCCCGTGTTGAGCGTCTGAAAACCACCCATCGACAGTCCAGCCATCGCGCGGTTCTCACGACCTGGCGCCGTGCGGTAGTTCTTCTCCACCATCGGGATCAGGTCCGCAACCATCATCTCGGTAAACGTATTGCTCATGCGCGGCATGCCACGGGGAGCCGGCGTCGCACCCGGCGCGGGCGGCGGCACTGGCACGGCCTGTGTCAGCACAGAACGAGCGTTGTAAATCGACGCATCCTCACCCGGCTTCGCTGCGTTCAGGTTATCCATCACAATCACCATCGGCTTGGCCTTGTTCGTGGCGATCAGGTTATCCATGATCTGGTCGACATGGCCCTGGTAGGTCCAGCCGACTTCGTTTTCCCCCCACCCATGCAGCAGATACAGAACTGGGTAACGCACCTTCGCGTTCGCGTCATAACCCGGCGGGGTGTACACCATGGCACGTCGCCACTGCTGCGTCACCGTAGAGAAGTACTCCTGTTCGCGCACCACTCCATGCGGCACGTCCTTGTGTGCATAGAACTCCGCATCCGCAGCCGGAACCTCAATGGCGCTGCTCCACAGGCCGCCGCCAAAGTAAGTCCGCGTCGCCGGGTCTGACACTGACGCCCCGTCGATGTTGATCGTGTAGTAGTGGAAACCCTCCACCAGTGGCGGTGTCGTGGCATACCACAGGCCATCTTCCTTCTTGGTCATATCGACGCGCCCACCGGCGCTCACCTGCACCTTCTGAGCGGCCGGCGCATTCACGCGAAACATCGCCGTCCGGTCCGGCATCACGCAGGGATAAGGTGCACCCGGAATATTCAACGACGACGGTTTACACGCAGCCGGCGGCTGCGCCCATGCGGTGCCTGCGGTCAGGGCCGCTGCGGCGAACATTGCAATGTATTTCATAAGTCCTCGTTTTCAGGTTAAGAAGGCAATCGAACGGCCTCCCCGAATGCCGCACAAAGCCATCCAGGGCTATTCATAGGAAGTGCAGGGAGACCGCGTCAGAACAGATATTTGGCCGCCAGCTGCAGTTGACGCATATTCCCCGCGGTCACCTGTCCAAACGTCGACGAGTTGATCGTCAGCGTCGGCGTGTTCCAGTTCGGATGGTTCAGTGCATTGAAGGCCTCAAAGCGGATCGACAGTGCATGATGCTCACCGTAGGGCATCGCAAAGTCTTTATGAAGCGAAGCATCCAGGTTCGTGACGCCCGGCCCGGTAAAGCTGCCGCGGCTCACATTGCCGAAAGTCCCGGCGGGTGACTTCGCATACGCCGCAAGGTTTGCCCACTTATCAACCGATCGCGCAGTCCCTGAGAGATACTGACTGACGCCGGTCTGGTTCGGACGATCGAAGTTTCCAAACGGACTGCTGATGCCGGCATTATCCGCACCCGTCTGCGGGGTCGCCACCTGGCCTGTCTGGTGCGTGAAGATTCCGCCCACCTGCCATCCGGCAAGGATCGAAACCAACGCCTTATTCTGCAGCGGGATCAGCCGGCCCGGTCCGATTGGCAGCTCATACAGTGCGGCCACCACTACGCGATTCCTCACATCGAACGCGGACGGGCCATACTCGCAGGAAAGGCAGTAGCTGTTCTGTGGGTACAGCTGATCGTTGCCCTGGTTGCGAATGCCGCTCGTGTTGTCCAGCGACTTCGAGTACGTGTACGAGCTGGTAAGACTCATACCCTTGCTGAACCGACGGTTTAGCTTGAACGTTGCAGAGTTGTAGTTTGCACTGCCGCCGTCGTGGACATACTGCAAACCGCCCGCCACGTTCGGGAACGGCTGACGTGGCCCGACCGGAGTCGCCGAGGTGCTGCCAAAGAAGCTCCACGGCGTTGCAGCGTTTGCATTGATGAAGCCATACAGATGCCGGCTCAATGCGCCCTGGAACCCCGCCTCCATGGACCAGTTCTTGCCGATCTGCTGCTGAATATTCAAAAGAAACTGCTGGGTATAGCTGGTCTTGTGACTCACGGCATTTGAGAAGGCTACCGTCGTCGCCGGCAGGTTCACCGTGGTGGCGCCGCTCGCGCCAGGAGCAGCGTTCGCCCACGTCAGGTTCGAGGGAGCGCCAAGCTGATTCGCATTCTGGTTCGTCACCGTGACGCGTCCCGCGATGTTGCGCGAAATATCAAAGACCGCGTTTGCGACGTCCTGCGTGTAGAAGATGCCGAACCCGGCGCGGATCACCGTCTTCTCCATGGGCGCCCACGACAGGCCGATACGCGGCGCAATGTCGGTATACCGGGTGTTCATCAGCGTGTCATTGGGAATCTGTCCGTTGCTGCACTCCGCCCGGCTCGCCGTCCACCGGACTGCAATGCTCGCGTACACATCGGCCGGAGCGCAGTTGCCCTGCCGCACATAGTAGGGAAGCTGCGCTGCGGTGTAAGTCGTGTTGGTGTCACCCTGCTTCGGAAGTTGTGGCAGGCGCACGTTAAAGTTGTTGCCGAACGTGTTCGTCCACGGCGGAGTCAACTCGTATCGCAGGCCAATGGATGCGGTGAACTTCTGGCTCCCTTGAACGTGTCGTCGACATAACCGGCCTGCACATTCCGCACGTCATTCGCGTTGGCTACTGCCACGGCAACTACAGACTGCTGCAGATTACCCAGCAGCAAATCCGCCAGGGAATCGCCGCCGGTCAGCGTCGTCCCGGTATAGAACGAAGTGGTCAGCGGCTGCGCGGAAAATTGGCCACGAGAGAACTGGTTGCCAAGCTGGTTGAATGTCTGCCGGTTGAACTCATACCCCAGGCGAAGCGAGTGCTTGCCGCGGATCAGCGTTACGTTGTCGACAATCTGCCAGGAGGGGTCGCGGAGCACGTACGGTCCATCCCCTCCCTGATCGCCGAACCCCGTCCAGATAGCCGGCGCGGTGCCAAACGCACCCGAACTCTGAACACCGGAAACGGCGAAGTTCGAAAAGCTCACGGAAGGAATGCCCCAGGTCGCCGGATCGCCCCCGGTAAGCCCGGGAATGCCAAGGCTGCTCACGACGTCGGTCGTAAATGCGGACACCAGGCCCAGCGAGTTGAAGAAGTTGCTATAACCAAACCGCGTTTCGTTCACCACCGTGGGCGAGAAGGTATGCGTCAGCGATCCCATGTATTGCTGATATTGCGTGATGGTCTTACTGCCGGCGCCAAGCAGCCCTGTGTTAAGAGAATCGCCATCACCCTGGCCGTAGCGGAAGCTGATCTGCGTCCGATCGGACCAGTTGTAGTCACCGCGCACATACAGGCTCTCGCGGTTCGAAGGGCTGGTGGTGGAGTACCGATAATTCGGGACGGCCGCGCAGTTCGTGTTGGTCGTGACCTTTGCTGGGCAGTTGTAAGTCGGCAAACTCGCTGCAGTACCCAGGTACTTCAAAAGTGCGGTGGTCTGCTTCGAGATCCGACCTGCCGGAATGATGTTATTCGGAAACGGCTGCCTGCCTGTTCCGTTCGCATTTCCGGTCGATGGATCATAGATCGTGACAGGAGCATTGCGAACGGCCCCGCTCGGATCAACATACTGGTAGGAGTAACCACGGAAGTCGCCCCCGGCCATCGCCGCTGTTGGCACCGTCGCCGTCGCATTGGGATTGCTAGAGCGGCTGCGGAACCACTCCTTCGAAACCATGAAAAAGAACTTATCCTTGCCGTTATAAAGCTTCGGAATCCGGATTGGACCGTCCAGTTCAAAACCAAAATCGTTGTACTTGAATGGGTTGATCTGCTGCACAGCTCCGGCTGCCTGGCGCTGCGGGAACCAGTAGGGCCGCGCGTCAACAAAGTTATTCCGAATAAACTCGTATGCCGTACCGTGATACTTGTTCGTGCCGCCCTTCGTCACAACGTTGACCTGCGAAGCTTCATGCCCAAACTCCGCAGAGTAGACGCCGGTCTGAACCTTCATCTCCTGTATGGCATCCGGAGAAGGTAGACCGATATAGGTATTGAAGTCGGGATCGGTATTATTCACGCCGTCCAGCGTGAAGTAATTGAACATAATGCGCTGCCCGCCCACCGCGATGGACTGGTTCGCGCGGTCGCCACCCAGGCGGCTGCCGGCCTGACCCGATGCCTGGGAGAGCGTATTCACGTTGGAAGAGAGGGCCACCAGACCAAGGTAGTTCCGTCCATTCAGCGGTAACTCCGTAAGCTCTTCGTTTCCAATTACCGTACCGGTTGCTGCATTCTCAGACTGCAGCAACGTGCCCGCAGTCGAAACCTCAACTGTCTCACTGATGGCACCGATCTCCAGGTGCACGTCCAAGCGAACAGACTGTCCGATCTGTACATCGAGCGCACTGCTCGAACTGGTCTTGAAGCCGGCATGCTGTGCGGACACCACGTACGAGCCGATGGGAACTTCCGTAAAAGTGTAATCGCCAGTGGAAGTTGTCACCGTCGTGCGCTCGGCACCGGTGTCCACATTCTTCAACAAAATTGAAGTGACAGGTACCGCAGCACCTTGCGGATCGGCAACGTGGCCAGAGATGCTTCCCGAAGTCTGTCCATATGCACTCGTTGCCAATGCAACTACGATTCCCGCTACAGCCACGGACGGCGACAGGACATCGCGTACGCAGGTAAACGTTTTCCCTACCGGACGAAAAGCTCCTGGAAACTTCTCCATGTATGCGACCTCTGAAATTGTCGGTTGAAAATCGAGGAACTATACAATCTGTCCGTCATCGATAGTCAAGAGTTTTTTTGAGCTGCGAACAAAAAACGTTTCACTCGCATCGTCTCCACGGCCAGTGCCCACGTTGCCGCATGCTTGCAGGCAAAGCTTCAGCAGATACAACCACCTTTCAAACGGTAGTGCGTGGTGATTCCGCCCGAACGCTTTTGGAAAACCTCGCACCGAAATGAATCGGCGCATCGGAATCGTTACTGACCCTGGCGTCCGTCAGCTCTCTCCTGGAGGGGATTGTTCTGGTTACACGCGCAACCGAAAAATCGCACATCCTCCAAGGGCGCGTCGCCCGCGGCACCTGGTGTAAGATCGGGTCGCATTGTAGTAAACGTTTACGTGGCCGTGAGTCGTAGGGATGTGAAAGTCAGTTACCGCGCAAAACGCACGACGGCGAACGAGCTGCCCATCAGTCCCGCTGTTCTGCAGCCGCAGCAAGCCGTCGATACAGGGCGTTTCAGGAGAGTTCATGGTTCTGCGTACGACCGCGCTTTGCTTCGCCTGTCTCGCACTCACAACGGGAACCCAGGCGCAGACGCCGACGCCTCCGGTCACGACTGCCGCTCCTGCAGTTCGCCCATCCGGCAGACCCGCCCCGCTGGTGTCGCCACAGCTCGCACCCGACAACCGCGTGACCTTACGCATCTACGCACCGCAGGCATCCGCCGTTACGCTGGCCGGCGACATGGGGCAGGGCGTCGCCCGTGACCCTGCCAGTAATGGAACCACAGCGCAGGCCCTCGCAGCAGCCATCCCCATGATCAAAACGCCCGACGGCGTCTGGACAGGCAGCTCCGCGCTCCCGATCAAATCCGGCGCCTGGCGCTATCACTTCCTGGTTGATGGCGCGTCCGTGGTTGACTCGCGCAACGTAAACACCTCGCCCTACCAGTCCCAGATGGAAAGCCTCCTCATCGTGCCGGGCGATTTTTCAGACACGCGCAACGTGCCGCACGGCAGCGTCTCCAGGGTCAAATACATGGCGTCCACCTATCAGGGCGCGACCCGCGAAATGTATGTCTACACGCCGCCAGGGTACGAGAAGGGAAGCGGCACCTACCCGGTCCTCTACCTCATCCACGGCGGCGGAGAGACCGCGGCCTCATGGTCCACGGTCGGCCGCGCCAACGACATCCTCGACAACCTCATCGCCGAAGGCAAGGCCGTGCCCATGATCATCGTCATGCCATCCGGCTGGACACCGCTCGGCGGCCAGGTCATGACCTCCGACGCAACGAAAGACCCCTTCAACGACGAGATGATGAAGGACATCATCCCGTACATGCAAACCCACTTCCGCGCGAAGACAAGCCCGAACGATCGGGCACTCTCAGGCCTCTCCATGGGTGGCATTCAGACGCTGAACGTCGGCCTCCACAACCTCGGCAGCTTTCGCTATCTCGCCGTCATGAGCTCCGGCTGGACCACCGACCAAGACCGTCAGGCCTTCTTCACGACCGAAGCCGCGCGCATCCCCACGTACAACTCCCAACTCAAACTCTTCTGGTGGGGCTGGGGCGCAACCGACATAGCTCGTCCTAATTCACTACTTGTAACGGATCGCTTCAAGGCGAAGGGTGTCCACATGGAAACCATGGAGACAGCCGACGGTCATGAGTGGAAGAATTGGCGTCTCTACCTGCACGAGGTCGCACCGAAGCTCTTCCAACCCTCAAAGCCGAACGAACAAGTCTCTGCGCGCAGGGGCACAGCACAAAAAGGAATCCGCATTGAACCGTAGACACTTTGTCCTGAGCACCATCGCTGCCACGGCCGCTCTTCCCATACGCGCCACACCATGGCTGTCAGTTGCGGACGCGGAGACTTTAGAGCCAGGTGTCGCCGTGCTGCTCGTCGACACGGACCGAAAGACAGCACCCATCGATCGCAACATCTACGGCCAGTTCCTCGAACACATCAATCACTCCGTTGAAGACGGCCTTTACGCCGAGCAGATCCAGGGCGCGGGGTTCGAAGGCGATGACTTCAAAACCTACTGGAAGCCGTCCAGCGAAAAGGGTCACGTCGAACTCATAGATCTGGAGTTTCAGAACGGCAAGAAAAGTGTCCGTCTCACTGCCCAGGGTGGCCACGCCTCCATCCGGCAGGGCCGCATCTTTCTCGAGCAGGGCAGCCGCTACGAAGGCTCACTCTGGGTCAAGCGCGAGCGAGGATCCTCGCACCTTACCCTCCGCGTCCTCGGCCACGCAGGAGAGCAGATCGCGTCCCTCCCAATCGCCGTCACTGGCTCCGAGTGGAAGGAACTCCCGTTCTCCTTCACAAGTACCGTCAGAGACACGCAGGCGTCCATCGAACTCACCGCATCCGGCAACGGCTCCATCCTCGTCGACTTCATCTCCATGATGAGTGCAGCCGCCCGCGCCAACGGCATGTTCCGCCACGATCTCTACAGTGCGTTCAATGACCTCAAGCCCGCGTTCATCCGGTGGCCCGGTGGCTCTTTCGCATCCACATACAGGTGGAAGGAAGGCATCGGTCGCTACGCCGCACGCGGCTATCATCCCAATACCTACTGGGGCGGTTACTCCGATTACTTCGGCTTCGGCACCGACGAGTTCCTGTCACTCTGCAAGAAGCTGAAAGCCGAGCCGCTCATCACGCTCCCCGCAACCAGCACCAAACCCGAAGACGTGCAGTACGCCATCGATTGGATCCACTACGTAAACGACCCGCCGACGACGGAGATGGGAAAGCTGCGAGCGGCCAACGGCCACCCCGAACCCTACAACGTCAAGCTCTTCCAGATCGACAACGAGCCCATGAACAACGGCTTCACGCCCGATGCATACGCGGAGATCGTGAACGTCTACGGTCCGCGCATCCGTGCCGCAGCACCATCCGCAAAGGTCGTAGCCTGCGGACAGAAACGCTCGAATGACATGGAGTGGAGCGAGAAAGTCATCGACCTGGCAGGGAAGAACTTCGATGTCCTCGGCTGCCATAACTACGAATACGAACCCGATAACTTCGAGACAGGCGTCCGCCGCATCCACGAATACCTCGTGAAGCTGCGGGACCACGTCCACAACTCGGACCACCCCAAGATCGAGATCGCGGTCCTCGAATGGAGCCTGCAACACACCTACGACTGGCGGGCCGGCCTGCACGCTGCGGGCAGCCTCATGATGTACGAAAGCCTGAGTCCAGCGCTCAGCATGACCTGTCCGGCGCTGCTCATGCGTAACATCACCGACGATCCCACGTGGACCTCGTCCATCTATCACGACCACGTCTCGTGGTTTCCGGGCGGCAGTTATCCCGTCGAAAAACTCTTCAGCGACTGCTACGCCGAACGCTTTCTCGCATCGACCTCCGGAACCTTTCGCGATCAGCCGAACCGCGCCATCCTCTTCGACAAGATCTCGACCGCAATTCCGAAGGGCTGGATTCCCGGCTCGGTGGACGCAGTCGCGACGGCCAGTGAAGACAACCGCCGCATGGTCATCAAAGCGGTCAACTACCGAGGTGTGAAGGCAGACCTGCTCGTACGTCTGCAAGGTGCCCGGACCCCGAAGAACGCTACCGCCGTGCTGCACACCATCACCGCAGCACCAACCGCCGCAGCGTCCATTGAAAACCCAAACGCCATCCTGACGGAAACAAAGTCCTTCCCATACACAAGCGAATTCACCATCAACCTCGCGCCGTACACCGTGGCAGTGCTCGAGATAACTGGCTCCGCTGCGTAATACGCACGGAAACTCGCTGCGACAACTCGCACACCGGGTTGCCGCAGCGCTGTCGCAGCGTGAGCAAATCCAGGTCAGGAGCGATAGGGAACAAGTGTCACAGGCGCACGAAGACAAGCGAAGCAGTCAGAAGAATGTAATGGGAACTTAGATCAGAGGGGTTTGGAGGCGCGGGTCGGGATCGAACCGACGCATAAAGGTTTTGCAGACCTCTCCCTTACCACTTGGGTACCGCGCCACTTGCGCATCCGGGGGTGAACGCACATTCTTCAGAAAGCCGGCTGAAGCAGTTCAGGAAGGGAAAAAGGCTTTATTGGAGCGGGAGACGGGATTTGAACCCGCGACATCTTCCTTGGCAAGGAAGCACTCTACCACTGAGCTACTCCCGCTCAACAAGATTAAGTATATCCAGCCTTCGCACTAAGGTCAACGTTAGCTCGCAACTAAGAAATCACCAGTGTTTACGCAGTCTTTTGAAGCTCGCTCAAACACCCATGTGGAAGACTTTCCACCAGCGATTGCCTGACATCACAGTCGCATTACTCGTCGTCAGGACGCGGAGGCAGCGCGATGTAAGGTCCGGTGGGGCTCCGGTGTCCCAACCGCACGATGTGCGGCGTCAGCATCAACACAAGGTCGCCGGTGCTGCGGGTGCCATTGCGATTGGTGCCTCCTTGGAAGCCCGGCAGCTCGCTCAGTCCGGGCACCCCCGTCACCGCTGTCGTCTCGTTCTGAGTCGTGTCGCTGACCATCAGCGCCGTATCGCCATCGGCCATCGTCAGGTCCGACGAAAACTGCCGGCTCGACAGGATCGGGATCCCATTCAGCGCGGCACCCGACAGCGCACTTACCTTGATCTCAAGGTGCATGCTCACATCGCCCGTACGCAGGATGCGCGGCACCGCAGTGATCACCAGCCCCAGGTCCTCGTACTGAAACTGCGGAATAATTCCATTGCTCCCGCTCGAGTTCGTTCCCAGGTACTGCGACAGCAGGCTCGACAGGCTGACGCCATTCACCGTGGTGTTACCCAGCGCACTCGACGCGTTCGAAGCGATATCGCTGAAGAGCGAAGTCTGGATCGGATACCGCGTGCCCGCCTTGAAGATAATCGTCTGCCGGTCGCTCCCACGCAGCTGCACATCCTCCAGCGACCGCGCATCGCTCTGATTCAATGCCAGGTTGATCGTAGGAATATTGCCCGCAGACAGCACACCGGTCGTCGCGCCACCGCCAAAGATCAAAAAGCTGTTCGACAGCAGGGAACTCGTCCCGCCCACACCCGCCACAAACACCAGGTAGGCCGCCAGCTCATACACACTCGTCGTCGACGGAATCACACCGCTCGCAATCAACTGCGTAATCAGCGACTGGTTCGCCGAAACAATACTCTGCGCCTGCGAAGCCAGGCTGAACGCATTCAGCGACGACGGCAGCACAACGCCCAGGTTCTGCGTCCGCGATTTCTCGATCGCATAAAGCTTCATGTCGATCACGACATCGCTTCCGCCCGTCATCAGGTCTGCAAAAATCTTGTCCGCAGCATCCACCAGATCCGCCGGACCGCGCACCACCAGCGATCCATCGCCCGGCTTCACGCTGACCTGCTTCAGCGTCAGCACGTTCTGCGCAATGCTGACAAAATCCTTCAACTGATCAGCAGTGAACGCCGGCAGGTAATACACCGCCTCCACCAGGCGCTCATACCGTTGCCGATTCGCCACCGTATCCATCGCAAACAGCAGCGTATGTTCATCCAGCGGTACCGACATCATGTTCGTCAGCACGCTGAAGACACTCATCACTTCGTCATAGCTCGCATCATCCACATCGATGCGGTACGACTTCGTCGGCACCTCGGTATCGAGTACGGCCTTCAGGCCATAGTCCGCAGCAATGTGCGATGCAAGCGTGCGGATGTCACTGCGTTCGTGGTAACTGTGCCGGGTGTTCGTGTGCAGCAGCACCACGCCACCCACCACCTCCATCTTTCGCACCGGCTTGATCGCAGTAGGCCCATCGTGCTGCGTCACGCGCGGATTGTCCCGATCCAGCGCTCGCGCCTGTCCCACCAGCGCATCCGCCGCGGCAGCATCTCTCGGCCGAGTCGCCGCCGCCTGCTGCAGCAGGTTCGTCACACGATGCTCGCGCGACAACACCAGCGCCTGCACATACTCCGGACGCGACGGATCCACCACAATGGCCCGCGCAAAATCCTTCTCAGCCGGCAGAAATTCTGCCTTGCTCAGGTGCTTCGCGCCGGAAAGATAAGCATCTTCCGCCCTCGCACGCTGCTTCGCAGAAAGGGGAGTCAGAGGTTTCGGGGTGGGCGCAGCAGTTTGTGCCTGGGCTAGCGGCGACAGCAACAGCGCGGCGATGCAGCCCAGCGAAACTCCGCGGCGATGGGGAAGAGATGCAGTCATGCCTGCAGCATTAGACGGTCGAGTGACCACAACCTCTAACGGACGCGTGCAATCGTCTGCAGCCGTGGCGTCCCTGCAGCGCGATCGCTACGCGCAGGCCGCTTCAGACCGCTGCGGATCTGTGCCGTGTCCATGTCCAGCTCGGCCAGCGTACGGCTCAGCGTGTTCCGGTGCATGCCCAGCTCTTCCGCGCTCTTGCATTGATTGCCGCGATGATTCACCAGCACCTGCAGAAGATACCGCCGCTTGAACTCGCGCACGGCCTCTTCGTAAGAAATGCCGTCTGCATGCATCTGCGCCACCAGGATGTCCAATTCCCGCTTCACTCGTACTCACCTCAGTCTGATGGCGTCGTGCGTTTTCCGATGGGCGCAAGCTCACCGGCGGCGCTCCTGGCATGGTTCCACCAGTCGCTTGCCGGGAGTCGTTTCCCAAAGTCACGCGGCACAACGAAGGATATCCCATGCGCGGCCGGAAGCAAATAGGGCAAAAGTACTGAATCTTTCGCAGCCCTGAAATCATGTAGAAACGGCCCAAATGGCAGCACCAGCGACGCCAGCAGCAATACTCCACGAACAAAACCGAAGCAAGCGCCGCCCAGCCGATCCAGAAAACCAAGCCCCACCGCCCCGGCGGCCCCGCTCAGCACCCGTCCCAGCAACGCTGCCAGCACGTACACTCCCGCCAGGATCAGCACGAACGCGACGATCTCCGCAAAGGCAAAAGGCGTCACCCACCGCGCCAGGTACGCCGCACCCTTGGGTGCATACCAGCACGCAGCCAGGATGCCCGCCAGCAGCCCCGCCAGCGACACCACCGAACGAATCAGGCCACGCATAAACGCCGTCACAACTGAGATGGCGAGCACCAGCGCAATCGTCCAGTCCAGTGGATTCATGCCGTTCAGGCCGATCGTGACACCGTGCAGGGTATTGTTCAAGACAGTTACTCCGGCAACTCTTGCTTGCCCGTCAGCAGCGTGAACGCCTGCAGATACTTCGCACGCGTCTCCTCCACCACCTCATCCGGCAGCGCAGGTGCAGGCAACTGCTTGTTCCACTGGATCCGCTCCAGGTAATCCCGCACAAACTGCTTGTCGAACGACGGCTGAGCACCACCCGGCGCATACCCGCTCGCCAGCCAGTAACGCGACGAATCCGGTGTCAGCACCTCATCCGCCAGCACTAGCAGGTCGCCGCCGTCCTTCGACGGCACAAACCCAAATTCGAACTTCGTATCCGCCAGGATCAGGCCCTTGCTCTCGGCATACTTCGATGCCGCGCCATAGATCGCCAGCGTCAACGACCGCAGCCGCTCCGCCAGCTCCGGCCCCACAGCATCGACCACATGGTCGAACCCGACATTCTCGTCGTGGCCCGTATGATTCTTCGCCGCCGGCGTAAAAATCGGCTCCGGCAGGCGATCGCTCTCGCGCAGGCCGCTCGGCAACGCAATGCCGCACACCGCGCCGGTCTGCTGGTAATCCTTCCAGCCCGACCCCGAAAGATACCCTCGCGCCACGCACTCCACCTGAACCATGCGAGCGCGCTGCACGATCATGCTGCGGCCGCGCAACGCATCGCTGTACACCTGCAGATCGGCAGGGTAGTCCCGCACATCCGCCGTGATCAGGTGGTTCGGCACCAGGTTGCGCAGATAGTCAAACCAGAACAGCGACAACTGCGTCAGCACCTTGCCCTTGTCAGGCACCAGGCTTCCCAGCACATGGTCAAAGGCAGAGATGCGGTCGCTCGCTACAAACAGCAATCGGTCAGTGCCAACCTCGTACAGGTCGCGCACCTTTCCGGTCAGAATCGGTTTCAGGTCGCCAAGGATCATCCCTCTGATTTCACCACTTTTTACGGGACACGTGCGGACTCATGCGACAAGGCATCGGTTCGGTTACCGGCGTACACCGCATCCACGCAGAAATCTTGCACCTCCAACCGCCGTCATGCGATAGCCTGACGTTCTGCATATTGGCGCGATTTCACCCAGCCGCTTGAAGGAGTAGCATGCACGGTCCCCCCGTAGCCACCACCCGGCACGCCGTACACGAGGCGCCCGACCTGAACACACCCCTGTTCAGCCCAAGTCACCGCACCGCTTTTTTTGTCGTGACGGCGCTCTTCTTCCTCTGGGCGCTCCCGAACAACCTGAACGACGTGCTCATCCGGCAGTTCATGAAGGCCTTCCAGCTCTCGCGCCTGCAGGGCGGCCTGGTGCAATCCGCGTTCTACTTCGGATACTTCTGCATCTCCATGCCGGCCGCCTACGTGCTTCGCCGCTGGGGATACCGCGTTGGCCTCGTCACCGGCGTCCTGCTCTACGGCGTGGGCTGCCTCTTGTTCTGGCCGGCCGCACTCGCCAACCAGTACAGCTTCTTCCTCATCGCTCTCTTCGTCATCGCTGCAGGTCTGGCGTTTCTTGAGACGGGTGGAGCGTCCTTCATCACGCTTCTCGGCGACCCATCCACCTCGGAACGCCGACTGAACTTCGCGCAGGCCTTTAATCCACCGGGAACCATCGCCGGCGCCCTCATCGGCACCGTCTTCATCTTCTCCGGCATCGAACCCAGCGCCACAGAGACCGCGCAGATGAAGGCCGCAGGAACCTACGCAGCCTTTCTGCACCGCGAAACACTCCGCGTCACCACGCCCTACCTCGTCCTCGCGCTCGTCGTCTTTCTCTTCGCCATCCTGCTCATGCGCGTGAAATTCCCCGCGCGAACACTCAGCCAGGACCAGTTCCCGTTTGAAGAGCGCGGCACAACGGCCAGTCTCATCCACGTGCCGCACTTCGTCTGGGCCGTCATCTCGCAGTTCTTCTACGTAGGCGCCCAGGTAGCTTCCTGGAGCTTCCTCATCCAGTACGCGCACGACTACGCACACCAGCCGGAAAAGATCGCAGGCTACTTCCTCAGCGGCAGCCTCGCCATCTTCTCCGTAGGCCGCTTCGCCGCAACTGCGCTTATGAAGTACGTCCGCCCCAACGTGCTCATGGGCATCTTCGCCCTGATCAACGTGGCGCTGCTGGTACTCGTGATCCTCTTCCCGGGCTGGGTAGGACTCTGGGCACTCATGTTCACCAGCTTCTTCATGTCGCTCATGTACCCCACCAACTTCGCACTCGGCCTGAAGGGACTAGGCGCAAACACCACGCTCGGAGCCAGTGTCCTCGTCATGGCCATCATCGGCGGAGCAGTCGCAACACCAGTCGTCGGATGGGTCGCAGAACAGACCGGCAGCATGGCCATGTCCTTCATCGTCCCGCTACTCTGCTACCTCGTAGTCGCATACTTCGCGTTCATAGGATCGAAGGTGCGCACGCAGGTCTCATAGTGGTCGTGCTCCCGTAACGGTGTACTTACCGACTACGGTCGTGCCGACCCATGACGGGCGCTAAGTTCCGATAACGCCCATGCTTCTGTCTCGGGCCATCGAACTTAGCGCCAAAGGCGCGACCAGATCTTAGCCTAGGGCAACGCCCTGGGCTAATGGCCCCTTCCTCTCCCGAGATCCAACGGCCCGACCCGTAAATCGCATCTCGAGTCCTCGGGTATAACAACCGCTCCGTACCTGGTGCGTATCGACATACGGTGGGCTCTAACCGCTGGGGGATATTGCGGGCTGTAGGCCCGCGACTTCCCAGCACAAGGCAACGCTCTGGGTACAGCACAAGCGATGTCCCTTGGCGGGCAGAAGGCCCGCGACTTCCCAGCCCAGGGCAACGCCCTGGGTACAGTACAAGCGATGTCCCAGGGCGGGCTGAAGGCCCGCGACTTCCCAGCCCAGGGCAACGCCCTGGGTATGGTTACAACGCAAATCCCATGCGGGCTGAAGGCCCGCGACAAAATGTAGAGAATTCGGAGACCACTCGCGCGGGACTTGACTTCAGCGGGCTAAAGCCGGTCGACGCGATGATTCCCGGGCCGCAAACGCAACAAAGCCCAGCGCTCGCTGGGCTTTGTCGTTGCATTAAAAACGAGACTACGCGACCCGCCGTGTCTCCGCCTTATTCAAATTCACACTGACAATCTTGCTCACACCAGGCTCCTGCATGGTCACGCCATAGATCACATCGGCCTCGGTCATCGTCCGCTTATGGTGAGTAATCACCACAAACTGCGTGTCCTTGCTCATCTCGTGGATCAGCCGCGCAAACCGGCCCACATTCGTCTCATCGAGCGGTGCATCGACTTCGTCCAGCACGCAGAACGGGCTCGGCTGGAACTCGAAAATACCGACCAGCAGCGACAGGGCAGTCAGCGCCTTCTCTCCGCCCGACAGCAACAGAACGTTCTGCATCTTCTTGCCCGGCGGCGATGCCACCAGGTCGATGCCGCTCTCGGCCGAGTTCGACTCGTCCGTCAGCTTCATCGTCGCCTGTCCGCCACCGAACAGCTTCACAAACGTCTCGGAGAAGTTCTTGTTGATGATGGCGAACGCATCATCGAACTTGATCTTGCTGATCTCGTCGATCTCCTTTATTGCGCCCTGCGTATTCGAGATGGAGTCCAGCAGATCCTTGCGCTGCGTCTCCAGGAAGCTGTGACGCTGCTCCGCCTCCGCAAACTCTTCAAGCGCCATCATGTTGACCGGCCCCATCGCCTCCAGCTTGCCCTTCAGCGTCCGTGTCTCTTCGTCGGCAGCATCCAGGGCCTCTGCCGTGATCGGCTCGATCGTCGTGTCCGCACGCAGCTCTTCCGCCGGCATATTCAGGTCATTCAGCGACTGCGCCTCAAGATGCTCGATTTCGCTGCTCAGCCGCGCAATCGTCGTCTGCAACGTGCCGCGCTGTTCGCGTAGACCCTCGATCTCGGTACGCAGTGAACGCAACAGCCCATTCTTCTCGCCGATGCTCGCGCGTAATGCCGTTGCCTCTGCGCCTAGCCGTTGCGCCTCGGCCGACAGTTGCTCGCGCTGCGCAGTCAGCTCAGCCTGCTGCTCGATCAACTGCACGGTCTCTTCTTCGCGACGCGTGCGTTCCGCGGCTGCGCTGGCATTCTGACCTTCCAGGTGCAGAATGCGCTGCTGCGTCGTATTGCGCATGCGTTCGTTCTGCTCGAAGTTCGACGAAGCATTGCGGCGACGCTCTTCCAACCCTGCAAGGGCAGCCGAAGCCGCCGCCGCAGCAGCCTGCACCTCTTCCCGCTGACGACGCAGGTCTTCAATGCGCAGCAATGTATCGCTCACCCGCACATCGATTGCTTCGCGCTCCATCATCAACTGCGAAGCCTCAGCCTGCTTGCGCTCGATCAGGTCCTGCTTCTGTGCGCGAGCATCACGATTCCGCTCAGAGTGCAGCGACCAGTCCGCCAACCGCTTTTCAATACGAGCCGCCTCCGAGTCCATCTGCCGCAGCGCAGCGCCGCTGTTCGCAGCCTCACGCTCCGCCTCACGTCGCTCGTTGCCCTTGGCCTCCACCGCGTGCTGCATCTCCTGGATCTGCTTCGCCAGCGCTGCAACACCAATCTCGCTCTGCGCCAGCTCGGCCTGCACACCTTCCAGCTTCGTCTGGATCTCGCGCAACTCGCTCTTCAAAGCCAGCGGGCCGCCCGAGCGCGCCTTGCCGCCCGTCACCGTCATGTTGTGGAAGGTCTCACCGGAAGGCGACAGGAAGAACGCCTCTGGATTCTCAATCGCAAGCGTCCGTGCCGTCTCGCTATCCGGGGCAATGAACCCCTCGCGCAGCTTCGGCAGAATCACCTCGAGCGACCGTCCAAATCCATTCAGCACGCGGATGCAGTCCTTCAAAGGCCGCGCACCGCGCAGATCGCCCGCAGACCGGCTCGCCATGCCATCGCCATACTTCGGCGCCGACTCGCTATGGACCAGGAACGTAGCCCGTCCATCCACATTGCCCTTCAGCAGCCCGATACCTGCATCTGCCGAATTCCAATCCTTCACGACAATGTAGTTCAGCTCCTCTTTCAGGAACTCATCGACTACCGCTCCATGCTCGTCATCCACTTCCAGAAAATCCGCAAGCGTCCCAACCGGCGCAACACTCGTCGCAATCCCATTCGCCTTGAACAGCTTCCGAACCGTCTCGCTCGAGTAGCTGTGATCGCGAATCAGCGCCTCCAGCGAGTTCTTGCGTCCCGTTAGCGTCGCCGCCTCCGCGCGCAGATGGTCGCCACGCCGCCGCGTCTCCATCTCCTCACGCCGCTTCGCATCCAGGTCCAGCCGCAACTGCGCAATCTCGGCCTCCAGCCGCTTCAGCCGGTCCGTCACCGACTCAAACGTCATCGACACCTGGCCACGCTGCTTGCCCAGCGCCTCCAGCTCAACCTTCGCCTGCTCCGACTCCCCGATCAGCCGCTCCGCCTCACGCTCCAGCCCCGCAAGCGACTCAGCAGCCTGCGCCTCCTCACGATGCACATTGCTGATGCGCTGCATCAACTGCATCGACTGGTGCCGGCCGTTGCCCGCCTCGCGGTCCGTATTGTTCACCTGCGCCTGGGCCTCATTGGCTTCACGCTGCTTCGTCTGCGCCGTCTGCTTCGCCTCTTCCGTATCCGCGGTGGCCGTCTCCAAAAACAGCCGCAACCCATCCCGATCCGCCGACAGCGCCTCGATCTGGTGCTTCAACTGCGCCAGCTCTTCCGTGCCGCTCGCAATCCGGGCAGCCAAATCCGTCACACGATCCGTATTCGAATGAATCCGAGCAGTAGCCCGCTCCAGCTCAATCCGCGTCTCGTTGATCCGGCTCTGCGCCGCACGAGTCTCCTCATCCAGCTCATACCCGCGAGCCACACCCGCCGTATGCTCCGCATCCAGAGCCTCCAGTGACCCTGCCTGCTCATCGATCGAAGCCGTCAGCTTCGTCACCGAAGCCTCAGAGGCCGCACGATCCGCATCATGCTGCGACAACCGGCTGCGCAGCACCACGCGCAACTTCGCCCGCAACTCGTCGCGCATCTGCCCATAGCGCTCAGCCTTCGCAGCCTGCCGCTTCAAGCTGCCCATCTGCCGCGTCACTTCGTCGAAGATGTCATCCACGCGCGCCAGGTTCTGCTTCGCCGCCTCCAGCCGCAACTCCGCCAACCGCTTCTTCGTCTTGAAGCGCGTAATGCCCGCCGCCTCTTCAATGATCGACCGCCGATCCAGCGGCTTCGACGACAGCAACTGCCCAATGCGCTCCTGCCCGATAATCGCGTAGTTCTCGCCCGACAGACCCGTTCCAAAGAAGATGTCCTGGATATCCCGCAACCGGCAGATCTTGCCATTCAGCAGGTACTCCGACTCGCCCGACCGAAACAGTCGCCGAGTCACCGTGATCTCACCCGCCCGTACCGGCGCACGGTTAAACTTCCGCCGGCGAATCTTCAGTACCAGCGGATTCGGCGCCACCGTGCCAGCCTCAGCTGCGGCAAGCTCGGCCGTCGAATCGACCGGAGCATCCACCTCGATCTCCTCCGACTCCTCATCCGCAGGGATCGGGCCCGGCTGTGCCTCGGCAACCGCCGCCAGCGTAGCCTCCGCGCTCATATTGCGCTCGGCCGTCTCGTCCCAGTCGTTGATCTCCGCCGGCTTCGGCGTCACCGACCCCATGTTGATCGTCTCGCCCGCATCGCTCGCGTCATAGACATCCGGATCCACCAGCGTCAGCGACACCTCGGCCATACCGGTCGGCTTCCGGTCACGCGTGCCCGCAAAGATGACGTCTTCCATCTTTACGCCGCGCAGGCTCTTCGCACTCTGCTCGCCCAGCACCCACGTAATGGCGTCCGAGATGTTCGACTTGCCGCAACCGTTCGGTCCAACGATCGCCGCAATGCCATTGCCGCTCAGCTGCACATCCGTACGATCACAAAAGGATTTGAAGCCGAGAATCTGAACACGCTTGAGCTTGAGCAAGGAAACGAGACCTCCGCACCGTCTACCCACCCCGCCTGGGCAGGGAAGATGACGGTGTTCTTGTATGCAATCAGGCTAGTCCGCCCCAGAAGCGGAATCAAGCGGGATACCGGCCAGATATTGTGGATAAGAAGGTCCCAAACGCAAGGTGTGGGGATCGCCCCGCATCTCTCACTGCCAGGCAGCGCTTGCACCCCGCAGGTCCACCAATCCGTCTATGCCCGCTCCCAGTCATTGGGAGCCTTCTACTTTGCCGCTCGTCCGCATCGCTACTTGCTGCGATAATCGGTCGTGAACCGTCCAATAAACGTAGAAATTGGGTGCTGGCGCATCGCAGGTTTTGCGGTGGAGCTACACCTGATACATTGCTTGCATCTATGAAAACCTGTGACTCGTAAACAGCACAGCGTTCTGCTCTGATTAATGAAGAGATTGAATAAGAACAGGGAGAGTTCGATGAAGAAGGCTTTTCTCGCCTCGATGCTGGCGGCCGCGTGTGTCTCCGCAACGTACGCCGTGGCACAAACACCGGTAAACACGAACAATGGGGCGGCAGCACAGGGACCACAGCTCTCGGCGGACGAGTACACGGCCTACCAGGCTGTGATCACCGCTACCGATCCGGCGGCCAAGGCCACCGCGGCTGAGGCGTTCCTGACGAAGTTCCCCCAGTCGTCCGTGAAGAGCACGGTCCTGGAGCAGCTTGTCGCCGGCTACGCCGGTTCCAACAATGTTCCCAAGACCCTCGAGTCGGCTGACAAGCTCCTCCAGGTCGACCCGAACAACATCCGCGCACTCGCGCTCGAAACCAGCCTGCTGAAGGCTCAGGGCGACTCCGCAACGGATCCCGCTGCGAAGCAGTCCGCCTACGACAAGGCAGCCGACGCTGCCAGCCGCGGCCTCAAGGCCACCAAGCCTGCCGCCGTCGCTGACGCCGACTGGGCTGCCATCCAGAAGCAGGTAACACCCTACTTCTACTCGGCCATCGGCATCGACGCTCTCACCAAGAAGGATTCCGCAGGCGCCATCGCTGCTTACACCTCTGAGCTGAAAGCAGTCGACGTTGCAGCAACCACGCAGCCCGGCCCCGTCCTTCAGGACACCTACTTCCTCGGCCAGGCCTACTACACCTCCACGCCTCCCGACTACCTGAACTGCACGTACTTCGCAACGCGCACGGCCATCTACGCGCCCGAGCAGTTCAAGTCCACCTTCCAGCCCCTCGCGACCTACTGCTATAAGAAGTTCCACGGCGCAGAAGATGGTTACGACGCAGTCAAGGCAGTCGCAAAGGACAACCTCTTTCCGCCCGCAGATTTTGCGACCAGCGTAAAGCCGGCTCCGACCCCGGCAGACCAGGCAACAACGGTCTTCGAGGCGGACAAGAAGGAAGATCCGACGCTGACGAAGACCAACATCGCTGATCGCGAGTTCGTCATCACCAACGGCACCACCGAGCAGGCAGAAGCAGAGTTCGCACCCATCAAGGACAAGGAAGTGAAGCTGACCGGTAAGGTCGTCAGCATCGCGGACACCACCCTGACGCTTGCTGTCTCGGACGATGCCAAGCAGGCCAACCCCCTCGTTGCAGACGTCAGCGTAACGCTGACAGAAGCTCCGAAGGTTGCGCCCGTCGTCGGTGCAGATGTCACCGTCGTTGGCAGCATGGCCTCCTACACGCAGAAGCCCATGATGTTCACCATGACCGGTGGCACCATCGAGGGTAAGGCTGCTGCAAAGGCTCCCGCCAAGGCAGCTCCCGCACGCCGCGCTCCGGCTCGCAAGCGCTAACCCGCACCAAACAGCAACAGGGAAGAGGCAGCCTTCGGGCTGCCTCTTCTGCTTTCCTGAAATGAGGTCGTGATGCTTCCGTCGAACCGAATCACAAACGCGCTGCTCGCGGTCATCGCCGTAGCACTCACAGCCATTGCCGCGCGTCCCTACGTGCAGCCCACACCCGTCGCCGCACAGTCGTCGACCTTCGCCTCACAGGCGGGCAACGCCGATCCCATCTACGTCGAGCCAGGCGTCTACATGCTGCGTCGCCCTGAGGGTGGACAGGTCCTCGGCAAAGTCACCATCAACCTGCGCACCGGCAACGTTTGGGGCTTCCCGACAGGCACGCCGGATCCCTATCCGGTCACACCGCTCGACAGCAAGCCACAGATCTCCCACGCCATCCCGCTGGGACGGTTTGCCGTAGGCGAGGCCGACCGGTAGTCGCTACTCGCCCAGCATGACCCGCTTGATGCGATAAGCGCGACCCGTTGCGCCATCGCACTCGATCACCGCGGCGCACATCTTCGGATTCCCCTTGGCTGCTTCAAACTTCGCGGGCTGGCCCGTCAGGAACCGCTCGATCACGGCTTCCTTCTCCACGCCAATCACGGAGTCATACGGCCCGCTCATACCCACATCCGTTTGGAAGGCAGTGCCACCCGGCAGCACGCGCTCATCAGCCGTAGGAATGTGCGTATGCGTACCCAAAACGGCAGTCACGCGGCCATCCAGGTACCAGCCCATCGCCACCTTCTCGCTCGAAGCCTCCGCGTGAAAGTCCACCAGAATCACCTTCGCCTTGATCGAAGCCAGCATCTCGTCGGCCTTGCGAAAGGGATCATCATTCTGCTGCATGAAGACGCGGCCCTGCAGGTTCACCACCGCATAAGGCTGCCCCGTCGGCAACGCACTCTCGTACACACCAAACCCCGGCGTCTTCGGCGCAAAGTTTGCAGGACGCAGGATGCGCCGGGGGCGACCGTGAGAGTCAGCGGGAACCTTCAGGTAATCCAGCAACTCCTTCTTATCCCAGAAGTGGTTTCCGGTCGTAATAACATCCGCGCCCAGGTCAAAGATGTCATCCGCAATCGAAGGCGTAATGCCAAAGCCACCCGCGGCATTCTCACCATTAATTACACAAAGATCGATGGCGTTGGACTCAAGAACATGGCCGATATGCTCCGCAACAATGCGACGGCCGGCCGAACCAAAGATGTCGCCGACAAAAAGAATATTCACCGCTCTAGGGTACCAACACCCCAGCAAACAATCACCGACGTGGAGAGATCCACTCCAGCACATCCCACAACAAAGGACCGGCACAGAGACCGGGTGCCCCATTCTTTGCGAAGCAAAGGGTGGGTTATCGCGCGAAAGCGCGACCAGCGTACCTGAGTCCAACTCGCCCGCGCCGGGACCAAGTCAACCCTGTAAAAACCCACAAAACCGGGTGCCCCATTCTTTGCGAAGCAAAGGGTGGGTTATCGCGCGAAAGCGCGACCAACGTACCTGAGTCCAACTCGCCCGCGCTGGGACCAAGTCAACCCTGTAAGAACCCACAAAACCGGGTGCCCCATTCTTTGCGAAGCAAAGGGTGGGTTATCGCGCGAAAGCGCGACAGCAGTGAGCATCACCCTGCAGGCCTGAAAGACACCGCACAAACAAAGGCTTTCGCCGCGGTCCAAAAAACAGCGCCGCTTACAAGTCGTAAATCGCCTTTTGAGGCGGGCTGAAGGCCCGCGACTTCCTAGCCCAGGGCGAAGCCCTGGGTCACCACCGGCAACAAAGCAGGCGGGCTGAAGGCCCGCGACAAAATCCCAAACCTTCTCAGACACCCAACAAAGCAAAAGCAACAACGGTAGTCCCAGACAAACCCGTCTCGAAATCCAACCGCGCCTCAAGATCCGGATCCGGCAAATGCAACTCCGCCGCCGCGACCGCCTCCTCGGGCGCTCCAACAAAACAAAGCTCGCAAACGCCAAACCCCTCGTCCCCCGTCCGCACCGGCGGACCAAACGTCCGGCACGTCATCGGACGGTGCGCATACAGATCGCAAGTCCCCGTCACTGGATCCAGAACAGGGCACACCTCGTCATCCGCAAAGTCCTCGAACCGTTCCAGCGAATCGTCATCCTCGAAAAGCAAGCCTGTATCAGTGTCACCAGGAAATCCCGGCGAAAGCCGCGCGACACTCTCACGCACACGATCGCGAATCAACCCAGCCTTCTCATCGCCAAGCAAACGCAACCCCTCGCGAAGGCGTTCCGCATCCAGAGGCCCAATCCGGAACACACCCGAGCAGCACTGATTGCACCCCGGCCGGCAGGCCAGCCAATGCCCACTACGCACCGCCGCATCCGCCAGCGCGGCGTCCATAATCTGCACGAGTTCGCGATCACCCTGAGGAAGCATCGTGACTGAAGACTAACAAGCCCGCCCCAGGACCGGGTGCCCCACTCATGCGCGCACCATGCGCATGAGTGGGACTTCGCGCGAAGCGCGACCTACTTCCCCTGCAACTCCGACAAAGGCTTCCCAAAAACCCGCTCAAAAATCGCCGGAACATTCTCCAACCGCCGGTTCACATCGAAAGCCCGCACAATCCGCTCAGGCGCCAGCAGTGCCGTAATCTGCGCATCCGCCGCAACCAGCTCCTTGAACACCAGGTCTTCCTTCCACGCCTTCATCGCCAGCGTCTGCACGGTTTTGTAAGCATCCTCACGAGACATGCCGGCCTCCGCCAGGTCCAGCAGCAACTGCCCGCTGAACACCAGTCCACCCGTCAGGTTCAGGTTCTTCAGCATCCGCTCCGGATACACCATCAGCTTGTCGATCAGGTTCGTCGTCTTCGACAGCATGTAGTCCGCCAGCGTCGTCGTATCCGGCAGAATCACCCGCTCTGCGGAAGAGTGCGAGATATCCCGCTCATGCCACAAAGCCACATCTTCAAGTGCCACTTGAGAGTTCGCGCGCATCACGCGAGCCAGGCCACAGATGTTCTCGCACGTAATCGGATTACGCTTGTGCGGCATCGCGCTCGAACCCTTCTGCTTCTCGCTGAAGAACTCCTCCGCCTCGCGAACCTCTGTACGCTGCAGGTGACGAACCTCCGTCGCAATCCGGTCCAGCGAAGAAGCCATCACCGACAGTGCGCCGATGTAAGCCGCATGCCGATCCCGCTGCAGAACCTGCGTGCTGACCAGCGCCGTATCCAGGCCCAGGCGCGTGCAGATCTCCTCTTCCAGCGCAGGCGTCACGGTGCCATAGCTGCCCACCGCGCCCGAAAGCTTGCCAACGTTCATGCCGGCCGCAGCCGCGTCAAAACGGACGATGTTGCGCTGGCACTCGGTGTACCAGAGCAGCAGCTTCAGCCCGAACGTCGTCGGTTCCGCATGCACGCCATGGGTACGTCCAATGCAAGGCGTCAAGGCGAACTCAATGGCGCGACGCTTCAACACAACCGACAGTGCAACCAGTCCCTCACGGATGATGCTGGACGCCTCACGCAGCAGCAGCGCCTGCGCGGTGTCCACCACGTCTGTCGACGTCAGGCCAAAGTGCAGCCAGCGTGCCTCGGGTCCAACCTTCTCAGCAACAGCGGTCGTGAAGGCGATCACGTCATGACGCGTCTGCTGCTCAATCTCAAGAATGCGCGCAATGTCGAAGTCGCCGCGCGTGCGGATCGCCTTAGCGGCGTCCTGCGGCACAATGCCGGCATCGGCAAGCACTTCGCTGGCGGTGGCTTCCACTTCAAGCCATGCGCGGAACTTCGACTCGTCGGACCATAGCGTGCGCATGGCTGGGCGTGTATAGCGATCGATCAATGTGGCGTCTCCAGAAGGTCGCGCACAGCAGGGAAAGCAGCAGTGACGCGGTAGACTTAAGTCTAATGGAAGCTGGAAGTAAACAAGCCGCAGCGCCACTGCCGCCGACACCGGCGCAGGCATCCCGGCGCCGGCTTATGATCCGCGACGGCCTCAAGTTCCTCACTCTGACGCTCGTAGCAGTCGTTCTCAGCGGTGTCACGACCTTTCTTTTTCGCTCCTTCGAATCGCGCCGCGAACGCCTCGCCGAACGATGGGCGCAACGCGGCCACGATGCCATGCAGCGCGGTCAATCCGAACAGGCGGTAGCAGCCCTCCGTGTCTCGCTCTCCTATCACCCCGATGACTACGAGAACCAGCTCGCCCTCGCCGAGGCCCTCGCCGCAGGCGGCCACGTCGACGAGGCCGAAAACTACTACCTGAACCTCTGGCAGTCCCGCCCAGGTGACGGGCCCATCAACCTCCAGTTGGCCCGCCTCGAGCGGACGCGCGGCCGCGACCAGCAGGCCATCGACTACTACCGCGCAGCCGTCTTCGGCACATGGGCAGGCGATGCACCAGCCAGGCGACGCGACACCCGGCTTGAACTCTCGCGTTACCTCGTCGACCGGGGTCAGCCGCTCGCAGCCCAGGCCGAGCTGCTCATCGCCGCAGGCAACAACCCGGACCCGGCAACGCAGCTCCGCATCGCGGAAGCCCTCGAAGCTGCCGGCGACACCAGCAGCGCCCTGACCGCCTACCGCAGAGCCGAAGTCGGTTCGCAACTCCATACCGCCCAGGCGCGTGCCGGCGAACTCTGCTTCCGCGCCGGCGACTACACCTGCGCCGAGGACTCCCTGGAAAAAGCTCTCCGCTCGAAGACCTGGACCGCAGAGCAGATCACCCGCCTCAACGGCATGCACGACGACGCAGCCCGGCTCCAGGAACTGGCCTTCTCCCCGGTCGTGCCACCCGCGCTCCGGTCGGCCCATCTGCTCAGCGACAGCGTCATCGCACTGAATCGATTCAAAACCTGCACAGACCCGTCCCTAATGCCCCTTCAAACGCGCTGGAAAGCGCTAAATACGCCGCAAAATCGAGCTGCGCTGCGTCACGACGATGATGTACAGCTTCAATACGCAAACCTCATCTTCGAGACCGAAATAACCGCCGCAAAGACCTGCGGCACACCCATCGGCGACGACGCTCTGCTGCTCCATCTGCAGGACCATCCCATGACCCGCATAGGAGCGCAGCAGGGATGAGCACACTGATCTCGAACGAAAAAGAAACCAGCACCGACTCCTCACCCATGCGTGAAGAGCGCCTGTTTCTCCTACTCTCCATCTTCATCGGCATCATCTCCGGCCTCGTCGTCGTGTCCTTCCGCATGGCCATCGAGTGGCTCACCGTCCTGCTCCAGGGCTCCGCGCCAGCACCACATCAACTGCGCCTGGTCATAGTCCCCGCAGTCATCGGTCTCGCGCTCGGAGTCATGATCCGCTACGTCTTTCCGGACGTGCGAGGCTCCGGCGTAAACCAGACAAAGGCCGCGCTCTACATACACAACGGCTACATCTCCACCAAGACAATGATCGGCAAGTTCCTGCTTGCCGCGCTCTCCATCGGCTCCGGTCAGTCACTCGGACCAGAGGATCCGTCGCTGCACTTCGGCGCCGGCGTGGCCTCTCGGATCGGCCGCTACATGGGCCTCTCACGCGAGCGCATGCGCCTCTTCGCACCGGTCGGCGCTGCCGCCGGCCTCGCCGCCGCATTCAACGCACCGATCTCCGCAGTACTCCTCGTCATCGAAGAAGTGATCGGTCAATGGACCGCTGCCATCCTGGGATCGATCGTGCTGTCAGCTGTCTCAGCAGTCGTGGTCGCGCGATGGTTCTGGGGACCACAGCCCATGTTCCGCATCCCGCCGGTAACGCTCCGCGATCCACGCGAGCTGCTTGCCTACGCGGTCCTGGGCGTCGTCGGCGGCTTCGCATCACTCGCACTGACTAAGGCGTTAGCTTACCTACGCCCCAGGCTGCGCAGCCAATCGGCAAACCGGCAGATGTTCATGCCCGCACTGGCCGGCCTCTTTGTCGGAGGCATCGCCTACTTCGGCGTGCCGCAGGTGCTGGGCGTCGGCTACGGCGCGATGGACGCGGCCATGCACGCGCAGTACACCATTGGCTTCCTCCTGCTGCTGGCAGGATTAAAGCTGGTCGCATCCACAGTTTCGTTCTCATCCGGCGCACCAGGCGGCCTCTTCGCAACCGCACTCTTCCTCGGCGCAATGCTCGGCTCTGTTGTGGGCACCGTGGAGCACGGCCTCTTCCCATCGCTCACCGGTTCCGTGGGATCGTATGCACTGGTCGGCATGGGCGTCTTCTTCGCGGCGTTCATCCGCGTTCCACTCACGTCGGTCTTCATGATCCTCGAGATGAGCGGCAACTACTCTGTCATCCTGCCCGTAATTCTCGCGAACACCATCGCCTATCTCATCTCGCGCTCGCTGCAGCCCGTACCCATCCTCGAGCTCTTCACCCACCAGGATGGCCTCTACCTGCCGTCCATGGAAGAGGAGCGTGAGGACTCGCAACTGCACTTCGAAGATGCTCTGAAGCCTTCGAGCGCACCAATCCTGCCGGGCGGCGAGAAGCTGAACGAACTCGCAAAGACCGTCGAGAACAACAGCGAGATCGCGCACGCCGCGGCGGTCCTCATCCAGTGCAGTGACGGCTGGTACGCAGCGACACAGACAGAGCTGCAACAAATGCTCACAAATGCTTCGGCGGACAGGGAAGGTGCTGGTGCGAAGACGTTGGAACAGAGCGTAGGCCAGGCAAGGACACCGCTGCTTTTCCCGGATCAACCGCTCGCCAATGCGCTGCCATTCTTCAAGATCTGGCCGCTCCTGCCCATCTCAAATCGCGCGATCCGTGGCGTTATCGAGGGCGTGCTGACACTCGACGATGTCCTGAAGCGCTATCAACGCAGCTAGCAAACAAAACACGAGGCATCCCGCAGGATGCCTCGTCTAATTTTGCAACTCGCGCTGCTCTAAGCCTTCGTCACGCCAAGCAGCAGGGACATCTCTTCGTACAGGAAACCCTGCCCGGGCTTATAGGGCTGTACCCACTTGCCATCGATAACAAACTGCGGAATCGCCTTCTTGCCAACGTTCTGCAGTAGAGCATCCACCGCACCGGGCGTTCTCTCGATGTCGATCTCAGTAAAGGCGATGCTGTGCTGTTGGAGGAAGCGCTTTGCGACGAAACAGTCGCGGCACCAGGAGGCTGTGTAGACCTTCAAATCCATTATCTAAGTGTACCTTTCAGGCCTTACTGCTCGTGATAGTTCCGCATCAGTCCGCCGTCGACGAAGTACGTGGAGCCCGTGACGTAAGCCGCTTCGTCACTCGCAAGGAAAGCAGCCAGTGCGCTGACGTCGTCGATGCTGCCCATCCGTCCCAGCGGGATATTGGCGAGCAGGGGATCGAGCTTCGCCTTGTCATCCAGCAACTTCTTGTTGATCGGCGTAATGATGGCGCCTGGCGCGATGTTGTTGACAGTAATGTTCTTCGGTCCCAGCTCCACAGCAAGATCGCGCATCAGCATGCGGATACCGCCCTTGGAGGCGCAATAGCTGGCGAAGTGTGGGAAGACCATGTCCTCGTGAACGGAGGAGATATTGATCACGCGCCCCGGTATCTTCGCAGCCAGCACGCGCTTCACGAAAGCCTGTGTCGTAAAGAACGGTCCTTTGAGATTCACATCCAGCACCAGGTCGTAGTCAGCCTCGGTGACATCGACAAAGTCTGAACCCTTCTCAACGCCTGCATTGTTCACCAGGATGTCAATCTTGCCGAACTGATCCCAGCCCGCCTGCACCAGTGACTGACACTCGGCAACCTTCGACACGTCTGCGCGGACGATGAACGCCTTCCGGCCCAGCGCTTCGATCTCCTGCTGCGTCTCCTGCGCGCCTTCAATGTGCCCACTGTAGTTCACGACGATGTCTGCGCCGTCCTTCGCCATGCGGATTGCGATGCCCTGACCGATGCCGGACGAGGAACCGGTGATAAGTGCGACTTTGCCTGCGAGTTTGCCTTCGCTCATGTACAGATGAGATGCAGGAAACCCTGCCAAGTCAGTCGAACCAAAAAAAGATGGACACCCGAAGGTGTCCATCTGTCGTTCGTGATCGCGCAAGACCTAGAACTGGCCCCACAGCAGCTGGTTGTAGATCTCGTGGTGGAACTGCACTTCCGGTCCCTTGACCACAGATCCCAGCAGGCGCGGGCAACGATCAGCCGAAGCCTGCTTTAACTCTGCAAAGCGCTCTTTCACATCCGCACCCAGCAGGGTCGTGGTCCAGTCGGAGCCGCGGAAGTTTTCGATCGCCGTGTAGATGTTGTCTGGCAGGTAACGCGAAGCCTGGCGCAGGTTTTCGATCTGTCCCACCTGGCCGTCCAGACCCGTCTTGAAGACCGAGTACAGCACGCCGTACGGGTTCGCATCGGGGCCCACAGAGCGGACCTCAACACGTGCCGACTTCTCGTTGCCGATCGGGATACGAACCATCGAACCGCGATCCGTTGCCGAAGCCTTGATCTGGTTCGGCGCTTCGAAGTGCGGATCCAGACGACGGTATGCGTTCACGCTCGAGTTCAGCAGCAGGCAGATGTCGTTGCCGTGCGTCAGAATCTTGTCGATGAAGCTCCATGCCATCTCCGACATGCCTTCTTCACCAGCCTTATCGAAGAAGAGGTTCTTCTTATCCTTGGTGATCGACACATTGGTGTGCATGCCGCTGCCATTGACGCCCGTAACGGGCTTGGGCAGGAAGCTTGCCGTCATACCCATCTGCGTCGCCACCTGGCGGCAGATCAGCTTGTACAGCTGGATCTGATCGGCTGCCGAAACCACATCGCCGTACGTGTAGTTGATCTCGAACTGTGAGGGAGCAACTTCCGGGTGATCCTTTTCGTTCTCGAAGCCCATCGCGCGCTGCACTTCTGCGGCCGTATCGATGAACTCGCGCAGGGGATCGCCAGGCAGCGAGTTGTAGTAGCCGCCGCCGTTGACGTACTCAAACGAGCCGGTCTTGTGGAACGAGCGCTCTGCATCGACGCCTTCAAACAGGAAGCCTTCGACTTCGTTCGCCGCGTTCAGGGTGTAACCCTTCTCGTCGTACAGCTTGTTGGCGTACTGCTTCAGGATGCCGCGCAGATCGGCGCTGTAGGGGCCGCCGCTCTTGTCGATGACTTCGCCGAAGACCATCACCTTGCCGGAACCGAAGACGTCTGCCGGAGTCCAGTAGAAGGCATTCCAGTCCAGGCCCAGGCGCAGATCCGATTCCTTCTGTGCCGTAAAGCCGCGGATGGACGAGCCGTCAAAGGTCAGGTTGTCATAGCTGTTGACCAGGAACTTCTTGTCGTAGTCCAGCATGTGCATCCGGCCTTCCAGATCGCTGAAGACGACGGTGACGGCCTTGATGCCCTTGGTGTCGGTCAGGTACTTCAACCGCTCTTCCTGGATCTTGCCAATCGCAACGTGCTTCTTGCGCTGGTCCTTGGCGGCCAGGTTCAGCTCTTCGAGCTCTTCATACGACAGTTCGAGAAATTCGCGGTAATTGCCTGACATACGACTCCTTAGCGGGTACGACGCGGCGCTGCACAGCAGCCTGCGCGGGTATCAAACCTGGGATAAAGAAAGCAAAGTGAGATGCGGACGAGACGGTGGGCCGAACAGCCTTGCCTCCCCTAAAAAATATCAGAAAATTCGCAAGGAACGATGCCGGGCTTCGTACCTCTTGTTTTCAAGCCGCAGATCCGCTTCCACGGCGTAACGCGGCCACTGCGTCTCGCTCGAGAGAAAGCTAAGATGAAGTGTGCGAGAAGCGTCACTGCTTCTGGGACATCCAATCAGGAAGCAATGACACACATCAGCACCGACAACTCGCAACAGTTCGCCAGCGACAACTACTCCGGTATCTGCCCTGAGGCGTGGGCGGCGATGGCTGAGGCCAATCAGGGCCACGCCACTGCGTACGGCGACGATCCCTGGACCCAGCGCGCCTCGGACCTCTTCCGCGACCTCTTCGAGACAGAATGCGAGGTCTTCTTCGCCTTCAATGGCACTGCGGCCAACTCGCTGTCGCTCGCGGCGCTGTGCCAGAGCTACCACTCGGTCATCTGCGCTCAGTCGGCCCACGTCGAGACGGACGAGTGCGGCGCACCGGAGTTCTTCTCCAACGGCAGCAAGCTGCTCACCGCGCAGACCACCGATGGCAAAATGACGCCGGCGGCGATCCGCACACTGGCGACGTCGCGCAACGACATTCATTTCCCCAAGCCAAAGGCCGTCACCATCACCCAGTCGACCGAGACCGGCCGGGTCTACTCGCTGGACGAGCTCAGCCAGCTCAGCGCTACTTGCCGCGAGCTGAAGCTGCATCTCCACATGGATGGCGCGCGCTTTGCCAACGCCGTCGCCAGCATCGGTTGCACACCTGCAGAGATGACGTGGAAGGCCGGCGTCGAAGTGCTCTGCTTCGGCGGCACCAAAAACGGCATGGCCATCGGCGAAGCGATCGTCTTCTTCGATCACACACTCGCGCAGGACTTCGACTATCGCTGCAAGCAGGCGGGTCAGCTCGCCAGCAAGATGCGCTTCCTGTCGTCACCCTGGGTCGGCATGCTTGAGAGCGGCGCATGGCAGCGCAACGCGCAGCACGCTAACGCCTGTGCCACACGCCTGCGCGAGTCCATATCGGGCATCACGCAGGGCAGCATCATGTACCCCACCGAGGCGAATGCCGTCTTCCTCATGAGTGACGAGGCCCGCCTGGAGCAGCTGCGCGAGCGCGGCTGGCGCTTCTACACCTTCATCGGCGGCAGTGCCCGCTTCATGTTCGCGTGGGACACGGATCTTGCGCGCGTCGATCAGCTTGCAGCAGACATTCGCGAGATCATGGCGTAAGCCGCTCGCACAGGAGTTTGAATCATGAAGAAGACCAAGATTGCGCTCATCCAGATGAGCTGCGTCCCCGATACGGGGAAGAACCTGGAGCACGCGGCAGAGCTCGTCATTGAGGCTGCAAAGAACGGAGCGGATCTCGTCTGCCTGCCGGAACTTTTCCGTGCGCAGTACTTCTGCCAGCGTGAGGATCACGCACTCTTTGCAACCGCCGAGTCGATCCCCGGCCCGTCGACAGAGCGCCTCGGCGCCATCGCAAAGGAACACGGCATCGTCATCATCGCGTCGTTGTTTGAGCGCCGTGCACCGGGGCTTTATCACAACACGGCCGTGACGATCGAGCGCGACGGCAGCATCGGCGACGTCTATCGCAAGATGCACATCCCGGACGATCCGCTCTACTACGAGAAGTTCTACTTCACGCCGGGCGACCTGGGTTTCAAAGCATTCGCATCCTCCGCCGGCAATATCGGCACGCTCGTCTGCTGGGATCAGTGGTACCCCGAAGGCGCGCGCATCACGGCGCTCAAGGGCGCAGAGACGCTCTTCTTCCCGACGGCCATCGGTTGGCATCCCAGCGAAAAGGAAGAGTACGGTGACGCCCAGTACGACGCATGGCAAACGACGCAGCGTGCGCATGCCATCAGCAATGGTGTCTGGGTCTGCGCGGTCAATCGCGTTGGCTTCGAGCATGGCGACGTCGTCCACAACGGTGTCGACATGCCAGGGCCAGAGGGTGCAGGACTCGAGTTCTGGGGCGGCAGCTTCATCGCCGATCCATTCGGGCGCATCGTTGCCAGGGCTTCACACGACAAGGAAGAGATCCTCTACGCCGACATCGATCCCGCTCAGGTTGAAATTACGCGTCAGCACTGGCCCTTCCTGCGCGATCGCCGCATCGATGCCTACGAAGGTGTGACGAAGCGTTTCCTGATCTGAAGGGGTTCACGATGAAGGTCAAAGCACTTGCACTCTTGCTGCTTCTGGCAATCGGCGCGCACGCGCAGGATGTCACGGAGCCTCCGGCCACCGCCAAGGTCAAGTACACGGTGCTAGGCATCGGCCGGCAGGTCTACGCCTGTGGTGAGGACGGCAAGTGGACGCTGCAGGAGCCGCAGGCTGACCTGATCGACACGCAGACGCATCAACCGGTGGGCACCCACACCAAGGGGCCCACATGGACCTGGAGTGATGGCAGCGCAATCACCGGCAAGGTGCTGCAGCAACGCGTATCGGCAGACTCAATCCCATGGCTGTTGCTGCAGGTGCAGAGCAGTGGCGGAAGCGGCGCGCTCAGCACCATCGCCTTCATCCGTCGCTCAGACACGCAGGGTGGCGTCCCACAGGCCGCAAACATCTGCGGTGCGCAGAACGTCGGCAGTACCATCAACGTCCCTTACCAGGCGACCTACACCTTCTACACGGCTCAATAGATGACGAACGAGACACACTCGCAGTACCGCATGCCCGCAGAGTGGGATACACATACCTCCACCTGGATCGCGTGGCCGCATAACGCGCAGGACTGGCCCGGTCGCTTTCAGCCCATTCCCTGGGTTTACTCCGAGATCGTGCGGCAACTGTCGCAGGTGGAAGAGGTCAACATCCTCGTCAACGACGAGCGCGCACAGAAGGTTGCGACGCGAATCCTGACGCGTGCCGGCGCTAACCTCGCGCGCCTGCACTTCCACCTCTGGAAGACAGATCGCATCTGGCTGCGCGACAGTGGCCCCATCTTCGTCAAGAAGGACGACAAGCTCGCGATAACAAACTGGAAGTTCAATGCGTGGGCAAAGTATCCCAACTGGTTGAACGATGACCAGATTCCCGAGCATGTTGCAAAGCTGCAGGGGATCGAGCGTTTTGACCCCATGATCACGCTGGCCGATGGCAGGGAACAGCGCGTGGTGCTTGAGGGCGGCTCGATCGACGTGAATGGTGCCGGTGCCATGTTGACCACGGAAGAGTGCCTGCTGAGCGAAGTGCAACAGCGCAACCCAGGCGTCTCACGCGAACAGCTTGAGGGTATCTTCCGCAGCTATCTCGGTGTCGACCAGGTGCTATGGCTCAACCGCGGTTGCGCAGGCGATGACACGCACGGTCACGTCGACGACATCGCCCGCTTCACCGCGGTCGATACCATCGTCGCTGCCGTCGAACACAACACCGCCGATGAGAACCACCTGCCGCTGGCGGAGAACCTCGAACGTCTGCGCAACTTCCGGCAACCAAATGGATCGCCCTACAAGATCGTTGAACTGCCAATGCCGTCGCCCGTGATCTTCGACGGCGAACGCTTGCCCGCGAGCTATGCAAACTTCTACATCGCGAATGGCCTCGTGCTGGTGCCGACATTCAACGATGCAAACGACCGCGTTGCCCTCAACATCCTTGCCGAACAGTTCCCGACGCGCAAGGTTGTCGGCATCCACTGCGGCGACTTCATTTGGGGTCTCGGCGCGCTCCACTGCATGACACAGCAGGAACCCGCTTAAAAGGAACTTCGCAGGCACTCTCTTCGTATGTAAGCTGGACGCATCCCCCAAACTGCAGTCCAGCTTCCTACCTGAGGTTTCACGCATGCTGAAGACCATCGCCGCCGCCGTTACGCTCTCCACGTTTGTGATCGCTGCGGTCGTCTCGCATCCGGTCAAAGCGGCTGACAAGACCTCCGCACCCACCACGATGCCCATTCCCGCCGACTACCGCGAGTGGATCTATCTCACCAGCGGCATGGATATGACCTACGCACAGGCCGGTGCCGTCGGACTCACTGCTGACAAGAAGTCTGTCTTCGACAATGTGTTCGTCAACCCCGAGGCCTACAAGGTCTTCAAGCAGACGGGCACGTGGCCGGACAAGACGACATTCATCCTCGAAAACCGCATCGGCGAGCCGAATGTCTCCATCAACAAGGGCGGACGCACGCAAAGCCATGACATCAGCGGCCTTGAAATTCACGCGAAGATGAACAACGAGTGGGTCTTCTATGTTCGCGGCAAGGACGGCCAGGAACACCTGGTTCCAAAGCCCGCAAGCTGCTACACCTGTCACGAAGAACACGCCGCCAGCGACACGACCTTCGTGCAGTTCTACCCAACACTGCTGCCCATCGCACAGGCGAAGAACACCCTCAGCGCTGCCTATCTAAAGGAGACGGCGTCACCCGATGGAAGCGGTGCGGGCACGACACCGGTCGCACCACCCACAAAGTAAACTTCCCACAACGTAAACTTGTCGTTGTGACCGATCTGGATGCCATGCAAGCCGCTATCGCCGAGGCGCACGCCGCCTCGGCTGACGGTGAAGTTCCCGTGGGCGCAGTGGTCCTGCTCGATGGCGAGATCATCGCTCGCGGCAACAATCGCGTCATTCGCGACAGTGATCCGACGGCACACGCTGAGATCGTTGCCATGCGCGCTGCAGCGCAGCACCTGCGCAACTACCGGCTCAGCGGTTGCACGCTCGTCGTGACCCTTGAGCCGTGCTCCATGTGCGCCGGTGCGATTCTCCACGCACGTGTCGCCCGCCTGATCTATGCAGCAGCCGATCCCAAGGCAGGCGCGTGCGGCTCCGTTCTCGAAGTAATGAACCACCCAAAGCTCAATCACCGCGTAGAGGTCACCGCAGGCCTCCTGGCAGAGGATTGCTCCACCATGCTGCAGCAGTTCTTTCGGGCAAGACGCTAGCGCGCAACCGGCAGAGGCACATGAAACACGATGCCCGCACCCACGCGCACACTGCGCTGACGGTCACCGGCACCATTCGGCAGATTCGTCTGCAGAAAATCCACCTCCGCCACTCGAAGACCAAGTCGCCGGCTGAGCCGAACTTCAAATGCACCGCCAAGGGCCATCGCAAAGTTTGTCGAAGTGTCCACACGCCGTGGCCCCGCGACAAAGTCAGCATCGAAGCCACGCACAGCGCCAAAGAGCGCATGAGCATTAAGCGTCCCATATCGCAACGGCACCGCATAACGCGGCCCGGCAAGCAAAGTGATCTCGCTCAGTCCGCGCGCAGAAGCCGGAACACGACTCACCGTGACGCCAGCAACTTCCACTGCCGCAGACAGCCGCCGAAACAGTGGCACTGCGGCATCCACCGCACCACCCTGCAGCCAGAAACAGCCGCAGGTCCCCGGAGGCGCATTTGCCTCCGTCGCCACATAGCGGACGGCAACAGGGATCGCGACCTCCCGACCACTCCGATCCTGCGCACTCACCGCCTGCGCCATGCCTGCCAGCAAGAACAAGGCAAGGCACCTCAAGACGCGCACCCACGCGCCCGGCAACAACAATCGCATCATTGGCTCACCGTCAAATTGATGGTTGCGGTGTGGACGAGCGCGGCTCCCATCACATCCGTAGAAGTGGCAGTAACGATCACCGCGTAATGAAAAGTCTTGGCCGCACCGCCAGTGCCGTTGCTCGCAGAAGTAGCCTGAAAGCCACCGCCACAACCTCCTGCGCACACCAAAGCAACGACACAAAGCACTCTCACACCAGGACGGAAGCCCCGCCGCCACCCAAGCAGGAAGAAGCCTGCAATCACTCCCGCCATCGTTCTCGACACACCCGAAGGCCCCGTGCCAGCTAACGTCGTAGGCATGATTAAAGCCAGCGAGACATTCGCAGGATCGCCGCCAAGCGTAAAAACCGACGGAGTAAAAAGGGCTGTAGCTCCCGCCGGCAAACCGCTAACGCCAAGCCTCACCGTATGATTCAGCGTGCCGTTCACTGGCACAATCGACAACGGGATCGCAATGCCACCACCCGCGCTGCCGCTATAACTCCCGGCAGCTGCAGCGATCGTGAAGTCAGGCGCTGGCACCACCGTCTGCGTCACATCCGCCGACACACTGCCCGCGTACGCCGCATCACCGCTGTAGACCGCATGCACCGTATGCCGTCCCGTCCGCAGCCCAGCCGTCGCAAACGTCGCCGAACCACCCGTGAGCGCAACTGTCGCAAGCGGCACATCCCCATCTAAGAATGTGACGTTCCCCGCCGGCACAGTTCCCAACAATCCCCGCACGACAACGGAGAACTCAACCGGTGTCCCCGCAAAACTGATGCTGCCATCGCTCGACAGCGTGGTGCTGCTCGCAGCCAGGGAGCCGACAGCCGTCGCATTGCCCGTCAAAACGACACTCGCAGCCGGTGCGCCTTCAAGCAGCAACCGAAGAAAAGCCGTCTGCTGCCCCTGAGCAATCGGAGCGAAGGTCACCCCAACGACGCAGGAAGCCCCCGCCTGCAGCGAGAAAGGCGCCGCAGGACAGCCCGCACTCCCGCCACTCGCAATAAAGCCCGACGGGAACAAGACCGCGGAGATTCTCACCGACTCTTTCCCACCATTGCGAAGCGTCAGAGCCTGCGCCGCAGACGAACGACCGGCAGGAACATCCCCAAAGGCAAGGGAAGACAAAGTAACGCGCTGCACCTGGTGATTTCGCCGATCACTCATCGCGACACTGCCACCCGCGTCGACTGCCGCACCTGCCGGCGAATCCATCGCGCTCTCTGCCGCAACCCCGACAGCAGCCGCGCCCTGCCTCCCGCTCCCGGCAACACTAGCAGAAGCGACAACTCCAGAAGCATCCAGCCCGCTCAGTAGCATCTGCTGTCGCCCCGCATCGGCGATCAGCAGCCCCCCGGCAGCGTCCACACCAAGACCCTCCGGCCTGCGCAGCGTCGCTCCCGTCTCGTAGGCGTTGATCGTTCCATCGGCCAGAAGAGCGCGTACGCGGTAAGCTTCCCGGTCAGCGATCAGCAGCCTTCCATCCGGCAGCACCTGCAACGCCCCGGGCGAACGAAACGAAGCAGCCGTCGCAACGCCGCCATCACCCGCATCATCCTCCGTACCGGTCCCGGCAATCGTAGAGACCGAACCGCCGGGTGGGATCTTCCGAACACGGCGGTTGCCAGTGTCAGCGACATACAAGCTCCCATCCGCCGCGAACGCCAGTCCACCGGGCGATCGAAACCGCGCGACCATTGCCGGGCCTCCATCACCACCAAACCCAGGCGCGCCATTGCCGGCGACGGTCGTAATCACTCCACTGGCGATGCGGCGGATGCAGTGATTGCCGCTATCGGCAAAGTAGACTGACCCGTCCGGCGCGACCGCTACAGCCGTCGGTGCATTCAGTTCCGCCGCCGTTGCCGCGCCACCATCCCCTACGTACCCCTGATGGCCAGTCCCCGCAACCACCGCGAGCACGCCGCCTGACGAGACGCGATCGATCTGATGATTCCGAGAGTCCGCAACATACAAATTGCCCTCGTGGTCATACGCCAGGCCTCGCGGCCAGCCCAGTGCAACATCTTGCGCAGTGCCCGCCACCGTCCGTCCATCGCGACCACTGCCTGCGAGCGTACCCACGCGACTACCAGGATCGAGAACCAGGACCGCCTGGGCTTTCACCGAAAGTACGGAAAACAGCAAAAAGATGAGGAACGAAGCTGTCACCAGGGACTTGCCGCGCCGCGCCCGACGCGATAACCCTTCGTCCCTCGGCAACGTCACTCGATCACCTTCGAACCCGACAGGGGCGTCACGACGCCTTGATGTCATCGGAAAAGTTATTTACAGGGAAACGATTTGCCACATCGTACGCCCCGGTTGCCTAAAGTTACACCCCCGTGGCATACGTCTATGCAACTAAGTGTGTACGCTAGACATCACTTGACTACGTATGATTGGCGCATAGACGCCCGTTGACGTCTCGACTTGTATTGCCCTTTGAGGGTCTGGCAACTCTCGTTTCTATCTGCTCGTTCTCACTGACCCTCCCGGTCTTTGGTGAAAATCGCGTTTTAAGAGCGCTGCCAGCAACGGAAAAACTGTTGCCGTGATCGTACTGCGGCAATTGCAAGGGCGCGACGGGGAAGGCTGGACACTATGCAGGAAGTCGAATACCAGTTCTGGGTGCGTGAGCAGGAGCGCAAGCTTCGTGGTGGATCGCCAAAGCCGATCTTGATCAAGGGCGAAATCCCGCGATTCTCCATGGCGTTCCAACCCATCGTCAGCGTCCTTGACGGATCTGTCTTTGCCTTCGAAGCCTTGGTGCGCTCGGAGTCGGGCGAGAGCGCGCACTCCGTCCTCTCGCGCGTTCAACCGCGCAACTTCCACCTATTCGATAAGGCATGCCGCTCCCGCGCCATGACGGAGGCGATCCGCTCCGGACTTCTGCAGCATCCGGATCAGAAGCTGTGCGTCAATGTAAATCCGAACGCAGCCATCAGCGCCAACAGCCACCTCCGTCACACCTGCGACGAAGCGATCGGCATTGGCTTCCCACTCGATCGTCTGATCATCGAGTTGGTTGAGGACGATGAGATCTGCGACTTCGACGGCTTGAAGCGCGTCGTTGATGACTACCGCAAATGCGGCGTCAAAGTCGCCATGGATGACTTCGGTGCAGGCTATTCGGGATTGAAGCTGCTCTCGAAACTGCAGCCCGACATCATCAAGCTCGACATGGGCTTGATCAGCCGTCTGCATGAAGACCGCACCTCGCAGGTAATCGTGAAAGCGATCGTGCAGGCATGCTCTGAGCTCGAGATCACAACCATCGCCGAGGGCGTTGAGAGTTACGACACAGCCATGCGTCTACGCGACATGGGCGTTGCTCTCCAGCAGGGCTACTACTTCGCGCGGCCGGGCTTCGAGCATCTTCCGCACGTAACCTACACGCTGCCTGAGCCGGCCCTCGGCTAGGCAGCGCGCAAGTCCTTACGAGAAAAAGAACTCCTTCGTCCGCATCTCTTTGATCTGGTCGCGAAGCTTCGCGGCCTTTTCGAACTCAAAGTTCTTCGCCGCCTCACGCATATCCTGTTCCATGCCGGCAATGTGCTTGTCCAACGCCTGCTGATTTGGAAAGTCGGCCACATTATCGTCGGTCGTCACATCGACGTAGTCGGCCTCTGCGATACCCACCAGCGCCTCGCCAATCGGACGGACAACAGACATCGGCGTAATGCCATGCTCCTCGTTGTAAGCCACCTGCTTCTCCCGGCGGCGATCCGTCTCGTCGATGGCGCGACGCATGCTGTCGGTCATAACGTCGGCGTACAGAATCGCCCGGCCTTCCAGGTGTCTTGCGGCACGTCCAATCGTCTGGATCAGTGAGCCCTGCGAACGCAGGAAGCCTTCCTTATCTGCATCCAGAATGGCAACCAGCGAAACCTCTGGCAGATCGAGGCCTTCGCGCAGCAGGTTGATGCCGATCAGCACGTCATACTCGCCCTTACGCAGATCGCGCAGCAGCTTCACGCGCTCGAGCGTCTCGATCTCAGAGTGCATGTAGCGGCACTTCACCCCAACCTCCGTGTAGTAGCCGCTCAGATCCTCCGCCATTCGCTTCGTAAGAGTCGTGACCAGCACGCGCTGGTTCTTCTCCACGCGATCACGGATCTCCGCAAGCAGATCGTCGATCTGGCCCTTGATCGGACGGATCTCAACCGGAGGATCGACCAGACCCGTGGGACGGATGATCTGCTCGGTCACGACGCCCGCGGCCTTCGTCAGCTCATACGCTCCAGGCGTCGCGCTCACGTAGATGATCTGACCGGTCCTGGTCTCGAACTCATCGAACTTCAGCGGACGGTTGTCCATCGCAGAAGGCAGGCGGAAGCCATAGTCCACCAGGTTACCCTTGCGCGATCGATCGCCGTGCCACATGCCATGCAACTGCGGCACGGTGACGTGGCTCTCGTCGATGAACACCATAAAATCACGAGGGAAATAGTCGAAGAGTGTCGGTGGCGGCTCACCCGGCAGGCGCTGGCTGAAGTGCCGCGAGTAGTTCTCAATGCCGTGGCAGTAGCCGACGGACTTGATCATCTCCAGGTCAAAGCGCGTGCGCTGGTGGATGCGCTGCGCCTCCACCATGCGGCCTTCTTTTTCAAGCTGCGCCTCCCATTCGACAAGCTCGCTCACGATGCTGTCGATCGCGGATGACTTGCGCTCGGGCTGCACGACATAGTGGCTCTTGGGGTAGATCGGCAGCCGCGCGTACTTCTGCTTGACGGTACCGAAGAGCGGATCGATCTGCGAGAGCGAGTCGATCTCGTCACCGAAAAGCTCAATGCGATACGCAAGTTCGTCGTACGTCGGAAAGATCTCGATCACATCGCCGCGAACGCGGAAGGTACCGCGACGGAAGTCGCCGTCATTGCGGTCGTACAGAATCTCGACCAGTCTGCGCGTGATGTCCTCGCGCTTGATCTTCTGGCCCTTCTCCAGCAGCATCAGCATGCCGTAGTAAGCCTCCGGCGAACCGAGACCGTAGATGCACGAGACCGACGAGACGATGATGCAGTCACGGCGCTCAAAGAGTGACCGCGTCGCGGAGAGCCGCAGCTTGTCGAGCTCTTCGTTGATCGTCGCTTCCTTCTCGATGTAGAGATCGCCCGAAGGAATGTAAGCCTCAGGCTGGTAATAGTCGTAGTAGCTGACGAAGTATTCGACTGCGTTGTTCGGGAAGAACTGTTTGAACTCGTGGTAAAGCTGCGCCGCCAGCGTCTTGTTATGTGCCAGCACGATCGCGGGGCGGTTCGACGCCTCGATGACCTTTGCCATGGTGAAGGTCTTGCCGGAGCCGGTGACGCCCAGCAGCACCTGGTGCTTTTCGCCGTCGAGCAGGCCGGCAGTTAGCTCTGCGATGGCGCGCGGCTGATCGCCTTGGGGTGTGTAGTCGGTGGCTAGCTGGAAATCCATCCCTACAGTTTACCTTTTGTTCGCCTTCCGGGAACCGGCGGCAATCTCGTGCGTGTGTCATTTGCAGCGGCGCGGGCAGATGCTACTCTGCGTTCCATTACCTTCAAAAGAATGTTTTCGCAGGGGACGGCGATGGAAAGTACATCGACCTCGTTTGACGCATTCTCTGACCTGATGGCACCGGCAGCCGATGCGTCTTCAAACACCTGCTGCGGTTATCGCGCAGGCGTGGCGGCCGAGGATCGATAAACTGGTGGCTTGAAGCCCGACTCCTCCAACCCTGCGAAGCAAACCGATCCGTCGACGCTGCGCGGTCACGCGCTGGCCGTGGCGCTGCTGGCTGCGGGTGCGCTCTTCATGGAGAATCTCGACGCGACCATCATCGCAACGGGCCTGCCCACCATGGCACGCGACTTCGGCACAACTGCCATCGCGGTCAACGTCGGCATCACAGCCTACCTGCTGACGCTCGCCATCTTCATCCCGGTGAGCGGTTGGGTCGCAACGCGATTCGGCGAGCGACGCGTCTTCGCTTCGGCCATCCTCATCTTCACGGTGGCTTCCGCAATGTGTGGTCTGAGCCACACGCTGCCTCTGTTCACGGCGTCACGAGTCCTGCAGGGCATCGGTGGATCCATGATGGTGCCGGTCGGCCGCTTGATGGTGCTGCGGGCATCGACCCAGGCGCAGTTGATGAAGGCAATCGCGTACACCATCTGGCCGGCGCTGGTGGCGCCCATACTCGGTCCGCCCGTCGGCGGCTGGATCCTCAGCTTCGCAAGCTGGCCGTGGATGTTCCTGGTGAACGTACCGATCGGCATCGTCTTGTTCTTCTTCGTCATGAAGGTCGTGCCGCCCGACCTGGAAACACGGCGCGAATCGTTCGACGTGCCCGGTTTCCTCCTTGCCGGTGGTGCGTCCTTCTGTCTGATGTATCTGCTCGAATCCATGCAGGTGACACCACTGCCCGTTGTGAAGCTGACGGTGATCGCGGTCCTCGCGGCGGTCCTGTCTCTCGGAGCGGTGCGCTGGATGCGTGTCGCGCGTGAGCCGCTCTTCCGCCCCGAAGTATGGAAGATCGACACCTTTCGCGTGAACAACGGGGCCGGCGCATTCTTTCGCATGGCCGTGTACTCCGTACCCTTCCTGCTGCCACTGCTCTTTCAGGAAGCCTTTGGATTAAACCCGCTTCAATCCGGTTCGCTCACGATGGCGGTCTTCGCGGGGAACCTCGCGATGAAGCCGCTTACGGCGCCTCTGCTCCGGCGCTATGGCTTTCGCCAGGTACTCATCGTGAACGGTTTCCTAACCGTGGTGCTGCTGGCAGCATGCGGATGGCTGCGTGCCGACAGTCCACGACTGCTGGTGCTCGCTGTGTTGTTCTTTGGCGGCCTTGCCCGGTCCATGGAATTGACCTCGCTCACCACGATCGGCTACGCCGATCTGCCCAGGGATCTAAAGGCAACCGGCACAACACTGACAACGACCATCAATCAACTAACGACAAGCCTCGGAGTGGCCGTATCCGCGTTGGCGCTGCATATCAGTGCGTCGATGCGCGGCGGCGTCAGCGCGTTTGATTTTCGTGTGGCCTTCTGTGTCATGGCCGTCTTCGCCGCGGCCAGCATGCCGGCCTACTTTCGCCTACATCCAGATGCCGGCGCCGAGGTGAGCGGAGCCGCGATCCGGCAGGAGAGGGAAGCAACGCCGGCGGAAGGCTAGGGCAGTAGCCGCCGGATGCCGCTGATCCACTCCGTCGGAGTGTCGACGATGTGATCGGGCTTCGCCTCGCGCAGGCGCTCCGGCGCAAGACCGTAACTGCAGCCAAGGCAAAGCGCCCCGGCATTTCGTGCAGTCTCGACATCCACATGCGAATCGCCGACCAGCACCGTGCGCGCCGCCGTAACCTGTCTACCCAGCAACGCACTCGCTTCCGCGATCAAAGCATGCATGCCAAACGGGTCCGGCTTCTTCAACGGAAAGCTGTCGCTGCCGTAGTTCTGAAAGAAGAAAGGCGAGAGCCCCAGACCGTCACAGATCACCCGCGACGGCCGAAAAGGCTTGTTCGTCAGGATCGCCATGGGCAAATCCGGCGCAATCTCTCTGAGACGATTCAATTCTGCAATTACGCCATGGTAAACGTAGGTGTAATCGAGGTTATGAGCGCGGTAATAGTCCAGAAAATAAGGCAGCGCCACCGCCATCAACGCATCGCTGACGCCCCCCGTAGCCTCCAGAGAACGACGCACCAGCATCGCCGCACCATCGCCGATAAACTCTGCGATGCGCGTGTCATGCAGCTCAGGCCGCTGAAGATGGGCCAGTGTGGCGTTGACGGAATTGGATAAATCCCGCTGAGAATCGATGAGCGTTCCATCGAGATCAAAGACCAGAAGATCGCAGTTCAGGCCACCGGCCAAGATCGAATCAGGCATACTTTCGCAACATACCAAGAACTTTGCCCTGAATTGCGACACGGTCCGCGGGCGCAAAAATAGGGGCCATTTCGCTATTCGAAGGCTGCAGCCGGATCAGGTTGCCCTCCTTGTAGTAGCGCTTGAGTGTCGCGTCAGAACCATCCACCAGAGCGACGATAATCTCACCTTCGCGAGCAGTGTTCGTTCGCTCTACGAGGACATAATCGCCGTTGACAATGTGCTCATCCCGCATGCTGTCCCCGCGCACTTCCAGCGCAAAAACCTCACGATTGCCGATGATCTCCGAAAGAGAAATACTCTCGGCACTCTCGATGGCTTCGACAGGCTTGCCGGCTGCAATGCGTCCCATCAGCGGCAGGCGCTCGTTGTTCCTACGAGTGCTCCGCGGCGCGAGCACATCGATGGAGCGCGAACGGTTATGTGCGCGCTGCAGCATCCCTTTGTTGTGAAGATTGGTAATGTGTTTGTGCACGGTCGCCAGAGAGCTAAGACCGAGACCTGCAGCAATCTCTTCATAGGAGGGCGAGTAGCCCTTCCGCTGCGTGAAACCCGAGAGAAAGTCTAGGACTTCCTTTTGTCGACGCGTGATCGCCATGGGGATGATTCTAGCGAATAAAAAGCGAACTGCAAGCAGAAAACTCAAGGAACCAAGATCGATACGGAACGTTACCACCTTCCCAAAGTGGAACAGTTCGCCCGGAAAGGGGTTCGGGTCCGGTTGTTGCTGCCCAACTTTAGGGGCATCTTTACTGGACAGCACGGCCCGGATATTGGGGGATTTGTGCGCATAGCAGGTCTGTTGCGGCAGGAGAAGCACATGAGAGTCATCGTTGCGGAAGACGACTTCGCTCTATCGATGTTCTTGCAAAAAGGACTTGAGCTGGAGGGCCATGCGGTGCGGTGCATCGCGGATGGCGCCACAGCGCTAGAGCAGATTCAGGAAGATGCTCCGGATCTGCTCGTACTGGATCTTGGTTTACCAAGGATGGACGGCGTGGATGTATTGAGAACCCTGCATGGAAAGGTCACCAGCATGTCCATCATGGTGTTGACCGGAAGGACACAGCTTCCGATGAAGCTTGACTGCCTGAACCTGGGCGCGGACGACTATATGATCAAGCCGTTTTCACTGCACGAACTCCTGGCGCGCTGCAGGGCGCTTGCGCGGCGTCGTGTTGGCGTTGGCACGGGTGTCCTGCAGCACGGCAGTCTCCGTATGGATCGCATCCTGCGCTCCGTAACTTTCGGTCTCGAATCCGTGGATCTGACCGTAAAGGAGTTTACGCTGCTGGAGTATCTGCTTCAGAACAAGGGACGCTCCGTCTCGCGACGTGAGTTGCTGGAGCAGGTCTGGCACATGTCTCCTGACGCCGGTACCAACGTCGTGGATGTCTACGTGAACTACCTGCGGCGGAAGCTGGGCGCGGCTGGATCGATAGACCTGATCGAGACAGTGCGCGGTGAAGGATACGGCTTGGGTACCCGCACCGATGGTGGGAAGCGCCCACCTACTTCTGTTCGCTCCGCTGGCCCTGCGTCCTTTGCAGGCGCCGCATAATGCGCATCGAAGAGCGCGCAGATGCACTGGAAGATGCGATTCATCATCTGTCCCAGCCACTGACAGCATTGACGTTTGTCATCGAGTTGGGGCGGCTCCAGCTAACCCCTGAGGCTTGGAGACAATCGCTTGATACCGCTGCGGAAGAATGTCGCAGGGCCGTCTCAGCACTGAACGCGGTTCGTCACGCAGCGGCAGCCATGGCCGCGGAAAGCATAGAAAACGCATGAGTACAGCGCCTGTAGCTCTCACGACGCAGCAACGAAGTGTCGTGCTGGTGACGCCCGATGCAGATCTGCGCCAGCGCCTGACGGATCGACTGTGCAGCATGCGCTGGAACGTTTTCACCGCGGCCGGCGGTGCTGAGGCGATGGCATATTTAAGCAATTCGGCCCCGGAAGCGATGATCGTCGATCACTGGCTGCCGGATCTGGATGCAGCGGAGTTCAAGGATTATGCCTCCGCCATGTGTCCCGAAACAGATTTGCTCCAGATGGATGGAAGTGCGTCAGCGGGCTGTGTCCGGAGCGCCCGCCGGAACGAATTGCTGCATGCGATCCGCGAAGTGCACGACGCGGGAGAGGCGACCAGTGTGCCGTCCGCACTGCCGTTGAAGTTCGACGGGCCCACATGGCTGCAAGCGCCTATCGCCATTCCGCCGCTGGAGCCGGTTCCCAAGGTGGCGGACTCGGCAGCCTTCGGTTTGCCGTTTCTCATACCTCAGAACGATGTGGTGCAAGAACATCGTAACGGCACCAGACCCCTAAGCGGACCGGTGGAGGTGCGGATGAACCTTCCCGAGATCGTGGGTGACGCGCAGCAAATGCGCGAGCTGGCAAGGGTGATTCGACTGATCGCGCCGCATAACGTGAGCGTTCTTATCAAAGGTGAGACAGGCACAGGAAAAGAACTCGTGGCCAAGGCGGTGCACCGATTGAGCGCACGTGCTGGAAAGCCTTTCGTTGTATTAAATTGCGCGGCCATCCCAGAGCATCTGCTGGAAGCTGAGCTGTTCGGTCACACGCGCGGAGCGTTCACTGGCGCGGTCGCCTCTCGCATCGGGCGCATCGAGGCGGCGCATGGCGGCACGCTCTTTCTGGATGAGATCGGAGAGATGCCGCTCCCGCTGCAGGCAAAGATGCTGCGGTTCCTGGAGAATGGCGAGATCCAGAAGGTAGGCGAAAATGATGCGGTGCGCGTCGACGTAAGGATCGTCGCCGCCACGCATCAACCGCTTGAGCAGAACACCGCGAATAAGCTCTTCCGCCTCGATCTCTACCATCGCCTTGCTGTCTTTCCGGTTGATGTACCTGCACTGCGCGAGAGAGCGGAGGATATTCCCATGCTGGCGGAACACTTCCTGCGCAGGCTCGGTGAGGCTGCGCCAAGAAGGTCGATGACACCGGAGGCACTCGGAGCTTTAATGGCCTATCACTGGCCCGGCAACGTGCGTGAGCTGGGTCATGTTCTGCAGCGCGGTGTCATTCTCTGTGGCGAAGACGCCGTGCTGCCTGAACACCTGCGCATGCGCGATCCACAAAGCACATCGTGGCTTAGCCCTGGCTAAGAATCACCTCCCTTAAAAGCTGCAAGCTTTGGCCGCTCTCAGGAGCGGCCATTCGCGTCTGGTTGCATGCGTGCATGGTTATCGGCAGGGCGATACGAGACTTGAGGGAGGAGAACGCGATGCTGGAGATGCCGACCGCTGCTGCCATCGAGCGTTATCTCTCATTGAGTACGCAGCAGATGAAGCTGACCGCTGCCAACATCGCCAACATCGACACGCCTGGCTACAAGACGGTCGGCATCGATTTCGAAGCGGAGTTTTCAAAGGCGCTTGAGAGCCACAACACAGACAAACCTGCGGAGGCGACTGTCGCTACGGTGCCCGGCCTGACGTCGCGACCGGACGGCAACAATGTCTCGGTCGATCGCGAGTCGATGACGATGGCGGCCACGCAATTACAGTTCCGAACCGGCATTGAATTACTGCGGCACCAGTACAGCCAGATGATGGACGCCATCAAGTCGGACATGAAGTGACAAAAAGGATCACGCGATGAATCTATTTGGAGTCATGGAGATCAGCAGTTCGGCCCTGCGCGCGCAACGGGTCCGTGCTGAGGTGGTCGCAGTAAATATGGCCAACGCCGAGACCACGCGAACCGAAGGAGGCATTCCCTATCAGAGGCAGAGTGTCATTCTCCAGACGGCCGCCGGCACCAGTTTTGCGGGCGCTATGAAGAGCTTTGGCGTCATCGGAGATTCCGTGGCTCCGGCAGGCGGCGTGGAGGTAGCCAGCGTGATCAGCAGCACCGCTCCCGCGCTGCGCCGTTACGATCCGTCGCATCCCGATGCGGACGGCGACGGTTACGTCTCGTATCCAGACATCAGCCCTGTAACGGAGATGGTTGACCTGATGGGAGCGAGCCGTTCCTACGGTTTGAATGCGAGCGCTGTGCAGGCGGAAAAGGGAATGCTCGCGGCCTCGCTGGATCTGCTGAAGTAAATCGCGCGAAGGGAGTGACATGATGCTGCCAATCCAGAACGCAACCGCCCTACGCGAAGCGCTGCTGCAAAGCCGCACACCATCGGCCGGTGACACGACTGTTGCAAGCTCGCCGGATCAGGAAGGAATCTTCGGTGGTTTGCTTCAGGCTGCGCAGCATCAGATCAAGGCCGCGGACACCAAGGCGCAACAGGCTGTGACCGGACTGCTTAGCGGCCAGGGCGTAGAAGTGCATGAAGCGATGATTGCAACACAGCAGGCCGACCTGACGTTCGAGCTGGCGCTGCAGGTTCGAAACAAAGCCGTCTCCGCATATCAGCAGATGATGCAGATGCAGTTCTAAACAGTAAGACGAGAGATTCAGACACGCATGGCGACAATGGCGGAAAGCACTAGCAGCGGAGGAAGTGTAAGAGCGATCCTCTCGAATCTGCGGGAGCGCTGGGCTGCTATGCCAGCGGCACAGCGTCGACTGCTGTTGATGTGTGGAGCTGCGCTGCTTGCGCTGTCGGCGCTTTCGATATGGTGGGGGACGCGCACGGATTGGCGAACACTGTTCAGTGGCATGGATGGGCGCGATGCCGTCGCGATGCAGCAACAATTGACCGTTGCCGGCATCCCTTACCAGACGACTCCGGATGGAACGGCCGTGCAGGTGCCGGCAGAGCAACTGGACAAGGCACGCGTCGCCATTTCGACAGGTGGCCTGCCGCAAAGTGGTCGTCTTGGATTCGAGTTATTCGACAAGCCCAACTGGGTGGGCAGCGAGTTTGACGAGAAGGTCAACTTCCAGCGTGCGCTGGAGGGCGAGTTGGAACATACCATCGGATCGCTCGAAGCAGTTCGTTCGGCCCGCGTGCATATTGTTCTGCCGAAGCAGGGAGCGTTCTCGTCCGAAGACCAGCCGGCAAAGGCGTCGGCCGTCTTGAAGCTTCGCCGCTCGAATCTGCCTCGCGAACAGAGTGACGCCATTCGCAACCTCATCGCGGGGTCGGTCGAAGGTCTCCACTCGGATGGGGTCACACTCGTCGATGCAGACGGGCGAACGGATTTGAGTCCGACGAGCGCAAGCGGCAACGATCTGGAGCAGGAGCATCTGCTTCACGCCAAGTTGATCCAGGTCCTGAAACCACTTGCTGGTGCAGGGAACGTGCATGCGACTGTTTCGATCGCGTACCTGCGGGGGAGCGAGGAGCACACGGACGAGGTCTACGATCCGCAGAGTGCCACTCCCGTCAGCACACAACGAACTGACCAGACGTCGGCCGCATCGCGACCTTCGGGTGTTGCGGGTGCCAGCAGCAACCCGCCGGGCGCACAAGCCACCGTGAACAATGCTGCGCCAAACACTGCACCTGCAGCCACACCGACGCCCGCCGCGACGCAGAATGGCCAGACACAGACAACGCATGAGGAGAGCAATAGCTACGCTGTGACGCGTCATGTTACGCACACGGAAGAGGCGCCTGGCCGCGTTCGCCGCGTTACAGCCGCCATCGTCGTCAACGATCGGGAGATACAACAGATGAGCGGCAAACGGATGCATACGGCCTGGCAGCATCGAACGCCGGAGGAGATGAAGCAGCTACAGCAATTGGCGCAGGCCGCCGTCGGCTTCGATGACAAGCGTGGCGACCAGGTAGTGCTGGAGAACGTCGCCTTCTCCGGTAACAACGACGTAGCGCCTGCTGGAGGTTTGACACGCGCCTTCGACGGGGTAACAGACATGCTGCGCGCGCAACCCACCTTACCGCGCGCCGTCGCAACCGGCATCGGCATCCTCATCCTGGGCCTATTCGTTCTCCGCCCGCTGACGAAGCAGACGCAACAACTTCTGGGTACGCCGGCGAAGCCACTCCTCACTGCGGCCTCAACTTCGCCCACGGGGCAGCCAGCGGAACTTGCAATTGGGGACGCTACCGGTGCACGGATGAGCACACAGCACGTCTTCGACCGAGTGACGGAGGGCATCCATGCCGAGCCGGAGAGCAGCAGGCGCCTGATCGGCAGTTGGATCGGCGCGGCTGAGGAGGCCGACTGATGGCGACCGCATCGACTACATTGGCCGCAACCGTCCCACCCATGCCAGCCGTCCCGGCCCTGACCATCGCACCCTTGCGAAAAGCCGCGATCCTCATCATGACGCTCGGAGAGCAGGCTTCGAAGGTTCTGCTGCGGGGCCTGGGAGAGGGGGAGGTCCAGCGCCTGACGGAAGAGTTGTCGCGTGTCGGGGACATCTCTCCCGAGGAACAGACGCAGGTACTTCTTGAGTTCTACAGCCTCCAGGAGACCCAGCAGTACATCCTGCGCGGAGGGCCTGATTACGCACAGCGTCTGCTGCTGGAGACGTTTGGGCGGCAGCGTGCCGACGAACTGTTACGCGATATCAGCAGGATCGGCGATCGGCAGGTGGGCGATCTGGCAGCGCTGCAGAAGATGGATCCGGCACAGGTTAGCAAGTTCCTAGAAGGTGAACATCCGCAGACAGTCGCACTCGTCCTGGCGCACCTGAATCCGAAGCGCGGGTCAGCCGTCCTGATGGCGTTGCCGGAAGACCTGCGTGTGGAAGCGGTTCGAAGGCTCGCGGAGATGAGGCAGTTCTCACCTGAGATGGCCCAACGCGTGGCTATGATCCTGTACAAACGCATCCATGCGCTGGGTTCGAATGGTCGGCAGTCGTATGCAGGATTTAAAGCTGTTGCCGAGCTGCTGAACCGTATGGAGGGCAATGCGAGTCGCAGCATTCTGGAGAGCATAGAGCAGCAGGAGCCGACACTGGCCATTGGAATCCGGAACCTGATGTTTACCTTTGAGGACCTGTTGAACGTGCCGGCTTCCAGCATTCGAGAACTCGTGAGTGCCGCCGAAAAAAGAGTACTCGCGTTGGCACTGAAATCTGCCGATGACACTCTCAGGATGCACCTGTTCGCCGCAATGAGTTCGCGCGCGGTGGAGATGCTGCAGGAAGACATGGAGACCTTGGGTCCCGTGCGCGGACGGGATGTAGCCCAGGCACAGCAGGATCTTCTGTCGCTGGCCCGCAGGTTGGAGACGGAGGGCAAGATGATCTTGAAGATGGAGGCTGATGGTGACTTCGCAAGCTAACGAGAGGTCCGCCAGGAAGATCGTGAACGCCGAGCCACTGTTCTTTCGTAGTATCGAGGAGTCCTTCGACATAGGCGTACTGCTTCCGGACCAGGCCGAAGCGAACCCTGAGCCCTTTCTCGACTTTGAGGCTAGCTTGCGCGCGGCACATGAGCAGGGCCGCCGCGAAGCGTTGGCCGCAGCAGAGCAGGATCTGGAGCAACGGCTTCTGCAGGAGCGCGAAAGCGTCAACCGTTTTGTGCAGCAGTTCGAGCAGGAAAAACAGCGTTACTTCTCAGAGGTCGAGAGCGAAGTCGTGAAGCTTTCTCTTGCCATTGCAGAGCGCGTCCTGAACCGTGAGGCGGAGATGGATCCAATGCTGCTGGAGGGTGCTGCGCGCGTTGCACTCGATCAGGTTGCAGATTCCAGCGAGACGGTCCTTCGCGTCCCGCCTGCCGAAGCCGATCGATGGCATCAGGCTTTCGCTTCGAAGCACATGCTCATTGAAGCCGATGCCGAACTGCCGCGGGGCGAGGCCGTTTTGAAGACGCGTAGCGGCACCATACAGCTGGGGATGCGGGCCCAGTTGCAGGAGATCGAACGCGGTTTCTTCGAACTGCTGGATCGCCGGCCTTCGATGGCGGCGTAGATGGCGCTTGAGAGCTACTTTAGTCATCTGAAGACCTCGCCATTCGCGCGCTTGTATGGCGAGGTCGTGGAGGCGAACGGCAGCTATGTGCAGTCGCTAGGGCCGCCGTGTTCTATAGGCGACTGCTGCGAGATTCATGGCAAGGACGGCACGCGCCACATGGCGGAGGTTATCGGGTTCCGAGCACACAATGTCCTGGCCATGCCGCTCTCCTCTGGTGCCGGTATTCGTTTCGGTGACCGGGTCTTTGGCTCCGGGACACCCGCCTCGCTAAGCGTCGGGATGGCGATGCTTGGTCGCGTGCTGGATGCCAACGGCCATCCCATCGACGGATACGGGGCGGTGCTGGGAGAGACATTGCTTCCGCTTGACCGGAACGCTCCCATGCCGCTGGAACGCACACGCATGCTGCAGCCCATCAGCGTTGGTGTCCGCGCCATCGACGCCATGATGACGGTCGCGCGCGGGCAGCGCATTGGTATCTTCGGTGGATCCGGCGTGGGTAAGAGCACCCTCATCGGCATGATGACAAGGAACACCGCAGCTGACCTGACGGTCGTTGGCCTAGTCGGCGAACGCGGCCGAGAGGTGGGCGAGTTCCTGGAGGATTCACTCGGAGAAGAGGGCCGTTCTCGGTCTGTCGTCCATGTGTCTACCTCCGATGAATCGCCGCTGATGCGCATGCGTTGCGCACTCGCTGCAACCACTACGGCTGAGTACTTTGCGGCTCGCGGGAAGCACGTCCTTCTTATCCTGGATTCCTTAACGCGCTATGCCATGGCAGCGCGCGAAATTGGTCTTGCTGCGGGAGAGCCGCCCTCCACCAAGGGATACCCTCCCTCGGTTTTTGCAAAGATGGCTCGATTGCTGGAGCGCGCAGGAAACTTCTCGAATGGCAGCATCACAGCTTTCTACACCGTCTTAATGGAAGGTGATGACGAGCAGGATCCAATCGTTGATGGCGCACGATCAATTCTTGACGGACACATCATCCTGTCACGCGAGATTGCCGGTGAGGGAAGATACCCGCCGATCGATATCCTTCGGTCGCTGAGCCGCTTGATGCCGGCGGTAGCCAGTGAGAGCCATCAGCTGCAGGCAAGGGCAGTCCGTCGCATGCTGAGCGCCTATGCGCGTGGCGAAGATCTGCTGCGAGTCGGCGCATACAAAGCCGGGTCCGATCTCGAACTGGATCAGGCAATCGCTCTGCGTCCGCTCATCCTAAAGCTGCTCACCCAAGCCACGCACGAGAGGCATGACCTCAATAGCTCGGTCCAGGCGTTAAACGATCTGACGGTGCTGCGATGACCGAGCGTCAGAGACGGGTTGAACGTTTGTTGAAGCTTCGTACCAGTCAGCACGAGTCCACGACGGTTCGATTGCGTGCAGCCCGAGCCGTGTTGCATGAGACCGAATTGGCCCTGCAGCAATGTTCACAGTGGTCACAGCAGGCACGCGAGAGCCTTGAACAATGCTCCGCTCAGGGAAATCAGCAGGAATGGCTTATCATCTGCGCGGACATCGAGGCCTCAAAGATCGTTGCCCGCGCGAGGGATACGAGACGTTCCGCTGCAGCAGCAGAGGTGGAGTTGGCTGCTGCACAGGAGGCGGACGCGAAAGTCGCGCGCAAGCAGATGGAGAGAAGCCTGGAGCTTATCGCTAAGAGTGCACGGTCGCACGACGTACGGGCAGAACAGAATGAGCTGGATGAGACGGCTCGTCTTGTTAGCGAAAGCTCATCAACAAAGCATCAGAACGGAAGATTCCCCTAACAAAACACCGGCGGTCACGGTGAATCAATTGCATTGACTCATCGCGTGAATGCACCCGCTACCACGATCGCTTCGGTACAAGCCCCGGCAAGACTACCGGAGCGATCGAATACCACACCTGAGGCCAAGAAGAGCGCAACACAGCCCCTTCATTTCTCCGATGCACTTCAGCATGCGCGCAAGGTGAGTGGCGAGCAAGTCACTGTTGCCGGCGCAAAGCAGTCCCACGGGACGCCGCAAGGTCTTAGGTCGCTCCCAGCGACTGATGGTTCCACACTTGATCTTGCACCGCTTGAAATGACAGACGGTAGGCAATCCACCTGTGAAGTGGAAGCCCTCGTCGGGACTTTAAACACGGCGCCTTCCGATTCACTCGCTGTGACGGGCGACCCTGAAAGTCCCGTGGTGACAGCAATCGACGACATCATTGCGGCGACGGATCATCCAATGGAGGATACTTCGGTCGCAGACTCTTCCTCGGAGACGGAACCAAAAGGAGCCGTTGGGAAGAGTCACGCGGCAACAAAGGGGAGAGCGGGGCTTCGGGCGCAGGCTGTAGATGAGACTTCCGACGCTGTCCAGACCGGCCCGGAAGCTGGAACTTCTTTACAGAGCAATCCGCAAGTAGCACTCACCTTCGTCATAGCGGATACCGATTCAGCAGGGAAGCCGGCAGCACTCAACGAGCAAACGATCGTCGAGAACTCCACGACCGCAGATATTACCTCGCTGTCGACAGCCAAAGCGATGAAGTCAGATTCCAAGCCACTTCCTTCGGAGCGTGTTCGCGCCAATTCGTTGGCCCTTCACCCTGGGTTGGAAAGGCCTACCGCTGCGGATGGTGAGATTGAGTCACCCGGTTCTGATGTGAGCGAAGCGGTAACTAAGGTCCTTCACGGATCTCGCCTCTCCATAAAAGAAGTTCCTACCTCTGCTGTGAGCTTCCAGCCATCGATCCAAATGTCATTCCAGTACGCCCATGGCAACATGACTCCGCTCCGGGACGATTTTATGGAGGTATCCCCGCGTGTCATCGAATCCAGTCCAACGTTGGTGACCGCTTCAGCAGTTCGGCATCTCGAGATCGCGGTTGACGATCCTGTGCTGGGAAACGTCGGTGTGCGTGCCGAGCTACGTGGCGGCGTATTGCATGCCTCAATCTCAGCCGCAGACAACATTGCGTCGACCGCTCCACAGTTACACCTGTTCCTTCAGCATCACGATGTCGCGCTGCAGAGCTTAAGTTTTACCGCGGCAGGATCAAACATCCCGCAACCTTATGGTTCTACTGCAGTCATGGCGACCTCTGAAAGCGCAAACGGTTCGTTTGTCTTTGATCAATCCAGTGCTCAGCAGCGAGGGAATCCCGAATCTGGAACGCAGTCGAAGGCGGCAGCTTCAAACGGGGATGACGACGTCCGGCGAATTCCTGTCACAGCAACTCCAAATGCAATGAACGCGGTCCGTGCAGGTAGCACTCTCAGCATTCACATCTAGCACGAAAGGTCTCCGACGATGAACTCCTTGACGACAACGAATTTCATGACACAGCAGACGGCACGTGTCTCGGCCTATGCGTCTTCCGCATCCAGTAACAGTAGTGCCGACGATGCAACGACGATCACCTCCAGCGACTTTCTGACGTTGCTGGTTACTCAGATGAAGAACCAGGATCCAACTGAGCCCACCGATCCGAGCCAGTATCTCCAGCAGCTTGTTGGCGTGAACAGCCTGGAACAACTGATCGACGTGAACAAGCAGTTGACGTCTCTCGGCGGTTCAACCGCCACTTCCACCACTTCAGCCGCAGGCGTTTAAAGCGCATCGATCCACTGCAAAGAACTACACATTAGTCCGGCCGTAACCCGGGGAAGGAACATAGAAAAATGCCATCATTTTCCATTGCGCTTACAGGACTGCAGGCTAACTCCGTCGCACTGACTACCATCGGCAATAATCTGGCGAACCTTAATACGACCGCCTTCAAGAAGCAGGGCGTCAACTTCGCAGATATGTTCTACCAGAACATCGGAACCACTGGGTCAAGCGCGCCGCTTCAGGTAGGTATCGGAACGCGCGTATCGTCCATCGAAAGCGACTTCTCTCAGGGCAACCTGGCGCCAACCGGCTCTTCTTCGGATATGGCGATCAATGGCAACGGTTTTTTTGTCGTGAATCAAGCGGGAACAAATGAACTGACGCGTGCCGGCAACTTTCAGCTTGGCCCAACGGGTAACCTGATCACAAGTGAGGGCTACGCGGTCATGGGGTATCCCTCTGTCAACGGCGTGGTCAATACCGACGCGCCGCTGCAGGCAATGAACGTACCCACATCGAAGACACAACTGGCCCATGCCACGACGGGCTTCGCCTTCACATCAAGTCTCGACTCGAGCGCTGCAGTGGGGAAGCAGTTCACCTCTTCGACCGCCATGTATGACTCACAGGGCACGGCGCACATGGTCAGCGTCAGCTTCACCAAGACGGCAAGCAATCAATGGAGCTATAGCATCAACATGCCGGCCGGTGATGCTGCTTTGAGCACCGGCAATACGGGCACATTGAGCTTCAATTCTGACGGCACGCTGGCGCTTCCTGCGTCTGATGTCACTGGAGTAACATTCGCAGGACTTTCAGATGGAGCAGCCGACATGAGCTTGTCATGGAAACTGCGAGAGGCAAGCGGGAACAGCCTTATTACGCAGAGCGCGGGCACCTCAGCGACGAATGCGAGCGCGCAGGATGGATACGCCAGCGGCACATACAAAAGCTTTGCTGTCGATGCGACGGGCACCATGACCGCAACCTTCACAAATGGCGGCACCGAAATTCTCGGCCAGATCGCGGTAGCGACGGTGACTAATCCAGAAGCGTTGGCACGTCGCGGGAGCAATCTTTACGCGGTCAACCAGGCATCCGGCGCAATGGACATCGGCGTAGCCGGCAGCGGTGATCGCGGCACCGTGGATGGCAGCACATTGGAGCAATCCAATGTCGATATCTCCACGGAGTTCGCAGATCTGATCGTCGCGCAAAGGTCCTTCGAAGCCAACTCCAAGACCATCACGGCCTTCGACACGATCATGCAGGACACCATCAACATGATTCGTTAACTCCGGTTGAGTAGCAGAGGGCTGCGTTAGTCACGGCTAATGCGGCCCTTCGACGTTCTGGTATGCCGCGTGCATTGTGAAGGATATGTCAACCTCCCCAGCTGAGATCGTCCCCAACGGAAACGTGGCCATACCACCGAAAGTAGGCGTGACCGCGATACTGCTTCCCGTCCTGCTCTCCACAGTATTAGCGCTTGGGTCGGTGGGAGTTGCGCTCTATTGGCTAACCAAGTCAGGTAAGCTCGGTGCCGCAACAGCTGCGAGTGTGGCACGACCGATCATCGTAGTCGCTCCGCCGGCATCGCATGTGCTGGCGTTGGAGCCGATGATTGTCAATCTCTCCGATGACGGGGGGCGCAGCTATCTGCGCGCCACCGTCAGCTTACGCATCAAGGACGAGCCGAAGACGGAAGAGAAGACAGATCCGAAATCCTCCGATGGTTTAGCAGCTGCGTTGCGCGACAGCACCCTGAGTGTGCTGACTCAAGAGAGTGCTGACAGCCTGCTGATTCCGGAGGGCCGGGACCGCCTGAAAGCCAAACTGCAACAGGAGTTCAAGCTCCGTAACAGCGAGACGTCCGTGCTGGAGGTTTATTTCACGGACTTCCTGGTGCAACGAGGATGAGCGCACTCGAGACCAGTCTTGCCGTGACCGACCCTGTCGGAATCACGCCGACTCCGTCACAGGACACGATGACACGTGGTGCGATTCGTTCCATCCCGTTCCGTTTGGCTGTCACCATCCCGGTTTCGGGACTGAAGCTTCGCAGCTTACGTGAACTTGGAATCGGCGAACTATTCGTCACGGATATTGCAGCTTCAGAGGATGTTCCAGTGTTTCTTGGTGGAGCCTTGCTCGGCTACGCAGAGCTAGACAACGTGGATGGTGCAATGGCCGTTCGCATGACGAGACTGAGTTGACCAAGAGGGGAGTGTTCTTATGAATGTTTCAACGGTCAGCGACGGTCGATCGCTTATGAAGCTCGCGACTAGCCTACGTTCAAAGCTCGCAAAATCCGCTGCGGGACTCATCGGAAGCCGCCGCCCGTCAGGTCATTCGCTGCAGATCCGGGAGACGTTATCGCTCGGAATCAAGCGGCAGGTCTTTCTGATTGAGTGTGACGGCCAACGATTCCTTATCACTGCCGCGGGCGACTCCATCAGTTCCCCGGTGTCGTTGGCAATTGGATCGGCAGCGCGTTGCGAAGAGACACCGCAGCTATGAGAAAGCTTTTCCCATCCTCATGCCTGCTGACCGTGATCATCGCAGTCCCGCTATGTCTGCATGCACAGTCCGCAGAGTCCTTCTGGGTGCGTCCTACAACCGCCGTGCACACGGTAGGTTTGCCCATGTCACCCAGGCCGATTTCCACGCGGTCTACGCACGAATTCGAACCCCATCGATCGACAACAAAGGCAATCCCTGCAGCAAACCCGGCCAAACCAACCCAGGAGAGTAAGGCGCCGGGTCCGTCAGCCGCGAACTCGGCGGTCCCCGCTGGCCGTAGCATTGCGGAGGCACTTGCGACTGGCAATAGTTCGCCTTGGTCGGTCGCCGTCGGACTGACTCTCCTCACGCTTGTACCAGCGATGTTACTGGCGATGACGCCGCTGGTGCGACTGTTGGTGGTCTTTCATTTTCTACGGCAGGCGCTTGGAACGCAGACCGCACCGTCGAACCAGATTCTGATGGCGCTTGGACTTATGATGACCTGGTTTCTCATGCAGCCTGTGATCACCCAGGTCAACCAGGTGGCCATCGCACCGTACCGCGCAGGAACTCTACAAGGCGAAGACGCGCTCTCACGTGGTGTCGTGCCGGTAAAGACATACATGCTTCGATACGCGCGCGACAAGGATCTGGAACTCTTCGCCTCCGCCTCGCAAGTGCAGCGTCTGGCGAAACGTGATGATGCACCGATGCAGGTAGTGCTACCCGCTTACATGCTTAGCGAGCTTAAGGCAGGCTTCCAGATTGGCGCGATCCTCTTCTTGCCCTTTCTCTTGGTTGATCTTGTGGTCGCGAGCGTAACAACGTCCGTCGGCATGTTACAGATGCCGCCCACTGTCATTTCGACACCGGTGAAGATACTTCTCTTCGTCATGGTCGATGGCTGGCACCTGCTTGCTAGCTCATTGTTGAAGAGTTTTTAGAGGGGCATGCGATGGGGCCTGACATGGTTACCGACTTGATGCGCAGACTGATGCTGGAGGCTTTACTCCTAAGCGCGCCATTGCTAATAGTTGGCTGCCTTATCTCCATTGCGCTCACGCTTGTGCAAACACTCACCGGAATTCAGGAACAGACAATCACGGCAGTACCGCGATTATTGTTCGTCTTCTTCGCCGGATTAGTGAGCATGCCCTGGTTCCTGCGGCGCGTAGTTACCTACACGTTGCATCTTTGGACGGACTTTCACCGGTTCTTGGGTTAGAGCTATGGCAATCGAAGCCGTCCCACAAAGTGGCCTCCAAGACTTGCTGTCCGCCGGCCTGTTGGTGATGCTGCGCCTGGGGAGCGCATTAGTATCGATGCCGATCTTTAACTCACCGGCGATTCCCGTAAGAGTAAGGTCCGTCTTTGTGCTGATACTCGCCGCCGTTCTGACGCCGGTCGCAGCTTACCTGCCCGGAACTGAACTCCATCTGACCGCAATGGCTCTGTTAGGTGAGGTAGCGGTTGGATTATGCTTCGGCCTCACACTCGCTTTCTTGAATGAGGCCGTACTGTTTGCTGCGTCCATGATGAGTTCTGCATTTTCGTTCTCGCTCGCGAACCTGATGGATCCTAACTCAATGGTTGAGACAGAGGTGCTGGGTACAGTGCTCAGCTGGTTCGGCGTCCTCGTGCTGCTTAGCGCAGGGCTGCATCGGACGATGCTTGCTGTGTTGATGCGCACCCTGGTGACAGTACCGCTGGGGCATGCGCCCATTGCGACCAGGTCTGCGACGACGCTTGCGAATATGGCATCGGGCATCTTCTTTTCAGGACTGCAGCTTGCCGCGCCGGTCGTTGCAGCGGCGTTTCTGGTTGAGGTCTCCGTCGGCATCGTCGGCCGCATGGCTCCGGCCCTTCCTGCCCAGATTGCATCCGTGCCCATCAAGACACTGGTCTCCTATACCGTGTTGATCGGAGCGTTGGCCGTTTGGCCGGGGTGGATGGAACACCGCTTTGTCGCGCTCCTGGATGCTGCGCAGAAAGGCATGCACGCATGAGCGGCGAGAAGACAGAGAAACCCTCAGAACAGCGAAAGAGGAAGTCGCGCGAAACGGGAGACGGAGTCAAAAGCCGTGAACTGACGGCGGCTGCTGCCATGCTCTGTGGCCTTCTACTGCTACGCGGCGCAAGCGTTCAGTTTTTGAAGGCTTGGAGCGGAGCTTACGAAAGCGCTCTCGCACACGGCACGCATGTCTTCGACACGCCCGACGGCATCGCACGGTTTCTGTCAACGTTGTTACTGCCTGCGATGGGCCCTGTCGCCGCAGTGATGGCCGCAGCGCTGGCAGGAGCGATCGCTGTCGGCGCGATGCAGACGGGGGGAGTACAAGTCCATCCTGGCGCACTCGCCTTGAAGCCGGGACGATTGAGTCCTGCAAACAACACGAAGAATATGTTTTCCATGCGGTCCGTGCTGCGACTCTCAAAGTCCCTGGTGCCCACGGCGATCGTGGTCATCCTGACCTCGCATGCTCTAAGAGGAGCAATTCTGCCGATGCCAGTCACCAGCTACGCGCGACTTCCAATCACACTCACGGCAACATACGGTCTTTCCATGAAGGCTGCATGGATTTCACTGGCGTGGTCCGCGATTGACTATCTGAATGAGTGGAGATCTTGGAACAACGGTCTGAAGATGTCGAAGGAAGACGTAAGACGGGAGATGAAGGAGTCGAACGGCAATCCTCATACGAAGGGACGCATCCGGCAGATTCAACGTGCCATGCGCAAACGCCGGGTGAGGGCCGATGTCGCCAAAGCGGCTGTCGTGATCACAAACCCCACACATTACGCGGTGGCGCTGCTGTTTGACCTCACCACTATGAGCGCACCGAAGGTCTTGGCCAAAGGACGCGATCTACATGCCCTCGATATTCGCGAGCAAGCGCGATGGGCGGGTGTCCCGATCGTGGAGAATCCACCGCTGGCCAGGTCACTCTACCGCAGTGTGGAAGAAGGGCAGGCGATTCCATTTGAGTTGTACTCCGCAGTTGCCGCCATACTGGCGTTCCTGTTTCGTGAGGCAAGTGATCGCTCGGGGCGAGACGCCCGCAACCAGACGCAACATCGAGGCTATGGCTACGCTGCGCAACCTCGAGTTCAGATTCCTGTGACCAACTATGACCCGGCCACAAGTGAAGGTGGTCGCCTATGAATACCGAGAACTCCGTGACGGCTCCTCAAAAGTTTTCCATGGCGCGGGCTAAGCCATTTCTTCTGCCAGCTGGGGCCTTGTGCACTATCTTCGTCATGCTTGTGCCGCTTCCCGGCATTGTGCTCGACCTGCTATTGGCGATATCGATCACTGCGTCATTGTTGGTCTTCCTCACTGCCGTACAGGTACGCAAGGCCACAGAGCTATCGGTCTTCCCGACACTCCTACTGTTGCTGACGCTCTTTCGTCTCTCACTGAATCTCGCATCGAGCCGTCGCATCCTCCTCCATGGCAGTGAAGGCACAAGCGCCGCTGGCGAGGTTATCCAGGCCTTTGGACAGTTCGTGGTGGGTGGCAACTACGTCGTTGGCTTCGTGCTGTTCTTGGCGCTGACCGCTATCCAGTTTCTCGTCGTGTCTCATGGAGCGGTACGAACCGCAGAGGTTACGGCGCGGTTCACGCTGGATGCGCTGCCAGGTAAGCAGATGGCGATTGACGCCGATATGAATGCCGGCCTGATCGACGAACAGCAGGCACGCAAGCGGCGCGAGGCTATCGCTCGTGAGGCAGAGTTCTATGGAGCAATGGATGGTGCGGCGCGCTTCAATCAGCGTGATGCTCTGGCCACCATCCTGATCACCGCGATCAACATCATCGCGGGTCTTCTGATCGGCGTGTTTCAACAGGGCATCGATGTCGCCACTGCCGTCAAAACGTACACAATCCTCACCGTTGGCGACGGCTTGGTGACAATGATTCCAAGTCTGCTCGTCTCGGTTGCGGGCGGGCTGGTGCTGACGCGTGCCTCCTCCGCAGGCACGTTGGATCAGGAACTGAACGCGCAACTCTTCGCGCGACGTAACACGATCTATCTCGCAAGCAGCGTCCTTCTCGCGATGGCGTTGATTCCCGGCATCCCGAAGATCCCGTTCCTCATGGTCGCAGGCGCATTGGCTCTTTTCGGCCGCCGCTTGCCCAGCGAGCAGCTACTTACGCAGGAGACAGCACTAACTGGGACGTCGAACGGTGGCGCCGCCATTTCGCCCGTACCTGGCGGTGAAGACCTCGGAAGTTTGCTTAGGGTGGAGGAACTGACACTTGAGATCGGTTTTCAGTTGATTCCGATGGTCGATGAGAAACAGGGCGGCCAGATGCTCAATCGTGTGCGCGCTCTTCGTCGACATCTGGCGACAGAACTTGGCTTTATCGTGCCACCGGTTCACATCACGGATAACCTCCGCCTTCGGCCCAGGGAATATGTGGTGCTGCTGCGCGGAACTGAGATCGGGCGATGGCAGACAGAAAATAACTGCCTGCTCGCAGTGAATAGCGATCCCAAAGCCAGATCAATCCCGGGCACCGAGACAAGGGAGCCGGCCTTCGGCGTGCAAGCGAAGTGGATCGAACCCGGCCTGGAAGAGCAGGCACTGGCGGCTGGGTATTCCGTCGTAGATCAGACCGCCGTGATCGGCACCCATCTTGCCGAATTGATACGGCGCCATGCGCACGAACTGCTTGGTCGCGTCGAGGTGAAGCGGTTGCTCGATTCAGTCAATGAGTCGCACCCCAAGCTGCTCGAGGAGCTGCTCCCGAAGCTGATGAGCCTTGGCGAGATACAGAAGGTATTGCAACAGTTGCTGCGGGAGCAGGTAAGCATCCGCAATCTTGGGACCTTACTGGAAACGATGGTGGAAGCTGCCACCCAGTCAAAGAATGTGGTCTTCCTTACGGAACAGATCCGCCAGGCACTCGGCCGCAACCTTGTACGACCGCTGCTCGATAACGATGGCAGTCTAAACGTCTTGATGCTTGACCGCGCCCTCGAAGAGCAAATCATCAGCACCTTTGATCCTGATGGTGCAGCTCGGCTGCTTGGCGAGACATCACGACCCGCGTCACAGGGAAACAACTTTCTTCGCCCAATCCTGGAGTCTGTGAAGCGCTTAACCGGCGATGGTGAACCAACGGCTCTCCCCGTGCTTCTTTGTCCATCGCCTGCTCGATATCACCTGCGGCGCTGGCTTGAGCCATTTCTGCCAAAGGTGACAGTGCTTGCACCTGCCGAGATCCCGCCGGAAGTACGGGTTCGGAGTCTTGGCACCGTGGGTGCGTGAAGTGTTGGAACAGGATCACCGAAGTGGGAGAGACGATGGCGACCTTAGGCACAGGGAAGAACAGCATGGTCGATTACAACAGTGAGTTTATGTCTGCTTCTGAAATGCCACTCACGATGCTCGGTAAGACGGGTGCAGCCGTATTTAGCAGCAGCCCGGACTGCAACATCTATGGTCACACTCTTGAAGATGACAGTACAGCGATCGGTCCGGGGGAACGGGATCGACTACTGTTGGAGCATCTGCCTACCGTTCGCTTTGTGGCCCGTCGCATCCATGAGCGACTGCCACAGCACGTGGATATGGAAGACCTTGTGTCGGCCGGCATTGTCGGGCTCATCGATGCGTTCTCGAAGTTTGACCACGGAAAGCAGGTGCAGTTCAAAAGCTATGCGCAGTTCCGCATCCGCGGCGCCATTCTCGATTCACTCCGCACGTTGGATTGGAGCCCGCGCGAACTACGGCGCAAGGGCCGTGCAATGGAAGAAACGGTGCGGACCATGACACAGCAGCTTGGCAGATCTCCTACGGAGCAAGAAATTGCTGCGGGCATGGAGATGAGCCTGAACGAGTACCAGCAACTGCTGGGGGAATTGAGGGGTTTGGAGATTGGGAGCCTCAATCTCGAACGCAATGAAGACGGCGGTGATGAGGAACTCTCCTATCTACCGGGTTCTGAGACCGATGAGCCACTCTTTCAGTGCCTGAAGGGTGAGCTTCGCCAACACCTCATCGATGCGATTGAAACGCTGCCGGAGAAGGAGCGCCTGGTCTTGACTCTTTACTACTACGAGGAGCTAACGATGAAAGAGATTGGCCTGACGTTAGGCGTGGTGGAGTCGCGTGTGTCTCAGATCCATTCCGCGGCTGTCGTAAAACTCCGCGTGGCAATGGCTGACCTGGGCGCACACAAGGCCGGCACAAAGCGGAACGCCTCGGTGAAAGGAATGCATGCCCGCTGAACTTGTGCAGCTAGCAGGGGAGAAGCGGGCCTTCAACTTCAGCCGTGCAGGGCTTGTCGGGAATGACCAGATGCGCACGCTGCGCACGGTGGACGAGCAGTTCGCTCGGAACCTGACGCATACGCTGGGTGCCTGGATGCGAACTAACATCACGATCGCACCGCAGCCCGCTGAGCAGACCGTCTTCAGTCAATTCATGGAGAAGACCGCAGCGGAATGTCATGTGGTTCCACTCCGGGTCGAGCCACTGCAGGTGCGTGGTGCGATGTCGCTCGATCTGCAGCTGGCACCATCGATCATCGACCTGTTGCTGGGTGGTAGTGGTCGTACCAGCGGGTTGGCGCGCGAATTGACGGAAATCGAAGAGGCCGTTCTTGGTTCGGTGCTGGAGATCGTGTCGAGGGAATGGAACGCCGCATGGAGCACGCTTGGCATGGAGTTCATCCCGCAACCGCGTGAGCGTGACAGCGCTGGTCAGCGCATGATGCCGCTGCAGGAGAAGGTGTTCTTCTGCAGGTTCCAGGTGTCTCTAGCCGAGCTCACGGGTGAACTGCTGTTCTGTATGCCGTCCTCTGCATTAACGTCCACGCTAAAAGCCGTATCGCATCGCCGGGAAAGGCAGCGGCAACGTACCGCCGAGGAGCGAGGACGCATGTTGCAGCGGCTGGGTGCAGCCGGACTGCGGGCACAGCTTCACTTTCCAGCGATGCGTCTTCACGCAGAGGAACTGCGCTCTTTGAAGGTGGGAGCGTTGTTGTGTTTGCCGCTATTACGCGGTGTTTCTGCTGAGATACGCGTGGGTGGTGTTGCTGTATTTCGTGCGCTTCCTGTGCGTGCGGGGGAGCATCGTGCTGCTCAGATTGAGCATGCGCTGGAGTTGATCTCTGTTGAGGAGCATGCGGCATGAGCGGGAACTTAGAGAGTGTGGGCGCAGTGGTGGATGAGGTTGCTGCGGTTGGGAATGATGCTTTGCTGGATATTGAGCTGGAGGCGAGGATCCAGTTTGGTTCGCGTGAGATGTTGTTGTCGGAATTGATGGAATTGAATGCCGGCGATGTTGTTGAACTGGATCGACTTATCTCGGATCCGGTGGATCTGCTGGTGGGGGATCGCATTGTTGCTCGTGGTGAGGTGGTGGTTGTGGGCGGGAACTTTGGTCAGCAGGTGACCGAGGTGGTCGCCCCAAAGCCGCGGCTTGAGAGTGTTCGGTGTCTGCTTTAGGCGGCTTCATTTTTTGCGTTGTTTGTCGCGAATCTTTTGGAGAGTTGTTTTTGGGGCAGAACCCCTGTATTTGCTGCGCATTTGTGTATGCATTGAGTCGTTTCGTGCATTTTTGAATCGATTCATAACGCATGTTTTGTCGTTAATTGCTTCTTAGATTCGTGGGCGCTGGGTTGGCGATCTTCTTGCCTGTAGTCCCGGCATGGATAGCGGACTTTACGCGGCTTATACGGGACTGCTGGCGCGCACGCAGGCGCTTGATACCGCTGCGAACAATCTTGCCAACAGCAACACGAACGGCTTCCGCGCGCAGCAGGATTACTTTCGTGGTGTGATGGCGGGTCTGGCCGGCGAAACGGTTACCGATGACAGCGGTGTGGGCGCTGCGGTGAACCAGTTCGGCATCCTGGGTGGTACTCGGCTGGATGTGAGCCAGGGACAGATCAACTCCACCGGCAATCCGCTGGACCTTGCTTTGAATGGCAGCGGCTTCTTCGAAGTGAAGACGGCGCATGGGACGCAGCTTACGCGGGACGGAGCGTTTCTTCGGTCGGGGGACGGAACGCTTACGACGCAGCATGGCGAGCCGGTGCTGGATGCGAGCGGCGCTGCGATTGTGTTGCCGACGGGGTCGGTGCATGTGGGCGACAACGGAGACATCTCGGTGAGTACGCCTGATGGTGGCAGCGGGATTGTGGGCCGGCTTGCGATCGTGAACTATGCCACGGAGGACCTGGGGGCGGCGGGAACGAACCACTTCGTGGTGCGTGATGGAGCCAAGGCGACGAAGGCCGATGGGCAGGTGCAGGAGGGTGCGCTCGAAGGAGCGAACCAGGACACGGTTCACGGCACGATGCAATTGATGCTGGTGCAGCGGCAGGCCGAGATGATGCAGAAGGCGTTGAACGTCTTCCATAACGACTTCGACAAGACAGCGACGGAAGAACTCGGCCGCGTCTAGATCGTTCTTCAGGAGCAACAGATGATTCGCGCACTCTACACGGCAGCGAGCGGCATGAGCGCACAGCAGGCCAATCTGGACACGGTCGCCAATAACCTGGCGAACTCTTCGACGACAGGGTTCCGGCGGCGCAACCTCCAGTTCGAAGACATGATGTATCAGAACATGGTGATGCCGGGGGCTGCGCAGACGACGAGCACCACACAGGCGGGTCTGCAGATCGGGCTCGGAACGCATGCTGTTTCGACCGAGGTTGTGAATACGCAGGGCGACTTCAATCAGACCGGCAACCAGCTTGACCTTGCGATTAGTGGGGCCGGGTTCTTTCAGGTGACACGGCCGGACGGGACGACAGCGTACACGCGTGACGGCAGTTTCAAGCTCACCTCTGCGGGACAGATGGTGACGGCGAATGGTGAGCCACTTTCGCCCGCGATCACGATACCGACGAATGCCACGAGCATCAGTATCTCCCAGTATGGGGTGGTGACGGCGACGATCCCAGGGCAGACTGCGGCATCGACACTGGGCCAGATCCAGCTTGTGACCTTTCCAAATCCCGGCGGGCTGAACTCCATCGGCGGCAACCTTTTGACGGCGAGCGGTGCGAGTGGGAATGCGGTGGTCGATAACCCCGGCGGAGCCGCTGGCCTGGGCACGTTGCAGCAGGGATCGCTCGAGGCGAGCAACGTGGATGTGGTGGAGGAGTTCGTGCAGATGGTGCTCGCGCAGCGGGCGTATGAGAGTAACTCCAAGGTCATCAAGACGGCGGATGACATGTACTCGCAAGTGAACAACCTGGTGCGCTGATGCGTCGATCGCCGGTGGGACTGCTTTGGTGGGTTGCGTGGCTAGTGGCTGTCACGCATGCCTCGGCGCAGGGAGTGACGGCAACGAATGGATGTGCGTCCACGCCCGAGGCTGCCGTAGAGTCCGCGATGGGCAGGGGGCTGCCGATTGCGCCTGCCGAAGGCGAAGGATTTCGAGTGCAGGATGTGCAGGTGGACGCCGTTTTGCATCGGACCTGGGCGCGTGTGCGGCGATGTGACCGTGACGCGCCTTTGATCTTTATGCCTCTGAAAGCTGCGTTCAAAGCTGTTCTGCCGCCTGGTAAGTCGGAGTACGTTGCCGGCGTAGTCATGCCGGTGCTCTCCGAAGTGGTGGTGCATGCGGGCGATGTTGTGCGTGTGGTCTCGGCAAGCGACAGCGTGCGGATGGTCCTGGAGGCGACTGCGAATCAGCAGGGCGCTGTTGGCGACATGGTCGTGGTCACGCTGAAGAGGCGGATGAACCAAGCGGCAGATGAGCCGGATCACAGGATGCGTGGCACGGTGCTTGCCGACAAGAGTGTCGAGGTGAAGCTTTGACGGGCGGACAGAAGGCGATGAGCGCATACCGGTTCGGTTACATTGTCGTTGGGGTATCGCTGCTGGGGGCTGATGCGATGCAGGCCCAGGCGAAGGCGGTGACTGCTGCGTCCGCGACGAAGTCTGCGAAAGATCCGGCTGCGGGATCGCTGGATGACTATCTGCGGCGGGTGCGTGCGGAGTTCGCTGAGAACCGGCCGGAGGCCGGTGCGATCTGGACGGATGGCAGCCGGTTCGCACGCTTGAGCGCGGACGTGCGGGCGAGGCAGGTGCATGACCTGGTTTCTGTGGTGGTTTCCGAGGCCCTGGAGTCGTCGACGGATGGTGCGGTGAAGGGGAGTCGAAGTTCCTCCGCGAGCAGCGCGATCACTGCGTTGTTTCAGAAGTTGTCCGCGGCCAGCGCCGCGCAGAACCTGGTGAATATGAATGCGCAGTCCGCGTTGAATGCGCAGGGTCAGAGCGCGAACAGCAGCAGCCTGAGCACGACGCTGGGCGGCGAGGTGGTCGAGGTTCTACCGAATGGAATGCTGGTGATCGAGGCGGCGCGGCAGGTGGAGTTCAGCCAACAGACGCAGACGGTCGTGCTGCGCGGGCTGGTGAGGCCGGAGGATATCTCGCAGTCGAACCGCGTGCTGTCGACCGCGATCAGCGACCTTACGTTGCAGGTGCGTGGGCATGGGATTGTTTCGGACTACACACACCGGCCGAATGTGCTGGTTCGGTTATTGCAGCGGGCTTTGATCTTTTCATTCTTCGGGGGCGCGCTAGTTCGGTTGATTGATTCCTAAGCGCTTCTTACTTTCTGCCGTGATCCGTGGCCAGACGATTGCACTGCCTTGGTATTGAGGATGGAAGCCTTCGTCATGCTGATTGTGCTGAGAGACCGCCGCATTCGTTTCGCGCTGGGTTTGCTGCTGCTGTTTGTGGCGGAGGTGGCCTTGCTTGCCGATACGGTACCTGCGCAGCGGCAGGCGCGAATCAAGGATATTGCCACCATTGAAGGTATTCGTGAGAACCAGTTGGTGGGCTATGGGATTGTTGTTGGGTTGAACGGCAGCGGTGATAGCCAGCAAACGGCATTTCCAGTGCAGACGCTGGCAGCGACGCTATTGCGTATGGGGGTGAGTGTGCCGACGAGTGCGATCCGTGTGCAGAACATGGCGGCAGTGTTTATCTCTGCAGCGCTGCCGGCGTTTGCGCGCTCGGGGACGAGGGTGGATCTCACGGTCTCATCGGCGGGTGATGCCCGGAGCCTGGAGGGTGGGCTGCTGCTGATGACTCCGCTGTATGGCACGGATGGCAGGATCTATGCGGAGGCGCAGGGGCCATTGGTGCTTGGCGGGTATTCGGTCAGTGCGAATGGCAACAGCAAGAGTGTGAATCATCCGACGACGGCCCGCATTCCGATGGGTGGATCGGTGGAGCGTGGTGTGCCGCTGGATCTGGCGGGACGGACGACCTTCAACATCCTGCTGCAAGATGCGGACTTTCGGAGTGCGCGGTCGATGGCGGATGCGATCAACAAAGAGTTGGGTCGACCAGCCGCGCATGCGAGTAACAGCCGCAGTGTGGAACTGCAGGTGAAGGCGGGCGAAGATGTGCCGGAGCTGCTGTCTCGTGTAGAGGGTGTTGAGGTGACGCTGTCGCCGAAGGCGAAGGTCGTGGTGAATGAGCGAACCGGCACCGTGGTGATCGGCGGCAATGTGGTGCTGCAGCCCGCTTCGATTCTGCATGGAGGCCTGGCGGTCAACATTGTGAGCGAGTTTGAGGTATCGCAGCCAAACGGGTTCTCAAACGGCTCGACGAAGGTGGTACAGCAGACGCAGGTCGACGCGAAAGAGAAGCCGGTGAACCGCATTGATCTGAAGAGCGGATCGACGGTGGAGGACCTGGTGCGGAGCCTGCAGATGATTGGCGCGACGGCACGTGACGTGATCTCTATCCTGCAGGCGATGAAATCTGCCGGTGCGGTTGAGGCAGAGATTGAGGTGCTGTGATGCTGACATCCTTGACGGCGGTGCCGGGCACTTCCGACGTTTCAGTGCAGGCGGACAATGCTGCGCGACATGCGAAGTTGATGCATGCTGCGCAACAATTTGAGGCCGTGATGCTGGGCGAGTTGATGAAGCCCCTGTCGAAGTCCTCTGCAGTTGACGGAGAGGAAGGCGAGCAGAGCGGTAACGCGATGCAGGGGTATGGCGTCGAGGCGATGGCGGGTGCGCTGGCGCAGTCTGGTGCGTTGGGATTTGCGCACCGGATGGTTGCGGCAGTGGAAGGACAGTACGAGAAAAGTATGTCCGAAAAAAATACAGTTCCGGCTCATGGTTCTGTGGATGCTGCCGATGATCCGATGGGAGGGAAGTAGAGATGACGATTACCAATGGGATCGCAGGTTCGCCGCTGCCGGCGGGAACGCAGATCGGCAAGGCCGAGCAGACGGTGGAGCAGCGCTCAAAGTTGAGCGACGTATCCGCGAAGACCGCCACCAACACACAGGATGCAGCGAGCCTGAGCGGTACCGGCAGTCTTCTGGCTGCGGCATCTGCCGACACGGACGATGTGCGCACCGACAAGGTGGAAGAGCTGAAGGCGGCCATCCACAATGGCACCTATAACGTTCCGGCTGCCGACGTTGCAGACAAACTGATCCGTAACATGCTGGGGTAGATGCGTGCTCGATCTGGTAAAGGCAGTCTCGGTGGCGCTGAGCAGGAATGATGCAGAGACGCTGGAGCAGCTTGCGTTGGAAGCGTGCGAGGGGCGCTACTGCATGACGGCGCTGCACCGTGACGAGCTTGCCCGTGCGACGCATGTGCTGACCGCGCAGATGAATGCGGCTTCGTGGCACCTTGAGCTTCGATCACGCATGTTGGGACAGGGCGGTACCAGTCGGAAGGCGATCGCATGGGATCTTTAAGCGCACTGCTTAGCATGTCGAAGAGCGCGCTGGCAGCGGACCAGGCGGCGTTGTCGGCGACGGCGGATAATATCAGCAATCAGAACACCGAGGGTTACACGCGCCGCAGTGTGAGTTGGAGCAGTGGCGATACGGTGAATGTGCGCGGCACGAGCACGACCACCGGCGTGACGGCGACCGTGGTGGCGCAGCGAGATCGCGTGTTGCAGAGAGCGGTGCAGACAGCGACGGAAGCTGCGAGTGCGAGCAGCACACGTGTGACATCGCTGAGCAGCCTGCAGTCCTTATTTGCGATTGGATCGACCGGCGAGGATGCATCGGGCATTGGTGCTGCTGTGAGTGACTTTTTCAATGCGGCGACGGCGCTTGCTTCTACTCCCACGGACGGTACCGCGCGGCAGACGATGTTGACGGCAGCGCAGACGCTGGCGAGTGCTATGAATCGCACGGCGGGCCAGATCTCGCTGCAGAGTTCCGCGTTGAACCAGACGATTACGAGTTCTGTGGCGCAGGCGAATTCGCTGGCGGCGACGGTGGCTTCGTTGAACCAGCAGATCAGCAGTGCGAGCGGTGGGACAAGTGTGGATTCGCTGGTGGACCAGCGCGACCTTGCGGTAACGCAGCTATCCAAACTGATCGACGTGAACAGTATTGCGAACAGCGACGGCAGTGTGGGGCTTGCATTGTCTGACGGCACGGCGCTGGTGACGGGATCGATTGCGCTGCCGCTGACGACGGGCGTTGCGAGTGGTGTGACGCAGATCTATGCTGCAACGTCTGCCGGTGGAGCGAATGTGACGGGGGCGATCCATGGCGGCAGCATTGGCGGTTCTCTGCAGGTTCGGGACAGCGATATGCCTGCCGTGATGGCGCAACTGGATACCCTGGCGGGCACTATTGCTGCCGCGGTGAACGCGCAGAATGCGCTGGGCACGGATGCCGCGGGAAATCCTGGTGGTGCGATCTTCAGTGGATCTACGGCGGCGACGCTGACGGTGGTTGCGACGAGTGCGAGCGCGATTGCAGCTTCTCCGGATGGGAGTAATGTGGCGGCGATCGGAGCGCTGCAGGATGCTGCTTCGATTGGGGGCAAGACGTTCTCCGGTGCGTTTTCTGAGATGGTTTCCGGACTGGGAACGACCGCGGCGGATGCGACGACCGGGCGTGCCACGGATGCGGCTGTGTTGACGCAGACGACGACGCAGATGGAGGCGGTGTCGGGAGTATCGCTGGATACGGAGGCTTTGAACCTGACGCAGTTTCAGCGGTCTTACGAGGCTGCTGCGAAGGTATTGGCGATTGTGAATGAGTTGATGGCGCAGGCGATCAACCTGGGCACGCAGACGACCGTGTCGTAAGTGAAGGGGCAGACCTATGCTGAGCAGCAACTCATCCTTGCAGTCGCTTCTGACGTCGCTGAGTGACATGAACGCGAGGCAGACGAAGATTTCGCAGGAGACGTCTTCGGGCGTGCGCCTTACGGCGTTGAGCGATGACGCGAGCGCGGCTGGGCAGGCCGTGACCATGGCGGATACCCTGCGCCGGGATGACGCGTTTGTTGCGACTGCGAACACGGTGGGGAGCCGGATGCAGGCTGCGGATACGGCACTGAGTTCCGTGGTGGCGCAGATGACTTCGGCGATCAGTACGGCGGTGGGTGCGCTGACGGATGGGACAACGGCGACGGCTCGCGCTACGGCCGCGCAGCAACTTGGATCGATTCGCGACAGTCTGGTGTCGCTGGCGAACAGCAGCTATTCGGGGAGCTACCTGTTCAGTGGCAGCGGGACGGTGGCGCCGTTTACCGAGGATGCGAGTGGCAATGTGACGTATGCCGGCGACGCCCAGACGACGTCCGTGACGTTGACGAGTGGGAGCAAGCTGCAGAGTTCACTTGCGGGGGCGTCGGTGTTCCTGGCTTCGGGAGCTTCAGTGTTTACGGCGCTGAATGATGCGATTGCAGCCTTGCAACCGAATGCCAGTGCGAATGCGGCTACGGTGACCGGGGCGTTGCGAAGCGCTTTGGACAATGTGACATCGCAACGGGCTGTGCTGAACACAGCGCAGGCGCGGCTTTCGAGTGAGAGTACTTATGTTTCGACGCAGAAGACGAATCTTACCGCGGATCAGACGACGCTGCTTTCGGCCGATACGGCGACGCTAGCGACGGAGCTTTCGGCGGTGACGACGCAGCGGTCTGCGCTGCTAAGCACGATTGGGATTGTGCAGAAGGGTAGCTTGTTCGACTACCTGTAGGGTTCGTGTGGGTGCGAGCGCATTCGGTACACTCGACGAGTGATCGGCGCGATTCAATTCCTTTGGAACAGCACACGTGGTTCGCGGCTTCGGCCGTGGCGGAGCCCCTATCTGCGCTGGCGCGTGGAGACGTATAGCGGCATGCATGCGGAGACGATTGGCGCGGGTGCGATGCTGCGTTTTCTTTGGGCGGAGAAGTGGCAGTTTCTGCGGTTTCTGCGGTGGACCGAGGAGATGCGGGCGGAGAGTAAGAGCGTCTCGCGGCATGGGTAGTGCGGACGGGATTGGTCGACGACGGTTTCTGGCGGCAGGTGCAGCGATGGTTGGGGCTGTGGTTTTGTCGGGTTGTGGGCCGCGGCGTGTGGGTGGTTCGCCTGCGCTGGCGGGCGTCGATGTTGGAGGGAAGGCGTCGCTGAAGGAGCATGCGGCGAATGCCCGGCTGCTATTTGGCTTTGCGGTGGATACTCGGCAACTGCGGGAGAATCGCCGGTATCGGGAAGTAGTCGAGCAGCAGGCTTCGATCATCGTGGCGGAGAATGCGATGAAGTGGCGGGCGCTGCGGCCGGCGGTGGATCGGTATGACTTTGAGGATGCCGATGGGCTGCTGACGTTCGCGGAGAAGAATCGCATCAAGCTGCGGGGGCATAACCTTTGCTGGCATGAGTCTTTGCCAGTGTGGTTCGATGCCGTGGCGAATCGGGGGAATGCGCACCGGTTGCTGGTGGATCACATTCGGACGGTGGCGGGGCGGTATGCGGGTCGCATGCACTCGTGGGATGTGGTGAATGAGGCGATCAACACTCGCGATGGGCGTGGGGATGGGTTGAGGAATTCGCCCTGGCTGCGGCTGGTGGGGACGGACTATATCGAGATTGCTTTCCGCACGGCTCGTGAGGCGGATCCTGCTGCTTTGCTGACCTATAACGAGTTTGGGTTGGAGCCGGAGACGGTGGAAGGTGCAGGGAAGCGCGCGGCTACGCTGCAGATGTTGCGGCGGTTGAAGCAGCGGAATGTGCCGATCGATGCCGTTGGGATCCAGTCGCATCTGGAGGCTGGTTCGCGGAGCGGCTATGGGCCGGAGCTGACGAAGTTTATGGCTGCGTGTCGCGAGATGGGACTTGAGATCTTTTTGTCGGAGATGGATGTCAGCGACCGGAATCTGCCGGTGAACACGGATAGCCGCGATGCGGTGGTGGCCGAGAGCTATCGGTCTTATTTGGAGATGACGCTTCAGGAGCGCAGGGTAACTGCGGTGCTGACCTGGGGTGTGGATGATGGTGGGACGTGGCTGACCGCGGGGGAACCGCGGAGGGATCAGTCGGCGCAACGGCCGCTACTGTTTGATAGCAGCTTCCAGGCGAAGCCGGCGTTTGCTGCAGTGCGTGAGGCGTTTGTTGGGCGGATGCGGCCGGGGTCGGGTGCGAGTGCGGCTCGTGTGCCTGCTTACTTGCCTCGCTTGTAGCGCTTGTCTATTTGCTGGATCTGACAAGTGCGGAAGTTGGAGCTACGTTTCAGAAGCGAGACGTAGGGCACCCGCTGTCTTGCAGGTCTCGACTTTGCTCCGTCTTCGCGATAAGTGGTATCCTGTCTCGTAGACCAAATTGGATTTTCGGAATCAGGAGTACCGCAAGACAGTGTTGGCAACAGCGAAAAAGAACGACATCATCACGAAGTATCGTACGCACGATACCGATACCGGCAGCCCTGAAGTACAGATTGCGATCCTTAGCGAGCGCATCGGTCAGCTTACCGACCACTTCAAGACTCACAAGAAGGACCACGGCTCGCGCCGCGGCCTGCTTATGCTTGTTTCCAAGCGCCGCAGCCTGTTGGACTACCTGAAGAAGAATGATTCCGACCGTTACCGCGACGTTATCGGTAAGCTCGGCATCCGTAAGTAGTTTTCTTTTCCAGGCATATCCAATCAGGGGCGAGGGCCGCATCGAGATGCTGCGCACGCAGACTTCCGTTACGCCGGGGCAGAGATGCCTCGGCCTCACCTCCACACTGTGGAGCGTGAAAGGTTGACTGTGGCGTATCGCCTTCGGCCTCGCTGCCTCCTGGTTCGTTCCGGGCCTGGCCAATCCATTGACTTTATCGGCTCGCACCGCGTTCACCCCAGCGCAGAGCGGGCCCGCGCGCGTTCGCAGGCTTACTGTCGCGCCCACGACTTCCCATACAAAACCACAAAGAGAGAACACCCGCTATGAAGCAGGAAGTTTCCGTTGAACTTGCCGGTGGCAAGCGCATTACATTCGAGACCGGCCGCATTGCAAAGCAGGCCTCAGGCGCGGCGTTCACAAGCTGCGGCGACACCGTCATCCTGGCTACGGCCGTTGGCGCACCCGAGCCGAAAGAAGGCGTCGACTTTTTCCCGCTGACCGTTGAGTACCGCGAAACCACGTACGCCGGTGGCCGCATCCCCGGTGGCTTCATCAAGCGCGAAGGCCGCCCCAGCGAGAAGGAAATTCTCACCTGCCGCCAGATTGATCGCCCGATCCGCCCGCTGTTCCCGGAGACCTACCGCAACGAGACCCAGGTGGTCGCGTTCGTGTACTCCGCTGATAAGGAAAACGATCCGGATGTGGTCGCGATTAACGCAGCATCCTGCGCGATTGCCCTCTCTGATCTGCCCTTCGAAGGCCCCATCGGCGCTGTCCGTATTGGCCAGATCGACGGCGCCTTCATCGTGAACCCGACCTACGCTGAGCGCGCGAAGAGCACGCTCAACATCATGGTTGCCGGCACCAAGGACGGCATTGTGATGGTCGAGTCTGGCGCCAAGGGCGTCAGTGAAGAGACGGTCGTCGAAGCCATCGAGTTCGGGCACACGCAGGCCAAGCTGATCTGCGCAGCCATCATGGAGCTGGTTGGCCTTGCCGGCAAGCCCAAGCGCGCTACCAAGGCGCTTGAAGTGGACACTGCCTATGCCGAAAGCATCAAGATCCAGGTTGGCGACCGCCTGATCGATGCCGTCGACACGCAGAAGTACGACAAGATTGCGAGCTACGCCAAGATCAAGGAATTGAAGGATGAGCTGAAGAAGTCTCTTCCAGAGGGCAGCGATGCTGCCGCTTCGAAGAAGCTCGGCAAGTACTATGACAAGCTCCGCGAAGAGATCTTCCGTGAGCAGGTTCTAAAGGATCGCATCCGTCCCGATCGCCGCGCCTTCAACAAGGTTCGCGACATCGAGATTGAAGTTGGCATCCTGCCTCGCCCGCACGGCTCGGCACTCTTCCAGCGCGGTGAGACCCAGGCCATTGTGACCGCAACTCTGGGCACTGGCGACGATGCGCAGCGCATGGAGTCGTACGAGGGTGAGCAGAAGAAGCGCTTCATGCTTCACTACAACTTCCCGCCGTATTCCGTTGGTGAGGTTGGACGTATGAGCGGCACGGGTCGCCGCGAGATTGGCCACGGCGCGCTTGCGTACCGCGCGATCGAGGCTGTGCTTCCCGAGGATTCGCCCTACACTCTGCGCGTGGTTTCCGATATCACCGAGTCGAACGGATCGTCGTCGATGGCGTCTGTTTGCGGCGCTTCGCTGGCGCTGATGCATGCCGGTATCCCGCTGAAGGCGGCGGTTGCCGGTATTGCGATGGGCCTGGTTAAGGAAGGCGACGAGTACGCCATCCTGACCGACATTGCCGGTGCGGAAGATCACTACGGCGACATGGACTTCAAGGTGGCCGGTACGCGCGAAGGCATTACCGCGCTGCAGATGGACATCAAGATCATGGGCATCACGCCGCAGATCATGCGTGAGGCTCTGGCGCAGGCCAAGGAAGCTCGCCTGTTCCTGCTGGACAAGATGGACGCTGTGATCAGCGGTGCGCGTGAAGAGAAGTCACGCTACGCTCCGCAGATCAAGACGCTGCAGATTCCGACGGACAAGATTCGTGACCTGATTGGACCCGGCGGCAAGGTGATTCGTTCGATCATCGAGGCGACCCAGGTGAAGATCGATGTGGACGACACCGGCAAGGTGGACGTTTCGTCGAGCGATCCGGACGGCCTGGCACGCGCACTGCAGATGATCACCGATATCACGGCTGTTCCCGAGATCGGCAAGACGTACCTGGGCAAGGTGGTTCGCCTGGCAGAGTTCGGCGCATTCGTCGAAATCTTCCCGGGCACGGACGGCCTGCTGCACGTTTCCGAGATTGCAGAACATCGCGTGAAGGAAGTGAAGGACGAACTGCGCGAGGGCGATACGGTTCTGGTGAAGGTGCTCGGTATCGAGGGCAACCGCATCAAGCTGAGCCGCAAGGCAGTTCTGAAGGAGCAGCGCGCCAAGCTTGGCCTGCCTGATCCCGAGCCGCAGGCGGACGATCGCGGTGGCGATCGCCCGGCGGGTGGGGGCGACCGTGATCGCGGTCCCCGTCCTCCGCGTCCTGAGCGCACTGCTCCGGCACCGTCCGAAGAAACCATCACGCTTGAGGGCGGCGATGACTTCGAAGACGACGATGACATGGATGACGAAGAGGGCGACGAGGAGGGCGATGAGCCCGAGACGACGACCGAGGGTGGCGCGGCTCCAGCTGGTGGCGCTCCGCGTCCTGCTGGCGGTGCAAAGCGTCGCCGCCGTCGCGGTGGACGCCGTGGACCGGGTGCAGGTGGCCCGGCGGCCGGTGGCGCACCAAGCGCGTAACGGTACTTGCAAGAAACGTAAAGGGCCGCTGCGTAATGCAGCGGCCCTTTGTGTTTTTGATCTGCGTTAGGCCACGGAGGCGCGGAATTGTGCGGAGTGTTAATGCTTCGGCAAGACGTACTTGCGCAGCCTCTGTGCAGGCAGCTCGATGATGTAACGCGATAGAACGGCCAGCATGATGGTCGCTGCCAAGACCGTCACAAGGCGCATCAGATATGGCCCATTCTCATCGAGGAACAATTGATCGTGGTGCCGGTCCCAACTGATGTAGACATAGCCGTGAATCATGTAAAAGGCGTAACTGATGAGTCCCATGAAAGTGAGTGCGCGGCTGCGTGCCCATGCAAGCCATGAGGCGTTGGTGTGACTGACAATATGCGCGACAACGCTCAAGGCGATCAGGGTTAGACCTGTTTGCGACATCGCAGCGAAATAGGCTGCATGCGCGGCGCGAAGTGAAGTCATCTCCGGCAGGAGCAGCAGAACACCGATGAAGAAGCAGGCCGCCATCATGCTGTTTTCTTTTAGGGACGCACCTTGCGGCGATCCGCGTCGCGTCCACCAGCATGCGAGCAGTGCTCCTCCGGCGAGTCCATCGCAGCGCAGAGGCGTGAGGCCATAGTTATGGTGTCCGAAGTGGGCGGCGACGAGGCGAAGCAGGATGCAGGCAATGACAATGCCAAGGGCCGTCTTCTGCAGGTGGTCAATTTTGCGACGTCGGACCACCGTCGGCCACAGGATGTAGAACTGTTCCTCGATTGCCAGCGTCCAGAACGGTCCAAGGGCCACCACGTGAAACGAAGCAGAGAGGTTAGCGATAAAGAGTAAGGCGAGGACGACATACTTCCAAGATGCCGGGTATGTCATCAGGAGAAAGGCAAGGCAGGCGACGTACAGCGGAAAGATTCTCAGCGCCCGCTTCCAATAGAAGTCCTTGTAGTAGCGCTTGCTTTCACGCTCTCCGATCAGGATGTTCGTGATGAGGAAACCCGACAGGACAAAGAAAAGATCGACACCGCCGTAAGCCAGACTGGTGAGGCTATACATGGTCTTGATGAGGAAAGTGCCATGCGTCGGCGTGATCGAGACATAGGACAGGTGATGAAAGAAGACCAAGAGAGCGGCGATGCCGCGCAGTCCATCTAGTTCAAGAATGTGTGGCAGTCGAGGTCGTGGCACAGGTTGCGGGGACAATTGTTCTCCTGGAAAGCGTCCACGAGAGTCAGCGACGGAATGCGCTTGAATCAATCGGTGGGTCATCCGTGATTCAAAGTTTGCTTGGCGATACGGTATTGTAGCCCGGGCATTGCCGCCGCGGCGGCTGCGACACGGAGTGCACGATAGGCAGGACTGGGAAGAAGAGGACGTCCGTAACTCGTCGTCTTTCGCATAGCGTTACACTAGGCGCGAAGATGTCTGCTTCCATGTACATCGTTGTTCAGGGTGAAGATCCCGGCTTTGACACATTTGTGAATGGCCGGGCACTGGTGCGTAATGAAGACGCTCTGGAACGGCTGGCGATTCGGCTGGGCGTTCGACCGCTGATTGATTTCTTCTCCGCGGATGAGAATTCGATGTCGCTGCTGATCGAAGAGGGCGCGGGGAATCCCGAGTTGCTGGAGAAGCTGCCGCCACCGCAGTGGTTTGCCGGCGACGATGGGCTGGCCACGGTGCGTCCGCTGCTGCAGGCGCTGCGAGAGGATCCTTCGCAGTTAGGGAGTGAAGGTGAGTACCTGCGCGAGGAGCTTGAGGAGTATGAAGTGGTGCTGCAGAAGACGGCCGATCGCTGTCTTCGGTGGCATCTGGCTGTTAGCTGGCGTTAGTTCGCTGTTCACCTAAGTAGTTAGGAGTTTGCTTTGATCCTTGCACCGCATGAGTTTGTTACGCTGGATACGCCTTACGGCCCAATGCGCACACACATTGTTCGTCCTGCTGCGCCGGGGAAGTATCCCGGGCTGGTGTTCTATTCGGAGATCTTCCAGATCACGGAGCCGATTCGCCGGACGGCAGCGTTGCTGGCGGGGCATGGGTATGTTGTGGCGATGCCCGAGATTTATCACGAGTTCCTTCCGGCGGGTGAGGTGCTTGCGTATGACCAGGCGGGATCGGATGTCGGGAACAAGTACAAGTATGAGAAGGAACTGGCCAGCTATGACGCGGATACGCGTGCGGTGCTGGACCATCTGAAGTCACGCGAGGACTGTACCGGACAGCTTGGTGCGATTGGCATCTGCCTGGGTGGACATCTGTCATTCCGTGCGGCGATGGAGCCGGATGTGCGTGCGACGGTCTGCTTTTACGGCACGGACATCCATAAGGGTTCGCTGGGCAAGGGGCAGAGCGATGATTCGCTGGCGCGTGCGGCGGAGATCAAGGGCGAGTTGCTGATGATTTGGGGCCGCCAGGATCCGCACATTCCTCTGGAGGGCCGGCGGATCGTGCTGGCTCGGCTGGACGAGTTGAATCTGCGGTTCGCGTGGCACGAGGTGAACGGCGCACACGCGTTCATGCGGGATGAAGGCGCTCGCTATGATCCGGAGCTGGCGATGCATCTGTATCGGGAGACGCTGGATCTGTTCCACCGCAGCCTGGGTGCGGGCGACCGCTGAGTCTTAGCCCTGAAGGTTTCGCCAGCGTCGCACGAGGTTCTGTGCGGCGCTTGGCCATTCCGGGAAGATGAATTCGAAGCCTGCCTGTTGCAGGACTGCCGGGAGGACGCGGCGGCTCTTCAGGATCAGTTCTGTTTCCGTGCGAAGGAAGACGGCTCCGACTTCAAGCATCCACTTGCTGGCGGGCAGGCCCATCTGCGTGCCGTTGGCCAGGCGGATAGCGCGCATGAAGTCCTGGTTGGGAATGGGGTTGGGCGCGCAGATGTTGACCGGTCCGCTGACCTCGTCATTTTCGATGAGGAACTGCGCGGCGCGGACGAAGTCCTGATCGTGAATCCATGACAGGTACTGCGTGCCGGGGCCCTGGGTGCCGCCCAGACCGTGGCGCACGAGTCCCAGGAGCACGTCGAAGACGCCGTCCTTGTCCGGGCTCATGACCATGGAGGTGCGGAGAGCGATCTTGCGGGTGGCTGGTGTTGGGATGGCTGTGAGTGCGGCCTCCCATTGCAGGCCGATGCCGACGGAGAAGCCCCATGTTTCAGGGACGCCCGGTTCGTTGCCACCGAGTTCGCCGGTGAATTCGTCCTGTGGCTTGTCGATTGAGTGGCGGTAGAGCGTCGCGGTTGAGGCGTTGAGCCACACCTTTGGTGGACACGCTGCGGCGGCGATCGCCTGGCCTACGGCGAGTGTGGTGAGGGTGCGGGATTCGAGAATTTCTTTGCGGTGCTGGGGTGTGTAGCGGCAGTTGACGGTGCGTCCACTGAGGTGGATGACCGCGTCTGCGCCGTCCATCTCGTGTGCCCATGCGCCCGGGTATTTGCCGTCCCAGGATGCGGTTCGCCATGGAGCGGGCTGGGGATGACGGGAGAGAACTACGACTTCGTCGCCGCGCTTTTGGAAGGCACGCGCGAGCATGGTGCCGACCTGACCACTGCCACCTGGGATGACGATCTTCATTTACTCAAGATAGCTCTTGATCCATGGGTCGTCGGAATGGGTGAGTTCGAGGGTGGTGCCGTCGAAGACGACCTTGCCTTCGTTGAGAATTACGAATTTGGTGTTTTCGTCGACGCCGCCGTCGGGAATGGGCTTGGCTGTGTTGCTCTCGGTGTCCCAGCGGCTGGTGGCGAGCAGGAAGGCGTCCTGCAGGCGATGCGTGATCATGAGCGACGTGGTGTGCGAGACGTCGCGCTGTTTCATGACGAGTTCGACGATGGTGGTCGAAGTGATTGGGTCGAGGCCACCAGTGGGGGAGTCGTAGAGGATCAGGTCAGGCTTGGTGATGATGGCGCGCGCGATGGAGACGCGTCGGCGCATGCCGCCGGAGAGCTCGGAGGGAAACTTCGCAATGGCCTGGCTGAGTTCGACGAACTGGAGAGCTTCCTCGACGCGCTTGTGCGATTCGTCGATGGAGACGCCTTCTTCGTTGAGACGGTAGGCGACGTTGTCCTCGACGTTCATGGAGTCGAAGAGGGCTGACTCCTGGAAGACCATGCCGACGCGGCGTCGCATCTGGAAGAGCTCGCGCTCGGACATTGTGGTGATCTCCTGCCCGAAGACCTTAATGCTGCCGCTGTCAGGCTTGATGAGGCCGTTGACGAGCTTCATCAGGACGCTCTTGCCGCCGCCGGCGGGGCCGAGGAGGACGCGGGTCTCGCCGGAATTAACGGTCAGGCTGACGCCGTTGAGCACGGGGTCGCGCTCGAAGACGATGCTGACGTCCTTCAGTTCGAGAACGGGTCCGTCGTAGTCTTGGGCGGCTTTGTCTTGCGTGTCTTCGGCCATGGGTTATCGCCCGAAGATGCCGATGGTGGCGCGGCTGATGAGGAAGTCGATGACGATGATGAAGACGGAGGAGACGACGACAGCCTGTGTGGTGGCTTTGCCGACGCCTTGGGTGCCGCCCTTGGTGTTCATGCCGAAGTAGCAGCCGACCGAGGCGATGATGAAGCCGAAGAAGATCGGCTTGGCCATGCCCTGGACTACGTCGCCGTAAAGCAACGCACGATAGCTGGTGCGCAGGTAGCTGTGGCCGTTGAGGCCGAGCATGAAGACACCGACGAGACCGCCGCCGAGCATACCGACGCCGTCCGAGAGGATCGTCAGCCAGAAGAGCATGAAGACGGTGGCGGTGATGCGGGGTGTGACGAGCTTGCGGATTGGGTCGACGCCGAGGGCGCGCATGGCGTCGATCTGCTCGGTGACCTTCATGGAGCCGAGTTCGCTGGCCATGCCGGAGGCGTTGCGGCCGGAGACCATGAGGCCTGTGAGGACGGGACCCAGCTCTTTCACCATCGACAGCGAGACCAGCGTGCCGGTCATACTGACGGCGCCAAACTGCTTCAAGGAGGAGACGGACTGGAGGGCCAGAACGCATCCGGTGAAGAAGCCGGCGAGGATCACGATGGGCAGCGAACCGATGCCGATGGAGTCCATTTGAGTGAAGATGTCCGCGAGATAGATAGGCGGCGTGAAGAGGGCAGCGACCGCGCGAGCGCACAGGAGGGAATAGTCCTGGACCGCGGTTAGCTTTTCCTTGACGAACTCCGTTGGCGATGCAAATTTCATCAGTGGTCGGATTGCCTGTCTTGTAGCGGGAAGTCCCTGTCAAAGTATCAGATGCAGGAAGGTGCTGCACCGTTTCGTTCGATTGCGTGTTGCGTGTTCTTGTAGGTTCCGTGGCGCTGCGGGTGAGAAAATAGAGCGTGATGTCCACGACCATGCAGGCAGTTGTACTCCACGGCAGGGAAGATCTTAGGCTGGAGACGGTCGCCGTACCGCAGCCGGGGCCGGGCGAGTTGCTGCTGCGCGTGGGTGCGGCGCTGACGTGCGGTACCGATCTGAAGGTGTATCGGCGCGGGTATCACGCGAAGATGCTGGTGCCACCGACGCTCTTTGGGCATGAGATCGCCGGGACGGTGATCGCGATGGGCGCGGATGTGGCTGGTTTCAAGCAGGGCGATCGCGTGGTCGCGCTGAACTCTGCGCCTTGTGGTGCGTGCCTGTTCTGCCGGCGGGATCAGCCGAACCTTTGCAGTGACCTCTTGTTCAACAACGGTGCTTATGCGGAGTACATTCGCATCCCGGCGCGGATTGTGGCGAAGAATACGCTGCACGTGCCGGAGGGTGTGCCGTTTCAGCATGCTGCCTTGACGGAGCCGCTGGCGTGCGTGGTGCATGGACTGGAGCAGTGCAAACCGCGGACGGGCGATACGGTGGTTGTGATCGGTGCGGGGCCTATCGGGCTGATGTTTTTGCGGACGGCGCAGATTGCGGGTTGCCGCGTGATTGCGGTGGTCAAGCGGGATGACCAGATCGCGAGTGCGAAGCGCTTTGGTGCGGATGAAGTGGTGCAGATTGCGGAGGGCGTGGATACTGTCGCCGCAGTGCGTGCCTTGACCGAGGACGGTGAGGGCGCGGACATTGTTGTTGAGTGCGTTGCGACGCCTGCGACCTGGGAGCAATCGGTGGAGATGGTTCGCAAGGGTGGTGTGGTGAACCTGTTTGGTGGGCCCCCGAGCGGGACCAGCGTCTCGTTCGATACGAACCGGCTGCACTATGGCGATATCACGCTGAAGGCGACCTTTCATCACACACCCGCTGCGTGCCGTCGCGCGTTTGAGTTGATTACGAGCGGACGGATGCATGCGGAGGACTTCATCACGGCAACCTCTGCACTGTCGGATGTGCCGGATGTCTTTCGGCGGATGCTGGTGCGGTCTGCGACGGGGACGCTGGACATCAAAACGGCGATCCTGCCCGAGGCGGCACAGTGAGTACCGCGATGGCATCGGAACAGCGGCTTGAGGGCGCGCCGGTTGAGTTCCTTGAGCCGGCTACGCGGCCGACGCTGACTGAGGCGCAGGCCTGGTGCAAGGCGCTGGCGAACTCTCACTACGAGAACTTCCATGTCGCCACATATTTCCTGCCGGCGAAGTTGCGGCCGCATTTTCATGCGGTGTATGCGTACTGCCGCGTCTCGGACGACCTGGGGGATGAGGTTCCGGATCGCGAGACGGCGACGCGCCTGCTGGATACGTGGGGCGCGATGTTGAATGAGTGCTACGACGCTCCGGAGCAGTCGCGGCATCCCGTATTCGTTGCGCTGCGACCAAGCATTGTTGCGTGCGATCTGCCTCGTAAGCCGTTTCTGGATCTGCTGAGCGCCTTCCAGGCGGACCAGGTGAAGACCCGGTTTGCCACGCTGGATGAGGACAATGACTACTCGCGTGATTCCGCGAATCCAGTCGGCGCTCTGGTGCTGTACCTGTGCGGCTATCGTGATCCTGCGATGCATACGTTGAGTGACAAGACCTGCACGGCGCTGCAGTTGGCGAATTTCTGGCAGGATGTGGGCGAGGATCTGCGTGAGCGCGATCGTGTCTATCTGCCGCAGGATCGGCTGGCGAAGTACGGACTCGATGATGCTTTTCTGAAGCGCGGCGTGGAGAACGATGCCTACCGCGCGATGGTGCAGGAGCTTTGCGCGGAGACGCGTGCGATGTTGCTTGCGGGCGCTCCGCTGATCGACCAAGTCGATCGCGAACTTGCGGCAACGCTGCGACTGTTTACACAGGGTGGACTTGCGATCCTGGATGCGATCGCTGCGATCGACTACAACACGTTGAGTCGCCGCATTGAAGTGAGCAAGAGTGCAAAGATGAAGCTGCTTGCAGGTGCTGCACTGAGCAAGTTGGGCGTGCATCGCGGGTCGCGAGGTCTTCGGTGACGGATGAGCTTACCGCGGCATATGCCCACTGCCGCGTGATTGCAAAGCGCGAGGCGAAGAACTTCTACTACGGTTTTATGGCGCTGCCAGCGCATAAGCGCGATGCCATGTGCGCCGTGTATGCCTTCATGCGGCGGGCGGATGACATCAGCGACGAAGAGAGTTACTCGCTGGATGATCGTCGCGTGATGATGGCAGACTGGCTGGCTTCGTGGCGCGGTGAGCGTGCCGTCGATGCGCAGGATGTGCAAGTGTTTATGGCTGTGCGCGATGTCCAGGTCAGCTTCGGTGTGACGGACGACCTGCTTGAGAAGCTGATCGCCGGTACGACGATGGATCTCGATCCGGCGGCGCCGGCGGGTGTGCAGCGCATCAGCGTTGCTGGGCGCACGATCGATCAGTATGAGAGTGCCGAAGCGCTGGAGCGTTACTGTTACCTTGTCGCTTCGGTCGTGGGTCTGGTTACGATTCGCATCTTTGGATTCACGAATCCCGCCGCTGATGAGTATGCAGAGCAGCTTGGTCTTGCATTCCAGTTCACCAATATTCTCCGCGACGTGAAGGAAGACGCCGAGCGAGGCCGCATCTACCTGCCGCTCGAGTGGATGGAGCCGGCAGGTGTTACCTCGGCGGATGTGTTGAAGGCGGCGGCGTCCGGTGATGCGTCGCCTGCGATGTATGCAGTGCTGGCAGAGCTTGGGTCGCGTGCCGAGACTTTCTATGGCGCAGAGAACAAACTGATTCCGCTTCTCGCGACGGACAGCCGTGCCGCGATGCGGGTGCTGATCAGGATTTATCACATGCTGCTGCAGGACATTCGCGCGAAGCACTACCGCGTTTTCCAGGAGCGCATCAGCGTTTCGACGGCTCGGAAGCTGGCGGTGCTGGGCAAAGGGATGCTGGGCGGGCTGATGGCGCGTGGTGGAGCGAAGCCGTGAGTGTGCCTCATTTTGATGCTGTGGTGGTTGGGGCTGGACTTGCCGGCCTGGCAGCGGCGTCTGCGCTGAGCAGTGCGGGCGGGAAGGTACTGGTGCTGGAGCGGAAGCCGTTCGTCGGCGGCCGCGCTTACTCGTACGAGCACCCGGCGCTGCATGAAGAGATCGACTGTCAGCATGTGTTGCTGGGCTGCTGCACGAACCTGGTACACCTGTGTGAACAGGCCGGTGTGGCAGATCGAATCCGGTGGTATGACGAGCTTACGTTCCTGGAGCCGGGGCTGGATGGCAAAGCTGCTCAGCGGACGTCGTTGAAGCCCCGCATCCTGCCTGCGCCGCTACACACGTCGTTCGACTTCCTGCGGGCACCGATGCTTGGGCTCGCGGACAAGGTTGGCATCGCGCGCGGCCTCATGGACTTTATGCGCGGCTATCCCGCGGGTGATTCGGAGAGCTTTGCGACGTGGCTGAAGCGGACGCGACAGACTCCACGTGCGATCAAGCACTTGTGGGAGCCGGTGATTGTCGGTGCATTGAATGATGGCTTTGAGAACTGCTCGACGAAGTATGCGGGGCAGGTCTTTCACGAGTCGTTTCTGAAGTCGGCGCAGGGCGGCCGGCTGGGAATTCCTGCGATGCCGCTATCGCAGTTCTATGGGTACGTTGCGGAAGAGACGGTGCGGCAGGGGGCAGAGCTGCGTCTGTCGCAGTCGGTCACCGGACTCGCGCGCGAGGGCGATGTGTGGTCGATCGCAACGAGCGAGGGATCGTTCACTGGCGACAACGTTGTGCTTGCGGTGCCGTTTCAGCAGGCGGCTGCGCTGTTGCCGATGGATGCTGCTGGCACCGCGCTCCGCGAGCAATTCTCAAAGCTCCAGAACGCTCCGATCACGACCGTTCACCTTTGGTTTGAGCGGGAGATTACGGAACTGGATCACGCCGCGTTGCTGGACACGGGCATTCAGTGGATCTTTCAGAAGTCACGGATTCGTAAGACGCCTGGGCAGGGAAGTTACTGCGAGCTGACGATCTCTGCGTCGTTTGCGGAGTTGCACCAGACACGGGAGGAAATCCTCGGAAATGCTCTGCGGGAGCTTGCGATGTTCTTTCCGAAGGTGCGCGAAGTGAAGCTGGTGAAGAGCGGGATACTGAAGGAGGCTCGCGCTACGTTCTCGGTGACGCCGGGGCTGGATGCCTCCCGGCCTACGCAGACGACGGCGTGGCCTGGATTGTTTCTTGCGGGCGACTGGACGGAGACGGGCTGGCCTTCGACGATGGAGGGCGCGGTGCGTGGTGGGTACCTGGCGGCTGGCGCCGTGGCGGGAACGAAGTTCCTGCGGCCGGATTTGCCTGCGACCGGGTTGACGGGTTTGATCGCTCGGTCTTGAAGCGCAATCTCTAGAGTTGGTGGTCACGCTTAGTGAACTCTGCGTTCGGAGAAGACCTCCCTCAGCGGCTGAAGCCATTTTGTTGTTGGTTCTCATGGCATGGCTGAAGCCATGCCCCTCCGAAGGAAGTCGCGCTGACGCGCGATTTAGCGCTTTGCGCTTCCGTTCAGTGGGTCGTGCGTTGGCGATGGAGCGCTTCGTGGCGAACCCGGTTCTAGCGGTAGGGAGGTGAGGGCCGTGGATGCTTGAATGCCTTCGGGATCCTTGGCTTTGCCATGCAATGACGGGCTTTGGGGGTGATCTTGCCGCTGCCTTTTTAATCTGGAAAAGCTCGACCTCAGGGGCTGAAGCCCGCTTCTCGGAGGTTGTGGTGGCACAGCTGAAGCTGTGCCCTTCCGAGTCACTGGCTTTGGAAGCGGGCGTAGGCTGCGCGGTGGTAGAAGTTTGCGGTGGCGCTGTCCACGTCTCACAGACGAGACCTTGGGGCACCAGGCGGCGTGTTAACCCGAGGATCTTTGATGGATCAGAGGAAAGCAGTTCGCGCGTTGCGCGAATCCCCACTTTAGCTTCGCGAAAATGGGGCACCCAGAGTCGTGATCTCCGCTAGCTGTTAAGCCGTGCCCTTGAGCGACGCGTTCGGGCCTCCGTGAGCTTGAGGTGCTTGTCGATTCCTGGGGCTTGCTAGCGCGTTAGGAGGAAGACGCCTGCGCTGACAAATATGGCTGCGAGCCAGCGGCGGCGGTCCACGTTTTCTTTCAGGAAGAACTTTGCTGCAACGGCTGTTGCGATGAAGGTTAGCGAGTTGGTTGCGGGCGCTACCAGGCTTAGGTCCGCTCCGGAGAGCGCGAAGAGTAGCGCGAAGAAGCTGATTGCCATGCAGGCGATGCCGCCGATGAGGAAGGGCGATGTGACGACGGCCTTGATGGCGCCGGGGAGGCCGCTCTTTGCGCGGATCTCGTCGAGGTCACCGACGCGGGTCATGGCGGCCGAGATCATCGTCTCGCCGATGGTTGCGCCGAGGACCATGACGACGATGGTGATTATGGTCGAACTGCCAAGGTTCGCGATCATACCTGCACGCCTTCTTGCTCCACGATGGCGATGATGGTCGAGCTGCCGAGATTCGCGATCATGGCTGCACCCCTTCGAGTTCCGCGAGGGCGAGATGTTCGGTGCGGGATGGGCCGTTGGCCACGAAGCCTACGCCAATGACAATGCAGGCGATGCCTGCCCAGCGCATGGGGGTGATGGCCTCGTGCAACCAGAGGCGGCCGATGAGCGCGGTGACGACGTTGCCGAAGGCGGTGGCGGGCTGTACGAAGGTGAGGTCAGCCCAGCTAAGCGCCGTCATGTAACTGCCCATGAAGCTGATGAGGACGAGGATGCCGGCGATGACCCAGGGATTCATCAGAGCGTGCAGTAGCAGGCCCATGTGATCAAAGGAGACCGGACCGACCTGTTTCATGCCGCGGCTGAGGAGGGCGTCACCGATGGAGGCGCCCAGCATGATGAAGACGAGCATGAGGTATTGCGAAGCTTTGAGGCGGTGGGACATTCAGCTTTGATTGTATCGACTTAGGATGATCCGAAGCCGGGCGGGCACATACTGTCGCTGCGCCTGAGAAGTTGCAGCCAAATGAAAACCGCCTCCGTTTCCGGAGGCGTTTCTGTTTGGATCGACTTTGGAACTAGGCGTTCATGCTGACGGATTCCTGCGCCTTCAGTGCGTTCTGTTCCTTCTTGAGACGCGAAGCCTTGTTGCGCTGGCTGCGGAGCTTCATGAAGGCCTTTGCCTCGACGTACAGGCGCGGCACATCGCGGTTGACGATTGCCTTCCAGACGACGCGGGCTGCGGCCTTCGGGCGGAAGTAGTACTCGTCGTAGAACTTGTGCACCATCTCCATCACGTACTCGGTCGGCAGGCCGGGGTATTCAATGTGTGCCATCTGGTGGCCGCCGCCGTCGTTCATGATCTCGTTGGTGATGTAGCCGTTCTTCTCAGCGAAGTCATAGAACTCGGTGCCGGGGTAGGCATGCGCAACGGAGACCTGGATGGTCTCGCAGTCGAGCTGCTTGGCGAAGTTGATCGTGTTCCAGATCGACTCCTTGGTTTCGCCGGGCAGGCCGAGGATGAAGTCGGCGTGGATGATCAGACCGAGGTCGTGGCAGTCCTTGACGAACTCGCGGGCACGCTCAACGGTCGAGCCCTTCTTGATGTTCTTGAGGATCTGCGGATCGCCGGACTCGAAGCCAACGATGAGCAGGCGGCAGCCCGCTTCCTTCATAGCCTTCAGGGTGTCGCGGTGGGTCGTGGTACGGCTGGTGCAGGACCACGTGATGTTCAAAGGCTTGAGCTTCGCGCAGAGCTCGATGGTGCGTTCCTTTTGGATGTTGAAGGTGTCGTCATCGAAGAAGAACTCCTTGACGTCAGGGAAGTTCTCCTTGGCCCACTTCAATTCCGCTGCGACGTCGTCGGTGGAGCGCTTGCGCCATGCGTGGCCGCTGAGTGTCTGGGGCCAGAGGCAGAAAGTGCACTGTGCCGGGCAGCCGCGCGTGCTGTAAAGCGAGATGTAAGGGTGCAGAAGGAACGGCACGTTGTAGCGTGTGACGTCCATGTCGCGCTTGTAGATCTTGGTCGCCCAGGGCATCGCGTCGAGGTCTTCGACCTGCGGACGATCCGGGTTGTGCTGAATGACGCCGTTCTCATCCTTGTAGGAGAGGCCGAGGATCTCGTTGATCGGCTTACCCTGCGCGTATTCGACGATGGTGTAGTCGAACTCGCGGCGGCAGATGAAGTCGATGGCGTCGCACTCGTTCAGAGCGCGGTCGGGGTCGGTGGTCACCGGCGGTCCGACGAATGCGATCTTGATGGTCGGGTTGACCTTCTTGATGGCCTGCGCGAGCGCGTGATCGCCGGCCCAGCCTACCGTGGAGGTGAAGAGCACCAGGAACTCGTAATCCTTCGCGATGTTGATCGTCTCTTCGGCGCTGACGTGGTGCGGGGGCGCGTCGAGCAGGCGCGAGCCCTCCAGCATGCCGGCCGGGTAGGCCAACCACACGGGATACCAGTAGGATTCGATCTCACGCGTCGCGGGCCAACGGGAGCTGGCGCCACCGTCGAAGTTTTCAAAGGAAGGCGGGTTCAGGAGCAGTGTCTTCAATACCATGGTTGTACCTCGAATTTTACCATTTAGTGACCGGTCAAAGGACCGGTGGAACCCAGTCGGGAACCTTTCCGGCGGCCGCTAGGGGTGGGGTATGACGGAAGGGGAATTCGGCACGATGCCGGGGCTGGCTCCGGTGGGAGCGGTGGTGGGAACACCCGGTGCGGTTGTACCTGCGGGTGAAGGCACGCTTGGCGTCAGGGTGCGACTACCGGTGGCACCCAGAATCCAGTCGCCAAGGCCCTCTGTTTGACGCAGCAGGTTGACCTGCGTTTGACGCAGTTGCAACTCGGCGGCCAGAACGTCGAGATATTTCTGACGTTCCTGAAGCTGGGCGTTGAGCTGGTCCTTGGGATTGACTTGTGGGCCCTGGGAGGCGCCCCCGTCGAGCTGGAGTTGGAGTTTTAGAGTTTCGAGTTGATCTTCTGCGATCTCGCGGTCGTCGCGAGCGAGTTGGGCACGGAGGTCGAGTTCGCGGGTGGAGTTCGCCAGTTTTGAGCGACCTTCGCGATAGACGCCGCGCTGCTGGTCCGCCTCGGCGTAGGCACGTGCGGCATCTGCGGCTGAACCACGCGCCTTGGCCCGGTGTGCCATGTCCAGCAGCGGGATATTAAACTGGAGGCCAAAGCTGAGCGCGTTTTCGCTGTTCGGGTGCGCGTCGGTGCCGCCATACCGGGGGTAGTAGTCGAGGTAGGAGGAGAGCGAGGTCGCCACGCGGCTGTAATTGCCGGCGAGCACGATCTGCGGACGAAGCATGTAGCGGCTATCGCCGAAGGCGGTGTACTGCTTCGCGCGTGCACTCGCGAACGCTGCCTTGATGCCGTAGCTGTCTGGCAGCTTGTCCATATCCACGTCCGCGGATGCTGGCGTCCGCGTGAATTCCGGAACCGAGCTGCGATCCGTGAAGAGGAATGTCGCAGGAAGGCCGGTCAAGAGTGCGAGATGCTGGCGATTCGCTGCGATTTCATCGTCTACCTGGAGGCTTGCGAGACGTAGTTGCGTCCCGGTGCGTCGCGATTTGGGGAGTTCGACTTTTGGGTCGACGCCGAGAGCGATGCGGTCTGTGGTGATGGACACCAGGCGGTCTGAGTATGCGATGGAATCGCGAAGAACCATCTTGCGTTCCAGGGAGTAATCCAGCGCCAGGTAGGTGTTAGTTGTGTCTTCGGCTACTTCGATCTGGCTGTTGTGCAGGGTAAGTTCGGCAGCCCGGACACCTTCGTCGGTCGAACGGATGTAGTCCTTTTGCGAGAAGCTAAAGACGAGACTCTGAGCGCTTATTGAGAAGATGACCGGGACATTCAGAGGAGCGCCAGTGGATTGGCCGTAGCCGGTCACGACACCGACGGTGGGGATATAGGCGTCGCGGGCTTCGCTGCGCGCGGCACGGGCTTTGTCGAGGTCGGCCTGTGCCATGCGGATCTTGGGGCTGTTCTTCAGCGCAAGGTTCACTGCGGACTGCAGGGAGATCTGCGCGACGCCGCGGCCGGTGCAGACGAGGAATGCGGCGAGGGCGAGTGTGCGGAGTGCGTAGGAGCGTGTCATTGACCGGCTCCTTTCCGTGCGGCGTCGTAGTTGGCGGCGAGCGCCAGGGCTGCGGCGTATTCTTTTTGGGCGCCGGCAGTATCGCCCGTTGCCTTGAGCGCATTGCCTAGCAGGACGTGCGCATGGGCGAATGCGGAGAGTTCGATCTGCTGGGTTCCGAGGTACGCACGAAGTGCTGCGATCGCTTCAATGGGCTGCTTGAGATCGATCAGGATTGCGGCGGCATCGAGGGTGTCCGGACCATGATGTGGGTCGGCTGCGAGCGCGAGCTTTGCGTTCTGGGCGGCTCGATCCGCCTGCTTGCGGCTGCGGTAAAAGCTGGCTAGATCGACATAGGCCTCAGGCGAATGGGCCACTGCGAGTTCGGCACGATACTCGGCTTCCGCAGTTGCGTCGTCCTTCGACTTGGCGGCAATCATGGCTGAGAGGCGGTGGGCTCGCGCTGCGGAGAGGGGCTTGAGGCGGTTTGCGATGTCGCGGGCCTTATCAAGTCCGCCGCCCACGATGCCAGGAGCCTCGGCGTAAAACTGGCCCAAATCGCTGAGGGCTTCTACATTCTTGGGATTCAGTTGGACTGCCTTTTCGAAGCTTCCACGGATTTTGCTGACCATTCGCATACCGGTGAAGGTGCCGCTGTGATCGGCCTTATTGCCGTAGACGCGTGCCAGCTCGAGGGCGTAGTCGCTGTTGGAGGGCGCCAGAGAAGCGGCTGATTCGCAGGCGGTAATGGCTTCATCGCGTCCATCGACAGAGGAGTAGAGCTTGCACAACAGTTCCTGTGCGTCAGCGTTCCGGATCGGCTTCAGGGCTGCGACTGCGGCGTCGACTCGGCCTGCGCGGGCATCCGCCAGAGCGGGTGCGGGAATCTGCGCGGCGGCGGTCGCTGCGAATAGGAGGGTAACGCACGCTACTCGAGACACACCGATCACTGCTGCACAACCCTGACCCGCAGGCCTTCCGAGAGATCGATACTGCTGCTGGTTGAGGCGAGTGCGACAAGATCGTTGGGATTGATGCCGGAGACGATCTGTACCGCCATCAGGTTTACCGAACCAATCTTGACGACGCGCTTCACGAGCTGATTGTTCTGGACCAGGAAGACGTAGCTTTCTGAGCCTTGTGTCCGCAACGCCTCACGCGGCAGGCTGAGCACGTGATAGATCGACTGCGTCGTGACGCTAACGTTCACGTTGGTATTTGGAAGCAGATCGCCTGTGGCGTCGTCTACAGCGATGAGACACTCGCCAACGTTTCGGGTGCCGTAGGTTATGACCGTCGTGGGCGTCCGGACGATGTGGCCGTGCCAGCTGAGACCCGGCTTGGCGTCCCACTTGATGACCACCTTGTCGTTTAGTTTCAGGCGGCCGATCTCGGGCTCATCGAAGTAGGCGCGGACCTGCATCTTGGTGAGGTCGGCAACCTGCACGAGTTCTTCACCGGAGCCGACGAAATCATAAGCTTTCACGGGCAGGGAATAGACGGTGCCGGAGAACGGTGCACGTACGACGCTCTGAGAAAGTGACTGCTGCGCTGCGGCCAAGCTTGCCTGGCTGTCAGCCAACTGAGCGCTGGCGCGCTGCTTATCCAATGGAGAGTAACGACCTGTGGAGCGCTTCTGGAGTGAATCGAGGGAGCTTTGCGCCGAGGAGAGGCGGGACTGGGCAGAGGCGACCTCGCTAAGTGAGGCTGCGCCCTTCGCTTGTAATGCCTGTAGTGCAGAAAGATCCTTCTGCGATTGTGCTACCTGAAGACGTGCGCGCTCGAGGTCGCCGGTAATGCCGATACGCTCGTCCGTCGATCCGCCATTGCCTACGTCAAATTGCGCTGCGCGTGCCTGCGCAATGGCTGACCGTGCGGTCTCCACGCGAGCCTCGGCGGCAGCGGTGCTCATGCGGAGCAGCAGCGTTCCGGCGCCAACCTGTTGGCCTGCACGGACGTAGACTGCCTGCACGCTGCCGGCTTCGCCAGCATGGGCCTGGAAGTTCTGGATGGGTTCGACTTTACCGTTGGTCGACAGGTCGCTCAATAGGTCGCCGTAGCCAGCCTTCGCCGCTCTGATGTCGATTTCCTTACGCGTGAAGAGGCGAATGCCGATGACCAGTGCGATCACGAGGATCGCCACGATCGCCACTCGAAAGGCTATTTTTCCGCTGTTTCCGCTTGCAGTGTCAGTCATGCCCGATTCGTCATTATATGAGACTCAGAAAGCTGTTTCTCGGTTCAAAAGAATCGTTTACGGTACGTCGGGTGTTTCGTGGAGGCGCAGGTCTGCGAGTTCCATCTCCGCTCCACCAAACTGCGGGTGCTTGTTCTCGCGCACACGGAAGACCGCATCGACCACGGAACCCGCGCCAATGCCCATTTCCGCGAGTCGTTCCGGCCAGACCACGGCTCGGCTCCAGCAGAGGCAGCTGATCTGCGTGTCGTCTCCTACGCTGAGGCACAGCTTAAGATGGCGCTCCTTCAGCACCTTCGGCTGGTCGCGGATGGTGCAGGCGCGGGCGAGAAAAAGGGGTTCTCGATTGCTGTGGCCAAAGGGTTCGAGTAATCGCAGTTTCTTTAGCAGCTCAGGCGTGAGTTCCGTGAGCGGAAGTTCTGCGTCGATCTCGACTCGCTGCTGCAGCATCTCCGGTGAGAGGCGGCCGTTCGCGTAGGCTGCGAGCCGTTCGCGAAGCATCGGTACGCGATCTGACGGCATGGAGAAGCCAACGGCGTGCGCGTGGCCGCCGAAACGGTCAAAGATGACGGGTTCAGCGTGGGAGTGCGCAGCAGTGATTGCGTCCAGCAGATGAAAGCCGGGAACGGAGCGACCGGATCCATGAGCCAAGCCATTTTCGTGGGCGATGACGAGCGCCGGACGCCCCATCCGCTCGACCACGCGTGAGGCGAGGATGCCAATGACGCCGCGATGCCAGCCGTCGCCGTCGAGCACAAGGCAGCCGGCGGCGGCAAGTGCGACTTCGTCGGCACGGAGAACGACCATCTGCTCTTCAAGAGCGGTCAGGACGGTGGCTTCGACGTTGCGACGCTCTTCGTTGAGCAGGTGCAGTTTTTCTGCGATGGCGCGGCCCTCTGCGGGGTCGCGCGTAAGGAACATGCGGACGACGTCGCTGGCCACGTCCATGCGGCCGGCTGCATTAATGCGCGGCGCGATGCGGAAGGCGATCTCCGTGGCGGACGGGCCGCGCTCCTCATCGGCAGCGACGCCGGCGAGGTCCATGAGAGCGCGGAGGCCGCCCTGGCGAGGATCGCGCAGAGCACGCAGGCCAAGCGCGACGATGGTGCGGTTCTCACCCGTGAGCGGCACGGCGTCGGCAACGGTTGCGATGGCAACCAACTTCAGCAGGGACGGCAGTAGCTTGTCCCATAGGGCAGTGAATTCGACGGTGCGGTAGTGCGATGGATCGGGTGGTGACGTGGTCGCTGCGTGCAGGAGGGCGTGCGCCAGTTTGAAGGCGACGGCGGCTCCGCAGAGTTCCTTGTACGGGTAGTCGCAGAAGGGCTGATTGGGATTGATCACGGCGACCGCGTCCGGTATGCCGGCGACGCCGTCAGGCAGATGGTGATCGGTGACAATCAGATTGAGTCCCAGCGCCTTACACTCGTCCGCTGCGGCGAAGGCACGGATGCCGGTATCGACACTGATGACGAGGCGAACGCCCTGCGCTGCGGCCTCACCCAGCACGCCGGTCTGCATGCCGTAGCCTTCGCGGATGCGGTGCGGGATATGAAAGCGGACGAGCGAGGATCCACGGCCGTTGCTGTCGAGCGGCGTGATGCGGTCGATGGCGGTCTTGAGGAGGACGGTAGCGGTGGTGCCGTCGACGTCGTAGTCACCGTAGATGAGGATGGGCTCGCGCTTCGCAACAGCCAACAAAACACGGGCGACCGCTTCCTTCATGCCAAGTAGAAAATTGGGGTCGTGCAGGTCTGCCATGCTTGGGACGAGGTAGCGGCGGGCAGCGGCGGGAGTTTCGATGCCGCGGGAGACGAGAACCTGCGCGAACCAGAGCGGCTGTTCCAGCGCTGCGGCCAGCCCGTGCGCCTCAATCGAGGGCGGTTCCGGCATGATCCAGCGGGCCTGCATGGCAGATGTTTCTGCGGGCATCCGGTTATTCGTCGTCGCTGTCGTCAAGAACGATGCTGCCCAGATCGGCCACAGCTTCCATCCACTGCTGATAGCGGTCGTACCACTCGGTGGCGGTCTCGTAGAGGAACATGACGCCGCCGTAGGCGAAGCCGAGCTGCAGGTAGCCGGTCTTGCCGACGTACTTGAGCAGGTACTGTGCGTCGTCGAGCTCCTGGCCAGCTTCGTCGGGGAAGCGGTGGACGCGGGTGCGCTCGATCAGCGTCTCAATGTCCTGCTTTTCCAGGACGACTTCGCTCATGGTGACGAAGGGGACGTTGGTCGCCTTGGCATGCTCGACGAAGTCTTTCCAGCTGTCGGGACCATCATCCTCAAACATCACGGAGGGCACGTCTTCCGGGACGTATGCGTTCAGGCGCCGCAGGCCGTTGCCCGCGATGAACGCGATCATGTCGTCTTTCACAATGAGGAGGTCGTCTGGCTGCATCGTCCTTTGATTGTCTCATCCCGAAGGCCGGGGAGCATCGAGGTTATGAGTGTTCCCGAGTGGCAGATTCGTGTCTGCATGAATGAGCGCGAGCCCGACGCATCCCGGCCTTCCTGCCGGAACGAGGGCGCCAAGAAGTTAAAGGACGAGCTCAAGGACATGGTGAAGGATGCCGCTCTAATGAGAAAGGTTCGCGTGCTGGAACCAGCTGCATGGACTAGTGTGAACACGCTGCGGTTTGCGTGGTGTATTCGGACAATGTCTGGTACAGCTTTACCAAGGCGAAGGGACGCGGAGAAGATCGTGCAGCAGCACCTGGTAGGCGGAAAGCCAGTGAAACGCCTGCTGCGTGACGCGCCCGAGAATCTGCGACGGGCGGACAGCCGCAAGTAGAGAAGTAGGGGGACGGCTGCAACATGCTATCCTCCTTCTTGCCCATGCTCTTCTCCAAAGACTACGTCGGATATTTGTCGCGCCAGGTTGTGCGCAGGCTGGTGGAGGCGAAGATGATTCGCACCGACAAGCCAGCCATTGTGGCCGAGCGGATCAACGCCGGTCTGATCGAAGAGCTGTCTCTGGAAGACCGCATCAATGACGAAGTTCGCGTCATTCTTGAGGCTTTCCAGGACGACATGCTGAAATCCGGCGCGAGCTACCCGGAGATGTTCAAAAAGGTGAAGAACGAGCTCACCCGCAAGTACAAGGCGGTGCTTTAGTCATGCGCATCTCTCGCGATAAGGTGAATAAGCTGGCCCACACGGTCGCCGACACACTGGCGGACGTGGACGAGGCTGAGTTTCTGGAAGATCGCAATACGATCCGTCAGGAAGCCCGGAAGATCCTGGAAATGCTGCTGGCCGATGAAGTGAAGATCGATGCCGCCGCGCGCGGCAAGATCACGTCGCAGCAGAGGATCATCCTGGAAGGCACGCAGGAGTGGGACATCCTTTACCGGAAGTACTACAACGATGAAGTGAAGCGGCTGGGTATCTAGAGCGGTTTGGAATCATCACGGTGTTTGCGGTATACTTTGGAAGTCGCGCAAGTGATGGCCATTCCAAATGTGGCGTTATGGTGTAACTGGTTAACACGTCGCCCTCTCAAGGCGAAGAGTCCGGGTTCGAGCCCCGGTAACGCTACCAAATTCTCAGCTTCTCGCTAAATAACCTCAGACTTGAGCCACCCAGGCTGCTTTTATGGCGTCCTGTCTACTTTGGGGGTAGCTTTTTGGCTAAGCAGCGAATCTTGGTGACTGGCGCAAGCGGCACCTTAGGCCTGAACATCCTTCGTCAGTTAGTTGCAACGAACTCCTATAAAGTTATTGCACCGGTCCGCAGCAAAAGTGCGGAGCTGGCCACTTTCGGCGAAGATGTTCAATTCATCGATCATGAACTAAGCGATGCGATCCATACGGCCCAGATCTTTGAGCGTGCGAACCCGGACGTAATTGTCCATGCGGCTGCCAGTGGCTTGCGCCCCCCTAAAGGGTCCTGGTTTGACTTGATGCACTTCAATGTGGAATCGACGATGCGTTTATTTCAGATGAACTGCAGGTTTGACCACCATTCGCGTTTCATCTACATCAGCACGGGGCTTGTGTATCGAGAACAGGGCCGCCCTCTACTTGAGACTGATCCTATTGAGACCCTGCACCCCTACGGGGCCAGCAAGGCCGCTAGCGACTCGATGCTCCAAGCCGCGGCAGCGGAGTTTAAGCGGTCGCTCACCATATTGCGGCCGTTCGCTTTCACGGGCCTTCATGATGGCGGCGAACGCCTTTTTCCGAGAATCGTCACGGCTTCAGCTACCGGCAACACATTGCCTATGACGCTTGGGAACCAAGTGCGTGATTTTTGTTCCGTCGAAGATATTGCGCGGGCCGTCGTGCTGACAATCGAACGTAAGCCTGAGTCGATGATCGAAAAATTCAATCTAGGCAGCGGAGTTTCTGTTCCGCTTCGTGACCTAGTGACCGACGTGTGTCAGAAGTTAAAACTTGCGCCCAAGCTTGAATTTGGGAAAGTGCCGATGCACCCATTTGAACCCTTCCATTCCGTCGCGGATATTACCGCTGCTCGGGAGAAGCTCGGCTGGACTCCACGCCAGTCCGTGGCGCGCGCCGTTTGGGAACTGGCCAGACAAATGTATCCCGCACTAGAGATGAAGGAGCCTGCCCCAGGTGGAAGAACAGCTTGAGCTTTCTGTAGTAATGCCTGCTTATCGCGAAGCAGATTCGCTTCGCATGCTTCTGCCGAATCTTGTCCCTGCCGTTGCGAAACTTTCGAACAGGTTTGAGATTATCGTCGCGGACTCCATGACACCTGTCGATGACACAGCCGAGGTCTGCGGTGAAAACGGTGTGCGATGCGTGCCGCGTCGCGGCGGCAACACCTATGGGGATGCGGTTCGCAGCGGAATCGAGAGTTCATCGGGAAGATATGTGCTTTTGATGGATTCCGACGGTTCGCACAATCCAGCGGAACTGTTCAAGCTCTGGAACCAGCGTGGAAAGTGCGATCTGGTCATCGGGTCGCGCTACGTACGCGGAGGCAGTACCGAGAATCCAGCGATCCTGATTCTGATGAGCCGTGTTCTCAATTTGGCATATAAGTTCGCCTTCCACCTTCCGGTCGCAGATGTCAGCAATAGCCTCAGACTTTATCGTGGGGAGCAACTGCGCTCCCTGCACTTGGTCTCGAGTAACTTCGACATCGTGGAAGAGATTCTGATTCGTCTTGTTGCAGGCAAAACTCACGCTACCGTGACGGAAGTGCCTGTCACATTTGAGCAGCGTAAGGCGGGTGAAAGCAAGCGTCACTTGCCGACGTTTGTTATGAGTTATTTCAGTTCCATGGCTAAAATGCGGGCCTTCCGCAATGAAGAGATGGCAAAAAACAAGCAGTAGACGGGAGATACGGTTTGGCTTACTTAGTAACTGGTGGATGTGGTTTTGTTGGCAGCAATCTGACCGCGGAGTTGTTACGCCGGGGGGAGCAGGTCGTGGTTTTGGATAATTTCACGCGTCCCGGAACGCCGATAAACTATGCATGGCTCCAGACGATTGGTAGGTTCGATTTCTTTCACGGAGACGTTCGGAACAGCCAGGATGTTGAGACGATCTTCCGGGCTTTTCCGATCGATTGTGTGTTCCATCTGGCAGGACAGGTCGCGATGACCACGTCTCTTGAGAATCCACGCCGCGACTTCGAAGTTAACGTGCTGGGCTCCATTAATGTGCTGGAGGCAGTCCGATTGCACGCACCGGACGCAACGGTGGTCTATGCATCGAGCAATAAGGTCTACGGTGAACTTGAGGCCTGCGTCCTGGAAGAGAAGCCGACTCGCTACGAGCCGGCGGGCAAGAAAGACGTGGACGAACGGGCTAGGCTGGAGTTCTACACGCCGTATGGCTGCTCAAAGGGCGCGGCAGACCAGTACATGCAGGAATATGCGCGTAACTTCAAGGTGAAGAGCGTGGTCTTCCGGCATTCCACAATTTACGGCGGACGTCAGATCTCGACGTTTGATCAGGGCTGGGTCGGCTGGTTCTGCCAGCAGGCGATTGAGACAAAGCACAATCCGTCTCATAGTTTTACGATCAACGGCGATGGCAAGCAGGTTCGTGATCTATTGCATGTGTCGGATGCGGTGGCTTGCTACCTTGCAGCACACGAAAACCGCGCACAAGGTATCGGAAATGCCTTCAACATCGGTGGCGGTTATGAGAACAGCATGTCCTTGCGAGAACTCTTTTTACACCTGGAGAAGGAACTGGGCATAAAGATGAATCCACGCGAACTGCCGTGGCGAGCCAACGACCAGAAGTACTTCGTCGCGGACAATAGCAAGGCGTTAAGGCTCATCGGTTGGTCACCAAAGAAAGCGAAGGCAGATGGGATCGCGGACTCTCTCGCTTGGGAACTCCAGAGACGGAATGCATAAGCGCGCCGCACAGAATCACTTGGATGGCACAAGCCCGCGTAAAGAACGGGCGCTGCTTCTAACTGTCGGCAATTGCAAGCCGATCCAAGCATTTCTGTTAGTGTTGATCAGCCTATGGGTCCTGACCGCCGTAGTCGGCCTGCTGGAGCACTTTGCTCTGCACTGGCCGAAGGAGCATTGGTCGCCAATGTTCGTGTCTACCGCCCCGTACGATGATTTCACCATTTACAGGGAACGCTTTCATTACTTCCATCAGGCCGATTTTTTCGTGCCTTGGCAGACTCACGCCGTTGGGATCTCCAATTTCCCCTTCACATATCCGGCGCCGGCTGCAATTGCCTTCAAGCTCCTCTTCGTTTTTGGTTCTGCTAGCGAGTATGTGCTTTTTGCATTCTTTCTAGCCGGGAGTTTGCTCGCGCTAGCGCTCTTTGGACGCGCGCTGACGGTACACGGGTTCACTGGGCCTTCTACCATTTGTTTTCTCGGTCTTGCGGCAGGCCTTTCATATCCGGCCATGTTCGCGATCGACCGTGGAAACATCGAGCTCTTGAACGCCCTCCTCGTTTGGTCAGCCGTCGCTTGCATATGGAAACGGTGGTGGACCGCAGGTGCAGTCCTGCTCGGAGTCGCCATCTCTTTCAAGCTGTTTCCTATATTCCTCCTAGGATTGTTCGTTGCGAACCGCAAGTATCTTGCCACGTTGGTATCTGTGTCCTCGGCTGGTGTCGCCACGGTATTGTCCTACTTGGCACTCGGCCCTACATTGGGAGAGGCACGTCGGGGAATTGCCAGCGGGTTACTTTTCTTTCAGCAACAGTACGTTTTATCTTTCCATCAGTATGAGGCGGAGTTTGACCATTCACTTTTTTTGCCTGTGAAGATGGTTGCCATCGCGCTTCATCATTTTTTCCCCGCCTCCTTGCCAGCGGGACTTGCGTCCTACGCCAGCGGCTATCTCGCTATTGCAACTCTCTTGTGCCTCGTTCTTTTTTTCTGGCGAATTGTGAAAATGCCGTTGCCGAATCAAATCATCATTTTGGTGGTGCTATCGGTTTTGGTCCCACCCTTATCCAGCGATTACACCTTGGTCCATCTCTACGCAGGTTGGGCCGTCCTCACGTTATGCGTCGTAAGTTCCAACCGGCTTGACGACAGAGCGATGAAGGGAGGGTTGCTTGCCATGGCCCTGTTCGGCGCACTGATGGCACCGGAGAGTTTTCTTTATGCGCATCACTTTGGATTCTCCGGTCTAGCGAAGATGCTTATGCTCCTCACACTGGCCGCGACAGCCGCAATCTTCCCTTGGCAGTACAGCGGTTTATTGAAAGATGATGGGGTTGCGCTCTTAACCTGATTGTCGATAAGCACCATCATGGGCTCGGTCTTCGGAACGATATTAATACCGAGGCAGCGTATACTTTCCTCGTGAGCGCTGCAGCTAAAACCTTTTATATGGAGACCTTCGGTTGCCAGATGAATGCCCATGACTCTGAAAAGGTCATTGGCACGTTGGAGCATGAGGGGTATGTCCGGGTCCAGGATGAAGAGGCTGCGGAGCTGATTCTTTACAACACCTGCTCAATTCGCGACAAGGCGGAGCAGAAGGTCTTCCATCGGCTGAACGAATACAAGCGCATGCAGGGCGAAGGGAAGCAGTTTGCCGTGCTGGGCTGTGTTGCGCAGCAGGAAGGCGAGAAGATTTTTGAGAAGGCGCCTTTTGTGTCGCTGGTTTCGGGATCGGCTTCGTATCGCAATCTGCCGGAGATGCTGGTGCGTCTCGAGGCTGGTGAGAAGCGGATCACGGGCCTGGACGACCGTCGTACGCAGGACGCGACGTTCGATACGGAGTTCACGACACGCAGCAATCCGCACCGCGGCTACATCACCATCATTGAAGGTTGCGACAAGTTCTGCAGCTATTGCGTGGTGCCGTATACGCGTGGCAAAGAGCGTTCGCGGGCGTCCGACAGCATCATGGCTGAGGCGCAGCGGATGGCCTCGCTGGGCTATACGGACATCCAGTTGCTGGGGCAGAACGTGAACAGTTACCGCGACCCCCTGGGGCAGCGGACATTTGCGCAGGTGTTGGAATCGATTGGTGTGCTGCACGGTGTTCGTCGGGTGCGCTTCACTACGTCGCATCCGCGCGACTTTACGCCGGACATTATTGAAGTAATCGACCGGATGCCGACCGTCTGCGACCACGTGCATCTGCCGGTGCAGTCCGGCTCTTCTGCGGTGCTGAAGGCGATGCAGCGCGAGTACACGCGGGAGTGGTACCTGGAGCGCATCGGCTGGATCAAGGCTGCGAAGCGGGATATCAGCATGACGACGGACATCATCGTTGGGTTCCCCGGAGAGACGGAAGAGGACTTTGAGATGACGATGAGTCTGCTGGATGAAGTGGGCTACGACGCCGTCTACGCCTTCCAGTACTCGCAGCGTCCCAATACGCCTGCAGTGGGCATGCCGGATACCGTTCCGGACGATGTGAAGTCTTCGCGGCTGCAGCGGTTGATGGACGCGCAGCGGGAGCGGCAGCGTATTGCCTACGAGCGTCATATGGGGCAGGTGATGGACGTGATGGTGGAGGGCTACAATTCGCAGCGTGGTCAGATCACAGGTCGTTCCTCCCAGAACAAAACGGTGAACTTCACCACGACGCAGCCGATTCTTCCGGCGCTGGGCAGCTATCAACAGGTAAAGATCACACGCAGCTTCCCCAACAGCCTGGTGGGCGAAGCAGTACTGGCAGGCTGACGATGACACGTTCTGCAGAGCACGCAAAGGGAAGCACGACGCCTGAGGGAACGGGCGATGAGGTTGAGGTTCGTATACGGGGTCTGATGATGGATCCTGTCACGAACATGCCCATGATCGTCCTGAAGGATTTGACCGGCGACGGCGTGCTGCCCATCTGGGTCGGCATCTTCGAGGCAAACGCGATTGCGCTTGAGATTGAGAAATCCGCGACACCGCGGCCGATGACGCATGATTTGTTGCGGAATGTACTGCGTGCCTTCGACGCGACCGTGACCCGCGTGGTCATCAACGACCTGAAGGATGACACGTTCTTTGCGGTGATCTGGCTGGATCGCGACGGTGACGTCATGACCATGGATTCGCGGCCCTCGGATGCGCTGGCTCTGGCGATGCGCGCGGATTGCCCTATCTATGTCAGTCGCACCGTGATGGACAACGCTCGGATGAACCAGAAAGGGCGCGACGTAAATTCCGATGAATTGCGTCGCTGGCTGGAAGGCCTGGGCGACGACGATATGGGCCGCTACAAGATGTAGCTTGCCCTGGGCGGTTCCCCAGTCGTCGAAAACTGCATGTTGCACTCAACCGGCGATATCATGAGCGTTGGGTTTCAAGCACCCACGGATGAGAGGCACCATGAGGGATGAAAACGCATTGGCTGCGGCCAACTTTTACGATGAAGCCATGAGCAGCCCGCGGGCGCTTGCCGCCACACTGGATCACACCTTGCTGAAGGCCGACGCAACACGCGCACAGGTCCTGCATATCTGTGAAGAGGCCGCCGAGTATCGCTTTGCCTGTGCCATGGTTAACCCGTTCTGGGTGTCGACGGCGGTCGCTGCGCTTGCCGGTGCGGACGTTCCCGTAGGTGTGGTCATTGGGTTTCCGCTGGGCGCCTCGCTGATGGAGTCGAAAGTAGACGAGGCGAAGCGGGCAATTGCGTTGGGCGCGCATGACGTCGACATGGTGATGAACATCGGCGCTTTGAAGAGCGGCGAGTATGATGCCGTTGCCGAGGACATCCGTGGCGTGGTGGAGGTTGCACACGGCCGCGGCGCCATCGTGAAGGTAATTCTGGAAACGGCGCTCCTGAACTTTGAGGAGAAGTTACGCGCCAGCGAGATTGCCGTGACGGCGGGTGCCGACTTTATCAAGACAAGCACGGGCTTTTCGACGGGCGGGGCTACCGTGGATGACATTGCGCAGATGCGCGGCGTCGCGGGGTCTCGTTGCGGTGTGAAGGCTTCGGGCGGCATCCGATCGCTGGCAGACGCGCAGGCGATGTTGCGTGCCGGCGCCACACGGATTGGTGCCAGCGCCAGCGTGCGGATTGTGCAGGAGTTGACGGGCGACGCCGACGCGTTGAAGGCAACATCCGGCTATTAAGCCATCTTAGGAATCAAATCTGCTACAAAGGCAGGCATGGACGCGATCGAGGACAAGCCGAAGCGGAACGGGAAGCCACTGCGTGTGGCGTCGCGGTCCCGCGCCTCGGATGCGTCCGAGGTTCGCCTTGATGAAGGTGATGACGCCGCCCTGCTATCCGACCAGTTCGAGGGGGACTATCGCCCCAGCCCGAACGCGCCGCAGAGTGCGCCGCAAGTAGAGATCCCTGACCGCGGTCCCACCACCAACGGCGAGATGAATATCCCGCCCACGTCACCCTCACATCCTGAGAACCGCATCCGCGTATCGAGCGAGCATGTGGACTTTCTGCTGAGACTGGCCGAGGCGTTGAACAATACGCTGGATCTGCAGACGCTAATGCTGCGTGTGGCCGAGCTGGTACGGGCCGTCGTGGATTACCGCATCTTCGCGATCCTGCTGATCAACGACCGGACCCAGGAGCTGTGGATGCGCTTCCAGGTCGGCCATGCCCCGGAGATCGAGCGCATGCGCGTCAAGCTGGGCCGCGGCGTTGTCGGTCAGGCTGCACAGACGCGAACGTCGATCCTGGTCGATGATGTAAGCCACCTGCCGCACTACATCAGCGCGAACCCGGCGGTTAAAAGCGAGCTGGCGGTGCCGCTGATCGTGAAGAACCGCGTCATCGGCGTCATCGATCTTGAGAGTGAACAGCTTGCGGCGTTCACACAGGATCAACGGCGTTTGTTGGAGCTGGTGGCGTCGCGCATGGCGGTTGCGATCGAGAATGCCCGGCTGTACACACGCCTTTCGCGGCAGGCGCAGACGCTGACCGTGCTGAGCGAGATCAGCCGCGAATTCACGGCCATTCTTGACCTGGACACGCTGCTGCAGCGCATCGGCGTGCTGCTGAAGCGTGTGGTCGACTTCCAGATGTTTACGGTGCTGCTGTGGAGCGAGAGCCGGCAGCAGTTTGTGCATCGTCTGTCGACGCGCTTTGGCGAGCGCGTAAACCGCGACCGCAATGCCGTTATGGGGCAAGGCATCTTCGGCATAGCGGCGGAGCAGAAGGAGCCAATCCTGGTGGGCGATGTCCGGAAGGATGCGCGCTACCTGGGTGATAGTACTGCCTCGCCGGAGCGAGGAGCGGACACGCGCGAGGTGCGGTCGATGCTGGCCGTCCCGCTGATGTACAAGGAAAAGGTTGTTGGCGTGATGGCGTTGGAGCATACACGCCTCAACTACTACAACGAGGATCATCAGCGGACGCTGACGACTCTGGCCGGCCAGATTGCGATCGCGATCTCAAATGCGCGTTTGTACGAGCGCATCTTCGAAGAAGAACAACGCATGGAGCGGGATCTGCAGATGGCGCGTGAGGTGCAGATGCGTCTGCTGCCACCCCCTCCGCAGCCGTTGCCGCATGCAGAGTTTGCAGCGCGCTTTCTGCCCGCGCGGTCGATCGGCGGCGATGTCTATGACTTCATCAACTATGGCGATAACTGCGTGGCCATTGCTGTAGGCGACGTCAGTGGTAAGGCAGCTCCCGCGGCTCTCTATGCCGCGCTGGTCAGCGGCATCCTGCGGTCACTTGCAGCGCAACACCTGCAGCCGGCGGCGATGCTGGCGGCGCTGAACGACCAGTTGCAGGAGCGCAAGCTGGACTCGCAGTACGTAACGATGCTGTTTGCCGTGTGGAACGACGAAGGACGGACGCTAAGCATTGCCAATGCGGGATCGGTGCAGCCGATGCTTGTCTCCTGCGATGGGGACCGGATGCGTGCGCGTGTCATCGAAGCAGAGGGATTCCCGCTGGGGCTGTTTCCGAATGCAGAGTATGAGGAGTTCACTATCTCGACACGCCCGGGCGACCTTTTGGTTTTCTTCTCGGACGGTATTGTGGACGCGGAGAATAAGAGCGACGAGATGTTTGGCACGGAGCGCCTGAGCGAAGTACTGGAAACATTGACGCAGCCGGATGCTGAAGCCGCCGTGGTGGCCGTGCTGGACGCTGTCGCGAAGTTCCAGGATGGCAAAGAACACTTCGACGATGAGACGTTGGTCGTTCTGCGCGTCCTTTGATCGCCTGCTTCGCTCTAGAATGAATGCATGTCTTCGAATTCCACTACACAGACCGTGCTGCCTGCGCGCACGGTGCGCGGCAGCGTCCGTCTGCCCGGCGACAAGAGCATCTCGCACCGCTATGCCATGCTGGCCGGCCTTGCGAAGGGAACTTCGCGCCTCGCGAACTTCTCCACCGGCGCTGACCCGCATAGCTCGCTTGCCTGCATGGAAGCGCTTGGCGCGACGGTCGTGAAGCGTGATGACGGCGTCATTGAAGTCACGGGTGTTGGCGGCACATTTCAGCAGCCGACGCGCGACTTGGATTGCGGCAACAGTGGATCCACCATGCGAATGCTGGCGGGGCTGGTGGCGTCGCATCCTGGTACGTACACGTTCGTGGGTGACGCATCGCTGACGAAGCGGCCGATGCAGCGCATCAAGGGACCTCTGGAACAGATGGGCGCACGCATCGAGCTCATCGATGGGCACGCACCGATGGTCGTCCACGGCGGGCCGTTGAAGGCGATTGAGTTCAGCACCCCGATTGCATCGGCCCAGGTGAAGACTGCTGTGTTGTTTGCGGGATTGGGCGCGGAAGGCACCACGACTTTGCAGGAGGCGGTTCGCACGCGCGACCACTCGGAGCATGCACTGCGCGCGTTCGGTGCGGAGCTTGAGCGTGGGCGGGACAGCATCTCGATCCGTGGCGGACAGTCGCTCACAGCGATTGAAGCGACGGTGCCCGGCGATCTTTCATCAGCCGCCTTCTTCCTTTGCGCGGCGCTGCTGTTTCCGGATTCACAGCTGGTGCTGGATGACGTCGGCATGAATCCCTCGCGGTCGACTCTGCTGGATGTGCTGACCGGCATGGGATTGAAGATCACGGTGCTGAACCTAGAAGAGAAGCATGGCGAGATGATCGGCACGCTGCAAGTGAACGGCGCTGAGGTCCTGAAGGGTGCAGAAATCACCGGCACACTGCCGGCCCTCATCATTGATGAACTGCCAGTGCTTGCCGCCATCGCTCCGTTCACGCGCGATGGTGTGACGATCCGTGATGCGAAGGAACTACGCGTCAAAGAGTCCGACCGCATTGCCTTGGTGGTACAGAACCTAAGGGCGATGGGCGCGGAGGTTGAGGAGTTTGAGGATGGCATGCACGTTCCCGGCGGCCAGACGCTGCGTGGTGGCGTGGTCGATTCGGCCGACGATCATCGCATCGCCATGGCTTTTGCTGTGGCTGCGCTGCGCGCAGAGGGCGAGACGACGATCCACGGCGCAGAGGCTGCGGCTATCTCGTTCCCGGAGTTCTTCACGCTTCTGAACGAAATTGCCGCGCGTTAAGAAAAGGTCGCATGGAAACGTCGCAGCCAGTAGAGATCTTCATTGCAGAGGTGGAAGCGTTCGGCGGTGCCGAACGCAGCGACCTCGCGCTTTCGCGATGGCTCTATGAGCATGGTATTGCGAACCGCGTGCTGACCTATGAGGATCGCGTTGGGCTGGAAAAGCATGTGCAACATCCTCTTGAAGTCATCCAATTAAAGCCGCAGGGCGGTGTGCGCGCTAAGATCGCGGCATTGAAACAGCATTTTGCAGACAAGAAACAGCAGCCGAAGTTGATCGTCTCTGGCTACCAGCCGGCGCTGCATGTCACTCTCGCTGGTGTGCGTGGTTTCAACTGCCTCATGCATGACACCGCGGCGTTGTTGAGCGATGCGGGACATCGCTCGCTCAAGGGAAAGCTTCGACTCGCAATTTCGGAGTACGTCATCGGCATCGGGCTGCGGTCGGGTGGCGCCACAATCGTAACCAGTGAATTCCTGCAGGCGGAATGTCGTAAAGACTTTCGCATGAAAGCTCAAATTGCGCGCATGGGCGGTCTGCCTGCGAAGGACGGTTTTCATGAGCGGCCGTTTCATGGCGTGTTGAACATGCTTTCCGTCTGCCGTATCGAAGCCAACAAACGCATCGACTGGATGCTGGAAGCCCTCGCTGTCCTTGAGAGGGAATCGCCTCCACTTTCCGCCAAGGCTGACTGGCGCCTGGACCTCGCAGGGAAAGGATCACTGATCGAGTCGCTGCGGCAGCGTGCGCAGGTGCTGGGCCTTGCAGAGCGTGTGCGCTTCCTGGGCTATGTCTCCGATGATGAGTTGCAGCTGCTGATGCGCGAAGCGCACCTTTTCCTGATGCCAGCGGTGCAGGGTTTCGGGATACCTGCGGTTGAGGCGCTACAGGCTGGCATACCGGTGTTGCTGCACCGCGAGAGTGGCGTGAGTGACATCCTGCGCGAGACACCGTGGGCTACAGTGTTCGATGGTGGCCCGGATGCGATGGTGCCCGCGTTGCGTGACGCCATTGAAGGTCTGGTTGCAGGGAGACAGATCGATCAACCACTACCGCCCATCTCCACGGAAGACGAGTGGGCTGCAAAGGTTGCGGGTCTCTGCGGTTGGGCCTGATCAGGCCTTGCTGAGAGCGATCTGGTTTGCTGTGATCAGGTCATCGCGCAGATGCTTGTAGAGCTGCTCCCGTGTGGCTTCGTCTCGTGCGCGCAACACGGCCGATGGATGGAAGGTTGCCATCACTTGCTCGGCATAGGGCGTCGACAGAATCTTGCCGCGATCGCGCATGAGTGCAAAGGTTCCGCCCAGCAACGACTTCGATGCGGACGCACCGAGGCAAAGAACTATTTTGGGTTTGAGAGCGTCCAGTTCCGCAAGGAGCCATGGCTTGCACGCGACGATCTCACTCATCCGCGGGTTCTGGTGCAGTCGCAGCTTGCCGCGCTGCACGAACTTGAAATGCTTTACGGCATTCGTCAAGTAGACATCGGCATCGTGGATGCCGGCTTCAGCGAGTGCTCGTCGCAGCACTCCGCCAGCGGGCCCGACGAATGGCTCGCCCTGCAGATCTTCCTGGTCGCCTGGCTGTTCACCTACCAGCACGAGGGAAGCGTGCAGGCTTCCTCGCCCCGGCACGACCTGCGTGGCGTGGCAGTACAGGTCACAGCCTTTGCAGGTGGGTAGTGCCGCGTTGATCGCCGTGAGCGTGTGTGAGGCAGGGACGAAAGGTGCGGCGCTTGGCTTGCCGGTCTGTAGAGCCACCATCCCCTCAACGCGCTTCGCTGCGGTTGCCATCAAATTGGGAAGCAAGTCCACCTCGGGCAGGTTGCCCCAATAGCGTACCGGCATGTGGCCACGCATGGCATCAGGATTCAACCGCGCCGGATTGAAGATGTTGGCGTAATAACTCTTCCAGAGCACTTCAAGTTCATCGCCGGCGGGTGCGTGGTCCCGCGTGACCGCTGGGCCATATTGCAGCTGCTTCGTTGCGGGATCCCATGACGCGGAACCGTCGGGAGTGAGGATGGACCAGCGCATGATGGCGAAGCGTTCTGCAAAGAACGGGGCTGCAAGTTCGAGGATGCGATGCTGCGGTTCATACCAGGCGATGAAGTGCTCTTCGCTATCCTGCTGAATGCTGCGAAAGCGAACAAAGGCGTGCATCTTGTGTTCATCGCGACGCACCTGCTGCTCCATGCGCAGCAGTTCGTTAACGTCGCGGTCGACTTCAACCTTCAGCAAATCGCGATTGGATTGAAGCCGCCAAAGCAGGCGGTAGAGCAGATTCCAGCGTTGCGGGTCGCGATGGTACGAAGCGAGCAGCGCCTTCTGCAGGAAGGTCTTTGGAACGTGCGGAGCCTTGGCTTCGACATTGAGATCAAGTGGTTTAGATACCGTCTGGAAGAGGTCATTCGAAGAGGGAACGGTCGCATCTTCGAAGTCGATCTCATCGGGGGTAACCCCTTGGGACAATGCTGCACGTGCAAGGTCTCGCCACGCGTTGAATTCGGGCTCGACACGCAGGCGCCTTGTCGCAGAGGCGATCACAAGGCGCCCCAAAGTGCGCTGCGGCCGGCTTCCTCGAACAATCCCATTTGCTGGGCAGGTGGTTGCGTGGCACTCGTCACCGTCGTCGCGACATCTCCGAGGAGATTAGGAACGCTGGGTAAATGGTCCGCTGCGATGAGATAGTTCGCGGCATCTTTCAGTCGCACATGGAGCTTGCGAAGATCCTCGATGCCAAGACGGTGATAGCGGCGGATGCTGAGGATGCGATCGACGTTGCGATAACCGAGGCCAGGGACGCGCAGCAGCGTCTCGCGGGGTGCGGCATTCACGTCAACGGGAAAGAACTCCGGGTTGCGACGCGCCCAGCCCAGCTTCGGATCCACGGCTAGATCGAGTTCCGGCTCCGTCTCCGTTGTGATTTCATCCGCGGCGAAGCCGTAGTGCCGCATCAACCAGTCGGCCTGATAGAGCCGGTGCTCGCGGATCATCGGTGAAGCTCTTAACGGTAGCCGCGTGTCTGCTTCGGGGTAGGGTGAAAAGCCGGTGTAATAGACGCGGCGCAGCTTGTAGCTGGTGTAGAGGCCGCTGGCGCGCGTGATGATTTCGCGGTCGGTCGAAGGCGTAGCTCCGATGACCATCTGCGTACTTTGCCCGGCGGGTGCAAACTTTGGCGCAGAGTGAAAGCGTGCGCGATCCTCATCCGCCTCCTGCTTGCGCTCGTGAATCTGCGTCATCGTTGTTTCGATGACCGCGGACTTCTTCTCCGGCGCAAGCTGCACAAGGTCCTGCTGCGTGGGCAGCTCGATGTTTGCAGAGAGTCGGTCGGCATAGAGGCCTGCCTCATCGACGAGTCGCTGCGCACAGCCGGGGATGGCCTTGATGTGGATGTAGCCACCGAAGTGGTGGACGGACCGCAGCGTCTTCGCGACGGCGATCAATTGCTCCATGGTGTAGTCCGGCGATTGGATGATGCCGGACGACAGGAACAGGCCTTCAATGTAATTCCGCTTGTAGAAATCGAGCGTGAGTGTGACGATCTCCTCCGGCGTGAAACGCGCGCGGCGGATGTCGCTGCTGACGCGGTTGACGCAGAAGACACAGTCGTACGTGCAGAAGTTTGTGAGCAGCAGCTTTAGCAGGCTGACGCAGCGTCCGTCCGGAGTGTAGCTGTGGCAGATTCCGTTACCGTCGGAGTGACCCACGCCCTGACCGTTGCCCGCGCGCTTGGCACCGGACGAGGCACATGAGGCGTCGTACTTCGCCGCGTCGGCTAGGATTTCGAGCTTTTGCTGAACGGTCATCGACACCTTTCTATCCTAGCGAATAGGAAGCGAAGACCTTTCGGGTGGTTGCGTGTGGTGAAGCCTGTAGTGAGAGGTGTTTACGGCATGCATCTTTGTTCGGACCAGTGTGGAGGAGCACGGAAAAGCGGATGCGATCAGGATCGCATCCGCTTTGCTGACCTTACTGGCTTACTAAACCTTATCTTCCGGGAACAAGCGAATGTCAGCGACATTGCGGTACTTCTCCGCGTAGTCCATGCCGTAACCAATGACGAAGCGATTGGGAATTTTGAAGCAGACGTAGTCGGCTTCAATGGGCACCAGGCGGCGCTCCGGCTTATCGAGGCATGTCGCGATCTTCAGCGATGCGGGCTTGTGCTGCAGCATCAGTTTGCGCAGATAGCTCAGCGTCAGGCCTGTGTCGAGGATGTCTTCGACGACGATGACGTGCTTGCCTTCAATTGGTACATCCAGATCCTTGATGAGCTTAACGGCACCGCTGCTGGTCTTGCCCTTGCCGTAACTGGAGACGGCGACGAAGTCGAAGGTGTTATCGACTTCGATGGCGCGAGCGAGATCTGCAAGGAAGATGGCCGCGCCCTTCAACACACCCACAAGGACGATGCTTTCTCCTTTGTAGTCTTCACTGATCTGCTTGCCGATGGCGATGACGCGCTCGCGTATCTGCTCGACGGAGAAGAGAACTTGGCAGGAGGACGCGGGGACGAAGGGAAGGGTGGGAGTCGCCATGTACCTTAGCCTATCGCGTACGGTCGCGAGCGCAAACCCCGGTATACTTGGAAGACGCAATGTTTCCGTATCTGCACATCGGTTCGCTCACTCTCGGCACGTTCGGCATCCTGATGTGGTTCGCTGCGGTGACTGCGGCGTACGTGCTGCATCGCTCGTTCCTGCGAGCTGGTGTGTCGGCTGATGCCATCGTCGTTGTCTCAACCGTGATGATCGCCGGTGTAGTCGGCGCCAAGCTCTGGCACGAGTTACAACACCCCTTCCAGCTTCGTATGGCCATGCAGGAGGTCATCCTGCCGGGCTGGTCTCAGCCGCTGGAAGTCCTAACGCGCTTCTTCCACTGGTTTCAGGCCGGCTTTGCGTGGTTTGGCGGCTTGCTCTTCGGCATCGGCGCGCTGATGTGGCAGGGTCGTACGCACAAGACCGGTGCCGTGCGGATGCTGGATCTTGCAGCACCTGCTGCGGCGATCGGTTACGGCGTGGGACGTATCGGCTGCCTCACCTCAGGTGACGGCGACTATGGTGTAGCAACAACGCTGCCGTGGGGCATCCACATCCACGACGACGCCCTGGATCCGCCACAGCCGAATCCGCCGGGTCTGCTGGTGCACCCGACGCCCATCTACGAGTTGCTTTTCTCGTTGGCGCTGGGATGGTACCTGTGGGTCCGTGGACGTAAGGGCGATTTGCCCATCGGACAGCTCACGGGTGAATACCTGGTTCTGAGTGGTGTTGGTCGCTTTCTGGTGGAACTCTTGCGCCGAAACGAGCGTCTGTATCTGGGCATGAGCAATGCTCAGGTGGCATCGCTGGGCACTATTGTGGTCGGGGCGATTGTGATCGCAATTTCACGGAGCCGCAGGTCCGCTGTGGTCGAGCAGACGGCTTAGATCTTCCGCGGCTAAAGCCTTCGCAGAAACGCCTTCGCCTCTTCAAACTCTGGAAAAAGCTTCTCCTCCGCCTGAAATTCGCGCGAGTGGATGCAGCGACGACCCGTACGGGCGCGCACCACGGGATGCTTCAGGTGCAGCATCTCGTGGTACATCAGGTACTCGATCGCGAAACGCGGCACGTGTGCGGCGTCGAAGACGCGGCTGACCACGATTGTGTTGTGTGCGGCGTCGTAGTGGCCGAGCATACGGCGTGCGTGATGGCCGCTCCACGTCAGAATCGGGCGGCCCAGAAGGCCGTGGAAGAAGCGACGGTTGATCGTCTCGAAGACCTCGTCAAGATCGTAGAAATGGCCTACAGCCGTGTGAATCTGCTTACGGCCGCGTGTCTGCCGTGCATGTTCCGCCTGGCGGCTGACCGCCTCCGAAGAGGTGTAGCGGCGATAGCGATCGGAGTGCGCGGCCGTGATCGGCTTGCGATAAAGCTTGGCGATCAGGATGTGGGCGATGGCTTCCAAGACAGATTCCGGGGCGGACTGCAGCAGATCCGAGAGACTGACGAGCAGCTTGCCTTCCCGCAGACGGATCGTGGTGTTCAGTGAAACGAAGCGCCGGAAGCGGATGTCGAACGGCGGCATGGGCGCGCGTGGCCGCAGATCGCGGTAGGCGACTTCAAAGATGCGCTGCAGTTCCGGGGAGCTCACTACCAACAGTTTACGACTCGCACTACTCCCGTGGGATAAGTCCGACTCCACCTGGGTTCGCGGTCTTGCTGGGCGGATGTTCTTTGAAGTAGGCGACCTGCGCGGGCAGCATCTCGGTCGCCTGGGACTTCACATCTACAACGGCCTCGATTGCCAGTTTCCGGATGATGTTGTAGCTGTCGTCGTCGGGCGGCTGCTTCAGTACGCTCTCCCAGCGCATGGTGGCATCGATGAGTTTCGGCAGGGGTTTCCGCAGGTCGCGGTGCGCGTTGCTGTACTCCTCAAGGTTGTCCTGGAATTCGTCGACCAGACCGGCGATCTCGTCCATACTCTCGCGAATGTCCTCGCGGCGTCCTTGTGCGCGCTTGTCTGCAAGGATGACCTGAATACGCTTGATGCGGGATTCGATAATGCTTTGATAGACGGCAACTCGCGCAGCAGGATCGGCCGCGGCGTCGCGAACAGCCTCCTCCTCTCTCTCGGAGAGCGCAGTGGAGTGCCGCTGAGCCTGTGCTGCAGACAGACATAGGCAGAGCGCGAGGATTAGAAAGGGAATGCGGCGCACGGGGCCTCTACTTCTCGAAAACAGCGCTCAGGAGGGCCGTTTGCACCTTATCGAGCTGCCTCAAGGCACTTTGCACCATTGGCTTCATGTCGCCAGAGGCGCTACGTACCAAGTCAGTAAGTCGGCGGTTGGTCGCGTGGAGCAGCATCTCGGTCTTCTTCAAACCCTTGCTGTCGCGGTGAAGATCGCTTTCTAGCTCGGCGGTGCAAGCTTCCAGCTGATGGAGTGTGGCTTGTGCCTTTTCTTCTTCGCCTTCGGCGATCTCCCGTGAGACGAGCAGGCTGATCTTGTCGGCAAGATCTGCGTACATCTGCACTTGCTCGCGTGGTGAGGCTTGCTGGGCGCGCAGTTGCAACGACGCGATGGTGGCGGAGTCGATCATCAGGCCATTGTCGGCGGCGCGCGAGGACAATGGCAGCGCGAGCATGGCACCGCAACATGCGACGGTACGCAGGTGGGCAGGAAGATTGTGGGGTAGACGATGGAGCCGATTGCAAAGACGTGGGACCTGCATTGCACACCTCCCCGGGACGGGGATCTGAACCTGTGGCTTACATGGCCGGCGGAGTGAGTTACTTCGCCCGATCAAGAATCCGCAGCCGCTGTTGCGCCTGCCACTCTTGGTCTGGAAATTTACCACCGGATTGCTGCAAAAACAAGTGGTACTGCTCCTGTGCGGCTTTCGTGTGGTGCAGAGCGTCGTGCGCTGAAGCTGACAGGAACGTGTATGGCGGCTGTGATGGCAAGACCGCGTTGCGCGTTGCCAGCGCTCTCAGCACTGTTTCGTAGTCTTTGTTGGAGGATGCGGCGAACGCCAGTTCGCCGGCGGCCTCTGCCATTGCGGTCTTTGTGGGGAAGCGGTCGGGGTGTGCGAGGGCGCTCTGGAGTAGCGGTTCGGCTTCCGGGGAGCGCTTCAGGCGGATGAGCGCGTCGGCTGTTCCGCTTAGGATTGTTACGTCTTCGGGGCTGGTTTTCAGCAGGGAATCGTATAGGTCGTAGGCTTTGTCCGGGGCGCCCGCGTTGGTGTAGGCGCGGGCTAGTAAGAGGGCGACTGCGCCGTTCTCTGGCTCGGTTTTGTGGAGCTTTTCCAGGGATGGGAGGGCTGCTTCGGTTTGGCCGTCGAGGAGTTGCTCGGATGCCAATTCTGCCAGCAAAACGTGGTTTTGCGGGTGGTTTTCGAGGGCTTTCTGGAGCACTTTCTGCGCTTCTGCGGACTTTTTGAGACGACTCAGTACGCGGGCGTAGCCGACGGCCACTTCGATGTCGTTGGGGGCCAGTTCTGAGGCGTGGGCATAGGCCTTTTCGGTCGCAGCGTCGTCGTGCTGGGAGTCGGTGAGCTCGGCTGCCATGGCGGCGTCGTCCGGGGTCTCGGGTGAGAGCTTGAGGGCCTGGATGAGTTCCGGGATGGCGCGGGCGGGGGCGCGGAAGTGGATCTGGGCGAGAGCGCGGTAGGCTCGGGCCTGGATGGCCGGGTCAGCGTTGGGGACCTTCGTGACGGCGGTGAGTTGTTCTTCCGCTTCCTTCGCGTTGCCGGTCCGTGCAAGGAGCAGGCCGAGCGAGGCGCGGGCGGTTACGTCTTCGGGTTTCAGGGCGATGGCGCTGCGGTAGGCGGCGGCTGCTTCGTTGTTGTTGCCGAGGGCGTCCTGCGCGAAGGCGAGATCGTAGAAGATGCGGGCGTTGGTCTGCGTTGATGTTGCGAACGGCTTGAGCAGGGTGACGGCTTCTGTGTACTTTTCCGAAGCGATGTTTTCTTCCGCGGCCTGCAGGGCGGCGCTCTCCGCGGTCGGTGGGGCCTGGCGCGTGGTATCCGGCACGGGCGAGGTGGTGCCCGGGGGCATCTGCATCTGGATTTCGGCGTGGGCGTGTGCGTTTGCCGTTGCGGCGACGATCAGCAGCGCTGCAAGAGAGAGCTTCATAGCGCTGCCTCAAGTACCGGAGCGAGCCACTGGCCCGTGTAGGAGCCGGGGACCTTTGCGATCTCTTCCGGCGTGCCCACGGCGACGACCTGGCCGCCGGCCGAGCCGCCTTCCGGACCCATGTCGATGACCCAGTCCGCGCACTTGATGATGTCCATGTTGTGTTCGATGACGAGGAGCGATCCGCCGCCTTCGATGAGTTTGCGGAAGGCCTGCAGAAGGGTTGCGACGTCGGCGAAGTGTAGGCCCGTGGTTGGCTCGTCGAGGATGTAGAGGACGCGGCTGGCGGCCTTCTTCGTCTCGCCGCCGCGCGTGCCGGTGCGGATGTTGGCGAGGTGCGAGGCGAGTTTGACTCGCTGTGCCTCGCCGCCGCTGAGCGTGGTTGCCGACTGACCGAGGCGGACGTAACCGAGACCGACTTCGTCGAGGACCTGGAGGCGTTCCACGATCTTCGGGGTGCCGGCAAAGTAGTGCACGGCATCCTTCACGGTCATGTTCAGGACATCGTGGATGTTCTTGTTCTTGTACTTCACCTCAAGGATGCCGGGCTTGTAGCGCGAGCCGCCGCATTCTTCGCAGGGCAGTTCGATGTCGGCGAGGAACTGCATCTCGACCGTGACGGTGCCGTCGCCTTCGCAGGTATCGCAGCGGCCGCCGGGGACGTTGAAGCTGAAGCTGCCTGCGGTGTAGTTTTTGCGGCGCGAGTCGGGCTGCGATGCGAAGAGTTCGCGGATGGCGTCGAAGGCCTTGATGTAGGTGACGGGGTTCGAACGCGGTGTGCGGCCGATGGGGGACTGGTCGACGAGGACGACTTCACGGAGGAAGTGGGTGCCGATGAGTTCGCGATAAAGCTGCGTGACATCGCCGCTGGCACCTTCGACGCCGAGTGCGTGTTGCAGCGCGCGGTGCAGCACCTGGTGCACGATGGTGCTCTTGCCGCTGCCGCTGACGCCGGTGACGACGGTTAACATGCCTAACGGTATTTCGAGGTCCACGCCGCGCAGGTTATGGATGCGTGCGCCTTTAAGTTTGAGGACTTCGCGAGTAGGTTCGCGGCGCTCCTGCGGCACGGGGATGCGTGTGCGACCGGAGAGGTATTTTCCGGTGATGGAGTTGGGATCGTTCTTGACGTGTTCGACGGTGCCGATGGCGAGGAGCTGGCCGCCGAGTTCGCCGGCGCCGGGACCGAGATCGATGAGGCGATCGGCTGCGAGGATGACGTCGGGATCGTGCTCGACGACGAGGACGGTGTTCCCGAGGTCGCGCAGCTCATGCATGATCTTGATGAGCTTGGCGGTATCGCGCGAGTGCAGGCCGATGGATGGCTCGTCGAGCACGTAGAGCGCACCGACGAGGCGTGAGCCGAGTGATGAGGCGAGCTGGATACGCTGCGATTCGCCGCCACTGAGGGTAGAGGAGAGGCGGTCGAGTGTGAGGTATTCCAGGCCAACCTGTTCGAGGAAGCCGATGCGCTGGCGTACCTCTTCGAGGATCTTGCCGGCGATCTCTGCCTGTGCGGGCGAGAGCTGCAAACCTTCAAAGAAGATGCGTGCGCCGGTGATGGTGAGTGCGGCGGCTTCGCAGATGTTCCTGTCGTTGAGCAGGACGGCGCGAGCTTCCGCGCGGAGGCGCTGGCCGCGGCAGTCCGGGCATGGTGCGTAGCCGCGGTACTTGGAGAGGAAGACGCGGACGTGCAGCTTGTACTTCTTGGAATCGAGCGAACGAAAGAAGCCGCGGATGCCGACGAAGCCTGAGCCGCCATCCCAGATGGCGTTCTGCTGCGCGGGCGTCATGTCGTACCAGGCGAGCTTGGTGGGGATGCTGTTCGCCGTGGCGAAGCGCTTCATCATGCCATGGAACTCGCGGTACTTGGGCTTGGTCCACGGATCGATCGCGCCGTCGTCGAGCGACTTGCCCTTGTCCGGGATGATGAGGTCCGGATCAAAGTCGATGGTGTTCCCGAAGCCCTGGCAGCGCGGGCAGGCGCCGAAGGGGTTGTTGAAGCTGAAGAGACGTGGCTCCGGATCGCGGTAGGCGCGGTGGCAGTTGGTGCACTCGAAGGCCGAGGAGAAGCGGATGCGCTGCGGCTCGGAGCCATCGCGCGGCGCGGTGAGGAAGACGATCTCGCCGCTCTCGCGGTAGCCGGTCTCGATGGCGTCGACGATGCGTGCACGGACTTCCGCGCTGACGCTGAGGCGGTCGGCGAGAACGTAGATCGGTTCGGCGAAGTTGAGTTCCAGCAGCGATTCCGGCGTGGAGAACTCAACGATGCTGCCGTTCTGGAAGAGGCGGTTGTAGCCACGGCGACGGAGTTCGACCAGGCGGTCGCGCATGGGCTCCGTTGGATCGTTGACGGGAGGTGCTTCGACTTCCTTCGTCTTCTTGGTCGAGAGCTTCTTCGGCTTGGGTGCCGGCTTGGCGGGCGACTCTTCCACGGGCAGGGCGAAGTCCTGCATGGGCTCGAGGACGATGGGACGGCGCTCGATGGGGAAGAGTGCGAAGAGGCGCGTGTCGTCGCCGAGGGCGAGGATGCTGGTGGCGATCTCATCGACGGTGTCGCGCTTGACGATGCCGCCACAGTGCAGGCAGGTGACGGTGCCGCAGCGCGCGTAGAGCAGCCGCATGTAGTCGTAGATCTCGGTTGCGGTGGCCACGGTCGAGCGGGGGTTGCGCGTCTGGTTCTTCTGCTTGATGGCGATGGCGGGCGCGAGGCCGTCCATGTGATCGACGTCAGGCTTCTCGATGCGCTCGAGGAATTGCCGCGCGTAGGCAGAGAGCGATTCGACGTAGCGACGCTGGCCTTCGGCGTAGACGGTATCGAAGGCGAGCGAGGACTTGCCCGAGCCCGACACACCGCTGACGACCGTCAGCATGTTGTGCGGGATGTCGACGTCGATGCCCTTGAGGTTATGGGTACGCGCACCGCGAATGACGATGTTCTCGTTGGGCGAGACCGCCTTCAGCGCGGGCGTTGCCGGAGGGGGGATGACTTCCGGCAGTGCAACGGCTTTCTTCTCACGCGCCAAGAACATCTCCGTTCGCGGTTTTGTTGGATCCGTCGGCGTGGTCGGTCGCGGATTCGGAGGGCCAGATCATTTCGACCAGCAGTAGAACGGCACCGACGCTGATGGCCGAGTCGGCGATATTGAAGTCCGGCCAGTGATAGCTGCCGATGTGGACCTCGAGGAAGTCGATGACGTAGTGGAGGACGGCACGATCGTAGAGGTTACCGATGGCTCCGCCGAGTACGAGCGCAAAGCCGACGGAGGCGGCCGACCAGTGCTTCCCGTAGCGGACGAGCATGAAGAGGACAGCCAGCGCGGCAATGATGGAGAAGATGATGAGGCCGATGCGTACGGCCAGCGGCGAGGCCGACTCCGCAAACATGGAGAAGGCTGCGCCGGTGTTGAGCACGTGCGTGATGCGGAAGACCTTGGGGATGATGACCTTGCCGCTGCCCATCGAGATGTGATGCTCGACCGCGATCTTCGAGAGGCGGTCGAGCAGAACGACGACGAAGGCGATCAGCAGCAGCCACGGGCGCGCATCGCGGCGGGACCTTTGTTCGGTGTGCCATTCCGTACTCATGCAGACACCTCGTTTGCGGCTTCGTAGCCGATCTTTTCGAGCGCGTCGGCGCAACGGGCGCAGACGGTGGGATAGCGACCTTCGGCGCCGACGTCATCGGTGTAGCGCCAGCAGCGATCGCAGCGTGTGCCTTCTGCCTTTGCGAACTCCACCTGCGTATCCGCTGAGCCGAGTGCGGGATCGAGTGCTGCCAGTTCGACCTGAGAGACACCGAAGAGTTCCGGCAGTTGCCGCTCGTACTTCGAGAGGACTGCTGCCAGGTCACTCCTGGACGCGGTGACCACGATCTTCGCTTCCAGCGCTTTGCCGATGGTCTTGGCGGCGCGTGCGGCTTCGAGCACTTTGAGGGCGGACTCGCGTACCGTGCGGATCTGCAGGACGTCCGTGAGCAGGTCTGCGGAAGATTGCGTTGCGCCGAAGTCTTCCGCGGAGGGGAAGTTTGCGATGTGGACGCTTGCTTCGCGGCCTTCGACCGGCGGCAGGTAGCCCCAGATCTCGTCTGCTGTGAACGAGAGGATGGGGGCGATCAGGCGAACGAGTGCTTCGGTGATCTTCCAGACAGCCGTCTGTGCGCTGAGGCGGCGTGTGTCCGAGGGCGCCAGCGTGTAGAGGCGATCCTTAAGGACGTCGAGGTAGAAGGCGCTGAGTTCGGAGTTGCAGAACTCGTTGAGTGCGTGGAAGACGCGGTGGAACTCGAAGGCGTCGTAGCTGGCGCGGACCTTCGTGACCAGCTCTGCGGTGCGGGCGAGCATGTACTGGTCGAGCGCTTCCATCTGGTCCCACGGTTGTTCGTCCGTTGCAGGGACGAAGCCGTCGAGGTTTGCGAGCAGGAAGCGGAAGGTGTTGCGCAGCTTGCGGTAGATCTCTTCCGCGAGGCGCTTCATGAGCGGCACGGAGGCGATGACATCTTCGCGGAAGTCGACGGATGCGACCCACAGGCGAACGATGTCGCCGCCGAGTTCGTCCATGACCTTGACGGGATCGACACCGTTGCCGAGCGACTTGGAGAAGGCGCGGCGCTGCTCGTCGAGTGTCCAGCCGGAGGTTGCGACGTACTTGTACGGTGCCTGGTCGCGAATGCCGACGGCAGAGAGCAACGAGGAATGGAACCAGCCACGATGCTGATCGCCGCCCTCGGTGTACATGTCGGCGGGGAACTGGAGTTCGGGCTCGGCTTCGAGCACGGCGTGCCAGCTTGCACCGGACTCAAACCAGACGTCGAGGATGTCCATTTCCTTGCGGAACTCGGTACCGGCGCACTTCGCGCATGCGGTGCCGGCGGGCAGCAGGTCTTCCGCGGAGTGCCGATACCAGGCGTCTGCGCTTTCGGTTTCGAAGCGCTTGACGACGCTGGCGTTGATGGCCGGATCGTTCATGGGCTCATGACACTTCTGGCAGAGGAAGACGGCGATGGGCACGCCCCAGATGCGCTGGCGGCTGATGCACCAGTCGGGGCGTGTGGCGATCATGTTGCTGATGCGCTCCTGGCCCCAGGAGGGGTCCCAGGTGACCTTCGCGATCTCGGCGAGGGCGCGTTCGCGGAAGGTGGTGCCGTCGAGCGGCGTCTCCATGCCGATGAACCACTGCTCGGTGGCGCGATAGATCACAGGGCGATGGCAGCGCCAGCAGTGCGGGTAGCTGTGATGTACGTCGCCCTGCGCCATGAGCGCGCCGCGCGTCTTGAGCAGCTCGATGATGGGCGCGTTGGCCTTGTGCACGTTCAGGCTGTCGTACTCGGGCAGGCCGTTGCGCAGGCGGCCGGCTTCGTCAACGTCGCAGACCTGCGAGAGCGCGTACTTCTTGCCGGTGGCGAAGTCGTCCGGGCCGTGTGCGGGCGCGGTGTGGACGCCGCCGGTGCCTTGCTCGGTGGTGACGTACTCAGCCATGACGCCGAGGATTTCGCGGGGCAGGAAGGGGTGAGCAAAGGTGGTGCGCTCAAGCTTCTCGCCGTGGACGCGCGCGAGGACTTCGACGTCGGGCAGGTTTGCCGTGGTCTTGAGGGACTCGAGGAGTTCCGAGGCGACGAGGTAGACGTTGCCCTTGCCGTAGGTCTCGTTGTCTTCCGTGACCTGCACGGCGACGTACTCGAATTCCGGATGGAAGGCGATGGCAAGCGATGCCGGCAGGGTCCAGGGAGTGGTCGTCCAGATGAGGCCGAAGACGGGCAGGCCGGCGAGCGCGGGGTCAATGAGCGCGGCGTCGCTGGTGAGGGCGTAGCGCACGTAGACCGAGGGCGAGGTGTGCATCTCGTACTCGACTTCCGCCTCGGCGAGCGCGGTCTTGTCGTGCATGCACCAGTAGACCGGGCGCAGCCCCTTATAGACGAAGCCCTTTTCGAAGAAGGCGTAGAAGGTTTCGAGGATGCGGGCTTCGTAACCGAAGCTCATGGTGAGGTAGGGGTTGTCCCAGCGGCCGAGGACGCCCATGCGTACGAACTGCGAGCGCTGGAGGTCAACGTACTTCTGCGCGTAGTCGCGGCACTGCTGGCGGACGGTGAGCGCGTCCATTTCGAGCTTCTTGCGGCCGAGCTGCTCGTCGACCTTGATCTCGATGGGGAGGCCGTGGCAGTCCCATCCTGGGACGTAGGGTGCGTCAAAGCCCGCCATGGTCTTCGATTTGACGACGAAGTCCTTGATGCACTTGTTGAGCGCATGGCCGAGGTGGATGGCGCCGTTGGCGTAGGGCGGGCCATCGTGGAGGATGAATTTCTTTTTGCCAGCGCGCGATGCGCGAATCTGCCCGTATAGATCGGCCTCGGTCCATGCCTTCAGGCGCGCCGGTTCGTTGCCGGGCAGGTTGGCCTTCATGGGAAACGCTGTCTTTGGAAGATTGAGCGTGTCCTTCAACTGCTTCGGCTTAGTCGCCTCGTCCATCATTCCCTCATGCATTTGTGGCGGCGGTGCGCTGCGAAGACGTCGCAGGCTGCGCCCAAACCCTTATTGTAAGGGTGCGCAGCGACTGGCGATGTAAGGGGTGTACCTGCAGGGTTGCGCCTACCGAAGATTGAGAGTTACTTCCTATGGTCCGGCTGCGTCAAATGACAGTGATGTGGTGCAAACTTTGCGAAGACAAGATGTTGGGCGCATTTTGTACAATGTGGACGGACGCCTGATACGCCGTACAGCAGCTTGTGTTCCTTTAGACCCGGTCAGCGAGCCGGGCGGATCGACGAATCCAAGGACAGGGCCACCAGTAGATTGTTCCCGCGCGACCTACGCACGTGAGAACCAACGAGATTTGAGGCGATGGCGACTATCACTGAAGAACCTCACACCAAGGCCACGGACGGACCGCAGCTGGGTCAGCCGGATGAGCTGCAGCCGATGAGCCCTTTTGCGTCGCTCATCGAAAACTTTCGCGACGCTTTCTTTCCGGAGAAGCTGCCGCCGCTGGTGCTTGAGTCCAAGCCGATTGCGGTTGCGAATCCGATGGACGTCAAGCGCGACCCGAAGTCGACGGCCGTTGCCGTTGGCGTGCACGCGCTGATCTTCCTGCTGATTTTCTGGATCAGCACGCGCGTGATCAAGGTGGTTACGGCTTCGAAGCCGGTGATCAAGGAGATATCGTTCGACACGCCGCCTCCGCAGCCTCCGGTGAAAGTACCGGCGCTGAAGGCGATGGGCGGTGGTGGCGGTGCGCATGACATTGCGCCGGTGACGCAGGGACGTCTGCCGAAGATTTCTCCGACGCCGATTGTGCCGCCATCGAATCCTCCTAAGATTGAGCCGAAGCTGACGGTGGATCCTGCGATCAACATTCAGACGAATGTGAAGATGACGAACAACAATATGCCGAATCTTGGTATGCCGAACGCGCCGAATGTCGGTATGAATTCGCTGGGTAACGGCAGCGGCGGCGGTCTGGGCAGTGGTCGCGGCAACGGTCTTGGACCGGGCAGCGGCGGTGGCACGGGCGGCGGCACCTACCAGGTTGGTGGCGATGTTTCGGCGCCGCGGCTGATCTACTCGACGGATCCTGAGTTCAGCGAGGAAGCTCGCAAGGCGAAGTTCCAGGGTGAGGTGATGGTTCACTTAATCGTGGATGCTACGGGGCGGCCTACGCAGATCCGGGTGATTCGTCCGGTGGGCATGGGACTGGATGAGAAGGCGCGCGAGGCCGTGGCGCAGTGGAAGTTTGCTCCGGCGAAGAAGGGCGGCGTTGCCGTTCCGGTGGAGTTGAATGTTGCGGTTAACTTCCAGATCTTCTAAGCACTTCGGTAGCGACAAGAAAGCCCGGCTTCGCGCCGGGCTTTTCTGCGTTTGAATTGTTTGCGCTTACAGGGTCGAGATGGAGTGGCGCTTGAGGCCCGCGTGCAGGAGCTGCTCGGCTGTGATGCCCTTGATGTGGATGCCGGTGCCGACTGGCTTGGTGATGTCGGGGACTTGCTTCTGCGTTAGGACGCCTGCTTCGATGAGAGCAGTGTTCGCCTCATCGGCGGACTCGTAGGCGAACTCGTAGAACTCTGCTGCGGCGGTGGCACTGCCGACTCGGACGCGGACGGTCTGGCCCTGCTGGAACATGCTGAGGGTCAGGTCGCCGAGCATGGTCTGGGCGGGCGCGTTGAGCTCGTTGACGTCCGCAATGGAAAGATCGCGCGGCTGGGTCAGACCTGAGCGGGAGTGTTCTGCCGCTTCCACCCGTTGTGCGCCTGATTGAATGTCCTGATCGTTTGTCATGGCTGTTGGATGGCCTCCTGCTATCGGGAGTTGCGATATCGCTCTAACGAGTGGTGGCGACCGAGATTTCGTCGAAGGTCATGTTCTCAACTGGGGAGGCGGTGCGTTCTTTCCAGTCGAGGAACATGCGGCCATAGCTATCGGTGAAACAGGCATCACGGGGGATGTCGAGGCGTTCGAGAGCCCGGTCGATCCAGGCTGGTTGGCCTTCCAGTTCGGCGAAGTCACCGATGGGTGTTTCATCGAGGACGAGGGCGCCTTCTCCGTCGTGGAACTCGGTCCGGAACTTTTCGTAGCGGAAGACGGGGTTGTAGCCGAGTTCTACGAAGACGGCCCCCATGGCGTCGCCGTCGCTGACGACGGTTTCGGTCTCGAGGCGTTCCTTGTAGAACGAGCTGTCGTCGTTGTGCGCCGGCGGTCGTTTGTGGGTGAGGACCCACTGGCCGCCGTACTCGCGGAGTCGCAGCACCTGGCGTCCGCCAAGGAGCCGTCGTTCCGGTGTGTCAAAGAGCGCATTGCGCTCCAGCGTGCGCGGCGTTTGCAAAGCAAACCCGGCGGCGAGCGCCCGTGCGCGAAACTCGCGCGGATCGGGGACGCAGAACTTGAGTTCAATCTCCGCGTGCGACATGTGCCTGAGTATAGGCGCATCGGCGGCGCAAGACTGAGGGAAACACGTACTATAGTGCGGTGAAAACCGCCACGCACAAGACACTGCACCTTATCGCCGACCGGATGGCCGACGTGACGCAGGCCGCAGCCACGCTTGCCACAGGCGGGCTGGTCGCCATGCCCACCGAGACGGTCTACGGTCTTGCGGCGAACGCGCTGGATGCTGCAGCTGTCGAGAAGATTTTCGTTGCAAAGGAGCGGCCTCACTGGGATCCGCTGATCGTTCATGTGAGCGACCGGGCGATGCTGGAGCGTGTGGTGCGGCAGGTGCCGGCGTCGGCGCTGCCGCTGATGGAGGCGTTCTGGCCGGGGCCGCTGACGGTGCTGCTGCCGCGTCACCCCGATCTGCCGGATGCCGTGACTGCGGGGCGCGATCTTGTGGGTGTGCGGATGCCGTCGCATCCGGCGGCGCTGGCTCTGATCCGGGCGGCGAATCTGCCGCTGGCGGCTCCGAGTGCGAACCGGTTCGGACACATCAGCCCGACGACGGTGGCGCATGTGCTGGCGGACCTGGATGGACGTATCGATGCCGTGCTGGATGCGGGGCCGTGCGCGATCGGTGTGGAGTCGACGGTGCTTGATCCGACGGCGTCGCCGATGGTGCTCTACCGGCAGGGTGGGGTCAGTCTCGCGCAGATTGAGGTTGTGGTGAAGCAGCGGGTCACGGTCTACCGCCGTAGCGATGATGTGACCAAAGTCGCGGCGAAGCCAGAAAGTTTACCGTCGCCGGGCGTTGGGATTCGGCACTACGCTCCACGGGCGCGGCTGATGCTGGTGCATACGCAGGCCGATCTGGATGATCTGTTGCATCATGTCACGCCGGAGAAGACGGGGGTGATGGTGCCGCTGGGGTGGGCAGTGCCGGAGTGGACGGGGAAGGTCTTCCAGTGGGAGTGCTGGAATGATCCTGCGGCTTTGGCTCGGACGCTGTATACGGGGCTGCGGGCTTTGGATGGGATGCGGGTGAATACGATTGTTTGTCCGTTGCCGCCAGCGGGTGATGAGGCGCTGGTGGAGGCGATTCGGGATCGTTTGTTGAAGGCTGCGCGGGAGAGTTAGTGGCCGGGGCTGAAGCCCCTTTTAGGTGGGATTTTCAGGGGCCTAAAGGCCCCTGCTTTCTCCGGTTCGCGCTTTCGCGCGAATGGCTCCGTTTTGCGACGCATGTCTTTCGGCAGTTTTGGGTTTTTAGGCCCTGAGGGTGCTGTCTCTCAGTTTGCGCTTTGCGTGAATCTCCTATGCCTTCCCTCGGAGAGAACGGATTGCGTGTCCACGTTTCGTTGCTGACTGAACACGTAGAGCGGTTTGTGCTCCGCACCAATCCCCACCTTAGCTTCGCGAAGGTGGGCACCCGGTTTTCGCTTGATTTGAGTTTGTTGGCTCAACGGAAGGAAAAGCGGTTCGCGCTTTGCGCGAATAACCCACCCTTTTGCTTCGCAAAAGAATGGGGCACCCGGATCGGTAGCGCTCTCAGCATCGCATCCCACGTCTCAGAGGCGAGACGCGGGGCACCCGGTGTTCTTCGTCTATCCGGTCCAGGTTCGTCTATCCGGTCAAGGTTCGCGTGTCTGGTTCAGTCGGTTAGCGGCGGCCGTCGGCCATGTTTTCGGCGAAGGCGTCGAGGGAGATGGAGCGGAGGAGGTTTCTACGCATGCCGCTGATGACGTTGTCGAGGCCACGGACGGCGTTCTCTAGCCAGGCGAAAGTCACGGAGTCCGCGAGCGTCTCCAGTTCGCGGCCGAGGTCGATGTTCCTCATGCGGTCGGGTACACCGCTGCGGAGGAGCAGAAGGTCTTCAAGCAGGCCTGCGAGTGCGGAGAGCATGGCCTGGGTCTTCTGCTGGCCTTCGGCGCCGGCGCGGTAGGTTTCCGTCGTCTTGAAGAGGTCGGTGTGCTCGCTGTCTGTGGTGGCGGAGCGCAGGAGGACCATGGCGTCCGTACGCGCCTTGAGGTAGCTCTCAAGGTCGTAGGAGAGCGCTCGGCCTGCGGCACCCTGGGCGAGCCTTGCGACGAGGGCCCGCTGTTGCGGCTTTACTTCTGGCTTGCGAGCGGCGAGTAGCTGCTCAATCTCCGGAGAGGAGAGCGCTCCGAGGCGAACGGCGGCGCAGCGGCTGCGGATGGTGGGCAGCAGCTCGCCGGGATGCTCGGCCATGAGGATGATGTGTGCGTAGGACGGCGGCTCTTCGAGCACCTTGAGCAGGCTGTTTGCGGCCTCCTTCATAAAGGCTGCGGAAGGGAAGAGATAGACGCGGCGCTTGCTGTCACCGGGCAAGGAGTAGATGCCGTGGATGAGCGATCGAACCTGCCCGAGCTTAACGAGGAGTTGCGGCGGATCGGGTGGAAGGACGAGCACGTCCGGGTGCGTCTGGATGAGGACGCGGGTGTCCTTCTTGTCCGTCTCACGCATCTCTTCGCGGGCGCTGACTGCGGCCTCGACGAGTGTGGGCAGGTCGAATGATTCGGCGATGCGGGTGCAGTGACGGCACTCCCCGCAGAAGTCTGCGAGGTCACCGCCTGCGTGCGGTTCGCGCGGCTGACGTTCGCAGAGGAGCGCCATGGTGATCATGAGCGACAGTGTGTACTTGCCGGAGCCAGCGGGACCGCTCAGGAGAATGGAGTGCGGAAGGCGGCCGGAGGCGACGGCCCGGCGCAGGTGTGTCACGGTCGATTCGTTACCGACGAAATCCTTGAAGCGAAAAGGCACGTCCACAAGGATACTTGGTCGCATCGCCCAGCAGGAGACGTGTGCCCAAATAGGACAGCGCATTTCACGATTCGATGAGCGCTGACCTCCAGAATCTCGGAATATTTGTGGCGTTGCACCTGTGTCGGGTTCACAGCCTTCGTTGACCTGATAAAGGCGTAGAGTTACGCACTCTGACAGATCAAAACATCTTAGGCGCGGAATATGACAGCAACGAAAGGGGCAAATGAGCATTTTTCAGGAAGAAGAACCAAGCACATCGCTCCAAAACGAGGCCTTCCGTGCAGCAAAGAGAGCTCTGAGAACGCCCTGGGATGACACGCGGTACGCCGATCCTATTCCGGCGGCATCACCCGCTAACGTGTTGGCGGATGTCGTGAGGAGCTCGCAGCGTGATCAGAGCCCGTCTGGAGATGTGCTGATCCGCATGGAAAGCTCCTTCCAGACGGATTTGCGTCGCTTCGATACACTGACGTCCGGTAAGCTGCTGACGTTGGAGCAGCAAATTCTGCTGATCGAAGACGTTCACCGGTATGGTCGCATTTTTGATGCGATCTCCAACGGAATCACCATCGGCGACGCGGCACAGCCAGGAGCGCCGCTACTCTACGTCAATTCCGCGTTTGAAGAGATGACGGGATATCGATCCAACGAAGTACTGGGGCGTGACTGCAACTTCCTTCAGCGCAACAACAGGGATCAGCCGGGCGTGGTGAAGATACGCAAGGCCCTAGAAGAGCGGCGTGAAGAGCGGGTCCTGCTGCGCAACTACCGCAAGGATGGAACGCCTTTCTGGAACGAGCTGTATCTTTCACCGATCTTGGACTTGAAGGGGCGGCTGACGCACTTCGTAGGGATACAAAACGACGTGACCGCCAGGGTCAATGCCGAGCTGCAATTGTCGGACGAGAGGGACCGCCTGTTTGCGGCTTCGGAGTGCAGCCTGGACTGTATCTACGTCTGTGAATCCGTGCGCGACAAGAAGGATGACATCGTGGATTTCACGTTCACGTATCTGAACGCAAATGTGTCGAAGATGGTATTGGTTCCGCTGGATAAGCTACTGGGCGGCAGGATGTGTGAGTTGCTGCCGGTGAACCGAGAGCTTGGGCTGTTCGATCTCTACAAGCAGGTAGCTCTCACGGGTGTGCCATTGGTCCATGAGTGCCGAGTGCATGACCGTAACATCCGCAGTTCCTGGATCCGCGTGCAGGTAGTGAAGTTGCACGACGGTGTGGTGGTGAACGCTTCCGACATCACTCAGCGGAAAGAGGCCGAGGAGCTGATGCTGTCCCATGGCCTGCATGATTCGCTTACGTCACTGCCGAACCGGCGGGTATTGAAAGACCGGATTCAGCAGGGAATCTTCCGGGCGGACCGTACGAGGCAGTTGATGAGTGTGTTCGTGATCGATTTGGATAATTTCAAGCAGATCAACGACACCCTGGGACATGCGGCGGGCGACGAGACATTGGTGACAGTGGCGCGTCGATTGAGTGGTTGCATGCGGTCGATCGACTCAGTGATCCGGATGGGCGGAGATGAGTTCGTGATCGTCCTGCCGGAGATTCGCGGCGTGGGCGACACAGAGATGCTGGCGGCGCGTATCTCGCGAGAATTGGCGGCGCCCATGATCATTGCAGGCCAAACAGTTCAGGTGACGAGCAGCATCGGGATCACTCTTTATCCGGGAACGGCGCTCACCCCCGACGACCTGCTGAGTGAAGCCGATGGAGCGATGTACGCTGCAAAGCGTCGCGGAAAGAATCAGAGCGAGCTGTTTGTTCCGAAGGCTGCGGCCTAGCGTCCGCCGGAATTCACGTGCGTAGGATCTAGACCGGCTTCGCCATGATCTTGGTGAAGTAGAAAGTCATGACAGTCTTGCCGGTGTTGGTGATGCCATGGAGGACGTTGGCTTCTGCGTACATCATGTCACCAGCCTGGACCTGTGAGGTGACTCCGTCGACGACGATCTCGCCGGTGCCGGATGCGATGATCATCAACTCTTCTTCCGGGTGACGGTGTGGCGGATGCGGACGTGCACCCGGCTCGAGCGTGCATGCTCCTGAGGCAATGCCTTCGAGCTGGAGCGTCGGGCCGTTGAAGGAGACCATCGCCTTTGCGCCCGGGCTGTCGCCTTCGGCGGGCAGGCCCTTTGCTTTCACGACGGAACTCTTGAGCCGCGCACCTGTTGTCTTGGTATCGACGTGGGTGATGGGTTGCGAGGTCTGTGCGATTGCGCTGGGCATGACAGCGGTTGCGGCCAGAAATTTTCTGCGGTTCATTGCGATCTCCGTGCGTCGACTTTAACGGTCGAGAACAGACTACCGCGAACGCATTTGCAATAGCTCAGCTAACGCGCGTGCAGGGTGACACGCATCGGGTATTTGGGCCGCAGCGTGATCTTCTCTTCGACCTCGACGGGCTGGCCGGGAATCCATTCGAGGCGCCACTTCTGCGCGATGGTTGCGATGAGCATGACGCCCTCAAGCCAGGCGAAGCCTTCGCCGATGCACTGGCGCGGACCGCCGCCGAAGGGGAAGTACTCAAACTTGTCGCGCTTGGCTTTCTCTTCTTCGGTGTGGCGGAGAGGATCGAAGCGCAGCGGGTCGGGGTAGTAACGCTCGTCACGTTGCAGGATGTACTGCGAGATGAAGACGTGGGTTCCCGCGGGCATCCGGTAGGGGCCGATCTCGAATGGTTCCGTCGACTTGCGGCCCATGGCCCATGCAGGCGGATAGAGACGCATGGCTTCGGCGAAGACCATCTGGGTGTACTTGAGGTTGGCGTAGTCGTCGAGGGTGGGAGCGCGGCCGTCGAGGACCTGGCGAACCTCTTCGAAGAGGCGCTCCTGATGCTCGGGGTTCGTGGCGAGGAGATACCAGGTCCAGGAGAGGGCGTTGGCCGTCGTCTCATAGCCTGCGAGAAAGATGGTGAGAACTTCGTCGCGCAGTTGTTCGTCGCTGAGTTCAGATCCGTCTTCGTCGCGCGAAGAGAGCAGCATGCTCAGGAGGTCTTTGCGATCGGCGTGTTCAGGGTCGGCGGCGTTGGCTACCTTGCGATCGGCGATGATGCGGCGGACGACTTTGTCGAGACCAGCACGAGCCTTGGCGAACTTGCTGAGGCCGGGCATGGGGATTTTGTACTTCAGGAAGGCTTCCGCGTTGGGGAAGGCGATCAGGAAGTTGTAGATGCGCATGATGACGTTGGTCTGCTCGTTGATCTCGCGGATGTCGTCGTCGACTTCGGTGTCGAAGAGGGTGCGGGCCACGATGTCGAGTGAGAGCGTCATCATCTCAGCGTTCATGTCGACGATGGCGCCGTCGGACCACTGGTCGCGCCAGTGAAGGGTGCTGCGAACCATCTCGCTGCCGTAGTCGTAGATGCGCTGGCGGTGGAATGCTGGGGCGACGATGCGGCGCGAGCGCTTGTGCGTTGGGTCGTCGCTGGTGAGCAGGCCCTCGCCGAGGAGGATCTTGAGGCGGACGATGGTGCGTTCGCGCACAAACTTGCCGGCCTGGTTGATGAGGACCTCGCGGATGGCGGCGGGGTCGCTGAGGAAGATGACATGGTTGCCGAAGAGCATGTAGTGCGAGATGGGACCGCAGTGCTTCGCCATGTACTCGAAGAGCAGGATGGGCTTGCCGAGGCGCGCCCAGGGCTTGTGCAGGTAGAAGGGCAGCGTCTTGCGCAGGCCGGGCGGGATGCGCCACGTGCCTGTCTTGGTCGTCAGCTCGTGCGCAGGCCGGAAGACGTAGGAGTTCTCAAAGTCGATGGTGTCGGCCATAGTCGTTAGACTCGGATGCCAGCCGCCACGAGTCGTTGCTCTACGACCTGACGCACACGCGCGGCGATGGCTTCGATGCTGTCATCACCAGTTCCGGGGCCGATGAGAACGACGCGCTGCGGTTCGCGTTTGGCGATGGCGGTATAGGCGTCGTGGACGCGGCGATAGAAGGCCTCGCCCTCGGCTTCGAAGCGGTTCTCGTCGGCTCCGTTGTTCTGTTGCTTGAAGCGTTCGTTGCGGCGGCGGGCGCGTTTGAGTGCCTGGTCGACATCGGGTAACAGAAGGACGGTGAGCGACGGCTGCAGGTCGTCGCAGATGGCACGGTGGACGGCCAGTACGCGATCGGTGCCGAGACCGCGGCCGGCACCCTGATAGGCCTCGCTGGAGTCGGTATAGCGGTCGCAGAGAATGACTTTGCCTTCGGCGAGCGCGGGTTGGATGACCTGGCGGATCGACTGGGCTCGGTCTGCGAACATCAGTGCGAGTTCGGTGAGGGGAGCAATCTCGCCGAGGGATTGTTCAGAGCGGGAGTCGAGCAGGATGCTGCGGATGCGTTCGCCGAGCGGTGTGCCGCCGGGTTGACGGAGGAGGACGGGCTCGGTGCCGCGTTCGCGCAGCCAGTCGGCGAGGCGTTTGATCTGGGTGGTCTTGCCGGAGCCGTCGGGTCCGTCAAAGGTGATGAAGGCGCCGGGTGACGCGGGTGCAGTGCTCACGGCTTCAGGCTCGTGTGGAAGTCGGCGTGGTCCTGCGTGGGCAGCGTGATGTCGAGCGTGCCCTCCTGGCCTTCGTTGAGCCAGGGGCCGGTCTGCGCGTGCTCGTGCTTTGCGGCGTCGATGAAGCTGACCTTGATGTTGCCGCTGCCGAGGAGCTTGAAGCGGTAGTGAAAGCTGGCGCCGGGCGCGAGAAGCTGCGTGCCGAAGCTGGCGCTCGGGTAGTCGACCTGAACGACGTTCAGGGGTGCATCGCTCGCGTTGGTGATGGTGGCCTGAATGTAATGGGAATGGCAGCCCGTCAGGACCGAGGACATACCCAACGCAAGGCCAAGGAAGAGTCGACGCATAGAGAGCAGGGTATCAGGCCGGTCCTGCGCTATGCGAAGGCGTTCCCGGAGTGGCGATCGAGAATGCGTGCGCTGAGCACGACGCCGCTGCGGCCATCGTGCAACATGATCGGGAAGGCGAGGACGCTCCAGGTGGCGTTGCCCTCTTCTTCACGCGGTTCCATCAGCAGGCCGCGGCGTGTGCGGTCGATGTAGGTTTCGCGGGTGGTGGAGACGGCGTAGAGGACATCGCGCCAGTCGCGCATGGTGTTCGACATCTCGGCGAAGATGTTTCGGCCGGGGAACCAGTCGCGGGGCTTCTCGAGGTATTCTGCAGTGCTTTCGTTGACGTAGTGCCAGTTGCCCTCTGGATCGAGGATCTGCACAAGGACGTCGACACCGATGGCCATGGCAATGCGGCTGTAGTAGAACTCACGTGCATCGACGACGACGGGTGCTCCACGACGCTTGGCTTCGAGGCCGCGAAGGGCCGAGAGTAGATCGTCGACGGAGCTGTGGCCCTTGAGCAGGTGCATGTCTTCCATGCCGCCGAAACGCCGTTCGAGCGTTGCGGAGAGGATGATGATCGGCACTTCAGGTCGCCGCTGGCGTAGCTTTGCCGCGACGGCAGTGCCGAATTTGCCTGCGCCGAGGTGGTAGTCGAGCACTGCGATGTCGGTGCTTTCGAGGAGTTCGTTTGCCTCTTCGATGGTGCCGGCGGGTAGGGACTCGTAGCCGTTCTGTCGCAGGATTGCGGCGCGCAGAAGCAGGTTGGCTGGGTCGTCATCCAGGAGCAGAACGCGGACTGGCTTCAACTCCTCCGGTGCGCCCTTACTGCCTGCGCCCGGCATGGAGAGAAGATTGTTGCCGTCGTTGTTGCCGTTCTCGATAGTGATGTCGTCAGCCATACTCTCTCGGTCAGATGCTTTAGGGGGCTTGCCAGTCACCCCACTTGCGTTGATCGCATTACTCGTTTGGATTGGTTGTTCTACGCAGGGTTCGCAGATCGCGCAGCATTTCGGGGAGTCTTGTAAACGCTGCGACGGAGCGCAACCATTGCCGGTTGTCCATTGCAGGATAGCCGCTTACGACAGCGCCGGGTGCGACGTCGCTGGGGATGCCGCTCTGTGCGGTTGCTACGGCGCCGTCGCCGACTTTACAGTGACCGGCCACGCCGACCTGGCCAGCGAGAATGACGCGGTCGCCTACCTCGGTCGAGCCTGCCAAGCCCACCTGCGCGCAGAGGAGTGTGTTCTCGCCGACAGTCGAGCCGTGTCCTACCTGTACCAAGTTGTCGATCTTGCTGCCCGCACCGATGCTTGTTTCGCCGATGCTGGCGCGGTCGACGCAGGCGTTGGCCTGGACTTCAACACGATCGGCGAGCACTGCCGCGCCGGATTGCACGATCTTGACCCATGCCGAACCGTCGCGGGCGTAGCCGAAGCCATCGGCTCCGATGATTGCGCCGTTCTGCAGAGTTACATCGTCGCCGAGGCGGCAGAACTCACGCACGACGGCGTGCGCATGCGCGAAGAAGCGATGGCCGAGACGGGCCCCCTGGTAGATGACGGTGTGCGGCAGGATGACGGCATCGTCACCGACGACTACGTCTGCTCCGATGACGACATAAGCGCCGACGTGCGCGCGATCACCGATGGCGGCCGACGCGTCGATGACGGCGGTTGCGTGGATGCCGGGCGTGTACTTCGGCGCGGTGTAGAAGAGGCTGATGGTCTGAGCGAAGGCGCGGTAGCAGTTCTTGATGCGGAGGGTCGCGGTGCCTTCGAGGGCGGGGAAGTCCGGCTCGACGAGAATGGCGGCCGCCTTTGTGGACTTTGCGAGCGGAGCGTACTTCGGATTCGCAATGAAGGTGATCTGGTCCGGCCTGGCATGCTCGATGCCGGCGACTCCTGTGATCTCAACGTCACCGTCACCGACCAGCTCCGCGCCGAGGCGGCTCGCGATCTCTGAAAGTTTCATGCGGTCAATCGTACTGCTTCCCGGGCTACTGGGTGCGGGCGTCCGGAGGGAGAGCGAGGCTGAAGAGGTCAGGCTGCTCCTCCACCTCGGCTGCGATGGCTACCGGCTTTTTGCGAGAGGGCGTGGTGACGACGGCAAGTACTTCCATTGACTCAATGGCGAGCCGCGGCACGAAGAGTCGCTGGGTGTTGCCACGGATGTCGGGAGGGACCAGGTGGACGCCGAGATCCTGGGACCATCCGTCCGCGAGGGTAAGGTCCAAGGGAGCCAAGCCCTCGAGGATGTCGCCATCGCGCAGGGTGAGACGGAGCCAGAGGCCTTCGGTTCGAGGACGTGCCAGGAAGGTCTTGCGGGTGAGACGTTCCGGGGTGACGGAGTCCGCCGTGTTGAAGTCGCGCACATAGGCGGCGTACTTGACGTCTGTGAGGGGTACCGGCTGGATACGTCCGCTGAGGTCGAGGAGATCGAGCATGGGCGGTTGGCCGGTGTGGGCGAGTCCGCTGGATGGGAGGTAGCCCCAGAGGAGGCCTGGCAGGAAGCGGCGTACTATGACTTTCTTGCGGCTTGACGCCATCTCTCGCTCACTCCCAGTGGGTCGGTTCCCCGGCCTCTGCGCCTATTCTGGTCCTGCACCACTGCTGTGGCAAGAAATAGCGCCGGGATGGGTATTCAAATCACCAGCATCGTGCTACACTCGCATTTTGTGCCGAGGCTTTCACCCAGTCGCTAACCTGCTGAATCAGCGACGCTTATCGGCATCGCGCGGCCGCCGTGATGGGCCGCGATCTGGAGACTGAACGGCTCATGGCTGATTATATCTATCTGCTGGAAACCCGCCTTTCGCCCGCGCAGCAGAGGGCCATTGGAACGATTCGCACCGTCGCTCGCGAGTTCGACACCACCGTATTCCTGACGGGTGGTGCGGTTCGCGACCTTACCGGTGGCGGATCAATTCGCGATCTTGACCTGACTGTTCAGGGGGATGTCTCCCGGTTGAAGAACCCGTTGACGTCGGCTGGCGCTGAAGTTGTGGGCGAAAATCCCACCGCTTCACAGCTTTTCCTGGTCTTCCCGGGAGGCGTGCGTGTCGAACTGAGTTCGGCCGTTTCCGTCACCTGGCCAAAGCCCGGTAAGCCACAGTACGAACCCGGCAACATCACCGACGACCTTCGCCGCCGCGACTTTACAGCGAACGCCATGGCCATCTCGCTGAACGAGGGATCGTATGGGCTTCTGATGGATCCGTTGAACGGCGTGGCCGACATCGAAAACCGCGAACTGCGGCTGGTGAGCAACTACGGCTTCATCGAAGACCCGTCGCGCCTGATCCGCATGACGCGCCTGATCGCGCGTCTGGGCTGGCAGATGGAAGAGAAGACCCGTCAGCGCTACGAGACGGCGAAGGAAGAAGGCTACATCTCCGCTCTGGGCGACTGGAGCCGCGGATACGAGCTGGAAGAGATCTTCCATGAAGAAGACCCTGTCCGCGTGCTGCGTGCGCTCGAGGCCGAGGGCTGGGTGACGGCGCTGTATCCAGCACTAAGCTCTGCCAAGGCGAATACCGCAGCGCTGAGCGATCTGCATGAGCGCCAGGGCCAGTTGCAGATGCAGAGCATCCTGTCGCAGCCCGCCGCCGTCGCGTTCCCGCTGGTCACGGCGAAGATGTCGGCGACCGAGGTCGCGCAGTTGAAGGCGATGTTCGTGCGGCCTGGCTTCGTTCGTGAGATCGATACGCTGGATGCCCGCACGAAGGACTTTGCAACGCAGCTTTCTGCGAAGGACGTCGCTGCGCCTTCGGCTGCATGGCGGATGCTGCACGCGTCCGAGCCCAACCTGATTCTGGCGACTGCCTATGGCAGCAAGTCGGCACCAGTCCAGGCTCGTCTGAAGACGTTCCTCACCGAATCGCCCAATGCACGCCAGCGCATTCCGTACTCGCTGCTGACGGAGATGCGCATTACGCAGGACCTCCCGATCTATGCGGAACTGCTGGATAAGCTGTTCTTCGAGTTGATGGACGGCAAGCTGTCGACTCCGGAAGAGATGAAGGCTTTCCTGGAGCCCTATTCTCCGCCCGCGCCACCGCCGCCTGTGAACCTTCGTCGCGCTCGCGCGAAGAAGGAAGCGCGCCCGAGCCGCGCCAAGGCCAAGAAGGCCGCGGTGACTGTTGCGGCCGAAGAAGAGAATGCCGGCCTGGAATCTGGTCTGACCGAAGTTGGCGATCTTACCGGCCCGGATCGTGGACCGGAGCCGACGCCTCGCACGCCGATCTCGAAGGTCGCTCCTGAGCCCACGCCCGTGAAGGTGGTTGCTCCGAAGAAGGCTGCTCCTGTGGCACCGGTCGTCGTAAAGGCTGCTTCCGCTGCCGAACCGAAACCGGTCGCCGCAAAGAAGGTTGCACCGCCTGCGAAGGCCGCTCCGGCTCCGGTTGTGGTCAAGAAGGCAGCACCGGTCAAGGCCGCTCCTGCAAAGGCTGTGGCCAAGAAGGCCGTACCGCCCGCGAAGGCACCAGCCAAGGCCGTTGCGAAGAAGGCGCCGGTGAAGGTTGCCACAAAGAAGGCGGCACCTGTGAAGGCGGCCGCGAAGAAGGTTGTCGCCAAGAAAGCTGTTCCGGCGAAGAAGGCTGTACCTGCGAAGAAGGCGGCTCCTGCAAAGAAGGCCGTACCTGCGAAGGCTGGCAAGAAAGCCGTGCCTGCGAAGAAGTCTGGCCGGCGATAGGCCAAACAGGACGCTTGAAGATGCTTCAAATCACAGGCCACCTTCGGGTGGCCTTCTGATTTGGTATGGCTGATCGTGCTACGTTGGCGGCATGCGATTTGTACGGGTAATCCTTTGGGCGATGCTGGCCGCGGCCGTGTGCTCGGTGCTGGTGGTCTTTCTGTTCTGGTGGACGGTGCCGGATCACAACACGACACAAAGTCACTTTGACACGCTGATTGTCCTCGGCACGCCTGCTAAGGCGGACGGTACGCCCTCAGTCGAACTGCGCGAGCGGATCGATGAGAGTGTGCGCGAGTACAAGGCGGGCGTGGCGCAGCACGTGATCATGACGGGCGGACCGGCGCACAACAGCTATGTCGAAGGTCAGGTGATGGCCGACTACGCAGCCGCGGAAGGCGTGCCGCGGGAGGCGATCGTCATTGAAGGGAAGGCGAAGGACACCATCCAGAACATCTGGTACAGCCACGCCATCATGGCGGATCACGGATGGCACTCGGCGGAGGTGATTAGTTCGCCGTACCATCTGCCGCGGACCGCGCTAATCCTGGAGCACTACAAGGACGGCCTGAACTTTGACTGGCGCACGCACCCCGCGCAGTGGCCCCATGAGTATGGCCTCTGGGACAAGGTGAAGCGGGATTACCGTGAGGCGGTTGGCTGCTTTGCAATCCGCCGGGCGGGCTTCCGCCACTCGCAGTACCTGCCGGGAAGCTGAACCACGAGAGTAAACACTCTGGAAAACATCTCGTCCGATGCTTTCGATGCCTGCGATTAAGTGACTCTATTCATTGAAGAACGGGTTGCGCTCGATCTCATGGCCGATGGTCGTGGCGCGTCCGTGACCGGGGATCACTTCTGTGTTCTCGGGAAGAGGGAAGAGCTTCTCGCGAATGGAGCGAAGGATAGTCGCGGTGTCGCCGCCGGGGAGATCCGTCCGACCGATGCCGCTGCGGAAGAGTGTATCGCCGGCCAGAAGCAGATTGCTCTCGGGAAAAAGCAGGGAGATGCTGCCTTCGGTGTGACCTGGGGTGTGGAGCACCGTTCCGGTCTGTGTGCCGACGACGATCTTCGTACCTTCCTCGGCGCTCTCGTCGGGTGGTGCGACCTTCGGCGTCGGGACGCCCATCCATGCGGCCTGCTGTTCCATCCACGCGAGCTGGGCGAGGTCGGCCTGATGGTAGAGGACAGGCGCGCCCGTCTGTTCCGAGAGGAGTTTTGCTCCGGCGATGTGATCGAGGTGACCGTGAGTCACGACGATCTGCCGCAGCTTAAGCGTGTGCGCGGTCAGGAATGCGGTGATGCGTGCGAGATCTGCGCCGGGGTCGACGACGGTGGCGTCGTGTGCTGCTTCGTCGTAGAGGATGGAGCAGTTGCACTGGAGCGGGCCGACGGGGAAGGTCTCACGTTGCACAGGGGAAGCTCCTACGGGGTTAATGGGCACAGCAAAGGGGCGCAGGCCATAAGCCTACGCCCCTTGGAAGAACCGTTGAGCGCCTTACTTCTTCGGCGCGCTCTGCTGTGTCTTGATGCCCGACAGCACCGAACGATCGCTGGTGCGCGACATCAGGATGGTCAGGCTGATCGAAGTGAGCATAAAGAGCACTGCCGACCAGGTGGTCAGGCGGGTGAGCAGATTGGCTGCGCCACGCGGGCCGAAGGCGGTCTGCGAACCCTGTCCACCGAAGGCTCCGGCGAGATCGGCGCTCTTGCCCTGTTGCAACAGGACGACGCCGATGAGGAAGACACAGATAACGACATGCAGGATGACGAGAAGGATCAGAAGGGCGTTCATCGGTCTGGAGCTTGCCTCAATGCGCCGGGTAACGGCGCGGTACGCTTTTGGCGCAGATCAGAATGGGTGCGGCGGAACCGCGTGGCCTGAGGAGTCAGGGATTGGAGCGATGGTCGCTTGCGAGAGCTCTTGAAAGAGTTGCCTCTTGGCACATCTCTCCAGCAGTGAGTGTATCACCGTGGACCGCGTCAAATCCCGTGACGAACCATCGGGAGTTCCTGTCGTCGTAAGTGGACAGCTTATGCTGCCGGAGCGGACTCGTCCGTTTTGTCCTGGCAGATCTGTTCTGTGATCGAAGACTGGATGGTGTGGGTGATCAAAAGGCCCTTTGCCAGGATCTCATCGTCTTCCTGTGCCTGCTTCGCTCTGCTGCGAAGGGTCTCCTGCTCTTTGACCTTGCGGTCGTCGATGTCCTCAACACTGCCGTACCAGCGTGTGATCTCGCCGGAGGGACCGAAGCGAGGGGAGCCGGTGGAGCGCATCCATCGCCAATCGCCATCGATGCCCATGACGCGGTACTCGACATCGATCGGTTTGCCGGTTCGCAGTGCGTGTTTCATGACCTTCAACGTGTTGGCGAGGTCGTCGGTATGGAGCGCTTCAAGCCACCGCAGGTTGCGCGTCCGATCCTTGCCGAGAGGCGTGGTCTGGACCCAGCGCGAACTGACCTGGAGGTTGTTTCCGTCCGAGTCCATGACCCATGGGACTTCCGGGTTTACCTCGTAGAGAAATGCCTCGGGGTCAGTCTTGCGTGCGGCCGAGCGCCGTTTGCGCTTGTGTTCTGTAATGTCGAGGACCGAGATGGAGACGCCGATGACCTCGTCGGCCTCATCCCACGCGGGCTGATAGGAGGCCAGGAGTTCGAGGTCTGCGCCACCGGGGAATTGGTGCGGTCCGTGGAGTTCCACGCGCGAGACGGCCTCGCCCTGTAATGCTCGGGCGAGATAGGGCTCGAAGATGGGATACCACTCGGGATAGACCTCCTGGATCGGGTGGCCCAGATGCGCCCTGACGGAGATGCCACTCATCTCGGCGAGGCGCTTGTTCAGGCTGACGTAGCGAAGTTTTTTGTCGAGGAAACACAGGCCGACCGGTGCTCCGTCGTAGATAGCCTGGAGTTGCGCCATGCGGAGGGTCGGCAGTGCTTCGAGGCTGGAAGTAGCCCAATCGTCGCCGGGCGTGGCGAGTGCCGGCAGAGCGGCGATCGGTTCCGCTGCGATCATTGCGGCCATACATTCAGCACCTTGCGGCCGACCGTAGCGCCAGCCCTGCGCCTGTTCGCAGCCGAGCCAGATGAGCATATCGGCCTGTTCTTCAGTCTCCACGCCCTCGGCAACGGTGATGAGATCAAGGCTCTGTGCCAGACCGACGATGGCGGCGACAATCTTGCGACTGTCGCGGGCGACGGTCATGGATGCGATAAAACTGGCGTCGATCTTCAGTTCGTCGAAGGCCATCGACTGCAGGTGCCGAAGGCTGGAGTAGCCGGTGCCGAAGTCATCCATGGCGAGCTTGCAACCCATTTCACGCAGTTCGCCGGCGTTCTTTTTGGCCAGGCTCAGATCGTGGTGAAGGGCGGTCTCGGTTACTTCGACGATGAGTTGTTTCAGAGAAAAGCTAGTGCTGCCGGCGATGGAATGAATCTGTCCGGGCAGAGTAGATTCGCTCATCTGGATCGGGGAGGCGTTGACCGAGAGAGTCAGGTGCTTCGGCAGGTCCTTGGCGGCTAGGAATGCCTTCTGGCATATCTGTTGGGTGAGGGAACCGATCAGTCCGTTGCTCTCTGCGAGCGAGATGAAGTTTCGTGGCAGGATGGGGCCGTGCTCAGGATGCTGCCACCTGGCGAGGACTTCGAATCCCTTCAGGTTTCCGGTTCGGATTTCGACGATGGGCTGGAAGAAGGGGATGATCTGGTTCGCGTCTAGAGCCCGGACGATGTCACGCAACTCAACGAACATAAGAGGCCTCTTGGAGGTAACTCCCTCATCCTACCTTGATTACGTCCGTCATCAGTCATAAGACGACGCGCAGCGTCTTGTGACACTGATTTCACATTGGCGACATGGTTGTCGGAGGACAAATAAAAGAAGGCCAACCGCTTGGGTTGGCCTTCTTTGTTTGCTTGAGATTTAGGAGTGGTGCGGAGGACGGGACTTGAACCCGTATGGTGTTACCCGCTAGCACCTCAAGCTAGTGCGTCTGCCAATTTCGCCACCTCCGCATACAGAAAGCGCATACTGCTTGCACTACTGTGGGAAGCCCCATCCAGACCTAAGTATAGCAGAGTAAAGCCCTAAACTCTGCCTGCGGAAAACGGGTTATGAAAAGTGCTTCAGGAGATCGCGGAAGCTGGACAGGTGCAAGAGGTGACGGTCGTGTCGAGGCTCGGCGAGCGGCTCGCTCTCAAGCACCCACGTACTTGGGTGTGGCAGATAGACGGCGTGCATGCCCGCGGCCAGCGCGGGGTTGGCGTCGCTGCGTGGACTGTTACCGATCATCCACGTGACAGCGGGGTCGCAATCGTAACGATGAAGTAATGTCTCGTACGCTGCGGTGTGTTTCTCTGGCAGGACCTCAACGTGGTGGAAGTGCTCGTGGAGTCCGGAGCGCGAGAGCTTGGCAGTCTGTTCTTGGTGGTCGCCCTTGGTCACGAGGATCAGCGTGTGCTTTTGCGCGAGCAGCGGCAACGTTTCGAAGACACCGTCGAGCAGCGTGAGTTCTGCGTCGCGAACGCTGACCGCGCATGCGGCGAGATGTTCGTGCGTGTCGATTGTGACCTCAGCGCCGGTAAGGTGCGCGTAGCCGGCGATCAAGGATTGATGAAAGGCTCCTGTGCCGTAGCCGTGCGTCTTGACCCGTGTTGCTTCCAGCGCGTCGAAGGCTTCGCGTACTTCTGCGGGAGAGAGCTTGGGGTGCGCGACCAGTTCGACGAAGCGCTCGATCGCGCGCTCGAAGTAGATGTTGTTCTCCCAGAGCGTGTCGTCCGCGTCGATCATCAGGACCTGTGGACCAATCGGTAGGACGGGCGCTGCTGCGATCTGCGAGGGTGCGAGGCTGGTCATACGTGAGGCCAATGTAGCAATCCATGCAGCAGGCGAGGGAAGTTGGCCTGCCGCCGCAGGGCCTTCCGCTGGTTCCAGGTGAGCTGGAGCCAGCGGCAGGGCGTTGTGCGTTTCAGTATATGATTTCGCGATAGCCGATTGGTTAGGAACGCAGTCTCAGTGAAGTCATTCGCGAGGCATGCGGCGCATTTGGGCCAGCTTAGGGAGCCACGCAATGGAGCAGAACGGCCCGCTGCAGTATGGGCCCTATGTTGTGCTGGAACAGATCGGTGCCGGTGGCATGGGTGCGGTGTACCGTGCGCGCGACCGGCGGCTGGAACGCGACGTTGCCATCAAGGTTCTGCATCGCCACCTGGAGATGGCAAGTGCTCGCGAACGCTTTCTGCGCGAGGCACGCGCAGTATCTTCGCTGAACCATCCCAATATCTCAACGATCTTCGATATCGGCGAACAAGACGGCGATCCGTACCTGGTGATGGAACTGCTCCACGGCCAGAGCCTGAAAGACCGGCTGGTGGACGGTGTGCCGATGTTGCCAGCCGAGCTGGAGGCCATTGCAACACAGGCGGCGCTGGCGCTGGCGGCTGCACATGCCAAGGGCATCGTGCACCGGGACATCAAGCCGGCGAACTTGTTCCTGGTGGATGGTCCGCACGGGGAGAAGCAGTTGAAGGTGCTGGATTTCGGTCTGGCGAAGATGGAGACGGATCGCATTCTTTATGGCGATGCCGGCGGGCTGACCCGCACCGGTTCGACTGTCGGAACCGTCGAGTACATGTCGCCGGAGCAGGCGCGCGGCGAAGACCTGGACGCCAGATCCGATTTGTTTTCGCTGGGAGCTGTGCTGTACGAGCTTGCAACGGGCGATGTGCCCTTCCGCGGTGCGACGAGTGCTGTGGTGTTTGCAGAGCTGCTGGGAAGCGACCCGGTGCCTCCGCGCATGCAGAACTCACACTTGTCGCCCGGGATGGATGCCATCATCCGCAAGCTGCTGGAGAAAAAGCGCGAGAATCGCATTCAGTCTGCGACCGTGCTGTTGGAAGACTTGAGAAAGCTGAAGCATGAGGCTCCCGCGCGGCCCTCTGTTTCCTCTGGTGCGAGTGTTACGTCCGTTCCGCAGGACACGCCTGCTGCGGTCTCCCAAGAGTTGCCGGTTAGGCCCTTGCCGTCGCGCGAAACCCAACCAAAACATGTAGTGCCGGTTCAGGAGCCAACGGTACGCGGCCCGCGAATCAAGCCTTCCGGCAGCCGGCCTTCCCAGATTTATGCGCGCACATCCGGTAGCCGGCCCTCACTCGAACTCGATGCTGCTCGCCTCCTACAGGATCTGTCCTTTGAGCGGGCTGCTGCTGAGGGTGACTCGGAAGAGGTGGAAGCAACGGGTCGCATACGCTGGTGGATTCCTGTGCTGGCCGTTCTATTGTTGGCGGGCATTGCGGCCGCAATCTTTCTGCGGCCGAGAGGAGCAGCGACATCGGCAGCAAGCGTCTTCACTGGGTCATTACAGATTACGCAGTTCGATAATTCCACCGGCAACGCTGTTCTGCAGGAAACTCCGGCGGTTGCCATGCAGATCCTCTTGAAGGAAATGCCGTCTCTCCATCTGACAGGCTTTGCGCCCTCTCCAGATACAGTGGATCTGGACGCGGCAGAGATGGCGAAGCGCAGTGGCGCAGCGGCTTATCTGACTGGCTCTGTATCGCGCGACGGCGAGCGATACCACGTACACGCCGAGATCCTGAAGACGACGGACAGCTCCAGGCTGGCACAGGAAGATGTCGACGCGGCATCCATGGTGGAGCTGCCCAATGCATTGAGTCGACTGGCGGTCGCGCTGCGCACACACATGGGCGAAACGCCGGAACAGGCCGGAGCGGATACGGTTCAACTGGCGAACGAGGCTACAGCTTCGCTGAGTGCGCTGGCGTTGTACGCGCGCGGCTCATCGCTGCTACGAGCGGGGCAGCCGACGGCGGCCGTTGAACAGTTTCAAAAGGCTCTGGCCGACGATCCGTCCTTTGTCACTGCGAGGCTGGATCTGGTGGAGTCACTACGTCAGGCGGGAGCAGAACCGGAGCGCCTGCAGGCTGCGGCCCTTCTGAAGCCGATGGCTGGACGGGTTGGCGTGTGCGAGAGAAACCGCGCAGTCTATGAGATCGCAGACGCCGCCGGCGCGCTCGATGCGGCGCAGCAATGGGCGACGGCCTGTCCGACTCAGACCGAAGCGCAGATTGCTCTTGCACGGCAATTGCTTGCGGCCGGGCGTGGCGCAGAGGCGGAGGCAGTCGGGAACAAAGCTGTCCTCTTCGACCCAGCCGGTCGTGGTGCCATCACCATCGCGACAGAGGCCATGATCTCGCAGGACCACTATGAGTCCGCGCTGAAGCAGCAGGCTCACGCCGTGTCACTGCGCGCCTCCACGCCTGGATTGCTGTTGCTGGCAGCTTATCTGCGCGGGGATCTGGCTACCGAGTCAATGGCGCTGGCCCTCGCGGAAGCATCGTCGAACTGGCAGGATCAGTGGGCCGTGGTGACCTATCTTGCCAATCGCGGAAGGCTGGTCGAGGCGTCGCGATTTGGGCAAGGCGCGGCGGCTCGCCTGCAGCAGATGCGGGAAGTCGCGTCAACGGGAACGCTCATGCGTACACGTATCTCCGCTCTTCAAGCGATGGCCGGACATTGCGACGGCGGTGCAATTCGTGCCGCGAAGGCAGGCGACTTGGCCGAGTTCTATGCAGAGATTGCCGGGGCATGGTGCAAGCACGCGCCAGGCAGCGCGGGAATCAACGATGTGCACCTGGCAACGATTGCACGCGCGGCCGATACGTGGAGCAACGGCGATGCGCAGGGAGCGCTCGACATTCTGCAGAGCAGCCGTGGTGGCAGACAGGCACCCGTTGCGGCCATGCTTCGCGGTGAGATACACCTGGCGATGAAGGAGCGGGTGCTCGCCATTGGTGACTTCCAAGCTGTGATCACAAAGCGCGGAGCATCACTGCTGACGGGGACACTGGTCTACCCGGCAGCGCAGGCGGGCCTGGCGACGGCCTATCACAGGATGGGCGATGAGCCGAATGCCGCGCGGGTCGAAGACGATCTGAAGGCACTGTGGAAGGATGCTCCGCGCAACGAACCGTTGCTGAGGCGCGCGGTGAAGTAAACCTCCCTCATCGGTGATGACCGGGGTTAGTGTCTGGATGGTGTTGCCTTCGGCGACTTCGTCAGGTTTTCGGCAAGGAACAAACCACTCTTACCAGCGCTGACGAGGTCCAGGTCTCCATCGCCGTCGATGTCGACTGCGACCGTCTGAACGCCGCCGCCCATGCGTCCGCCGTAGTCGACGATGTGCCGTGTCCATTCGACTCCACCGTTGGCGGGTGTGGCTTTGTCGGCGGGTAGCTTGCGCCATTCATACCAGTAGAGACCGATGGGATCGCGCTCGCCTGGGTCGCCGCCGTTGTGAGCGAAGTAGCGCTTGCCGGTGACGAAGTCTGGCTGGCCGTCGCCGTTCATGTCTACAAGCTGCGAGGCGTGGGCCTGCGACCATGAGCTGTCGATGACGTGTTGCACCCATTTACCGTCGGCGGTCTGCTCATACCAGGCGACGCCATAGTCGTGCGCCACGCCGGTCAGAAGGTCTTTGCGGCCGTCACCGTTGATGTCGATCAGGTGCATGTAACCGAACTGGCCGTTGGGGCGGGCTGCAGATTTTGCCTGATCAGCGGGCGTTCCGGCGGGCGGGATGGACTTCCATCCCCAGTCGGTTGGATGGAAGACCCAGTCGCCTTCGGCGTGGATGTCGGCCGGAGCTTCGAGCCAGCCTTTGGGTATGAGGATGTCGTTGCGACCGTCGCCGTTGACGTCACCTGCGCCGATGCCGTGGCCGTAGCTCATCTTGGCGACGACGTGTTTGACCCACTTACCATTCGCAAGTTCGAACCATGCGGCGGGCACGTTGGGCCGGTCGAATTCGGGGAGTAGTTCGTTGGCTTTGCTGTCGTTATTGAGGTCGACGAGGAAGGCGAACTCGGTTGGGCCACTGTTGTCGATCTCGGTTTGCTTCCAGGGACCGCCGGTTTTGCCGGGGTTCTTGAGCCAGACGATGTTGTGTGCGAAGTAGCTGAACTGGATGATGTCGGTCCAGCCGTCGCCGTCGACGTCCATTGGCTGGTCTGAGAAGTTGTCGATGTAGCCGTTGGCGTAGTCGATCTGGCGCAGTGGATGCTTGGTCCAGTGCGGTGCTTCGTACCAGCTTTCTCCTGCGACGATGTCGGGTTTGCCGTCGCGATTGATGTCGGTAACGGCGACGGTTTCGCCGTAGCTAGGGTCGATCATGGTGACGTGGAAGGCTATGTCCGGCGGTCTGCTGGCAGCGAAGGTTACAGCCGCGCCACAGATTGTTGCGGCCGTCAGGAGTGCTTGCAGGGTGACGCGCATGCGGTCAAAACCTTCCGATTGAATCGTCTCAGTCGCGGAGGATTGTAGCGGCTCGCGCGCGTGATGAGCAAAGCGCGAGCCGGGGCACCTTTCCCTAGGGTTTTGCGGGCAGACCGATGAGCGGGGTCTTCACCGGAGCGGCGGCTCCGATGAATTCCATAACGGCACCGTTGGTCGCGGTGTCGCCGTAGCTGGTAACCCAGAGGTTGCCGCTGGGATCGATGGCCAGCCGTTGCGGATTCTTGAGCGATGCTGCCGCGCCGTACCCGTTGGTGCCGGAGAGGAGGGTGCCGGGTGTGCCGGTGCCTGTTTCGCCCTGGAGCTGCGTCAGTGTTCCGGTGAGGGTGTTGGCTACCCAGACGTGGTTGGCGCTGTCGACCGCGATGCCTTGCGGTTGGGTACCGGTGCCGAGCGTGTAGCCGGCCGAGGCGACGTTGCCGGAGGGGCGCACCTCGCTGACGGAGTCGCCGCTGAAGTTGGCGGCCCAGATGTTGCCGGCGCTATCGAGCGCGATGCCTGCTGGTGCGTTGCAGCAGGTGACGGCGGTGCCGAGCGTGCGATCGGCGGCCACGCGGAGCAGGGTGCTACCGCCCTGGTTGGCGAACCATGCACCGTTGGTGGCGTCGATCGCGATCGCGGAGGGATCGTTGAAGGTGCCGGCGAGACCGCCGGTCGGTGTGATGGGAGCTCCTGCCGAGGAGAGGAGGGCAACGGTGGAGTTACCACCGTTCGCCACCCAGACATTGCCGAGTGCGTCAGTTGCGAGGCTGGCCGGATTGTTGACGCCACTTGAGAAGCCCGTGGTGCCGGAGAGGACGACGCCAAGCCTGGTCAACTGCTGTACTGCGCCCTTCCCGGAATTCACGCTGGCTGCACTTTCCTTGCTGGCGACCCAGATGTTGCCGGAGCGGTCGATTGCAAGTCCGTTGAGTTCGAACATGCCACCACCGGTGTAACCAGTCGAGGGCGAGAAGGCCGCGCCCTGCGACGACAGCCGTGTGACCGCGCCTGCATAGTTCGCGATCCAGACGCTGCCGATGCCGTCGATGGCGATTGCCGTTGGTTTGTTGATGCCGCCGCCCTTGTGCGTCACGGCCAGCGTCCAGTCGGCTGGCGCGGCTGCGAGGCGTGGCGTGAAGACGCCGCCGGTGGATAGCGCGTACACCGCAGCTGGGTTTGCGGCTGGATGGAGGGCGAGGTTGACGAGGGCGGAGAAACTGTCGGTTGAGTAGCCTCCGCTACCAACAGGTCCCGGGGTGGTTGTGGCGTTCAGCAGAGGCTGGCACGCGGCGCTACCGGTGAGACCGCCGCAGGTTGAAAGGGCGTTGGCGAGCGAGTTCAGTTCTGCCAGCGGGAGCGTGCTGGCTGGGGAGAGCTGTGGGCCGCTCGGGAGTCCTGTGACCGGGTCCGCGATGACCTTGGCGGTAAGGAAGGCGCTTGCGATGCCTCCGGCGTTCGAGGCCGGTGCGCCGATGCGTGCGTAGGCGTACCCCGCGTAGGTATCGCTGAACTGTGCGAGTGCGTATGCCGCAGCGACTGTGGTGAATTCGTTGATAGTCGCGGCTGTGCCGAGGCTGCCGCATGGCCCGAGTGCGGTGACGAGTGTAAGAAGGTCAGTTGCTGCAGATCCGCCTGCGGGAGTGCCGCCACTCGATAGCAGAAACGCCTGGTCGGTCGCGCTGGCGCAAGTATAGGTGAGGGAGAAGTGGCCGGAGGAGTCGGTGGAGAGTGACGGGCTGATGAGACGGGGGGCGGTCGCGTAGCCGGTGGTTCCCGCGGTGTAGAGACGTACGGTCGCACCCACGACTGCGCTCTTGCGGATCTGGACCGCGCCGTTCAGCGCTCCTGCGAGTTTGAAGGTGGCCTGCGCGATTGCGCTGTTGCCGTATCCGGTCGCGACGGCGATGGCCTTGACGGTGGAGCTGGTGCTGAGGCGGAAGGGGGCAGTGTAACGAGTGGATGCAGTGGTCGGGGTGCGGCCGTCGACGGTGTAGTAGATGGCTGCGCCAGCCGTGGCATCGGTGATGGTGACGGTCTGTGCCGTGGTGAAGGTGCCCCCGGCAGGGCTGATGGCGGGTAGGGCGACGGTCTTCGGCAGGATCGTGATGATGGAGGATGCGACCGCACTGTTGTTATAGCCGGTAGCTATGGTGATCGCGCGCACTGTCGTTGTTGCAGAGACTGCGAAGGCCGCTGTGTACTTCGTCGACGACGCGGTGGGCGTGGAGCCGTTGGTGGTGTAGTAGACGGTCGACGCGGGTGTGGCCGCGGTGATGGTGACGGTCTGCGGGCCTGCGAAGGAACCTGTTGCGGGCGTGATGACGGGGGCAGCGGCCCCCGGCAGATTGATATTAATTTTGACGGTTGCGACACGGCTGTAAGCCGCGGAGGAGATCACGGCGATCGCGCTGACAGTCGACGTGCTTGCAACCTGAAAGGGGCCTTTATAGGCGGGAGAGAACGAAGTCGCAGGGCTTCCGTTGACCGTGTACCGGATGACGCTGTCTTTGTTGACGGAGGTGATGGTGACCGTTTGCGTCCGGGCGAATGTGCCGCCACCGGGTGAGATGGTGGGGGCCGGCAGGGAGGCAGGATCGACACCGCATCCGGTAAGCGAGAGCGCAAGGAAGGACAGAACTGCAAAGGTGTGACGCAAAGATGCCATACGGTCTCCGGAGTTACGCTGCTGGTCCCGCATCTGCAGGGCAGGGTCAGGTTTCGAGGGTTTCACCTCACCATAAGACCTTTTGACCCAATGCGGTTGCTAAACTTTGCACAAAATGAGTAATTCCTTATCTTCGTCCGTACAATCTTGACTGGTGCTCTGGCTGGGCAGCGAAGAGGGGTTGAAGAAAGAGATTCCGCGTTGTGGATGATCTTCGCCTTTTCATCGCCTATACTTCGATGCATGGAGATTGGCGGCTACAACAAACACGTGGACCTTTCGAAGCTGGGGACTTCCGTGCTTGTGGGTGCGTGCGTGATCCTGGCGATCCGCACGGCGCGCAAGGTGATCCACGATCATCCGACAGCATCGGACCGTGACCTGGAGGCGGAGGTGGATACCTCGATACGGCTTGCGCACCGGGTGATGAAACACATGGTGAGCAAACATGCCACGCTCTTCCCGAGCAAGGATGTGCCGTGGTATCTGCCAGCGGATGAGGATCACCCGAAGTGAGGCGACTCCGAGAGTCGGGAAGCGGGCAGAGCGGACGGTAGCATGGACCTGCGAGGCAGAATGAAGACGCTTACAGGCTTGCTGGTCCACCACCTCTTGATGATTACGGTCGCGGCGATGTTTGTGCCGAGCAGCCCTTCCCAGGCCAAGGTGCAGAAGACCGAGGTCCATTTTCAGCGGTACGCGGGTGCTTCGCTGGATGCGCAGCTTCGAGCCGCAGTGGCCGCCTACGCGGGCAAGCCCGCAACGCTGGTGTTGATCCAGGACACGGCTGGGACGTTTGCGGCACCTGCGACTCTACGGGCGAATGACGATCTGCTGTTCAACGCTTCCGCGTCGTTTGCTTCCGGTGCTTACGTTGTGGCGAACGGCGGGAACCGGATCTCCTGTGCGGCGAATGTGGTGCTGACGACCAAGACGCCCAACACCTCTCTGATCCGTGCGGAGGGCAATGGTATCGACGTGGGGAATTGCACGGCGAGCGGTGGCGGCGGCGACTCTGCCGTGGTGGCAGCGCCTGTTGCCCGGCATGCGCAGCACCTTCGGGTTCATGACCTGGTGGTGAAGGACATTGGCGTGGCGAACCTTGGCGGTGTGGACGATGCCGAGGTGTGGAAGTTCGACGCGACGGCGAGCCGGCGGGGCGGCACGGCGTACGGAGTCGTCATGACCGGGGATTCCACGCATGTGCGTGTGCATGACGGCAGTGTGAAGCTGTTCGGCCATGGCGTCGAGTGGTTCAACGCGGATGCGAACCTGAGCAGGGGTGGTCCTAAAACCCGCGCACAAGTGGGAGCGCATGGTGGCTGGTACACGATCGAAACGATGCAGTGCGAATCTGTCACGGGTGCGTGCGTCTGGGGTTCGGTCGCTCACGACATTGTGTCGCGCAACAATGTGTCTCGTAATGCCGGGGACGTGGGGTTCGATTGCGAAGGATGCATCGATTACCGAAGCGAGAATGACAGTTCGACGGAGGCTGCGAATGGTGGCTTCGCGACCTTCTTCTATGCGGACAACAACGTCTTCGTTCGCCCGCACCATACGTCTTCGACGGGCAAGAGCGGCGTGATGATCTTCAATGACTCACGCATGCCTGGTGTGAACACGCGGACGGCAGTCATCGATGGGGTTATCAACTGCTACAACGTTGCGTGTGTGGGCGTGGGTGGCAACGCATCGCAGGGCTTACAGGTAACTGGCACGCAGTTTTTGAATGCGTCCATTACGCCGAATGATTACTGGGCTGGGCCGACGATCAAGAACAACCACTTCACGGCATCGGCGGCGATGGGCCCGGCGATCAACCTGGGTACGCTCTTTGGTGGCGGCGTGGTGAGTGTCGAGGGCAACACGTTTGAGGGTGGATTCAAGCAGGCGGCGGGAGTGTCCTGCGTTGTTGTAAAGAATGTGGACTACAACGCGCCGGTTGCGGTGGTGTTGAAGCAGAACCGTTGCGCGGGCGGCTTCACGGGGGATTGGGATGCGACTTCCGGCAGTGGGAACGCGGGTGTTGGGATGAACCTGACGCTGGATGGGAATGTGGAGACGCATGCCGGGATGGCTCTGCATGGGTTTGGTGGGCGGGATCGGGTTTTGAAGGGGAAGTAGGGGTAGTCGTTATCGGATGTGACTTGTCTTATAGCTGCGCTGCCCGCCCATGCGTACCGTACGCGACGGTTTCCGCTGTGAGAATCACGGCGAGTAGCCTGCTCGATCCATCAGAAGCGTTAGCCGGTGCGGCTTCGACGCGGATCGGGCGCAGCATTCTTCAGCCGAGGTAGACCTCGGTACTGTAAGCGATTATCTCTCAGCACTGGTTGCTTACGCTGAATTCATCAGGGATGATGACGCATGGAACAGCCTAGCTTGAACGCGTCGCTTTACCAGAAAGAACTAAGTGATATCGCGCAGATGATGGCCATGCGCATTCTCCGCGAGTGGCCCTCGGAGCGCCTGAACGAGGCAAGAGGCGCAACAGTTCTACTAACCACTTTACAGATGGCGCTACATTATTGGAACTGCATCAATTTCATTGCTACGGTTCAGAAAACTACATCTCCGGTTGGCACCAAGAGCATTCTTTAGTTTTTCCATTGATAGATCGGACGCTCTTGGAGATGGTCGCTAACGTCATTTTTCTTCTAGAAGATCTGGAGAGCAATGGGTTCTGGTTTCTTCGCGCAGGATGGAGAGGGGCAAAGATTGCTTACGACGCAACTCATGCTGAGCAATGGACGGAAGATCGGCCTGATATCGTGAAGTTTTTACAAGAACGAGGAGCGATCTTGGAAGAAGGACGGGCCGACCTCCTCATCACGGAAGAAGAAGCGCTAAACCCCACAACAGCACTGAGGCAGTGGCTCACCATCGGCCTCTTGAAAGACTACGGAGTGAAGAAGGACGATCCGTTGAGCAGGGGGCGCAGAGTCGTTAAATATCTTTACACCCGCTTTTATTCTGAGCTCGCATCCATCGCACATTCGGATGGCTTTGCACAACTTATCCAAGGAGCCCTTGCTACTAGCATTGCTTTGACACCCGAGCAACGATCAATCATTAGGGAAGATGCATTTCCCATCCAGAGGTCACGCAGCATGTTCCTCTCCTCCATGTTCCTGCTTTGCATCATCTGTGAAGTTCAGCAGTATCTGGCTTTCAATGACGGACTGCTACCAGTTCGGATCTTACGAATTTGGGAGCATCTTTCGGTGCAGGAGGAAATTCGAGATGTATACGAAATGGGCTATAAGGAGTTGTACGATCTACCATCTGTCGGACAGACCCCATAGGACTGTTCTTTGAGTCTTTAGCCGAAATCAGCATCCGGTCTGAGCCGTTCGACGACAATGAAGCACGCGATTACCAACTCCGCGCAGGCTGCAACGAATGCGTCGTCTACCTCTACAAGAGTGTCTGGCTCCGACACATCACCTTCATGAAAGAAACGTTGGTCGGGTGCCTTCAGAAGGAACGGGAGTTTGTCTTTCTGAGCTAGAAGTCGCTCGTAGCTGCTTCCCTTGCCATGCTTCAAGACATTTATGCCTGCGAAGAATTGATCAAATCGCAGCACCAAGGCATATTCTTCTGCTTCAGCGAGAAGCTGAGAAGCTGTCGCGGCACCGTAGCCCATCCTGAAGGCGGGCCTCGAAGATCGAGAAGATGCCAACTGCGACGACCACCTTTCCGAGCGCGAGAGCCTGCTGGGTTTTCACGAGGGCCGCACTTCCGGGTTTGTCCTTCGCAACAGCATTCCGCATGGCGCCGTTAAGCGCGTCAAGCATGAAGTAACTGCAACGCCAGGTGATCTCGGCAAAGCGATCCACAACTCAACCTCTAATCGCATCTTAGCGTCAGGGAAAGCTGTCTTGCCGTTGAGCAGCTCGGCCGCTTTCTGCCGCTCAGATCTGTCAAAGTCAGCGAGTAGGGCACGCTATTCTCGCACTTCATCGCCATTCCGCTATAGCGGTAATGCGTAGGTCCCGCTCGACGATAGGCGGCGAGAAGAGAAGAGATCAGCCGAGGTGCCGGAGAACTGCCAGGTCTCGCTATCAGGCTTGGGTTTCCAATTTCCAAGCTTTACTGTCACGAAATCACCAATGGCAAAGGCTACGTAGATTACGTAACCTTTTGGGACCTATTAGCTGACCGTAAGCCGCTTGTAGCAAACAACTTAGGATTGAATGGCGGAGAGACAGGGATTCGAACCCTGGATACCTTGCGGTATACACGCTTTCCAAGCGTGCGCCTTCAGCCACTCGGCCATCTCTCCGCGTGCTTCCATCTTACGACAGAATTGGTACTTCTGGAGGGCTGGTGTGTCGTCTGGGGAGTTGTCGTTGCGATGGGTGGGCGGGTAAGGTTTTGTTGCGGGATTTGATGGCTGCGATGTGGCCAGGGGAGTAGCGATTGTCGATTGCGGGATGTCTTGGCGAATCGGCGGAGGTTCGGCGCGAGGTTGAGGGAGCGCTGCGCCGGATGCAGTTGGGTGCGGGCAGTCTGCGGTCTGTGCTGCCTTGCGGTGGTGCGTGGCTGGGTGCTGTGGATGAGGCGACGGTGTGGGAGGGCGATAGCGGCTCTTCGCCTGTGGATGTGGTCTTTGATGGGCGGCTGTTTGAGCTGGGGAAGCTGTGCGCGGAGCTGGATCTGCCGGAGGATTCGAGCGAGGCCCGGGTGGCGGCGTTTGCTTACCTGGCGTGGGGTGCGGAGTTTTCGGAGCGGCTGGATGGCGAGTATGCGTTTGCGTTGTGGGATCGCAGGGAGCGGCGGCTGGTGCTGGGTCGCGATGCGATGTCGCGTGTGCCGCTGTATTACAGCCGGCCTCGTGGCGGGTTCTGTTGCGCGAGTGAGCCGGTTGGGTTGATTGGCTGGGCGGGTGTCGATGCTTCGTTGAATGAGCGTGCCCTGGCCATGGTGCTGAGCCTGACGGCGTCGGCGCCGACGGATGAGATGACGACGGTGCGGAAGGGCATCCTGTCACTGAAGGGCGGCCATGTGATGCTGGTGGGCGCGGATGCGACGGAGCGGACGATCGACTACTGGAGGCCGCTAGGCGCGCCGAAGCTGGTGGTGAAGGATTGGCGGGAGTATGCGGAGGCGCTGCGCGAGGCGATGTTGCGTGCGGTGCGGGTGCGTCTGCCGGCGAAGGGGCTGGTGGCTTCGCAGCTTAGCTCGGGCTTTGATAGTTCGGGGGTGACTGCGCTGACGGCGCAGGTGCTTGCGGAGCAGAACCGGCCGCTGATTGCGTATACGTCTGTACCGGTGCATGCGGTGAACGCGCGGGAGATTGCGGGCGATCGTTTCAGCGATGAGTGGCCGCTGGCGGCGAAGGTTGCAGCGATGTATCCGAATGTGGAGCATGTTGCGGTTCGGACGGATGCGGCGGACTGGTGGCGTGCGCTGGATGTGATGAGCGATGTGTGTGGTGGGCCGACGGGGTTCATCCGGAACTCGCGCTGGTATTTCGGGATCCTGGAAGATGCTCGCCGGCGAGGTGCGGTGGCGATGATGGAGGGCCAGGCGGGAAACCACACCGCGAGCTACAACGGCGGGTTTGGGCTATACGATTTGCGGCGGAGCGGGCAGTGGATGCCGCTGGTTCGGGCGTTGCGGAACCGCAGGCGGCATGGCGCGAAGTGGAAGACGATGCTGGGGGCGACGTGGATGCCGTCGCGCAGTGCGATGGCTCGGATACAGCGGCTGCGCCGGAAGCAGATGCCGAAGATGTTTGAGCTGTCGCTGATGCGGCGGGATTTCTATGAGAGTTCGGGCCTGCCGCAGATGGAGATGTCGGCGATGGGAACGACGATGGAAGGGGATCGGTCGAGCGGTGCGGCGTGGCGGTTCTCGATCATTCGCGGCGGCGACATGGGGATGATGGGCGCGCTGCAGCGGCGGGCTTTCAGCATGCAGCGCGAAGATCCTACGGCGGATCGGCGGCTGATCGAGCTTTGCCTGCGAATTCCGGATGAGGCATTTGCGCCGGAAGGGATCAAGCGGGAGCTGTACCGAGAGGCGTTTCGCAGGGACTTGCCAGCGGAGCTGCTGGCGGAGCCGCTGCGGGGGTTGCAGTCGAGTGATTTTCTGCAGATGTTTGAGGCGTGGATACCGCAGTGGCAGGACGAGCTTGACCGGCTTGCACAGTCGCCGCTGGCGAGCCGTGTTCTGGATCTGCCGCGCATGCAGAGGCTGTTGGATGACTGGCCGAAGATGATCGCGGGGAGTCGAGCGAAGGCGGATCTGGCCTACAACTACACGTTTGGCGGAGCGATCGCGATGGGGCGGTTTCTTCGAAGGATTGAAGAAGCGAAGGGGCGTTGATGCGAAGAAGGCCGGCGATGATCGCCGGCCTTCTTCCGTTTGGGTTATGCGCGTTCCTGGTCGAAATGCTTCGGAATGCGGCGGGCCATGAGTGGTGTGAGCAGCAGGACGGAGAGCACGGTCGTGATCATGCCTCCGACGACGACGCGGGCGAGTGGTTGTTGTGCCTGGGCGCCGATGCCGTTGCTGATGGCCGCGGGTAGGAGACCAAGGCCTGCGGACATGCATGCCATGAGGACGGGACGCATCTCGTCGAGGGCACCTTCCCGGAGGCCCGCCTTTGCGCCGTGGTGCTGTTGCGCTCGACGGATGCCGGAGAGGAAGACGACTGCGCCCAACGTTGCGACGCCGGTGAGCGAGGTGAAGCCGACGGCTGCGGAGATGGAGAACGCGGTGTGTGTGATGAGCAGCGCGAGGATGCCTCCGATCGCCGCGAAGGGGAGCGTTGCGAGGACGATGAAGGCGTCGAGCCAGGTGTTGAACTGCGTGTAGAGAAGGATCAGGATGGCGAGCAGGCTGATCGGGATGATGAGGGCGAGTCGCTTCTGTTCTTTCTTGAGGGAGTCGAACTCGCCGGCCCAGGCATAGGTATAGCCGTGGGGTAGCGCGATCTTGTCGCTGAGTTGTTTTTGCAGATCCGTGATGGTTGCTGCGAGGTCGCGGCCGCGCACACTGAACTTGATGGGGATGTAGCGGCGACCGGCTTCGCGATAGATCTGGAAGCTGCCCTGACGCAGGCCGATGTCGGCTACGGAGGAGAGTGGAACGGAGCTGCCGTCGCCGGCGGGCAGCATGATGGAGCCGATGCTGTCGGGGCTGTTGCGGTATTGGCCGGGGTAGCGGACGGTGATGTCGAAGCGGCGGTCGCCTTCGATCATCTGCGTGACGGGCGCGCCGCCGACCGCGGCCTGGATGGCTGCGTTAACGTCAGCGGGTGCGACGCCATAGCGCGAGGCCTTGGCGCGGTCGACACGGACGACGAGTGAGGGTTGGCCGTCGACCTTGAAGATGCCGACGTCCTGCACACCGGGTACGCCGTCCATGACGTTCTGGACGTTGATTGCCTGCTTGCTGAGTTCGTTGAGATCGTCACCGAAGATCTTGAGCGAGTTCTCGCCCTTGACGCCGCTCATGGCCTCTTCGACGTTGTCCTGGATCTGTTGCGAGAAGCCAAAGACGGCGCCGGGGTATTTGGAGAGCTGATGCTGCATCTGTTCGATCAGCTTTTCCTTGGAGCCGTGAACGTCCTTGGGCCACTCGCTTTCGTCCTTGAGGTCGACGAGGAATTCGAGGTTGTTGAAGGTGGTGACGTCTGTGCCGTCGTTGGGACGGCCGAGTTGCGAGACGACCTGTTTGACCTCAGGGAATTTGAGGAACTCGCCCCGGAACTCGTCGACGGTCTTTGCTGCGAGGTCGAAGGACACATCCTGCGGCAAGGTTGCGCGAATCCAGAGATTGCCTTCTTCCAGCGGCGGCATGAACTCACCGCCGACGGCGTAGACGAAGAGCAAACCTGCGATGACGAGAGAGGCCCCTGCTGTGATCCAGACCAGCCTAGAGTGGCGCATGGTCATGGTGAAGGCGCGATTGTAGTGATGGCGGAACCAGTTGGAGAGCCAGGTTCCTTCGCCTGCGTGCGCGTCTTCTGCTTCGGGCACGGCTGTGGGTGGTCCTTTGGGGGCGAGGACGAAGGCGAGTACGGGAGCGAAGACGAGACCGAAGAGCAGCGCACCGATGAGTGCGAAGCCGTAGGTGACGGACATGGGCGCGAAGATCTTGCCGGGGACACCCTGCATGGTGAAGAGCGGGATGAAGGCGACGAGGATGATGGCGGTGGAGAAGAGAACAGGGCGCGATGCGTCCTGTACGCCTTCAATGATGAGCGTGGCGAGGTCGTCTTCGGGCAGCCTTCGCGAGAGTTTGCGATGAATGTTTTCGAGGACGACGATGGAGGCGTCGACGAGGATGCCGAAGTCGATGGCGCCGATGGAGATGAGGTTGGCGGAGTGGCCCGTTGCGGCCATCAACGAGAAGGCAAACAAGACCGCGAACGGAATGGTTGCGGCCGCGATGATGGTGGTTCGTACGTCACCCAGCATGAAGAGCAGGATGAGCGTGACGAGTACGAGGCCGGTGATGATGACGTGCTTGACCGTGTGTTCGGTGCGGTCGATGAGGTTGGTGCGATCGCTGATGGTGTCGATGTGCATGCCCGGGGGCATCAGGCCGCTGTTGAGCTGCTTGATCTTGCCCTTGAGGCCTTCGAGTGCGGGGATGGACTCTTCGTCCTTGTTGAGGAGGACGATGCCTTCGACGATGTCGCTTTGTTTGTTGCGGCCGATCTTGCCGAGGCGTTGCTGCGAGCCTTCACGCACTGTTGCTACATCGCCAACCAGAACGGGTACGCCCTTGTTCTGCGCGATGACGATCTGTTCGATGTCGCCGACGGTGTGGAGCTGGCCGACGGCGCGGACGTTGACGCTCTGTTCGCCGAGTGTGACGTAGTTGCCGCCCGCGTTGGCGTTGGAGTTGTTCACGGCCGCGGTGAGCTGCGGGAGTGTGACACCGTGCGCGAGGAGCTTCTGCGGGTCGGCTTCGATCTGGTACTGCTTGACCTGACCGCCGAAGGTGGTGATATCGATGATGCCGGGGACCTGCTTCAACTCACGACGGACCAGCCAGTCCTGTGTGGCGGTGAGGTCGTTGAGGGTGTAGGGGCCGGTGAGCTGGTAGCGATAGATTTCGCCGATGGGTGACCAGGGCGAGAGCTGCGGCTGCAAGCCCTGGGGTAGCTGGATCAGTTGCAGGCGATCAAGGACTTCCTGTCGGTCGTGGAAGTAGTCGCTGGTGAAGGTGAAGTAGAGCTTCACATCGCTGAGGCCGAAGATGGAGATCGACCGCACGCCGTCAAGATGCGGCATGCCGAAGAGTGAGGTTTCGATGGGCGCAGTGACCTGCTGCTCCATCTCTTCGGCAGACCACGCGGGGTTCTGCGTGATGATTTCGACGAGTGGCGGCGACGGGTCGGGGTAGGCCTCAACGTCAAGCTGCAGCGCGCCGAAGGTGCCGGCGACAAGCATGCAGGCGAGAAGGATGAGGACCAGCGCACGCATGCGCAGGAGTAAGCGGATGATGGATGCCATCGTTAATCTCCCGCTGCCGGTGCGCGCAGGAAGCTGGCACCCGTTTTCACGACGCGTTCGCCGTTTTGCAGACCGCTCAGGATCTCGACGTCGTCACCGTGGACTCCGCCGATCTTGACCTGGCGCAGTGCGAACTTGTTGTCCGCACCCTGCACGTAGACCTCAGCATTCTCGCCATCGTGAATGACGGCCGTTGCGGGCACGAGCACGACGGTGTTCGCGGGACGTGCGATCTGAAGGCTTGCGAACATGGCTGGCTTGAGGCGATGGCCTGGGTTGGGCAGAACGACGCGTGCGCGGAGGGTGTGCGTGGTTGGGTCGAAGACATCGCCGACGTTGGCGAGCGTGCCGTGGAAGACTTCGTTGGGATAGGCCTGCACGGTGACGTCGACGTGTTCGGACCTCTTAAGGAGCGCGAGATCGCGCTCGAAGACTTCGCCTTCGACCCAGACGGTATCGAGATTGGCGATGGTGGCGATGCCGTTGGTGGCGTTGTCGACGGACTTCTGCAATTCGCCGTTGGCGGCTCCCACTTCAATGACAGTCCCGCTGATGGGCGAGGTGATGGGTGCGATGTCGCTGGTGCCGTTCTCGCTGAAGCCGAGTTCATGCAGACGCTGGCGCGTGCGTTCGAGCTCTGCGTGATCGCCGCCAGCTGTGGCTTGCAGTTCGATGAATGCGGCCTGCGAGAGCACCTCATGATCGAGCAGCAGTTTGCCGCGAGTAACAGCACGGTCGGCGCGGTCGGCTTCAACCTTTGCCTTCTCGTAGTCGGAGCGTGCGGCTGCGACATCACCGCTTTGCAGCATGGCGATGGTCTGGCCCTTGCGGACGTCCTGTCCGGCGATGACTTTGAGGGCCATGATGCGGCCGGAGAGTGGCGGGAAGATATGGACGAGTTTCGTCGGGTCTGCCTCGATGTGAGCGGGTACGTTGAGTTGGTCGTTCAACGATGCGGTGTGCGCGGTGGTGACGGTGAGGTTGGCTGCGGGCAGGTCAGCCTGCGGCGCTTCCTTCTTTTCTTTGCAGCCGACGGAGGTCAGAAGCAACAGGACAGCGGCGCCTGCGAGGGCGGCTCGGGTGCTGATGGGGACGGACATTACGGATTCACCTCAGTCGCCGTGGCGTAGGAGAGTTGGTGCAGCGCGGTTTGCGCGGTGGCTTGTGCGTTGAGCGCGGCGAGATTGGTCAGGCGGTAGTCCTGCAGGGCCGAGAGGTAGTCGAGCAGGGTGGCGTTGCCGTTGCGGTAGGCGAACTCAAGGTTGTCGCGGACGTGTGCGGCTTCCGCGAGGTACTTGGTCTGGTAGCGCGCGTTCTGCACCACTGCGGCCTGATAGGCGGCGTAGGCCTGGTCGACGTCACTGATGACCTGATTGACCTGCTGCTGCAGGAGGAGGCGGCTGCTCTCGGCCTCGCGACGGGTGCGCTCCTGCTCGCCCTGATTGTGGTCGAAGATGCGAAGCGGGATCTGCAGATTAAAACCGCCAGTGCTGCCGGTTCCGGAGTGTTCGTACTCGACGCCGAACTGCGGATCGGTCTTGCCGTTGGCGTTGGCCAGGCGGATAGCGGCTTCGTTGGCGCGAACCTGCCGACTGGCTGCGAGGAGGTCCGGACGGGCGGCGATGGCTGCGTCCTCTAACTGCTTCTCCGTGCTGGCGAGTTGCGGAAGATCGAGCGTGCCGGTGATGTCGAAACTGGTGAGGCCGTGCGGCTCCCCAAGGAGCAGTTGCAGCTGCTCGCTGGCCTGGGTGAGATTGAGCTGCGCGTTGGTCTGGTCGTTCTCAAAGCCAGCGAGCTGAAGTTCGATCCGATCGAAGTCGGTGCGGTCGACGTCGCCGACGTCGAGACGAACCTTCATGAGGTCGACGGTGCGCCGGTAGCCTGCGAGGTTGTCGTTGGCGATGGCGAGGGCGAGCTTGGCCTGGAGCATGCGTGTGAAGGCGATACGAACGGCGAAGTCAAGGCTGCGTCGCTGGTCATCGAACTGCGCGGATGCGACGCCCGTATTGGCACGTGCGGCGTCGAGACGCAGGCTACGCTTGCCGCCGGTTTCGAAGACGCGCTGCAGTCCGATGCCATAGAAGGGCGGCCCATTGGGGTCGGTGTTGGAGAGGGTGTTCTGCGTGCCTTCACCGACGATGGACGGGTTGAGGCGCAGACCTGCGGTGATCTCGAGGGCTTGCACAGCAGACACATGTGCCTGGAGGCCCTGCAGGCCCGGACTGTGAAGCCGGGCGTAGTCGACGGCCTGCGAGATCGTGAGGGGTTGGCCGGGTGCAGAGGCAGACGGGGGCGCCGCTGTCTGTGCGAATGCCACGGCCTGCAGCAAAAGGCTGCCGGACAGGATAAGACTTTTCATGTGGGTACGGGGTTCCTCAGCGCACGGAAGCGTTGCGGATGAATGTCCTGGGGGTCGATCGGCGCAGTAGCGCCGAAGAGACAGCTAGGCGGGGGAGAGAGCCGGCGGCGGGCGGGCGGACTCCGGCCTTGCGGCGGGGTGGTCCGTCAGGCGCAGCGCCTCTGTCGAACGCGCAAAACGGCCTGCGGAGACAAGGCGCGCGCGGAGCAACAGCAACATCAACGCGGGCATGACCTCTGCCGGCGAACTGATGGGATTGTTCGGAGAGCCCAGTAGTAACGTGTCACCGAGGTGGCGACTGCTGGTTTCAGTGTCGAGCTTGGCCCGCTGCAGATCGTCCGTCATGGACAAGGCAGGGAAGAGTACCAGCGCGATCAGCGCGGTGCAGCCGAGCGCAACCACAAGGGAACACCGCAACGTGCCGCGACGATGCCCACGTACTGCCAGATAGGCAAGTACGCTGGCGACCGACAGCCACAGCAGATTGAGCAGATGTTCCACTATGCGGATGATAGCCGAGACTGGCAAGCGCCGGGGAAAGAATCGTGGACTGGAGAGGGTTGCCGCCGCGGTGCGACGTTGTGGCGCTCGACAAAAGTTTTACTTGATCGTAAGAAGTTTATTGCTTCTGCGTATGGCGTGGTGTAGCACAGAGCTACACCGTCTTTTCGCTTTCTATGCGCAAACTCTGGCTTCTGCTTTTGCTTGCTCTCGGCATTCCGGCGTACGCGGCTGATCCCGCGTGTACCGGTCTGTGCCTGAAACAGGTGACGTGTACGGGCGGCGCTACGACGTCCATTACGGGCACGGTCTTTGCGCCGAACGGTGTGGATCCGCTGCCGAACGTGCTGGTGTTTATTCCGAATGCTCCTATAGAAGCGTTCACACCGGGTGTCGCTTGCCCGGCGCCCAACGCGCCGCCGACGGGTTCGCCTCTGGTGGGCGGGAGGACCGCTGCGGACGGCTCGTTCCGGCTGGTGAATGTGCCGGTCGGGACGGCGATACCGCTGGTGATCCAGTCCGGGCGCTGGCGCCGGCAGTTGACGGTGTCTACGACGACCGCTTGCGCGGATACGGCTTTTTCCGCTCGAATGCCACGCAACCAGACAGAGGGCGATATCCCACTGATTGCGGTCGCGACGGGACGTGCCGATGCGGTGGAATGCGTCCTTCGGAAGGTTGGCATCGATGAGGCCGAGGTCACCAATCCCATGGGAACCGGTCGTATCCACCTGTATACGGGCAGCGGTTCGAAGGGCGCTGAGATCGATATCACGACGCCCTCGCAGAGTTCGCTGATGGACGATGCGGCGCAGTTGAGCAAGTATGACGTGCTGATGTTGCCGTGCCAGGGAACAAGCGAAGGTCAGACGACGCCGGACCGGCTAACGAATCTGCTGGGTTATGCAAATGCTGGCGGCCGGGTTTATGCCAGCCATTATTCGTATGCGTGGTTCCACCAGAATGGCCCCTTCGCATCCGTGGCCGCATGGCCTGCGAACGAGGTGAGCGCGCGGGCTGGCGGCACAGCAACGGTCAACACGAGTTTTGCCAGTGGGAAGACGTTGAGCGACTGGTTGCAGGTGGTCGGTGCCAGCACCAGTCCCGGGCAGGTGAATCTGCAGGAGATCAGTCCCGCGATTACGGGCGTCAATGCTCCGACGCAGGTCTGGCTGACGCTGAATAGTCCGAGCCAGGGCAATCCGGTTCAGCAGTTCACCTTCAACACGCCAGTCGGGAGCGCGAACCAGTGCGGCCGCGTGCTGTTCAACGAGTACCACGTGGAGAGTCCCGCTGTATCGCCTGCGAAAGCCTTTCCAACGGAGTGCTCTAAAGGCGCCATGACGAGCCAGGAGAAGCTGCTGGAGTACAGCCTGTTCGATTTGACGAACAGCGGCGCGGGACCGACGTTGACGCCAGCCTCGGCGGAGTTTGGAATGCAGGCGGTTGGCTTCAGCACGGCTGCGAAGATCTTTACCTTGACGAACGACTCCATCTTTCCGTCTGTTGTGAGTTCCGTGACGGTCACGAGCGATTTCCTGGTGACGTCCAACTCCTGCGGCAACCTGGCTCCAAATGCATCGTGCCAGATCGGCGTCGTCTTTAAACCGACGGCCATTGGAGCCGCCACCGGGACGCTGACGGTCTTCTCGAACGCGTCCACGGCTACCTCGACATTAACGGGGACGGGCGTCGACTTTACGATTGCCATGACACCGGCTTCGGGATCGCTGATTGCCGGGACCAGCCTGACCGCGCCAGTCACCGTGCTGCCGCTTGCGGGCTATGCTGGCGCCGTCACGATCAGTTGCACAACGACCGTCCCGGGATCGACGTGTACGCCGAACAAAACGAGTGTCATACCGTCGGCCGTGGCTGGCGTGTCGGTCACCATCACGTCCACTTCAAAGTACGCGGTGGTGGGCTATGGCGGATTCGGCCGGGGCGTGATGGCTTTGGTGGCACTTTGCAGTGTGTGCCTGCTTTGGCGACGCAGAAGCCAGGTGCGCTCGCTGGTGCTGACATCTTGTGGCGTGCTGATGCTCTTGGCAGTGTGCGGTGCGGTCACGGGGTGCTCCAGCAAACTGCCTGGACAGAACGCTGTGTACACGGCTCCGGGCACTTACACGTACACGATCACCGCAACGGATGGGCTTCTGAAGCACTCGGCGACTTACTCACTGAAGGTGACGGTGAATTAGAGTCGTCGGATGAACGAATTCGATTTTGCCTCGCTTGTGCAGGGCACCTCAAAGCCACAAGGACTGGTATCGACCAGACGAATGTTTGCAGTCGTGGCGCTTGGCATTGCGGCACTGACGCAGCAGGGTGTGGCACAGTCCCAGCCGACGACGATCGCGTTGAAACCCTACCTGGGCGTGCTTTGGTCGTTCGGGGCGGAGATTGGAGGGAAGCCGGGCGTCTTTCTTTTCGATACGGGCGGCGGCATTACGGTGATCACACCGGAGAGCGCGAAGGCGATCGGATGTGCGCCCTGGGGCCAACTGAGCGGTTTCCGGATGCGCGGTGATCGAGTCGATATGACTCGCTGCAATGACGTTTCTGTGCGGGCCAATGGAGCGACGCTAATGACTGCGACGGTAGGAGTCTTCGATTTTGCGAAGCTGTTGCCGAAGGACGCGCCGCCGCTAGCCGGCTCGGTGGCGCTGAGCAGCTTTACCGGAAAGGTCGTGACGATCGACCTGGGACACCAATAGGTCATCCTTGAGACGGCCGCGAGTCTGAAGCGGCGGATTGCGGACGCGAAGGAGGTCGAGGTGCACTTGGCCGGTGAGGTTTCGGGGCATGCCGTGACACCGTATCTGGCCGTCCAGTCGCCGAAGGGTAAGGTCTGGATGGAAGTGGATACCGGGAGCAATTCGTCGGTCATCGTTGGCGGTCACAATGCCGAACTTTTCTCGATGAAGCCCGAGGACAAGAGTGCGCAACAGTTTCGGGGCGAACTGGCTGGTGGTGTGGCGTTGGCGGCGGGGGATGCTCAGTCGATGCCGCTGGTCATCGATGGGAATATCGGTGCGGCGATCCTCAAGCACTGGGTACTGACTCTGGATGTTCCGCATGGCCGTGCCTGGATCTCGTCGGCGGATGCTCGCTAGCCCTGATTGCACCGCATACACTACGTCCGATAATGCATATTCTGTATAGTGAACGTCTGGCGAGGCCTGATGGCAGGCTTGCAGAGCCTCCCTTGTCATTTTTGGCATTCTCGGCTTCCCTGAGGTCTCGTTACCTCTTACCGCCGCCGACGAAGTGGACTACTTCGAAGCGGTCTCCGGATTGGACTGGGGTGTCTGGCCAGGTGCTTCGCGGTACGATGTCTCCGTTGCGTTCGAGGGCTACGCGATCGCCGCGGAAGCCGAGTGCGGCTACGAGCGCGGTCACGTAGGGTGTCTCTCCCAGATCGTCAAAGGTTCGCTCGGCGCCATTCAGGGTTACGGTGATCGGTCCTGCCATGGCGCAAGTTTACCAAGGCTGGACCGCCCGCTCACCGTCCTGGGATTTTCTGTGCACGTCGTCGCCACAGGAGTGCGGTCTGTACGCGCTGGTGCCAAGGCTGGATCAGTTCGCACTCCGCAAAAACCTGACGGGAGCAGGACATCAGTGTGCGGATGGCTGTTCCGTCGGAGGGTACTTCGACCGGGTCGTAGAGGCGGGAGTCCGCCAGGTATTCGACTGCGTGGCCGAGGATTTCAAGCGCCCGACCCTGGGTCGGCGTCGTGCGGCGGCAGATGGGTACTGTGCGAGCCGGCCAATGGCCCGCAGCGTATTCGACGATGGAACCAAGTGCGGTGGGGTGGGCAACGGTTGACATGTTGCACTGATCGGCGAAGTGGCTGTCGCCGTTAATCCGTCTGATGTCCCAAGATGGGCCACAGCAGATTCATGGGCCCGCGGCCGGCGCCACGTGGTGTGGCTGTGCGCATGGCTCGCGCGACGTATGCCTTTGCCGTTGCGGCTGCTGTTGGCCAGTCGTGACCGGCGAGTCTGCCGCAGAGCAAGGCGCTGGAGAAGGCGCAGCCCGTGCCGTGGGTGGCGCGAGTTTCGATGCGTTCGCCTGGAAGCGTGCTCCAGACTCCTTGC